>ERZ1669250.7-NODE-7-length-149453-cov-20.207874_pt1 | contig 149453 bp, 144 predicted proteins | sample MGYA00579295_ERZ1669250 | MGnify/ENA primary metagenome ERZ1669250 (study PRJEB41166, sample SAMN08046056) | hot springs metagenome | biome: hot spring; feature: acid hot spring; material: thermophilic sediment; isolation source: thermophilic sediment from acid...
AATTCAATGTACTTAACGATCAGATCGAAGCCACCGGAGGGGTTCGAACCCCCGACCTGCTGATTACGAATCAGCCGCTCTTCCAGGCTGAGCTACGGTGGCTTAATTCCTAGATGCGATTATAAACCTATATATTAGATTTCATACAAAATGTCATAGGGCTACTATCTTAACACTAAATGGGATTATAAATCAAATCAAGTGATGAGGTTTCATAAATCCACGGATAAGGGATTTATGCAGTTCAAGAATTTTCAGGGTTTTCATAAACAATAAAAGTGAAATTTATATAGAAGAATAAAATACGGAAACAGAGGTGTAAAGTTCAATGATGCCAGGACAGCCAATATTTATTTTGAAGGAGGGGTCAAAGAGGGAATCTGGTAAGAATGCCATGCAGAATAACATAAATGCGGCAAAAGCTATTGCAGATGCAGTAAAGACAACACTTGGACCAAGAGGAATGGATAAGATGTTGGTAGATTCCCTTGGTGATATTGTTATAACCAATGATGGTGTAACTATTCTAAAGGAAATGGACATAGAGCATCCAGCCGCTAAGATGATGGTTGAGGTATCCAAGACACAGGATCAGGAAGTAGGAGATGGTACCACAACCGCAGCTATTTTGGCTGGCGAGCTACTTAGAAAGGCAGAGGATCTCTTAAATCAAAATGTTCATCCTACGGTGATAGCATCAGGATATAGGCTTGCCGCAGAGAAGGCAAAGCAGGTACTTGATGAAATCGCAATACCCGTCAAGGATAATGACGAAGCTCTCCTATTAAAGATTGCAAACACTGCACTCAATTCAAAGAGCGCATCAACTTCAAAACAGAAGCTTGGGGAGATTGCAGTCAAGGCAGTACTTCAAGTAAAACAAATCAGAGATGGCAGGCCATATGTTGATTTTGACGATATACAGCTGGTTAAGAAGCAGGGAGGTGCAATTGAGGACACCCAATTGATCCACGGAATCATAGTTGACAAGGAAAGGGTACATCCTGGAATGCCGGTCCTAGTTAACAACGCCAAGATCGCACTACTTAACTTCGCATTGGAAATAAAGAAGCCTGAATTCGACACATCCATAAGGATCGAAGATCCAGAATCCATAATGAAATTCAAGAAACAGGAAGAGAACATACTGAAGGAAATGGTAGAAAAAATCAAATCCGTGGGAGCTAACGTAGTACTCACACAGAAAGGAATTGATGATCTTGCAATGCACTTCCTGTCAAAGGAAGGAATATATGCAGCTAGGAGGGTGAAGAAATCCGATATTGAGAAACTAGCAAAGGCCATTGGAGGAAATATTGTCACAAACATAGATGATTTGACACCTTCGGACCTTGGCCATGCGGATAAAGTAGAGGAGGTTAAAATAGGAGAAGATCACCTCACGTTTGTAACAGGCTGCAAGAATCCAAAGGCTGTATCCATACTGATAAGGGGCGGAACAGAGCATGTGGTGGATGAAATTGAGAGAAGCCTTGTGGATTCACTGCATGTGGTTGCATCTGCCATCGAGGATGGAAAAATCGTCCCAGGCGGTGGTGCAGCTGCAACAGAAATTGCTCTGAGGCTTAGAGAATACAGCGCAAAGGTTGGTGGAAGGGAGCAATTGGCAATTGAGAAGTTTGCTGAGGCATTGGAAATTATACCTAGGACTCTGGCGGAAAATGCCGGTCTGGATGCGATTGGCATACTCATAAACCTGAAGAAGGAGCATGCTGAGGGTAAGAAAACTTATGGCGTCGATGTGTTCAAGGGTAAGCCTGCTGACATGGTTGAGCTAGGCGTAATTGAACCCATAAGGGTAGGAAAGCAGGCAATCAATAGCGCTACAGATGCTGCAGTAATGATCCTAAGGATAGATGACGTAATTGCCACAAAAGCTTCATCCGGCTCATCTCCTCCCAAGACACCGGGTGGAGAAAGCAAATCTGAGAGCGAAGATTAAATCTTTTGATAATTTATTTTATTTCTGTTCCCATAAGATTTTTAATTCATTTAATATTAGGCATTTATGGATTCTATATATAACCCTTCACAGAGCGATTTGATAATTGTAAGCACTCCATACGTTCCAGGATATAAGATAGTAAAGGTAATAGGTTTTACCTGGGGATTGATAGTCAGATCCAGAGGTCTCGGAGGCAACATAATGGCATCTCTCAGAACCATAACTGGCGGAGAAATAGTTGAATATACCCAGATGCTGGATCAATCCAGGAGAGAGGCATTGGATAGGCTAAAGCAGCACGCAAAATCACTAGGTGCAAATGCTGTTATTGAAGTGAGGTTCGATTCCTCAGAAATAGGCCAGGTAATGTCAGAAATACTAGCATATGGTACTGCTGTAGTCGTGGAGAAAGACGAAAGCGAACCACAGGCAGTGAGATTGAAATAGGGAATCGATTACATAACTAATGCCTTCCTTCGTTCCACATAAGGTCATTTTCTTCGGAGAACATGCAGTGGTATATGGATATCCCTCAATATCTTCAACAGTGGATCTCTTTTCAAAGATTCACCTCATACCAAATAGATTCCATTACCAACAAACTCCATTTGTACAGAGCGCTTTGAAATTCCTCAATAAGGAGGATGTATATGTTAAAGTAGAAAGCAATGTACCTTCAGGATCTGGATTGGGAACATCATCAATGGTCATTGTGGGCATATTGATGCACAATCCTGCACTGAGAGGGGAAAAACTAGCAAGGGAAGCTTATGAAATAGAATATTCTGTCCAGGGACTGGGGAGCCCCATAGATACATCAACTATTGTTGCTGGTGGTTTCGTCATGACAAATGGGAACTATGGAATACCATTATGGGAGATTACAAAAAACGACAAGAGATGGAAATTTACAAATTTGCCAGGTAAAAACCTTGACCTCATGATAGTTTATGTAGGAAGCAAAGGGAGTACTAAGGAACAGGTTGAAAAGGTAAGGAAATTCATGAATAGGGGCAGATTCGCTAGGGAAATAATGGAGAGGATAGGTGAAATAACCAGGGAAGGGGCCAGTGCCATCGTTAGGAACGACTTAGAAAAGATCGGTGAGCTCATGAAGGAAAATCATAGGGAATTGAAGATTTTTGGCCTTTCGACACCAACTATGGATAAGGTAATTGAAATTGGAAACAGTTATGGATATGGGGCAAAATTGACAGGTGCTGGCGGTGGAGGCTCCGTTATAATAATACCTGAGGATAGAGAGAAGATAAGGGAAAAGTTAAAAGAATTAAATCTGCAATTCTTTGAAACCAGTACCACAAGTGTGGGGGCATTTTTCAAATAGTAGATGCTGAGACTACTACGTCATTCTCATCCAGATCCATGAGCCTAACTCCCTGGGCATTTCTACCCTGAACTGGCACTGTCTCAGCCTTTATTCTAATGGTTTTACCATTCTTTGTTATTATAATGATCTCATCGTTATTTTCCACTGAAAATGCGGATACCGGTGTCCCAGTTTTATCTGTGATCTTAATAGCTCTCATTCCCTTTGTTCCTCTGTGCCTCATGGTAAATTCCTGAGTGGAAACCCTCTTTCCCATACCTCTTTCGGTGACGATAAGCAGTGAATCCTTCTCAACATAATCAACTGCAGCAAGCTTATTGCCGTTTACCAATCTTATTCCCGTGACTCCCATGGCCGCCCTTCCCATAGGTCTGAATTCACTTTCATTAACAAGCACAAGATTTCCATCGGTTGATAGCAATGCAACCTTGCCATCTCCCTTCGTCAGAATTACATACTTCAGATTATCATCCCTTAGCTTTGTAGCAATTATGCCATTGGATCTTATATTTCTGAATTCATCCAGTCTGGTCCTCTTTCCCTTCCCCTTCTCTGTAAAGAACATAATGAACTTATTTTCATCAATGGATCTTTCGTTCATGATAAAAACAACTTTATCCTTCAATCCTTCGATTATATTTTCTATCAGCTTACCCCTGCTCCTTCTCTCCCCCTTAGGTATTTGGTAGGCCTTGATCTTGTATACTTTTCCTTTGTCCGTGAACAGGTAGATGTAATCATGACTATCTGCTGTGATGATCTGCCTTATCTGAGATTCCTGGTTTCCAGCATAGACACCCTTTCCACCCCTTCTCTGTGAGACAAATGAATCTATTTCTATTCTGTTAAGTCTATTGTCCTCGGACAATATTATTGTATTTTCTTCATGCGGGATAAGCTCTTCTTCTGTGGTTTCCACATAAGAATCCACTATCTCGGTTCTCCTGGAGTCTCCGTACATCCTCTTCAACTCAAGGAATTCTTCTTTGATTATCTCCCATCTTTCGTTTTCATCTGAAAGTATCTTTTCATATTCCGTTACTTTTTGAGTTAAATCTTTAAATTCAGTTTGCAGTTCTTCCATCTGCATGTTGGTCAATCTCTGTAAACGGGTATCTAGGATGGCGTTTGCCTGTTCATCATCCAGATTGAATTGAGATTTAAGCCCTTCCCTTGCTTCCTTTGGGTCCTTTGATTCCCTGATTATTTTTATGGTAAGATCAATGGCATCAAGGGCTTTAATCAGGCCCTCCAAAATATGTAACCTGCTCTTTGCCTTCTTGAGGAAGAATTCCGTCCTCCTTCTGACCATTAGCTCCCTGTGCTTAAGAAACTCCTCAAGTATCTCCTTCAGGCTTAAAATCTTTGGAGTCTGATCCAATAGAACAAGATTGATGATTCCATATGAAACTTCCATCTGTGTATTTTCGTATATCTGCTTGAGTGTGACTTCAGGATTTGCACTGGACTCAAGCTTTACTACAATTCTGATTCCTTCCTTATTGCTCTCATCCTTTATGCTCTGAATTCCATGTATGATTCCTGCTTTGGATAGCTCTGATATCTTGGTCAATAAGTCTGCTTTATTCACCTCATAGGGTATTTCCGTGAATATGATCTCATTTTTCTTTATTTCTCCCTTCCCCCTTAAAATAATCTTTCCTTTTCCAGTCTTATAGGCCTCAAGTATACCAGACTTGCCCATAATAACCCCGCCCGTTGGGAAGTCTGGCCCCTTGATGAATTTCATAAGTTCATCAATATCTGCATTTCTATTGTCAATTAGATAAATTAGCGCATCCACTATTTCCCCTAGGTTGTGTGGAGGAATATTGGTAGCCATCCCCACGGCTATACCAGAAGAACCATTTATCAATAGGTTCGGAAGCTTGCCCGGCAGGAACATGGGCTCCTTAAGAGTCCCATCAAAGGTAGGGGCAAAATCAACTGTCTCATATTCAATATCTTCCAAAAGTTCATTGCTGATCCTTTCCAATCTCGCTTCTGTATACCTCATGGCCGCAGGCGGATCTCCATCCATGCTTCCGAAATTACCCTGGCCATCCACCAGTGGATATCTCATGGAAAAAGGCTGTGCCATCCTGGCAAGCGATGCATAAATAGCCGCATCACCGTGAGGGTGATACTTACCCATGACCTCTCCAACAATTCTGGCCGATTTCCTATAGGGCTTGTCAAAGGTCAATCCCATTTCATACATGGAATAGAGAATTCTCCTTTGCACCGGTTTCAATCCATCTCTAATATCTGGAATTGCCCTTGATAGAATTACGCTCATTGCATAATCCAGATAGGAATCCTTCATTTCCTTTTCAATGGGTCTATTTTCTAACATTTCACATCACACATCAATATTCTGCGCTTCCTTGGCATGGTTCATAATGAACTCCTTTCTTGGCTCCACATCTTCGCCCATCAAGAGCCTGAACAGATAGTCTGCCTGCTCTGCATCCTCTATGGTTACCCTCAACAACCGTCTGGTTTGAGGATTCATGGCGGTATCCCAAAGTTGCTGCGGATTCATTTCTCCGAGCCCCTTGAATCTCTGCACAATTGGATTATTCAGTTTAGATACAATCTCATCCTTCTCCTGATCTGAATACACATACCAGATGTCAGAACCCTTCTGTATCCTGTAGAGGGGGACCTGTGCTATGTAAATGTGTCCATTTACTATCAAATCCCTCAGGTATCTATAAAACAATGTGAGAAGCAGTGTCCTTATGTGACTTCCATCAACATCAGCATCTGTCATTATTATAATCTTATGGTATCGGAGCTTCTTTGGGTCATATTTATCATTTGGAGACATATTTATGGCAGCAAACAGACTCTTGATCTCTTTATTCTTGACCAATTTGTCCCATCTTGCCTTTTCCACATTCAAAATCTTTCCCCTGAGAGGCAAGATTGCCTGGAAAGTCCGATCTCTACCCTGCTTTGAGGATCCTGCAGCAGAATCCCCCTCCACAATGTAAAGTTCAGTTTTCTCAGGGTCCTCAAGGGTGCAATCTGCCAATTTTCCGGGCAATGTAGTAGATAAGCTTGATTTTGACCTCACCAATTCTCTGGCATTTCTTGCGGCTTCCCTTGCCATGGCAGCCTGATAGGCTTTCCTAGCTATGGCCTCGGCAACCTTTGGATAGTCTTCAAAATATTTGCCCAGGTAGTCCGACACAACACTGAATACAATTCCCTTGACATTGCTATTACCTAGCTTCTCTTTCGTCTGACCTTCAAACTGTGGTTCCATCAATTTTACGTGTATCACTGCTGTGAGTCCTTCCCTAACATCTTCTCCGGTGAAGAAATCATCAGAATCTATTATGTTGAGTTCCTTCGCCGCATCATTCAGGGCTTTTGTGAGTGCCATTTTAAAGCCAGTGGCATGAGTTCCACCTTCCCTAGTATTTATGTTGTTGGCAAAGGAGCTCAGATCCTCTTCTACGCCATCATTGTACTGCAGTGCGAATTCTATCTGAATTCCATCCTTTTCAATGAAATTGTAGATAACATCTTCGTGCAGCACATTTTTACCCCTGTTCTTATCCTGAACCATTTCCTTTATTCCACCTTCATGCAGGTATTCTCTTTCCTGTCCATTCCAGTTGAATATTATTTTCAATCCTCTATTTAGATAAGATAGTTCTTCAATCCTCCTCGCTAAAATTTCCTTCGAGAAATCCGTGGTTTCCATTATCTCGCTGTCTGGAATAAATCGCTGTAAAGTTCCGGTGGGTGAATTGAATTTGAACTCACATCTTTCTTCACCTAACCATGTTATCTTCCCATCATCAATTTTTCCAACCACCTTGACTTCCGTCTGCTTTTCTCCTTTTGAATATTTCTGGTGATAAATGGCTCCATCCCTTTTAACAAATACTTCGAAGGTGGCAGACAGGGCATTCACCACATGAACGCCAACACCATGAAGACCTCCAGAAACCTTGTAAGCCTTTTTCTCAAATTTGGCGCCAGAGTGCAATTCAGTCAGCACTATCTCAAGCGCAGGCTTGTTATATTTGGGATGGAGGTCCACAGGTATGCCTCTTCCATCATCCTCAACCGTTACCTGGTTTCCCTTAACCTCCACATATATGTTTTTGCAATAGCCTGCCATGGCTTCATCTATGCTGTTATCTATTACTTCATACACCAGTTGATGAAGTCCCCTGGAGTCTGTACTTCCAATGTACATGGCAGGTCTTTTTCTAACCGCTTTAAGACCTTCAAGGACAACAATATCCTTGGCTGTATAATCTTCCATTGTGAGTCCATACTTGATGATAAAACCGTACTTATATCTTTTTATATTAATTGAAATAAATAATATTCTAAAACTAAGGATTTATCGCAATAACTACTTTAATAATGTATATTTTATTAAAATTTCATTTCTCTGCTTCTTTTCTCCATTGATTTTTAAATAGTAAACCAGATGTTTCATGTAAATTATTTCAAAGTCAGCAAAATATAGTTCATCATCCTTAAAATAGTGGGTAACTATTCCATTTCCCCTAACAAAGGTGTTCTCCTCAACTTCCTTACCTTTTCCATACCTGAAATCGTTTATGGAAAAAACCCTTAAAAAGAGCAAACCATCATTTTGAAGGACTCTCTTAGCCTCATTTATCGCCCTGTTCCTTTCATTCGTAAGTAAATGATCAAGGGAGTGGAAAAATATTACACTTTTAAAAGAGTTGTCCTTAAATGGTAATGAGAGCATGTTTCCGCATACTACATAGGGGTTTTTGAGCTTATAAAATCTGAGCGCGTTTATTGAAAAATCAAGCCCAATTACTCCTTCTACCTTATTTATATCCTTTCCATTCCCGCAACCGTTATTCAATGCGGGAACTAAAATTTCATCATCAACGGAATCAATATTGCTGCCCCTCCAAAGTCTTCCTCTCTTCTTGTACTCCCTATCCCATATTTTCCTTTGGTCCCCCAATTCCATTACATTTTGTATTTATAATTGGTATTTATAAGCCTTCATGGACGATTATCCCATGATAGAAGAGCTAATTATGAGGGACCCTTTTATAAATCATCTCGGTATAAAGGTAAAGATTCTCGGTGACGGAAAGGCAGAAGCAACAGTGGATTTTAAAAGGGAATTAATGAGAACAGGAGATATAATGAATGGCGGTGCTATTGCATCATTAATAGATACCGTTGGAGGTACAGCGGTGTTGACATTGAGCAAATCCAACCAGGTTACAGTAAATCTGAATATAAACTTCTTAAAAGCCATTGACAACGGACCTGTTAGAGCATTGGCAGAAGTTACGAAACCTGGAAACAGGATATTTTACGTGGATATTAGAGTCTATGATGGAAAATCAAATCTATGTGCTCATGCAACTGGAGTTTGGTACGCATTTAAGTAAGGTTAACGGAGGCTAATAGATTTTTAAACAATTCTGAATTTTTGTCAATGTAGCATTGGAAATTGGATAAGGAATAAATATTCCGAACACATGTTCGGACATATGGTGGAGCATATAGGAATAGAGCACATAGAATCAGATATGAAAAGGGGAAACTCGAGGTCCCTGTTCTTCCTATGGTTCGCGGCAAATTTAACCATTGCTGACTTTGCTCTTGGTTTCATTCCAATTTCATTTGGCATGTCATTTCTATCTGGAATGTTCTCCATAATCATTGGAAATGTCTTGGGAGCACTAATCGTGGCATTTTCCGCTGCAATGGGACCAAAAACCGGTTATCCACAAATGATGAGCACCACCAACTCTATGGGAACACTTGGTATGAGAATATTTGGTTTGATCAATCTTTCAAATACGCTGGGGTGGTTCATTGTTAACAATATAATCGCAGTTTCCGCAATTTTCCTAATATTCCACTATCCACCCTGGCTATTGATTATGCTTTATACAATTGTAATTTTGATAATATCCTATGTTGGCCACGATTTCATACATAGGGTTGAAAAGGTACTTGCATTTTCACTGGGAATACTGTTCCTTGCCATGCTTTCATTCACCATTTACCACTGGAATTCTAACGATATTGCCGGAAGCTTAGTTGTTAACACGCCGTTCTTTGGAATGATAGCATTTGCATACAGCTACCTCATGAGCTGGGGACCGTATGCATCTGACTATTCAAGATATCTTCCAGAGAATGAGAAAATCAGGAAGGTTTTTCTATTCACATTTCTTGGTTCCTTTCTATCCACTACATTTGTTGAGACGGCCGCAATGTTGATTTCTTATGAGTTCAATAGTTATGCACCGATGCAAGGCTTACAGACATCATTAGGGAAATACTTTATTTTGGGTTTAGTGCTGATAGCGCTTGGAGGAATCTCTGCAAACGTCCTTAATCTTTATTCTGGCTCACTTTCTGGCCTTGTTGGCGGAATCAGAATGAAGAGAACAAATTTCATATTAATTCTAGCGTTAATTGGATTTGCATTTAGCATTCTGTTTTACAACGGCTTCTATGGTTTCTTCGAATCATTCCTGCTTGTGTTGGATTACTGGATCTCACCGTGGATATCAATACTAATTGTTGATTTCTTCATTATTGGCAACAAGAAATTGATTTTCAACAGGAAAATAATCTTCAGTGGAATAGTAGCATACATTTTAGGATTGGTCATATCCATTCCATTCATGAATGTCTCCATTGGAAATTTCAATTATGAATTCCCTATATCAAAAATGCTTGGTGGCATAGACATTAGCTATTTTGTAAGCTTCATAGCCGCAGGTATTATCTATTACTTGTTGAACTCAAGATGGAGAGGGACTAATACATTATCCTTAAATAAAGATGTTAATTAATGGCATAAATAAAAAGGTGATATGTCTACGAAGACAGACGACGATGTAGATCAGATAAATGAATTGGATGAGCTTCTAAGGCAGTTAAGGGAATTGGAGGAAGAAAAGAGATACACACAAATGGAAAATAAGAGACTCCAAGAGGAGATAGAGAGATTGAAAAAGGAGCTCAATAGAATGAAACTTCCACCTTTATTAATAGGTACAATTGAGGATATTGTGGATGAAAGAAGGGTCGTAATTAGGAGCTCCACTGGGCCCAGCTTTCTAGTTTATGCCTCAGAGCACATCCCGAGAGAAAAGCTCACTCCTGGCACAAGGGTGGCATTGAACAAGGCTACTCTTAGCGTTATATCAGTAATACCGGAAGCTTATGATCCAACGGTAGTGGCCTCTGAAATTTCAACAAAACCAAATGTGACCTATGATGAAATTGGTGGTCTATCGGAACAGATCAAGGAAATACGTGAAATGATAGAACTTCCCCTTTTGAATCCTGATATATTTAGGAAGGTTGGGGTTGATCCACCCACAGGTGTTCTGCTGGTCGGACCACCAGGAACTGGAAAGACCCTCTTGGCAAAGGCTGTTGCCAACAGCACCAATGCTACATTTATCAGGATAGTAGCTTCAGAACTGGTCAGGAAATACATAGGCGAGGGAGCAAGACTTGTGAGGGAGCTCTTTGATTTAGCTAGAAAGAGAGCGCCATCGATAATATTCATTGACGAACTTGATGCTATTGGTGCCAGGAGGATAGATTCATCAACCTCGGGAGACAGGGAAGTCCAAAGGACACTAATGCAACTTCTAGCTGAAATTGATGGCTTTGAGCCGCTTGGAAACATAAAGATAATAGCTGCTACAAATAGGCCAGATACGCTGGATGAAGCCCTGATAAGGCCAGGTAGATTTGATAGGATAATAGAGATTCCGTTGCCCAATGCGGGTGGAAGGGAGGAGATCCTGAGAATACATACTAAAAAGATGAATTTGAAGGATGTCAATATAAAGGAAATTGCTTCCATAACAGAGGGTTTTGCAGGAGCTGATTTAAAGGCGGTTACAGTCGAGGCTGGGATGTTTGCCATCAGGGAACTGAGAGATTTCGTTATGCAAAATGATTTTATAAAGGCGGTTGAAAAGATAAGAGCACAGAGAGATAGCGGGAAGCCAACTGATCTGGGAATGTATGTATAATGAAGGGTACAAGTATCCCAAATTTGTTTGAAGAGGGAAATTCCCTTTATACCTTGACAAAATTTGGAAAACCAGTTTACGGTGAAAGGATAGTTATTAGAAATTCTAGAATGTACAGAGAATTTTCACCCCTAAGGAGCAAGCTGTCTTCATCCATTAAGTTAGGATTTAAACCAGAATTCAGAGAGGAGGATCATTTACTTTACTTGGGAGCATCCACTGGCACCACAGCCTCTCACATATGTGATATACTGTCTGAAGGTGAAATATATGCGGTTGAGTTTTCACCCGTTTCAATGATTAAACTATCGGAACTTGCAAAATCAAGGGAAAATTTAATACCTCTACTTTTAGATGCCAGTAAGCCAGAGCAATATGGACCTTTTATAGACCGGGTCGATATAATTTACCAGGACATAGCCCAGCCAAACCAGATAGACATATTTTTGAAAAACGCAAAATACTATTCTCCAAAGAGGGGAATAATAATGTACAAGAGCTATTCCATGAGGTCAGATGCTGAACTTAAGAATGAGCTGAATAAATTGAAAAAATATTTCAAAAACATCTCCATGAAGAATATTGAGCGATATCACAAAGGGCACTACGCGATATTTGTTTCAAACTATTAGGCGATCCAGACAGTTTTCATGTTGGTAAACTCTCTTGAACCATACTTTGATAACTCCCTGCCTATGCCACTCTTCTTAACACCGCCGAAGGGAACTCTAGGATCGGAGAAAACTATGCTATTGACAAATACCATTCCAGCTTGTATGAATGGAACCATCTTTTCGGCCTCCTCCTCATCCCCCCATATGGATGTTCCCAGGCCAAATGGAGTTTCATTTGCAATTTTTATGGCTGTTTGATTGTCCTTGAATTTCTTGAGAATTGCCACCGGTCCAAATATTTCATCTTGATAGTTCACATCCGTTATAACAATAGTGGGTGGAATTATATTCCCTCTCTCCTCGCCAAGCATGATCACGTTCGATCTAGGTTTCAGCTCAGATATTTGTTTCCTAATGGTTTCCGCTTGCTCCTTGGAAGATAAGGGACCAAGATATGTTTTCTCTTCCAGCGGGTTTCCAATGGATACCTTGCTCATTTCCTCCTTAAATTTCTCTGAAAATTCATCAAATATGGCTTCATGTACCAGTATTCTCTTTGAGGCTATGCAGCTTTGTCCATTATTCTGTAATCTTCCAAGAACTGCATTCTTGGCCGCTTTTTCCAGGTCAGCGCTTTTCAAAACAATAAAGGGATCAGAACCTCCGAGTTCCATTACAACTTTCTTGAGATTTCTCCCTGCTTCTTCAGCAATTTTTGCACCTGTGGGGGTTGATCCAGTGAATGCCACACCATCCACGTATTTTATTAGGGAAGAAGCTGTTTTACCATCAACTATAAGACTTTTGAACACAGGTAAGTCGATCAATTCTTGAATTTTAAGTGATGTTCCAGTAACTAATGAAGCATGTTTCAGAACCACACCATTCCCGGCCATAAGTGCAGGGAAAGCTGCTCTTGCTACTTGCCAGACTGGAAAATTCCATGGTTCTATGGACATTATAACACCCAGGGGGTCAAATCTGACATAACTTTTTTTAGCCTCGGTGTGTATGGATTCAGGATCAAATATTTCATGAGCTTTATCTATTAAATAATCAATCAATCTTATGCTTTTCTTAACTTCAGCCAAGGATTGGGATATTGGCTTTCCCATTTCTCTGGTCATCAATTTTGCAAGATTTTCAGTTTCCTTTTCAAAGTTCCTCTTTATCACATTTTTAAAATATTCTATTCTCTCGTCAAGATCTATACTCCATTTCTCCTGTTCCTTGTACACTTTCTTTATTTTTTCAAGAGCTTCCTGTTCCGTTTCTGTTTTATAATTTCCAAGAAGTTCTCCGGTGAAAGGGTCATAGGTCTGTATGGTCATTTAAACCACCTCTCTAATTGAAGTTTCAAATATATCCAATCCCCTTTCGATTAAATCATTTTCTATGGTAAGGGGTGCCATGAACCTCATCACGTTTCCATAATGACCGCATGTGTGCATCAATAGGCCATTCTGGAATAGCTTTTCCCTGAGCCTTTGAGCCATTTCTTGGTTAGGTTCACTGGTGCCATTCTTTACCAATTCAATTCCGATCATGTAACCCTTACCCCTCACATCACCGATTACCCCATAATCACCCATCAGGTCCTGGAATCTTGATAAAATATAGTTTCCTTCTTTTGTTACCCTACCAAGTAAATCGGATTTCATAAGATATTCAAGTATTGTGGCACCCGCAGCAAGTCCAAGTGGATTTCCCCTGTAGGTTCCCAGATGGAATGCGACAGGCAGGTTATCATATTCCTCCCTATATACAACGCTGGAAATAGGAATTCCACCACCTATACTCTTGGAAACGCACATAATGTCGGGTGTGATTCCATAGAGGTCAGAGGCCCATATCTTCCCTGTTCTTCCCACACCGGTCTGCACTTCATCCACTATCAGGGGGATTGAATGCTTATCGGCCAATTCTCTGAGCATAGGAAGAAAATCATCCGGAGGGACTATGTATCCCCCCTCACCCTGTATGGGTTCAACCATTATTCCCGCAGGCTTTGAAATGCCAGAATATGGATCACTTATCATATAATCTAGGTAATCAATAACAACTTTTGAAATATCGTCACCTTTGATTGGAAATCTGTAGGGATATGGAAATGGAGCAAAAAAGACCTCGTGAGGGTTAAACGAAGCATAATCCCTATAATGTGGATTGGCAGTAGCATGGACAACTCCTCCTGCAATTCCATGGTATGAACCAGAGAAAGCTATGATGGTTCTCCTCTTTGTAACATATCTAGCTAAGCTTATTGCAGCCTCACATGCATCAGCACCGCTTACAGTTAATAAGACCTTAGAATGATCCTTCATCTTTCCCGGAAGCGTTGCGTTTAAATTTTTTAAGTAAGATATCCTCGCCTCTGTAGGTACTTCAGTAATGTGTGTAATCTTTTTTAACTGTTCTTCAATGGCCTTGATCACCAATGGATTGCCATGCCCCAGATTCATGACACTTACTCCTCCGAACCAGTCAATGTAGACGTTTCCGTCCAGGTCCACTACTGTGGAACCCTTTGCATAGTCAATGGCCATTTTAAAGAATCTTGTATAGGAACGGGTGGAGCTCTCCAATTTATCCTGAAGAGATAATATTTCCATGGATTTGGGTCCCGGCGGTTTTACCTTAATAATTGGGGCATTATCCAAACTTAGTCTTTCGGTCAACATATGTTGCATTATTCACTATGCATATATTAATGAATCCTAATGCTCACTCACTGGCCAGATAAATGAAAAATTTTCTTCAATCTCATTAAATTGGAAAAAAATTACGGTGAATTACTCTTCAACGAGAAGTTTCATACTTTCAGAAATGTCCTCCTTTAGCATTTTTAAAACTATGGTTGTTTCGCTCCTCTCGATCCCCTCTGTTTTACTCAGTTCATTCACGATGGTTTCCAGTTCCTCCTTTGTCTTGGCCCTTATGAGTGCAACAAAATCATTGGTACCTATTACGAAGTAAACAGCCCAGACCCCCTTTATCTTTGCTATTCTCTTGCCAACTTCTTCTGCATACTCAGGTCCGTATCTTGCCTTTATTAGGCTTACTGCTGTCATGTAGCTCTCTACAAATTTTTGATCCAGGGCCAGTATCTCTCCGGTTATTATCCCAAGGGATTTTAGGCGTTTGAGCCTATTATGGACTGTTGATTTTGACATTCCAACTTTTTTTGAAATTACTCCGAGATTTGTATTTTTGGTTTCAAATATGGCTTTTAATATTTTTTTATCTATGGAGTTTATTTGATCTTTTGAATTTTTCCTTGATGTCATAATTATGTATAAAATTCATATTAATAAATTATTACTTTTTGGGAATTTTTTCATTATGATCTAAGCAATGGGCTTTAAATAAATATTAAATTTGAAAAATCCATTATCACAGGATACATTTGAACTCTAAAAGGGGAATAATTGAGGGTATATCAGCTTTATTAGTGGTAGTACTACTGCTGGGAGCAGCATATGCTTACACCGATAATTGGCCTCCCGCAGTAATTGTGGAATCCAAATCCATGCAGCATGGTAATGGTTTCACATTAGGGGTTATAAATACTGGTGATATAGTAGGTGTAAAGAAAATTAACAACTTCAGTCAAGTGATAACCTATGTGCAGGCCAGAACGCAGGGCAAGCCAATTAATTATGGAGATTATGGTGATGTAATAGTTTATAAAAATAACTATCTTGGAGAATTAGTGATCCACAGGGCAATAATGTACATTGAAGGCTGGAAAGGAAATACCCCAATAATATACTATTTTGAAAATCAATCTTGGATAACCATCAATGGAAGCAATGTGATTATAAGAGATGTGGGTTATGCTCACAGGAATCTACTGATTGAACTATCTCAGTATGTTGGAGAGAAGGGATTCGTAACCATGGGTGATTACAATCTGGCTAATTCGCCATTTATAATCAATGGCAATACCTATCTAGCGGCAGACCAGAATGTGGGAATTGATAATACTTTGGTAAATGTTTCACAAATCATGGGAGTTGCCGTAGGTTACATACCAATATTGGGGGTCCTTAAGCTGTGGATAACAGGGAAAACTACTTACATTCCCATGGAAAGCAACATCGTAATGGCATTGGTACTGGCGGCTATAGTAATATATGCCTTAATTCCGGCTCCAAAAAAAGATAAAAAAGATGAACAAAAATTAGCGAGAGAGAAAAAATCAAAAGTAAACAAAGAGGAGAAAAAAAGTTGATTATATTTATTCAGTTGTGGGCTTGCTTTTTTGAAGGATTTCAGCCCTCTTCTTTCTAGAGATGATGTGTACTCTGATATTTGGATCTATGAGCTCTGCCAATCCTTCTCCTGTGAGTGAGAATCCTAAAACTATGAGAAATATGAATGCTGCTGGTATTAAGCCTTCATAAGGGTACGTGTAAAAAGTAGTAGTTAGGATTGATGACATTAGACCCAACTCTGGAGTATTTATTGGTATTCCGATACCCAAGAATCCCAGGGTTGATAAGGTAAGCATGGCTGTGCCAACATCCATCGTAGCGTATATGAGAAGAGGTGTAATTATATTGGGCAGAATTCCTTTAAACAGAATCTTTCTGAACGGTGTATTCAAGACCCGTGATATAGTTATGAAATCCTGAGATGCAACTTGCAGTGTGTTACCTCTAACTAGCCTAACGTAAGGAGGCCACCACACAAATATTACCGATATTGCGGCATTCAGAAGGCTTGGTCCTAGGGTTGCCGCTATGGCCATGGACATAATTATCGGCGGGAAAGCCAGGAAAAGGTCTGTCAACCTCATTATAACCTCTTCTATGGGGCCTCGGAAATATCCTGCTACAATTCCGAGAATGAGACCAATAAATGACGATGCAATCACTATGAAGAGAGAAATACCTAGATCTATAGGAAGTGCGGCAATAACTCGAGAAAATATGTCCCTCCCCAATTCATCTGTCCCGAACCAGTGAGAACTTGAGGGAGGTAAATTGGCATTTAATAGATTTATCTCATATGGATTGTACGGAACCATTCTAGTTCCCAATAATTCGTAAAGTATGGCGATAATTGAGAATATTGCTATGATTATGAAGCCAGATCCCGAAAGCCAGTTTGAGAATATAACCTTGAAGAATTTATTTGCTGAGTCTCTGAAATTCATCTTGTGCCCCTCCCTAATCTTATCCTTGGATCAAGGATTGCATACATTATATCAGCTATCAGGTTGGCTATAATTACTAGTATTGTAAATATTATTACAACATAAATCAGAGCCGGATAATCATCGGATGTTATGGCGCTGTAAGCAAACTTTCCAATTCCAGGCCAAGAGAATATCTCTTCAACAACCACTGTGCCCGTTACAAGCCAACCAAACATTACAGCTATTACTGTATTTGATTCAATCAATCCGTTTCTTAGTATATGATACCTGTTGATTTTCTTTTCATCCACTCCCTTTGCTCTGGCATTCTTCACGTAAGGCATCCACTTTACACTGAGGATGCCATTCCTGCTTATTCTAGTCACAATACCAAAATTTAGAAAGGCAAGCGTCATAGCTGGCAGTATCAAATGATCAAGACCATCTATGAAATCCGCAAAGTTACCTGTGAGGATTGCATCAAGAACAAAAATGCCCGTAATCCTAGGTGGTGGGGTCAATCCCGGTGAATACATACCGCCGGAAGGAAGGATCGGTATATAGGAGGTAAAAATTAGCACTGCTAAAATCGATGCGAGAAATGTAGGTGTTGCCCATGCAGTTGTATAAAGGAGTCTAATGAGGTCATCAATCTTTGAATTGAAGTGCACAGCCGAAATATATCCCAATCCAATGCCAATTATTATTATGAATATCAGTGCAGTAAGAACCAGCTCAATGGTATTCGGAAAGTAGTAGAAAATTTCCGATGCAATGGGTTGATGTGTGACAGGATCTATACCAAAATTACCTGTGAAGAAACCTTCAAAGAAATTTAAAAGTTGAATATAGAGGGGCTTATTCAAACCGTACTCCTTTATGACATATGCTATTGTGGAAGCTTTGGCTTTAGGCCCAGCCCAAAGTGCCGCTGGGTTTTTAGATAATACATGTGAGATGAAGAAGATAATTATGATGGTTCCGATTATAACAAAAAAAGAAAAAATTACTCTTTTCAAAATAAAAAGAATCAATTCCTTTCTTCCAATCATACGTAATCATCACGTGTAATGAACAGTATTGTAGAACATAAAGTAGCCCGCACCGCTGCCAGCCGGGTTTGGAATTATTCCAGTAACGTCACTTGCAGTTATGGATAGAATGTATGGGGTATAGAGCCAGTCAATGGCGTATTGATAGTACATGGTGTGGGTAATGAATGAGAAGTTCTGTATTATGGCAGTTTGATTAAATGTGGCACTAGCATTAACAGAGGCGTTGAATACGCTGTTATTGTAATATGCGGATGTGCCTATGTAATATCCGTCGGCTATAGCATCTACATAATCTATGGATGCAGTGAAGTCCTCCGTGTAGAAGTTTATTCCCATGGGATATTGGGTTGTCTCATTCCCTGGCGCAAAAACAACCTGTTCATAAGCTGGGAAAGTTAATGGGGTAAGGGTTATGTTGATCCCTATGGCTGCAAGATTTGATTGAATTATCTGGGCGGCCTCAGTCTCTGATGTGGAATCTGAAGTGTATAGGAAATTTACACTGGGGAAAGGATTGTTTCTATTTACTACAGTTCCGTTTGGGAAAATTGCACGGTAACCAGCCTGTGCCAAATATTTTGCTGCAAGTGCTGGGTTGTATGAGTATGGTGTTAAATTTCCAATAGACTGATTGTAATATGGGAAACCTGGAGGTATCGGTCCAATCCACTGTACCGCATAACCATCAAATACCGTTTTTATAATCCCCGCATAGTTGATTGCATATGTAATAGCCTCCCTTACAGAAGTGTTGTTGAATGCTGGGAATGCCACGGGATCCATATATACAAAATATGCTCCTTGAGAGCTACCAAATATTATGGGTAAGAGTGATACATTGACGTTTGGAATTGTCTTCAGAGTATTATAATCCTGAACAGGTGCTTCAATTATCTGAGCTGTTCCGCTCTTTAGGTCTGCTATTCTAGAAGCCAGGGACTTATATTCTATGGTTATTGTATTTAGAATCGCGGGCTGAATTGCATAGTTAAGCTGATCCTTCGGTACATAATTTCCCCAATAATTAGGGTTCTTCACGAGGGTAATACTTTGCCCCTGTATAACCTGTCCCAGTTCATAGAATCCCGTACCGACTGCATGTGTATCCATCCAGCTATTTGTTGATCCGGCAACCACACCTCCATGTTCCTCAACTACTCTTGGATCAACAGCTGCTGCAAGTGGAGTTGTAAGCGTCATTAAAAATGCGTTATATGGGTGGTAGCCGTTGTATCCATACCCAAGATGGAATATTACCTCATATGGGTTTACAACCTGTACAGATTGGTTTGGATATTCCATATAATACAAATCCGTGGAATTGGGATTGGTATAATTTATAGAATTTAGGATATTTGCTGTGATATTGAAATTAATGCCGTTGCCAGCGGCAAGATTCTGTCCTAGTATGAACTCTGGAGATTGATCCATGATTATGGATCTGTAAATAGAAAACCAAACATCATAGGCATTAAACGGATCTCCATTGCTGAATGTCACATTGTGTCTCAGATAGAAGGTATAATTCATCCCATTTGGTGAAATCGTCCAATTATAAGCCAAGACACCAACAAATGTTGTTACACTAGTGCCATTGGGTGCAACAAGTCCCTGATAGATTTGGTTCATTATTTCCCAACCAGGAGTACTGAAAGTTACAGCCGGATCAAGACTGTCAGGGAATTCTCCTTCCTCAACAACCAGAGAAGTTTTGTTAGTTGTAGTTTGAGGTTTATGGCTCAAAGCATATGCAGCAAAACCGGCAACTATTAATATCACTATTATTATCACCACAACAAAAAGTCTTCCGGCACCCTTCCTATTATCACTCTGGGTCATTGCAAATCATAAGTATACTATAATCTTAAATTAAAATTTTTTGATTTTGGCAGAATAATAAAAATTATACTGAAAATTATGAAAAATGATGGAAAAAATCCATTTTTACTTGATTAGAATAAAATATTAAATATACCACTTTCCAATGACGACCTTCCTATCGGTAAAGAAATCCACATGTTCAAAGCCGCCCTGCGGATGTATTTCTCCATAGAAAGAATTTTTCATTCCAGCAAATGGGTAGAAAGCAATAGGGGCCGCTACACCAATGTTGATTCCTATATTTCCAGCCTGAACTCTTCTAACGTATTCCCTAGCATAATATCCTGACCTAGTGTAAATTGAGGAAGCATTCCCATATTGGCTTGAATTAACCATTTCTATAGCATGGTCGAAATTTTCAGCTTTTACTATTGAGGCAACTGGTCCAAATATTTCTTCTTTTGCAATTTTCATGTCAATGGAAACGTCGTCGAAAATGGTAGGTCCAAGGAAAAAGCCGCCTGGATATTTATCAACCTTGGTCTTTCTTCCATCCAATAGAAGTTTCGCTCCCTGAGATTCTCCGGATTCTATGTAACTTACAACTCTCATAAGATGCTCCTTTCTGATTAAAGGCCCCATATCGACACCTTTTTCCATGCCATATCCAACTTTCAATCCCTTAGCTTCCTTCAAGAATTTATTTACAACTTCGTCATGGTTTTCTTTAAATGTTACCAGCACTGAACCAGCTAGGCATCTTTCACCTGCATTTCCAAAAAATGAGCCTGTTATGTTTTTAATAGTTCCGTCTATGTCAGCATCTGGCATAACAACTATGAAATTTTTTGCTGAAGCCCCTGCCTGTACTCTTTTTCCGTTCGATGTACCTTTATTGTAAACGTATTTCGCAACAGGTGTACTGCCTACAAAGGATATGCCAACGATTTTTTTATTCTCCAATATGAAATCCACAGTTTCTCTTCCTCCATTTACGAGTTGAACCACATTCTTTGGAACCCCTGCTTTAGCAATGAGGTCCATGATGTACTCCATGGTCATGGGAGTCCTTTCAGATGGTTTTATAACTACCGTGTTTCCTAATGCTATTGCATAGGGCATGAACCAGAAGGGGATCATGGAGGGAAAATTGAATGGAGATATTATGGCAAATACCCCCAATGGGAACTTGATCAATTCTTCATCTATACCACTTGCAATGTTCTTGTTGTTGACACCCATGGAGTGATAGGTGGCTGCTGCTGCACTTTCTACATTTTGAATAGCCCTGGTCAAATCGCCCTTTGACTCTTCGAAGGTCTTTCCATGTTCATTAGTTGTTATCTCAGCAATTTCATCCATGTGCTCATACAAAAGATTCTGAAGCTTGAATAGTATTTTGATCCTGTCAGGTACTGGCGTCTCCGACCATTTTAAAAAGGCATCCTCAGCGAGATCTATTGCATTATCAACCTCTTCCCTAGTAGATTCTGCAACAGTTGCAATTACCTCTCCAAATGCAGGGTTAAAAACCTCATACTTCCCCTCGCCTTTTGGTTCAACATATTGGTTCCCTATAAAATTCCTGATTTTCCTAACCATTTATAAAACCTCCTTGTCCGAAATCTCAAGCGCTCTATCAATTACATCCAGCCCCCTATTGAGCTCTTCTTCCTTTATTATAAGGGGAGGCGCTATGATGAAATGCGAAACCCACGTACTTATGTAAACGCCGTTTTCCATGCAATACTTGGCAATTTTGTCAGTCATGAGCGGATTTCCCTTTACCTTGTCTTCATAGGTATTGAAAGGGGTCTTCTTTTCCCTATTCTTGACAATTTCAATCGCGCCAAATAGACCAATGCTTCTTACATCTCCAACACTAATATGTCTTTCCATTAATTCTTCAAGTCTTCTTTTTAAAATTCTTCCAAGTTCTTTTGATCTGTGGATCAGATTTCTCTCTTTGTATTCCCTTATGGCCGCGTAAGCAGCTGCCAGAGGAACCGGATGCGCTTCATAAGTATGCCCATGCGCAAAATAATTATTTTCAAAATAATCTGCGATTTCCTTATTGGCTGCAGTGAGTGAGAGTGGTAGATGGGCACCAGTTATTCCCTTTGCTGTGGTCAGGATGTCTGGTTTAACATTCCAGTTATCCACGGCAAACCATTCACCAGTTCTTCCCCATCCAGCCATAACCTCATCAGCCACTAGGAAAACATCATTCTCCTTGGTTATCTCCCTTACCCTCTGAAGATAACCATCGGGAGGTATAACTACTCCGTTGGTACCGGTAACTGGTTCTAATATAACACCGCCCACGTTTCCTTCATTTCTTATCATATATTCCATATAATTTGCACATGCAAGGTCGCATTCAGGATATTTTAACTTGAAAGGACAACGATAACAATATGGAGGCGGGCCATGGATTACATGGCTTGAGAAGTACTCCGTATCCACCATAATTCTCCTGAAGTCTCCGGTTAAAGTAACGCTTCCCATGGTGGAACCATGATATGAATTGTAATTGGAAATTATCTTTATCTTTCTATCATTCTTATGGAACAATCTTATCATTTTAATTGCCGCTTCGTTAGCCTCTGTGCCAGATGACCCAAAAAAGTATTTTATCAAATTCCCAGGGAGTATTTCTTTTAATTCCAAAGCAACTTTAGCCCTAATTTCTGTCGCATAACCCGGTTGTACATATTCTAAGGTTTGCATTTGCTGGGTAACGGCATCTATAATTCTCTTATTGGAATGCCCCAAATTGGAACACATCAATTGCGAGGAGAAATCCAAATACTTATTCCCCCTGGCATCCTCAAAATATGAATCGTAGGCTTTAGTTGCCAATAGTGGCATCCATCCCCCCTGCTTTCTCCATGTTCCGAAAGTATATTTTGAGGAGATTTCTGCCGGATCCAGACCTTCAAGTTCTGGCATACTTATAAATTGAAAATAAGTATATTAATTCTTCCAAATATTGGAAAATAATTAAATGCTGCTGTTAAATAATGGAAAAAATTATTGAAAAATAAATCACATCTAAATTTAATTCTCTCTATTGTACTCCTTGATTGAATCCTCCAGTGCTACTACGAAATTATCAACATCCTCTTCTGTATGAGCAACCGATGGAGGGATCCTTTCAGCACTGTCTGGATGATAGTAGAAGCCCCTTTGCAACATTTTTCCTTGGATTGATTTGTATTTATTCCAATCTATGTTTATGCTATCCCTATAATTGGATATTTTCCTCAAATTTGTGAATACGAAGGACAAAACTCCAGTTTCATAGTTAACGTATATGTTTTCATTTAATGTTTCAGCAACTTCTTCTATGCCTCTGCCAAGGCGCCTAGTGATTCTTGCCAAATGTGAGTAAGCCTGGAAATCGTTTGCCTCCAGAAGCCTTAGATTTTCGTAGGCCGCTACGAGGGATATAGGATTCCCATAATAAGTACCGCCGTAACCAACGCCATTTCCTATGAGTTCCATATATTCTTTCTTTCCAGCAATGGCTGAGATTGGATACCCATTTCCCAATGCTTTTGCCCACGTTGAAAGGTCCGGTGTAACTCCATACAGTTTCTGGGCTCCACCCTCGCTTACTCTGAATCCTGTTATGACTTCATCGAATATCAGCAGAATATTATATTCATCAGCCAGTTCCCTGACCCCCTTCAAGTAATCATCCTCTGGTGTAATAACAGTGGAATTGGCCATTATTGGTTCCATTATTATGGCACCAATTTCGTTTCCTCTGATTTTAAGAATTCTGCTTAGAGATTCCAGATCATTCCATGATGCTACCACAACTGTATCCATAACCTCTGATGGTATACCAGCTGAATATGGCAAAGACTTGGGGAACCATCTTAATCCTGCTACCGGTGGTGGAGCTTCCACAGATACCGCAGCATAATCATGCAGTCCATGATAATGTCCTTCAAATTTGAGGACCATGTCTTTCCCTGTTGCGGCTCTTGCAATCCTTAGGGCGTTGAATGTCGCATCGCTACCGCTCAGGGCAAATATAACCATATCCTGTGTTTTAACAAATTTTTTAAATTCCTTTGCCAATTTTATCTCATATTCATTGGGGGCCCCAAACAGGCTTCCGTTCTTCAAATATCTCTTCACTGCTCCATTTATCTTTTCGTTGGCATGTCCGTTTATTATGGGTCCGAAAGCCATAAGGAAATCAATATACTGATTTCCATCAACGTCCCATATTCTAGTCCCCTTACCCCCCTTTATGTAAATTGGGTATGGGTCCCAGGAGCTGGTCCTCATTAGGGAGCTGGCTCCTGTTGGGATTAACTTCTTAGCTTTCTTGAAGAGATTCATCGATCTCTTGGTGCTATAATTTCTTATCTTTTCAGGCATATTCACAATACTATTGGAATCATTATTTGATTCCTCCATAATCTCACATCCAATTTTTATACTCGTAAACATTATCTTAATTGGGTATATTATCTTTTCCTCATTTTTGGTTATATTTATGGAAAATATACCAAATTAAATGTCATAATTAAAATATTTTTCATCATAATGACGCAAATCTTATATTAAATGATTTTAATATAGTAATATGAAGGTTGCAGTTTTGGGCGGGACAGGAATGACTGGGAGATGCTCAGTATATGACCTTCTAGAAAATCCATCTTTGGATGAAATAAGGGTTTTAGATATTAATAAAAATATAGAATTCAATAACCCAAAAATTAGATTCGTACAGGTTGATGCCAGAGATACAGCATCTTTGGTAAGGGCGATTAAAGGGGTTGACGTACTTATCAATGCAGTGCAATATTATTATAACGTTGATATAATGAAGGCAGCCCTTGAAGCAAGGGTTAATTATATTGACTTAGGTGGTCTCTATTACACAACTCTTGAACAGCTAAAACTAGATCAGGAATTTAAGAATCAAAATATACTTGCCATAGTTGGGATGGGGGCTCAGCCTGGGATTTCTAATGTTATGGCCAGTTATGGCGCATCGAAGCTAGACAAAATAGAAAACATTAAAATTAGGGACGCGTGGGTTGATAAAACTAATTATCCAAAGCTATTCTTCACATGGTCCCCAATGACCCTCTTTGATGAATTTACGCTTCAGGCGGTCTATTATGATAATGGCATAAAAACGGCCCCGCCTTTCTCAAACAGCGAAGAATTTGACTTTGGTTGGGAAGTTGGAAAGGTAAGGGTCTTTAGAACGGTACATTCGGAATTAGCAACAATACCTGAAAGTTTTGCAGAAAAAGGAGTAAAATATGTAGAGTGGTTAGAAGGAAGCCCAGACATCGAAAAACTGAAATTCCTCAGTGATATCGGTTTTGGAAAGAAAGAAAAAGTTAATTTTAAAGGTGCTGAAATATCGCCAAGAGAGTTCTTATTTGAATTCTTAAAGGAACAGGGGATGCTTTATCCCCCACCCGATCTGCAGATAAAGGATTATGAAGTAACAGTGGTGGAGTTAAATGGCATCGATGCAGGTAAGAGGAAGACTATAAGGGTGTATGCGTATTTCAAATATGATGAGAGGTGGAAGGTCTCCGCATCACAGAAAGAAGTAGGTGTTCCAGCGAGCATTGCAGCTCAAATGATTCTCAATGGAACTATTAAAGGAAAAGGTGTGAAACCTCCCGAACAAATTGTTCCTACAAAACAATTCTTCCAAGAGCTGGCCAAGAGGGATATCAAAATTTCAACTGAAGAAATGTATGATGTAAATTAAAAATTAGAAGACCCATATGATTAATTTACCAAGAGATATTTCAAGTGAGAAAAATTTGAACGATCTCATACTGGAGGTAAAGAATCTAAGGGTCTCAATTGAAACCATAGACAAGAGAGTGGAGGTACTGCGAGGTGTCGATTTAAAATTGAAAAGAGGAGAGGTAACCGCAATAGTTGGGGAAAGCGGATCAGGCAAGACCACTCTGGCACAGGCCATAATAGGTGTATTAGACACTCCTCCTGTTTTCATAGAATCCGGAGAAATATTTTTTGAAGGAGTGAAAATTTTTCCGCAAAAAGAAAGAATAAATTTCAGAGGTCAAGGAATCAATATGGTTTTCCAAGAGCCATTAGTATCACTTAATCCAGTGTATACAATAAGGAAACAGCTTGAGGAATCCATAGAAGTTCAAGGACTTCATATGAAAAAGAAAGAAATCGAGGAGGAATTGAAGAAAATACTTTCCGATCTTATGATAAGGGATGCTGAGAGGGTCTTGAATAGTTACCCCCATCAACTCAGTGGCGGAATGAGACAGAGGGTCGCCATAGCTATGTCAATGATTCAGAAGCCTAAATTGCTAATCTTGGATGAACCAACCACAGGTTTAGATCTATTGGTTCAAAGAAAAATCATCCAGCTTCTGTTGAAACTCAGGAGTGAATTTGGAACAACGCTCTTGATAATTACTCATGATTTAGCTGTTGCTGCAAACATGGCAGATAGAATGTATGTAATGTATGCAGGAAAGATTGTGGAATCCGGTACTAAGGAACAGGTCATAAGAAATCCGCTGCATCCATATTCAAAAATGCTCAGAGATTCTGTGCCATCTGGTTACAAAGATTCAGGTCCCCTCAGGGTAACCGAGGGAAATCCCCCAGATATTTCTAACCTTCCTTCTGGATGTCCATTCCATCCTAGGTGCCCAGTGGCTATGGATATATGCAGAAAGGAGGAACCATCTAGAAAGATAGTAGAAGACAGGGAGGTGCTCTGTTGGCTATATGATGGAAAATAAGATATTAGAAGTACGAGACCTGGAGGTTAAATTCCCCGTAAAGAGCAAGCTTTTTTCCCCTAAGGAAGAAAAATTCAAAACGGTCATAGATAAAGTATCATTTTCTATAGTAGAGGGTGAGACATTTGGTATTGTGGGTGAAACTGGATCAGGAAAGTCAACAATTGCCAAAACTTTAGTGGGTATAAATTATCCATCTGGTGGTGAAATTTATCTACTTGGCAGAAAGATAAATTTCAACAGAAAGTCAGACCTTATATTTCTAAGAAAAAACGTTGGAATCATATTCCAGGATCCGGTAGGTTCATTGAACCCGAAGTTGAGAATATTTGATATAATATTGGAGGGTCTCAACTTTGAAGAGAAGTATACAAAGGAAGAGAAAAAGAGTAAGGTATTAGAGATAGCTAAAAAGGTAGGATTGAATGAATCCAAGCTCTATTCATACCCTAGTGAATTGAGTGGAGGGGAAAAGCAAAGGGTAAGCCTTGCGAGGGCCATAATATCACCTAAGAAAATACTTATATTGGATGAACCTACAAGCTCATTAGACGTATCAATCCAAGCACAGATACTGAACTTGCTGCAAAACTTGAAGAAAGAACTTAATTTGACTTACATTTTCATTACTCATGATTTCAACGTGATAAAATATATGTGCGATCGTCTGGGAGTGCTGTACTACGGAAGGATGCTTGAAATAAGTGAGGTAAAGGATGCTTATGAAAATCCATTGCATCCCTATACAAAAGATCTAATGAATGCCAATATCACAATAGAGGGAACCTCAGGTTTTGAGTCTGAATTAGAGATGGGAGAACCCGAAAGGAACGGGTGCATATATCTAAATTCATGCAGGTTCAAAATGGATGTATGCAGAAGTGATCCACCATTGATACAGTTGAATGCCAGATATGTCAAATGCTGGCTTTATGAGGAATCCAGAAGGGAAGAATATGCTAAAGTAAACCGAGGCACTTAGAAATAATTTTTCCTGAATATTACAAATGGAGAAAATTTTTTTCCTCTGCGACAATTTTGGATCATAACCGTTATTCTTATTAAGTTTTTAGGAGTATTCAATCATGTCAAAGGATTTGAAAGTCTGGGGATTATTCATAAATAACGAATGGGTAAAATCAGAGAGCGAGGAAACAGAACCTGTTGTGAATCCTGCAACAGGACAGCCTATTGCTTATATACAAAAAGCCACTACAAATGATACAAAGAAGGCTATTGAAGCAGCCCGAGAAGCCTTTGATAAGGGGGAGTGGCCAAGATTGCCCCCAGGTGTTAGGGCTGAATACATTTTTAAGCTAGCCAAGGCACTTGAGGACAGGATGCAGGAGTTTTCAACAGCCGAAACTGAAAATACTGGGAAACCTGTAAAGCAGGTTTACGATTACGATATAGCTTATACTGTAGATAATTTCAAATTCTATGCAGGTGCATCAAGGATAATCGAAGGTATCGCGGCCAATGAATATATTTCAGAAGGTACGAGCATACTCAGAAGAGAGCCTGTTGGAGTCGTGGGAGCCATAACTCCTTGGAATTATCCAATAATGATGGCGGGCTGGAGGGCAATTTCAGCACTAGCTGCCGGCAATACTGTGGTAATAAAACCAGCATCATATACACCTTTGACTACCTTAATGCTAGCCGATCTAATTAAGCAGATCGGTTTTCCAAGGGGAGTATTTAATGTCGTAACAGGTCCCGGAAAAACAGTAGGGGAGGAGATTGCGAGAAATGAAAAGGTAGATATGATAGCATTTACAGGTTCCAATGAAGTTGGTAAGAGGATAAGCGAAGTTGCATCATCATCCGTTAAGAGATTATCACTTGAATTGGGTGGAAAGGCTCCATTCATAGTATTTGATGACGCAGACATCGATGCGGCAACTGAGGGTGCAGTCGTTGGGAGTCTTATAAATAATGGTCAGGACTGCTCTGCAGCTACAAGGATTTACGTCCATGAGAAGGTATTTGATAAATTCAAAGACCTATTGATAAAGAAATTGAATAATGTGGTAGTTGGAGATCCAAAGGATCCTAAAACAGATATCGGACCGATGATATCGAAAGAGCAGCTCAAAAAAGTGAAGGAATATATAGAAATTGGCAAGAAGGATGGAGAAGTGCTATTAGATGGGTCTTCATTTTCCCTTGGAGATGGATTTTTCATAAGACCAACACTGATTTATACGGAAAACAACAAATCAAAGATTGTGCAGGAAGAAATTTTCGGACCGGTTCCTGTAATTTTAAAGTTTAACACATATGAGGAGGTAATTGAGAAAGCAAATGATGTAATATATGGCCTTGGGTCTTCTGTGTGGACAAAGGATGTAAAGAAGGCCATGAATGTCGCAAAAGACCTAAGGTTTGGTACAGTATGGATTAATGATCATGCACCCATTCCCTCAGAACTACCGTGGTCACCAATGAGGAAATCAGGATACGGCGCGTCAACATCCAAATATGCACTGGAGGAATTTACGGTTCTAAAGCATGTGTATGTGGATCTTACAGGGAAAGTAAGGAAGAGCTGGTACTATCAAATATATGGTCAAAAGGAGTAAATTTATTCTTTTACTTCATTATGGAAAAATAAGCATAGGGAATCAAATAAATTAAAAAATCAACAAAATTTAAGATTTCAGCTGGGAGCACTTTCAGAAGTGGATTTTAGATTTTCTTCGGTTATCTCTTCCAGGGATGTGTTCTTGGTTTCCTTAAGGCCAAAGGATAGTAATCCACCAATCAGTGATATGACTGCCAGTCCCATGAGTACCTCTTTTAAGCCGTATTGGAGAAGTAAATAGGTGAAGTAGAATGTAGTTATGGCTGCACCGGCCTTTCCAGCTGCTGCTGAAATTCCATGTCCCGTAGTTCTAAATTTAACAGGATATATTTCAGCAGGAATTATGAATGTGGTTGTATTTGGTCCGAAATCTATGAAGAAGAAGGTCAATGCGTAGATGAAGAACATTAAATTCACTGGGAGCAAAAATCCAGTTATCTTGGTTCCCTTTGTAAGCATCTCGGAGGATACTATGAAATACAGTATAGCCATTCCAAAGAACCCCAGGATCTGCAGAGTCTTTCTACCCAATTTATCAATAAGTGCCACTGCGGTAAAATACCCGAAGAAACCCACCATGAATGGAACTCCAGCCAACACTATTTTCTGTTCAAGAGAGTGAGGTGGAATGATCTGGGATGTTATAGGTCCCGAGAATATTCCAGTTCCATAGAATGCTATATCCAATATGAACCAGCTTCCAGCAGTAACTATTAACATTTTCCAGTAATTGGATATGAATGTTTTAAAGTTGTTTACCTTTGTTTCGCTTATCACAGAGACATTTGCATCTGACTTGACAAATTTTGCGGCTCTTTCCGCCTTCTCCTTATCTTTTAAAACGTATGCAGAATACCTTGGAGTTTCTGGCAATTTCCTTCTTAAATAGATCACTGCCATTGCTGGAATTGCACCAAAACCAAGCATAAGCCTCCATGCTAATTCTGGGGGCAGTGCGGCTACACTTCCCAGGCCAACTGCAACAGCAGTTAGGGAACCTATACCTTGATTGGCAAATACCAAGGCAATAAGCTTTCCTCTATCCTTGACGTTAGCATACTCACTCATAATGGTGGCACTCACTGGATAGTCTCCCCCAATTCCTATACCAAGGATAAATCTGAATGCAAAAAGGGACCAATAATTCCAGGCAAATGCACTCAATATTGCACCAAGAGCAAGAATTGTTGCTTCTATTCCATATATTGACTTCCTTCCAAATTTATCGGCTAGGGTACCCCACATAAGCTGGCCTATTATAGCAGCAATTATGGCAGATGAGCCAATTAGGCCGCCACCTACTAGGGCATTTCCTGCAGATATGTGTATACTTGTGCCATAGTTGCCCTCCAACAATATTAACACTATACCTATTATGAACAGGTCGTAGGCATCAGTGAAAAAACCCATGCCCGAGGTAAACCATATCTTCAGGTGTTGTAGTCCTAAAGGTACATTGTCAATGTCCTTGAATGTGTTTTGACCCATAATGGTAAATAATCATATACAAGTTAAGAAATGGGAATATATTGAAAGGTGCGTGAAGTTTAATACTTTCAGGTAATTTTTCTATAAAGAAAAAATATTTATAGTTGGCTGTTGGAGCTTTCTTCTACAAAATTGATAAAGGAGAAATCCATTTCTTTATGTATTTCCAATATGGTTCTTGTGTCCGATCGTTCTATCTCAGGTATGGATGATAGTTTATCAAGAATTTTGGTGTATTCATCCTTATTCTTTGTGATTGTATAGATAATAAAATCTACATCACCCAATAGAAAATAGATTGATACAACCCCTGGAATTTCTTTGAGCTTGGATGCGATTATATCCTTATAGTTTGGTCCGTATTTACCCCTTATCATGGTTAATGTTTGGAACCCAAAACCAAGCTTTGTATAATCAATTTCAGCCCTAATTCTTTTAATATATCCCTGTTCCTGCAAGTTCTTTATCCTCTTGCTTATGGCAGAAGGGGAAAATAATCCGACCTTTAAACCTATTTCCTTTAGAGAAAGATTTGCATCCTCTTGAAGAATTTTTAAAATGCGAAGATCAAACACATCCATGCTCGAATATAGAAGATTAAAGTATAAATTTTTTTGATTATACCCTTCATTCAACAATATAATATCCCAGTTTCCCCATCTAAACAAACATTTTTTCCATCCTCTGGAATAAATTTGAAATTAAAATTAGTGCATATGCCTATACCCCTCTCGATTAATCTATCCTTCAAGCTGTTGGGTGGTTCAAACTGGAATAGGACAATCTTGGCTTCATTGGGTAAATTCTCTGTATATTGGACAATATGCTTACCAAACTCACCACATAACGTTTTGCCCCTATACTGTCCTCGGCCTATAAATTCACCATTTATGTGTATCTTAACATCATTTGTCCCACCGAATATAAAATAGTCTTCTCCAGATACAATAACGAACTTCCTACCCTTCTCAAATGCTATCTTTTCTGATATTTCTTTAACATATGCTGAAACGTCATTGTTTTCATTGAAATTTACGAGAACAGGGGTTACATTATGGTATGCGAGCATCTGTCTATATAATCCCTCATTGTAGGTGATTCCGTAAATATTATTTCGTGGTCTCAAGGATGAAATTATCTTAATTGTGGAACCGTTCTTGGTAAATGCCACAATGTCAATTCCCAGATTATCGCTTATAAGAGACGCAGACTCTCCCATGGAGAAGGAGATTGGGTTGTAATCATAATTTTCCACATTTGCCTTGAAACTTTGGAACTCCTCGGAGTAATTTATGGTATCAATCAGGAACTTTACTGCCTCTATAGGATAGTTACCAATTGCAGTTTCATCCGTGAGCAAAAAGGAATCAACTCCATCATAAACTGCATTGGTTATATCGGATACTTCAGCTCTTGTGGGCTCATCCCTCAGAACCATAGACTCCAGTATCTGTGTGGCCAGTATAACCTGCTTACCCATCCTCTTTACCTCTTGAGTAATCCTTTTTTGAGCTACAGCAACCTCATTTAATGGTAATTCTACTCCCAAATCTCCTCGGGCTACCATTACAAAATCACTATACCTAGATATATTTGAAGAATTTTTTACCCCAATTGCAGTTTCAATCTTTGCAACAACCAATTGGTTGCCACCGAATTCAGTTATAATATCTCTCAGAGATTTTACATCCTCTTCATCCTGGGTAAAAGATAATGCAAAAAAGTCTACACCTTGATTCACTCCTTCCCGCAGGAATTGCTTATCCCTTTCCGTTAAGGAACCTAAATCCAATTTTATTCCGGGTACATTGACTCTTGCTTTTGATCTCAAAATTCCATTGTCCAAGGATTCAGATATTATAAGGTTATCATCATTGCCTATAACCCTAAGCCTTATCTTTCCATCATTAAGATAGATAATGTCACCTGCATTAAGCTGCTTAAGTATTTCATTGTTGTTTAATTGAATATCTCCTTTCTCACCTATTTTGTATTTATAGCCCTTAAAAATCTGAAATTGCCCTTTGGGGAAATCGTTAGCCCTTAATTCTGGGCCCTTTAAATCAATCATAACCGCAAATTCATTTCTCGATTCATAGGCTCCTTGTATTAATCTTATGTAATTACCTATATCTGCAATATCCATGTGTGCACTGTTAAATCTAAAATTTTTTATGCCTAAATTTCTGAGTTGAAGGAGCTTTTCATGATCCATAATGGATGGGCCCAGGGTTACAATTATTTTGGATTTCATCAAATGAGATAATTTAATCTAAAGTTTATCTTTTTGGGGCTGCTTCAAACTTTTTAAAATATAAGTATATAGAAACAATCCGGAAATACGAACACCACAGAACTTACTTTGAATGCTGTAAAATGTCCACTCTGCAATTTCCTACATAATTACAAGGTTACTGTAAAGTATGATACCACTCCTCCGGAGGATGGTAAACCTTACTTCAACATGGCTAAAACAATTGAAAATGTTAATGGAAAATTAATGGAGATCACAGTATACGAAATCGAAGCAAGATGCCCCTATCGTGGTATCCCCTTTAGGATTCTAGTAGATCCAAAGCTGCCAGAGGGAACATACCCAGTTGAGTTCATTGTGGAGGCAATATTTCCATAGCCTTGTTTGCTTTTAAAATATTTTCTAACTGGTTAATTGATATAACCTCAGTTCCATAGACTTTCTTATAATAATTTTCCCAGTTTTTATCTATGTATGCTGCCACTGCCTCCTTGATAACGAATGTCCTATATCCTCTGAAAAATGCATCGGCCACAGTGTGCCTGACGCATATATCTGCATCAAGACCTATGAAAAACAGTGAATTGGCATTAAGTGCTCTTAGATAATTGTCTAAAATAGTCCCATAAAAACCGCTATACGTATGTTTATTGATAACTATATCTCCTTTTTCCGGTTTCAATTCATCAATTATCTCTGAAGAGGGATCATTTTCCATAGAATGGTTACCCCAGACATCAAGTTCGAAATCTAGAGGAGTATGAGAATCTTTAAGATAAACTATTTTTTCTCCAAATCTTCTAAAATTACCCACAGCCAAAACAGATGGCTCTACAACGGCCTTAGATTGCTCCGTACTCAGCCTTCCACGTACGAATTCATTTACCATATCAACAACTATCAAGACCGGCTTCATAATGTACATATCTAATTGTCAATCATATATCTTTCGAACACGTGTTCGAGTAAATGATGGATGGTTGTATCACAGCAATTATCTTGGGCTCCTCCATAATTTCCAAATAGATAAAGCCAGAAGGTTCCAGGTCCACATCACACAAATCCAATTTATGGAGAATAATATCAATCTGAGGTTTATGAGTAACCAAAATAGAGTTTATTCCTTTAGCCAACAAATCATCTAAAAAGGAGTCCACTTCATTGTAACTGCTTTTCTCATCCAATGAGTCAGAAATCCTAATTCTAGAAGCATCTATTATATAGCTTGAGGTCTGAATACATCTTTTTGCCGGGCTTGAAAATACCTCATAATCTTCCCTTCTGAAAATATTCTTTAGTATCTCAACGGATTTTAACAACCTGTCGATTCCGTGAGTTGAGAGAGGTTTTTCAGGTAAATTCCTGTCGTATTCTCCATGCCTCATTAGTATCAATTTCACAATTTATGAAATACCTCATGGAATTTGTAGTAATTTATGATGGATAAATCATATATTCATAATCATACTTTTATTTCTATGAATCTTTCAGTTAAAGGATATAAAGACAAAGATGGAGAACGTTCACTACCATTAAGAGGCATCACAATTTACAGAATTCAAGATAATCACGCTATGAAAAACGTAAATGGCATTGCAGAGTATTCGAAAATTTGCTTAGATATCGGAGAAAATGGACAAAGACTTATAATTAGATACAAAATAGATCATAGAGATTCTTACTCTTCAACCTACAGATTTAATGCAATAACCAAAGCGGAATATGATATCTTACCAAATTTTTCAGCGACCTATCTTAAAAGAAGGAATATTCTTGAAATCGCTAAGCGAAATTCTCATACAATAAGGTTAACTGATCAATCTATAGAAATTGGAATGGCTTCATTCTATAAGTCAAATGACTCAGATATTAGCAGGAGGGTGAATTGAATGTATTCAGTTGAAACTTTCAATCTTACGAAGTTTTATTCAAATGGAATAAAAGCCGTTGATAAGATAAATCTACAGATAAATGAGGGGGAAATATATGGTCTATTAGGGCCTAATGGAGCCGGGAAGACAACTACAATAAAGATGCTAACTACGGCATTAAAACCTACGGAAGGCACTGCCAAGGTGGCCGGTTTCGATATTATAAAGGAATCCATGATGGTTAGGAGGAATGTTGGAATAGTTCCTCAGGATCTTACTGCTGATGAGGATTTAACTGGAATAGAAAATCTATTGATGGTTTCAAGATTCTATAATGTACCATATGGAAGGGCAAAGGAAAGTATAGATAGACTTGTAAAATTGGTAGATTTAAAGGATGCCATAAATAAGCCGGTGGGGCAATATTCTGGTGGAATGAGGCGAAGGCTTGAATTAATAATGGGCCTAGTTCATAATCCCAAAGTGCTTTTCCTGGATGAACCTACTCTAGGGCTTGACGTCCAGACAAGATCACTGATGTGGGAATACATCAGGAATATCCAGCAACTTCAGAATATAACAATCATTCTAACTAGCCATTATCTGGAAGAGGTGGATGCCCTCTCAAATCGTCTATCCATTATTAACAAGGGTAAAATAGTAGTAACAGGCACTCCAGAAGAATTAAAAAAGAGCATAGGGGGTGATATAGTTATGCTAACATTCAAGTATGGCAAAGAAGCTTTGCAAGCAGCAGATATTTTGAAATCATATAAAGCTTCAAGAATTACTGAGCTCACAATAAAAATAAAATCATCTGATTTCTCGAAAGATTCTCAGATTATTCTGAGTATACTGAAGCAATCCAATCTTGAACCTATAAGAATACAGGTGGAAAAACCATCCTTGGACACAGTTTTCCTAGAATATGTGGGAAGGAGTTTGCCTGAAGAGGAAGGAGATTCAGATTCAAGGAAAATGATGCTAATGATGAGGAGGCTGAGAAGGTGAGCGGCTTAATTCCACTCACAATGAGAGAAATTAAGAAATGGTACAGAAATCCAATTTTCTTCGTTGTCGGTCTCTTGCAACCTCTATTTTGGATAGCATTGTTCGGAAGTGCTTTTGACATAACTAGAGCCGTCCCACAGTATTCATTCTATATATTGCAAGGAGCTCCCGACTACATAACTTTCATTATTGGTGGTATAGCTACAACTACGGCACTATTTACCGGAATGTTTGCAGGAATGAATATTATATGGGACAGAAGATTAGGTCCATTAAGCAGGTTCTTGGCCTCACCAATAAGAAGGAGTTCCATTGTTATGTCCAAGGTTCTAGGTGCGACAGTTAGAATAATGGTTCAGGTTCTAATATTGTTTGTAGCAGCTCTGTTACTTCCTTCAGGTCTAATATTGCCAAAGGGTTTCAATATTATTGATGTCTTCATAATTGCACTGACAGTATTGTTAATTGGAATTCTTTTTGCATCATTATTTTCTGCAATAGCCATAAGAATAACCAGACAAGAAACAATAATGGGAATTGTTAACCTGGTTAATCTACCACTCATGTTTGCAAGCTACGCTTTATTTCCAAAGAACTTGATGGCACCTTGGATAGGAGATATAGCACAATATAATCCAGTCTCCTGGTCTGCCGTCATAATAAGGACTCTAGTAATAAACGGCAAATTATCAGGAGCACAATGGAGCACAGTATTGAATAACTTAATCTATTTGATATCGACAACAATATTGGTGGTATTGATTACAATAATACTGGCTGAAAAGGAAATTAGAAACTAATCTTTTTGAATTCTTTTGAATCATTAATAGCATGCCAGAGTTTTAATTGAAAGGGGATATCAAATTTGTATAACATTGATCATTATTTAAATATGGAATGTTAATAGGTTCCCGATGGATGTCCTTACAATAATCCTCTTGTTCTTTGGTGGGCTGTTTCTGGGGCTAGCAATAAAGAAGGGAGTGGTATCTATAATTCTATTTATAATTGCAGTACTGATATTGTCATATGCAGGTATACACTTTGCCAACATATCTTATTATAGTGTTTTACATATTATATTCTATGAATTCAATAAACATTTTTCAATAATGTATTCGAATATGCCCTCACTTGGCACGGATTTTATTGTATTCATAATAGGATTTGCACTAGGGCTGTGGAAAGGCTAATTATGGAATTGTAATTTTAAGATTTAAACTATTTAAAAATTTCAAAAAAATTAATGAAAATACTTAATTTTCTACAACTGCATTTTTATTGGTAAATGGGAGCGCTATAAGTGAGATTACTAGGACAACTACAAGGTTCGCAACTAGCGCAATGAGTCCAATGAATAAGGGGAAATTGAATGGCGGCAGAGTTATCAAAGTCGTTGTCCATGTTTTGAAATGGTTCGCTTCTTCCATCAAATAAAGGCCATACCCAATCCCGACGATTAGCCCAGCCATTAGACCATACTTATTGAGTTTATTCGTTATCAATCCCAAGAATATGGAAGGCAGGGTCTGCAATATTAAAATTCCACCCAGGAGTTGTAACTGAACTGAATAGGAGAGTGGGAATAGGAAAACAAAACCTAAGGCCAGGAATAGGAAAACTATAGTGCCCACCTTTGCAACCAAAGCTTCCCCCTTAGATGTTAAATTGGGTTTTATCTCTTTTATTATATTTCTTGTAAGGAGGTTGCTCTGGGATATGGCCATTATGGAAGCCGGAACTAGACCACCAATGAATATACCTAAAAATGCAACGCCCGTTAACCAGGATGGCAGAGAGTAGAATATCAGAGCAGGTACTACATAAGTTCCTCTTGAGGCTGCCGGTATCTTTAGCAGGAATGCATGAGCTGATGAGCTACCATATACCAGTATACCAAATAGAGCCAGTAGGGCTAGACCCACTCCGTAAAGTGGTAGAAGTGATTGACTGATCCTCAAGGATTTTGGATCTTTTGCACTGAGGGAACCAGTTATAGCATGAGGATATAAGTAAAGGGCCAGAGCACTCATAAGGAAAAGACTCCAATATGCATTAACTTGCAATGGCAATAGATGATAGTATTTTACTGGCAAACTCTGGAATGATTTGGTAAAACCAATATTAAGTACTGCTACAATTATAACTAGGGCCACAGTAAAAAGTATCAAAGCATCCTTGAAAATAGCTGTAAGAGTTGCTCCTCTCAATCCACTGAAGTAAGTGAATACTGCCAGGATCAAGAATGAAAGTATCAGTGCTAGGTCGGATACGAGTTTAATGCTCCCCAGACCATATAGCATTACAAACATAACTGAAAGCATGCCCACAATCTGCAATGCAATATATGGCAGTTCAGCTACTATTCCAACTAATGCTACCAAAATGGCCAATGACCTGCTGTTGAAATGTTTTCTAACAAAGTCAGCTCCAGTGACGTGACCCTCTTTCTTTGAAACTTTCCAAAGTTTTGGCATAGCCCACATAGCTATACCAAATGTTACTGCGACGTAAGGAACGGCAAAGAAGTAAATTGCGCCAATGCTAAATACTGAGGAAGGTATTGCAATAAAAGTATAAGCAGTATAGAGATCCGCACCTACTAGGAACCATACTATGAACGCTCCGAATCTTCTGCCACCAAGAGCCCATTCATCCAATTTTGAAAGGTCTCCCTTTCTCCAAAACCTTCCATAGAAACCCAACAAGAGGAAAACGGCAAATAATACTGCAAAAGTAATTATGCCGGCTAATTGTAGCATTTACTCACCTCCGTATCTATTGTATAGTACACCAGCGGTTGCAAACAAGGCTGCAGCTAAAAAAAGCCATAAGATCTGGTACCAATAGAAGAAAGGCAATCCACCTAGCTCAGGATTGGTTCTGTTGTAGAATGGTATATCAATCAATGCTATAAAGGGTATAATTGTCAGGACAGCGGAAGTTATGATAATCAACCGATTTCGCTTGCTCCCATCTAAAGAATGATCAGACATCACAAATAAATATTGTTTATTATATTAATGTTTCCAATGCTAAATTTTAAATTTTTATGCGATAAGGTTAATTATATCTAAACAATTTTTAGCGCAATGGTAGAAATTCCAATATATTTCCTTCTCTTCGGATACTTACTGGGTATATCGCTGGCTGCTCCTCCAGGACCAGTTAATGCAATGATAGCCAATGAATCTTTGAAGTCGAAACTACACGGTACCTCTGTGGGCGCCGGTGCCATGACCGCTGATTTAATTTTCTTCATTATAATGTTCCAGATTAAGAAGTACATCACATTGACCTTTCTGCACATACTCTACCTCATAGGTGGATTCTATTTACTATATCTTTCTCTAGGTATATTACGGTCAAAAATGCCATCTAAGAAGATATCTGGAAATTTCTTTGTTGGACTTACAATGGGCCTCACTAATCCATTTCAGATAACATGGTGGATAACAGTGGGTTTATTCATGCTGAATCAATTTTCCTATATATCAGCAGTAGGGTTTTTCCTGGGAATTATAACGTGGATAACAGTCTTCCCTCTAGGGATAAACAAATTCCTTTCCGGTAGATTCAGCGAGCTTGTTAAAATATTTTCGTTTCTAACGGTACTGATATTTGCTTTAATAATATTGTACTACGGTGTTCTCTATTTTATTCGATGATCTATTCCACAAAAATAAACTATCCCTTGGCATTATAGCTTTGTGAAAAGGAGACATAGAGGTCTATTATTCATTTTGGGGTTTATTCTATTTTCCATGTCCTCGGTCTATTTGCTTTCTAATTATCCGAAACTGGACTATCTAATGTTCATAGCAGGAGTAATAAGCCTTTTCTTTGCCGAATTGTCAGTAAAATCACGGATGAATTTGGAAAGGTTTGTTGGAACCGTAATTCTTGTGATTATGGGTTTATTCCTGCTTTATTACTCGGCGATCAAGTTCATTAATCTGATAGCCATGAACACAACCAATCAGATTCTTGGATTAATCTATATAACAGGGTGGATTTTAATGTTCTACTCGGGAAAAGTGCTGAAATTAAGCAAAATATTTTGAAAAATAAAATGGAAAAATAATAAATTTATTTATATTTGACTTTCTGGGACGCACTGAAGTGCAGTTTATTCTTGGCAGGTACTTTAATTGGTTGCTTTGTTCTTGGATTCTTGGCTGTTCTGGCCTTGGTCATCTTCCTTGAGAATATGCCAAAGCCGGCAATCCTAACCTTCTCTCCCTTGTCAACGTGGGCAACAATCTTCTGGAATGCCTTCCTTATGACCTCTTCCGCACTTTTTACAGAAACGTTTGCATCTTTCGCAACTTCCCTTGCGAGGTCGTTTATTCCAACCATATTGATAATATATTATTTTAATATATAACCTTATCGCTATTTTTGATAATTAGGTCTAATGCCAATTTTTAAATTTAATCCAAAATATGTTATGAAAAATCGCAAATAAAATACGAAATCAGTTCAATTTTTCAAGGTCCGGGATAAAAAATTCTTCATTTTTCTGCAATTTCTTGTGGGTTTCCATGATGCATACTCCATAAATTATGTTTAATCCGAGTTCCAATGCCAATTTTATGGCCTCCTTACTCTCTGCCCCAAGTTGAAGCCAAACTGCTCTCGGATTCAAATTTACCGATTCTTTTATCACTTCCTTTGAGGCTTCTGGATTCCTGAAGACATCAACTATATCTACCTTGATGTTCTTAGGAATGCTTTCTAGATCAGGGTAGCTCTTCTGTCCATAGATCTCCTTTACCGTTGGATTTACTGGTATCACAGTGTATCCCATATCCATGAGGTATTTTCCAACTTTATTGCTGTCTCTCTCCGGGTTAGGTGACATTCCAACTACTGCTATAACCTTACTTTCATCTAGTAATTTCTTAATCTCTGAAGGATCCGATATTATCATGAAATTAAATAATAAACACAGATAAATCTTTATCTAAGTTCGAAGAGAGAAAATCCAAGGATTTATTATACCTTTCAACTAGACTACAAATATCTTTGAAAAGATTATTGGTAAAAGTAATAACCTTATCTTCACTCCTGATTTGCATTATGGCAGGCCCCAAAGGGTTCCTAATCCCAAACACTGTAAGGCCACTTTCAAAAATTTCATTGTAGATACCGGTAACCTTTCTGAATTTGTAATAGGCATTTTCAATTCCTATATTGGTATCAACCATTTCCAACCACATGACATCAGAGAAATCAGCATTGGAGAAGATGAAAAATTCAATTCTACCTTTAGTGTCTCTAAGCTCGCCTATGGAAACATTATAGGGGCCAAATTTATCTGGAAGCAAATGCCAATTGGCTAATGCGATTCTTTTTTCCTCAAACCAATCCCATTTTTTTGACCTCGCATGAAAACTCCTTATGTGAAATGGTGAATTGATCAATTTCTCATTTTCATATTCACTAAGTTCAGAGATTAATGCTTCAAAATCCTCCATTTTATAATTGTTTAAAGCTTCAATTTCTATTTGCGTCCCTTTATGATATATGCTTGCGGCATGAAGGTTTTTGTAATCTAAACCAAAAAATACATTGAATTCACCAATTTTTTTAAAAATAATCCTAGAATAAGTTTCCATGAAATTTTTCATTAAGGACTTTGGGTAACCTGTATAGAACCAGTCTAGGAAGAACTCCTTAAATCTATATTTTATACCTTTATAATCACAAACGAACCTGAGTGTAGACCATTTTTCACCTTCTTCTCTGAAACTAAAATCATTTAATTCGCAAGATTGAGGTAAGTAGAAATTAAAATTGGATCTTCTAAGGAAAGTATTAATGTCCATAAATTTCCTGCAAATGGTATATCATATCCTTAACAGTTTCCTTGAACCCATATTTTGGAGAAAAACCCCACTCCCTCATAGCAGCTGATGCATCTAGAGATTCTGGCCACGAATCAGCTATTTCCTGCCTAAAATCTGGTTTATATATTACTGAAAATTCGGGATAATAATTTGAGATTTCCTGCGCCAGTTCTCTAGGAGAAAATGAGAAACTTGTGAGATTAAAGTCAGTGTGATGTATTAACCTTTCCAATGGAGCTTCGGATAATTTGAGTATGGATTCAAGTGCATCGGGCATATACATCATAGGTAAAACAGTATCTTCCCTTAAGAAGCAGGTATAATTCTGTTTTCTAACTGCACTTATCATCATCTCAATTGCATAATCAGTTGTGCCGCCGCCTGGAGGGGACTTGTAGCTAATTAGGCCAGGAAACCTTACTCCCCTAACATCCAATGAAAATTTTCTAAAATAATAATTTCCCAGATGCTCGGCAAAAACCTTTGTGATTCCATACAAGGTAGTGGGTCTTGTAATAGTTTCTATGGGGACATTCCTCCTAGGTGTTTCAGGTCCAAAAACACCTATGGTGCTAGGGATGAATACCTGTGATACTTTATTTATTCTAGCTGTTTCAAGTACATTATGGAGCCCATCTACGTTGACGCGATATGCCAAATCTGGATATTTTTCCCCTGTTGCGGATAAAATCGCTGCCAAATGGTAGATTGTATCAATTTTATATTTCTCCACCAAGAAATTCAGGGAATTGAAGTCGGTTACATCAACCTTCTTATATCTAGGATCATTTTTTTCCTTGATATCTGAAATAATTATTCTTTCCTTACCAAATATTTCGGAGAGATATTGATCCAGCTCTGAGCCTATTTGGCCCAAGGCACCAGTTATAAGTATTTTCTCAAAAGTCATACGTGTAAATAAATACTATCACAAATATTAAACGGAGTATTTAACCGATTTTTAAAAAATGAAGGGAAATAAAATACATTGAAAAGCAATTATAAACATTCAAACAATATACAATTATGAGCAAGATGGATTGGGTGAAAGATGAATTAAATCAACTGAAGCAATCCGGTAGATATGTACCCATAAGGGTTTTACAAGGTCCACAGGGGGCATGGGTGAAAATTGACGGGAGAAATTTACTGAACATGTGCAGTAACAATTATCTTGGGTTGGCTAACCACCCCGAAGTTAGGGAGGCAATGAAAAAAGCTGTTGATGAATACGGTGTTGGTGCAGGTGCAGTTAGGAGCATTGCCGGAACGATGGAAATTCACATAAAGCTTGAGGAAAAAATTGCACGATTTAAACACATGGAGGATTCAATAGTTTATCAGGGTGGCCTCCTCGCGAACCTTGGGACAATACCTGCTTTAGTTGGCAAGGAAGATCTTATATTCAGCGAGGAACTCAATCACGCATCCATAATAGATGGAGTGAGACTTAGTGGAGCCACCAAGATAGTTTATTCACACTTAGATACTAGAGATCTGGAGAATAAATTAAAGGAAAATAGGAGAAATGGTAAAAAAGCCCTAATAGTCACTGATGGAGTATTTAGCATGGATGGGGACATTGCACCCTTAAATGAAATAGCTGAATTGGGCCTTAAATACGATTCAATGGTCTATGTGGATGATGCACACGGTGAGGGGGTACTAGGTCGGAATGGAAGGGGAATTGTTGACCACTTCAATTTGGTAGATAAGGTTGACATTGAAATGGGCACATTTTCCAAGGCAATTGGAGTTATGGGAGGATTTGTTGCTGGATCACACGATCTTGTGGACTATTTAAAACAAAGAGCTAGACCATTTCTGTTCTCTTCAGCCCTAAATCCACCTGAAATAGCTGCAATTATGAAAAGCATCGAAATTATGGAAAGAGATGATTCTCTCCTTAAGAAGTTGTGGGAAAACTCAAGGTTATTAAAGGAAGGACTTTCTGCATTGGGTTTCAATACAGGTAATAGCAAAACGCCCATCACACCAGTTATAATTGGTGACGAGAAGAAGACTGTGGAATTTAGCAATGCACTTTACAGAGAAGGGGTTTTCGCATCTCCAATAGTTTACCCAACGGTACCGAAGGGAACAGCTAGGATAAGGCTTATGCCTTCTGCCATACATTCCAAAGAGGACATCCAATTCGCAATTGACAAATTCCACAAAATTGGGAAAGAAATGAAAATAATATGAGGTGATAAAATGTATTTCGTAGAGTCCGTTCCAAATTTCAGCGAGGGGAGGGACAAAAGCAAGATAGATAGGATAGTAAATGCCATGAAGAAATTCCCAGTAGAGATATTAGACATAGAGATGAATGCTGATCATAACAGAAGTGTAATCACGCTTGTAGGAGATGGAGAGTCTGTAAAGGGAGCATTATTTGAAGCTATAAAAGAAGCTGCATCTATAATAGATATGGATGAGCACAAGGGGGAACATCCCAGATTTGGAGCGGCAGATGTAGTTCCATTTGTTCCATTATTAAACACTCCAATGGAATACTGCATTAGGCTCGCCAAAGAACTTGGAAAGGAAGTGGGCGAAAATCTTGAAATTCCAGTTTATCTGTATGGTGAAGCAGCAAATTTCCCTTATAGGAAAAACTTAGCTGATATTAGGAATGAGAGCACACAGTATGAGGAACTTAAAATTTTGATCAATACTGATGAAAGATACAAGCCTGATTACGGGCCATCAGTAGTAGGGAAAGCAGGTGCAACCATAATAGGTGCAAGGGAATTTCTCATTGCATTTAACGTTGATTTTAGCTCCAAAAATCTCAAGGGGGCAAAGGAAATTGCAAAAAGGGTTAGAGAAAAGACAGGCGGACTTAAGAATGTAAGGGCATTGGGATTTGAATTAAAAGAGACAAACGAGGTACAAGTGTCCATGAACCTCATTAACTTTAAAGAAACACCCATACCACAAGTATTTGAATTTGTCAAAAGGGAGGGTCAGGCTAGGGGAATGCCGATTTCCAGAAGCGAACTCATAGGCATGATTCCCATTGAAGCATTCAATGAAATATATAGGTTCTATTTACAAAACTATGACTTCAAAATAGATCAGGTAATAGAGAAACGGCTCATAGATATCCTTTATAAACAAAGCATAAGGTTCTATCTTGATGATCTTGCAAGCAACAAACCAGCACCTGGCGGAGGCTCCGCAAGTGCATTGGTAGGAGCAGCAGGAGCAGCTCTTATATCAATGGTTGCAGGGCTAACCAAAGACAAAAAAGGTTATGAAGAACATCGTGAAACAATGGTAAACATCGAGAATGAAGCTAAGAAAGTAATGAATCTTCTTTACCTACAGAGTATCAAGGATGTTGAAGCTTTCAACAGACTTTCAGAGGCCATGTCCATGCCCAAGGAAACGGAGGAACAAAAGAAGCTGAGGTCTGAAAAAATACAGCTGAGACTCAAGGATGCAACCCTAGTACCTTTGGAGACTGCAGAATTGGCATTTTCAATGATGGAAAAATCACTAATAATAATAGAAAAAGGAAACAAGAATGCAATTTCAGATGGGTATTGCTCATTGCTATTCCTTAAGGCCAGTTTGGACGGTTCACTGTTGAATGTTAATATAAACCTAAAATTAATAAAGGATGAGGAGTTTAAAAAGCCAATTATAGAAAGGGCGAAATTTTTAAGGGAAAGAAGCGATAATCTTCTGTCAAAATTGTATGAAAAAATGTTTGAGGATCTATGAGGTGAGAGAATGAAAGAAATTAATGAAATAGCCAAGGAAATAGGTATTTTAGATAGTGAATTAGAGTTCTATGGAAGATACATGGCAAAAGTAAATCCAAAGATTCTCGAAAGATTAAAGGACAGAAAAAACGGGAAACTTATACTTGTAACAGCAATGAATCCCACATCAGCTGGAGAAGGTAAGACCACAACTACCATAGCACTTTCACAGGGATTGAGATATCTCGGCAAAAAAGTAATGATAACCTTGAGGGAGCCATCCCTGGGACCAAACTTCGGCGTCAAAGGTGGAGGTACAGGTGGAGGAAAATGTCAGGTTTTACCATCAGACGAAATAAATCTAAATTTCACCGGGGATTTCCATGCGATATCAGCTGCGCATAACCTGCTATCCGCACTTATAAATAATCACATTTTCCATGGCAATGAGTTAAACCTTAACTTGAAGGAACTAAGATGGAAGAGGACCATTGATATGAATGATAGATCTTTGAGAAGCATCATAGTTGGAATGGGAAATCAGGGGGGAGCTCTTGCGGAGGATTCATTCCTTATAACACCAGCATCTGAAATTATGGCTATAATGGGTTTTGCTGAGAATTACAGGCAGCTGAAGGAAATGCTGGGGAATATAATAATAGGTTACGATAAGGAAGGAAAACAAATAAGAGCTAAGGACCTTAAAGCCCAGGGAGCCATGGCAGCGCTTCTTAAAAATGTTATAAAGCCAAACCTGGTACAGACCACAGAAGGTGTGCCAGCCTTTGTTCACATTGGTCCATTTGGAAACATAGCACATGGTCATAACAGTGTACTGGCTGATAAAATTGCCTTAAAGCTAGCTGATTATGTAGTTACAGAGGCAGGTTTTGGCTCGGATTTAGGGGCTCAAAAATTTGTGGATATAGTATTAAGGAGGGGAGGATACAATATTGATTTAGCGGTCATAGTTATCACAATAAAGGCAATAAAGCATCACGGAGGAATGAAGAAGGAGGACAAATTCGAATACTTAGTTAAGGGAATGGAGAACGTTTATTATCATATTGAGAATATGAAAAGATATGGTGTACCCGTTGTTGTATCACTGAATAAATTCAAGGATGATAAGGAAGAGGAAATTCAGTACATAAGAAAGGAATTGGAAAGCAGAGGAGTAGAATTTGCAGTCAATGAAGGATACCTAAAGGGTGGAGTAGGAGCTGCTGAACTGGCAAGCAAGGTTCTCAAGGTTTTAGATGAAGGTAGGGAAGTCAAAATAAAATTCACCTATGAACCCACAGATAAAGTCAAGGATAAGATCGAAAAGATAGCAAAAATGGTCTATGGAGCAGAAGGTGTGGAATATTCTAAAAAAGCGTTATCAGTTCTGAAGGAAATTGATGAAAACAATCTGAATGATTTCGATGTGTGCATGGCAAAGACTCAATATTCCATATCCGATGACCCGAACAAGCTAGGGTGGCCAAAGAATTTCACCATAAAGGTGCAGGATATCATGCTATCTGGAGGAGTGAAATTCGCTGTGCCATTAACCGGAGAAATAATGACAATGCCCGGCCTGCCAAAGCACCCGATTTCAGAAGAAGTTGACATAGATGATGAGGGAAACATACATGGATTACTCTGATGTGATTGCCCCAAAGAATATTGAAAGAGTGTATGAAGAGTTAAAGAGCGTAATAAAGTACACCCCTCTGGAGAGGAGCAGATCCATATCAGAAAAGATCGATGGAGAGGTGTTCCTTAAGCTTGAAAATCTCCAAAGGGGAGGCTCCTTTAAAATAAGGGGGGCCTATAATTTTCTCAACAATATCAAAAAGGATGTAATAGCGGCAAGTGCCGGAAATCACAGCCAAGGAGTTGCATTGGCAGCTAAACTGCTTGGCCTGCATGCAACCATTGTTATGCCAGAGTTTGCACCACCAGTAAAGGTTGAAGCCACTAAGAATTATGGTGCGGATGTAATTCTTTTCGGTAAAACATTTGACGAGGCAACGGAATTTGCAAAAGATATGGCAAGGCACCACGGACTTGTATTTGCACACGCATTTGACAATCCATTTGTTATAGCCGGTCAAGGAACCATTGGGGTGGAAATACTGGATAAAGCCATGGATTCGGACTATGTTTTAATTCCAATCGGTGGAGGGGGCCTAATTTCAGGAATTTCATCTTATTTAAAAGAAAAGGGCTACAAGGGAAAGATTATAGGGGTTGAATCGGAAAAGGCTGCGTCCATGAAGCTAAGTTTCCAAAACGGATTCCCTGTCAAACTGGAATCAGTATCCACAATAGCTGATGGTATCGCCATAAAATCTCCATCAGAATTAACATTCAATCTTGCTAGAAAATATGTTGATGAAGTTGTAACAGTTTCAGACAATGAAATTGCCGAGGCTATGTTCATTCTTTTGGAAAGGGGAAAGATAGTAGCCGAGCCAGCTGGTGCAGCATCGGTTGCAGCGTTGCTAAGTGGAAAGGTTGATGGAAAAGGCAAGAAATCTATAGCACTCATATCGGGAGGTAACGTAGATCTGACCCTTTTAACTCAGATAATTGAGTATAATCTGCTGAAAATAGGCAGGGAATTTACAATAAAGTTTGTGCTCGATAATAGGCCAGGGGAGCTGAAGAAAGCAGTGGAGACCATAGCCAGCTTAAAATTAAGCATAGAGGAGCTGAATACAGAGCTGTTCTCATATGAAGTACCTGTGGGAAGGCAGATGGTCACCATGAGACTTAAGGTGTATGGAAACGAAGCACTGTCGAATCTTGTTGAAAATTTCAAGAAGTACGGCTTTGATATAATCGATATTAGAGGAATCGAAAATATTCCCCAGATGTAACAAGGGGAATCATTATCATCCCCTTTGACCCATCTGGGGATATGGGGTAAATTCTGGCCTCCTTATCATCGATGGGCGACACACCCTAACTCAGGGAGGGGCCCAATAACCCCTATAGTTCCCCGTCGTCCAGTGTTTTCATTTTTTCAAACACTATTCCAGTGGGAACATTGATATCTATTAAAATCACATTTATATCTTTTGGTATCTGCTGGTTATTGTAGTCTTAAGCCCACCCCTAATATTAAAAGTCCCCCTGACAACAACAAACTTGGGGTTGGCATATCTGACTATATCCTCCAAGATTTTGTTCACAGCATTTTCCTGAAATATTCCAAGATTTCTATATTTATATAAATATAACTTAAAGCTTTTCAATTCTATAAGTTTCTTATCTGGAATGTAATCTACCTCTATCCTCGCAAAATCAGGCAAACCCGTTTTTGGGCAAACAGATGTGAATTCATCTGTTTCTATCTTAATAATGGTATTTTTGTCGGAATATGCAAAATCCACAGTATCTATTGGCCCCAATTCCAAGTTTCTTATATTATCCTGTAGATGTTCGTAAGTACTCATTCAACTGTAATACTAACTTATGAAAAATTTTTTCCGCTCATTAAGTATTATGTTTTAATGAATTACAAAATTATCAGCAGAATTTTCGCAATAGCCATAGTGGTAGGCATACTTTACGTTTCCATGAACATAATTCTTCCCTATTATTTTCCACAGACACCAAGGGAATCGGGGACGCATGTATATATCGGGGAAATTTACAATGGGAAAACCGAAAATATTAGCAGCGTAGCTTTTGATGTTTCAATATCCAGGGCGATTTTCAAAAGCGATTACATAACATATTCAGTATTCTCAATATGGGACAGCAACAGGAGTTACGACCAACTAGGCGTCGCTACCATTAACGGGGAGGCCTTTGCAACTTATTCCTATACCGAAGTTGTTAATGGTAGCATAAAGTATGTTTTCAATCCAAAGTGGTTCCCATTGGGAAGTGGTGATTATAGAGCCTTCATAAACGCATCCAATGGATTTATACATTTCACAATGGATGGAAAAAGTTTTATAGCAAGGACTGGCGCCAAATATTTATCCCTTAGCAAAAATGAAGATTTACTCAATGGAAGTTATGCAGGAACTACGGTGTATGAGGAAATATACAACTTTAAATGGAAAATGATACCAGTTGACTTCAATTTTACGGATATTGAAGCAGATCAATCGCCAATTGTCAAATGGAATTTATTTTTACACAATGTTAGCTTTAATTATTCACAATATGTGTTCCAATTTTATAATACAATAAACATTTACGATTCCATACCTTATTTCTTGAAAGGTTATGCATCGTCTAGTTTGAATAATTACATATTCAAAATTTCGGATTTTGATATTCATCTTTATTCGGGGATAAAATATTCCCTTATGCTGACTGCCTCCAATTACACTTACTATATACTGAATCCTTATAATGACTCTATTGCAAGTTCTGGAAGCATAGATTTGCATGGAAATACCTGGCTTAATCTGACCCTATGAAAATATTTATAGTTTAAAGGATTACATTGAAGCCAATGACCGAAATATGAAGGAGGTAAGAAAATGGTTGGAACATATGTTAAGTTTGAAACTCCAGGTGAGTTAAAGGAAAAGGCTCTGCAGTTAGTAGAAGTATCCAAAGAGACTGGAAAGGTTAAGAAGGGAACTAACGAAGTTACTAAGGTGGTTGAAAGGGGAGAGGCTAAGCTGGTAATTATTGCCGAAGATGTCGAGCCACCAGAGATAGTGCTTCACCTACCCATGCTGTGCGATGAGAAAGGTATACCCTACTTATATGTAGCCAAGAAGGAAGACCTCGGAAAGAGGCTTGATCTAAAAAGTGCCGCCGCAGTAGCTGTTATTGAGCCTGGAAATGGGAAGCAGCTGCTAGAAGAATTAACAAATAAGTTTAAAGAAATTAAGAAGTAAGAGTGATAGAAATGGTAGAAAATGATGCCATTCCTTGTGAAGTCTTAGAAATAATAGGAAGAACAGGGATGGCTGGTGAGGCTACTCAGGTCAAGATTAAAGTCCTTGCTGGACCTGATCAGGGCAGGGTTCTTACGAGGAACGTTATGGGTCCTGTTAGAGTTGGGGACATCCTGATGCTGAGGGAGACAGCTAGAGAAGCAAGAAAGCTGTCGGTTAGGTGATCTGAATGGAAATCAGGTACTGCTCATTTTGCGGCAACAAGATTGAACCAGGAACAGGGAAAATGTTCGTAAGGAAGGATGGAACTATTCTGTTCTTTGATAAATCCAAGTGTGAAAAAAATTACCTTAAGCTTGGGAGGGAACCAAGGAAGGTAAGGTGGACAAAGGAGTTTGCTGAAACAAAGAGATCCCTTAAGTCAGAGCAGCAGAATGTTAATGATAAAAATGCCCCTGCAAAGACACCGGAAAGTTCCAATGATAACTTGGAAGATCAGAAGTCCTGAGCAGGTGGTATCATGAGAACTTTGGTATTAATAAAGCCCGACGGGGTTCAGAGGGCAAAAATAGGTGAAATCATAAGAAGATTTGAAGAAAAAGGGCTGAAGATCGCTGCAATGAAGCTAATGAAGGTTAACAAAGAGCAGGCGGAAAGGCATTATGCTGTGCATAAAGGGAAACCATTTTACGATTCACTCATAAGCTATATAACATCGGGCCCTGTAGTGGCAATGGTGCTGGAAGGCAAGGACGCTATTGAAGTTACGAGAAAGTTAGTTGGGGCTACTAATGGTGCCAAGGCTGAGCCAGGAACAATAAGGGGAGATTTCTCACTGAGCATTGACTTCAACTTGGTGCATGCAAGTGACTCGGAAAATTCTGCTTTATATGAAATACCCATTTTCTTCGATGAAAAGGAGATCATTGAATATAAGAGGGTAGATGAAAATTGGTTGTGAATTTAAATGTGGATAAGGCAGCCCATTGTTGGGGTTCTAGGTCATGTAGACCACGGAAAAACATCTCTGCTTGATAGAATCAGGGGTGGAATGGTCGCCGCCAGGGAGGCTGGCGGTATAACCCAGCATATAGGGGCTACCGAAGTCCCAATCGAAGAGATATATAGAATCTGTAAAGATATAATCGGTAAGAGAACTTTTAAAATCCCGGGATTGTTGTTTATAGATACACCTGGTCATGAATCATTTAGCTCCCTGAGGATCAGGGGAGGATCCATAGCCGATCTTGCAGTATTAGTTATTGATATAAGAGAGGGAATAATGCCCCAAACTAAGGAATCTATTGAGGTTCTCAAGAAATTCAAAACACCTTTTGTCATAGCAGCCAATAAAGTGGATCTATTGGAGGGATTTTCAGGAGAGAAGGGGGCGTTCCTGATTTCATTGAAAAATATGGACCAGAGGAAGGTAGAGGTATTAGATGAAAGAATATATGATCTCGCCGGGCAATTATCACGAATAGGTATAAGTGCAGAAAGGTTCGACAGGATTCAAGACTTTACAAGGAACTTTGCAATAGTTCCAGTCTCCGCGAAGACCGGTTATGGTATTCCAGATTTACTTATGGTTCTTAGCGGCCTGGCCCAAACTTATCTCGAATCGCAGTTAAGGAACGAAAATGAAACTCCGGAAGGAACTGTATTAGAGGTCAGAGAAGAGAGGGGGATGGGCGAGGTTGCTGACGCCATACTCTACAATGGGATTCTCAGGAGAGGAGACACTATAATGATTGGCACCATTAATGGAGTTAAGGCCCTGAGAATTAAAGGGATGTTTAAGCCCAAACCCCTTGATGAAATTAGAGATCCAAGGGATAAGTTTTTGAGCGTAAATGAAGTTAGAGCTGCCTCTGGTGTTAGGTTATTATTACAGGGTGAAGGAGGAATAATACCGGGCAGCCCATTTAAAAAGGCGGAAGGTGATTTGGTAAAAATAAGAGAAGAAATAGAAAACGCCATAAAGGGATCCTTTAGACTAGAGCCTGAAGGAATTGTGGTTAAGGCAGATACCGTGGGCAGTCTTGAAGCTTTGGTATACGAATTATCTAGAATAAACATCCCAATTAAGAAAGCTGAAGTAGGTCCTGTCTCAAAAAGGGATTTTACAGATGCCAAAACAAACAATAAGATCGAAAATAAGATTATCGTAGCCTTTAATGTACCGGTCACGGTGAGGGAAGAGGGCGTAGAAGTCATTGAGGGTAACATAATTTATGGAATCAAGGATAAGATTGTTGAAGTAATAAACATGTTAAAGCAGAGAGAATTACAAGAAAAAAGAAAGCACATCACCTTCCCTGTAAAAATACAAATTCTTCCTGACAGAATCTTTAGGATATCTAAGCCTGCTATTTTTGGGGTGAGAGTATTAGCAGGTACTCTAAGAGTAAAGACGCCTATGATGAGGAGCGACGGTAGGGAGCTAGGCCATATAAAGAGCATGAGGAACGGTGACCAGTCTCTTGAGGAGGCAAAGCAGGGTGAAGAAATTGCAGTGGCCATGGACGATGTTACTGTTGGCAGACAGGTCAAGGAAAATGACATACTGTATTCTAATTTAAATGAAAGTGATGTTAAGGCGTTGCAGGGGGAGGAACTCACATTAGATGAAAAGATGGTTTTAGATGAGATTATCAATATTAAAAGGAAGGAAAAGCCCTTCTGGGGTACATAATAATGAATTCAATTTTATCACGGTTGCGTCAGTCATGAAAAGATTTTATTCTATTATTTATACAGGAAATGATAAAGATGGAGTATCCTGAATATTGTTCATCATGTGGAATAGGGCTAGAAGGAAGGGGTGCAACTTTCTTTTTATGTCCAAATTGCGGACAGGAAACGATTGCGAGATGTGACAGCTGCAGAGAATTGTCCATAGCCTATGAATGTCCAAAATGTGGCTTCAGGGGGCCGTGATAATTTGGGAAAGGTCGCAGCAACAATAAGGGTTATGCCTGAATCTGAGGAAGCTGACATTTTCTCTATTAAGGATAAAATCTCTTCTCTGGTTAAGGGAGATTATTATATAGGCAGTATAAACATAGAGGATCTAGCCTTTGGTCTCAAGGCAATCAAGCTTGTAGTTGTAATGGATGACAAAGAGGGCTTGATGGATAAACTTGAACAGAGCTTAAAGAGTGTTAATGGCGTAGGAGAAGTAGAAGTGGAGGAAGTTTCACTTATTTCATGATTTTTGATTCTGAAATTTATTAAATGAATTGTGCAAATTTTAACCTTCCCGCTATTATAAAATTAGGGTTATGGGCGTGCTCATAACAATGGTTTAATAGTTAATTCGATTTACAGTCCGGTATAATCTAATGGAGGTAGTAACAAGATGAGTTGGAAAGCTGGGAAGATCTTAGCACTGGTTGCCATTGCCCTGCTCCTGGCAAGTGGCATGTACTATATGGCAGATGCTCAAGTAAAAGGAGCGAGTCAGGTAAGTTTTGCGTTTATAACCATATCAAATAATGTTCCCATAAGCGGATTAATGGTATATTTAGAATCCCCTTCTGGTAATGTACTTCAGACAAATTTAAGTTCACCGTCAGTTGAATTTTCAGCATATCCGGGAAATTATATAATATATATTCCCAGCCAGAAGCTGAATGGTGAGATTTATAATTATGTAACCATGAATATAGATGTTAATAAGTCTGGGGCATACTATAACGGACAGCAATTGAACTACGTTTCCCTGGAAAAGTTTCCAGTGAACTCAAATATAATAGTCAAAGTAACCAATGGAGTTCCTCAGTCAGTGTATTCTTACCTTACCACTGGACTTCAACTGCCTTCAGTTCAGAACGGGAGCACATTTACTATTAGCACAACCAATATCTCCCAGACAGTGTTTGTCCAGTATAATACTGGTTCTGTTGCCTATTACACCGTAGCCATAACACCAACAGTTGGTAACAACTATCTCAATATAAGCTTAAGCAATTTAAACGGTATTTCTGGATATGTTACGAGCACAAACGGCTCTGTAATCAAGAATTTGCAGGTCTCAATATACCAGAATGGAATGCTCTTGGGCAGTCAGACTTTTTCCGGTGGATATTTTCTGTTGACAATGCAGCCTGGTTCCTACTATCTTGTTATATCAAGCCCAGGATATCTTCCAACTAGCCTGAATGTTAATGTTCTGAGCAACAGTGGAATTTCATTCCAGACGGTTAAACTTACACCGAGCATCATCCCACAGACTGAGGTGATGACTTTCTCACAGAACTTTAAATCACTCAAGATTCAGGAGTCAATAACTATAACAAATTCAACAATTCTTCTAACTCTCCCGTATTCAAATGCAGGATCACTATACGACCAGATGAAGCTGTTGAATATGATAAGCAATGGGAAGAGTACAGTCTGGGAGATAATGAATTATTCAATTCCAACTGAGACAGTCAGCAATGTACTGTTCAATTCATATTCCTACAATATTGTAAATTATTCATCACAACTAACTCAATCAAATTACGGTGGGCAATATGGATTTACTTTCACTTATACTGCCTATTATACACAGGCAATTAATGTGTCCAGCACAAACACTCTCCAGATTTATGTGAACAAGAACGGGGTTTCACAGAATTATATAAATTACAATTATATTGTTAATATACCATCAGCATATGAGAGGTCTAATATAATCAACCAAACAGTTGCAACTGTTACCGGTTACACAGGTACTATAAGCATTAGCAATGCAAACTTCAATGGTTGGTTAACAATTAAGTTAAGCCAGAGGGTAAAACCATCCATAACACTGTCCTCATTAATGTTCAGCTGGAGCGGTTATTTTGAGTCCCCAATTGTAAATAGTTCAAGCAGCAACTTCACATTTGTTGTACCGGCAAATAGAAACTTTACATTAAACGCATCCAATGTTGCGTTTGATAATGTGCTTATGGTTGACAATTACATGCAGATGAAATTTAATTGGAGCATAGCGGGTACAACGCTAACTGGATACAATATTACAGATAATTTACCTGCAGGAATATATCATTCCACGTTAATGGTTACAGACGTGGGTGGGAATGTAAATGAGACCAATTTCACAATAATTTCCGATGCTAATACTCCTACCTTCTCACTAACAGTTGTACAGGAAGGTAAGACAGTATTCAATAAGACCTCCTCCTCATCCGGAACATATGTACTATGGGTAAATCAGACTGCTCCAGTCTATTTCAACGCCATTAGGAGTAAAGATATTTTACCAAACGGCCAGAATAGCAACCTGCCACTATTGCTGAATTGGAACTTCACCGGAACAAAGAGAACGGGTTTGAATGTAACGTACACCTTTATAAAACCAACCTTTGGATCTAAATTCCTCTACGTGAATGTGACAGTTGAGAATGCAGCAGGTAATACAATAACATGGAATCTGCAAGTTCATGTTAATGATACAACCCCACCAATAGCTGCATTTACAATTTACAATTCAACGGGTAAGGCTGTTACATCTGCGAAGGAATATGAGATGTTAACATTCAACGCATCCAAGTCATTCGCTCCGAATGGAGGATACATAGTATCATACAATTGGACTATATATTATGCCAATGGAACAAAGGCTCCAATAAATGTTGCCTACAACATGACTAATGTAACAACAAACATGTCTGTGGTAAAAGTATCCTTTATACAGTATGGAACATTTAAGGTCTCACTTGAAGTAACAGATCAGTCAAATCACCATTCCTTTGATAATGTGAGCCTCTTTATATCTGCTGTTAGGCCAGAAGTAGAAATATTGAACGTTACATATCCAAAATCCTTTGAGCAGGGATCACCTGCTACCCTAAAGCTAGAATTGAAGAACGTTGGATTGCAGAATGCAAGTCAGTATTACATAACGGTGACATTCAACGGAAAAGTAATTGAAAACAAATCCTTTACAACTGTAATCGGTCCAAATAAGGTTATAAATGTAACAATTGTGGTCTATCCGCCAAGCTCTGGCCAGTATACCATGGTAATAAAAGTTTATGCAGTGGGCCAACCAAGCTTTTTCAATACAAATACTCAGGTAACAAAAGCAGTTTCGGTATCTCAGCCTGCATACCTCCTACCTTTGATAATCGCTGTGGTTGTTATAGCCATTGGTATTTTGGCATATGCTTACTATAGCTTATCTAGGAGGAAGAAAGAAGGCGGAAAAGAAGAAAAGCAAGTAAGAAAACTTAAATAAATAATTTTTTTATTATAATTTTTCAGTTATTTCTAATCCCAATGTATCCATGGCATCTTTTAATATCAAATTGAACGCCTTAACTATCTCAAGTCTCCTATCTCTATTTTCAGGATCTTTTAGAACGGGGCAATCCCTATAAAACTGATTAAATATTGATGCTAATTCGTAGCTGAAGCGTGCCAATTTATCAGGTCTATACGATCTACCTGCCTCTTCCAGAATTTCAGTGTACTCACCCATCTTCTTTATCAGCTCTACTTCTCTTTCCACAAATTTATTATCCCCTCTATGAAGGGATTCGGTCTTGTTCAAAATGGAGTTACTTCTCGCGTATGAATACATAATAAAGGGTGCGGATTCTCCTTCGAAATTAAGGGCATCTTCCCAGGTGAAGGTTATGGGCTTTTCTGGTGAATATCTAATTATATTGTACCTGATTGCCGAATATCCTATTTTGGTTGCAAGGCTCTTTATGGATTCCTCATCAAGATCTGGATGCCTTTTTTTCACTTCATCTTCAGCCATACGGACGCTCTCTTCCAGAAGGTCCCTTAAATAAATTACATTACCCCTCCTAGTGCTCATCTTGCCTTCTTTTGTTATAACATAGGAATAGAATATTACCTTTATATTTTCAATTCCCAGCAACTTAAGTACATATGCAAGGTTCTGGAAATGCAATTTATGATCCTCTCCGAGTACATCCACTGGAACATCAAAATTTTTTGATTTATATATATGATAGGCTATATCTCTTGTGAAATAGAGTGAAGTCCCATTGCTCCTTTTCAAGTATATTTTGTCATTGTTATACTCTATGTATTTGGCTCCATTTTCATCTTTCAAGTAGGGTTCCAGTTTGTCTAAGACCATTTTGACGTCCCCATTTAAGATGAAATCACTTTCCCAAACAAATCCATCAAATTTTATACCGATTGAATAGAGATCCTTAAGAACATCTTCCAGCAGTTTCTCGAGCTTGGATCTGGTTGCTTTTAAGAATTCTCTATCTCCTGTTTCTGCCCTTAGCATGTATTCCTCAATTCTCGCTTTATACTGCTCAATATTTTCGTATACCCTCCTATAAGCTTCTGTGTATGGCAAATCCGGAAAGATTTCCATACCAATTAATAGGGCTTCCACCTGGGTGCCAATATCATTCATGTAATACTCTACTCTTACATTGTTTCCCAATCTCCTCAGGATTCTTGCCACGGTATCCCCAATAATTGAATTTCTAGCCCTTCCAATGTGCAGAGGGCCTGTGGGGTTAGCACTGGTATGTTCTATCAGATATTTAGGCCCTCCTTCAACTTTTTTAAATTCTCCAGAATTTATGAAGTCAAGCACCATCCTTGAATATTTCTCCGGGTTGAAAACGATATTTACAAATTTTCCAGCTTTTTGGAATCTTATATTTTCATCATTAAGCTTTTCAATATTTTCATTGGGTATGTCCTGTTTTAATTTCTGCGTATCCCATACAAGGTCTCCGAATTTTGGATTTGGTTTATAGATTATTAGTGGATCTTTGATCTGTAGCTCTGCAGCTAATTTTTCTATTTTCTCTCTAGCCAGACCTTCAAAAAACTTTCTTGGATTCATAAAATTACTCCATCTCCAGGTCAAAAGATGAAAGGTCTCTTTGATTATAACTCTTTTTATCTATGTTTATGCCCAAAAGTCTAGAAAATTCCATTGCGTTTATTGCCGCTTTGGCATACGCATGGTTGTTAAAATAAATGAAAATATCCCCATTCATTCTTTTAACCAGATCTACCCATGGCAAAAGCTCTTCAACATTGTATAAATAATCATATCTGTTCAGTCTCCCGTCCTCAGTTTCATGCTTAAACCAGATATCATAATTTCTTCCATGAAATCTCACGTAAGAAAAGTCAGCAGTGGGATAATAGAATGGATTAAATAGTGGCGAATCAACGGATACAAAAGCCACATTATGATCATAAAGTACATCTAGGAAACTCTCCAAAATTCCTGGGACCAAAAAGCCCTTGTTCCTAATTTCCAAGGAATTTCTGTAATTTTTGACATCTAGGGAATCCAAGAAATTGCTGATCCTTTTGATCACTGAAGGGTCTTTGTCTGGATTTAAGAATGGGGATAGCTGAATCAAAGCGGCACCAAGCTTTCCTTCCTTTCTGAATGGTTCCAATACATTTTTCTGAAATTCAATAGCTAAGTCTATGGATTTTCCTCCCAATGCGTCCTGAGAATGCGTAATTTCCTGTGGGTATTTGAAAGAGAACACAAAATTATCAACAGCCCTCGCTTTTCTAATCCATGATATTACCGTATCCCTTTGAGGAAATGAATAAAATGAAGAGTTAATCTCCGTGGTATTAAAAAATCTGGCATAATAATTGAAAAAGTACCTCTTATCAAGTCTCTCCGGATAAAATTTCCCAACCCAATCGTCATATTGGAAGCCGGAGCACCCAATGTAAATCATTAATTAGATATCAAATTTAAAAGATAATTATTTTATGCATGTCGCATATCTATTAAGGCAATGGGCGATTCAATCATAAATCTGGACAATATGGATCAGGCTCTAGGTTTCAATATAAGAAAGGAAGTTTACCTATATTTAACTGCAAAAATATTGTTTGATAATGGTAGCGGTGATCCTGATAAACTCCAAAAATATATGAATGAAAGAATTGATATTATCGAAAATATAGCTAAGGTGAAGAGGCCATTCAGAGTTGTTGAAAACGGAAAAACATTGATGGAGGTGACATAGATGAAAGAAATTAAAGTGGAGGAAGTGATGACAAGAAATCCAATAATCATTGAAAAAGGATTGAACATAAAGGATGCTGCAGACCTAATGAGAAGGGAAAGGATAGGCTCTCTAATTGTTAGATTAACCGGTAATGAATATGGAATAATTACTGAAAGAGATATAATATACAAGGTAGTAGCCGAAGGTTTAGATCCAGTATTGACAAAGGTAGAAAGCGTCATGACATATCCAATAATAAGTATAAGTCCAAATTTAAATTTGGAAGATGCAGCCAATATTATGTGGAAGCATAGAATCAGGAGACTTCCAGTCATCAGCAATGGAATAATAATTGGAATACTTACAGAAAATGATATAATCAGGCTTTCCCCCGGTCTTATAGAAGTGACTAGGGAAGTATTTGAACAAACGCAGCCACTGGTATCCGGTGTAAGGGGATATTGTGATAAGTGCAGAAAGTATGATGAGAATTTGATATATAAGGCGGGTAAATACTATTGCCAGGAATGCTTCCTTAAATTGGAATAGATTTCTATGAGTGATAAAATTCTCAAAACAAAGCATGGAGAGGTAGAACTCCCCATATTTATGCCTGTTGCCACAAGGGGTTTTATAAAAGCAATGCCATGGAAAAAGGTAAGTGAAATGGGGATCAAGGTGGTAATATCAAACTCAGTTCATCTATCTATCACTCCAGGTCTGGAAAAAATACAAGCCAGAGGAGGAATAAATGGCTATACTGGATTTGAAGGTTCTTATTTCACAGATTCAGGAGGATTTCAGATTATAAGAGAGGAACTTGTGGATATTGATGATGAGGGAATAATTTTTAAGGATAAGAAATCCGGGATCCAGATAAAGGTAACCCCAGAAAGGAGCTCAGAGATTCAGGAAATAATTAATTCGGACGTTGCTATGATGCTTGATGATTGTGCACCATATGGATCACCTAGAGAAAGATATGAACTCTCTGTTCTAAGAACATACAATTGGGGGAAGATATTCTTAGAGAGAAAGATCCATGGTCAGTTGAGATTTTCCATATTCCAGGGAGGATATGATTATGATCTTAGAAAGAAATCTCTGGAACTCATGCTTACTCTCCCCTCTGATGGAATTGCCATAGGGGGATTAAAAATAGGCGAACCAAAGGAAGTTACCGATAAGATAATTGATTACGTAGTTCCATTGATTCCAGAGGATATGCCCATTTATTTAATGGGCGTTGGAGACCCATTGTCCATATATGAATATTCTTTAAAGGGAATAGATATATTTGATTCAACTTATCCAACTAGGAATGCAAGACATGGTTATGCATTAACCACCAAGGGACCTATAAATCTGAAGGCCGCTAAGTACTCTTTGGATTTTAATCCTATAGAGCAGGGATGTGAATGTGAGGCTTGCAGATATTATCACAGAAGCGGTCTCAGGGAACTGCTGAAGAGCGAAGATCCACAATTTCATTACCTAGTAACGGTACACAATTTAACATTCATGCAAAACCTAATGAGGGCATTAAGGGAAAACCCGGATAAGGCAAAAGAAATGGTAAAACATTATGTAAAGGATCCTAATAACCAGATTCAAGGGTAGGTGGCAGAGCGGCGATGCGCGGGACTGCAGATCCCGTTTATTGGGGTTCGAATCCCCACCTACCCTCTTTTGAATATCATCATTATCTGTCGCATGAGAATTGATAATTGTCCGAGAAATTTTTTTAAGCAGACAGTTCAATGCGATTTAATCATATAGAATTTTGATTAATGAAAAATTATAAATATTTCTACTTGAATAATGAATCGGTAATAAAAATTGCTCTTCAAAATGTTCCATAAAAATAATTTAGAGTTTCCAGATATGTATGAATTAGTTGATAGATCTTTCCTCCTGGATAGAGAAGCAATAAACTTGATTTCTGCCTATAGGGAACTCGAAGAAAGAGAAAGTAATATCAAAGAGAAGATTAAGTTTGATGGAACTGGCAGCCAGGATATGGGTCAAATTTTATCAATCAAGGACAACAAGACCAAATTGAAGATATCATTGATGAAACTAAATTATGAGAAGTGGAATATCAGTATTTTTGAAGATAATCAGGATTCTTTAAACATTGAAAATCAAATTAATTCAATAAACATCATCTCTAAAGTTTCATCTGTATTCAAAAATAGGGTGCTTCAAGATCTTTATATTCTTGGAGACTTGGGGATTGTTTTGCACAGGACTTCAAATTTTCTGAGACCTAATTTTACAATTTATGAGGGAAGTAAACCAGTGGGAATAGCCGAGATCAGAGGAGAAGTTGCATCCATGTTTATAAAACTTAGATACGGAGATAGGGAGTACGAATTTCAGCAGCCAATCTTAGCCAAACCCGCTTATGTTATTAGCAACGGGCAGCCCATAGGATATATTCAGCATCCTATGTCCGGCGGTCCAATCCTGGGAAATCTAAATTTACCATATGAGAAGGAATTCATTACGGGGTTCGCAATTCTAAATGTTCTACGTAAGGATTGGATTAGAGGAGACGGAATGCCAAATATTATCTGAACAAAAATCAAACCAAATTTGATAATACTGGCTACAATTATTTGTTAGAAAAACTTTTAAAACCATCCTATCCAGTTAATAGCTCGAATCAATCATATAAATGACGGAAAAGGATAGATTATTCTTCTAAAATCTGAGTTTTCCCTGCCCCTCTCAAAGTTATAGAAATCTCTAACTTTTCTTCAAATGAAATTGCTATTAGCGATTTCTGAAATCTCAATTAAAAAATGTTTATCCATTCCATATAACCAAAGAAATTCAATAATTATTTCTATTTGAAGATCTACTAATTTATTCGAACTGTATTTTATCATATCAAATGGAAGTATCGTTCTATACAGTATCAAATTTTTACCGCTCCCTTTGTACCTGCATTTTGATTCTCCATTTACTATCTTGACCCATTCTTCATCTCTTATCTTTCCTAGCGATCTATTCAGAATGCATTCTGACGAAATTCTAACAAAATTCCAAGAAAAGGATCTACCTCTGAATTTCAAAATTGTTCCGAAATCAAAAATCTTAAAATCTATATTCTCCAAATAAACCTTCCTTGCCGAATCCTTTGAAAATTTCGAATAATCAGATGATAGGAATTCTGAAATTACAGATCTAATCTTCTCCTCAGCAGGTCTCACCCTTGAAATGTAAAGATATTCTTTTGAGAACATACCCCGCAACGGAATATAGGTTTCCGAGGAAGCATATTCCAAAACATAAATGCCTTTAATAGAATTTATTGCATTGCAAAGGCTTTGGCAATCTTCATATTCTGCCTCGATTAAATTTCCTGAGGCTCTAACAAAAGAGTCAGTCCTGGACGAAGCATAAATTTTCTTAATGCCCATCTTATCAGATAATTTCTTAATTTCGCCCATAACTGTTCTAAGTCCAGGTTGGTATTGTAGGCCGTGAAAAGATGAATCATAACCTATTTTGATTAAACAAAACCTCATCCCTATACCTCCTGGAAAATCTGTCCGGTATTTTTGTTATGGGATCATATTTGATGTTATCTCTTATAACTCTTTCAAGCAATTGCAGACCTTCAAAATTAAATCCATATCCTATGGATAAATAGGATCTTCCACTTATCATACCTACGGGTTCTCCATCGACGAGGATAGTATTTTTGAAAACTGTGCCAGTAAGCAATTTTTTAGCCGAACCTATGGTTACTGAGTTCTTCAAAAATCCTGATACTGTAGCTAATCCTCTCTTATCTCTATGTATCATACCATTCCCATCTATAATATTGAATTTATCATGTCTTATTAAATCCATGATAATTTCCCCCTCCCTGAGAAATAGATAATTTGGTATGTATGGAGATTTTGCCCGCTTTATGCTAAATTCAACGGTTCTTTCCTCCAAATCAAACGCTGCCCCTATACCGGTACGGCCTTCATAAGAAACATCAATTATATTAAAACCTCTGGGTTCAATTTCATTTATCAAATTTTCATCATTTTCGATGCCTTTTAAAAAATTCCTAAACTTGATTAGCGGGTAGTCGGTTCTAAAGTCCCTAAATCTTACATTTTGGAAATCCTGAACTTTGCCGTTATTTATCTTTATTCCCTCGCTCCTAAGTCTTCTAATCTTTTCACTGACACCCAATGGATGCGTGAACCCTCCTACAGACCCATCGTTTCTTACAACCCTATGACAGGGTACCTTAATTGGATCGTTATTTTCTGACAGCATTTCACCCACGGCCCTAGATGCTATAATATCTCCAAGTGCCACGGCAATATCTCCATAAGTAGTTACAAAGCCTTCCGGTATCTGGGCTACCAGTTTTTCAAATCTATCATAAATATCTGGTATCTCAATCATAAAGGCACTTCTATTTCCTGAAGGTCCTGTGAATCATAAGTTTCCGGGAACACCTCTCTGGCTTCATTTATGATAGGTGTAATATCATTATATCTAGGGCTGAAATGTATTAATATAAGTTTTTTAACATTGGAAAGTTTAGCAATTTCAGCTGCATCCCTTCCTGTGGAATGTCCGTATTGGTTGATTTTATCGGCTAAACTTGATTCACCTGTTGCTTCATGGATTAATACAGTAGAGTCTTTAAATAAATCCACTAATGAAAGATCTTTTCGTGTATCTCCAGAATAAGAAATCTTTCTACCGTAGCGTATTGAAGAGGATAGATCCTGTATCTTAATGATCTCTCCATTTATTTCTATATAACCTTCTCTGCGTATCCTTTCAAGTAATTTCTTTGGTATTTTTTTCTGCATTATCTTATTCTCATCAAATCTATAATTATCCTTCTCCTTTATGGAATATGAGAGGGATGGAATAACATGATTTGACCTCTTATATGATACCTCATATTCTCCAAAATCGAGCTTTCCTTCATTCCCTAATTCCCTCACTCTAATTTCAAAAGACAGGTCATAATATCCCAATGATAGTGCAGACGTAACAATAACGTCCGCGCCCACCGGTCCATAAATCTCAAGGGGATCTTTCCTTCCAAATAGGCTCATGGTTTGGATTAATCCAGGCAGGCCTAGGAAATGATCGCCGTGGAAATGAGTAATAAAGATTTTCTTAATCTTCATCAATGAGAGTGTACTTTTCATTAGTCTAACTTGAGTGTATTCTCCACAATCAAATAGAATAGCTTCATCATCTAGTCTTATAGCTACTCCAGCGGTGCCTCGGAAGGGGGTAGGCCATGATCCTCCGGTTCCAAGAAGGTAAATTCTAATTGACGTTATCATGCGTTTCACCAATAATTTTGGCTTCTATTTCTAAAAACTCCTCTGAATCACTCCTGGTCTTGGGCCTAGGTGGAAGGAAGAAACAATCACAAGATGAAGCTACGGAAATAAAGATATCAAAAGCTCCTATCTTTTCAGAAATTCTCTCAATTTCCAGCTTATCAAATCCAATCAGTGGCCTGAAGATTGGGAAATGGAAATCAGATTCAATGGTAGCAAGATTGTCCAGAGTCTGGCTGGCCACCTGTCCTAGATTTTCTCCAGTGACTATGGCCCTTGCACCAATTTCCTTTGCGTATTTTTCGGCTTCCTTATACATTAAGTTCTTACAAAAGAGGCATGTCCATCTTTCCTTACCTTCCTTTCTTAATTTCAGTACTGTGGGTCCCAAAAGTTTTCTATGATCTACTATCTTGATTTCAATGGGATATGGACTATATTCTTCCAGCAATTCTTTATTCCTAAATACCTTCTCTAGCAATCTAGAACTCTGGAAGTAATGTATCAACGCTATTTCCATTCCTCTCTTTAGCATAAGGTAGGCTGCAACGGGTGAATCTATACCACCAGAGATTAAGACAACCCCCTTACCTTGAGTTCTGACTGGGATACCGCCTGGGCCCTCGTAAACATTATCATAAAAATATGCCCAGTCTTCTCCAATATCTAGGCCCAGGTTAATATCGTAGTTCTCCAAATCAACCTTTGCCTCAGGATTGTTTTTTAAAACTATTTCTCCTAAAATACCTGCGAATTCTTGGCTTGAATACGGGAAGTTCTTTGATCTTCTGTTTACACTAACTCTGAACTTTTTATTTACTCTTAGAGTTGAGAAGAATTTCTTGATTTCTTCAGGATCAGGTTGAAGTCTATTTACAATTGAGAATGAAGAAATTCCGAAAGTTTTCTGAAGTATGCCTTTGGCATCCTCATCCGTACGTAAAACCAACCTTGCCTGCTCTATGCTTACTTCACCAGAAATACCTTTTTCATTCATTTTGGCTTTTATGTTTCTAGCAAGTAGTCCTTCAAAGAAGGATCTGTTATCGCCTTTTGTCCCTATCTCTGAGTATCTTATTAAATAGAGCATCAGGAGATTAAATAAAATCATTATTTAACATTATTTTCATTGGACCGTTAAAATTTTCAATTGAGTGCAAAATTTATCTGACCCACCGTAGGAGAATACGTTATAGTTAGCATCTCACCATGTAAGTCAGCTGTAGAAATAATGATAATCTGTCCTTGATTGGCTACATAGTTCGAATTCCCAGGATGAATAAATGGAGGCAATATAAGATTCCCAAACTCTGATGTGGCCTGATTATTTGGATTGATTATTAGGTAGGAATATCCATTGTACTTGCTTTTAGAAGGCGGGATGCCATTTATTGATATATGGAATTCGTTAATGTTCGTTATATTTTTTGGGCTAGTGTAATAAAGCGTGAGATTATAAATATAAAATTCCAATTTGCCGGTACCATTTTCTATAAATACGATCGAGCTATTTGTTTCATTAATGTAACCCTCAATAGGGACCTTGCTAATACCCTGGAGTAAATTAAATGAATATATTAGGAGCGCTATGGATAATATTATGGTTATGGCGATCATTAATAATATACCAACTATAGAGGAAACCGCCTCCTCATTCTCATATACAGGTTTCATTTATACATCTAATTTTATCAAATATAATAATTTTATTGCATATAGATTTTTCCAACTCCAAGTAATTATAGAATTATTCAGCCAACAAGTCGCGAATGAAGCAAAATATATTGAGGCGAAAAACTTTATTTCAGAGGATAATATTTTCTTAAATGTCCCAGGTGTTTGAAGATACCAACTTGGAGAATAGGATCCTTGAGTTTGCTCATGATATCAAGAAATACAATTTATTTAGATATCTTGGGTTAATTGTAGGTCTCTCAGGGACAGGGATTGGTTATTACATAATTTATCTTGCCGAAGTGAATTTGTCAGCATTTTTTAAGATCGGAATGAATCTCTTTATCATAATGATGGCATTGATTTTCATTGGTTATGGAATGATCATATACTGGCGCATAAGGTATCGTCAGGTCGTAGAAAGGATTGTAAATAAGAGTTTCAGGGATATGACTCCAAATGAACTCAATGCAATCAGAAAGAAAATAAAACATGTGATTAAAGAAAAATATTCAATGAAATAGGTTAAAAAAAGAAACAAAATTTTAAATTGAATGGAAAATCTTAGCCCGAAACGACAGTAGTCTTCACAAAAGATTATAATTTTTTTATTATTCTCCGAAATAAAATCTTAGTCACTAAAACTAACTTCTCATAAAGAGCAATTAAATAGTTTCTGAAACTTTAATATGATTTAATGAAGTTTTGCAATAACTATCCGGAGGGTCATGATTAAGCTACCCTTATAGTAATATAAATTGCAACAAAATCTTAGCGTTAAAATTATATGAAATTTGGCTATAATCGATGGGATAATTTAAATTATCATGTTCCACTAAACACAGAGCTTAATTATTTCAAAAATGAACTGTTCCTATCCGGCTTTAAGTGAGGATAGAGACATGGATAATTTGTAAATTTGCATCATTGATTCTTGAAATTTGGCTAAATTATTTTATTTAGAAACAATTCTATGGTTGATAAAATAACGAAGCATTTTTTATCCTTTTCCCGTTATTTCTTCAATGATTTCTATAATGGCCATTATACCTTCTAATCCAATAATGGAGATAAAGGAATTTCATGGACATGACCTAGTTCAGAATAAGTAGATCAACTTTAATTTTCAAGGAGTATAATGAATGTATAATATTTCACAATTTGATCTCTATCTTTCACTTTCCACTTAATTTTACGCCGATCCTGTCACTGACGTTCCTCTATATGGGTCTAAAGATCAAACAACCTTTATTCATTATCATGCCATTACGCAGGAAGTTCCTTTATTTGTCCTTGATCAAGAATTAATCTGTAGGAAGCTCGAACCCATATGGATTGCTTTTTTAGTCAGCCCTACTATCAAATAAGAAAAACACTGGTAAGTAAGGATATTAAAGCCACCGACGGGATTTGGACCCGCGACCTCGTGCTTACCAAGCACGCGCTCGTACCAGGCTGAGCTACGGTGGCATTTCAAGCGTTCGGTAATCCATAGAGGATATAATAAATTTTTTAGGCACTAGGCAGAAAAATGCAATCATTATTATGCACATTCTAATTAAGATACCATGTGCCAGAGTTTAGAATTAAAGGAAATATTGAGGATTGAAACCACGTTCTCCAGCAAAGGGGAGGCAAGTGAATTTATTGAGGAACTCCTCCGGGAAAAATTAATCGCATGTGCACAATCCTTTCCAATAGAAAGCGCATACTGGTGGAAGGGTAACATCGAAAGGTCAAGTGAAATATTGGTAATTTTGAAACTCAGCAAAGAAAATCTTAATGAAGTCCTTAAAAAATTCAGAGGTCATCCTTATGAGATACCTGAGATAACCATAATAAATGTAAAGACCACGGTAGACTATGGAAATTGGGTAGAGAGTGTTAAATCCATTTAGGTTCATGGTAGGTTGGTAGGTTTGCAAATAATTATAATCAATATAATTTCGATTAATTGATATGTGAAGTAAAATTGTTGCAACAAGAATTGAAGTGAAATTTTCTATGATTAGAAGCAAATATCTAAAATAGAAATTTAGGAATAATTGAGGGTGTGATATTGATATGTGACCAATTCCTACATTTTATTAAATTCATTAATTGAATTAAATTTAATAAGTATCTGTTAAACTCAAATAAGTGATATATATGCAATAGTGATTACTGAGCGAATGTCAGATTTTGATGCCATAGTGGTAGGTGCAGGTAATGCAGGATCATCTGCAGCAATTTATATGGCCAACAAGGGTTTAAATGTCCTTCTTGTTGATAGAGCTGACCCTCCTGGTGCTAAAAATCTTTCTGGTGGCGTATTATGGGGCAACGACCTTGCCCAAATCTTACCTAAATGGCAGTCAGAAGCACCGCTGGAGAGATTCATCAATAATAAAAAACTGGGATTTTTAACAGAAAAATCTTCATTCATGTTAGATTTCAAGACGCAAATTTTTGAGGAAAATAAGGTTGGTTACACAGTATTGAGGTCAAAATTTGATCCTTGGTTGGCAAAAAAGGCAAAGGAAGCCGGTGCGTTAGTGATTCCTGGCATAACAGTGGAATCATTAGCAATTAAGGATAGAAAGGTAATTGGCATTGTTGAATCTGGTGATACCATTACTGCAGACGTAACTTTACTCGCCGAAGGCGTTAATGCAAGGTTGGCAATAGAAGCGGGACTTAAGAGGCCTCTGAGGGATTCAGATGTGTCTCTGGGAATTAAAGAAATAATAAAGCTAAGCCCACAAAAGATAGAGGATAGGTTCAACCTAAAAAATAATTCTGGCGTTGCATCTGAATATATATTGGGCTTCCTGGGAGAATTAAATGTAGGAGGTTTCTTATATACTAACAAGGACAGTATTTCTCTAGGTGTTGTAGTGCCTATGGAAAATTTACGTGAAAATGGAGTAACTCACAGTTATGACTTAATCGAGATGTTTAAGGAGCATCCAAGTATTGCACCACTGATTGAGGGAGGACAGGTTGCAGAATATGGAGCCCACCTGATCCCAGAGGGTGGTCTTGAAATGATGCCAAAGCTATATGGAAACGGATATATGATACTCGGGGATGCAGCTGGATTTGCATTCAGTAACGGATTGGTTTTGCAGGGTATGAATTATGCTATATTGTCAGGAATCAAGGCAGCGGAAACGGCAGTTGAAGCCAAGTTAAGGAATAATTTCTCAGAGCAATCATTGTCCGCTTATGAGGAAAAATTAAACAGTACTTATGTTTTGAAAGATCTTAAGACATTCAAGGACATAAGGAAGGTTACAAATAATCCTATGATGTACAACACCTATCCAAAATTGCTCGAATCGATTATGTTAGAAACTCTATGGGAGCGTGGACAGCCAAAGAAGAAAATAAGGGATGTACTGAGTAGTTGCGCTTCGAATTTGAATATGGGCAAGATAAAGACCCTCAAGGAATTTTATTATATTTATAGGAGGATGTAAAAATGATGGATATTAAAGAAAGACTAGGTACTTTAAAATATGATGTGGACAAGGAATATGCACACATTACAGTGGATGAAAAGATCTGTGAAAAATGTCCCCATCATTTCTGTGTGATGGCCTGTCCGGCACAATGTTATACCTTGCAAAACGGCAAGTTGATTTTTAATTACGAGGATTGTGTTGAATGTGGCACATGCTCCATAGCATGCGATCAGGGATCAGTTACATGGCATTACCCAAAAGCTGGAAAGGGTGTTATATACAAATATGGGTGATGTGAAGTGCTAAGGATGGCTGTAATGATAAAGCAGGTTCCAGATAGCCAAGACATTACAATTGATCCAGTCACAAAAACGCTCAATAGGACTCAGGCCAGAAACATAGTGAATCCTCCAGATATGAATGCCCTTGAAGCTGCACTGCAATTGAAAGACAAGTATGGCGGAGAAATTACGGTAATTACTATGGGTCCGCCTATGGCTGATTCCGCCTTACTGGAGTGTACCTCAAGAGGAGCAGATAAGGCAGTACTGGTTACTGACAGAGTATTTGCGGGTGCAGATACATGGCCAACATCATTTACATTAGCCACTACTGCAGAATATTTAGGTGGTTTTGATATAATATTTTGCGGAGAGGAAACCACTGATTCATCCACAGGGCATGTGGGTCCAGGAATTGCTGAATTTTTAGGCGTGGAGCAGGCAACATATATCCACAGCATAGATTATCAGGATCCTTACTTCATTGTAGAAAGAGAAATTGAAGGCGCTGTGGAAACACTTAAAATAGGAAAGCCGGCGGTAGTCACTGTGGTTCTCAATGCCAACAACCCAAGAAAGCCAACTCTTAAAAGGAAGATTGAAGCCTTTAGGAAAGGAGTGATAACAATCACAAACAAGGAACTCAAGCTCAGGCCAGAATGTGTGGGATTGAAAGGATCACCCACTGTTGTAAAAGATATGAAGACAATCGTTGACAAACCCAAAGATACAGTTAAGGTAGGTCCGGAGGAAATTCCAAAGGTAGTTGAAGTTTTAACTCAAAGGGGGATTTTAAAATGTTAAACGAGAGATGCTCCGATCCACCGAAAGATCCAGAGAATTTTAAGGACTTCTGGGTATTCCTCGAACAGAACGATGGAAAACTCTCAAGGGTAGCATTAGAAATGGCAGGTATAGGAAGGAAATTAGCTGATAAGTCGGGTGAAAAATTGGTGGGAGTCCTTCTTGCAGATGATTCAGGATACGATATGGCAAAGACAGCATTTGAGTATGGAATAGATAAGGTCATATTCGTGAAAAACCCAGTTTTAAGACATTATAGAACGATACCATATTCAACAATCATAGGTGACCTTATAAAAGAGAGGAAGCCTAACTACTTCATACTTGGTGCTACGCACAACGGTAGGGATTTAGCATCTAGAATTGCTGTGAAGGTAACCACAGGAATAACTGCAGACTGCACTGAACTTGATGTAGACCCAGCAAAGAAATTATTAGAAGCAAGGAGGCCAGCCTTCGGCGGAGCAATTCTGGCAAGCATCCTTTGTGCAAGACACAAGCCACAGATGGCAAGCGCAAGGCCCGGAATATTCAAGCCTATAGATCCTGTTCCAGGAAGGAAAGGGGAATTGGAGGTAATCGAAAGCAATCTGAAAGAAGATGATGTCGTTTCAAAAGTAATTTCAGTAGTAACAAAGGAAGAGGTAGACATAACAACATCAGACATTGTGGTTGCCGGTGGACTCGGACTAGGTAAAAAAGAGGGTTTCGCTATGCTAGAGGAGCTTGCTAAAGAACTTGGTGGAATAGTGGCTGCCTCTAGGCCGGCTGTAGATGCCGGGTGGATAACAAGAGATAGACAAGTGGGTCAAACAGGAAAGACTGTTAATCCCAAGCTGTACATTGCAGTTGGAATTTCAGGCGCAATTCAGCATATAGCTGGTATGAAGGGATCCGAATTTGTAATTTCAATAAATAAGGACCCATCTGCACCCATAATGAAATATTCTGATATTGCAATAATAGGAGACGCTTACGAAATTGTTCCGAAACTAATAGAGGATATAAGGAAAGCAAAAGCAGGCTTAAAGAACAATGCAACAGCAAAGCCCCAGTGAAAAGGAGGCAATAATACAAAATTATTCAAGAATTTTATTTAAAGATTTATTGAAAATTTATGGTTTTCAATATTGGTGGCCTGCAGATTCTCCTTTATTTGTTATAATTGGTGCAATACTTACTCAGAACTCTAAATGGGACATTGTCGAAAAAGTCATTGCTAACTTTTATAACTTAGATGATAGAAGTATACTTTCATTAAGTGAAGAAAAATTGCAGAATATAATCAAGGGTATTTCGTATTTTAGAATAAAATCGCGTTATTTGCTTGAGATATTTAGAATATTTAAAGAGATTGAGAAGGGCTATGAAATAGATCGGGACTCCTTGTTAGAAGTGAAAGGAATTGGGAAGGAAACAGCAGACTCAATAATGCTCTATGCATTCAATGAAAAGACAATTCCAATCGACATGTATACCATGAGATTTCTGGGAAGATATCTTTCTATATCATTAGCCAAGAAAGATTATGAGATTATAAGAAAATCAATAATAAAAACTATGGATATCTTAGAACTGAAAGAGTTCCACGCATTAATTGTGAAACATTCAAAAGAAGTCTGCAGAAGAGAACCACTATGCCATAAATGTCAAATGGTAAATTGTAGATATAAAATTATATCATTGGAGAACAATACCACTTCCGATTAATCTCCATCTATTCTGAATCCTTCTGCTTATTGCCACGTTTTGGCCTTGCAGAGCAATAACTGGGTATTTTAATTCAAGTTCTATTATATCCCCCTTAGTTTGAGTAACGGTTCCTACTGTAACTGCGGTGGCAACGTTTAATAGCAACGTTTCTTGTTTCCCTATTTTATCTACCTTCATCTCATTTTGACTTCCGACCACTTTATCCAAGACCCTTGCCTTCAATTTCAGTGTATTAACAGGTTTTGGAAGTGTACCTCTTTTCCCCACTATCTGACCAACTAGATTATCTCCCTTGGTGAGATAAGGGTCAAGATAGGTTCCAATTCCTACAAGTCCACCCGGCCCCTTTTCTTCTAATTCCATATTACCTGATATTATTGAAGCTATCTTGCTGTAAATTGGAATATAGGTTTTTTTATTTCCCTTAGTCTGCATTATCCCAGGAGAAATCTCTATTTCATCTCCAATCCTGAATACTCCTTGAATTATTGATCCTCCAACTACCCCTCCTTTAAGATCCTCTGGTTTTGTGCCAGGTTTATTTACATCAAAGCTTCTTGCCACATACATCAATGGATTTGCATCTTTTATGAAATTTTTGGTTGGAATATAGGTTTGTATCGCTCCAAGCAAGGCATCCAGATTGGTATTGTCAATAGCACTCATGGGAATAATTGGTGAATTTTCAGCAACAGTGCCTTTTACAAACTCCTTTATTTCCTTATAACTTTCAAGTGCCCGTTCTTCTGATACGAGGTCTATCTTATTCTGTACTATGATTATCTTATCAATGCCAAGTATGTTCAGGGCCATCAGATGTTCCCTGGTTTGTGGTTGTGGGCATTTCTCATTTGCTGCTATGACCATTATGGCACCATCCATTATGGCCGCGCCTGAAAGCATGGTGGCCATAAGTGTTTCATGCCCTGGAGAATCCACAAAACTTACAACCCTTTGAAATTCGGCCCCACCTACACAATCTTTGGGATTTGTAGCATAGAGTGGTCCCCTGCTAGGATCCCCGCATTTGTATATGGCAGCGTCTGCATAACCTAATTTGATTGAAATCCCTCTTTTAATTTCTTCCGAAAAATAATCAGTCTTAACTCCAGTAATTAGCTTGGTCAATGTCGATTTACCATGATCGACGTGACCAACCATTCCTATATTTACTTCAGGTGGCTTGGGGAATTTCATTTGGCTTCTCCTTTTTCTTCCTTAATTTCCCCTTCGATTACAACCATGTTAATTTGAGAAATATCATTTGAAATCGTATTCCCCCTAACACTCTTCTTCTTTCTAAGGCCATCTCTTTTTGGATGGAATCCCACTCCACCTGTTAATAGCAACCTTTGCCTTCTCATTCCAGGGAAATCCGGCCTCATGGGAAATCCATCTTCATCACTTCCACCAGTAATTTTCAATTTTACACCCTGGAAACCAAGGAATGAGCCATCAATTATATCCCCTATTTTCTTTCCAAAGAGGGCAGCCTGCTTTTCTTCAGGAATTTCTATCTGCCTGCTCTTACCGTCCTTGGTTGAAATTACTGCTCTCATGTTAACCATTAGAGTTATCACCGTTCCATGTGGTATGAGAAAATATTATTTAATGTTTTATAAGCTAAGCCCCTATTTTAAAAAACTAAAATGCACGCAGCTGAAATGAATTTGGATTAAACCTAAGGAATATCATTTATTGGAATATAATAATTAAATAAATTTTAATAAATTAAAATTTACCCGGGCGTATTTGCTATAAATGGTATTTCCCTCTCGATTACGCCTACCCTGATCCTAAAGTCAACCACTTGCGCTCCTTTGCCCTTTTCTAGAACCAGAACAGGATTCAAATCGAGCTCCTTTATCTCAGGTATGTCATGGGCCAGCTTTGCTACTTTCACTATTATATCTGCAAGAGCATCTTTATCACCTACTATACCCCCTCTGTATCCATCCAGTATTTGATGGGTCTTTAATTCAGAAATCATTTCTTTAGCCTCTGAAGGGGTAACCGGTGCAGGCCTTATGGATATATCCTTAATCAGTTCTACAAGTTTTCCTCCAACTCCAGTAACCACAATAGGGCCGAAACTTGGATCCTGTGTGATTCCTACTATCATTTCAATACCCTCGGGAATCATCTCTTGAACAACAAAATATTCAACTGGATATCCCATGCCCTCAAGATTTTTCTTAATCTCTTCAGCAACATCCTTGGCCTTGGATGGTTCAACATTAAGCCTAACTGCACCGATATCAGACTTGTGGACAATCTTTGAAGAGTAAGCTTTTATTGCAATCTTGTTGTTAATGGTGCTTATCTTATTTCCTACTTCTTCGGGGTTGATTGCAATGAAACTTTTGACTACGGGAATTCCATATGAATTGAGTACAATTTTTGCCTCTTCATACGCTAACCATTCCCTTCCTGCCCTGAGTGCCTTTGAAATTGTTGCTTTTACCAGATCAGGGTCCTTTACCTCCAGTTCTGGTATCTTTTCTTCTGGTTTGTTCTTCCATCTCCCGTATTCAGTGGCCTTGGCAAGAGCCTTTGCGGCATCCTCAGGGAAAGGGAACGAAGGCAGCTTAATGCTTTCAGAAGTTAGGATGTCAGGAATTCCTCTATATGCCATAAAAACGCTCACAACGGTCTTTTTATTGTTCATCTTTTTTATGGAATTGAGTATCCTGGAACTCACTAGACTTTGATCCATCTGCACTGGTGGAATGAATATAACAAGTATGGAATCGAAGGTTTCATCCTGCCCTACTATGTCCAGCACTTTTTCATACATCTCAGGACCGCCTTGGGCAGTCATATCTATGGGATTCCTAAAACCTGCTATAGGTGGAAGAACCTGCCTTAGCTTTTCCTGTGTTTCTTTCGGGACTTCAGGCACCTTAAGCCCATATGCTTCGCAAGCATCTGCAGCCAATATGCCTGCTCCCCCTGCATTGGTAACTATAGCAACCCTATCCCCTTTGGGTACTGGCTGGGAAGAAAGTATTGTAGCAGCGTCAAACATTTCATCAAGAGTTTCTGCACGGATAATCCCACTTTTCTTAAAGAGAGCATCCACAGTAACATCAGAAGATGAGAGCAATGCACCGGTGTGAGATTGGGTTGCCCTGAATCCAGCGCTAGATCTTCCTGATTTTACAGCTACAATTGGCTTCCTCTTTGTCACTCTCCTTGCTATGTTTCCAAACTTTATTGGATTTCCAAAAGATTCTAGATACAGTAAAATTACGTCAGTATTTGGGTCCTGTTCCCAGTACTGAATTAAGTCATTGGCGGAAATATCTGCTTTATTTCCCACTGATACAAATGATGACATTCCCAATCCCAATTTTGTTGTCAGGTCTATGACCGCTATTCCCAAAGCGCCTGACTGTGATAGGAATCCTATCCTACCCCTAATTGCCTTAAATGGTGAAAATTGTCCATTTAAGCTTACTTTTGGATCAGTATTAATAATGCCCATACAATTGGGCCCAATCAACCTCATTCCATACTGATTGCATATCTCCATGAGTTCCTTCTGCCTTTGAATACCCTCTCCTCCAACCTCGGCAAAGCCAGATGATATTATAACAAGTCCTTTTACTCCTTTCTTTCCACAATCTCTGGCAACATCATTGACATATTTTGCAGGAACAGCTATAATAGCCATTTCAACCTCATGGGGAATATCCAGTACGGATTTGAATGTCTTAATCCCCTGTACGAATTCTCTGTTTGGATTCACTGGGAAAATTGGCCCCTGATAATTGCTCTCTATCAAATTGAAAAGTAGTTGCCCACCTATAGTTGATCTGTCTCCCGAGGCGCCTATTAAAGCAATTGATTTCGGCTCAAGGAATATCTTTACAGCATTTGTTGCCCCAATGCTTTCCCTTAGCTGGAATCTTTCAATTGCCTCTGGCAGCTTTGATGGAGGGAATTCAACTTCAATTAATCCCTGCTTTATATGAGTGTCTATGGGAAATCCAAGGCTCTTAAGGGCTGTAATCATCTTATAATTCTCTGGTGCCACATATGATTTAACATGAATTATGTTATTCTTGAAGGCATACTCCAGAAGCAATCCCAATATGGAAGTGCCAAGACCTAGATTTTGAAAAGAATCAAGCACAACTACGGCAACTTCGGCTGAATTATCTGCTCTAATCTCCAACATCCCTTCCCCAATTATTTTGTCATCTCTTATGGCAACTACATTAAGTCCATCTTTCTTGGAAAGAATTTCAAATGCCTCATCCCTTGAAATAGGTTGAAGGAACCTTCCTATAATGGAAAAATCTGAAAGTTGATTTACAAATTCTCTCAATTTTGGGGCTAATGTATCTTCATATTTCTGAATCCGCACAACGCTGCCGTCCTTGAGAATCAGATTACTATCTATCTGCATGATGGTTAATTACAAATGAGTATATTACACAATTCATAACATTTTTAAGAGTTCCTCTTTATCTATTATACTAAACTTCCCGTAGAATTCAGAAATATTCTCGATTATATCATTCACCAGGTAATTTTCATCGACATCCACATAGCCCATAACATCTGGGTCCAAACCACAAGCCCTAATTCTTTTAAATCCATCTAATACCTCAGGAGAAATATTTATAGCGAAACCATGTGCGGATATGCCTTCTCTAATGGCCATCCCTAAAGAAGCTACTTTTTTACCATTTATCCAGATTCCAGGTTCTTCTCCAACGTATGCCTCATAACCTGCCTTACTAAGCGATTTAATTACAACGTTCTCCATATTTTTAACAAATGATCTTACATCTAATTTGTTCCTTAGATCTATGATAGGATAACAAACTAACTGCCCCGGACCGTGATAGGTGACATCGCCACCTCTGTCTACCTCTATTACTTCCACGTCCTTATAATTCTCTGGTCTTTTACCTCTACCAACCGTAAAAACGGGTGGATAACGAAAAAATAATACAATATTAGAGATCTTACCGGATTTTACAGCTCCAACTGCTCGATCCATTATAGACATTGATTCCGGATACTCTACCTTCCCGAAATCAGCGGCTAGATTTAAAGTGGAGCGATTTTCCATTTATTGCCTCCGCAACTTCCTGCACACCTTCTGACAAGGTTGGATGCGGGTGTATTGTTAGCCCGATATCCTCGGCGCTTAGGCCAGCCTCAATGGCAAGTGTAATTTCCGATATCAGTTCCGATGATCTTGGTGCTGCAAAAGCGGCACCTTTTACAACTCCCATGTCATCCACATACATTTTGTATATTCCTTGATTGGAATTCAATCCAAGAGCTCTGCCGTTGGCAGCTAGTGGAAAATTGGCGTATCTTTCCGTCTTCTCTCCCACGACTGATATCTCCGGATCTGAATAAATGACGAAGGGTATGGCACGATAATCAACCACAGAGTTGATTCCAGCAATGTTGTCTGCCACAACTCCTGCCTCATAGAAAGCTTTATGCGCCAGCATAGGCTGCCCACTTACATCTCCCAATGCATAGACGTTTTCTTTGCTCGTCCTTTTCCTCCTATCAGTCTTAATGAATTTTCCATCCATTTCTAGGTTAAGATTTTCTAGACCGAACCCCTGTGTATTGGGTTTTCTTCCAACTGTTACCAGGGCAACTTCTGCCTCAATTTCCTGTTGATTGGAGAGCCTTGCTTTATAATTTTTTCCCTTTTCAAGTTTTTCCAAGGATACCCCGGTGATAATTTCTACACCTAGTTGCTTAAGTTTTCTCTCTACATACCTTGAAAGTTCCGCATCAGTTCCTGGCAGAATGTTTGGCATCATTTCAACAATAGTAACCTTGGAGCCCAGCTTGGCAAAGGCAGTACCAAGCTCTATTCCAATATATCCCCCTCCCACAACTAATAGTGAAGAAGGTATGTGGTCTATGTCTAATATCTCTCTATTGTAATAGGCTGATTCTGCCCCTCTTATGACTACAGGTGACGAACCTGTAGCTATGACTAGATTTTTAGCGGTAAATGTTTCACTATTGACTGTAACACTATTCTCATTGACAATCTTACCATGCCCCATTACAATATCTGTTCCATATGATTTGCACAATTTTTCCACTCCTGATGTTAGCCTATTGATCATGTCCCACTTCCATTCTACCCATCTTTTCATATCTATGGAAAAATTAACATTTACTCCTGGAAGGCTCCTAAGATAATCGAGCGAATCGGCCAATTCAATGATGGCCTTGGAAGGTATGCAACCATAATTTAGACATTCCCCCCCAATCTTATTGGCCTCTATCATTAACGCTTTTTTATGATGTTGCCCTAATCTTATGGCGGTTGAATATCCCGCTGGCCCTCCACCTATAATTATAGCATCATATTCCATGGGTCACACCAGCAATGTAATGGGATTTTCTAGATAATTTTTTATCCTTACTATGAACCTTGCTGCCATAGCACCATCTATTAGCCTGTGATCGGCTGAAAGTGTTATGTACATGAATTTACCATGAGGTTCATCCCTAACTCTATGCACGCCCAGTATGGCAACTTCTGGATAATTTATAATTGGGGTTGAGAATATGCCTCCAATTGATCCTACATTTGTAACTGTAAAGGTCGAATCTTTGACCTCGTCCAGTTTCAATTTGTTATTTCTAGCCCGTTCAGCGAGATCACTTATTTCTGAGGCCAATTGTGACAGTGATTTTTTATCAGCCTCCTTCACCACAGCAACAGTAAGTCCATCTGGAGTATCCACAGCTATACCTATATTGTAGTAATCGAGGATTTCATAGGATCCGTCTTCCAGGCACCTGGCATTTAGATAGGGGAATTCTTTCAGAGCTTTAACCGACGCTAATACAAAGAATGGCGTGAAGGAAATGTTATAATTGGATTTCTTAAGATTTTCCCTCAACTCCAGTAATGCAGTGACATTTACTTCTTCAGCAACGGTAAAATGTGGGATGGTTTGTTTGGACTTGGTCATCTTTTCAGAAATCAGTCTCCTTAGACCATGCATTTCAAACCTTCTTCCCCTTGTTACCGTTGGTTGAACAGTTGTGGCTGTAGGAACAGTCTCCACCTTCTTCTGTTTAAGCTGATTAATATAATTGTTAAAGTCCTCAGTGGTAATCCTGCCATTTTCTCCTGTGCCCTGGATACTTGATAGATTAATTCCCAGTTCCCTAGCCCTTTTCCTTATTGCGGGAGATGCCAATATTTTTCCATAATCTATTATGGATTTTTCGGAAACAACCTCCTTGATTTCTTTCGTTTCCTTTTGTTGGGAAGGCTCAAGTTCTTTTGATGGTGGCTCCTGGACAGAGTCAGATGTTGAAAAATCAACCAGTGGGGTTCCCACTTTGGCAATTTCTCCGGTTTTATAATATATTTTAGCAACTTTACCCTCATAGGGGGATGGAATTTGGACCGTTACCTTATCAGTCATTATCTCCACAATAACGTCATTTTTCTTTACATAATCCCCTTCTTGAACGTACCATTTTACTATTTCTCCTTCCTGGATTCCTTCTCCAATGTCAGGCAATTTAAATGTAACCATTTTCATGCACCTCAATATTCCAGTGATTTCTTGACATATTTCATTATTCTTTCTTCATCTGGTAAATAATGCTCTTCATTTGCATACGGGAAGGGAGTATCAAACCCGGTCACCCTTAAAATTGGAGCATAAAGATATTCTATTGCCCGCTCTGAAATCAGTGCTGATATTTCAGCTCCCAAACCCAAAGTTCTTGGAGCTTCGTGAACAATAACTACTCTTCCGGTTTTCTTGACTGATGAGATAATGGTATCTACATCCATGGGCAATAGGGTTATTAAATCAATGACGTCTGCGTCCAATTTATTTCTATCTACAACATTTAGGACTGTTGGAACCATAGAACCATAGGTTATTATTGTTATCTCTTCCCCTTCTCTTAATTTTTTAGCCTTTCCAATAGGTATATTGTACTCTCCCTCTGGGACATCAGATTTTACTGATCTGTAAAGCCTTTTTGGTTCAAGGAATATTACAGGATCATTCAATTTGTGAGCAGCAAGTAGCAACCCTTTAGCATCGTACGGATTTGATGGCGTGAGTACATAAAGTCCTGCGGTGTGTACAAAATAGGATTCACCACTCTGTGAATGATATAATCCTCCCCTAATCCCTCCCCCATAGGGAGTTCTTATAATAACGGGAGCATTAAATTTTCCTCCAGATCTATACCTAATTTTTGCAGCTTGATTCACTATTTGGTCAAACGCTGGAAATATGAAATCTTGGAATTGAATTTCTGCTATGGGCCTGAGTCCATATGCTGCCATTCCTATGGCTGTCCCTACTATTCCAAGTTCATTTAAGGGAGTATCGATGACCCTTTCCTTTCCATATTTCTGCAATAATCCATCGGTGACCCTAAATACTCCTCCATCTCTTCCTATATCTTCTCCTAGTAGCAATGAATATGGATCGCTGCCTAATATAATATCCAAGGCCTCATTCAAAGCTTGTACCATATTTAACTGCCTCATAGCCATTCCCTCCTTTCTTCTTCCTGTATCCATGTCGGATTTTCATATACATCACTAATTATAGTTTCCTTTGGAGGTGGCGGTATTTTCATCCTATCTTCCAATTTCTTCTCTATGTCATCAACTGCCCATTTTCTGATTTCATTGTCGAGCTCATCGGTCAAAATTCCCAGAGATTTCAGTTTATCCCTGAATCTCACAATAGGATCATCACTGGATCCCTGGACTATTTCATCTTTCCTATATTTTTTAGGATCATCAGATGTAGAATGAGGCCCTATCCTGTATATTCTTGCTTCTACTAAAATTGGACTTTTTTGAGTTCTGACATATTCGAAGGCCTTCATAAATCCCTCAAGAGCACTGAATATATCATTTCCGTCAAAAGAAATGCCAGGTATTCCATATGCCTCACCTTTTTTCTCAATGGGAGCTTTGGTTTGCTCCGAAGTAGGTAATGAGATAGCATATCCATTATTTTCAATAACAAACACTATTGGCATCTTCCACACTGAAGCAAAATTCAATGCAGCATGAAAGTCCCCTGTAGAAGTGCCTCCATCACCGGTGTTGGCAAGCACTATTCCTTCTTCCTTTTTCATAATCTTGGCATAAGCAGCCCCTACGGCAAATGGCAGGTGCATGGCAACAGGACTCTGGACGCTATAAAAACCATATTCTCTATAATTATAATGATCTGGCATATTCCTCCCATGTGAAGAGTCTTTCGAGTTTGCAAGGAAGTGATCAAGCAGACTCTCCACAGGAACTCCTCTGAAAAGCAGTAGAGTCAGATCCCTGTAGTAATTTATTACTATATCGTCCTTTTCCAGAAGCATACCCATGGCAACCTGAGGAATTTCGTGCCCGGCACTTGGTGTATGGAATCCAACGATTCCTTGTCTTTGTGCATTCATTATTCTATTATCAAGAGTTCTAGAATAAACAGCTACTCTGTACGCATTCAATAGCTCATTTTCATCAAATCTATTCAAAAATTTCAATGTCCCACCACCATGGATTCCCATGCCTCAGCTGCCTTATAAGAGGTCCTCACAAGTGGACCAGAGGCTACGTAACTGAAGCCCATGCCATACGCAATCTCCTTTAATTCATTGAATTTTTCAATGTCGTAATATTCCCTTACTGGTAACTGCATCCTTGTGGGTCTCAGATATTGCCCTATGGTTACTATTTTTACGCCCACAGACCTAAGGTCTTTCAAAGCTTCAATTATTTCATCAACGGTTTCACCTAAGCCTACCATTATTGATGATTTTGTTATAAAACCACGATCGCCTATGTACTTAAGCACCTCTAAGGATTGATCATAGTTAGCCCTGGGATCCCTGACTAATGGGGTTAATCTTCTGACTGTTTCAATATTATGGGCAACAATGTCCGGGTTTGCCTTTAAAATGTTATCAATTTGATCCTTATTCCCTTTAAAGTCAGGGATGAGCACCTCAATCTTAACTCCAAGTTTTTTGACTTCTTCAATCACATGAGCGAAGTGTTTGGAACCACCATCAGGAAGATCATCTCTATCCACGGAAGTTATTACTACGAAATTTAGTCCCATCTCCCTTGCTGCTTCTGCCACCATTATAGGCTCAAGAGGATCTAGTGGCTCCATATGGCCATGAGTAACTGAGCAGAATCTGCAATTTCTAGAACAATTCTTTCCCATTATCATAAATGTGGCTGTCCCATCAGACCAACATTCGGTTCTGTTTGGGCATCTCGCCTCTTCACAGACGGTATGAAGTCTATGGGATTTCACCCTATCCTGTGTTAGGAAGAAATTTTCTTCGGTAGGGAGTTTCACCTTTGCATAATCAGGTAACATCATGGTTAATGTCTCATTAAATTTTAAGATTTTGGCGTAGTTAAAATCAAATAATTAACGGAGAGTTTGAGGTCTTTCACTGCACAATTTTCAATATTTTTTAAAGGGTGAAAGATGATAACCATTAAAAATTCATTACTTCTTAGGAGGACATTTAAATCAATACGAATTATAGAACTTATCAAATTTAAAAACAAAATGATTAATATTAAATTTATAAAAACAATGATGTGTAATGTCATACAATAGATTGAAAGAATTATTAAGCAAAACCGGAGAATTCCAAACAGAGAGTGCATTAAATTATTTAATATACAAATCCCTAAATGGTGGCCTGGATAAGGAAGATTTAGAAATTCTAAACAATGTCAATAGTGAATTTTCAAAATCAGGAGAAGAAGGAGTTAACTTTGAGAATTATATGCTTTACACAAAGCTAAACATTTACAATGGACAAAAGGAAATCTATGATGCACTGATAGACCAGATTGAAGCCCAACTCAACCAGAATTTGCTGCTCCCCGAGGACGATATATTCTCTATCTATAAAGGAGTTGCAATACTGGAATCACTAGCAGATAAACATCCAATGGCATTGGATCAAGTCAATGATATTCTTAAAATGATATCAGAAAGCGATGTTGATATTTCAGGGATATTAGAGGGTATAGCTGCGAACTTGATAGATAATATACACCTAAGGCAGGAGAATCTTTACCTGTTGGACAGAATAACAGAGATGGCCGCAATTATCAAGGAGCCTCATATGATTGACAAGTATTGGTCCAATTCTTTATCTAAGCTGCTATTGAGATTGGAAGACAAACCTACGCTTAACGAAAAAATTGTGAGCTATGTGGAAGCAAATTTGGAAAAGGTGGGGAAGTCAGTGGAGAAACTCGGAATTTATTACGGACTGGCATTACATTACCTGGAACTAAACAAAATAAACCCAAATGAAAATACAGGTAAGGCAGAACTTTATCAAAATTTGTTGGCAAAGACTATATCAAGTAGAGCGCCCGTTTTGGACAAGCTATATCGCGATGTACTTGTTTCAAGACTCAAAGCTAAGAAAGATGAAAACGTAGATGAAAATTTGAGGGGGTTATTTTTAAGATATACTAACTTCAAGAAACAAGCCAGTAAGGAAAATGTTGATGCGGCAGTGTACGTAATATCCACAGGTCTCTCCAAGCTTTTAAAGGATTCAAAGTCCGATGACGAATTAATTAGGTCGATTTTGAAGGTAATAGATGACGCATCTGATATTGTTAAAATATGGGGCTTGATAGATGTATATACAAAATTAAGTATATTAAGGCATAAAGAAACAGATGAGATCTTTGGTAGGATTATATCTCTAATTGAAAGCATGGGAGAGGAGAAAGAAGAAATTCTTGAGGACTGGCTAACAAGTAGTCTAGCAGAAATATATTCAGAGCAACCGGATGAAGGTGTTATTGACAAACTAATAGAGATATCGCAGCTTGAGGGATCCCACCCTGAGGAAATTTATGCAAATTTCTTCAGCAGCCTTTCATATTTCGCAGAATCCAAGAAGTTTGTTCTGGGGTTCAGTTCTTAAGCTGTTTCAAATATAATACATAAATCTTTTATCCTTTCTTTCCATTACATACAAGATACTATGAATTCTAAACTAAAATTATTCATTATAATAGCAGTTGCAATTGCCATAATAGTTCCAGCATCCATTTTCGCCTATAATTCATATTTGTCTTCTCAGGTTGGCCCGGATAATTTTATACCTTCTAACTCAACATTTGTTCTCAAGATAAACCAAAACGGCTCCTCATATTATATCTTTGGAGGGGATTCGGGATTTGCAATATTGACTCCTATCAATTCAGCAATACAGATGCAGAGATCCAACCTTACATTCAATAATACGAGTATACCTCTAACAAAGTACGGTAATGTAGGAGGTTTCCAGGTTTATGAAATAACCCTATACACAATAATAGATGAGTATCTTATGAATCAATCGGAAAAATATGTGACTTCCTATTCTTCATTAAATGATCAATTAATTCAAAATTTAACCAATATGTCGCTGTATATGTATGAACCATATTCCAATCATTTAATATTAGGAACTCTAGGCGAGATAAAACAATCGATTTATGCATATAATCACGCAGATAATTTTGTAACTAAGAATAAGTACATTAACAGCAGAGGTCTGGCAGAGTTTTACCTAAATTACGATAATAAAACAGTATGGGGAAATATCTCAAATACAAGCATATACGTTTTTATTCATGTAAATAACGGAAATATTTCACAGATATACAATGAAACATCTTATCTGAGAGGCTTGGGGGTAAAGGTAATAATTATAAATTCATCAACATTGGAGATAATAATGCCAACATCCTACGCATCCAGGCAATATTAGGTGTTATTAGATGCAGACTAATTTTTTCAATATCTATTTGCATTATTTTAAAAACTATTACAGATCCAAAAGCTTCTACTTAATATTGATAATAGTTGCTTTGGCATCTTTTCTAATGTCATATCTAACGTTCAAATATTCCAATAGAGTATCTGAAATGCTACCATCTAGATTAATATCTCTCAGCAGGGTTAACAGTGAACTCCTGATGATGTACTTGTGGGCATATATAATGTCAGGCCTGCCAGTATTTGCTTCAGTATTCTTTTCATCACCTGCGATAAGTTCCGAGATTGAAATGAGGACAGGATACTTCATATTTTCACAGCCAGTGGATAGGACGGTCTTGGTTTTAGCTAAGTACTTTGCTGCTGTAACCGTTACCATAATATCTCTCTTAGTTTACTTATTCTCAGAAGTCTTCAGCATCATTTTTGTCTATGGTTTTATTGAATCTGATCAACTATTTTGGTCTACGGCTATGCTTATACTATTCATATTAGCTTTAACAGCGTTTACCTTCCTCCTAAGTTCTATATTCAATAAGAATTTATACGCATATATTACGAGCTTCGTAGTTTACTTTGTAATCTTTTACGCTGTAAACCTCATTCTCTATCTTCTTTATGATTATAACGCATTTTTCCTGCTTAACAATGCCGCGACGATAATGGAACGAGTTTACATTAACATCAATCCCACAATATTTACAAACAACTTCTCATTAAATCCTGCCGGATTAAATGACATTGTTCTATCATCCGTCGTATTTATAATCTATACAATAGTTTGTTTGGTTGGAGCCATTGTAATTGTCGAAAATAAAGAGGTACAGTAATATGGAAATCAAATTTGAGAATATCGTCAAAAATTATGGAAAATTTAGGGCATTAGGGCCTTTGAATTTGACTATATCTCAGAACGGAATAATTACAATACTCGGTCCAAATGGAGCAGGTAAAACAACTTTACTTAAGGTTTTGGTTGGATTGGCTAAGCCAAGTGAGGGAAAAATATACGTGAATGGGAAAGATTTCCAGAATAGCAGGAAGGAAATACTACAGAAGATGGGAATTTTGGTGGAACAGCCTGAATTCTATCCATATCTGACAGGGAGAGAAATATTGGAATTCACCGGGAAACTCAAGGGACTCTGGGGAGAAGATTTGAAAAAGGAAATCCAAAGAGTATCGGAAATTACTGGTTCTGTGGATTTCTTAGATAAGAAAGTAGGAAAATACTCAAGAGGAATGAAACAGAGACTAGGGATCTCTGTAGCTCTTGTGAATGATCCACCAATTATGATTCTAGATGAACCCACATTCGGAATTGATCCGCTCGGTTCATTAGAGATAAGGGAAGTGTTGAAGAATTTGAATAAGAATAAAGAGAAAATTATATTATTCACAACTCATATAATCGAAGAGGCTTCATACCTCTCAGATAGAATAATAATCCTTGAAAGTGGTCTGATCAGGAGTGATACGCTTAACGATTCTGATTATGTTCTTATTAAAGTTACAGGAAATTTAACTAATTTAGAAAATTACCGTGGAATTACATTTAAAAAGTTGTCAGAAGATCAGGCTCTGATAAGAATAAAAAGAAATGACCTCCCGCATTTCAACCGTGAAATTACTCATAATAATGAAATTATGTTCATCGAAAGGAGCTCTCAGGTAGAAGAGGCCATAAGGGAACTATCCAATCATTGAAATTTTTTCAAGTTCTTTACAATTATTACATTCAATTTTTATATCAAAAGAGTAGTTAATAATCTTAACCCCGAGCTCCTTTTCTAACTCCTTAACTAAATCATCTATTATCTTCCCTCTAAAATCAATGATTTTTTCACATTTATTGCATATTAAATTTAAATGTCCATAGTAATTAAGTTCATACCTGACGTTCCCTCTAGTATCATAAACAGTCCTTATCATATCTAATTTTTTCAGAAGTTCAAGGGTGTTATAGACCGTTGTGAAACTTATGTTCCTATGTTTTCTCCTTAGCATCTCATATATTTCTTGTGCTGTAAGATGCGCATTTTTTTCGTTTAAGAATTTAATAATCAATTCCCTTTGCGGAGTTATTCGAATATTCTTTTCTCTAAGAATTCTTAAAATATCATTGTATTCCATCAAAAGCACCAAAAGAAATTAATAATAAAATTATGGTTCCCTATAGGTAATCCACCAATCATAGCCTTTATACTTCTTTAGAACTTCATTAGCACCTTCAACTGTCCTTGGCGGCGGATTAATTATCTTCGATCCTATTAATTCGTTGTCAGGCCAGTTTGCAGGTATAGCTGCTTTATATTTATCTGCGGCCTGAAGCGCCTTTATAACTCTAAGTAGTTCATTTACATTTCTACCGGCTTCCATTGGATAGTACAGTATTAGCCTCACTATTGAATTTGGATCTACAATGAACACTGCTCTAACCGTAGCTGTTGGGGATTGTGGCTGCAGCATTCCAAGCCTCCTTGAAACGTTCCCAATGGGATCTGCAATTATGGGGAAGGGTATATCTATGTTGAGATGTTCCTTTATCCATTTTACCCATTCAATATGGCTGATTACGCTGTCAACAGATAATCCTATAAGCTCAGTATTGAGCTCTTTGAATTTTTCATAATTCCTTGCAAAGGAATAGAATTCCGTTGTGCACACAGGTGTGAAATCACCAGGATGAGAAAATAGCATAAACCATTTTCCTGCATAGTCTTTGGGTAAGTTCTTGAATCCGTGTGTGGTTTCTACTTTTAGCTCTGGAAAATCCTCTCCAATCAGAGGTATCCTAAAATTTTCATTTTGTTCCATAATTCTGTAATATTTTCAAGATAATAAAACTTTCTAGATTGTAAAAAACATAAATAAACTCAGATTTAGTAGCATAGTACTCATTTGGGCACGTCTATTTTCCAACACTAAGGGATTATAAGTTTTATGACAATTTGAGACCGAAGCTGTTAATGTGTTCAATTGATCTCGCATCTAGGATAATCTTATATCAGCTATTTGCTATAATAAATGGAATTTGCGGCTCGATCCTCTCAAAATGAAAGAGGCTGTATAATTGCCTCTTGGAATTAATTTCTCAAACATGTTAAAGCTCATAATTATGTCATAGATTTAGAATAATGGATTTCACAATAAGAGGTATAATATGGCAGGATTTTCATGATATAATTAACAACTATTATTCATATTTTAAAGAATTAAATTCCCAGCGGGACTTCGGTATAATATTCCCACACGAAAAACCAGAAATTACAGAAGAAATTGAATGGTTCTCAAGTCTCTACAAGGATGTTCAGACAGGGAATGCCATTGCAGTAGTAGCGCAGTATGATAATAAGGTGGTCGGTTTATGCGATATCCGCAGGAAGGGACCTAATTCCGAGCTCGATCACATCGGTATACTGGGTATAACAGTTAGGAGAGAATTTAGGGGAACGGGGATCGGAAAGGCTCTGTTAAAGGATGCACTGCAGAGAAACAAGGGCGTATTTGAAATTGTGTTGCTCGATGTATTTTCAACAAATCAAATAGCTATCAATCTATATAAAAAGCTCGGTTTTAAAGAATACGGTTATCTTAAGAATGCAGTGAAGAGAGGAAATGAATATATAGATGAAATAAAAATGTACTACAATGTCGAATAATCATAATTACAAACTTTTTTTAGCGAATTATTTGAGTAAAATTTAAAATGAGATCATTCAAAGGATATATCTATTTAACAGATTATTTAATGGTATGCCGGGGACGGGAATCGAACCCGCGGCCTTCGGATATCTCAGAATATAAGTTATTTTTAATCCCTATGAGTCCGACGCTCTACCGACTAAGCCACCCCGGCTTTTAAACCTCAGCTTCAGCTTGAGCTCCTTCCATTGTTTCCTGTTTATTCCTTTCCCTGATGACTTCAGATTTCCTTAATTCTATTTTTCTGGTTGGATAGATATTCTTTATCTTCTCAAAAGCATCATTGGGATAGTTTGGAGAAAGCATGTATACGACCAATTGATCTAATGGCAACGAGGATGCCTTTTCCTTTAAAAATTCATTAATTGCATTCCTAATATTGGTTTCAACATTCCTAATTACCTTTCTATCCAATATTATTAATGGCTTTAATCTGATTTTTACACCATCAGCTGTTGTTACGTCAATAACAGAATCGATTCTGGTCTTTCTTCTCCTGACCAGTCTCCTGATATAATCTTGATTTATTTCATGGCCCTCGAATTCCGTATATGCTTTATCCCCTTCCACTTTATTTATCCTAAAATAAACCTTAACATGGGACAACTTGAAATCTCCTGTAAGGTTAGAAAGATAGGCCTCGGATATCCGTCCTAAAATTTCATCTGGCTCTGATGCAGGGGTTGATCCTATCTCTTTCTTACCAAAGGATTCAGTAGCAAGAATGGTATACCAAATCTTACTTTTCCATTTATCTTTAACTTTTTTCGCTGCAATCCTAGCTGCCTTTTCCTTACTCAATACCTATCATCTCGCTGGAGGTGAATTAATAAGTTAATAAAAACTTTGTCGATAGGTAGGAAGAATCAGTCAAATATAAAATAGATGAAAATTATAGCCTCAATAATGGTATTAGTTAGATTTAACCCAGCACATCTCGAAGAAATTACTGGGTCGAAGATTGAAGATATAATGGAGGTGCCATGGAAGCTGGGTGGAGAGTCAAGAATGGAGAACGGTGAATTTATTGCTGAATTTAACCCAGATAGGCCAGATCTCTATTCCATTTGGGGTTTAGCCAGAGCTATAAGGCTGTACTTGAGTAAGGAGAGCTACAGAGAAATCAAGGTACTGAATTCATCTTATGTATTAGACAATAAGAATCCTTCGGATCGCCCTTATATAGTTTCTGCAGTGGTTAAAAATTCAGATGCGGGGAAGAATTTGCAGTATTTGATAGATTTTCAGGAAAAGCTACACGCAACTATTGGAAGAAACAGAAGAATTGCCGCAATCGGTATACACGATCTCCATAAGGTAAAATTCCCTCTGACTTATACGGAAGTACCTAGGGATTACAAATTTATACCCTTGGGTGAAACTCAAGAAATGAACCTTAAGGAATTCATGCAGAGCAATGAAAAGGCTAAAGAATATGGAAATTTGGTGGGTGAAAACATCCCTGCAATTCTAGATGCGAATGGAAATATCATATCCCTCCCTCCGATTTTGAATTCAAATATAACAGCATTGAAAGAGGGGGTTAAAGATTTCTTTATAGATGTGACAGGAATTGATTTATCTACAACTCAAAAGGTACTAAATCTGTTGGTAGGCTCCTTATCTTACCCAAACGGTGAGGTTTTTGGAGTTAGCGTTTCCGGAATTAAATACCCAATCTTCACCAGAGATAGTTGGAAAATAGATGAAAGCGAAGTTAGAGAAATAAGCGGCATGGAATTATCACATGAAGAAATCCAAAGATCTCTAATTAAGATGGGATACGAAGTTAAAGATCAAGTCGCCTATTCTCCAGAATACAGAATAGATATCTTTGGGAAGGTAGATTTCATAGAAGATGTATTGAAGGGATATGGCTATGAAAACATAAAAGAATCAAAGGAGGATTTCACAACAGTTGGAAAGGGGCATGGAATAAGAGATATGCAGTATAAATTAAGGGAGTTAATGGTTGGTTATGGATACGTGGAAACATCAAATTTTGCACTGATCAACGGATCTTACAATAAAATTTTTGGATTCTCTAACGAATACATAAAGATATTAAATCCCGTAACTCTTGAACAGGATGTCATAAGGCCAAGAATCTCCATATCACTTATTCAATCGCTCTTAAATAACACTAGGAACCCCTATCCTCAAAGGATATTTGAAGTTGGTACTGTTATAAGGAATGGAACTCAATATGAAAGCTTGGGAGCGGCAAGTTGTCACCGCCAAGCTTCATTTTCCGAGATTAAGGGTCTATTCATAGGCTTGCTTGAGGATTTAGGTTTGGAGTATAAGATAGATAAGTTCGAGCACGAATTATTTGTGGAAGGCAGAGCTGCAAAAATATCAATTAGGGGGAATCAGGTAGGATTTCTCGGGGAAGTGCATCCAAGAATTCTAAAACAAATAGGTCTAAAAATGCCTTTGGCAATTGGCGAGATCGACATAACAGGTGGAATATTATGATACCCTCGAGATTGCCAGGTATCCCAAGATCTCAAGAAATTATAGATAGAGCTTTCAGACAAAGCAATAGAATTCAAGATTTCTATAAAAAGGATTATCTAGAAAAAGACAAGATAAAGTCCATTCAGAAAATTCAAGTTATAGAGGCTGTAGCAAGGGCAACCCTTAAAAGGATTGTTCAGGGTTATCCTCAGAACAATGATCTAACCGATTTCGAAAGGAATATGGCATATCTGTTGTTCGATTTCGAAAGCTATGAAAGATCATTAAGAAGATTGAAATGGACCATGAATAAGATATCGGAATTGGCTACGGAATACATCAGAAAAATAAAATCTGCAAGCGAGGTTGATAAGGTAGATACCCTAAGGAAAGCATTCTATGGAAGATTTTCCTCATATATTGAAGATTTAGAGGATTATTTAGATGACTTAAGAGAAATAAGGCTGCTATTGAGAGAAATACCTTATATTGATGAAAAATTGCCCGTAGTTGTTATAGCCGGATTCCCGAACGTCGGGAAATCCATGTTAATATCTAAAATAACCCATCTTAAGCCTGAGATAGCAAGCTATCCATTTACCACTAAAAAAATAAACCTGGGGATTTTAGAGGGTAAACTGGGTAAGATTCAGGTATTAGATGTTCCAGGCATACTAAATAGAAAGAAGAGAAATGTTATAGAACGGAAGGCTTTAATAGCCATAGAAAAAGTTGCAAATTTAGTTATATTTATAATTGATCCATCAGAGACGTGTGGCTATCCAGTCGATGAGCAGGAAAAATTGCTGTCAGAAATTAAGGCCATAGGAAAGAGGGTTATCGAAGTAGAAAATAAGTCAGATATACTTAAGAGGAATAACGAAAGACTAAAGATTTCAGCTTTAACAGGGGAAGGAATTGACAGATTGATAAATTTGGTGGAGGATGAAATAAATGATAGAGAAATTAAGGGCAATAGCGGCATATAATGCATACGAACACGATGGGAAAGCAGAGTTGAAAGCGGTAGTCTCAAGATTTCTGGGATTGTTTCCAGATAAAAAAGGAAATCTGTCTGAGTTAATGCCACAAATAAAATCAGCGGTAGAAGAAATAAATAAGCTTACAAAGGAAGAACAATTAAAAATTGTAGAAGCCATTTTTCCAGAATGGCTAGAGAAGAAAAAAGTGGTTGAAGAAAAGAAACTCCCTGACCTTCCCAATGTGGAAATAGGTAAAGTGGTTATGAGGTTGGCACCATCTCCGTCAGGTCCGCTCCACATAGGTCATGCAAGGATGGCCATACTCAACGATGAATATGTAAAGAGATATAAGGGAAAGCTAATTTTAAGAATCGAGGACACAAATCCAGCCAATATATTGCCTGAAGCGTATAAAATGATAGAAGATGATCTTAAATGGTTGGAGGTGGATTATCAAGAGGTAGTGATTCAATCAGATCGTTTTGAATTATATTATGACGTCATGGAAAAATTGATTATGATGGAGAAAGCATACGTTTCTACTACACCAACTGAAATTTTTAAGGCTAAAAGGCAGCAATCAATTGCCATTAATGAGAGAAATGATCCTGCAGAGTCAAATTTGAGAAGATGGGATAAGATGCTCAATGGCGAATTTAAGAAGGGGGAAGCCTATGCCGTCATTAAGACAGATTTAACACACCCCAACCCTGCAATAAGAGATTTCATAGCATTCAGGATTATAGAAACCCCACATCCATTGAAAGGAAATAAATATAGGGTATACCCAATGATGAATTTTTCAGTTGCCACTGATGATCACTTTCTGGGCCTAACTCATGTTATCAGGGGCAAAGATCATTTGGCCAACACGGAGAAGCAGAAGTATATATTCAACTATTTTGGATGGTCCCTGCCATTTTACCTTCACTACGGAAAAGTTTCAATAGAGAACTCCATATTAAAGACTTCTATAATAAAAAAAGGCATCGCCAACGGAGAATTTAAGGGTTGGGATGATCCACGCCTTGGAACATTACTTGCTATGAAGAAGAGGGGAATAAATCCGAAGGCAATTAGAAGATATTGGGTGGAAACTGGAATCGGGGATGTAGATATAAAATTCTCATGGGAAAATCTGTACGCATTTAATAAGCATATTATAGATCCTGAATCGCCGAGACATTTCTTTGTATTAAATCCTGTAAAATTGGAGTTGATATTAGAAGGTATTATAAAGGTAAAAATGCCAGTATATCCAAAAAAGGAAGATACTCCATTTAGGGAATACGAAATAAGAAAAGGTCAGGTTTACATAACCCAGGAAGACTACAATAAATTCATTGGAAAAGAAATCAGACTCAAAGATTTAGGTAATTTCAAATTGGAGGAGGGCAAGCTTCAATACATTGACAATGATCTTTCTAAAATCAAGCAGGGAATACCTATAATTCACTGGCTGCAGAGTGATTTTGTAGATTTTGAGATTGTCAAGCCTGATGGGACAATAGACAAGGGAATACTTGAGAAACACGCGCTAAATTATATTGGCAAAGTTAACCAATTGGAAAGATATGGATATACAAATATATTAAATGAAAAATTAGGGTATTATACCCATCCCTAAATTACTCAGAGGTAGAAACGGATACGAAAGCTGGGAATCTCTTCAATAGTATTACATCCCCTACTGCCCTGACCCACCTATAGGGGACAAGTACTGCCACTCCATCTTCAACTAATCCCTCATTGGTTCTTTCAACATAAAGACCATATATTGACTGTGATTCTGTATCTAGCATAACATCATCCACTACTCCCAATTTATATCCCTTGTCAGTATAGATTTCCAGACCAATTAAATTTGTAACATCAGTTTCCATATTGAATCAGGAAAATATGCTTAACTAATATTTAATTTTTAACATGATGGTATTGCTTAAAACTTCAAAATTCAGCAAAATATTGTTTACCAATTCAAAAGGTAAATATTTCAAGAATATTTGAATTAACGGATGAAAACATATATTGGAACATCTGGATGGTTTTATTTTCACTGGATCGGGAAATTTTATCCCAATGGGATGAAATCAAGTGAATATTTAAAATTCTACTCCTCGCAGTTCAATACAGTTGAAATTAATAGTACCTTCTATAGGATACCAAGGCAATCTACTATAAAAAGCTGGGTTAGAAGTGTAGGAGAAGATTTTGTATTTTCTATAAAGGTTAACAGGGAAATTACTCATTCCGGCAATTTTAAACGAGAAAGATTGGTAAATTTCATTTCCAATTTTAAAATAATAGATGAAAGGATTGAGTTTTATTTACTACAATTTCCACCAAGCTTCAAATACTCAAAGGAAAATCTCGAGAATATAAGAGATATTTCGGCTATGGACAAGATAGCTGTTGAATTCAGACACAATTCCTGGCTCGAATCAGATCTATTGCAAGATATCTGGGAAGAAATAAACATCGTATACTCTGATTTTGACAAGCTCAAAAGAGTGGTGAAACCCGCGAAAGGTAAATTGTATGTAAGGCTGCATGGACCTAATGGAAGGTATAAAGGGGAATATGGAAATAAAGTTATAGATTATATGAAAGAGATCCTGAAGCATTCAGGTGATATTGATAAATTATTTGTTTATTTCAACAATGATTATGGTGGTGCTGCACCATCAGATGCCAAAATTGCATTGCGAGTGTTCACAGAGCTTTAAGGAATTTAATAAAATCATTCTTTTTTGCATTTCATATAGTGTCTTCTGAATTCGTATATTTCAAAGGGGAATCTCAATATATAAAAGGGATTAAGAAGTTTGCTTTTCCCATAAATTCTCTTATTAAATGTGATTGGTACCTCCGCAATCCTCAACCCGGGATTTTTAGAAACAATGAAGAGCAACGTCTTGCTACCTTTAATTGAGATATCTTCCACAGAAACTTTCTCGGAAATAGTGAAAAAGCCTGACGTAGTATCGCTCAAATTAGACGCGCATGGAAGCATAACTTTAATGTAAGCATTGGCCAATAGAGTAATAAACCTGCGATATGAAGATAAATTGAAACTGCTGCCGTCTAGGAACCTGGACCCAAAAACTATGTCCAATTGAATACTTAAATTTCCAATAATTTAATGATGTCCATAAGAGAATGCTGAAGGTCGCAATCCATTACAACTCTCCAACCATATTTTGCCACTTTGAGGCCTATTAATTCAGATCTCAATAGTCGAGTACCAGGTATCGCTTTTATAATTCTTATATTTAGATTGGAAAAGAGTTCTGGAAGCTTCTCGATAATTCTTTTGCTTTCGTTATCAGTGGATCCGTCAATCACTATTATCTCCAGATGCTTTACAGGAAAAATTTCTCTATCCATGTCTTCAATCATAAAAAGCAGCTTTTTTAGTAAAAATGAATCATTCTTGCACGGAAGAATGAGCGAAAATGGCCTATAAATTGGAGAATAAATCCCATTTAATTCCAAATAGACGTTCTGGATGGTATCATCGGCTATACATTCATTAGAATAATTCTCTTTGGCATTGACCATAATCAAAATTTTCACTTATCATTAAATTAAATTGAGTGGGGATTTATTTGAAATTGATTTACTTTCTCGAGGCATTAATGATTATAGCTATAATTAATTCCAGGATTATCATAGCAGTATATATGTCAAATAAACCAGGAATGTATGGCAGTGTATAAGGATACTTGGAAAGGCCAAATAAATAGTGTGCAAATTGCCCATAATTTGTTAATCCAACCGATTTGAATAGAATAAACACATCTATTATGATGAAGATTAATGGAATAGAGCCTCCCAGTATAGCTGAATATTTCCACAAGTTCCTATTCTCTGATAGAGTCAATATTCCGCATATTAAGGGTGAATAAAGTAAGAAATAGAAGACCATACCAGTGATAGTAATAAGGCTTTACTACGCCAAAATCTGTTTGCAAATTTCTATCAGTTATCAGTATAATAATCGATATTAACGTTATAAGAAAAAATATACAGGAACCAGTAATCTTTTCCATTTGGTTCAACTATCAGCTAGGCCCAGCCAGAATTTTTCTTCATAATCCAAAATTTCCTTAGCACCCTCATAAAATTCATTTCTGGCTGTCAGGTCATTTATATGCTCCCCTAGGACGTTTTCCATAGCTTCTTCATGGTGTATTTCCAGTTCTCTGTGGAAAGTGAAGTATTCAATGTCCATATTTTCATACTCCTTCCAGTTCCCTTTAATGTAATTAAATCCTGGAATCAGTTTATCCCACATTGGGATTGCCATGTTTTCAAGACCAAATTCGGCACCTAGCGCCTTGAAATGGCTAGAGGAAAAAAGTCTTCTCATAGCGTCTAACCAATCCCTTTTTGTATCTAGTTTCCTTCTGAATATGAATTCTTGTGGATTGAGACCAATAGATTTAAGAAATTTCCTATAAAGCAGTTCGTGCCTTTTATTGGGATCGTCGTCACCAAGTTCGGAGACTAAAATTTTTGTTAAATTGTAAGCATCTGTTTCGTTTGATTCATTTACCAACAGTATTGCAAGAATGGAAGGCCGCTCTCTTGTAATATGATAGAATTCTATGGAGAATCTTTCAAATTCTCGGGGGTAATTCTCCCTTTGGAAAATCTGTTTATAAAGTCGTTATTCGTTGCAGGATGTTGCTTAACAAAACTGTTCAGCTGTGTATAAAAATTTTCAGAATTAAGGACCATAAATATAATTTAGAATACTTAAATTTAAATCTTTCCTAGATTTGATTGCTAATATATAGGCCACCGTATAAAATAATCCATTTATTCAAGAATTTAATATTATACAAAATGAAGCCGATTACATTAAAGTCCAAATATAACTTTCAAGAAACTTTAAAGAAATTGGAAGAGGTTATTATCCGAGATAATATGGTAATCGTATCAAGGATTAATGCTCAAGAGAATTTGAAAAGGGCAGGATTTAGTATATCTGGCAGTTACATTTATGAAATTTTCAGGCCTGATATAGCATTCCAAATGTTTTCAAGAAACCCGGCATCTGGAATTGACCCGCCCCTAAGGATTTATGTCTTCGAAAATGACGGGATTACCTATGTGGAATATTATAGACCATCCGATATATTTAAGAAATGGGAGGAATTTGACTTAGGAATAATGCTAGACAACATATTCGAGTCTATTATTTCTGAAGTCATTCATGATGAATAAACTTATAAAAAATGCGAGTGCCGGGATTCGAACCCGGGTTAGAAGCTTGGGAAGCTTCTGTGCTACCGCTACACTACACTCGCGCAGAGCTCTCATAAATTTGCAGTACATTAATTTTACCAATTGTAATAAAAAGGAGTTCAATGTTCTAACGTCGAATTTTCATTCATACTCTTTTTAGAAAGTATTATGTTACAATTAGGATTTTTCGGATTCTTAATGTTTAATTAGGTATAATTAAGATTTTAATATAAATGACTATCGAGAAATACTTTTAAGATAGTATTTATACACCATTGATACCCATGTATAGTCAAGTTGATGCATTATATGCCATTGCGGCATCGATTGCCATGGCTGGGGGATTGGTTGGAACCGGTATGGCACAGAGCGGAATTGGAGCATCCGGTATGGGGGTAATAGCTGAGAAACCAGAGAAATTCGGTACAGTGCTTTTCTTCTTCGTTATACCAGAGACACTCTGGATAATCGGTTTTGTATTAGGTCTGATACTCCTGCTACACATACTGTGAGCTTATGCCTCTCGAACAGATACTAAAGGAGATTGAGGAAGAAACAAAGAAGCAAGAAGAAGAGATACTAAAGGAGGCCAATTCACAGGCTGAGCAGATATTAAAAGAAGCAGAGCTTAAGGCCCAAAAGATAATTGAGGACTCAAAGAAGAAAGCTAAGATAGACGGGGATAAACTCAAAAGGCAGATGATTTCAGCCGCAATGCTGGAAAATAGGAATAAATATGAAAGGGAAATCGAGCTAATCCAAGAAAACATTCTTATGAGCTTGAATAAAAAACTTCAAGAATTCATTAATTCCGAAGAATACGACAAATTTTTGCATGACAGGATTCAGAAAGGCTGGGAGACTCTCGGGCCAGGTTCAATTGTTTATGCAAATCAGAGAGATATCGAGAGAATCAAGAAGTTTTCATTTCCGCTCAATGTGATCCGAAAGGAAGTTGATCCATTAGGTGGTATAATAATTACAAGCGCTGACGGAAAGATGGAAATTGATTATACCCTGAGTGAAATAATTAGGAACAGGATGGAAAAATTGAGGAAAATTATGAGGGATTATATATTAGGGTGATAAATTGAGATCATTATATGGCCTTCCTTATGGAACACTCAAGGTAGAAAAACTGAATTTATTGACAAAAAAGGATTATGAGGATTTGCTCAAAGCCAATAATATAGGAGACATAATATCTCTTTTAAGCGAGAAGGGCCTAAAGGATGAATTGAGTCAATATTCCAATCAGTATTCAGGTTTAGACCTAATAGAAATATCCAATAATTCATATTTCGCCAGATTGAATAGATATGCCTTGAGTGTTACGCCATATAATGGAAAAGATCTTATTGTTTCATACCTTAGCAAGTGGGATTTGCTAAATTTGAAAACCATAATAGCTGCAAAGTCCTCTAACAATAAGATTGAACAAACTCAAGTTTATTTGATCACATCTAAAAATTTGCCTGTAGGAATGTACGCAGGCCTTCTAAGTTATGAGGATTATAGAAACATCCTGTCAATGGAAAGCGTTGAAGATATTGTTTCTTATACGCTTAGATATGGCTATGGTAAAGCTTTACTATCATTTCTTGAGGACTATAAGAAAAGCAATAATGTTACGTCGTTGCTATTATCACTAGACTTATATTATTATGAATTGATGAGAGAGAAATTTAGATTTTTCAATGGCTCTGAAGGGCCAATATATAGATATATAAAGAAGATAATTGATTCCAAAAACCTGATGACAATCCTCAAAGGTATCGAATACGGTAATGCTGAAGAAGTAAAAGATTTCATAATAAGGGGAGGCGGATTCACAGATCAGCAAATAGATGACTTAATAAAGAGTAATTCTGTTGAAGAAGTAATTCAGAAAGTTAAGGGGGTTTTTAATATCGTCACGGGTCTGGATTATTATAAGAATACCAGTTCACTCGTAGGAATTGAGACTGAAATAGAGCGAGCAATATATTGGGAATATCTTGAGATTTTTGAAATGAGTTCACTCTCAATAAATAATGTGATATCTTTCCTAATGAGAGCTGAGGCTCAATGGAAGGATATTAGAAGAATATCATCAGGTAAATTCTATAATCTATCAGAAGAAGAGATCTCAATGCTAATGATAAATAAGGTGGTTTAATTGGAAGGTAAGCAAAAATTTGGAAAAATTGCATTCGTAGGTGAAAGGGAACTGGCCATAGGATTTAAGTTGGTGGGAATCGAAGACGTCTTCCCTGTGGGAGAAAAAGATTTTCAGGAAACATTAAAGCTAATTTATGGAAGTGGAGAATTCGGACTTATACTGGCATCAAATTCATTTATCAATTCTCTAGATAAGCGATTCCTAAATTTAATAGAGACGAGCGTATCGCCTCTTGTTATTTTTGTTCCAGTTAATAAGTTGAAAGAGGAAGAAACTATTTCTGATTTAGCTAGAAAAGTGTTAGGATTGAAATTGAATATAGGGGGTATTTAAAAATGGGAAAGATAGTTAGGATTGCTGGTCCAGTAGTGACTGCGGAAGATATACAGGGTGCCAAGATGTACGATGTGGTAAGGGTCGGCGAACTCGGCCTGGTTGGGGAAATCATAAGGATAGAAGGAAACAGATCCACAATACAAGTTTATGAAGATACAAGCGGATTAAGGCCTAATGAGAAGGTTGATACTACAGGCAGGCCACTCTCGGTATTGCTAGGCCCAGGTATAATGAAATCTATTTACGATGGAATACAAAGGCCCCTGGACGTCATTAGATCTTCTGGTGGAGATTTCATAAGGAGAGGTCTATATCCAGATCCAGTTGATATGAATAAGTATTGGGATTTTATTCCCACTGCAAAGAAGGGAGAACACTTAACTGGTGGAGATATTCTCGGAAAAGTGCAAGAGACATCTTTGATTGAAAATAGGGTTATGGTTCCTCCGGGGATAGAAGGAGACCTTGTAAGTATAGATGAAGGAAAATTCAAGGCTTTGGATACAATAGGTTATCTTTCCACAAAGAACGGCTTGGTGGAATTAAAATTATCCCACTATTGGCCAGTTAGGCAACCAAGGCCGGTTAAGGGTAAGCTACCTCCAAATATACCTCTAATTACTGGGCAAAGGGTCATTGACACATTTTTCCCTGTTGCTAAAGGTGGAACTGTTGCCGTTCCGGGACCATTTGGATCTGGAAAGACAGTTGTGCAACACCAATTAGCAAAATGGGCTGATTCAGACGTTGTGGTTTATGTTGGTTGTGGAGAAAGAGGTAACGAGATGACGGAGATACTTACGACATTCCCGGAATTAACTGATCCAAAATCCGGCAAACCATTAATGGAAAGAACAGTTCTGATTGCCAATACATCAAATATGCCAGTGGCAGCAAGGGAAGCATCCATTTATACTGGTGTAACCATAGCAGAGTATTTCAGAGATATGGGATATGATGTAGCCTTGATGGCAGACAGTACATCTCGATGGGCAGAAGCCCTGAGAGAAATCTCAGGAAGGTTAGAAGAAATGCCTGGTGAAGAAGGCTATCCTGCTTATCTTGGAAGAAAGCTTGCAGAATTCTATGAGAGGGCCGGAAATTCAATAATTCAGTCCAAACAGGAGAGAAGGGGTTCAGTCACAATAATAGGTGCAGTTTCCCCACCGGGGGGTGATATTTCAGAGCCAGTATCTCAAAATACCTTAAGGGTTACAAGAGTATTCTGGGGATTAGATGCAAGCCTTGCACAAAGGAGACATTTCCCCTCAATTAATTGGCTTACAAGTTATTCTCTGTATTCAACTGAACTGAGAAGGTGGTTTGAGGAGAAAGTATCTCCAAGGTGGTATGAGGTTTATGCCAAGAGTATGGAGATACTTCAGAAGGAAAGCGAATTGCAAGAAGTTGCACAACTGGTTGGTTATGATGCACTTCCGGAAAATGAGAAGGAAGTACTGGATGTGGCAAGATCTATCAGAGAAGATTTTCTGCAACAAAGTGCCTTTGATGAAGTAGATACTTATTGTCCGCTCAGAAAGCAGTACCTTATGCTGGATGCCATAATAAAAATGGATGAATTGGAAAGATATGCAGTCAGCAAAGGAATCACGGTATCGGAACTTCAATCGTTGCCATTTAGAGAGAAACTATCAAGGTTCAAAGAGGTAAAATATGATCAAGTTGAGGATTACTACAATGCACTAATAAAGGAAATGCAGCAAGAGATTATGGGGAGGGCTGAGCAAAAATGAGTGATATAATTTATAAAAATGTTACAAAGATTTCAGGTCCACTTCTATTCGTGGAAGGAGTTGGGTCCGTAGGTTATAACGAACTTGTGGAAATAAGATTACAGAACGGTGAAAGGAGAACTGGCCAGGTTCTCGAATCAAGGAAGGGGCTAGCCATCGTTCAGGTATTCGGCCAGACAACAGGTCTTGACGTTGGGAACACATCAGTAAAATTTTTAGGAGAAACGGCAAGAGTCCCTGTTTCTGATGAAATGCTAGGAAGAATATTCAACGGCATTGGGGAACCAAGAGATAATCTAGGTCCCATAATCGCATCTGAAAAGAGGGAAATTGTTGGGGAGGCAATAAATCCATATTCTAGGGAAGAACCATCAGAATTCATAGAAACCGGTATATCCACTATAGATGGGATGAACACGCTTGTTAGGGGGCAGAAGCTTCCAATCTTTTCAGGTTCAGGGTTGCCACATAACAGGCTAGCAGCCCAAATAGCAAGACAGGCGAAAGTTTTGTCGTCAAGCGAAGGCTTCTCTGTGGTATTTGGTGCCATGGGTATAACTTCTGAAGAAGCAAATTTCTTCATAGAAGAGTTCAGAAACACAGGAGCCTTGAATAGGTCTGTTCTGTTCTTGAACCTTGCCTCAGATCCTTCCATGGAAAGAATAATCCTCCCCAGAGTTGCACTGACAACAGCAGAATATCTTGCATATGAGAAAGATATGCATGTATTAGTTATTTTAAGTGATATGACAAACTATTGCGAAGCATTGAGAGAAATATCAGCGGCAAGAGAAGAAGTTCCTGGCAGGAGAGGATATCCTGGCTACATGTATACTGACCTGTCTACCATTTACGAAAGGGCAGGTAAGATAAGGGGAAGAAATGGATCAATTACACAGCTTCCAATCTTGTCAATGCCCTCAGATGATATGACTCATCCTATTCCTGATCTGACAGGATACATCACAGAGGGGCAGATTGTTCTATCTAGAGATCTACACAGGAGAGGAATATATCCACCAGTTAATGTTCTTCCATCATTATCCAGGTTAATGAACCAGGGTATAGGAAAGGGGAGGACAAGAGAGGATCACAGGGGTGTTGCTGACCAGCTTTATTCATCTTATGGGAGAGGGGTTGATTTAAGGAGCTTAGCAGCTATAGTGGGGCAAGAAGCATTAGGCAAAGATGATAGGCTCTATCTGGAATTCGCAAATAAGTTCGAGGAGAAGTTTGTTTCACAGGGGTATGATGAGGATAGAAGTATTGAGAGAACCCTGGAAATAGGGTGGGAGTTGCTATCAATGTTCCCAGAGAGGGAGCTCAAGAGAGTGAAGAAGGAGTATATTGAGAAGTATGGAAAATTGGTGAAATAATGGAGCTATCCAATATTAGACCCACCAGGATGGAATTACTGAGGACGAAGTCAAGAATAAGGTTAGCCAGAAGAGGACTAGAGCTTCTAAAGCTTAAAAGGTCTTCTCTAATAATGGAATTCTTCAAAATAGTAAGAGACGTTAAGGGCCTAAAATTGGATTTACATAATGATGTAGTTAAGGCTATCAAGAGTGAGAGGCTTGCGGAAATAATGTCAAGTGCAATACTTATAGAGAGCCTTGTTCTTCTGCAGAAGCCTACTAACGTAAATGTGGGAATTAAGAACGTCATGGGCGTAAGGATACCTGAGGTTTCAGTAAGATACGGAGAGACATTTATAAATAAATACTATGAAAATATTTCACTCCCTTCATCTCTATTGGAAACAAGGAGACAGTTTGAAAAGCTTTTACAGGAATTGATTGTGATCGCCGAAAAGGAAATAGCAATGCGAAAACTTCTACTGGAAATTGATAAGACAAAGAGAAGGACTAACTCCATTGAAAACGTCCTGATCCCAAGATTAGTGGCAACCTCAAATTACATAAAGATGAGACTTGATGAAATGGACAGGGAGATGTTCATAACACTGAAGCTCATAAAGGGTAAGATTGAAGAAAGGGGGGAGGTTATTGAATAATGTTTCTAAATTCATGACCGTATATTATATAATAATGGGAATAAACATAGCCACATTTTTAATGGCTATGATATTGATCTGGGGGTGGTTAATTGGGAAGTGATATTGATACTTTAAAGACTATTAAGTTAAAGGAGCAGGAAGCAGAGAAGAGATTGAATGAGGCGAAGCAAAAGGCTTTGAATATAGTAGAAGAAGCAAAACGCAGGGCAGATTCGATTATTAAAAAAGCCGAGGAAGAAGCAAATCAATATTATGATGAATATATGGTTAACGTTAGGAAGGAAGTGGAAGAGGAAGTCAAGAAAATAAATTTAGAGAACAATGAAAAATTATCAAAACTCAAAAGAAATATAGATCCTGAGCTTTTGGAACAGCTTATTGAGATAATTGTGGGGTGAGTGAAATAATACTACCAGCAAAGATGAAAAAGATAAGAATATTTGTGCCGAAATCCAAGCTTCCAAAGACATTGGAGGCTCTACATGATTTGGGGGTTTTGCAAATTGAGCCCATAACTCTTAACCTCGAAGGGCTGAAGAATGTTGAAGCCTCTCAATTGTACAACACTGTCAATGAGTATTATAGGAAAATCAAGGGTTTAGAATCCCTGCTAGTACCTGTGGAGAGAAAGGAAAAGATTAATTTCTCTAGTCTGAATGAACTTTTAGACAAATTTAAAAGTTTACCCATCTTCGAAACTGTAATGAATTTAGCTCAAAGGGAGCAGGATTTAAAATCGAAATTGAAGTTTAATTCTGATACGTTGGATATCTTAAAAAAACTTTCATTCTATAAAGACGATTTATCTTACTTGTGGGGAGAAAATGTATATAGCATTCTAATAAAGAACGATGAATCATTTCTAAGCGAGGTTAAGAAGATAGATGCTGCAATCATTCCAGGGGGTGAATATTCAATTGTTGTAGTGCCCCTGAATAAAGAATCACAGTTAGGCGATCTATTGAGAAAGTATAAGGTAGAATCTTATGAAATAAGGAAATTCGAAGGTACCGTAGCAGACAACATTAAAAGGATCGAGGACGAAATTAATAAGATTAACACAGAACTAAAGGAAATTAGAAGCGAAATTCAGAAGATTTCTGAGGACTATTACAATTTAGTTGCTGCAATTAGGGAACAACTGGAGATCGAATTAAGGAAGCTAGAGGTTGTTTCAAAACTACTTGGAACGAATACAATTGCAATTATAGAAGGCTGGACACCAGAAAACAATATTACTCGAATAGAGAGCGCATTAAATCAGATTACGGAAGGTTCCATGTTGATGTTCACGGTTGAAACTGATGAAACACCCCCCACATTACTTAATAATCCAAAAAAGATCTCATTCTTTGAATTTTTCATAAGGTTTTATTCATTACCGCAGGCTACAGAAATTGATCCGACCCTAATATTTGCCATAGTCTTCCCAATATTCTTCGGATTTATGATAGGGGATGCCGGATACGGCATAATAATACTGGTATTATCTTTATGGTTGATCCATAGGGTAGATCACCCCCCTAAAAAATCACATATACCCAAAGCAATATCGAGGTTTATATTAAGCATGATGAGCAGACGGAGCCTTAAGATTTTAGGTAAAGCCATGCTGCCAGGCGCAATTATATCAATTGCTCTTGGAATACTATTTGATAATTACTTTGGTTTCCAATTAAATTACCCTCACTTTGAAGTCCTAAGCTCATTCGGTCTTATGAAGCTGTTGCTTTTCTCCGGATACGTAGGAGTAGCCATGGTAGACCTGGGATTGGTATTCGGTTTCATAGTAAATTTTAGAAACGGTCATATGCGGGAGGCTATAGGGAAAATTGGATGGTTGTTAATTGCCATGGGCATAGTTATTTTAGGCTTGCAAGTATTAAGACATCAATTCTCCACTGGGAATATTTCATCAATAGCTTCACTTGTCATGATAATAGCCGGTTTAGGTATCGTTGTATACGCTGAAAAATTCCAGGCATTATTGGAAGTAACTACTATAATAAGTCATATATTGTCCTATACTAGGCTTGTGGGCATACTTTTGGCCTCTGTAACCCTAGCTCTCGTATTTGATAATATATTCGAGGGAACTATGGGACATGGATTGATGATCATCTTTGGAATAATTATTCTGCTAGTGGGTCAGCTTTTAAATATAGTGATAGCAATATTTGAGCCCGGAATACAGGGTGCTAGGTTGATATACGTTGAATTTTTCAGCAAATTTTACAAAGGAAACGGGAAGGAATTTAAGCCATTTGGAGGTAAAAGATCGTTCACCCTATCAAGCCTAGAAAAAAATGGTTTTCAGGAAAAACAATAAAGGAAAATCACAAACGCTACTAATAATTTATTAATTTATACATTTTTACCTGCCAATGAATGCAAGCAAATACTATGAAATACATTCAAAGGACTTGGTAAAATGGAAATACTGGAATGACGAATCTCTAAATTTGGCCAAAGAAAGCGGTAAACTTCTCTTTATAACCATTGGCTATTCCACATGTCATTGGTGCCATGTGTTTCAAGAGGAAAATTTCCTGAATTCCGAGGTTGCGGAGATATTAAACTCAAGCTATGTACCCATATTGGTAGACAGGGAGGACAGGCCTGATGTTGATGCATTTTATATGAAAATGGCGCAAATTATGAATGGCGGAGGGGGATGGCCCTTGAATATTATTGCGATTCCCACAGGTGAACCAGTGTTCATTTCTTCATACCTACCCCCGGTCAGAAGGGACAACTACCCAGGATTTATTGATGTGATCTCATATTTAAGAGATATGTGGGAAAAGGATAAGTATGGACTAATCCAATCGGCGGAAAAGGCCATAAGTTATCTAAATCTTCAGGAAAGGGAAGTTCCATCAGAAGACATATATTCAGAAACCACCGAACTAATCTCAAATGTCTATGATAGAGAATACGGGGGGTTTGGCCAAGAGCCGAAATTTCCTTCTTACCCAATCTTGAACTATTTAATTTCATATTCACAATTAGGAAATGATTACACTTTTATGGTGGAAAGAACAATTAGGAACATGAGATATGGGGGAATATATGATCAGATAGGTAATGGCCTTTTCAGATACGCTGTGGATAAAAGATGGCAAATACCACATTTTGAAAAGATGTTATACGATCAAGCAATGCTTTTATGGACATTGATAAGAATAAATAAGATCAAAAAAGACAATTTTTATGAAAAAATCATAGGAGAAATCCAAGAGTTCCTTGAAAGCAGTATGAAAGACCAGAGATTGGGATTATACTATTCCTCTTTGGATGCAGACTGGCACGGAGAGGAAGGCGGATATTATTTATGGACTTTAGAAGAAATAAAAGAGGCCCTGGGTGATAAGCACGAAAATCTAAAAAATTACTTCAGATATATCGAATTCGGTAACAAAATTTTATTGATTCCTATTCCAGGTGTGAATCTGTTTAGCGATGATTTACTAAAATTAAAGGTAGAACTTGAAAATTATAGAAGCAGAAGGGAACCCTTGGGTACGGATGATAAAATTTTATCGGGATTAAATGCTCTCATTATGAGGATAAAATTGGATCGGATCAACAATAATCTCGACAGCAAAGGAATTCTCAACTTCCTCGGTAATTTTGAATCAGGAAATGGGAGATTGGTCAGATATATAAGAGATGGTAAAAAGTATGGTAGGGGTGTACTGGAAGATTATGCATTTATGCTAGATCTTCTCATTAGTTCGTACAACTATGTAGGTGATAAGGAGATTCTTGGAAGGGCAGTGAAGATATGTAATTATTTGAATTCCAAATTTTATGATTATGAGAAGGGAGGATACTTTATAAGTGAAGGGGAAGACGGAAAATTACCACAGAAGATAATTGATGAGTACGATAGCGTTTATCCATCAGGGAATGCAATTATGATTTGGAACCTAGAAAGATTGAAAGTACTGTTGGAAACCAATGATTTTGATCCCTATATCTCAGGGATAAGAGAAAGGTTCAGCAAATCCATGAGCAGGAATCCACTGGGTAACATCTCTAAGATCGAGTATTCACTACTTTCAACCAAAATTTTACAGTTGAAAGGTGATCAAGGCGAGGTTAAAAAAGCACTACAATTACTTAGAAATCCTCTCAATTTTGTCGCGACCTATGGAGGAGACGACAATCTATCCATCTGCGGAGAAGGAAAATGCCTTATAGTTAAGGAGCCGGAAAACATCATGAATTATAAATTCCAAATAATATATTGAATCTATCAGTAAAGATTTTAATGCTAGTTTCTTTACACCTTGATATTTAGGTGGATTTAATGGGTGGTGCAGAACAAACTACTATGACAAGGATTGCAAGAATCAAATCATACATTGCCAAGAATTACATTGGAATTACCCTGGTGCTATCCTTCTTCTTATCCCTATTTCTCAGTTCATTTTATATAATAGGGGTAGCAGTTAAGGGGAATTTTGCGGTCTCAGGCGGTTCAGATGCATATTATAATATGAGGATAATACAATATATATTGGCGACGCACCACCAGCTTTTATTCGATCCATTATTGAATTATCCTATTGGATTGGAAAACCCGAGACCTCCGTTCTTCCACTGGCTCGCAGTGTTGCTAGGGTATGCTTTCTCTCCGTTTCTCGGAGGAGTTTATAAATCCACAATGACCATGTTCTTACTTGAGACAGCCATTGGAGGAGCGTTCATTGTTTTCCCTACATATCTTCTTGGCAAAGAAGTATTTAATAAAAAGGTAGGCCTAATCGGCGCTATTTTAGCTGCATTGAGCCCATTAACATTGATGAAATCCATAGCTTCCATTGGGCTATTTGATATTTTTACAGCTTTATTTGCCATTATGATGATATATTTCTTTTTAAAGGCAGTAGACACATTCAAGGAGGTTGAGGGATCGAATATTAGTATTAGGATAATCAAATCAATTAAAGCCAATAGAATATCAATTTTATACTCAATACTCGGGGGGGTTAGTCTAGCCGCCTCCATGTTGACATGGGTTGGAACCATATCAGTGGCGCTAATAATAGTTGGAGTAGGAATAATTCAATTGATAATTAACACTATTAGAAGAAAATCCAATCTTGCATTCTTTGTACCTTCATTGTTTTATTCAGTAGGATTCATTTTGGCACTTCCCTGGTATTACGAAACCGGATTCATTTTTAGGTGGACACCAGTATTTCTAGTCTGGTTGTTGCTCATAATATCATCATTATTTGTTATAATATTGGAAAAGAAACCTTGGATAATAACAATAGGAAGCTACATACTGCTGGTGGCAGCAGCAATTGTTATTGTATACTTCAAGGATAATTCCCTATTGCAGAGCATTATTTCAGGGCAACACTATTTCATCAAAAACAAGATTTATGATACCATAGCTGAAGCACAGGCTTTACCTCTTGGGGAAGATATAATGGAATTTGATCCTTTCATGTTCTTTGCATCCCTAGTTGCCATCGGCGTCCTTATATATAAATGGATAAAGATTAAGGATTTCAAGACGACGTTGATTTTGTTCTATTCAGCTGGAATTATATTTATATCCATGATAGCTTCTAAGTTCCTTTACTTTGGAGCATCCGCCACAGGAATATTAACTGCATATATGATAGTTGAAGGCTTCAATAAACTTGGCTGGCACGAATCATTGGATAAAGTCAAGGGCCGTGGTATCTCAAAGGCATCTCTCAAGGAGTTAAGATTCTCTCAAATAGTTGTGATTTTAATGGTTATATTCCTATTGATAGTTCCTGCAACGTTCTATGCCCTTGACTCAGGAATACCATATAATAACAAAACACAATATGACAGGCAGATTTATAACGCTACTCCTCCATTTTTAAGGCCACAAAACTATACGCCCCCCTATTATTTGGGTGCATTTGGAGTCTCATTGGATTTGCCAAACTCTCCATGGGTAAGGGCATTGGATTGGTTTAAAAATCAAGATGCCCAATATCCACCCAATGAGAGGCCCGCATTTATATCATGGTGGGACTATGGTTTCCAAACATTGGAGCAAGGGGATCATCCGGTGATGGCAGATAACTTCCAGGACGGTATTTATCCTGCAGCTCAAATTTTGATGGCCCAGAATGAGAGTGAAATAATTTCAGTCATGATAGCTAGGATAATAGATTATTTCAATCAATATAATCAACTGAATAACTCCACACTTAAATCAATACTAATTCAATATTTCGGTACTTCGGGGTACCAAAAGATCGTAAATTATGAATTAAATGGGCCCAATTATATCCCAGATATATATGCCAATAGGTCATATTATGGTCCATATGAAGATATACAGCCAGGTGATGCGAAGTACATATTAATTGAGCATTATTTGGCGAATACATTCAGCCTATCAACCATTATAAATGCCTACCAAAGCCTTGAACTAGCAACAGGATTTTACATGAACTATATTGCCGTTGATTATAGGCTATTCCCGTTCTCAGGCGTAGATACAGGTATCTTTTATGCTCCAGCTTACCTTGGTGATTTCCAGTATATTAACGTTCAAGGGGAAATAGTTCCTATAGATTTCTACAATATAACAGTAACAGATATAAACGGAAACACCTACCCGCTGCAAGATTTCCCACCCGGTGACACTGCGGTCAGTTACAACATAAATTATCAACCAATGTTTTATAATTCCACCGTTTATAGAGTCTTCATAGGATATCCTTCGTCTGTAGTTGGAGTAAACAATTCCATTCCTGGAATATCATCCAATCTCAGATATTACTATCCCATGCAGGCATGGGGAATGCCCAATTTCGAATTGGTGTATAAGACCGTTTTCTGGAATCCTTATACAGATTACCAGAACCATTCAAATGCCTGGCAGCCTGTTTCATTGGAACAGGGTTACTATTATCTGAAACATCACATAGGAACTGTTGATTTGAATCCTCCCGCTTCAAGCGTACTACCCAGCGATGTGGTATTTGTGGAATATTATCCTGGGGCTATAATACAAGGGAGGATAACTGACTCTTCAGGCATGCCTATAGCAGGTGTAAGGGTAACCATAGATGATCAATACGGCATACCTCATGAATCAGTCCTCACAAATTCATCAGGATATTATCAATTATATGCAGTTGCTGGAAATGACACTATCGTTGTTTCCACAGGCTCCTACAATAGCTTGTTCATGGTTGGCAATAATATCTTGGAAACATACAACATTTCAATTTCTCAATCCCAGGCTGATAGAACTGCCTATTCCAATACAGGACAGCCATTATGGATAATAGACAAGAACTTCCAGATCAGTGCTCATTCATTGGCCGGTACAGTATTTTACAATTTGGCCGGGATAAGCTCATTTATTCCTAATACAGATATCCCTGCCAATGCAACGCTGAAATTCTTCAATTCCAGTGAAAATTATTCTTTATCTGTTAAGACAGGTCTCAATGGTTCTTATTACATAGCAGACCTTCCACCATATGAATACAATATTTCAGCATATGTAGATGGACAATGGTACTATGATGTTGCGAATGTAAACATTAATTCAAACTCCACATCGAAGGACATTCCAATTCCATATTCAAAAATAAATGTTAATTTCATCAATAACTTCCAAACAAATGGTTTGAATATAATCAAGATAACAAGGGGCAACTTCAGTCAATTTATGAATATTTCTGGTTCGAATTCTAAGATTGTGTTGCCTACGGGAATTTTCAATTTATCAGCGGAGAATGGTCCCTACAGATACAACACGATCTTAAATTTAGAAAACAAGGGGAATATTACATTAAATGTAACTTATGAAAAGTACTATTACTTGAATATAACAGAATCTGGAAGCTATAAGATAATTTCAGCAAGCTTCCAGGATCTACTGAATAATTCGTATTCAGGAGAGTTCAATGTATTGAACAATAGTTTATCCGCGTATTTGCCGCCCTCCATATATTTGATTACGTCAACATCCATAAGATCAGGTATTTATTATCTGAATGAAACAACTGTAGAACTCAATAATTCATTATCTATTGAACCAAGATTCCAAGAGGCTTCAATGGTTACAGGAACTGTATATAATGGTAATAAAACCCAGCCCGGTGTCCCGGTGGAATTCATAGGGAATGGGTTGATGCTACAATTTACTACAAATTCCACAGGTCAATTTAAGGCCTATCTGCCATATGGGAAATATTCAGTTACTGCGTATTTCACCTATAACTCAAGTACATATGTTTCCAGCGGTCAATATTCAATATTTACGCCGGAGTATAATTTACAGATCTACTCAGTTCCAGGGTACACCGTAGCAGGTTACATAAAGACAACTAAACCAGGAATTATTACTGCCTATTCCAATGGAATTCCGATTTATTATGAAGTTCTCACAAAAGGGCAGAAATATTTGATATACCTACCCAATGGAACCCAGCTTAATTCAATTACATTTAATTCCTTAGGTCAAAGCTATGTAGCTCAAGGATACAACATATCTACTATCCTATCTCCAGTGAATGTTAATTTCTTGATTGAATCAAACTACAATTATGTTTATTACATTCACCTAAAAGGTCCAAAAGATTACAATATCACAGCGCTAGGGCATCAAATACAAGCATTTGTGCAACCGGGTAGCTATGAAGTTTATCTAACCGGAAATGGCATAATCCCGGTGTCGAATGTTACATCAATTAATATTTTACCTGTTTACAATGGGCAAATTATCAAATTACCGGTTAATGTTTATATAAAGCTGAGCGTAAACACAAAAGGCAATGTAGAAATATTCAAGGATGGTAAGCTGGTTAGTCAGCTTCTAAATTCAACACTTACCCCAGGCAATTATACTATCTATTCGAACTATTATTATACATCAAATATAACAACTGTGAACATATCTGTCAATACTACTTTCACACCAATCTTAGTTCAATCTTATTTCCTGAACATCATAAATAAGGTATCAAGCAACGCTTACATATCAGCCGGTGAAAATCTCATTAGTACTTCCACAGGAATTTACTTGCCTGCAGGTTATTATTACGTATATTCATTTAACAGGATAAATACCTCTTATGAGTACTTTGGAAGTTCAATGGTGAGCCTACCTTCTCAGCAAACAGCATATTTGAATTCCAGCATAGTGGAACTTTTGGGTAATGTTAAATTTAGTACCTTCAATTCCACAACAAATTCTGGAGTTGTACAAATACAGCCTTTGAATTATACCGTTCCATTTAATTCATATGTTGAACTGCCCTATGGAAATTACAGTATTTATGCGGTTTCTGGCGGATTCGCATATATTGGAACTCTAAATGTAAACAACAAATGGGAAAATATTACCCTGAATCTTGTTAGGTCGTATCCATTGACATACAGTAGCTTTATTGAGGGTAATGCATACAATAGTGATATCTACATAGCAGATATGGGCACTAAATTCTATGTTAAACCCATGGGAACCATTAATCTTCCCAACGGTTCCTATATTTTCCAGGGGGCTACGAAGTTGATGAATTATGGGAGATACAACAATTATATCCTTGACCAGGAGGTTAATGTTACAGGACCAACCTATGCAACCCTTGAGTTTCAAATTGTGAAGAAAATAGATGTTCAAATATTCCCCATGGGAGGTCAGCTTACTGGGTTGCCTGGTCACAATGTTAGTTTTCCCATTCAAATAATTAGCAATTCCAACATTCCAATTTCATTCACATTAACAAACTCCTCTACTTTCAATGTTTACAACCAGTATCTTAATTTGACTCCATACTCCATGGGAATCATAAATGCAACTATAGGCGTTCCAAAGGGTCAGCCAGCCGGAAGCTATCAGATAGGAATGAATCTACAGTATCTTGGTATATATCATTATATAAGCGTCAATGTCACTGTTCCTACCTTGATATCTCTGAATGTTACGCTCAACAACAATTCAGGAAGTGTATTTGGAAATACTATATATTATGAGCTAAACATTAAAAATACAGGAAATTCAAAACTAAATATTACCATAAGCGTGCTGAATAACGCCAGCTTGAAACAGGAAGGCATAAATGTTTCAGTAAACAACCGTTACTACTCAAGCATCCTACTTTATCCCAACCAATTTAATCAGACCAGTATAGGCCTGTCATTCCAGAATGGGATATACAACGTAAATACGCCAGTAGTAATAGAGGTAAAGTATGGAAATCAGAGCTATTTGTATAACCTTTACCCAACTATACCAGGGCTTGAGTTCAAAGCAATCCAGGCCAAGGGCTATGGTATTCAGAATTATAGCGCTCTGGTACAATATAGTTATATGGCCGGTGTTATAATATTTGTAGTAGCGCTCATAGTGGCTATAATGATTTCAGTAAGAAGGAGGAACAGAGCATGAAGCTAGTCCCATTCCTGCTTGCTTTTATTATATTGTTACCAGCACTTTCATACGCGGTTACAAACACTTATGGACCTGTGACCATAACAGGTCCCGAAAAGGTTGCCATAGGACAGACATTCAACTATACAGTAAATGTGGAACAAATTTTCAACCATTACAAAATAGTCTTTTTACTTAGCGGATATAATTTGACTGGAGCATCTCCAATTTCACCGCAGTATCTGAACGGTACATTTACCCCACAGAACTTCACCATAACGGCTCCCTCTGTTCAGACAACTTTATTCCTGTTCTTCCAGATTATCGCCTATCTGAATGGACAGGTTTTCTATTACAATATAACCCAAACGGTTCAAGTGCTTAACTATACGGTTCTAAAGGTAAAAGTTTATAACCCAACTAAATTCATATTCAAGGATCTGAACGTCTCCTTCTATGTCAATGGGGAATACGTCGGAAGCTCTCAGTTAAACATTTCAGGGAACACAACAGAGAACGTAACTTATCAGTGGTTATCTGGGACGCTGTCTCCGGGTATATATAACATTCAGGCAAAGATCAACAGCAGTGTCGTGAAACTCATAGGTGGCAAATATAGCATAGATATACAAGTGGGAAATCCGTATTTAGAGTATGTATATATAATAATAGCAATAGTTCTAGCTATGGTTGTGGTAATCGTTCTGATCACCGCCATATATAATAGAAGAAATAAACCTAAATGGAAGAAATAATCTATCTCTTAATTTTTCTATTTCTCCTTTCAATTATATCGCTGCTAGTAGCTATTTTAATGGCAGCTTCCCAGTCCCTACCTCTTTTAAGCGATTTAGAAGATCCATCTTCTCTAATTATTTCAAGATCGTAATTTTTCAGGGTTGTTATTATCTTTTCCCTGTTAGCCCTATCACCATTACCAATTTTAATCCTCAATCTATCGTAATCACACTGCTGTGTCACGCTATCAACATATTTCAAAACATCGTTTAATTCATAAAGATTCCTCGAATCTAATACCTGGCCATCAGAGATTGTTGCTACCCCCGGGTTTGGGCCTGGATCTATTCCTATTATCAGCTCCTTAGCATGGCCGGATAGGAGCATTTGCCTTATCCAATATTCATTTTTTCCATTAGTCCTATAGCAGTTGCTGAAGTTCAACTCCATGTCCGAGAAAACTATATCATAATCGCTTATTCCGTCTGTGCTTATCAAAGAAGTAAAATTAATTCTCATTCCCTTCAAGATATTTACAAGTCTATAATAGACACGAAAGTCTGAAGTTATAACGCCAACCCGCACTGATAAGAATATTGAAATTACTAATTAAAAATTTTTGCAATCAAAAAATGCTCTTAATTAATCCTATTTCACTACTAAAACAGATACATCTGAATTTGCGGCCACTCTCTGAGATACCGATCCCAAGAAGACGCCTTTTAGGAACCCCCTCCTTCTGTTACCTATAACTATGAGATCCGGTTTAACCGTTTTGGAGACATTCAATATTTCTTTTGCAGGGTCCCCCTGTTTTAGGAATGTTTCAACATTCATAACACCATTTGAAATAGCATAATTTTTGGAATTCTCCAATATTTGCTCCCCTTTCTCTTTTAATGTATTCATTCTATCTAAAAGTGTTATATCTCCTGTCGGATTTTCCCCCGTTACGTATTGAACAGGATAAGGAATGGCCATCACTATATATAATTTCATATTTTTATTTAATTTGGAGAGAGATATGGCCATATCCAATGCTCTCATAGAGGGCTTAGAACCGTCAACGGCCACTAGAATCCTCTCGATTGGTAATATGCCTCTCTCCTTCTTTTCCATAATAATATATGCAATAATTGCTATTAAAATTTTGCGAGTAAAGAGGAAAGGAAAAAGTGATTTATTCATAGTAAATTAGGTTCACCATTGAAGAAAGAAGATTATGAAAAAGTAATGGAAAAGATGATGGCAGTCGTAAAACCACACGTGGGACTATGGGATGACCCATTTCACATATTAATAACCACTATACTTTCAACAAGGACGAAGGATGAAGTTACTGACAGGGCAGCTTTGAAATTATTTTGTAAATGCCCGGATCCGCATAGTTTAGCCAAATGCAGTGTAAAGCAAATATCTTCTTTGATTGAAGGAGTTGGATTCTACAGGGAAAAAGCAAGAAATGTAAAAGAAACTGCAAGAATCATTGTTGAGGAATTCAAAGGAAATGTCCCAGATAACAGGGAGGATTTAATGAAGCTTCCAGGGGTGGGTCCCAAGGTTGCAAACATTGTTCTTACATTCGGCTTCAACAAAGATTATATCGCGGTTGATACTCATGTTCATAGAATATTTAATAGGTTGGGAATTGTCAATACAAAAAATCCAGAGGAAACTGAAAAAATATTGATGAAAAAGATACCCAGGAAATACTGGAAACACATAAACTCATATGCGGTTGAATTTGGAAAGAATATATGCAAGCCTATAGGGCCAAAGTGCCAGGAATGCCCACTGAAAGAATGGTGTAGGTTTTATGAAAATAGTAGTTGATGCCTCTGCCATATTCGCTGGTTTTACACCAGATGGTTCAAACGAATACATTACTACAACTGATACTATTTCAGAAGTAAAGAGTAGGAAGTTCAAGGAAACCATAGAGCGAACATTGATCTTATTTCAGATAAAAGAACCATCCGAAGCATTTCTGGAAAGGGTAATTGCAGAGAGCAAACAAACAGGGGACTTTCATCAGCTTAGTAAAAACGATTTAAAACTGTTGGCTCTTACATTGCAGGAGGATGCACTTCTTCTGACCAATGATCTATCGATGCAAAATATGGCGCACGCTTTAGGACTTAAGTACAGGGAATTCAATTCCAGTGGTTTAAGAGATTTCATAATTTGGAAGTACAGATGCATAGGGTGCAAGAGGGTCTTTAATAATCGCATTGAAATATGTCCCTACTGCGGAAGTCAGGTTAAAAAATTTCCAGTCAAGAAGAATCCATTGAAGGGTAAAAATTCCAATTAACACAATAATTTGGAATAACAATTTTTGGTTAAAATGGAATTTTCAATTTATCATCCTTAGATTTATTTCATTAGTCAGGCTGTTAAGATGTCTTTAGATGAATTATATGCAATATGTGCTATCTTATCCACTTGATGGACACGCATCTATGTTTATCTTTATACCCATAGCAGTAAATTAGATCCTTCCTTACAGAATGTGCAACGCGGGCCCTGGCGATAATGGATTTGCAATCGTCTACATCTGTAACATTTACAAGAATGCTAGAATGCACTTCATTGTTTTTATAAACTCTATAATCGCATCCAAATTTTGAACCGCTTTTTACTATTATCTTGTTGTCTGCAATATCAGAAGCCGTATCTTTATCATGATACTTTTCCACAAATTTCAGCAACCGCGGATTTCTCCTTTTTATTTCATAATATATTGCTTCATTGTCGGAGTCCACAATGGCTAAATAGCCAAGAATTAATTCTGAGAATTTTATTTCGTCTCTATAAAATTTCACATTCACTCTCTTCCCGTTTAATAGAATTAAATTTCCATTAAAATAGGGTTTCTTTCCAAGGTCCCTCAATCCTTTATAGGCAATATAGAATATCTTATCTTTTTCCGAAAGTTTATCCCATAAATAATTGAAATTATGTTTATGCTGATCGAAGAAAACCTCAATTCTACCTTTTTCTATAAGATAAAGGGATGAAAACTTATCAAGTAAAAATCCATTTTTAGTCTTCCTTAACTTATACCCCTTATTTCTTAGGCGTGAGGCATCTGCTTCCCCTATGACTGTTGATAGGTCGGGCAGCAGTGTTGCTGAAATCATATCATTTATTCACCATTCTGGCTGTTTCTAAAAATAAATCATTTATATTTTCACCTGTCTTAGCAGAAACGGGAATTATCTTTATCTTGCCCTTAACCAGTTCCATCACATCTTCTACCCAGAAGGTAGCAAGATACTTCATGTCTGCTTTATTAAGTGCAATTACGATTTTCTTATTACCAATATTCTCAAGTATAAACGGTACTTCCTTTATATCAGATTCCCTGGTTGGATCCAAAACCACGATAAAACCCGCTGTATTTTCTGTTGTTGGAAGGTTTCTAACTTCTTTTAGAATGAATGAAAATTTAGAATTATCAATGTTGATCAGACCACTTCTATAAAATGCACCCTCATCCTGAGAGCACCCGTCCATGTTATCATAAATGAATCTACATATTATGGAACTTTTTCCCGAACCTCTGGTCCCTGTTACGAGCACTTTAATAATCTTGGATTGGACGGGCATTCAAGTTTCAATATCACCGCATATTTATTTTTTGCTAACAGCTATCATTTCAGTGGGAATTATACAATTTGAAATGGGAACAGCGGAGAACTTCCCGTCAATTCAACTTCTACAATGCACTGTTGAAAATTTTCCCAAAAAATTTAATCATGGGTTTTAATGCACAATGGAACAAAAATGCTGAATATGGTTCCTAGGAAGATTTTCTTTACCAAAGGGGTAGGACGCCACAAGAGTCAGTTGGGTTCATTCGAGAATGCGTTGAGAGATGCGGGTATTGCAAGATTTAACTTGGTTGAGGTGAGTTCCATTTTTCCACCTTACGCTGAAATTGTGGACAGGGATGAGGGTCTAAGAGAGCTAAAATCGGGGCAGATCTTATTTTTGGTTCTCGCCAGAAACAGCTCAAACGAACTTAATAGGTTGATAACCGCATCCATAGGTCTTGCCATTCCAAGGAACAGGGAAAATTATGGATACCTTTCTGAATATCATACTTACGGAGAGCCGCCGGAAAAAGCCGGGGCTTTCGCGGAGAGTCTTGCAGCCGAAATGTTATCCTCCACTTTAGGTCTTGACAACTATCTGGTAAAGGATGAGAGTACTGGTAGGTTCAGGTTGAACGATGCCATATTGCTAACCAGCAATGTAACTTCCTCAGCTGTGGTTGAAAAAGAAAATGAATGGACGACAGTGGTAGCAGCTGCGGTTATGATAATCTAGGGTGATTGTATGCCATATGATTTTGGCAGAATAGAGTCAAAGTGGCTACAAAGGTGGGAGGCGGACAAGATCTTTCAACCAACTGAGACAGGAAAGAAATACCTACTGACAGTCCCCTATCCTTATGCCAATGGTGCCCTACACATAGGACATGGGAGGACTTATACAATAGGGGATATAATGGCAAGGTACCTGAGAATGAAGGGATATAACGTACTTTATCCCATGGGTTTTCATATATCTGGAACTCCTATATTGGGTTTCGCTAAGAAAATTGAAAAGGGTGATAAGGCAACAATTGATCTGTACAAATCTTATCTGGAATTATACGGAGACAATCCAGATTTAATAAAGGAATTCAGCAAACCAGAAAATATTGCAAATTATTTCGCCAATAAGATAATAAGTGATTTTAGCAATATGGGTTTTTCCATAGATTGGTCCAGAGTATTCAATACCGGAGAGCCCATTTATAATAAGTTCATAGAATGGCAATTCAGAAAGCTACATTCTATGGGCTTAATAAAACAGGGGGATTATCCAATCCTATATTCTATTGCGGAAGGAAATCCAGTCGGAGAAGACGATATAGCAGATGGTGATGTAGATAAAGTCTCAATTCTTGAGTTTGTAACAGTATTATTCCAATTTGAGGATAAATACTTGGGGGCATCAACTCTAAGGCCGGAGACATTGGAGGGCGTAACTAATCTATTCATAAATCCTAACGGAATGTACACAATCATAGAATTAGATGGAAGGAAGATTGTCGTTTCAAAAGAGGCTGCGGAAAAATTGCAATATCAAAGGCAAATTGAGATAGTGGGAAATATAGATCCCAAAGAGTTAATTGGGAAGATTGCCAAAGAACCTCTTCATGGAAGATCCATTCCTATCATAGGTGCTGAATTTGTAGATACCGATAACGCCACAGGAATAGTTTATTCTGTTCCAGCTCATTCACTTCAGGATTACCTTGCATTAAGGGAGTCCGGAGATAACATAGAGCCTATACAGATTATAGAAGGTGTAAATGAGAGCGTTGAAGATGTTATTGAGAAATTCAAAATTTCATCTATAGGGGAAACTGAAAAGATCGAGGAAGCTACCAAATATCTCTATGAAATGGAATTCTATCACGGTATAATAAGCAAGGGAAAATATTCAGGCAAGTTTATAAGAGAAGTAAAGGACGAGATAAAGAATGATTACATAAAGGATAAGATAGCATTCATATTTTATGAAACAAGCAGAAAGGCAGTGACCAGGGAGGGAGACAAGGTTATTGTTGCTATAATTAATAATCAGTGGTTTATTGATTATTCCAATGAACAATGGAAGAATAAAGTCAGAAACCTGTTAAATGAGATGCAATTGAAACCGGACTCGCTGAGGAATCAGTTCATGCAGGTTGTTGATTGGATAAGGGAAAGGCCCTGTGCTAGGAAGAGAGGTCTGGGCACAAGATTGCCCATGGACAGAAATTGGGTTATTGAGAGTTTAAGCGACTCAACGATATATCCTGCGCTGTATACCATAATAAGGGAACTAAGGGAAATGGATTTCAACGAAATTGATGATGCTATTTTCGATTTCATATTCTTTGGCAAGGGAGAATTGAAAGGAAAATCCAATGATACCATAGAATTGGCTAAAAGGGCTAGAAAGGAATTTGAATTTTGGTATCCAGTAGATTGGAGACATACAGGATATCCACATATATCAAATCATCTAACATTTTATCTTTTTAATCATGTTGCAATATTCCCCGAAGAAGACTGGCCAAAAGGTGTATCCACTGGCGGAATAGTCCTCTCTGAAGGCCAAAAGATGGCGAAGAGCAAGGGCAATGTAGTTCCACTGCTGACAGTTAAGAGGAAATACGGCGCAGATCTTTTCAGATTATACTTTGCGACAAACGCCGATGTATGGTACGATGTGGACTGGAGATCATCCGAAGTAAACATGATGCAGAAGAAGCTTGAAAAGTTTTATGAATACTTGACAAATGCAATCAAGTATGAAGGTGAACCGGAAGAGAGGGACCTCTGGATAGTTGGGAAATTTAATGAGAGGCTAAAGCACGCAGATGAAGCATTCGGAGATATGAGAATCAGAGAAGCAGCAGTAGAGCTATTCTACAATATGATGAATGATGTTCAGGAATTAGAATCTATAGCGGGTAAGGACAGAACCATGAGGGCCATCAAGAAGTTTGGGAGAGATTGGGCGCTTTCATTGTCACCCATAATACCATTTATTTCAGAAGAAATTAATGAATTATACGGTGGATCTGGGTATGCATCATTGTCATCATATCCCAGCTATAATGAAAGCCATAAGCAAATACTGGAAGAATGGGAATATGTGGAAGGATTATTGGAAGATTTCAAAAATATAATTAAAATTTATCCCAACAAGCCGGGTAAAATGAGGATCTATGTGGCTGAAGATTGGAAGAGGGAAGCATTTAAAAAATTCAACGAATTGGGTATGAAAGAATTTATGAAGTCAGCTACCCCAGAGCAGAGAGAATTCATATTAACAATTACAAAGAGAAAGGACGCAAAGAACTTGAGATTAAATGTAAATGAGATAATGGTTCTCGAGAGATACAAGGAAGACCTGGAGAATTATCTAAAACTCAAAATAGAGATATTGAAAACGGGAGAAGATGATAAATCAAAGAAGTCACTGCCCGGAAAGCCAGCCATACTTTTGGAATAAGAATTTGTATCGTGTTGCAAAAAATTTGCTTCTATTATTTTATTTTATAAATAAAAATAAGGATTTTATCCATTATAAATAAAATTCCATATTCACAATGATTATCTCTTTCGGAATTTTTGCAGATACTCCCTTGCAGTGGGAGAAACCACAATTTTACCGAAATAAGCTGCTTCCAGATCTTCAGAATACACATCCTGAAGTAGCAGAAGTTTTATTTTTTCAATGGCCTCAGATGAATAGCCTTTAAAATTCTGTGCCATGGCCATAGCATAGCTTTCAGGGTTATCATCCAGAAAGTTAACAAGTCCTATATTATAGGCTTCTTCTCCGGTTACATATTTTCCACTAATAAGCAAATATTTTCCGATTCCATTTCCAAGTATTCTTGATATTCTTTTTATTCCTCCCCAACCTGGGAAAATTCCCAGGGTAACTTCAGGCAGTCCGATTTTTGCGGTCTTAGATGAAATTCTAATATCGGTGCTGAGAGCCAATTCCAAACCTCCACCAAGAGCACCTCCGCTAATTGCAGATATTGTAACTCCAGGATATCTTTCAATCTGATTCATTAGGTTGTTACCCTTCAATGAAAATTCATAAGCAGTTTTCTCATCCATTGTGAAAAATTGATTAATATCAGCACCTGCTGAAAAAAATCCGCCATTCCCTTTAAAAATTATAACTTTAGCCCTGTCTTTCAAGGCGTTTTCCAATGATAATTGAATGCCATTCATAACTTCCAGATTTATTGAATTCTTCTTCTCAGGGCGATTTATGGCAATTGTGGAAATGCCATCTTCAAATTTATATTCAATCTCAGGCACCCTGAGTCATCTCCCCGAGTTTCAATTTAAAAACTAATGATTCTCCATCTTTTTTCTTATCTTCTATATTGATATTTTTATTCGAAAGATCAATTATAGCCTTAATATATCCCTCTGCCATGTTTAAAAATGGCTCTCCATTCTTCCTTGGAGTGACCCTTAATAACACAACATGTTTTGAAATATCGGAACTACTTGATTTCAGGTATGGTATTGAAAATAGGATGTTATCTTCAATAGTTTTTATAACTTGCCTCGGGGTTGAAAGTTTTGTTATCAGCTTGAGAAGGTTCGCCCTGTCTCCAAGTGCATATCCAAGCTGATTCATTCTCTCATTAAAATCTCCACCCAATGCCTTTGCCACAGCTATTATCAATTTGGCATAAACGTCTTCCGGATAGCTCGATAAAGTGCCTATCTCGTCCAGATTGCTGATTACAACACCATTGGAATTCAATTCTTTTAACATGATCTTAATCCCTTGCATTCCCCTTTTCTGCTTTAGGTAATTTATGAAGAATTTTAAATCGGCGCCGCTTGCTTCTTCCATATTATATCGAATTTCAATATATTTTGCCAATTAAAATATTTTTTCTAGATTTCTATATTAGAAAATATCCTGTACATTATACAGAGAACCTTTCAGGCCATCCAAGGCTATACCGCTACTAATAAAGAATGGATAAAAGTAGGTACCTTCAAATTTGATCTTGATGCTTTCTTCCAATGGCTCAACTTTCTTCTTGATATAGATTAAGAAATATTTAGTTTCCTTTTCTTCAACTGTATATCCCATGTTATGCTGTGAGACCCATTTTTTGGCACCATGCATCGCTATGTCCGGCTCCCATTTAATATCCATTTCCTTATGCGGAAAGGGCCATTTATCAACAAGTTCAAATCCAGAAACCGCTTCATCAGGCAACCCATTTAATGAATTAATCATCAATGCCCCATTTCTAGTAACGATCTTACCCTCCATGTTCACATCGCATTTGTATGAATAAAAATGGAATGGTATAAAATAAAGCTCTGATTTAACTCCTACCGAATCATTTATTTCATCTGTGGAAAGCTGAGGCTTAATAAATTTAGGTGTCTCACCAGTTTCAAGTCTAATGTAGATCGAATCATCCTCCTTATGTTCAACTTCTCTAGTTGTTTTAATGGGGTGCAGGCTGAGATCAATTACGCTCCTTCCTATTATGTTAATCAATTCATCTCTCTTTATGCAATTTATTTTCTTTGAAATGCAGTAGGAATAAATTTCTTGATCCACATCAACCAATGAGAAAACATATCTCTCTCCCGGGAAATCGCTGGTTGCGGAATTAAAATCTCTAACAAGGTCAATTTTATTTTCTGTTAGGAGCATTATAACTTCATTGGATCCATCTTGGTATTCAACCCACAAGTATTTGTCAGGGTAACCTGGATAGATCCTGCCACCGGATGCAGAAACAATTTCTTCCAAAATGGACCTCAGGTTCATCTTTCACTATTAATTTCATCATTGATTAAACAGTTTTCTGCGTGTCTTCAAAATTATTAACAAAACTTGCAACCCATATTGTGAGTTAAAATTAATTTTTTTTGTTTGTTCCAAAATGATGAATTTGGTTATTTATTTATTTAATTTTTCAATTTGGGACTTGGGTAATAAGATGTATGAAATACGTTTTCATGGAAGAGGTGGGCAGGGAGCTGTCACCGCATCCAAGATATTGGCTACCGCCGCCTTTAAAGAGGGAAAGTGGGTTACAAGTTTCCCCTTTTATGGAACAGAGCGCAGGGGGGCACCGGTTGCTGCTTTTACAAGGATTGATAATAATAAGGTTGAATTGAGGACGCAGATCTATAGTCCCGACACAGTAATACTTTTGGACAAATCATTGATGAATATAATCAACGTAACAGATGGACTTAAAGAAAACGGTTTGATTCTCATTAACTCGAGGAAGAATGATGTGTTGAATCATCCAGAGCTGAAAAAATTCAAAGTTGCAGTTGTAGACGCTACATCAATAGCTATACGCAATAGGCTTGGAGATCCAGCACATCCCATAGTAAATACAGCTATTCTGGGTGCATATGCTAAAGTATCGGGAATTGTAAAACTGGAATCTATTATAGAAGCGACCAAGGATCTATCTCCTAGCAAGATAAATGAGAATATAAATGCAGTGAAACAGGCGTATGATGAAGTAGAGGTGATTTAAATGGTTCTTGTTCCGACAGCATATGCCCCTTCAAGCAATAATAAAACTTCTTCCTGGAGAACGACAAAGCCGGTTATTGATTATGGGAAATGCACCAGATGCATGATTTGCTGGAAGTTCTGTCCTGATGTTGCCATTGGTGTAACCCAAGGGATGAATCTTGAATTTCCCAATGAAAGGTTTGCCAAGATGGAAGCCCCATACATTGATTACGATTATTGCAAAGGTTGTGGTATCTGTGCCAATGAATGCCCCTTCGATGCCATAGATATGGTTCAGGAGAGTGAGATGTGATGAGAAATATGAATAAAAATTGGAATATAATGACTGGTAATGAAGCGGTAGCGTTAGCCACAAAATTGGCAGGAGTTAGGTTTGTTTCTGCCTATCCGATTACCCCTCAAACCGCAATCGTAGAAAAGATAGCCGAAATGGTTGCAAATGAAAAGATGGATGCTAAATTCATTGAGGTGGAGAGTGAGCACAGTGCAATGGCTTCCGTTATGGGCAGCGAACTGGCAGGGGTAAGATCCTTCACGGCATCAAGTTCTCATGGAATTCTCTATATGCACGAAATGCTGAATTGGGTAGCTGGGATGAGGCTTCCAATTTTGATGGCAGTGGTTAATAGATCCATAGGCCCTCCCTGGAATATTTGGGCTGATCATTCAGACACAATGATACAAAGAGATACAGGCTGGATGCAGCTATATGGTGAATCAAATCAGGAGGCCATGGACACAATAATTCTCGGGTACAAATTGGCAGAACATAAGGATATACTTTTGCCCATAATGGTAATGCAGGATGCATTCACGCTTTCACATACATCTGAGCCAGTTGAGATTAGGGATGAAATGGTAGTCAGGGAATTTTTAGGTGACCTAAATTTGCCTTTCAAAATAGACACCAATAGGCCAATGGGGTATGGTTCCCTGATGCCACCAGATGGGCCATTCATGGAATTAAAGATGGATATGAAGAAATCCATGTACTCTGCAGTTGATAGATTTGTTGAAATAACCAAAGAGTTTAATGATCTATTTGATGCAAATTTTCCAGGACCAGTTGAAGGTTTTATGATGGAAGATGCTGATTATGCTCTCATAACTCTAGGCTCCATATCCTCCACTGCAAAATATGTAGTTAGGAATCTTAGAAATCAGGGTAAGAAGGTTGGCCTATTGAGGATTCTACTTTATAGGCCATTCCCAAAGGATTTGGTAATAAGCTATCTTAGGGGTCTGAAAGGGTTCGGAGTTGTTGACAGGAGCTCTACATACGGACCTTACGGATCACTTTATATGGATGTGATTTCATCCATATATGGAAAGCTAGAGATTCCGGCTGCTAATTTCGTGGCAGGGCTGGGAGGACGTGATGTAAGGGTTAAGGACTTCGAAGAGATGTTCACGAAGATAATGGAGGGGGAAGAGGGCGAAATATGGATTAATGTGGGGGTGAAGTAAATGCCATTTTCTATTCCAAAGGAAGAGTACATGATGTCTGGTCATACTGCCTGCGCAGGATGTGGCGCAACTCTTGCAATGAGATATGTAATGAAAGCAATGGGAGAAAAGACTGTGGTGACAGTTCCGGCATCATGCTGGGCAGTTATCCCTGGAAATTATCCAAATACCGCTCTTAAAGTACCATTTATTTATACTCCATTTGCAAGCACAGGCGCTACTATATCTGGAATCAGGGAGGCGCTAAATGAAGAGGGAAAGGAAGATTATAACGTAGTAGGTTTTGCTGGAGACGGTGGTACTGCCGACATAGGTCTACAGGCATTGAGTGCTGCCATGGAGAGAGGACACAATGTGTTCTACATAATGTATGATAATGAAGCATACATGAATACTGGAATACAGAGGAGCAGCAGCACACCATATGGTGCATGGACCACCACAACACCTGTTGGAAAGGACAGGGTTTACAAGAAGGAGAATAAAAAGGTGGTAGCAGATATGATGATGGCACAGAAGGTTCCTTATGTAGCAACTGCATCCATAGCATTCCCTGAGGATTTGATAAAAAAGATACAGAACGCAAAGAAGGTTAAAGGGCCAAAATTTATTCAGATCTTATCTCCGTGCCCTCCAGGCTGGTATTTCAATTCAGAGAATACTGTTAAGATAGCAAGGCTAGCTGTAGAGACAAGAATCTTTCCTCTCTATGAATACATAGAGGGCAAATTCACCCTATATAAAAATCCAAATCCTCTGCCTGTCGAAAAATATTTAGAGATTCAGGGAAGGTTCGGTCATTTAAGCACGGAGGAAATACAGAAAATTCAAGAAAATGTTAACAAGAGATGGGAAGAATTATTGGATAGAGAAAAGGGCAAAGTGATTACATGAAAGCTTCGGAACTGTTGGAGAAAAGTGAAAGGGTGCACTTCCTCCTAGGTAATGAAGCTGTTGTCAGAGGTCTCTATGAGGCGGGTGTCTCAGTAACTGCCACTTATCCTGGCACCCCTAGTTCTGAAATAGGTGACTTGTTATACGACGTTCATAATGATTTGGGTATATACTTTGAATATTCAGTTAATGAAAAAGTGGCCTTTGAGGTGGCTGCGTCAGCATCTTCACTTGGTAAGAGGGCTTTTGTGTTTATGAAGCACGTGGGTCTTAACGTTGCAATGGATTCTTTTGTTTCGTTGGGAATCTCTGGAGTTAAAGGAGGGTTCATTATTCTAAGTGCTGATGATCCATCTCTTTACTCTTCTCAAAATGAACAGGACAATAGGTACCTTGGAAAATTCGCAAAATATATAGTAATGGAACCGTCTAATCCACAGGAGCTGAAGGATTTCGTTGTACAGGGATTTGATATATCTGAAGCCACTGGACAGCCTGTTTTGATAAGGAGCGTGACGAGGGTCTCACACATGAGGTCAGTAGTAAGATATGGAAAGGTAAGAGAAAGGGAAAGTACTATCTCAAAGCCGGATAGGAGAAATACGGTTCTACTTCCAGAGAACTCATTCAGATTGCAGCCGTTGGTGTTTGAGAGATTAAGAAAGGTAGTGGAGCAGGGTTTTTCAAGGAGCTTCATAAACATTGAAGGGCAAGGACAGGATTTGATAATAACTTCTGGTTCGGCCTATAATTCTATTAAAGAAGCCCTGGAGATGCTCGGAATAAATGCAACGGTAATGAAAATAGGGATTTCATATCCCCTTGACGCTGAATACATTTTTAGTCAAATTAAGAATTACAAAAGAATTATTTTAATTGAAGAGGGAGGTCCATTCATAGAAGAGCAAATAAATTCCATTATTGCAAGCAAGGGGCTGAAAAAGGAAATATACGGGAAAATAAGTGGGGATGTTCCACATAATTATGAGATGAATGTGGACAGAGTAAAGGGAATATTAGCAAAGATATACGGGATTCCAGATAAATCCACCTTAATTAACATCGATTTGCCATCAAGGCCTCCTGAATTTTGCCCAGGATGTCCGCATAGGGCCTCCTATTATGCTGCCAAGATAGCGTTGAGGCAAAAGGGATGGAAGGACTATATATCTCCTACAGACATTGGTTGCTATACCCTGGGATATTATGATCCCTATGGCTTTGGAGATATGCTTCTATCCATGGGGTCTTCCATAGGAACTTCCAATGGATATTCAATTTTCTATGGAAAGAAGGTTATAACATTTATAGGAGATAGTACATTCTTCCACGCAGGAATTCCACCTATAATTAATGCTGTCCATAATAACCATCCAATGATCGTCGTAATCCTGGACAACAGCACCACTGCAATGACAGGTGGTCAGCCAACACCGGAGAACATGGGGATTAAGGTAAAAATTGAAGATGTTTTAAGATCCATAGGTATAAGGAATATCCACAGAACAGATCCTTATGATTTAAAAGGTACAGTGGAAACGTTTAAAAAAGCCATGGATGAAGAAGGCGTTTCCGTAATAATATCAGAAAGAGAATGCGCTCTAGAGGCTGACAGGAAGAAATCCAAGGATGAATTAAAAATTTTTCAGGTTAATCAAGATAAGTGCAAATTGTGTTACAATTGTGTAAGAAACTTCACTTGTGCAGCTTTCTATATAAAAGATAAGAAAGTTTACATAGACCCAGAATTGTGCGATGGCTGTTCGGTTTGCTCGGAGCCGCTCGTGTGTCCATTTGGAGCCATCGAGGTGGTGAAATGACATCTATTGTTTTAGCGGGGGTTGGTGGCCAGGGTATTATTACTCTTGGAAAGATTCTCGGCGAGGCTGCCATATTAGAGGGGAAAAAGGCACTGATGACAGAGATTCATGGCATGGCACAGAGAGGCGGAAGGATATCCGTGGACTTGAGAATTGGAGATTATGAAAGCGCTATAATCCCGAATGGTTCCGCGGACGCAATTCTTGGATTTGAATTAATGGAAACAGCGAGGAATACGTTTAAATTGAAGAGTAGTGGGGTTATAGTAGCTAACAGAAGAATGATACATCCCATGCCACTTATAATGAAAGTACAGGAATATCCTGAAAAGGAAAGTGAAGAAATTATATCCAGGTTCAAGCACTATTATTTGAATGCGGATGAAGTTGCCATATCTGTTGGTGAAAAAAGGTCTCTGAATATGGTTATGCTAGGTGCACTTTATGGAGTAGGCATCTTAGATGTGAGTGAAGAATCGTTAAGGCAGGCTATAATGGCTTCATTCAGCAATACAAAAGTAGGGGAAATAAATGTGAAGGCATTCGAAGCCGGGATTGCTACAGTGAATGAGGAAAAAATCCTATGAAGATACAGATAATTGGGGCAGGGGCCATGGGTATGGTTCTTGCCCATTTTCTATCAGTAAAAAATGATGTAATTTTGGTTGTTAAAAAAAATTCACTGGAGAAATATAATGACATCAGTGTTTTGATTGATGGGAAAAAATACAGGTTAAATGTAAAGATTACAGAAGAGCCGGGGGATGCAGATTTAACCATAATTGCGGTTAAATCCTATGATTTACCAGGTATAAGTAATATTAAAATAAAGGGGGATGTTTTATTCATTCAGAACGGCCTTACACATCTGAATTACAAGATGGGCCTGAGGAACTTTTATTGCGTGACAACATGGGCAGCCAGAAAAACGGATGAAAGGACAGCAGAATTAACAGGAAGGGGGTATTTCAGGGTAGGGTCAGAGGAAGGCAAACTGGATCTGAATGTTTTTTTGGATGCTGGGATAAACGCTGAGTGGGTTGAGGATATAAAGAAGGAGCTGTTCAGAAAGGCGGGGATAAATGCAGTAATAAATCCCATAACTGCAATCTACAGAATTCAGAACGGTGCCATCGTTGAAAATAATTTTATCAATTTCGTATCAAAAAAAGTTGCAGCAGAAATACAAGCTTTATACGATAAAATGGGTCTTGGAATAGGTGTTTGGGAAGATGTGGAACACACTGCCATTGTTACGCGAAGAAATTACAGCAGCATGCTTCAGGATATCCTCAGGGGAAAGAGGACCGAAATTGATTCAATTACTGGAGAGTTGTTAAGGTATGCGTCTTTCTATAACATTGGAATGCAGTTGAATGAGATGCTTTATAATACTCTGAAAAGGCTGGAAGTTCAAAAAGATTAATAGAACAATTACACTATTCAACTATGCCAGATGAACCTATTCTTCAGGTTGCATTGGACTTCGAAAATTTACACAGGGCATTGCAAGTAGCTAAAGAAGCAGTTGAGGGTGGAGCAGATTGGATAGAGGTTGGAACTCCATTGATCAAGAGCGAGGGAATGAATGCCATAAGGGAGATCAAGAAGGCATTTCCTAACAAGATAATAGTTGCCGATATGAAGACCGCCGATGTTGGAGGTTTTGAAACAGAATTAGCTGCAAAGAGCGGGGCACAAATAGTTACTATATTGGGTATAAGCGACAACCCAACCATAACCGAGGCAGTCAAAGCTGGGAAAAAATATGGTGCGGAAATAATGATAGACCTTCTTAGGGTAGAGAATGTAGAGGAAAGAGCAAAAGAACTGGAAAGGCTTGGAGTTAAATATTTCTGTGTCCACGTGGGAATAGATATGCAGATGATAGGCAAAAATCCATTGGACGAATTGGAGAAGGTGGTGAAAGCCACAAATCTTCCAGTGGCCGTAGCAGGAGGTCTGAATAAGGAAACCATTCCAGAGGTCATAAAGAGGGGCGCCTCAATAGTTATCGTGGGAGGTGCTATAATAAAGGCACCGAACGTGACAGAGGAAACAAGGGCCATCAAAAAGGTCATGAAAACCCTTGTTCCTGAAGTTTCAAACCTTTATAAGAAGTACTCTAAGAATGAAATAATCGACGCTCTTATGAAAGTTTCATCACCTAATGTATCTGATGCAATGCACAGGGGTGGAGCAATTCACGGCCTAATACCACATATTGAGCCAGGAACGAAGATAGTGGGGAGGGCATTGACAGTTAAAACAGTTAATGGTGACTGGGCAAAACCAGTAGAGGCCATAGATCACGCAAAACCCGGGGATATAATCGTTATTGATGCAGATGGTGGTGAAGATGCAGTTTGGGGGGAACTAGCATCATGGAGTGCAGTTATGAGAAAAGTAAAAGGTGTGATCATATGGGGGGCTGTTAGGGATCTGGACGACATCATGAAAATTCCTTTTCCGGTATTCTCAAGGTACGTGGCTTCCAATGCCGGCGATCCAAAGGGTTATGGTGAGATCGGAGGTGAAATTGAGATAAATGGAAGGAAAATCAGAACAGGTGATTATATAATAGCAGATTATTCCGGGGTAGTAGTAATACCAGAAGAGGAGGCGCTGGAGATAGCAAATCGAGCTATAGATGTTATGGAGAGAGAAAATAGAATACGGGAAGAAATTAAAAGGGGTTCAACGTTGTCATCCGTCCAAAAACTGGAGAAATGGGAAAAAGTAGGTTGAGGATTTTCTTTGCTTTTTATTTCATACAAATTCATATAATAGCTTAAGTTACCAAGACCCTTGCTTTCCAGATAATTATTAATGAAGGTCCAATTGAGTTCGAAAAGATAGCTGGTGTAATTGGAAATTAGGGAGGAATTCTCGTATTCCAATATGAAAGGTTCATGAAAGAACTTGGACATGGATGAATTGTTTAGGGAAATTGTGGGTTGATTGGGGTTGTTAGACCCATTGTAACCCCAAACACCATACTGTATCATATTGGTATCCAGAATTACATAGCCAATAGGGGGGTAACTTCCATTCTCTCCCGTAATTTGATAAATCGCAAGAGTCCAATTGGTACTATTCCAGAATAAGGATAAATTGTTGAATGGAGAAACAAATCCATAGGAAGCCAATAAAATACCTATCTGGTGATCAGTGGCAACGGAAAATGACCTGTTTCCTGTAAGGTTCAGATATTGTATAACAGCATCATCCTGAAATGTTATGGCCTCACTGTGGGATGGGACGTAATTTGAAGGGATCACATAGGACATTATACCCAATAAGAGCACAAGAACTACAACCGATATAACCAGTGTGTTTTCGGCAAAATATTTCTTACCATATCTCAAAGATGATTTAAATAGAACTTTAGATCCAGCATCTTTAATTTCTAATTTGTGTCCTTTAATCTGCATGAGCCAATCAAATATTACGTAAGCAGCTACAATAGACATAGGTTCAACAATATATTCAATATGCCTGGCAGGCAACAATACGGTGTTCCTTGTAACCAATGAATAAATTAGAGAACCTATTAATGGTGAAAGCCAACCCAATAATATGATCTGTTTATCAATCAAGGAATACTTGATTCCTATTATTCCAATGGACATAAATATAAAAAATGGTATTGAAATTATCACGGCGTTGTAAGTTATGAAGTAAGGGAGATATTTAAGATAAATCAGAACGGAAAGTATACCTATTATAGAAAGGGTTGTAAAGAATATTATCCACATATCCCTGATGTAGTTCTTCACTAAACCCAGTTTAATAATTAATCTATTTAGGAAAGCTAAGCTCCTTTGAACTTCTGCGCGATATGAGAGCAGTGAAAGTATCAGGGTTGAACCAAAGAAAACTATTATTATTCCATGATAGCCTGTACCTAATAGTGCTCCATTCATCAGATTTCTAGAATTTGGAAGCCTCAACGCTATATAGGAAATGAAAAAAGCACCAGTTAACTCCAAGTAAATCATATTCCTCAGTAGATTTCCTTTCCAAACTTTATCGAAAAAACTGGCTGATATAATGATTCCTAGAGCACCAATGAAATAAAAGTAAGAAGATAATTGATGGCTTAAAATTAATAATACGGTGCTCAGAAAAGTAAGGTAATAGAATTTACCAGGCCTAATTTCACTCTGTGATTTTATTAAAAATAACAAGGATAGAAGAACAAAGAAGTGTCCAGTGGTTAGATAATTTGGTTGTGAAGTTTGATAAGCTTGTATGGGATCAACCGCTAGGAGCATACCTGCTATAAAAGACGTCAATTCAGACAATTTTATTTCACGGGATATGAAATATACCAGAAGAGGGGTTAGCCCACCTAATATAGGGATCGAATAGTTCAGCGAAACATTTATGGGGATCCTAAAAACTATATGGGTAAAATCAACTATCCAGTATGTCATGGGAAAATATTGATAACCATCTGTACCCCATGGAGAATTCGGGGGATAAACCAGTGCTTTCCCAGAAAGGAAAGCCTGACTCAGGTAGTAGTAAATTCCATAATCATTTCCCCATGCATAGTACATTACATTGGGAGCCAACCTTATGATTATTCCTGTCACAGCCACGATTAAAGGATATATTAAGTTGGCTCTCTTCATATTATCCAAATAATTCATGATTATATTTTCATTTTTTGGTACATATTTCAGAGAATGAGATTACGCGAATGCACCATTAAATGAATTTGGAATTCATTAAATAAAAGATATAAATATTGATTAAAGGAACAGGTGCATATAAATTGAAAATTGGATTCGTTTCACGACCTGATTGCCCAAGGTGTTTAGATCTTATTGGAGTATTGTACAAATATCTTAAGCATGAGGGACACGAGATAATGGTAGAGCAATCAGCCGCCAGTGAAATGAAAATACATGGCGTTCCTCTTGAAAAAATGAATGCGGAGATAATAATCACAGTGGGTGGTGATGGTACGGCCCTCTGGACATTAAAGAGGGTCAATACAGCAATATTGCCCATAAATATGGGATCATTCGGTTTTCTATCAGAAATTGGTCCAACCAATGCCATTGCTGCCATGGGAAAGCTAACGCGCGGAGAATATAAAGTTGAAGAGAGGTCAAGGATTAAAACAACTTTGAATGGGAAGAGGCTGTCAGATTCAGTAAATGAGGTTGTGGTAAAATCCGCCGAGATCTCTAAGATAAGGTGGTTCGGTATCTACATAGATAACGATTTTATTCACAATGTGAGGGCTGATGGAATCATAATTGCATCTCCCACTGGTTCAACCTCATATTCCCTGAGTGTTGGGGGGCCAATATTGGATCCAAGAGTTAAAGCACTAATCATTTCTCACATAGCTCCATTCAAACTGAATGTGAGGAGTATAGTTGTTCCATCTGAAAGTACAATAAGAATATCCATATTGGAAAAAGGTAAAAGGCTCATAATGTCCCTGGACGGTCAGGAGGAAATAATAGTGGGCTATAATGACGAGATTTTAATAACCGAGAGTGAATCTCCGGCAAGATTTGTCAGATTTGAATCCGATTTCTACAGAAACATGAGGGAGAAATTTATATGAGAATTAAAAAGGAGGTACTCCAATTGATAATGGAGAGTGCCAAGGATAGCCTCCCCAACGAATTCGCTGCAATACTGAAGGCCAAACACAATCTGATATATGAAATTGCGATTGTCCCAGGTACAGTGGCCGGAGAGAGGAGTGCATTGTTTAAATTGTTTAATTTGCCTATAGATTATTCTTACGTGGGTACTGTTCATTCTCATCCTTCAGGTGTGTTAATACCCAGTGAAGAAGATTTAAGATTATTCTCTAACTTTGGAGCTATCCATATTATCGTAGGTTATCCGTTCAATATGGAATCATGGAGAGCATTCCTCAAGGATGGTAAAGAGACAAAAATTGAGGTGATTTGATGATAAGAATTTCGGACGGGAGATACATACAATCAATATTCGGGACTCCGGTGGCTGTTGATATATTCAGAGCCACTTCCAACATAGTTTCCATGTTCATCAGCGGCATTGAGGAGGTTATACCGATCTCAACTTTAGAAGAAGGGCTAAAATACAAAGAAATGGGCTATCTCACATTCGGAGAGATGGATACCGAAAAAATAAAGGAATTCGACTACGGTAATTCTCCTACTGAAACACTTGAACTAAATTTAAATGGAAAGAAGGCCGTGATCTTAACTTCCAATGGTACAAAGCTAATCAGGAATTTGGGAGACGGTACGGTTATTGCCTCATTTTTAAATTTAAATGCGGTGGCAAAATCGTTAAGAAATAAGGAAGTTCATATATTTTTAGCTCATTCAAAGGAGGGTGTTCAAACAGAAGATACAGAATTTGCATACGCTTTAACTAAAAAAATCTTAGATCCCAGCGCTGATATAACTATACACATTGAGAGATCCAGAAATGGAAATGGAGCCGTCAGGCTGAGGAATAAGGGTTTAGAAAAGGATATTGAAACATGCCTAAAAGTTGACCTCACGGAGAATATACCCATATACAGACAGGGGAAAATAGTTAACATCAATTCGACTTATCATTTACTCTGATAAATGAGAGCAGTCCTATTAGGACCACCAGGTCAGCCATGAGGAAGTCAACGCTGAATCCATATTTCAATACAATTAATCCTGTTAATGAGGATCCAACTATCACGCCAATACTCTGCACTGCATTATAGGTTCCTGCTACAACACCCCTCTGCTCTGGTTTTGAAAGATTTGATGATAGCGTGGCAGTTCCAACAGATATGAACGACCATAATGCTCCGAGGATTGAATAAACCAGCAAAAGCGAATCAAACAGAAGTGCCTTGTTGCTATGCAATAGAATAATAAGAAGTGTTGTACTGGGAAAAATAATAAGCCTAGTTATTACAGCAAGGGATGTCACTTTCTTGTAACCAACCTTAGTAGCTATCTGACCAGAAAATGTAAATGTGATTGCCGCAAATATATAGTTTCCCAGATAAATCAGAAAGAACACAGTGTTATTAACTCCTATTTCTTTAAGCAGTATGGGGAAGGCAACAAAGTACAGCTGGAACCCCATCATCATGATCATAAAGGAGATCAAGGTAATTCTGAGATTCTTATCAAAATTGGTGAATTTAAAATTCCAGTGGATCACATGACTTGGAAAATACCTGATCTTTTCAAACACTCTGAAGGAGCGAATGTCCACTTTATTTCTATCAATTGTGTTCTTTGGTTCTGGTATGAGTAACCAGGCAGCAATCCCTGATATGAAGTACAGCACTGATGCTATATAGTAAAGCAACCTCAACGAAGAGCTCTGGAAGAAAATTATGGAAAGCCCTGCCGCCAGAAGGACACCGATTATCTGTCCAAGCGAAGCATATAGGGAAAATTTGGATATTTTATTGGACCAGTCCTTACGGTCTGATAGCTCCATTATTAAAACTGAAGCAATGGGAGCTGCAGCACTCCCAAAGAAACCGGAGAGGAACGAAACTCCCAGAAAGAACAATACATTGGGGCTCAATCCAAAAAGTATGCTGGTTATTCCTAAAGAAATGAATCCCAGAATTACGAAAATTTTTCTCTTTTTCAATTTATCTGATAGATAGCCCCAGAGGAATAGCCCTACTATTGTTGATATCGATGCAACTATTGTAAACAGGGAATATTCAACAACTCCTCCCAAGAGTATCTCAGTAATGAATAACGGAGCCAATGGGCTTACAAGTCCATTGGCAGAATTTACAGGCAGGTAGGCTAGAAACCATTTATCCCGTGCAACTTTTCTATCCATCTAATGATCAAATTTCTTTACTAATTCTATGAAAACCTCAGCATCCTTCTCCATGTTGGATATCTTGGCATATTCATTGGGCATATGTTCCACTTCATCCAGAGTTCCCCAGACTATGGTGGGATAACCAGCCTTTCTAAAGAATGCTCCACATGTACCCCCACCTATACCTATTTCCTTGGGTTCAATCCCCCTCTTCTCCTTTATGATGTTTTTCAAGGTTTCTACGAATTTTTTGCCTTCTGGACCATTGAAGGACGGTTCCTCCATTTGCACGATTTCTATTTTCACTGGAGCATCAAAATCTTTTGAGAATTCCTCACAAATCTTTTCAATTTCCCCATATACCTCCTTAACCCTATACTGGGGAATAATCCTCATATCGAAATAGAAAGATTCCTTTCCAGGAATTATATTTATAGAACTGGTTCCAGGCTCTACCTTGGTTGGTTCAAATGTACTGTAGGGAACCGTAAAAAGTTTGTCAATTCCATTGAATTTCCTATGCAGTGCCACGTCCAACCTTCTTTCCAGTTCCCTTGCTAATCTATGGGCATTCTTTCCTTTATTGGGAGTTGAACCATGGCACTGGATCCCCTCTACGTTGAATTTAAGCCACATAATACCCTTTTCTGCTACTTCAATCTCAGATCCGTCAGGTGTTCCAAAATCGGGTACGACAAAATAGTCATTTTCGCTGAATTTCCTTTTGCTTAGTACATACTGAATACCATACTTGCTTCCTGCTTCTTCATCTGAAACAAGTATAACACCTATATTGTTTTTCATTTCATTGGGGTGATCTATGAAGTATTTTAATGCGAGTAGAGATGACATGATGCCTTGCCCATTATCACATGATCCTCTTCCGTATATGAGATCACCTACTACCGTCCCCTCAAAAGGTGGGTATTTCCATAGACTCAAATCGCCCTCGCTTACTGTGTCCATGTGGCCTACAAACCAGATATTTGTTCTCTTTCCACCATCGAGGAGAAAAAGCAGATTTGGTCTCTTCAAACCGTTTGATTCTGCCACATATTCTTCAAATTTTAAATTCCTTGACCATGATAAAACTAGTTCTTTCAGAAAATTTGCCCTTTCAAATTCCCCATTCCCTCCACCTGAGGGATTAACGGCCTTTATGCTTAGCATCTTCCTATAAACCTGAATGAATTCATCTCTGTAATTTTCTATCATGGGAGTTCCTTACAGGATTTCTTACCTTTTAAAATACTTAACTTATGGATATCACCGCTTATATATATTGCTGCAACCATGTTTCCACACTTGCAGGCATCACTTAAATCGTATCCTAGACTTAGACCGTAATAGAGACCTGCCCTGAATGCATCTCCGGCACCTACAGTTGAAATGGCTTTTGTTCTAAAACCTTCAATTACTTCCCCATTGTATAGGCATCCTCTTTCTCCTAACGTCACAATCTTCTCTTTAAATCTGTATCTCTCCAAAATAGAATTTTCACTTTCATTTACTATTACTAGATCCGCGATCCTAGATGCTTCTTCTAATCTGTCAGGAGACCATCTATATGAGAGCTCTTGTCCGGGATCAAATACCTTGAATCCGCTGGCCATTTTCATCAAATTTAATATCCAATCTGGGTTGCCAGTAGCGAAATGAACGTATTCAGAATCTATTCTTCTCAACTTTCCAGGGGAGTCCATGGGACCCTGATACATGAAGGCAAGACTATCTTCATCCGATTCAACGATGTAGCATATTGGACCATATTCATCTGAAATTTCAAAATCTGTATCTACACCAACATCTTCCATTAATTTTTTATATTCAGCAGGAAAATCCTTTGAAATCTTAGAGATCAATGTAGTCTTCACGCCAAGGATACCTGCTATCCTTGCTATATTCCCTGCAGTCCCCCCTGGCTTAACCTCAACTCTTTTAACCGGAACCGTACCACTGGTAGGTATCTTGCTCACTCTCAAAATAACATCTATGTTGAAATGTCCAACAACTGTTAAAAAATTAGAAATAAATTACCAGCCTCTTCCCTGAATCTTTTCAATTTCCGGCATCTTTTCTACACTTCTGCCCTTCATTCCTGAGAGCCCCTTCGAAACCTCAACGAGTACTGATGGATCATCCCAGGAGGCAGTTGCCTGGACAATGGCACTTGCCATCTTCATGGGATCTGCACTCTTGAATATCCCCGATCCAACAAAAATGCCGTCCACTCCATGCTCCATCATTAATACGGCATCTGCTGGACTTGAAACGCCTCCTGCAGCAAAGTTAACCACGGGCAATCTCCCCATTTTTCTTATTTCGAGAAGTACTTCATACAGCCCTTTCTTTATCTCGAAGTATGTATAATTGCCAAATAGGATATCTTCGTCCCTTATCACCGGCTTCCCAAACAGCATCTCTCTTGTCTGGGTGATGAGCGTTTCATAGCTTTTGGCAATATTGGTTGCCATTTCCCATAGCTCATGGTCGTCAGATTGCTTTACCTCCTCTATCCCCTGATTCATGAGCCTTACATGTCTGACCGCCTCAATAATATCTCCAGTTCCTGCCTCTCCCTTGGTCCTTATCATTGCAGCTCCTTCCCAAATTCTCCTTACCGCCTCACCAAGATTTCTTGCACCGCAAACAAAAGGCACTTTGATTTCTCTTTTATCTATGTGGAAAAATGGATCAGCTGGCGTTAGTACCTCTGATTCATCGATCATATCAACACCAAGTGCTTCCAAAGCTTTTGCCTCTGCAAGATGCCCAATTCTGACCTTAGCCATTACAGGAATGGTAACGGCATCCATGATTTCCTTGATCTTCAATGGATCTGCCATTCTTGCAACTCCTCCTTCGGCCCTGATATCAGCAGGAACCCTTTCAAGGGCCATTACTGATATTGCTCCTGAGTTCTCCGCTATTTTTGCCTGCTCTGCAGTGGTAACATCCATAATAACTCCGCCTTTTGTCATTTTGGCGAAGCCCTTCTTGAGCAGGTCAGTTCCATATTTAGTATTTAACTCTACCATGTTACTTATATAGAAAACGGGGAAATATAGATTTCCGACATATAGGAATAAATCACATTAATTTAGGTGAATTCATATTCGGAAATTCTTATTACATAATATGTGATTTTGCATCATGGAATTATTGAGGAAGGGCAAAGTTAAGGAGGTGTATGATTTTGATAATGAAAAACTGCTTTTCATTTTCACCAACCAAATTTCTGTTTTTGATAAAATAATTCCTTCTTTAATCCCAAAAAAGGGAGAATCATTAGCAAGAACATCCGCATTCTGGTTCAACAAGGCTTCTAAGTTGGGCATAAAAAATCATTTTATCTCTCTTGAAAACGGAATTAATATGTATGTTAGGAAGTTTAAGATTCCTACTGGGCGAATATCCAAAGGGGATAAAGGTTATCTAATCCCCTTAGAGTTTGTTTGTAGATATTATGTTGCAGGCACACTTTATGACAGACTGAAGAATGGTAAAACATCCTTTAGAGACCTCGGATTTAAGTCTATGCCAAGATATGGGGATAAGCTTCCTGAGCCATTATTTGAGATTACAACCAAATTTGAGAAAACAGATAGACTGATAACGCAGGAAGAAGCAATGGAGATTGGCGGTCTGGAGAAAGTAGAAATTGAGGACATCTTTCAAATTATTTCTAGAATGGATGAAGAGATACAAAGCGAAGTAACTAAAAGAGGATTAATTCATGTGGATGGGAAAAAAGAATTTGCGCTGGATGATGAAAGATCCCCCTATCTGGTAGACACATTTGGTACCGCTGACGAGGACAGATGGTGGGATGCCGAGAGCTTTGAGAGAGGAAACATAAGGGAGTTGAGCAAAGAATTTGTTAGGCAGTATTACAGATCCATTGGATATTATGACAAATTGATGGAGGCAAGAGTAAAAGGTTTTAAGGAGCCTGATATTCCACCTTTGCCACCAGACATGGTATTAAAGGTCTCTGACCTATATGTTGAAATGTATGAAAGGATTACCGGGCAGAAGTGGTAAGCGGAGGTTACCGAGCCAGGTCAAAGGTGCTAGATTGAGGGTCTAGTTCCGTAGGGATCCGAGGGTTCAAATCCCTCCCTCCGCATCGTATATTTGCATGACATTCTTCGCAGTTGAATGGAACTGTCATGGTTGCAAAAAAGGAAAAGGCAGTACGATAGTTATAGCACAATTAAAGAATCAAATGAAGATGTAGAATTTCGCAACTTACATGAAATTATGTAAATGCTAGGAGCTATTTTTATGGTTATATATGAAGATATTAGAATTTCTAAAATGTTAAGATATACTTGAAAATTTTCCAATTTAGGAAATATAAATTAAATTGGTAAAATTGAAAGCGAAAAAAGATTATATATTTTCTTTACAATATCTATACCATGAGACAAAAATATGCAGTATTTGTGATTCTATTGGCGTTCTTATTCTTGATATCTTACGCCTATGCAGCCGTTCCAAATGATTCAAATGCTGCCAAAGCTCCAAATGTATTTAATCAGAACAGACAGTCATCAGTAACCGTAACACAGAGCTATTTGAAAACCCTAGAGAATAAAATTCTCACAAATATAAAAAATTCCAAAGTACCATTGAAATATGTGATGTTGCCGAACTTTAATCCGTCCGTATTAAATAAGCCCGGTGAACTGGTACACCCAGGTTATGCTGTTGCTCCTGCTCCAATGGGTCTGGGGTTCTATGGTATTGTGAACCAATCTGGAACACTCGTCGGAAGCAATTATACATCACCTTCTTATGAAGCAACAGTTTCATTGAGCAATCTCTCAGATTTCAATCTCGTGGATGATGGGCCTTATTCCGTAACATTCCAATTAAATGCAGTTCTTCATAATGTTACACTATTTGGAAATTCAAGCTATAATTTCTGGACACAGAATGTTGTTTTCTATTCTGCAAGGACGCACGAACTAACCTTCCTTGATAACATATGGAACTTCTCAAGCCCAGCTTTCTACATGTCTCCAAATGTATTTTATGAGCACGGGCCAAATGGAACTCTATACCCACCAATATTCTATTACGCATTTGGCCCAACATTTACAGTTCAATATCCGTTCAGCTTATCCCTCTATCTTAATTCAACGTTAATTAACGGAAGATCGACCATATTCTTCAATTACTCTCTCACAAGCAATGGAAAGACTACATCAGGTTCATACGATTATGCGATTTTCAATTCAACTTATGGTCTGACCAATTACTCTGCCCCAGCCCCCACATATTTAGTTTCAGGCAATACGATAACACCTACCGGATTCATACCTTATGATGCAGAAATTATGATAGGAGGGCCCGGTGGAGGTTCAACGGCCGATATACTTAACATCAACGGCACCATGTCCTTAAAGTACTGGACTTCTGCCGGCTATGTGAACGTACCATCCGCCTATGACATAGGCTCAGAGACCGGTGAAACCTCAACAGGTGTGGATGTGTATTATAAGACACCTGGCACAGCGGTATTAACTACAGGTCCGTCCTTTGTTTATGGGTTATGGGGAATGGGAAATACGGCATTCTACAATTATCACGGCTCCATATATCCATCAAATTCATTCCTATTTGTGACCCCAGGAAATCAGTTCAACTCAAGCCTAGCACAGTGGGCCCCCTTGACATTGCAGGGCTCCTATGATTTCTATTTACCCGGGAATAATTACAATGCAACCGTAATGCTTTCAAATTACAATCCTGTGAGCACAAATCTCACTTCAATGAATGGCCAAATCGTTAAGCTCAGTTATAATAGTAGCATGGGAGTGTACACACCCATAATGGCCATGGGCAACAGTCAATTGAAATATATAACCTATCCATCCTCAAATCCACTTTATGGAACGACCCTTGATCCCATGGTTCTGTACAACAATAACGTCATGTTCAATCCCGTTTTCTCAATGGTAAATGATTATTCATTCCCTGTCTTCCCCGCTGTATGGCTCATGAACACAAATAAGTATGTGGTCATAGAAAATGAGCCCAGTTTCATCATACAGCCAAGTCTCTACACCTCATTGGTCTACAGCTTCTTTGGTATGCCAATGTATAATTCCCTAGGATACTGGTTGTACAATACATCAAATATTGAGCTCACCGGAAATTACATATCAGGTTTCTACTCTAAGGAATTGGGAGGGTTCCCTGCAGCCAATGTCATTATCTGGAATTCAACAAACGATGTTGTATTTGGTAATTATTTCAATGTGTCTGATAGTGCTCTCCTGCTATACAATGAAAACAGCACCATGGCAGGCAACGTTGTATCTCACAACTACTTTGTTGCCAATTTAATTGTTTACGAACCGGAATATTCGGCAGTAGATATGAACACCTTCACAGGGGGTTATCCAGTCGCGATCTATGCGTTTTCATCTGGCAACATGATATATGATAATTACTTCAGTGAACCACTTCTTGTGTTCAATTATCCATACAATATTTACAATGGGTTTACAGCGCTCTATTATGACTTCTGGAATATAAGCTCCACAAAGGCGAGTCAGGTTGGTTCATACAACGGATTCAACATCAGCTCCTATGAGAATATTATAGGAGGGCAGTATGTATCAGGTAACTACTGGTGGAACTATAACGGATTCCTTCCATTCAATGATTCCGGATTGATATATCTTGGTGGCGATTATGCACCTGAACAGTTCCCATATACATTGACAGTTCAGGAAACTGGTCTGGGATCAAGCCCATTGTGGTATGGGGAAGTGCCAAATGCCCTCTATTCCACAATGTTCGGATACATACCGGAATTCATGGTAAGCACATATTCAAGCATAGCATTTGGTCTTAATAACGGTACATATGAGGTAATGGTTGGAAGCCCAGGATATACGGTTACGCAGAGTTTCCCCATAGTGAGGATAAACGGTCAAAGCCAGACCATCTATGCAACATTCACGCCAATTGAATATGCGGTGACTTTCATGGAACAGGGCTTACCAACGGGTGAACAATGGAGCTTAACTGTAGGCGGAAGCACGTACACCACAACATCTTCCAACATAACAGTAATGCTTCCTATGGGTACATACACATACAGTTATTCATCAGTAAGCGGGTATAAGTTGATAAATGGGACTGGAACAGTTAATGTAAACATGTCAGGCATAATGGTAACAGCTACATACATGCAGTTGATGTACCAGGTAACATTCATGGAATCCGGGCTAATGTCAGGTAATTCTTGGTCAGTCACATTTAACGGAATGACTCAGACGTCCACTGCAGCATCAATAAGCTTTATGGTTCCTAATGGAACGTACTTCTACCAAGTATCCAATGTAAACGGATATACTCTAGCCAACTCCCAAGGACTGGTTTCGGTTAATGGCAACAATATTACTGTGACGGTATCATACACACCACTGCCAGCTGCTCCCTCAAAGTACACAGTTGAATTTGTAGAAGTCGGGTTGCCGGCAAATACAACATGGAGCGTTACATTGAACGGTCAAACCTTGAGCACATCTTCATCTTCAGTAAGCTTCAATGAGGTAAATGGGATTTACACATATACAGTGGGCAGCGTTTCTGGATACTCTTTGAATTCAACATCAGGAGTGGTATCTGTCAATGGAAACAACATAGTTATCACGCTGTACTTCCATAAGGCTGCTCCACCACCATCTTCACCATACACAGCACAGGGAATAATGGTAGGGTTCCTGTTCGGTTTCCTATTGACCATAATAGTTATGGCCATAGCCCTTGTTGCAGGGAGAAGGAAGAAGGAATAAATTTTCTTATATCATTTTAATTTCTTTTTGATTTTTCTCTACAGATAGTATAGTTCTATGCGAGAATTTCTAAAACTTGCCTTCGGTTCAAGTAAAAGAATATTATCAGTAAAGATTTAATTATATGATATGTTTAATCATTATGCTATCCGTGAATGAGAGCGCAATTGGCAGGACAGCAAAAGTAGGTATTGTTGCTATAGTTCTGGTAGTACTCGTGATTGGAGCTGTCTTCTATTATATGCAATTGGAAAAAACAGGCGGGATAAAATCTTCCAAGCCGCAGCTTTCCGGAAATCTCTATCCAATAACTACTCTTGGTCAGCAGTTGATCCTGCAAATAAACTTAACATCCCCAACAAACTTAACTGGCGCTAGCTCTATTGAGCTTCAACTGTCAGGAGGGGGAATTTCAGGAGTAATAACACTAACATATTCATCTACCACTGCCACTGTTTCTGGTGCCACTGTTTACTTCTATAACTCTCAGAAAACTGTAGGCGCAAACATCGTTAACCCGGGAAATAAGGAGGTCGGCAGAAATGGAGTGAATTTCGTTGAAAACCATGCCTATTTGTATGTCTACTTGTCACCCAATGCCGGATTCTCCTCATGGGCAGGTGTACAGATTGCATTGATTGATCCAAACTACACAGGCACAATTGTTTACACAGTCCCCACTTAATTTCTGAAATTTTTTAATTGTTCTATCATAGCAACCTTTTATTATTTATAAATCATAGGGGCGCATGAAGGTCTTCAATAACATTCTAGAGACAATAGGAAATACGCCTATTGTTAAACTGAATAAAATTCCAGATAGAGATATGAAAATTTATGCGAAATTGGAATACTTCAATCCTAGCGGAAGCATAAAGGACAGAATGGCCCACTATATTATTCAGAAGGCGGAAGAGGAGGGCAAGATTAATGGTATAATCGTTGAAAACAGTTCCGGCAACATGGGGGCATCATTAGCCATGATTGGAGCAGTTAAAGGGTACAGGGTCATTATCACAATCCCAGATAAAATGAGCCAGGAGAAGATAAACCTTATGAAGGCGTTTGGAGCAGATGTGATTGTAACGAAAACCGATGTACCCTACGACTCTCCAGAGAGTTATTACTCCATGGCCAGAAAAATTTCTGAGGAGTTTGGTGCGTACTATCCAGATCAGTATAACAACCCATACAATATAGAAGCGCATTACAGAATAACAGGACCAGAAATATGGGATCAGATGGATGGAAAAATCGACATTCTAGTGGCTGGTATAGGGACAGGTGGAACTATCTCAGGGGTTGGAAAATTTCTTAAGGAGAAAAATCCAGATATCAAGATAATTGGTGTTGATCCTGAGGGATCGGTATTCTATCACTACTTCAAGGAAAAGAAGCTTATTAAGCCTCATGTGTATAAAGTGGAAGGAATTGGTGAAGATTACCTTGTTAAGGATGTGGATTTCTCCGTGATAGATGATATTATTCAGGTTAACGATAAGGAATCCTTCAATATGGCCAGAAGGCTTGCTTTCGAAGAAGGAATTTTTGCTGGAGGCTCATCTGGCTCGGCAATGGTCGCTGCGCTTCGGGTTGCAAAGGATAACAGGGACAAAAATATTCTGGTTATATTCCCGGATTCAGGGGACAGGTATCTGAGCAAAATTTACAACGATGAGTGGATGATAAAAAACGGTTTCATGGAGGCAGATGAATGAAATTTACCACCACGATGATACACCAGGGGGAGGAACCTGATTATGGAAGATCAGGGGATGTAATACATCCTATCCACCTATCCACAACATTTGCCAGAGTTGATCCTGAAAAGCCCACTGGTGGATTCGAATATACAAGAACCTCCAATCCCACAAGGATTCTGTTTGAGTCCAAAGTGGCAGCAGCGGAGAAAGGAAAATACGGGCTCGCTTTCAGTTCTGGCCTTGCTGCGGAAACTAATGTCATTGCATCTCTCCTTGAAAGGGGAAGCGGGATAATAGCGCATGATGACCTCTACGGTGGAACATCCCGTCTATTTGAGAAGGTGTTTTCGAAATTTGGAATAACATACGAAAAAGTCAATTTGAAGGACCCTTCCAACTTATCATCAGTTAGAGGTAAATATAACATGGTCTGGTTTGAAACACCTTCAAACCCGCTTCTAGGAATTATAGATATAAAAGAAATATCCAGCATAGCTCATGAGAATGGTGCGTTGGTTGTTGTAGACAATACTTTTGCAACGCCAGCTCTTCAAAACCCGTTAGAATTGGGTGCAGATATTGTATTGCACAGCACAACCAAATACATAAACGGGCACAGTGACTCCCTGGGCGGGGCACTGGTGTTGAATCGGGAAGATTTGTTTGAAAAATTAGTATTTCATCAGAATGCGATAGGCGCTGTAATGTCACCATTTGATTCCTATTTGAGTGCCAGAGGTCTTAAAACACTTGAATTGAGGATGGAAGCTCACAGCAGAAATGCAATGGAAATAGCCAGATTCTTGAGAGACCACGAGAAAGTGGAGAAAGTCTATTATCCAGGTCTGGAAGATCATGAGGGGTATAACGTGGCTAAGGCTCAAATGAGAAAATTTGGGGGGATGCTGAGTTTTAGGTACAGAGGGGATGTGAAGGTATTCCTGAAAAGGTTGAGATATTTTCTGCTCGCAGAAAGTTTAGGGGGAATAGAATCATTGATTGAGGTACCCTATTATATGACCCATGCAAGTTTAAAAGAAGAGGACAGGAGAAAGCTGGGAATTGACGAAAAATTGATCAGAGTTTCGGTGGGAATCGAAAATATTGAAGATCTACTGGAAGATCTACAAAATTCTTTATGATTTTCAGATTTTTAGATAAAAAGTCATTGATTGCCCCGGAAATATTTTTAGCCTAATGATAATCATACCCTATGTCCAATGAACTTAGAAGAAACTCCATAGGTTTTTGGGGTGTGGTTTTCTACGCAGTCTCTGTTATTTTTCCTGCGGGAGCTTTTGCAATTACTGGTGTAGCAGCAATGACCTATGCTGGAGAGACAGCACCGCTAGCATTTTTATTGGGTGGATTAACACTTTTCCTAGCCATTATACCAGTATACATATTTTCATCCAAAATTTCTAATGCAGGTGGATATTATAAATTTGTAGAGGCAGCAACTCAAGAAAAGTATATTTCAAAGAGCGTAGGTTTATGGCATGCGTTCTGGATAATTGGAGATATGATTGCAGCTTCAATTATAGTTGGCTGGTTTACTTGGGTTGGATTAAGCAGTCTGGTAGGATACAACCTCCCATTTTATATGGTGGTTCTTCTTTCCTTCATCGTTCCTGTACTATATCTCATAGTGGGATATTTTGGAATAAAATTCGCATCCTGGACAGCAATAACTGTGGGACTTGTGCAATTAGTATTTTTCACAGTTCTAGCTTTGATGTTGATATTCAAAACACACTACAATGGACTGCAATACTTCAACATTTCAAATTCCACTAATGGTCTTTATGGGTTCTTCTTGGCCATGGTAGTTGGAGCATTCCTTGCCTATGGTGGATACGGTTCTGTTGTTTCATTGGGTGAGGAGGCTAAGCTTTCAAAAAGCAGTATTAAAAAAGCCATAATTGTTTCCCTTTTGATAATGGTTACTTTTGACACTCTTGTTGTCTATAGTATAGTTTCAGCAGCAGGGCCTAACCTGTCCCAAGCGACTTCTTCCTTTGCCCCCGGGCTATATGAAGTAACCCTTTACTTCGGAACTGACTTAGCCATATTGTCATTTCTAATAGTAATTGTATCACAGGTATTTTCTCCGGTGATTTTCGGCAATAGCGGAGCCAGAACTTTATTCTCATTGTCAAGGGATGGGCTGCTACCAAAAAGTCTGTCAAAAGTCCATGAAAAGTATAGGAGTCCTCACATTGCAACGTTGGTTGTCTTTGCTATTCTAATTCTTGGAATTTTGTTGACGTTGGGACCTCTTGTATTGATATATGGTGAAGCAAATGGAAGCTTTTTCGCTTGGGTTATCTGGGGAACAGCCATAACAATCTTTACCCTGCTCTACCATATAGTTGTAAACCAAACCCTACCATTGTTCCTGAAAAGACTCAGAGAAAAGTTCGATTTATTGAGGGTCCTATACGCGATAGTTGCTCCAACAGTCGCATCCATAATAATGGCCATAGCCATATATTATTCACTGGCAGGACTGACTTCTCCCCTCAATGTTGTTTATGTAATAATTCCATCATGGATCATTATATCACTTGCCATAATCTATTTAAGAAGGAAGAGCACCAG
>ERZ1669250.8-NODE-8-length-134752-cov-23.337766_pt1 | contig 134752 bp, 142 predicted proteins | sample MGYA00579295_ERZ1669250 | MGnify/ENA primary metagenome ERZ1669250 (study PRJEB41166, sample SAMN08046056) | hot springs metagenome | biome: hot spring; feature: acid hot spring; material: thermophilic sediment; isolation source: thermophilic sediment from acid...
ATATTTTTTCTTTTTAGCTGTTAATTTTCATCTAAAAAATTTCAAATTTAATTAATCTTAAATTTTTAGATTAAAAAATTTTCAATCTTTTTTATTGTAATTTAAGAGGACTCTTTTAACCTAAGTATAAAAAGTAAATCAAAAAAAAATTAATAGTTAATAAAAACTTTATAAAAAAGTTTATAAATAGGTTATTTAATTTAAATTGTGATGGAAAATTTAGATTTAAATAATAAATATGCAAACCTCGAATTGTTTCAAAAGGAGGCTATTGCATCAATAAGTTTAGATATTAAATTAAAAAATTTAAAATTTGTATTGAAAGGGAAAACAACTTATTACGATTTTTTAACTGCTGAACACTTTTTTTCTATTTTTGAAAATGAACCTGGATATTCCAGATTAATTTTAGAAGGAAAGGATATAGGTTTAAAATTTAATAAAAAGGAGGATATTTACTGGGTTAGATTTTTTGGTGAGACCTTATTTAACGAGGAAATAAGGAAAATATTACAAAATAGAAATTTAAGAGAAATAGAAAAAGGTATGATTTTTCCTTTAATTTTAAACAAAAATGGTAGATTATTTTATCTCTTCCAATATTCCAATGATGTAATCGCAGATGCTTCAGCAGATTTAATATACATAATGAATGCTTATAATGAAACATATGGTCCAGGTACTTTTAAAATAGAGAAAATAAGTAATGCAGAAAGTTTTCTTAATTATTTTACTTATGGAGATTTTGAACAAATATTTTATCAATTGAATTTAAATCTACCATACGAAGGACCAGATTTTGTAAGTATATTAAAACGATTATCTATGAAACCAGAGGAATATGAATTCTTAATAAAAATTAATAATGAATACAAAACAATGAAATTTCCAGAAGTTTTAAAACTTTTAAAAATAGATCCTGAAACCTATTTGAATATTATTTCTATTCTGCCAGAAAATTTTGTTTTCATGTCTTACTTTGACGGAATTTGTAAAAATAATATATGCACAATTAAATTAATTTTAGAGGAAAGATTTATTCCTTTTTTGCTAAATGTTTTAAATAAATTAAAAAATGCTGGAATAGAATTTTCAATTGATAATTTAATTAAATTGAATTTAACTAAAATGCAAAAAGTGGATGTTAAAAATTTATTCAGTCCAGTTAATAAGGACTTTTTTAACAGAGAAATAACATACTCTAAAGATTTAAATTACTTTGGAGAAATAAAAGATTTAATTGATAGTGCAATATGTTATAGTGATGATATTTCCTTTGATAAATTTTTAATAATAAACAAAGATGATCCAAATTTTGCAGAAATAAAGTACAAGGCTTTAAAAAATAACATTAAGATAAATGAAAATAAATTCTATTTATGGTTCAGTTTTCCAGAAACATCTAAAATTTATAAAGAAATAAAAGATGTAATGAATGAGGGTAGGATGATTCAATCTATTGGTGTCTATCATTTTCCATTTTCAATCAGTTATAAGGGTCGTATGTACTATAAAATTCAATATGCAAGTGAAAGTGAATATGATGCAACTAGGCGTTTATTAAAAATTATTGATGCTCAATCAAAACTAATAGGGAAAGATGCTATTAAAATAGAAGAAATAGGCAATATAACGGATCCAATTAGTTTTATTAATCAGTATGGTATAAAAGATAAAATAGTCTATCTAGAACTCGTTACTGATTACAATAAAAATATTAAAGGGTTAGTAAAAAACAGCGGTACTGATATTAATCACATTCAAATATTGTACGATGAAGGAAATGGATTAAAACTTACTAATTTTTCAGATATACAAAAAAGAACCATAGGTGATTTGACCAAGGAATTTTTTAAAAATTTGATAGATAACCTTAGCTTTTTCCTACATATAGATTTTAGATGTGAAAATGGAAAATGTTTATTTAATTTTCTTATAGAGGAAAAAATGTTACCTGTTGTTTCATCGAGCCTTGCAGGTCTCATTGATTCTGGTACAAAGGTCAAAATTTCTAGGTTTATAATTTTTTAAATTAAGCCTGATCTTGGAATCAATAAAAATATATAAAGTATATAAAGTAAATAAAATATATAATGTATATATATTAAATAGGCAAGATATTTGTAAATTATTTTCTATTTAGAATTATGAATCAGAAATTAGAAAGTAAATCTGCTATAAATAAAATAACTAAAAGATCCACATATACTGTGCTGTCCGCGATGGGATATTTTCTGGATGGGTATGACTTAAGCGTGATTTCAGTGTTTACATTTATTCTAGTAAATTACAAAATATACCCATAAAACGTTTGGTTACTTGGTTGGGTAACAGGTTCTGCTCTTCTAGGAGCTATGGTTGGTGCAATACTATTCGGCCATTACTCAGACAAAATTGGAAGGAGATATCTTTACATATTCGATCTTCTATTTTCGTAATTTTTGCAATCCTGTCAGCATTATCAACTAATTTAATAGAAATGATAATATTCAGGTTTTTTGTCGGTTGGGGTGTAGGTGCAGATTATGCTTTAAGCCCAGTATATGCGTCGGAAATGTATCCGAATCTAGAGAGAGGTAAAGGATATGGATAGGTATACATATTCTGGAGTATTGGAGCAGCAATTGCATTCTTGCTAGGATATATATTTTATCTTGCAAATCCTATAACAGCGTGGAGATGGGCTTTAGGTCTTGGTGCTATTCCTGCAATTATTACATTATTGTTAAGAACAAGTATGCCTGAATCTTCAAGATGGAATCTAATTAGAAAAGGTGAAATTGCAATAGAAGAGGTAGAAATTGCTAAAATTCAGACAGGAATTACAAAAGAGGATGTTGATAACTTAATCAAAGAAAAAAGAAATTATGAAAAAGTAAATGCAGGTTCAATTTTAGCCCTTTTCAAAGGAGAATGGAAAAAAAGGACCATGATAGTTTGGATTCAGTGGATAATATACGATATTGCATCATATGGCTTTGGTCTATATTCTCCAATAATAATCAGCTTGTTAGGCATAAAAGGATCATTGGCAATACTCTTTTCATCGCTGTTGTATATACCGGGTACGTTTGGAACTCTTGGAGCAGCATATCTAAATGATATTCTTGGAAGAAGAATATTGCAGTTGATAGGTTTTGGATTTATGGCAATAGGAATGGTTTTCGTGGCATTGGGTGCTCTAATTGGAGGCATAATAGCCATTGGATTGGGTATAACAGGTCTCATTTTGTGGTATGGCATCGGTAACCTCGGCCCTGGAAATACGATGGGCCTATATGCTATAGAACTGTTTCCAACAAAATTAAGATCTACTTCTATGGGCTCTGCAACTGCAATTACTAGATTCGTTTCATTTTTGAGTGCTTTTGAATTTCCTATAATAGTTGAATCATTTGGTAAATTGCCATTTTTTGAAATACTTGTCATTTTCATGGTCATGGCATTCATATTTACATTGCTCTTTACACCTGAAACAAAAGGCCTTTCCTTGGAACAAATTTCAGAATATAAGTACCATAAAAGAAAACTTATTCCAGCAAATAATAAATAAATTTTTTTCTTTTTTTATTTATTTGAAAATTAAACGCAAATAAATAAATAATTTGAATCATTTTCTTAACCTATGGATTTTCTGATACTTGAAAATAATACAATTTCGGAGGGAGAGAAACTCATAGGAACTATAAATATAGAGAAAAAATCCATAAATATTCAGGGATCTGTTAATATTTCCATAAAAAAAGAGAGAGGCTACTATTCAATTTTGGAAGATAATTTACCTCTTGGTCGAGTGGAAAGGGATCTTAAAATTATATACCAGGGAAAGGAATATGAACCACAAAGAAAAGATTTATACAATTTTATTTCAGGAAAAACTAATAAAATAGATATTTATTCTTTTGGGAGCATTTCAGGTACGATTGAAAGAGAAAATCATAAACTTGTGGTTAAAAGTGATAATGCAATTGAAAAAACACCATTCATTATTTATCTGGCAATTTTTTCAAGGTACAAAATTCCTGTGAGAAGATCTCAGGCATTGAAATCACCTTACAGAGAAATTTATTACGGTTTGCTCGCACTATTTTTCATAGTTTTTATTTTGATGAATATTTTTTATCAGGACGAAGGCTTATATTCTCTGTTTGCTCTTTCTATCATAATTGCAGAATTTGCCGTATACATAATTGGAAGGAGGAAGATGAGTCAATGATAAAATATAAATATTATTACTCATTTGAGTAATTATGACCCAGTATCCCACTAAAATAATTGCAATTTCTTTCATTTTTCTAGCGATAGCCTTTGTAATAAGAATAACTGGCTATTTATTTGGAAATAATGTAGCTCTTGGCATGGAAGCTGTTCATTTAATTGTAGATGTAGCTATAACATTTTTTATATTATTAACTTTAAAAATAATTTCAAGTAATTATACAAAAAAATTTTCATATGGATTATTCAAGTTGGAGGATTTAATTTCTCTAGCTTTAGCAATCCTTGTTGCTTATACTGGAATAGAACTTTTCCTTTCAGGTTATTTATCAGAATCAAAAGCAAGTATTGAATCTGGAATATTCCAAGCTATTTCAATAATTCCACTATTTTTTGCTGGTAAACTAAAAATCATTGCCGGAAAAAGAATCAAATCACCTTCTCTGGAGGCAGATGGAAAACATACTTATACAGATTTTATAGAAGGAGCTGGTGTTTCTGCAGGATTAATTTTAACAGGTATATTCAATAATTATCTTTTTTTCATAGCTTCCATTTTAATTGCTTTTATTGCTCTATTGATCACTGCTTATTCAATTGGTAAAGAATCTATTTTAAGTTTGCTTGATCTTCCTAAGGATAAAAATATAAGTCAAAAAATAAGAGAATTGGGAAAAAATATAAAGGGAATAAAAGATATAAAAGAGATAAGAATAAGATGGGCAGGACCAGTTATTTTTGTTGAGGCAATAATAGAAATGGACCCATTTTTGTCCATAGATGAGGCACATCCAATTACTGAAATATTTGAAAATGAAATAAAAAATAATATTGAGGGTGTTTACTCAGTAACTGTACATGTTGAACCTGTTAGAAGAAAAAATTTTAAATTATTGATTCCATCAAAAAATAATAGCATAACTTCAAATTTAGATGATAGGTTGGCAAAGTCCAATTATTTTGCTATAGTTGAAATAGATGATGAAATAAAATACAATTTTATTGAAAATCCGTTTAAAGAAAAAAGTGAATTGGCAGGACTTGAATTTAAACAATTCTTAATTAATTATGGAATAACGGATATCATTTGCAAAAATGTTGGGGAGATTACATTTGGCTTGATGCTTGCATATGGCATTTATTGTTGGCAATCAAATGAAGATACTATAAAAAATATAGTAAATAAGTTTTTAACAGGTAAAGTTGAGAGATTAAGAGAACCAACAAAACAGTCAAAATGATAGTGCCTTTTCAAATGCCTTTTCAGCGCCTTTAAGATTCAATGACTTTAATTGTTTTATTCCCTCTTCGAGAATAGTCCTGTCATTGAAATTTTTATTTAGATATAAGCCAAAAATTATCTTTAATCTACTGGACAGGAATTTTAGATCCTGATCATCTATGTTTTTAATATTTTCCTTAAATATTTCTAAACCATTTTTATCTTTTTTTTCTATCATTATTATTCCCTTGATTATATTGTTTCTCCACTTTACAAATTTAACATTCTCTATAAATTCTATTTTATCAACTATTTCCACCAATTCCAAAAATCTATCGTCCAGGCCATTTTCAAAATATTTTTTATATCCCAATAATTCAATATAATCAATTATGTCCAGAAGATCTTCTGTGGTTGGATCTTTTATTTTATCTTTAATATATTCAAAACTTTCAATTGTTTTGTTTATATCACCTGAATATAAGTAATACATTGCCAGAGAAGCATTAGCATAATCTATATAGAATTTTATTTCAGAATTTTTTATTTTTTCTATATCTTGAATATAATTATCATCAATGCCCCTTATTTTATTTAATAATTTTTTAAAAATTTCCATTAAAATCTTTTCATTTTGTTTTCCTAGTTTTGTTGATAAATCGAGCCCAATGTTAACTAATTTTTCAGCTTCTTCTATATTTCCCATTTTTACCAATGGATCTAAAATATTTAAAATTGAATTTAATGCTGTTGCAAAACTTTTATTGATTATCGAAATACCTAGCGCTCTTTTAAACAAATCAACAGCCTCTTTTACATTTCCTTCATATTCACTTATTATAGCAAGGTTAATGGAAAGTGTTGGCAAAAATGATGGAAACCAGAATTTTTCAGATATTTCCTTTGCCTTCAAATAATAGAATTTTCCCTCCTTTAAATTTATTTCAGCAGAAACGTTACCTATGTTATTATAGGTTGATGCAAGATCATAATAATTTCCTATGCTTTCGCATATTGTCTTAGACCTTTCATAATAGTATAAAGCCTTAGGAAAATTCCTTTTATCATATTCGATATTACCTAACAATCTAAATGCTTTTTCTTCTATATTATAATCACCCACTTCCCTAGCTATTTCTATTGCCTCATATAAGATCCTTTCACTTTCTTCTAGTTTTTCAACATAGTAATAATACCTGCCCAAACCAAATTTTGCCATGGCCTTATGGTTTTCATTTTTAGCCTTTTTTAAAGCAAGATCATATCTAATTTTTGATTCTTCGTATTCGCTCAATTTAAATAATGAATCTGCCTGATTTAATATAGCATCCACATTTTCAGGATCTTTTTCCAGTATCTTCTTCGAGAGATTTAATATTCCTTCATAATCATCCTGAAGTCTTAAAATGTCAAATAAATAACGATTTATTTCATCGTCTTCAATTTTTATTGAGGTTGCAAGATTTAAAGCATTTTGTGCATTATAAAAATCTCCTGCCTGATAAAATATTTTGCCAACTTTTGATAGATTTTCATACGCTTTTTCTAAAATGTTTGCATAATAGTACTGGATTCCAGATCTGTATAGATCCCCCTTTTGTTCTAAATATTTTGCTATTTTTATCCTTGCATCCCTGATTCTCAAGTTTGAAAATGATTTTTCCACATAGATTTTCAAATTTTTATCTCTGATTTCTAGAAAATCTCCATCTTCCTTTACTATCTTTTTTCTAATCATTGCATCTACAGCATTTATAAAATTTTCCTCATTCAAATTTACTAAATCCATCAATTTCATTGCCTCAATTTTTTCATTCAACAAAGATAAATAAATTAATACAATAATCTCATCTGGTGATAATTTCTCCAAAATTTTTTCTTCTGATTTTTCACTTATTAATTCACTTATTTCATTTATTGTTTTTTCTGTTAAAGGCTTGATGAAAGTTTTTTCAATGATATAGTTCTGATCTTCAAGAATTTTGATGAAATTAAAGATATTTTTTATGCTTCCATTGGATCTTTCATAAATTATTGAAATTATTTTTTCTGGTATTTTATAATTCAATTCTTCAAATATTTTTTCAATGTTTTTTAAAGAATAAGGAGATAGGCCTATTTCTAAAGCACCCATACTTTTTAGAATATTAATCATATTTTCGAGTTCAGCATTAATTTTATCTTTTCTATATATTGCAATCATTCTTGCTTTGACATCCTCTTTTAAAAATTTGGAAGAAACATGGAAAAAAAGTGCTAGAAAATCCTTATCCATATTCTCTAAATCATCAATTACGAAATAGAAATTTTCCTTATTTTTCAATTCATCAATTCTTGTCATTATTAAATAAATTAATAACTCATAAGTTTTTCTTGACTCTGATGGCGAAATTGCACTAGTTAATGTAACGTATTTTTTAGCTGTATCACTTATGTCAAGGAGATCTAAAAGTTTCTGATAATTATCTTCTCCATTTTCATATTTAAAATATTTTACAGTTGAATTTTTCTTTGATAATAAATTTTTTATAGTATGCGTTTTACCAATCCCTTCTGGACCATAAAAAATCAAAACTTTGGAATTTCTATTTGAAATAATTTCTGAAATATTTTCTTTTAATTCAACATTCATTAATTTTTGGTATACATGGAAATTATTAAATTTTTTTATTGTTTTTATTGGAAATTTTTTAAAAGAGCAAAAAATCTGTTTTTAAGAATATTGAATAAAATTTATTTATATTGTAGAGTATTTAGGTTTATGATACTGATAAAGAATGGAATATTGATAGATTCAGAAATAAAAGGTGAAAATGATATTTTAATAAGTGATAAAATTGAGGAAATTTCTGATGACATAGATACAAAATATGCAAAAGTTATTGATGCAGAAAACATGTTTATAACACCCGGTTTCATAGACTTGCATAATCATGTAAATGGTGCTGGCGGTGAGGGAGGCCCAGAAACAAGATCTATTCCAATACATGCTGATTCGCTCATGAAAAATGGTATAACTACTGTTGTAGGTTTATTGGGTACAGACGGATACACAAGATCTTTAATTGATTTATTAATGCATGTAAGAAAATTGCAGAACCAGGGAATAAGCGCCTATATGCTCACAGGATCTTATCAAGTTCCAGGACCGAGTATTACTGGAAGAGTTGCAAATGATATTATATTAATTAATGAAGTAGTCGGAGTTAAAATATCCCTATCCGACCATAGATCATCTTATCCTGAAAGGAGGGATTTAATTACATTGGCATCAGAGGCCAGGGTTGCAGGTATGCTATCTTCAAAACCTGGATTTATTATGGTGCATATGGGTGATGGAAAGGATATGTTCAATCCAATTCTAGATGTGGTAAACAACACAGAAATTCCTATTACACAGTTTATTCCTACACATATAGATAGAAATGAATCACTCTTAGATTCAGCAATTGAATTTGGAAAAAAGAATGGTTATCTTGATATTACAGGCCATGCTGAAGGAAAATATCCAAGAACAATAAGCTCAATAAAATATTTAATTTCACATGGAGTTAGTATAGATAATATTACTGTTACAACAGATGGAAATGGGTCAATGCCAATGTTTGATGAAAATGGAAATTTATTAAAGATTGAAATAAGTGATTCTTCATCATTAATCAAATTATTTAAATATGTGATGGAAAATGATGAAGATTTTGTCCAGAGTTATCTAAAAACTGTAACATTAAATCCAGCTAAAAGATTAAAATTGAAAAAAGGAAAAATTGAAAAGGGATATGATTCTGATCTTTTAATATTTGATCAGGAACTTAATTTGATTTATGTTGTTTCAAAAGGAAACGTTTACAAAATATGAAACCCTTTGTAATAATCAATTTTGCAATGAGCTTAGATGGTAAGATTGCCCTAGGTACAGGTGAACAGACGAAGTTATCAAATGAAGAAGATTTTAAGCGTGTCCATGAACTTAGGAATTCTGTAGATGGTATTTTAGTTGGAATAGGGACCGTTTTATCAGATAATCCATCATTGACTATAAAAGAAAAATATGTTAAAAATCCAAGGAACCCTGTAAGAATTGTTTTAGATTCAAAATTAAGGATTCCTGAAAATGCAAAGGTATTGGATGGAAGATCAAAGACAATTATTTATTCTACAGTAAACAATAAAAAGATACCGAATGCAGAAATAAGAGTTTGTGGTCAGGATAGAATAAATTTAAAATGTATGCTAGATGACCTTTATTCCATGGGCATAAAAAAATTAATGGTAGAAGGAGGATCAAGGATAATAGGATCCTTTATTAAAGAAAGTTTAGCAGATAAAATAATAATATTTGTTTCCCCTTATTTTATGGGACCTGATGCACCAAATGCGGCTTATTTTGAAACTGCAAAAAAATTGGAAGAAATGATAAAAATGAAAATAATATCTATTAGCAGGCTAGGAGATGGAATTTTATTAGAGCTAGAGCCAGATGCTATTACATATAACCAATGAGAGAGCGATGTTCGAAGACGAGCATAAATATTTAATTATTTCAGATTTGCATTTGGGAATAGAAAAATCCCTTGAAGGAAAAGGATTTAGAATTCCAGATCAGTATGGTTTTTTATTGGACAGTATATTGAAACTTAAAAATATAACAGATGCCGAGGGAATTATAATATTGGGGGATGTAAAGCATGACATTGGCTTACCATTTGAAATTAAAAAATTCCAGAATTTTTTTAAAACTCTTTCAAATGAATTAAAAATAATTATTGTAAAGGGAAACCATGATGGAGGCATAGAAAATTTAATTGATGCTGAAATACATTCACCTAGAGGAATTCTGAAATGGGGAATATATTTTTCACACGGTCATACTTGGCCTTCACAATCCTTGAACAGGGCTGAATATTTATTAATGGGCCATATTCATCCTGAAATCAGAATTTTGGACGAAAAAACAAAAAAAATGTACAACAGTTGCTGGCTTAAAACTCATCCAGGTAAAAATTTTAAAAAACATTACCCTGATTTTAGTGGAGAAATCATAATTTTTCCAGCTTTTAATCCATTGGTTGGGATGGCGATAATGGATGTTATTCCAGGTCCTTTGTTCAATAACGGGTTAATTAACATAAAAAATTTAGATGTTTATCTATTAGATTCCACTTATCTGGGTAAATTTGGTAAAATAAAAAAATAAAAGTTAAATATGCAGATTATGTTAAGTTTATTTAGAAAAAAGGGAGGTATAAAATTTGTCACCGCCAGGTATTAGCCCTTATAAATTAACGAAAGACTTGGAAGAGAAGGTAAAGGAAGCGAAACAAAAAAAAGAGGAATTTGATTTAATATATCCAAAATATAAATTTTTACAATCAATATTATTAAAAAATGGTATTGATAAATTCAATGATGTATTCAAAAAAATTGATGATCTATACAATGATAAAAAATTTGTGGATGCTTATGATCTCCTATTAAATTATAAAGAAAACATAGACAATGAAATTATTAACTTAATTGAAAGTTACAAGAACGATTTTAAAGCAAATTTGGAAAAATTGCAAAACCTAGGTTTTAATGTTTCCAAATTCAAAGAGGATATTGAAAAATCACCAATTGATAAGGAAGAATTTTTCAAATTTTATGATAAATTAAATGAAAACCTTAAAATTTTCATTAAGAATCAATTAAAAGAAGAAATTTCTAAATTAAATTCCGAAAATAAAATTAAATTAGAAATGGCATATGGTAAGCAGATTGAAAATTTAGAGAAATTAAGCAAAGAAGAATTTTTTTCCGTAATTGAGGAAATTAAAAAAATAATTACTGAATATTACATGCAAAAAATTAACGTTGAAATGGAAAGAATGGATAGGCTCAGATCTTTATATGAAAAAATGAAATTGAATCTTTCAAAATTTAAGGAGCTTGATGAATTTGCCTTAAATGCAATTAAAACAGAAAATTATGATCTTGCAATCAAAAAAATAAAAGAATTTAATGATGAAACTGAAATTTCAGTCAGAAGAATACTCAGGGAAATTATTAATAATTTAATGAAGAATATTGAGGAAGCAAAAAATCTTAATATTAATATAAAAGATTACTTGAACGATTTGAAAAAAATAGAGGAAACTTTTGATAAAAATGATTTTTCATCCACAATAGATTTGGTAAAGGGATTAAATTTAACTATTGAAGAAATAAAGATAAAAATATTGAGCGAGAAATTAGAAGAGGTGAGGAGGCATATACAAGAACTCAGGAATCAGGGCATGAATGTGGAAAAATTTTTAAAATCATTTGATATTGCTAAAAATCTCATTAATTCCAAAAAATTTAATGATGCTATGAAAGTCTTGGACCTCCTTTTAAAGCAAGCATCATCAATATTAAATCTTAAGGAAGAGGTTCTAAGAGATATTGATAATTTTGAAAAAAATTTTGTAGATTTTCCTGAATTAGGTATTATCATAGATAAAAATTATTTGGATGAACTGAAAAGACTTGCAAATGAAAATCCATCCAAAGCAAAAAGTGAATTTGAAAAATATGAATCTGTAATCGCTAAAAAAATGGAAAATAACAAAACTAAGTATATTGATCAAATGAAAGATATTGTTAATACATTAAAAAGGATGAGTGCAGATACCTCAGACCTTGATAATATTTTGAAAGGGAATATAAATGGCACAAATTTTTTAAATATTATAAAATCTTTTAAAAATCAGCTTCTAGATCATTTTTCAAACATGAATTATTTAAAAAGCATTTTAAGAGATTTAGACAATGAAAGAATAAACAGAGATCTAAAGCCATTAATTGAAAACATAAAGGAATCAATAGAAAAATACGACTTTTTCGCAGTGTCGTCCGGAATTAAAAGGTTAAGGGAAAGTTCAATGGATTTAAAAAATGCTTTCATCAATGAAAAATTTAATAACTTGAAAAAATCCATATTAAATTTGAATGCAATAGGACTCGATTTAAAACCCATATTAAATGATTTGGATATGCTTGAGAGTGAAAAAATATTATCAGATGATAAAAAAATTGAATTAATTAATTTACTTGAAAATGAAATTTATAACGATGCACAAAATTTCATAAAGCCAAGGCTTGAATTTGGAGATTCTGTAATAAAGAATATTAAAATAAGAAATTTAAGAATTGATACTGAAATAATTTCAAAGAGATTAGGTGATTTGAAAAATTATAAGAAATTAAACGATCTTCCAGATGCGTTTAAGATTTCAATGGATATTGAAAATATGGCAAAAAATAAGCAATTTAATGCCATGAATTATTTAGCAAGCACATCATTTATAAATAATAAACTTTCAAAGTACATAGAAAATATTTCAGAATATTTGGATGAGTATAAGGAAAATCCAGAAGATTTTGAACAATTTAAAAAAATAATGGGTACTGTGGATCAATACTATGGTCTTCAAAGTTTTAAGTATTTAAGATCCTTAATTAGGGAAGTTAGTGAAATAATTGAAATATCAGGTTTGTACCAAGATAAAGGCAAATTGCTTGATTTAAAAAATATAGATTTAATGTCATTGGAACCATTGTACATAGAATTGGAAAAAATAAGAAATGATTTTAGGGATAAGGTTTACCAAAAGTTGCAGGAGTTGGTCATAAACATTTCAAATATTTCTATAAGTGAATTAAAAAATCAAATTGATAATGCGATTAATGAGTTTTTAAATTATAATTATTTAGAAGCCTGGAAAAAATCGAATGAATTAGAAAATGAACTAAAAGCTATAAATAAAAAATACCAGGAAGTAACATCACAATTAAAATCTTTAGAAGAGAGGGTAAGATTCTTCACAAATATTGGTTTTGAATTAGAAGAAACGAAGGAAATTTTTGAAAAATTGAATTCATTAATTCTGAAAGGTAATTTAGAAGAGTTTATGAATATTTACAAAGAAAGCTATATCACCATAAAAGATGAAATTTATTTAAAAGTGGATGAATTTTTAAGCAATGCTGAGAAACTAATAATCCAGAAAAAAAATAAAATTAATACATTAATTGCTGAAAGCAACATCACGAACGCTAGAAGGTCATTAAAATTAGATAATGCCATAGAAGCTATAAGATTAGGCATGCTTGCGTTGGAAGGCATACAGGAATATGATATCCTTAAGGGCATAACTGAAAAACTCATAAGAAGAATGAAACTGTCACAAGAAAAATTTGGTACAAATGCACCAAAGGAGTTTACAACAGGTTTTGAAAAAGTGCAAATATTGATACACCAGGGGAATTATACAAACGCAATATTCGAAATGCACAACCTTCTTTCAAAATTTGAGGAACTTTCTGAAAGCATTTCCATAATAAAAAAGAAGATAGAAGAAATTAAAGAAAAAATTTCTGTGGGTGTTGTATTTGGTGTAAAAACACAAAATGTTTTAGATCTTTATCAAAAGGCAAGATTATCTTTTCAATCTCTTGATGTAGACAAATCAATAAATTTATTGAATGAAGCTCTTAAAGTAATCAATATTGAAATAGAAAAAATATTAAGTTATTATATGAATACAATAAATTATTTATTCACAATCTCACAAGAACTTAAATTAGAATTAAAAACTGAAATGAAAAATATAAATGATCTAATTCTAGAAATAATTAAATATAGTTTCAATAAAAATAGTAATAAGAATACAATAACAAATGTTGCAAATGAATTAAAGAAAAGATTGGATGAATTTGAAAATTTGGTAGTTCCAAAAATAAATGAGACTTTCCAGGCAAAATTAATTAATTTAGAATTAGCAATAAAAAATACAGGTATGGAAAATACAAGCGATCTAAAGCTTTTAAATGAGAATTGGTCCAAAAAGCTTTATTCAATGATTATAGACATGTTACCAATGGTTGATTATAAAATTACAAAATATTATATAATCCACATGATGGATTATTCAAAAAATACATTTTTAGAAATTACAGATATGGTTGTTTTTACAGGAAAGATAGAAAATTCAGTGAATGAATCTTTTAAACTAACTGAAAATGCTGGAAATATTGAATTTGAAAATTATATTCAAATAAATGATAAATTTATTAATGATCTTAGAAATTCTATAAACAGAAATTTTGATGAAAAAATAACACTTTTAAAAAATTTTTTAAAAGAAAATGAAATAGCCATGTTGAAGGATTTGTTATTCAAAAAGGATTATAGAACTTTAGAAGTTTCTTTAATAAATATTAACATAATGAATTACTGGTCAAAAAATGTGGAGAAATTTATTAAAGAAAAAATTAATTATATAGAAGAAAAAATTGAAAAACTTCAGAATCTTGGCATAAATTTAAGTGATGAAAAATCAAGGTTGGAAGGAATAAAAGGTAAAAGCTATGCCGAATCAATAATGATATTAGATCAAGTTAACCAGATGATTTCTGCAAAGGAATCCTCAATACCTATTTCATTTAAAATAAAATTAAATGCAAAAATAGGAAAAGATGAAATTCCAGCGAAAGTTACCATAAACTATGATGGAAAAATTGCATTAAAGAATGTAAAACTAAAAATATTAGGATCATTAAATGAAACCACATTTAATTTTGATTTAATTAATCCAATGCAATCTCTTGAAAGGGATTTTATTTCTAAAATTGGTAAAGGAAATACTCTAGACTTTGAAATTTCCTATATCCTGGATAATGAGAATAGGGTCTCCAAAAAATCTGTATTATTTTTGCCAGTAATAGAAAGGGGATTCATCAAGAAAAAAGCTACGGGTGATGAAAAGTGCATGCTATGCAAGGGAAAAATATTCAAAGATCTTGACATGGTAATATGCAATAAATGCGGATCTACTTACCATTACCAGTGTGCCCAGAGAGTTAAAAAATGCATAAATTGCGGAAATGCATTCGATTTTTCTGAATACAAAGATGTGGAGGTTTCATTAACACTATGATAGACTTTAAAAAAAGGTCCGGTCTATCTAGACTGGCCAAGTATGAAAATTTTACTTTACCTAGCATAATTTTCCATAATAAAATAAATAATGAAAATATTATTGAAAAAAATTGGAATAAAGTTAAAATTCTAAATAAGGAAATAGAATTGCCTTCATTAAAAGAATTGCAGGAAATAGAAATTGAAGATAAAATTTTGTTAAGGGATGATATTGTAATTATTCCTGGTCTCATAACCCTTGAAAAAAGACCTAAAGAATTAATAAGAAAAATATTCAAAGCTAGGAAAGATTTTGGTTACAGGAGAATTTTTTATGCTCCTTTTATTGCTAAATATTTAAATCTTCCAATCTTACATTATTTGGGGATAGATCTTCTTGATGATCTGAGATGTAGTTCAAATGAATGCTCCATAGAATTATTTAACATGGAAAAAATGGTTTTAAAAGCCATAGAAAAGAATTATTTTAGAGTGTTTGTTGAATCTATACCTGATCCATTATCTAAAACATTGCTGAGGATCTCAGACATGGATTATTTTTCAACAATGGAAATTTTTTATCCTGTTACAGGATCATTTTTAAATGCATCACATTTTGAAAGCCTTTTCAGGCCTGATATACAGAGATGGATAAAGAGAATTACGGAAAATTATGAAAAACCTTATCACGAAATATACGCATTTTTGATTCCTTGTTCAGCTACTAAACCATATTCTAAATCAAGGTCTCATAGATTTTTTAAATCAATTATAGAGCAATCAGGTAAACATGTGCATGAAATAATAGTAACATCACCCCTAGGAATCGTTCCTAGAGAATTGGAATTCACATATCCTGCAAAGAATTATGACATACCTGTAACAGGATATTGGTACGAGGATGAGAAAAAAATGCTTATAGAAACGATGGAAAAATTTTTCTCAAAAAATAAATACAGAAAAATTTTAGCATATCTACCAGATGATTTAGCATTTCTTGAGCCTTACCTTAAAAAATTGAATGCAGATTATGTAATAGGTAACCTTAGGGATGAAATTAATGTTAAAAGAATACTTGATTTATTAGGATCATTAGAAAATATCTCAATAAACAAAAATATTTTTTTGGCCGATGCCTTAAATAGCATAGCCTCTTTCCAATTCAATGAAAAATTTCCTTTAGAGAATAAAAAGATAAGAAGGAAATTTGATGAAATTTTTGTTTATGATGATAAGGAAACATATCTCTATTTTTCACCTCTAAATGGTAATTTATTACTTTATAAAAAGTCCGCAGAGTATTTAATGCAAAAAAATAAAAAAATAATAGAGATTGATAATTTCATACCTAAGGGTAGTATATTCGCTGCTGGAATAATAAACGCTTCGGATGATATTAGAGAGGGTGATGAAGTAATTGTCCATAACAATGGAAGATTAATAGCCACAGGAACAGCACTAATGTCATATAAGGATATGCTTGAACAGGGAAGGGGTGAGGCAGTAAAAGTAAGGCATACGTTCACCTCTTCATGAATATTTGCACATCCATCACATTTGTACCAGTAGGTCCTGTAAAAATTAAAGTTCCTTTTTTCTTGAAAAAATTGTATGAATCATTGTTTTCTAAATAATTCTTTATTTCATCCATTGTAGATTTTGTAGAAAAATCTGCAGCTGCTCCTGCTGCATCTGTTGGTCCATCTATTCCATCCGTACCAAATGATGCTATTACCTCATTTTCTTTAATTTCACCCAATAATGAGAGAACAAATTCCTGGTTCCTTCCTCCCTTTCCTTTACCTTTTACAGTTACAACAGTTTCTCCACCAGAAACAAGGACTGAATTATTTTCCAGGTCCTCAAATTTCCTGTAAATTTCTTTTGATACTATTTTTGCTTCACCTGACACTGTAGTGCCTATATTCAGGACGTTGAAACCCAATTCATTTCCCTTTTTTTCCACGGCCTTTAGAGATTTTTCATTGTTGCAAATAATTTTATTCCAAACCCTCCAGCTTGGAAACTCATTTTTCTTTATTGTTTCTAATAAAGAATATTTAGCAGGATTATTCAAAATTTCTATTATCTTTTCATATTTTTTATCAAGTTTAAATTTTTTAATAACTTCAATTGCATCTATAAAGCTACTATTATCATAGTATGTTGGTCCCGAACCTATTATGGATAGATCATCGCGCATTACATCAGATATTATTAGTGAAAGTATTTTTGATTTTGTTATTTTTGCCATTCTCCCACCCTTTAAAAATGATAGATGTTTTCTTACAGTGTTAAGGTCAAAAATATCTGCACCATTTTTCATTAAATCAGAAAAGAGCGAATTTAAAATATCTATGGGAATAACATAATCAGCGAGGAGGGATGACGCTCCACCCGAAAGAAGGAATAAAATAAGATCATTTTCTTTTGTATTTTTCAATAAATTCTCTATTTCTTTTGCTCCAAAATAACCATTTTCATTGGAAAATGGATGTGATGAAATAATTACATCATTCAGGCCATAGCTTTCATTGGAAATTATAATTCTCTTTTTAAACTTGTAATTTAAAAATGGTTTAGACATTGATGGAGCGGCCTTGCCAACAGCTATTAAATATATGTTTTCAAAATCAATTAAAAGATCCTTGTAATTTAAATATTTATTACTTAAACGGACTTCATTGAGATATTGCTCAGGTAATGCTGCTTGAATAGCGCTTTCTATTAAAGGTATTATGCTTTTATTCTCTTGCAATATGTTTATATTCATTAATAATGTAATCCATTTTAAAATGAAAAAGTTTATGATCAGTTTTTCAATTACATATTGATGATTTCTAACCTCTTGCTTACTACCATAGAAAGACCAAATTTGTTTGAAATTCCAAGGTGGGAATTAGATATCCATTATACAATTACAATTATTGTTGTAGCGCTTTACATTTACTGGGCTTACAGAACTTATAAAAAGCTTGGCCTTACTTGGCCCAAATTAAGGGATTTAGTTAAAAATAACTGGAGCTGGAAGAATCTATTTCTATACGGTATATTTCAAAGAAAGCACGTAAGGGATAAATATGCTGGCCTAATGCACATTTTAATATCATGGGGCATTATTTTTCTTACAATATCCACGGCTCTTGTAGCACTGGACAACGATATTTTATCACCCCATGGAATTAGAATCCTTGTAGGACCATTCTACCTTGCATTTGAAGTATGGTCAGATACGGGCGGAATAATGCTTTTATCAGGCTTGACCATGGCACTGTGGAGAAGGTTGAGGAAAAAGGTTTTACTTGAAACTGTCTGGGATGATTATATTGTTATAGGATCATTATATTTAATAGCCTTTGAAGGCTTCTTCCTTGAAGGTTTGAATATTTTTCTTGAAAATTATTATCTTAATTATCAGTTTGTAAATCAATACAGGTATTTGGGTTCAATATTTTCATTGTTCTGGAAATTTTTGTTCAATGGGAATCCTGCAGCTGGAATAACTGTATATCAAGTTTTATGGGCAATTCATTTTTCAACAGTCTTTATAGTTCTAGGTTATGCGTTAATTTCTAAACTATCGCATGTTATTTTATCTCCTATATACATTACATTAAAACCTAAAAAAGTAAGGGGTGAAATGTCCACTCCTTTTAAACTTGAAGATCTTCTTCAGAGCGGAACATTTGATATAAAATTAGGTATGAAAACACCAAAGGATTTGGTACCCATACAGAGATTGGAAAATTTGGCTTGCACTAACTGCGGAAGATGTGAAAGAGCATGTCCAGCTGTGGCAGCTGGAAGAGATCTAAGCCCAAGAGTATTGATGCAAACATTGAAGAAAAATGTAGATCAGGATGTTGAGCTAGTGCCAATGAAATTCAGCGAAGATTTTATTTGGTCTTGTACAACTTGCCAGGCCTGCGTGGAAGAATGCCCAGTTTTGATCGATCCTCAAAGTTATGTTCTTGAAATGAGAAGAAACCTAGTTTTTGAGAGTAAATTGGACAAGCAAAAAGTTCAATTTTTGAACAATTTAACTTATACAAGAAATCCCTTGGGTAATTCTCCAAGTGAAAGAAATGTTTGGGTCGAAAAATCTAAAAAGTATGAAAATGAAGAATATCTTCTCTGGATAGGATGCATGGCAAGCTTTGATCCTAGAACAAAAAATGTAGCTGAAAGTGTTATCAAAATTTTAAAGGAGGCTAATGTAAGTTTTGGCGTCTTGGGAGAAGAGGAAGCTTGTTGCGGTGAATCTGCGAGAAGGCTTGGAGAAGAGAGCAGATTCCAGGAACTTGTAATGCAAAACGTACAAACATTTAAAAATTACAATGTTAAGAAAATTATCACATTCTGCCCCCATGGATACAATACATTCAAGAATGAATATTCAAAATTCATTCAGGGTCTTGAAGTTTACCACCATTCAGAATTCATTGAAAAATTATTAAAAGAAAATAAAATAAAAATAGAAAAGGGAAATGAAACTTATACATTCCATGATCCCTGTTACCTCGGAAGGATAAATGGTAAGTATGACCCTCCAAGATTCGTTCTTACAAAAGCTGCTAACTTAAATGAAATGGAAAGAAGCAAGGATAAAAGCTTTTGTTGTGGAGGTGGTGGAGCAAATTATTGGTACAAAGTGAATGAAAAGGAACCGATATCTCAGATAAGAATAAAGGAAGCGTCTGGAAAGAGTAAGAATGTGGCAGTGGCCTGTCCATTTTGTCTTGGTATGCTTGAAGATGCAGCAAGAACGTTAAACATGGAAGACGTTAAGGTCAAGGATATTTCAGAAATTATAGCAGAGAAAATTCAAGGTCGGTCTGGTAAAGAATCTGAATCTATGAGCTCCAAACCTGCTTGATCCAGCAGATCCTCAATTCTCTTTCTTTCTTTTCCAGAAAGATCCTTTTTTTCCATAATTAGATATTTGGCGTTGCATTTTTCCTTCATCTGTAAAAGCATTTCCAAATCGATTTTTTCTGCTGCATATTTAGGTGCCATGTGACCAAAAGAAATCTTTTTTGTTAGAGCTAATTTTGTGAATCTAGGAGTATAGTGGCCCCCACCAATTCCTATGGCAATTTCATCATTAGTTTTTTCTGTTTTAATTATCGTCTCTGCAATAATTTTTCCTGAATTTTGATCATTCCATTCTTCATAATTGCTTCCAATTTCTATAAAAAAAGTAGGTGTTGATAAATATGGTCCATGGTGCGTGGCTTCGTAGGAAATATTGTAATTTATATCCTTTCCAATCTCATTTAATTTTAACAAAGCTCCGGTCATGTAATTGGCATTCACACTTACTAAAGTTTTGTCTTTACCTCCTAAATCCGCTCGGCCAAAATTTCCAATTGGATGAACAGTAAGGCTTCTCATCCCAGATTCACTTCTGTGCTTTGAAGCTACTATTATATTTTCAAAATTAATGCTTAAGCTATTTTTTATTTTGATATCTATATTCTCTGCCCTTACCTTTTCCTGATCTATTATGATTACATAGAATTTATTGAATTTATAGTATTCATTATTCTCGAATTTACCCAAATATTCGAAATTTACTAAATTTTTTAGATTATTTAATATGTTCAATGATGCATCGTCATCATTTGAAAATAAAATTAGATCCATAATCAGGCATGATTTTTTTCTTATTTAAATTATGGTATTTTAAAGATTAATTTTAAATATTTGTATGATATTTGTCATACAAAGAGGTGACTTTTAATGAAAGAATCACAGTTCGCTTTAAACATTTTATTGGGATTTCTTCTATTAGGCCTATTATGGTGGCTACCTATTTTCGGACCAATGATATCAGGTTATGTGGTTGGAAAAAGAAGTGAAAGTGCGAAAATGGGTGCATTAATTTCAGCAATTCCTGCAATTACAATTTTTCTAATCGTATTTTCAGTAAAACAGGGTTATTTGTATATTCCACACCTTTATTTGAAGGCTCCCTGGGACTTTTCAGGCCTTGTTGTTTTTATTTTTAATTCAGTAAATACATTCACTTTAATACTTAATAATTATATTTATTTTATACATTACGCTCCCCCTTACTTTGTTATTATGATAATCTTCGGAATCATTGGAGGATCTTTAGCTAAAAAAGAGCCAGAACAGAAAAAATTTAGGAAGAATGTTGAAAATAAACTAAAGCATGAATATGTCCAGGTACCAAAGCAAAGCCCATTGATTAAAAGAGCTATTAAGGAAAAGAAACATAGTTCTAAAGAGATAGATGATGAAATTCCAGAATACATGTGAAAAATCTTTAAATAATTTTTTTATTTTTAATTTATGAAAAATCAAATCAGGGCAATAGGTATTGATGATTCACCCTTTAAAAGGTATAACAAGAGAACACATATAATTGGAACAATCATGAGATATGCAAATTATATTGAAGGTATTTCAATAGAAAACATTAAAGTTGATGGGAATGATTCAACTGAAAAAATTTTAAAAATTTTAAAAGGTAAATTTAATAAACAAATAAAAATTATATTTTTGAGCGGAATAACATTTGCAGGATTTAATATTGTCGATATTGAATCAATTTATGATGAAATGAAAATTCCTGTAATTACTGTAACTAGAAAAAATCCGAACTTTGAAAAAATATATTCTGCGCTAAAAAAATATTTTGATGATTATGAAAAAAGATATGAATTAATGACAAAGTATAAAATTTATAGAATGGATTTTGAAAATTATAAAATATATTCACAGTTCGTAGGTATCGATTTAAAGGATGCTAAAAATATTATCAAAAAATTTACAATAAGGGGCAATATACCTGAACCTATAAGAATTTCACACATGGTTGGAAGCGCAATTAAATTCGGTTGTTCAAAGGGGAAAGCTTAATATGAATCCAATGAACTGAATCTTGATTCTCTCCTTTTTTCTGCAAGGAATTTATATATTGTTGAATGCTTACTTCCCTGCAAAAGCATTTCTATGGATTTTCTTGCTATTTCCATTTCTTCGTAATTACCTATTATTGAAACAGTGTTTCCATATACAGATATATATGTTCCTGTAAAATCTTCAATAGTTTTTCTAGCTTTACCCTCAGTCCCTATAATTCTACCCCTGGCTATTCTTATTCTGTTCTCCTTCTTGCCATAGTAATCCTTCAGGTCTATTATTTCAAATATTACATCATCTTCCCAGAGCCTAAAGGCCCTTTTAGGTGAAAAGCCCCTACCAATTGCCTTTACAACCTGCTCTGCTTTTAAGGAGCTTACAGCATCCGTCTTCGTATCATCAATAATTACCTCCCCCGATTCAGAATCTATTGTTAGTTTCACATTTGCAGTCCTTTCAATAGATTCTTTCGTCTCCCCATCTTTTCCTATTAATGCACCTATTCTTGCCTTTGGAATTGTTTGGTATTTCATCCAAACAACCTCCATTCTATACCATCTAGCATGTCTTTTTCATTTATCTTCAAACCGTGCTTATTAAAAAACCTTACTATATTCTTAACATCTCTTAATAAAAGTTCTCTTGAATTTGGATGCTTTACTGGAAGTGCTTGTGAAACATCTATAATGTATGGCTTTTCTTTGAAAAAGACTATGTTGTATTCACTTAAATCACCATGAACTAAATTTGCAATGTTCACCATTCTTATTAGATTGTCCCTAATTTCATAAAAGGTTTTTTCTAAATTTTCTATGGAAGCATCCTTAAGAATAGGAGCAATGTTCGTCTTTGTTCCTAGATATTGCATTAAAATTACATTTTGTTTAAATGTAATGGGTTTTGGAACATTGACTCCAGCCTCAAAACAATCTGTTAAATTTCTAAACTCCTTTTGTGCCCATATTGAAATTAATCCTGATTTAGTTCTCTTTATGTGCTCAAATCTGTAATCTCCTTCTATGTATTTTATAATAGAGTTAAAATTCAATGTTGATGTTCTGTATATTTTCAATGCATAATATCTTCTTCCTTTTTTAACTCTGAAAATATTCGCTTCCTTCCCTATTTTTATAGGAAAATCAATAATGTCCATGTAACCGTGGGAAAATAACTCGTATATGATCATCACAGTTTTTCTGTCAAATACATCTTCTTCTGCTTTTCTCTTCTCATAATCATTTTCAATCCTTTCATATTTAATCCTTTCATTTAAGAATTCATAAATATTTTCTAAATTATCATTCATGCTTTTCCAAACACATCAAGAATTTCAGGAAGAATTTTATTTCTGCTCAAATATGATGTTTGGGTTGGTGTATACCTATAAACAATATCTGCCTTTTCATCCTGAAAATCCCAGGGTTTAATAATTACTAAATCACCCTCTTTAACCCAAATCCTTTTCTTTATTTTGCCGGGTACCCTGCATTGCCTAGATTTTCCATCTTCACACATTACTACCATTCTTGCAGCTCCCAACATTTTATCAACTATTCCAAACATTTCTCCATTATTCCGATTAGGTAAAGGTACCCTGCCTACTTTTTCTTCTTCATTATTATCCATACAAATTCAAGACAATAATATTAATTTCATATATAAATCCTTTTGAAACTGCTTTCAATAATGAGGTTTCGTCTTTTCATAAACTTCCTTAAGAGCATCTTCATCTACATGGGTATATATTTGAGTTGTAGCTATGGTTGAATGGCCTAGAATTTGTTGAATAAATCTTATGTCTGCTCCGTTTTTAAGGAGAATTGTGGCAAATGTATGCCTTATTGTGTGCGGTGTTACTTTTTTCTTTATTCCAGCTTTTTGGGCATAATATTTTACTATCCTTTCAATATGTGTTGACGTTATTTTTGTACCTTTTTGGCTTATAAATAAGTAGCCTTCACTTCTTTTTTCTTTATTTAAATAATTTTTTATTATTTTTAAAACATTTTCGTCTATTGCAACTAGCCTATCCTTATCCCCTTTACCTGATCTGACATGAATGAAATTATCATAAAAATCTATATCCTCTATTTTTAATGAACTGAGTTCGCTTACCCTTAAACCTGAGTAAGCAAGTGTAAGCAATATTATATAATTTCTTTCATTTTCTTTTGCTGCGTTTAAAATATTCGCCATCTCCTTTTCATTTAAATAGGATGGTAATTTTCTTGATCTTTTTGGGGCCTGCAATTTATACAGATCTTTAATTTTTAAATATTTAAAAAAAGATTGAAGTGCCTTCATAGTAATATAAATGGTTTGTTTACTGTAATTTTTTTCAATTGCCAAATATTCCTTATATTTATCTATATCCTCCATTGTCACTTCTCTAGGATCCTTTTTTAAAAATTCTAAAAATTGTTTAATTAAATTTGTGTATTCTTTGACTGTGTTAATACTTTTCTTCTCACCATTAAGATAATTAGCAAATTTTTCCACATAATTTAGTTCTGTCATCTTTTTGTCATATTATTTAATTCTTATATAAACTTTTTCATTAAAAAATCACCATTTTTTTATATTTAAAATATATATATAATTTTTTTCGTAAAAACTATATATCGATAAATTTTCAATCTTTTGTGAAGAATTTAAAAAATGGATCTATTTTAATTTATTACGAAAAAAGGAATTTTGCTTAAAAATAATATAATAAAATATTTTTTTTATTCTATTATAATTTCTATTTTATTTTCTTTTATTCTCATAGCTAATTCAATTTGGATTTACATAATATCAATTATTACTCTTTTTTTATTGCTTTTATCTTGATTTATCCAGATAAAGAAAAGGATACATTTTCATATTTAATTGTCTCATTGGTGGTAATTTTTTTATCAATATTTTAATTACTCTAATTCTGTCCTTTTTATATGTTTTTTTGGTAGTAGAGCTTAATTTATTTTATCCCAATCCAATTAATATTGAGGAAAAAATTTTAGACTTATTAATTATTTTAATATTTTCAGTTCCGTTCATTTCTTTGTTTGTAATTTATTCTAAAGTTAATTTAGAAAAAATAGTAGATTCTTTAGAGAGTAATAGCCTTGAAAGTACGCAGTGCAGGGGGAGGGATTTGAACCCTCGTAGTCCTACGACACGGGATCTTAAGTCCCGCTCCTTTGACCTGACTCGGATACCCCTGCAACATCTATTGAAGTTTCTTTTTTAGTAGAGATGGTATATCCTGTGGATACGCTGCTACTTCAACGCCCGCTTCGTTCAATGCCTTAATCTTGCTCTCTGCTGTTCCTTTTCCACGAGTTATTATTGCTCCTGCATGACCCATTCTTTTTCCTGGTGGAGCGCTTCTTCCAGCTATGTATGCAACAACTGGCTTATGAAATTCAGATTTAATATATTCAGCTGCCTCTTCTTCTGCTGTTCCGCCTATTTCTCCTACTAAAACTGCAGCCTTAGTTCTTCTTTCATTTTTTAATTCCTTGAGTACGTCTGTAAAGCTCAGGCCTACTATTGCATCTCCACCTAAACCTATTACAGTGCTTTCCCCCATGCCACTGTCTGTTATAGCTTTTACTATTTCATATGTCAATGTTCCGCTTCTTGAAATAACAGCAACATTTCCCTTTCTAAATATGTGGTTAGGCATGATTCCTATTTTTGAATCAAATGGTACTGTTATACCAGGCCCATTTGGGCCGATCACTATAACCCCCTTTGTTTTGGCAACACTAATCATTTCCAAGGAGTCATGGACAGGCACATGTTCGGTAAGAACATAAATTAACTTAATTCCTGCGTCTAATGCTTCATAAAAAGCATCCTTAACATAGGGAGCCGGTACACTTATCATGGTTGCATTTGGTTCAAGGTGTAATGTTTCTTCAACAGAATCAAATACTGGTATACCATTAACATTTTGCCCTGCTTTACCTGGAGAAATTCCAGCAACAACATTTGTACCAAATTTCACCATTTCATTTGCATGAAATGCTCCTTGATGGCCTGTTATTCCTTGCACTATTACTTTTGTATTTTTATTTATAAAAACCATTTTAATGCACCCCTTTATAAATTTCTGCTACCTTAGCAACACCTTCAGGCATTGTTGCAAAGGCATCAATTCCATTGTCCTTCAGGATTTGCCTACCCTCTTCTTCATGGACACCATTTAATCTTACTACTATTGGTAAATTAATATTGTATTCTTTTTTTGCGAGTACGATTCCTTGAGCCACAGTATCACATTTTGTGACACCGCCGAAAATATTTACGAATATTATCTTTGGCTGTGCTTTTAAAACTAATGGAAAGGCATTTTTAACAATATCCACGCTGTCCGTACCACCCAAATCTAAGAAATTCCTTGGTTTAAGGCCGTGGAGTAATAATGAATCAAGTGTAGCCATGGTAAGGCCTGCACCATTTGCAATAACACCAATATCTCCATCCAATTCCACAAATGAATAATCCTGCATTTTAGCAATCCTTTCAAGATCCGTAAGATCATCAAGATTTACAGGAACATCCTTGTGCCTGAAAAGTGAATCTGAATCAACAATTACTTTTGAATCTGCAGCAATTATATTTCCCTCTTTTGTTATTACCAATGGATTAATTTCCACCAATTCACAATCGTATGTTTGGAATAAAGTGTACATATTTTTCAATAAATTAGATAATTGTTTTGATTGTTCGGAATTTAGATTTAATTTCTTTGAAACCATCTTTGAAAGATAAGGTGAATATCCAATGAGTGGATCTATCCAATGCATATATATTTTAGATTCCTCAACAGTTTCAATTTCAACGCCACCCTCTGCGCTAGCCATTACAAGTGGCCTCTTTTTACCTCTATCTATTGTAATTGAAATATAAAGCTCCTTATCAATATTCAACTTCCTCTCAACAAGGATATATTTTACCTTTGATCCTTTAATTGTTTGGGAAAATAATTCTGTTGCTTTAGCTATTGCATCATTTTTGTTATCTGCAAATTTAATTCCACCTGCTTTTCCTCTTCCGCCTACAAGTACCTGCGATTTCAATGCTACTGGAAAAATGTCATCTCTTATTTCCTTCGGATCCTGTATTACATATCCATCTGGTACTGGTATACCAAATTTTTTAAACAACTCTTTGCCTTGGAATTCATACAAATTCATGCACATTCACCTTTTCATGGTAAAGGAAGATTTATTAAATAAATTTTTCATCATCCCTTAGATGGTTGTAAAGGATAAAATTGGAAGAAAAAGATACGTAATTGTATATAATACAGATAATCTAAGCGATATTCTAAAGCACATACATTTGAAATTCCATATGAATCTTAGGTTTATTTTAAAGCTTGGTCATTACTCCATAATAAAAATTCCACATTATGAAAAGAATAAATTCTTGGAATTATTAATGGAATTTAATGTTCCAACTATGAAAACAACAGGAACTTTAAAAAAGGCAAAGGAAATAATAAAAAATAAGGAGCTAGGGCACTAAATTTTTCAATTTTTCAAGGGCAATTTTCCTATCTGAATAGTCAAGGCCTTCAAGCATTTTTTCTAAAAAAGATATGGATTCATCATATGCTTTTCTATCTACAGGTTTAGGCACTCCATCTTTACCACCTAGAGCAAATGAATATTTTACAGGATCTTTCCAAGATGGCTCTTTACCAAAAATTATGTTACCAATATAGGCCAATGCCCTTACAGTGGAAGGACCAACATTTTTTAATGAAATTAATTCTTCATAATTTTTGGGTTGAAATTCATAAATGGATCTTAAATTTTCCCAATTTATTTTCCAGGGCATTGTAAAATATTTCATATTATTAAAATAGTCAAGTGTCCTGATACTTTTATTTTCTTGAATAAATAAATTTATATATTTTTCTGGATTTTCTTTTGCTATTTCCAAGGAAATTTTTCTTGTATCTTCACTTTCCTTTGCTGTGAGGTCTAATACTTTATCTAAAATTAGATCTGATGCAATTCCGGAATGTGGTTCTTCAACAAAAGATTTGATGTCGCCAAGCCAATGGTATCGTCTTGCATACCTTGTATCTGAATTCATTCCCTGTTGAATTACAGCCCAATCACCTTTTTCCGTAATAATCATGGTATGGAAATAAAGGTTAAAACCATCCTGAATTAATGTATTATCTACCTTAGCACTAATTCTTGAAGCATATATTAGGTTATCAACATATTTATCATTAATAAAAGAAATTTCACCTAACCTTCTAATTTCATTGGGTGTATTTAATGATATCTTTCCCTTGCCACCAACTACCTTTATGCCAATATCACTTTTACTGAGCGCTTCCTTTATTGCTCCCATTAATACTGTTGTTGTTCCTGATGAATGCCAGTCAAAGCCTACTACCATGGAAAATGCTTGGAAAAAATATGGATTGGAGAGTCTCCTTAAAACTTCAGTTTTACCATACTCATCATTGATAATTGTTATAATGGAGCCAGATAACTTTACCATTCTAGGAAAAAGCCATTTGGGAGCATGACCGTAATGCAAAGGTAAATTCGCATAACCAGTTTTTTGCACAAAAAAATAAGTTATTTTTAAAAGATAAATTTTTTCATTCATTAAATTTGTATTTGAAAATGCTAAATATAATTATCCATATGGATAGAACAATCGCCTCCCCCATTTCAGGAATAGCTTTTCCATTTCCTAATGGAAGATCAAGTATTATGCCAAGGGCTAATATTCCCATTAATAACGTTGTCAATCCGAAGTATAATTTTGCCTTGAAATAATGAATGCTCATTATAACCATTGCTAAAGGGAATAAAAGAAAGAAACCGTATGAAAAAATTAAATGCAGATTATAAGGTGAATGTTCTGTAAAAACACCTATTAATGAAAAAGATATTGACCCGATTATCATGATTATTAAAGAAATTTTAGAAATAATATCTTTTGTTTCTATTTCCTTCAAAATGAAGAATATTGCCAATATAATGCCTCCTATTATTAAAGTAGAGTTGAACAAAAATTGTGGAAAAGTACCGAACAATCCAGCACCTATATCACTTAAATAATTATTTACCCATGAAAAATTATGTGAAAAGAGGGTAGATAAAGATACAAAGATAAGGGCATATAAAGATCCTACCAAACCTAGAACATTGAAAATCTTTTTCATATATATTTTGCAATTAAATCAATATATATAAAATTTATTTTTAAAAAAACCTAAATTTTTTAAAAAATTTTAAAATGATTTCAAATTTATATGCTCTATATATTTTTTTAGAGAAAATTTTTTAAAATAGTTATTTTTACCATGTTAAGGTGGCAGATAATTTAGAAATTATAACTCGAGAGACTCTTTTCAAAGTGTTATTTAAGGTACTTTCAAAAAAAGGAATGGATAAAAATGAAATTTATGAATTGACAGAATATGTTCTAAGTTTTTTTGGATTTGATGATTATCTTGTGGATAATATTCTTACTCCTTTAGATAGGGATATTTTTTATTATCTTGAAGAATGTGGCATTTTTAAGGCAGAATCTATGGAAGTAAATTTGCTCAAGGGAAGGCAATGGAGAATACATTTTTGGACATACAGGAAAGATAACATACAAAAAATAATTGAAACTGAGGACAACATTGAAATAGAAAATCCAGAAAAACTATATGAAAAAATATTTAATGAGCATGATGAAGTAAAATGAGAGCAGTATGTGTAGTTGGATTGGGTAAAAATAGCATAAATTTAGCTAGGAACATCTCTTTAAATTTAAAATTAAATAAATTGTTAATTAGCAATGAGCCGGGTAATGAAAACATATTCATAGAGAAAGAAAAAATATCATTTTTAGAATCTGAAAAGGTAAGTACAGAATACGATGAAATATTTGTAAATATTTTAAATAATTATAAAAATACTGAATTATTCATTGTAATTTCAGATATGTATGATATTTATTCAATTTCGCTAACAAAGATATTTGGAAGATTTGCCAAAAAATTTCATTTGAACAGTTTGGCTATTCTTTTATTACCATCGGCATCTGAAATAAATAAGTATGAGAATGCGGAAAAGCAGATTGAAAACTTTAAAGAAAATTATAATTTAATAATAAGGATAGGTAAAGATGGAATATTCAAGGAATTCAAAGATTTACCAATTAAATTTATTGATAAGGTAGAATATGAAATTACATTATTGCTAATTAAAAACTTAGCAGAAGTATTTTCAATTCAGGAAATAATAAATATTTCAAGTGTATCAAAAGAGTTGGGTTTTGGTTTAAGCATCACTGAAAGAATGGATAAACTTGTCGAGGCATTTCAGGAAGCAGAATCATCACCCTGGCTAAATAATGGTAAAAATAATTATATAATAAGTTTTAATGGTATTGTTGAATATGGTGATATAACTCAAATAGAGAAAATTATCAAATTCAAAAATTTTAATATAAAAATAAATAAGAACTTAAATCAAGGTAGGAAAATAGAAATTTTAATTTTAAATTACTAAAAAATTTTTATTTAAAGGAATCCATACTGTTTTTAAAAAAATACATTATTAAAATATTTCATAGAAAAAATTATTACCTAGTATTTGATATTTAATATTAATGGAGGACATTTTAGATTTAGGGAAAATAAATAGAATTTTGATACCGACTAACAAAAATCCGCTTATGGAAAAGTCTATTGATTATATAACAAATATTTTCCCAGATGCGACCTATTATACAATAGGTGTTGTAGATATAAGCGGTGAAGCTATTATGCTTTATACGAGCTATTCTTCAGACTATCTTGATATAATGGAATCTCTTGAAAAGGATGCAATAAACGAGGCAGTCGAATTATTAAAGAAAAAAAATGTTAAACTGGGTGATTCTTGCATTGCTAAGGGATTCCCAGCAAAAACAATTCTAGACTATTCAAAAAAAAATAATATTAATTTGATAGTTCTAACAACAAGTTCAAAGCTGGGAACGGAAGGTTTTAAACTTGGATCAACTGTTAAAAGGATAATAGAAAAAAGTAAGATACCTACATTATTGATTACACCGGTTTCAAAATGTGGTAAAATTGAAAAAGTATTTAATCCATCAAGTGGGAGTAAATATTCATTTAGGGCAAGCATGCTTTCTATTAGTTTTGCTAAGCATTTTAATGCTTCAGTAAAAATGTTGCATTTCGGAAAAATAAAAAACCAGAATTTAATAAATACACTGGAAAATTATGCTCAATCTTTGGGAGTTAAATTCGAAATAGAAGAATATGAGGGAAATTATCTTCTCAAAAAAATTGTTGATGAAACTGAAAAATATGACATAATGATCGCATCGAGAGGAAGAAAGGGCTTTTCATATAAGTTTAGATATTTTTCACCAGAATTGGCTTTGGGTAAATTGGAAAAAGAAGTGATCGAACTCTCCAAGATTCCAATAATGCTAATAAATGAATAATAAAATATTTTAAAAATGTTTTTATAAGTTTTTTATTTTAACATAACAAATGAAAGTTGCCTTTGCCGTCTGTTCACTTGGTCTTGGTCATGCGTCTCGTTCATTGCCGTTAATAAATGCACTAATTAAAGAAGGCAACGAAGTGACCGTTATTGCACATGGAAGATCAAAAAACTATATTGAAAAATCTTTGGAAAATATAAATATAATAGATCTGCCTGATTATCCCTTAGAGTATACTAAAACAAGGGCATCATTTTTTCCAAATATAATATTGAAATCACCTGCCATTGTTAGCTCTTTCATAGAAGAGCATAAGGAATTTTTAAATCTGCAAAAAAAACATAACTTTGATTTAATAATTTCCGATAACAGGTACGGTATTTTCGATCCCAATGTCCCTTCTTATATTATTACTCATCAATTGAGAATCATGAATCCGTTCAGGATTAGAACGCTTGAAACATTGAGTATGGTTTATAACAATTATGTAAGCAAATTTTTCAGGAAAATTTTTGTACCAGATTTTGAAGATAATTCATTATCTGGAAATTTATCTCATGAGATAAAATTCATAGAGAAGAATAAAATAAAATACATAGGCCCTTTGTCAAATTTTAGGAAATTGGATATGCCTAAGGATATAGACATACTTTTTACAATATCAGGGCCGGAGCCCCAGAGAACAATATTTGAAGAAATTATTTTAAGGGAAATAAAAAAATTTGATGGAAAATATTATATTGTTTTAGGAAGGCCTGATAAAAATAAAAATGATGGAAATATCATTAGTTTCGCTTCACATGAAGAAATGGAAAAACTTTACAACAGGGCTAAGATAATAATTTCCAGGTCAGGATATTCAACTATTATGGACATATTTTACATAGGAGGGAAAGCCTTTTTTATACCAACACCATCTCAGCCTGAGCAGGAATACCTAGCTGAGTATCTTTACAATAAAAATGTAAGCGGATATTCAAAACAGGAAGAGTTTGAATTAAATTTAATAACAACTGAAAATTTCACAGGTTTCGATGGAGGATACAATAAAGAAGATAGTGTAAAAAAATTCATGGATGAAGTGATGTAATAATGAAGGGAGGATGGAGTACCAAGGTTCTGATCATTTCCGTTATAATAAGTGTAGTAGTTATAGCAATAATAATTTCAGGAACTTATTCAAGTGATACAATTAAAGAGATTCTTTCAATTGACCCAACATTAATTTTGGTGGCATTGGGTCTTCATTTAGTATATTGGTTTTCATGGGCAGGAAGGATTAAGGTTCTTGCTAAAAGCTTGAATTATAAAATCACTTATTTTCAATCTTTGAATATAGTAGTTTTGAATGTTTTAGCCGCATCTGTAACGCCATCAAATGCAGGGGGTGAACCTGTAAGGATAAAAATGCTAAATGATCTTGGAGTAAGGGGTGGAGATGCAACTGCAATAGTTATTGGTGAAAGGGTCTCCGATGCAATATTTTTGCTCTCTCTTTTTCCCATATTATTGATATTTTTTAGTTTCATGCTCTCAGGACTACTCGGATATTTGCTTTTCATTGCAGTTATTCTTCTAGGTTCTCTTTTGTTGATAGTCTTTATAATAGTATGGAAACATAAAAATTTTGAAAAGTTAATAGAAAAATTGGAGCCTCTGGTAAAAATTTTTATCAGAAAACCTGAGAAAAGATTCAAAATAATGGAGAAATTAAAACAGGAATTCAAATATTTTTATCAGGGTCTGCATATACTGATCATGAGAAGAAAAATAAATTTTGTAATAGTGATTCTGCTCAGTGCAATATTATGGATTTCAGATTTTATAATTTTCTCAGTTGTTTTACTTGCATTTCATCAAAATCCACTTTGGGCTTATTCAATCCTGGCCCAAATTTTCATAGTTCTATTAACAATAATTCCAATTTCACCAGGCGGAAGTGGTATTGTTGAATTAGCAGCAGCATTTCTATATGGCCCATTTATCCCTAAGGATATAATAGGCGTTGTAATTCTAATTTGGAGATTTATAGTATTCTATTTGAATATTATAATAGGGCTCATTTTCACAATAAGGCATGTGGTAAAAAATTATTAGTAATTTTTTTATAAAAGTAATCTATTCTATAAAATAATGAAAATTCAAATTTGTCCAGTATGCGGAAGCACAGATATTTATTACGAAGCTGGAATGATCACTGGAGAAAAATACAAGTGCAACAATTGCGGTTATGTGGGATCATTCATCCTTGAAATAGAGGAAAAGGATTATGAAGAATTTTTAAAAACTATAAAGAATAACCAGCATAAATAGCCTTGATATCCTCATCCAAAAATCTCTTTGAAACATACATTCTTACGCTTTTTTCAAGAGCCTCAATAGGTATGTGGCCCGTAATTTTTGCATATGCACCTAAAAGTACCATGTTTGATATCCTGGGATTTGATATCTTTTCTGCTATCTCTGAAGCGTTTATTTTATAAATATTCTTCAATTCCTCAGGTATGTTTTTTACCATTGTTGAATCTATGATCACATGATCGCTTTTTTTAATTAAATCTATGTACCTGTCAAATGTTTTTTGGTACATAATGATCATAACATTTGGTTCCGTGATCATTAAATCATAAATGTAATCATCATCAACAATGATATCAGAAGTTGTTACACCTGACCTTACTGCTGCAGTATAAGACCTAGTCATAACAACATTCTTTTTAAGTACGGTAGAAAAGGTTTGTGAGAGAATCGTACCTGCTAAAACAACACCTTGACCGGCCCAGCCACCTATTCTTATCTGAATCATTTTCTCACCTTTTCAATAATTTTCTGAAGCTCATCTGTGAGCTCAGGTTTTTCAATATCCACAAATTCACCTATTCTGAAAACACCCTTTTCATCAGTTTTGAATTTATCCCTGAACCAATGCAACATCTGTATGTGATCCATGTTCAATATTCTACCTTCATATGTAGGGCATTGGGAAATTACCTCTATGAATGAGAAACCCTTTTTCGTTAATCCCTTCTCTATGGATCTTATCAATTGATTCATGTGCCAGGTAGTCCATCTTGCAACATAGGATGCACCTGCTGCTGCAACAACCTCTGAAACATTTAATGCGAATGCTGGATTACCATATGGTGTAGTAACAGTTTTGTATTCATGCTCAGTTGTTGGTGCAACCTGGCCTCCTGTCATGGCATAAACGCCGTTGTTTACCATGATCACAGTAATGCCAACATTGGACCTTGCAGCATGCAATAAATGGTTGCCACCTATGCCCGTGCAATCTCCGTCGCCGCTTACAACAAGAACTTTAAGTTTTGGATTTGCCACCTTTAAACCTGTTGCAAATGCAATAGGCCTTCCATGCGTTGTATGAAGAGAATCCACCCTGAGATATGGTGATGGTATCCAGGCCGAACAGCCAATGCCTGAAACTGCTGCGATCTCATTTCTAGGTAATTTTAAATGATCAATGGCCCTTGCTATCGCATTTAAAATTTGGCCATCGCCACAACCAGGGCAAAAAGCCGAAGGCATTCTCCTTATGTATTCGTTTTTAATATAATTTGCAGTGATCATCTTAATTCCTCCTCTATCTTTTTTAATATTTCAGATACAGTATGAACGTTTCCAGTAACCTTTGGAAAATGAACAAATTTTCCTGGAAACATTTTTTCTATTTCCATTGAATAACCTCTCAAGGACATTTCTGGCAGTATTACCTTTTTAATATTTTTTAACTTGGACATCCTGTTTTCAGGTGCTGGCCACAAAACTTTTGGCCTGAAATACCCAGCCTTTATTCCCTTTTCCCTTGCCTTAATCACCGCGCCTTTAGCAGGCCTTGATGTTGCCCCGTATGAAATTACCAATATTTCTGCATCCTCTGTAAACATCTCCTCCCAGTCCTCAATATCTTTCCTATTTTTGTTAATTTTTTCCACCAACCTTGTAACCAAGCTGGATTGAATTTCAGGAGATCCAGTATCTCTTGTTCCATCTGGTTTATGTGTAGATCCTGTTACCATCAGTTCCAAACCATCTCCGAATCTTCCCATGGGTGGAACTAGATCATCACCATACTTTGTTGCCTCATCAAAAGTTTTTGCATATTTTCTTTCAATTATGTTAATACTTTCAGGAACAACAAGCCTTTCCATCATATGACCTATTTCAGCATCTGATAATAAAATAACTGGGACCCTGTACCTTTCAGCTAGATTAAAAGATTTAACAGTAAACTCAAACATTTCTTGTACTGAATTTGGAGACAAAACAATATTTTCATAATCGCCATGTGAACCAAATCTTGATTGCATAACATCACCCTGTGCTGCCCTTGTTGCCTGGCCTATTGATGGCCCAGCTCTTTGAACATCTATAACAACAATGGGCGTTTCTGTCATAGCAGCATATCCAATATTTTCCTGCATTAAAGAAAATCCTGGGCCTGATGTAGCTGTCATTGATTTAATGCCTGCCCATGATGCTCCAATTATAGCCGAAATGGATGCAAGCTCGTCCTCCATCTGTAAAAATTTACCTCCTACCTGTGGCAATAACTCTGCCATTGCCTGGGTAATTTCACTTGCTGGAGTGATAGGATAACCAGCAAAGAACTTGCAACCTGCTTTTATGGCACCATATGCGGCTGCCAAATCACCTTCAACAAAATATTCACCAGGTTCAATCATTTCTCTTTCACCTCAATTGCAAAATCTGGGCAATAAAGTTCGCATAGTCTGCAAACAATGCATGAATCAAGATCCCTTACCCTTGGATAAAAAAGTGCATATTCATTAACTTCATTTGAACTTTCAAGCGTGTTTTTTGGACAGACATCTACGCATATGCCACATCCTTTACACAAATTCTTATCTATTTTAATCTCTAAGGCCTTCATTGTTTAGGTAAATATTTTCAATTATTTAAGTTTAATAAATAAAAATTTTAATTTTTTTATTAAACTATTAATTTAAAGATAGAAAAATTTATTAACCAATTGTTGTATTTATGGAACTATGGCATCAGTAATAGTAGTACATAGCTGGGATGATTCCCAAAAAGAGCAGGTAATGGATTTTGCAAATAGGGTAATGACAATGGCCAAGGAAAAGAAACTGCCTGCAGGATTAAAACTAATAAGTATTGATCTAGCTGAAAACAAAAATATGGCAGTATGCCACTGGGAAGTGGACAGCCTGGATCATCTTATGCAGGTAGCCGGTTCTCTAAAACCAACCTGGAAGATAGATGCCTTTGTAGCAAAAAATGTTTATAAAAAAGGCCTGCTTTAAACCCCTTTTTCTTTTTTTTTGCGGAGGTTACCGAGCCAGGCCAAAGGTGGTGGATTTAGGGTCCACTTCCGAAGGGATCCGAGGGTTCAAATCCCTCCCTCCGCATTTTTCCTATGTAATTTCTGGCCTATTTTTAACCTGGTTTTTAATGTTCTTTATTTCATAGTAACTTTTTATCAGGCTCCAAGCTCCTATTATACCAACAACAAATATTACCAGTAAAAAACCAATGTCTATGGCATTAAGATTTGGTATTGAAACTCCTGTGGATAATGCAAAATTATCTATTGAAGGTAATAGAATTATCAATAAGCCTATGAATGCAAAAGCCAATCCTCCATAGTATAATGTTCTTCCTGCAGTAGATTTTCCTATATACTTTATGTCTTCATCACTCATTTTCATTTTTCTTAATAAAGATCCAAATACTGCACCAATTATAATCTGCATTACCATCGTACCCAGACCGAACATTAGACCCGGCAACGGTGAATATATAACGCTAGGTACCTGCGGCGCAAGTACAAAGGTAATTATGGTTGCATAAGCACCAAAACCGAATCCTGCTATAAGGCCATGAACGATTGTCATTTTTAATGGTATCTCCTTTGGATGAACTTCCTTTGGTGATAATCTTGTTGCATTTTCTGTATGGTGTGCCTTTCCTCCTAATAATTTATCAAATGGAAGATGGAAATATTTCCCTCTTAAAACATAAGAACCCGCTATTGCCATTACTATACCTACAACCATGTAAACTGGTCCATCCAAATTGTATGTTCTGTATATATATGCAAGGCCAATAAAACCCAAAAATGTTAAAAATGCCCTTTGAAGTGTGAATCCCAAAGAAAATAGAAAGCCTGCCTTCATACCACCTTTTGTACTATAGGACCCTATGGCATAGCTGAATGTAATTGGCCAAGTATGCTCATCCGGTGTAATGCCATGTAAAATTCCCAATATGAACGATATTACAAGTATTTCCCAAAGGAATAGATTATTTGGTGGATTTAAAAGTAATGATAATATATCCATATAAAATCACCTCTTGCTTACAAGCTCCAACTTGCAAAGATCCCTACAATTGTTTTCATGCGGTATTTCTTTACCATGTGGGCAAGTGGATGGATGTCCCATCAATTCACATACTGAATCAATAAAATCTTCTGTAACATGGTATTCCATTATCTTAGCGCTTTTGCATGAATTTTCCAAATCCAAACCAAGTTTATATAGAAATGTTTCAACTATTCTGTGATTTCTTTTGATTGTTCTGACTACTTCCAACCCTTTTTCTGACAACTTTATGTTTCCATTTTTTTTCATGATATATCCCTTTTCCTTTAAATTATTCAAATATTCCTCTGATGTTGAAGGCTTCACACTTAAAGCATTTGAAACCTGAGTAACGTTGGGGAACCATCCTTCCTGGGAAAGATCATAAATAATTTGGAGGAAATCCAATTCTCTTTCGGTAAGACCTAAATTATTTAGATTCATACGAACCTTTTATACCAACTAATATTTAAACCTTGTTGATGAATTAAAAACAAAATTAATATAAAAAAATACATTATTAACAAACATGAAAATAAAAGATATAGCTCTTCAAGAGATTAAAATACCATTAAAAAGGGTATTTACAATTGCATCAGGATCATCAGAATATGCTAACAATTTAATAGTCAAGGTTCTAACGGATGAATATATAGGATACGGTGAATCATCACCATCCCTCCATGTTTTAGGAGAAAATGCTGGAACTGTGAAAGAAATATTTCCTAAGATAAAAGAAAAAATAAATGATCTTGAAGTTGAGGATATTAGAGAGATATCAAAAATATTAAAAAAAATTCCAAATAATCAAAGTGCTAAGGCAGGATTAGATATTGCCCTATACGATCTTCTTGGAAAAAAATATAAGGTACCTTTGAATGAAATTCTTGGCACATCAAAAGTGAGCAAGGATACGGATATAACAATTGGTATTATGGAAAATAATGAGGCTGTAAATCTTGCCTATGAATATGTAAATGATGGATTTAAATCATTAAAAATTAAAGTAGGAAAAAATTTAAAAAATGATATTGAAAGGGTAAGGATGATAAGAGATTCTATTGGAAACAAAATTGAACTTCGTGTTGATGCTAATCAAGGATACAATTTTCATGAGGCAAGAGAATTTATAAATGCAATAAATAAATTTGAAATTGAATTTATTGAACAACCATTACCCTATTACTTATTAGATAAATTATCGGAATTAAGATTACAATCTAGCATTCCAATAATGCTTGATGAAAGTCTTAAAAGTATTAGGGATCTTAATGAAATAATAAGCAAGAAAGCCGCAGATATGATTAACATAAAATTGATGAAAACATCTGGAATAACGGATGCACTAGCAATAGCGGATCTTGCTAGGGCATATGACTTAAAAATAATGGTAGGCTGTATGTCAGAAACTTCATTAGGAATTGCAGCCTCTATGCATTTCGCTCTAGCTATAGATGCAGACTACGTTGATTTAGATTCTCATTTTAATTTAAAAGAGGACATTGCAGAAAATCCAATTAAAAATGTATTCGGAATGAATTATGTTAATAATGATCCAGGTCTTGGCATATACCTAAAGGATGAATATCTATGAAAATTATAATTGGCGTAACTGGTGCTTCGGGAATTTCATATGCATTAAGGTTAATAGATCTACTTAAAGAAGAAAAATACTTGATAATTACAGAGAACGCAAAGAAAATCATGAAATACGAAACTGGCATGGACTATAAAATATTGGAAAAGAAAGTAAAAAAAATATACGATGATAACGATCTTTTTGCACCTGTTGCATCAGGAAGTACCAAATTCGATGCTTTTGTTGTTATTCCAGCTTCAATGAATACAATTGCCAAATTTGCAGGGGGTATTTCAGATACATTAATTACTAGAGTTTTTTCAGTATCATTAAAAGAAAAAAGAAAAATTATAATTGTACCAAGGGAAACACCATTGAATTCAATTAACCTTGAAAATATGAAAAAGTTATCCGACCTTGGTGTAGTTGTAATGCCTGCTTCACCTGGATTCTATCTTAAACCTAAAACCATAGATGATCTTTTAGACTTTATAGTTTTCAGGATTCTTGACCATTTGGGAATTGAAGGTGATTATCCAAGATGGGAAAAAAATACATTCTAGACACATCAGTATTCCTTTCAGGAAAATCATTTCCACTGGACAATGAAATTATAATACCTGAAAGTGTTCTGGAAGAATTAAAAAATATAGAAAAATATTCAATATTAATAGAAAGATCCAAAATTATTCAACCTTCAGAACTGAGTTTAAAGATAGCTATTGAAGCAGCAGAAAAAACTGGAGATATAAATAAGCTTTCAAAAACGGATCTTGATATAATTGCACTATCACAGGAATTCGATGCAGTTGTTATAACAGATGATTATGCAATACAGAATGTTTTAAAATTTTTAAAAAAACCATATTCTGGAATGGCAATAAAAGAAATTAAACAGAATTTTAAATGGGTATACAGGTGCACAGGATGTAAAATATACTTTGAAAAATATTACGAATCCTGTCCTGTATGCGGATCTCCCTTAAAATTAGTAAAGAAGAAGCTTTAAATAATATTTAACAATTTGAGTGTCGGGTAGGTGGCAGAGTGGTGATGCGCGAGACTGCAGATCTCGTTTATTGGGGTTCGATTCCCCACCTACCCTCTGAAATTTTATTAAATTCCCTGTAAATGAAAAGTGATGTTCTTATCTTCCAATAATCCTTTAAAAAGTTTTTATTAACTGGCAATGTTTTGAAATTGAAATCATAAATAACATCCATTAATACGAGATTTTCTGCAGGTACAATATATCTACTTACATTTGAATATGGATCGCCTTCACCGTATGCTAAGAATCCAATAATTCTTCTTACCATGTTCCACAAAAAGCTTTGACCCCTGACATCTATAATAATGAAATCATCATCACTTTTTATTTCTATTTTAAAAATTTTTCTCACTGATTTCCTTTCATCTTTCCTAGAAAAATTTGAAAAATCATGCTCCCCAATAAATTGCGTAGCCTTTTTTTCCATTTCATCAATATTGAAATTTCTATTAAAAAGAAAGTACCTGTACCATCTTTCCTTCGCATACCTTGGCTTAAAATCATTTTCAACGATAGCATATGAATGGAACAACATGTATTTTGTTTTTGAATTTAATATGCCCATTATTTTATTTATATTGTCAGATGATATTATTCCAATTACATTTCCTATGGCACTAACATTCCTGTCCGTCCTGCTTGAAGTATAAACATTATCTGAAATATTATATTCCTTTAAAATTTTTAAAATTTCACCCAACACAGTATATCTATTTTTTTCAAATGAAAATGAATCAAATTTTGTTCCGTCGTATCCAAATTTTAAAAGATACACAAATATGAAATCTTTTTATAGTATTTAAGCATTTATTATATGATGAGTTATAAAATTCCAGACAATAAATTATTATCATTCATAATTAAAAAAGTAATTAAAGAAAAAAAGGTAATTAAATCACAAAAAAATTTTTTAAACTATGTTCTTGAAGAATTAAGGTCATCTGGCATTGATTATAGATTGGATGGAAAAAGGTTAAGAAAAATTGCAATAAACGATTTGAAATTGAAAGTGGATATAGAATATAGGGAAAGTAATGAAGAATCAAAAGATTTAAAAATATGCCCAGTATGCGGTAATAAGCTTATGGACATAAAAAATTTGACATTAGACGGTAAAACGGTGTTTACAGGAAAAAAATGTACAAAATGTTCATATTGGACAGGTCTTAAAAAAAGAATTCCGAAAAAGTATACATTCTATGGGGATGGTGAATATGATAAGCAAAAAAAGCGGAAATATGATAGTAGCTAAAATAGAAAAGGATGAAGATATATTCCAGAGCATAGAGGACTTGATTAAAAAATATGGAATAAAGGGTGGAATTATAGTTACAGGCGTAGGGATGCTGAAGAATTTTGAAATTGGATATTGGAATGGAAAAGAATATGAAACGAAAAAATTTGAAAAAAATCACGAACTAGTTGCGATGCACGGAAGTATTGCAGAAAATGATCCTAAAATTCATGTGCACGTTGGATTGGCAGGATCGGACCATATAATAATAGGGGGTCACCTTATAAGTGCAAAGGCAGATCCAATGGTAGAACTTACAATTATGGATACAGGATTTTCTATGCAAAGATCATATAATGAAAAAACATCTCTTAAAGAATTGAATTTTTAAATTATGTTTATTTTTTATTTGATTCTATTTTTAATAGTCCTTTTTCTTTTTTCTTTTATATTGAAAATTTTAGATCTGCTAGGTTCAATTTTTGCTTTTATTCAGGGATTGATTGTTTCAATTTTTGGATCCATCTATTTTTTATTCCTTCTAATAATTTTTGTTGCAATTTCCTTTATTGCTACACATTATAAACATTCAAAAAAGGAAGGAATTTCAGGATTTGAAAATACAAGATCCTGGAAAAGTGTATTTTCTAAAGGAATAATTCCATTTATTGTTGTTTTTTTGCCATTAAGCTTTTTCAATAAAGAATTATTTTTCTCAATTGCAGTTGCTGCAGCAACATCAGATACAATTTCTGGAGAACTTGGTGTCCTATCTAATAGGGCATTTTACATAACAAACTTAAAAAAGGCAAGGCCTGGTGATAATGGGGCAATATCAATCTTGGGTGAAATTTGGGCTATTGTTGGTTCCCTTATAATAGCAATTTTTTCATACATTTTTTTTAATTTAAACATTTTTGAATTTATTTTGATTGTAATTTTAGGATTTGTGGGAAGCCAAATAGATAGCCTTATGGGTGCGTTATTGGAAAACAAGGGAAAAATGAAAAAATATACTGTAAACATAGTTGCAATAGGATTAAGTATTCTTTTGGCATATATCTTTTTGCTATGAAAAAGATTCTACTCATAATATTGGATGGATTGGGGGACAGACCTTCAAAGGACCTAGGAAATAAAACTCCATTGCAGGCGGCAAACAAAAAAAATTTGAATTATTTAGCTTCCAAGGGAATGGTTGGCCTTTTTGATCCAATTTCTCCAGGCATCAGACCTGGAAGTGATACAGCACACCTTTCAATACTTGGATATGATCCTTATAAAACTTATACTGGGAGAGGGCCGTTCGAAGCACTTGGTCTTGGAATGGATCTTAAGCCAGGGGATGTGGCATTCAGAGGAAATTTTGCGACTGTTAATGATAATTTCATCGTTGTTGACAGAAGGGCAGGAAGGATTGATAATGGTACAGATGAACTAGCAAAATCCCTTAACATGAAAATAGGTGATGTGGAAATTCTGGTCAAGGAGGGTGTAGAGCACAGAGCAGCTGTTGTTCTTAGAGGAAAAAACCTCTCTTCAAAAATAACGGATGTTGATCCTCACCAGGAAAATGCATCTGTAAAAGAATCAAAACCTCTTGATGAAAAGGCAAAATTAACTTCGGATTTAATTAATGAATTTACAAGGAGAAGTTACAAAATTCTAGATTCCCATCCCATTAATATAGAAAGGAAAAAAAGTGGAAAAAATCCAGCAAACATTCTTCTTGTGAGAGGTGCAGGCATAGTTCCAGAATTGGAGGATTTTAACAAAAAATTTAATTTGAAAGCAGCGTGCATAGTAGGTGTACCCCTAATTTCAGGCATATGCAAATTGGCAGGCATCAAGCCTATTTCAGTTCCTGGTGCTACTGGCACATTAAACACCAATATGGAAAATAAAATTAAGTATGCAATAGAAAATCTAAAAGAATTCGATTTTATTCTTATGAATATAAAGGCTACAGATATTGCAGGGCACGATGGCAATGCAATATTAAAAAAAGAAGTAATTGAAAGGGCGGACAAAGCATTCGAACCATTGTTGGAGCATCTTGATGAATATACAATCATGATTACAGGAGATCATTCCACACCCTGCTCTGTAAAGGATCATACTGGGGATCCATTGCCAGTATTAATTTCCACATCGGGCATAAGATCCGATGGAATAGATGAGTGGAATGAAATTTCTGCTGCAAAAGGTTCCTTAAGGATTTCTGGAAAGGATGTAATAAATGTACTTTTAAATTACAGTGATAGGGCGGAGAAATTCGGCGCATGATTGAGTACCTGATCCTCATATTAATTATTTTTTTCATTTTTTATTCATATTACAGAAATAAGCATGCTGTATTTTTTATTGTACTAGCAAATTTAATTATATTTGCCATAGAAATGTATTATATATATAACAATATTAATATTTATGAAATTCTAGGATTCAGCACAAACAATATATTATCAATTCAACTAATTACAGGAATTTTTACACATTATGATTACATTCACATACTTTCAAATATGGTCGTCCTTTTATTCATAGGTTATCCGTTCGAGATGAAAGTTGGGGCTAGAAAATTCATAATTATTTATTTAATAACAGGAATAATTGCTGAGATAATATATGCTCTTGTGCACATAAATGAATATTATATCCTCCTTGGTGCTTCAGGTTCAATTTTCGGCATTATGGGAGCCTATTTGAAATTATATCCGGAAGACGAAATATCTATGTTCCTCGGTTTTATATTTTTCCCAAAAATAAAAGTAAAGTTTGCTGTCTTCTTTGCTGCACTTATAGAATTACTTGCCATGGTACTTTCATATGAAGATAATGTGGCACACCTTGTACATATTTCAGCCTTTATAATAGGATTTTTTATAGCGCCAATATTCATGATAACTAGGAAAAAGGAATTTAGCAATGACGATTTGAAGAATCTTGTAAAGGATGAAAAATCTAAAGAAATGCTAGAAAAAATTGAAAAAGAAAAGATAGAAATCGTAAGAAAAATATTGATTGAGGAATATCTTAAATATGTGTGTGAAAAATTTGAAAAGAAAGGTGAAAATATTTATTGCAATGGAAAAAAATATAAATTATGATTTCCAGAATTTTTTATTCTTTGCAAAATTAAGTTCAGCTTCAGCAATATCTTTAACGAGGTACAGTTCATCTGAATGTGGTGTTTTAAGAATCCTGAGGGCAGTTTCATAGCCTACACCTCTTCCAGCGAGTGCGATTATAGCATCCTTTTTGTAAGTTCTTATCAATGTGGATATATTTTGAGCTTTCTTATAGAATTCATTTTCTTCCTTTGTTTTTGGACCATTTTTTATAATGCTTACCTTATCCCTCTCATATTTTCTTAAAACTGTTACCCTTACTGAGCCACAATAAATGCATCTTACATCTGATACATCTGAAATCTTTTTTGTCCAAGAACTTTTGCAGTCCATGCAGACAAATATCATTTCCTGGCTTAATAGTCTGTTTCTTATTGCATTCAGTACAGTAGGTGTGAGCCTTGTCCTTCCAGATTTATTTTCTATATAGGTTAAATATGAATCCATTGTTTTATCAAAATTTACAATATCAACTGAAATCAAACCCTTTCTTATTGCGTCAAGGATCTGTTTTGTATTCTCTAAATCAAGATAATCCCATATTGATTTATTTATCGCCTCTTGAAAGATTAATGAATCCTTGTACAAATCCGTGATTTTTTCTATTTTAAGTGATGAAAAATCCGCACCCTTTGAAATTATTCCAAATTTTTTACCTACATATATGAAGACCCTTGTAAAAAATCTTGAATTGGGTAATGCGTATTGAATATCCCTCTCCATATTTATATCAGAAAGAAGAATTTCTTTTATGGACTTTTCATCTATAGGAATGCTATTTGTTGATAAAAGTATTGTATAGGGAGTAATGCTTAAACTTACATTGTAACCCCTTTCCTTTAGAGCTGTCATTATTATTAGGCCTAATGTTTCATTTATTTTAGTCCCAAACCAGTTTTCTATTATGGTGTCTTGACCTTTTCTTGATATCCTTATTCTCCTTGATGATGAATGATCCTGATTCCACCATGAAATTAACTTATTTTTTGCCGCTTCATTTAGATAATCTGGCAATTCCTTCGATTCTCTTATTTTTACAACATTCTTAGCAACTTCAAAAGGAACAGGTATGTCTTCCCCTACCCATTTAGGGGGTGTTGCAATTTCTTCAACAAAATCAACAAGTATCGTATCATCCTTTATATCAATTACCCTCCATGTTATACCCTTCATCACAAATGTCTGTCCTTCAGATATTTCCTGCGAAACAAAGCTCTCATCTAGAGTTCCTATAAACCTTTTTGTTGAAAATTCAATAACACGATATATTTTTTCATCAGGTATCATGGATGGATTATCATAGAAATATTCAAGTGATTTTGATCCCCTGTGGATGTAATCACCATCAAATCTTACCATTTTTATTTCTGTCATGAAATTAAGAAAATTTAAAAATTCTTCTTCAGTAAGATCATTGAAGGCGTAAGATCTTTTAATAGTTTCATAGGCAAAATCAAATTTAATTGATCCTTCGGTGTATACCCATGATGTGATCTGGTTTGCAAGTACAACATAAGGTTTTTTTCTAACTTCCAGTTTTTCTATTAAACCCCTCTTCGATAAATCAACTATGCTTACAGCCTCTTCTATTTCAACAGGATCTCCTGAAATTATTGCACCCTTAGAGATATGGCCTAAGCGGTGGCCTGCTCTGCCTATCCTCTGCATTAACCTGTATACTTGCCTAGGTGAATTAAATTGTACAACAAAATCGGCTCCTCCAATATCTATGCCAAGTTCAAGCGACGATGTACAAATTAGCGCCTTTAATTTACCCTCTTTTAAAAGTTGTTCATTCTGTGTCCTTATTTCCTTTGAAAGTGATCCATGGTGTACACCTATTCTATCATCCATTTTTATTTTGTTTAATCTCATTGCAATATCTTCAGCTGTAAATCTTGTATTCACGAAAATCAAAGATTGATTATAATTGTTAACAAGATTTACGGTGTGCATTATAGCTGAACCATAATCTGGGTCGCATAACATTTCTTCACTCTCTTTTTCATATACCCTATCGGGAGATTCAATTGAAACTGAAAATTCTTTGAATAGAGAACTTTTTATAACCCTTACATTCTTTTTTGGAGAAAGGAATTTTGCAATTTCATTTTCATTTCCAACTGTAGCAGATAAACCTATTCTTTGGATATTCCCTGAATAATTTTCTAAACGTTCTATTGCTATGGCCAACTGCCATCCCCTTTCATCCTGAACCAATTCATGAATCTCATCTATTATGACAGTTGTTATATTTTTCAAATGCTCTCTTAACTTTTTGCCAGAAAAGAGTATCTGCAATGTTTCAGGCGTTGTTATCAATAAATCAGGTGGTGTTTCGCTTACTACCCTCCTTTCAGTTTCTGAAGAATCACCATGGCGAATGTTAATTGTTACCCCTAAAGCTTCACCATATTTTTTTATTCTTTCAAAAAGATCCCTGTTTAGAGCCCTTAATGGTGTAATATATATGGCATGTATTTTCCTTGGCTTTTCATTTGCAATTCTTGCAAGAATTGGTATTATAGATGCCTCCGTTTTACCACTTCCAGTGGGTGCAATAAGTAGAACATTTTCCTTGTTGTATATGGAATCATATACCTCCTGCTGATCACTTGTTAATTCATTTATACCAAAGTTTTTTAGAACCGATAATATGTTATCATCAATCACAGGAAGGTTAAAATTTAGCATTATAAAAAATTTCACATTTTAAAAAAATTGTATGATTTATAAAAAACATAATATTCGAGTATCAAAATCACGAAAAATGCAATAAATGTAATTGGCATTAAAATTTGAAAAGTATAAAGCTCAATGATCATTAGAAATAGAATTAGAAAAATACCAAACAGTGTAAAATTTACATGGAATATGATTTTTTTCGACTGTTTATTTCCTGTAAATGAATATGGTATTCCACTTACCTTGTATGATATGAAGTTTCTAAGAAATATGTATGATAAAATTAATATTATCAATGTAATAATTAACAAATAATAATTTTTATAAAAAATGTCAAGAAGTAAAAATAGTGAATATGCTGATAAAAATATTCCAGGCATATAATGCTTTTCTGTAATTGGTATGGGCCTATAAAAGAATATTGATCTAAGTGTTCTGGAAATTACACTTGCTGAAAATTTCAAATATTCAGGAATTAGGTTTGTCAAAACCCTAGTAAACCTAGTGGACATCTTAAGCAAAAATGGCGTAATTAATGTTGTAATTATAACAATAGCCCCTGTAATACTAAAAAGAACATTAGAATATGGTAAGACTGAATGGTTCGTTTCTTCAGAAATACTGTTTGCTATGTTTGCGAATATTAGTGAATCCTCATTCCTTGGTACAAGACCAGAACCTATGAATAATGAACCTTTGCCTGAAAAACCGACCAAATAGCAAACAGTTGACATGATAAACACTTCACCTAAAATAATTGTTAACACTGAAATTAAAATCAGATATGCATATTTAACAAACGCAAATAGGTTTACACTTATTCCATATGTAACAAAGAATAGGGCTGCGAATGCATATTTAAAACCACTCAATTTTGATTCTATTTCCTTGGATAAATCTGTTTCTGAAAATAACATGCCAGCAAAGAATGCACCAATTGCAGGAGTTATATTAAAAATTTCAAGCAATGCACTAATAAGAAATATTACCATTAAAACAAAAATTACAAACAGTTCCTCATTCTTTTTTGTGAATATTCTCTTTTTTATTGATGGCATGAATACTCTAGTTAATACGATAATGAATGCAATAAATGAACCGACACCTATGTACTCTATATTCAATAACTGAGGTAAATTTGTTTTTGTAACAAGGAAGCCAGAAAATATTACAATCATGAAAATTGAAATTATATCTTCCATGATGAGCATGTTTAAAAGTGCCTCAGCTTCCATTGCTGATAATTTTCTTAAATCATCTACACTTTTTGCTGTAACAATTACACTACTTGCAGATATTATAAAAGCAAGGAATAGTGAATCAAAAATGTCCCAATGAAAGAATAAGCCAATTAAGAAGCCTAAAACAAACATTACAGAAATATCTGTTATACCTAAAACAGTTGCAACAAGGGTTGTTTTTTTAAATTTTTGTGGTGCAATATTCAAACCTATAAAAAATAGAAGGATAACAAGACCGAGCTGTGAAAATATTGTTGGTATTTGACTATTTTGCATTATACTAGAATAATGAAAACCTAATATCGTAAATGATATGGATGGGCTTAGTATAAGTCCTATGATTAAGTATCCAATCATATTTGGTTGCTTTATTTTTGTTGCTAAAAGACCACCTATTAATGCAATTAAGAACAAAATACCTAAATCAAGGAATAGAAAATCCATTTTTTATTCTCCTGAAAGTATGATATCACCTGCTCTAGCTATTGCACTAAGATCCCTTTCGATCTTTCCATTTCTTATAAAGAATAATGCATTTTTTTCTATCTTTGATATTTCCACATTTTTATCCTCGTTCACATAAGTCCATTTTAATATGGATTTACCCAATTTGAGAAACTCTTCACCTTTCTTAAATTCAATATTAATTTCCATGAGAAGCATTGACAATGTTTTTGCATCTTCCTCAGATAACGGGATAACAAAGAAATTTGAATCTTCAGCAAAATATATTTCTTTTGTGCCGTCGGTTTTGATCACCACGGATATTGGACCGTAGCTACCCTGGAATGTGTATTTTATTCCTATCCCTGGCATCAGTGATTCTACCACATCCATGTTTATAAGATATTACATTCATTTTATTAATTTTTGTGAAATATTTAATAAAAAATTCGGATAAAAAATAAATAAACTATTTGTTTATCAGATACTATGAAAAATGAAATAGATAATGAATATAGGTCTTTTCCTTTTCCAGATTACAAGAAAAAATATGAAAGGGACAGGCAGTTCAAACAGATACACATAAAAGCTGAAATATTTCCAAATTTTGAAAAAAAGGAATTTTCAGCAATTGAAGAAATATTTCTTGAAGCAATATATGCAGATTTAGATGAAATAGGATTAGATGCAAAAGAAATTGAAATAAAAAAATTGTACTTCAATGAAAAAGAAATAACATATAATTATGATGGAGAGATCATTAAAATAATTTTTTCTCAGAAGGTTAGAAAAGGAGAAAAATTTAGTATAAAAATAGAATATAAATCTAAACCTGTAAGGGGAATATTTTTCATTGCACCGGATGAAAATTATCCAAACAAACCATACCAGTTATGGACACAGGGTGAGGATGAGGATACCAGGTATTGGCTACCATCCTACGATTACCCAAATGAGAGAACAACAACAGAAATGGTTGTCCATGTGCCATTAAATTATTATGTTGTTTCAAATGGTAAATTAATTTCAAAAGAAAAAAAGGAAAATGAAATTATTTACCATTATATGGAAGATTTCCCACATGCAATATATTTAACATCTATTGCGGCTGGAAATTTCTTTGTTTATGATGATGAAATAGATTCAGTCAAGCTTGAATATATAGTGCCTTATGAAATGAAGGATTACATAAAGAAAAGTTTTCTGAATACTCCAGATATGATAAGGCATTTTTCAAGACTCTTCAATTTTAAATATCCATATGGTAAATATTCCCAGGTTGTGGTCAAAGATTTCATATTCGGAGGTATGGAAAATATTAATGCTACAACACTTACAGAATATACCCTTCATGACGATAGAGCGCATAATGATTACATAAGTGAAGGTTTAATATCTCACGAACTAGCTCATCAATGGTTTGGTGATTTCATAACCTGCAGGGACTGGTCACATGCATGGTTAAATGAAGGCTTCGCAACATATATGAATGCTGTATATTTTGACCATTTTCTCGGCCATGAAGATTTCCTTTATGAATTGTATCAGGATGAACAAGCTTACAAAAGGGAAGATTCACAAGATTATAGAAGGCCTATAGTAACAAATATTTACAAATACCCAGGTGAATTATTTGACAGGCACTTGTATGAAAAAGCATCACGTGTTTTGCATATGCTGAGAAATGAAGCTGGTGAATCATCATTCTGGAATTTTATTCAAAATTATTTAGAATTGAACGGTGGAAAAAGTATTGAAACTCATGATTTGATATCCGTTCTTCAAAATGTGACGGGAAAATCATGGGAACAATTTTTCGATCAATGGATATACCATGCAGGGCATCCTGAATTCAATGTAACTTATTCCTACGAAAACAATAAGGTAAAAATAAAATTTGAACAAACACAGAAGGGAATAGATACACCAGAAACATTTTCAGTTCCAATGGAAATAGCTTTCTATGCTAATAATAAAAGAATTGTTCATTTGGTTAGGATAAAGGATAAAATTGAACAATTTACATTTCAAATGGATGAACCGGAGGCAATTTCAATAGACCCTGAAAATATTATTCTAAAGAATATAAAATTTGAGAGACCAAAAAAAATGGTTATCAAACAGTTAGAACTGGGAAAAACGGTAATGGAAAAAATTAATGCTATTAATGATCTTAAAAAATTATCTGGCCAGGATGTAATAGATGCCTTGAAAAATGCAATTTTAAATGATAATTTCTATGGTGTGAAAATAGAAGCTCTCCATGCTCTGAGTGAAATTGGCACAACGAGTGCCTTTAATGCATTGAAAGAAATAGGTAAATATATAATTGGAAACTGGGATGTAGATTCTAGGGTAAGGGCAGCTTATGCAGAAAGCTTAGGTAATTTCTATAGGGAAAATGATGCATTGGAAATCTTAGAAAAGTTCCTAAGGGTTGAGAAGAAATATGTACCTATATCAAAAGCACTTGAAAGTATTGGTAAAATAGAGCTGGAAACAGGATTAGATATTCTAGTAGAATTCAAAAATGAAATATCCTGGTCAGAAATTGTAAGAAGGGGCATGGTTAACGGTTTAGCAAATTTAAAGGATAGACGTGCTAAGGAAATCATTTACGAATTTACAAAACTTGGTTATGATCAAAGGCTCAGAGCAACTTCAATAATAGCAATGGGTAAGATTTACGAACATGATAAGAATGTTTTACCTTATCTTTACAAGGCATTGAAGGATAATTATTTTCAGGTAAGGGCAGCAGCTGTTCAGGCAATACAGAATGTGGATGAAAAGGATGCAATACCAGAACTGGAACTTTCATATGATCGTGAAGTTGATGCACATATTAAAAGATCCATAAGAAATGCTGTCACAAGCATCATTCAGGGGAAAAAAGAAACGGATGAATTAAAGAACCTCAGAGAAGAAATAGAAGATTTAAAAAGAAAATACAAGGAATTGAGTGAAAAGATTAAATGATAGATAAAATAATAAATTTAAGGAATAATGTAAAAAGAGAAAACAGGCCAGACCAGTACGTTTCATTGTGGTTTGAAGATGAGCCCTATAAGAATAAAAGAGAAAAATCTATGGTACTAGTCCTTAGGACAAGGGGATGTTTCTGGTTCTACCATTCAGGATGCACCATGTGCGGTTATTACAACGATACTAATCCTACAAATGTTACGGATGAGGATTTATTAAAACAGGTCGAAAGGGCAAAGGAAAAATACAGTGGTGAAAAAATTGTTAAGATATACAATTCAGGAAGCTTCTTTGACAGAAACGAAATTTCCCAAGAAATGCAATTAAAAATTCTGAACACATTTTCAGATGCAGAGAGGATCATTGTTGAAACTAGACCTGAATTTATTAATGAACGTATGCTTGAAAATTTCTATGAGTTTAAAAATAAGATCATGATAGCCATAGGCCTTGAAAGCTCAAATGATGAAATTCTTGAAAATTCAATCAATAAGGGCTTTAAAGTGGATAATTACAAAAGAGCTGCTGAATTGCTCCTTGAAAAAAATTTTGCCCTAAAAACTTATGTCCTTCTCAAACCACCTTTTTTATCAGAGAAAAAGTCTATTGATGATGCAATAAGCTCCATAGAATTCGCATCACAATATTCTGAAATAATATCATTAAATCCCGTAAATATTCAGAATAATACTCTGGTTGAGTATCTATGGAGGAAAGGATACTATAGATCACCCTGGTTATGGTCCGTTGTAGAAGTGCTTAAAAGAACTGCCTATTTGAAAAAGGTAGTTTCTTTCCCAACAGGACCAGGTAAAGAAAGAGGGGCACATAATTGCGGTAAATGCGATGATGAAATCATCCATGCAATAGAGGAATTTTCATTCAAACAGGATATAGATATTTTAAATAATATAAAGGAATGCGATTGCAAAAAAAATTGGAAATATATTATTGAAATGGAGGATCTTACATTTTCCACAATAGGCGTTCAATGACCTACCCCTATTTCATTTGCAATATCCTCCAGATCTAGCTCGAATAATTTCACCTTTGTTGGTATGCCATCTGCGCTCCATCCTCTAGCCTGGTAATATTCATCAAGCATGTTTTCAAGTTCCTCTTTTTTAACATATGACCCCTTAGAGACACCCTTAGGTATTGGGTCCTTCATGACACGTTCAGGCAAATAATCATCCTTCCTTGTAAAACCTTCCCTAGCATTGAAAGATCTTTCAACATTGTATATCCTTTCACCTATATATGCCAATTCTCCAATGGACATATCAAATCCAGTATAAGCTTTTATTATGTCAATAAAACCTTCAAGGAAAAACATGTGCCTAGAAAATTTGCAGACACCAAGGGCATCGTATAAGCTCATTAAATCTTCGTGCACCTTTACTTCGAATCCCTTGCCCTTTGCGCTTAATCTATCAACACCTTCAAATTTCCACCATTTTCCTACAAGTTCAGTTCCATAAACACCCGCTGTAAGATGACAGGCACCTCTTACAGACACAGCTTCTGCCAATGCCATACCCTTTATTCCTCTTATATCATAAGCAGGCGGCTCTAGACCTTTGATTTCAAGTGCGAACTCTTGGCCCTTGCCCAATGACCTATATGCATTTCTTACTCCATCTGAAAGCAATTTTCCTAAATCACCTTTTTTGTAAGCCATATCCTTTAGGACCTTGGCAACAGAATCAGGATCTCCAAATTTTAAATCCCCTTTGAGTATATTTTTCTCTATTGCTTCCATTGCCCAAGATATTGTTACTCCAGCAGAAATTGTATCCATACCATAAAGATCGCAAAGCATGCTCAAATATGCAACAGCTTCTGGATCATCTATTTCAAGGTTTCCTCCCAATGAATACATTGTTTCATATTCTAGACCATCTACATATGTACCAGCATATTTACCAGTTTTGACCTCGAATATGTGGCCGCATGGTTTTGTGCAGTTTGGGCATGGATGGTACCCAGTAACATATTTTTGTGCCCAGTTGTAAGGGTCTATGCCTGAAAGCTGCCCTTCCTTGAGATTATCGAATGCCTTCTCAAAATATCCCTGCTGCCAGTTCCTTGATGGGAATGTACCCTTTTGAGTATTCATCCAGGCATAAAATTCACCTGTTCCATATTTCATATCATCCCTCGAGGCTGGATGATCCTTCATAATGTTAACCCATTTCTTTATTTGTTCAAGCATCATTTTATGGTCAAATTCGGGTACTTTTTTTGTTCCCCTTATTGCTATGGCCTTCAATTTTTTTGAACCCATTACTGCCCCTAGACCTGTTCTTGCAGCCTGCCTTTCTTCACAGTCTATTATGGATATTCTTAACAAATTTTCACCCGCTGGACCTATAGCAGCTGTGGCAAATCCTTGATATTTTTCTTTCAGCCTCTTCTGCGTTTCCCTTGTATCCAAACCCCACAGATCAGTTTCCTCAATTTTTATTTTATCATCTTCAATTATTACAATGGAAGGCTTTTCAGCCTTGCCTTTTATAATTACCATATCATATCCAGATTTCTTAATTTCCGGGCCTATCGTAGCTCCGGCTACAGCCCTTCCAAATGCACCTGTTTGTGGTGATTTAGAAACAAAAGTAGTTTTAGATGCAGTTGGAATTCCGCTTGAAACCAGCATACCTGGTGAAATTATAAGAACATTCTTTTCATCTAATGGATCTGTATTTTTAGGTACCTCCTTGTAAAGGTAATAAGCAGCCAAACCTACTCCACCTAAAAATTTCCTCATTATTGATTCATTAACATTTTTAATTTCGCTCGACTTCTTTGAAAGATCTATTTCAAGTATTTTTCCCCAAAATCCGTTCATAGAAAGGAAAAAACATATTATTTTATAAATTTATTTATGCAAAGATGAGCATAATGGCCATTTCAAAAGATTAACTTAGCTTGCTTTGCATAGTTATAATTTTTTAGTTTTGAAAGATTTTCATCCTCAAGAATAATTTTCTTCGTTTCTGAACTGTTAATAGATAATTCTATGATTTTTGTTCTTCCATATCTACCCATTGATTTTACTTTGGCGGATATTATGCCTAACATATCCAAGTCGGAGAGCATATCTGTTATTCTCCTTGGTGTAAGTATAGGTATTCCAGCACTTGAAGCTAAATTTCTATATGCATCGAATACATCACCTGTACTTGCCTGTGCTATTCCTGATTCCTTTAACAAAGCTATGGAAAGAACTAGGACCTTAGTTTGGAGAGGTAATGTTTTTAGTGTTTCAGCAACCGCATCATACTCAAGTTTATTCTTGGCTATGAAAACATGCCTTTCTTCAACTGTATTATCATTGTTTGATATTGCAAGCTGAATCGATGTTTTCATTAGTTCTATGGCCTTCCTCGCATCACCATTTTCCTGTGATGCAAGCGTAGAGATTAAACGCACAGCACCTTCTGTGACAAAATTAGATACATTTGCCAGTTTCAACCTATCATTGAGAATATCCGTAATATCATCAGAGGAATATGGTGTAAATACTATCTTTTCCTCATTCAACCTGCTTTTAACCCTTGGATCTAGAAATTCTGAAAACTTTAAATCGTTTGTTATTCCAACAATCGTTATGGATGAGTTTTGAAGCTCTGAATTCATTAACATTATTTGATAGAGAAGATCATCACCATTTTTAATTACAAACCTATCTATTTCATCTAAAACGACTATAATGCTACCATTCCATCTATCTATATTGTTTCTGGCAGTGGTATAAACCTTATCCATCGACCAGCCAGTGAAGGGAATTTGTTCACCCTTCACTGCATTTCCTATGGATTCTATTACTGAATAGGCATTATCCTTTACCTGGCAATTTAAATAAATAAATTCAACATTTTTTTTACCGTGCGAAATTTCTTTTAATTCCCTTCCAAGGAACTTTATCACTGCGGTTTTACCTGTGCCCGATTTACCATAAATAATTTCATTTTTGGGACTTGCGCCGATGAATATTTTAGCAAAATTATCTGCAATCAGCGTCATTTCCTTTTCTCTGTGTGGCATCCTTGATGGAACGAAACTTGGTTCGAAGACCTTTAAGTCAAATGTATTCAATTCCGTTCTTTCAAGGTATTTATTAAATATGTTTTCCATATCAGGTCCCTGCAACCAAAGTAATATTCTAGAATGTTAAAAAAGATTTCTTTACCTAATTTTTTATCAAAAAATTTATACCTTTTTTAAAAATGAATGTTAATTTTAACTGTTTAATAATTGAATGAATTTTCTTATTTCTCCGGTAAATCTTGAGTTTATTTTGAAAACAATATTTATTTTATTTCCCTCTTCCATCTTTTCTATTTCACCAAATTCATAAATAAAAGATAATAAAGGCATGTAATCCTTTTCAGGGGAAATTGAAATATTGAATTCCCTATCATACTTTAAGGATTCAGTAATTTTCTTTATTAGATTGTCTATGCCTGCTCCTGTTTTTGCAGAAATGAGAACAGGATCTGATAAGTTTTCTTTAACAAAATTAATTTTCTCTTCAAGTTTGTCTATTTGAAGATCAATTTTGTTAAGCACAGGAAGTATGTTTGATCTTGATTCATTTTTTAAAATTTCAAGTGAAGTGATAAATTTTTCTTTGAATATTTCGTATTCATCATGCGCGTCTATTAAAAGAAGTATTAAATCGGAATTGAATATGTCCTCTAGGGTAGCGTAAAAAGCCTCTATTATCCAGGGTGGTAGATTTCTTATGAATCCTACTGTATCAGTTATCAATATTCTCTTTTTTATTCCCTGTATTCTCGATGTTTTTGAAGCCAATGTTGAAAACATTCTATTATCCACGAGAACATTTTCACCTGAAATTGTATGCATTAGCTGGCTTTTACCACTGTTCGTATAACCAGCTATGCTCACAAGGTAAAAACCATTTCTTATTCTTAATTTTCTTCTTTCATTTCTTTCTTCCCTTATCCTTTCAAGCTCTTTTTTTATATTTTTTATTCTCCTCTGAACAAGGAAATAATACTGGTCTATGTCGTATTCACCACCGGCCATAAATCCTGGATGTTCACCCTTTTTAGACCTGTGTATCCATTCCTTTAGCAATGGAATTTGATAATTAAGTTTTGCAAGTTCTACTTCAAGAACAGCTTCTTTACTTTTAGCCCGGTTTGAAAATAATTCCAAAATTAGCATTATCCTATCGTATATGCTTGTTTTAAGCGCTTTTTCCAAATTGTACCATTGTACAGATTTTAGGACAGCATTAAAGAGGATTTTGTCTATTTTGTTACTTTCAAGAAATAATTCTATTTCTAGTAATTTGCCTTCACCAATGAAATATTTGGAAGAATAATGCCTGAAATAAAAAATTCTCTCTATCTTGTAATTTAATGATTCAGCAAGCTGAACAAACTCCTCATCTTCTCTCTGCATTATCAAAATGACTTTTTCTTGAACCATTCTTCAAATTCACCTAAAAGGTAAAGTGAGCCAGTAACAATGATAAAATCTGATTCATTTATTGCCATTTCAAATGCTTTGTTAGAATCTCTCTGAACTTGAACATTATCTATAAACATTCTTGCTTCCTGGGCAAGAATTTCTGCATCCTTTCTCCTGTCCTCTTTCACTTCTGTCACTATAATATGATCTGCTATTTCACCTAATCTTCTAAAGAATTCTATTGAATTTTTATCCTTCAATTGTGTAGCAACTATCAGAGGCCTCCTTGTGAATAATTCTTTAACAGTCTTTACCAAACTTTCTGCTGCCTCTGGGTTATGGGCAGCGTCCGTAATGATCAAAGGTTTTTCAGATTTAATTTCAAACCTTCCAGGAAATTTCACATTTGATATATTTTTATAATCAAGTTTTGGGTCAAAAATTTCTGCCATGGTAATTGCAACAAGTGCGTTCTTTATTTGGTGCCTTCCTATAAGGGGTATTTTTACATCATAAATTTTATCATCTTTCTTTGCCTTAAATTTCGTTCCATTTAAATTTATTTCTACATCGCTTACTTCATAAAGATCGTTAATATTGTAAAATGGAGCATTCCTTTCCTTTGCTAAATTCTCTAGGACCTTCAAAGGTTCATCTTTGTTTTCGCCTACAACAACAGGTGTATTCTTTTTAATTATACCACCTTTTTCAAATGCAATTTGAGATAACGTATTTCCTAACCTATCAGTATGTTCAAGAGAAATTGTAACTATGCCGCTGACAGATGATTTTATTATATTTGTGGCATCTAGCCTACCTCCCAGACCTACCTCAATTATTGCCGTCTGAATATTTTTATGTTTAAAATAATCGAAAGCCATTGCAGTTGTTACCTCAAAGAATGTTGGTTGATTACCTTCTCCGGCCATGATTTCAATGATCTTTCTTTTTTCCCTAATCCAATCTTTCATGAATTCATCTTCAATTTCTTTATCCAATGCTATTATCCTTTCATTGAACCTTTCAATGTGTGGACTTGTATACAAACCTGCCCTGTATTTGCTCTTTATAATTGTATATAACATTGCACTTGTAGACCCTTTACCATTTGTACCAGTAATATGCAGAGATTTGAATGAATCTTGTGGATTTCCTATCCTTGATGAAAATTCATACATTACATCAAGGCCTAATTTTACACCAAATCTTGATAACGAATACAAATATTCAAGTTCATCCATGCCATTATTCATATTCTGTACCATATCTGACCCTCTGATGTATCTTCAACAGCAATTCCATTTTCCCTTAATTTTAATCTTATGTAATCTGAAATTTCAAACAATTTTTTTTCCTTTGTTAATTTTCTTGTATCCAATAAAATTTCAATAAATTTCTCAACTGAGGAATCATTTCTAGGTAATATTTTCATAATTCTGTCAATGTCCTCTAGAAATGTTAATGCTGATTCTTTATCCAGGTTTGAGAATTTCTCCATATTTTTGTTTACAAATGCTATGAAACTCTGAATTACACTTATTGCTAAAGGAGTATTCATATCATCATCCATAGCATTTTCAAACTCTTTTCTGAACCTATTAATTTCAGCAACAAAAACAGGCTCTGATTCTTTTGCATTCAACGACTTTAGTTTTGAATGTGAAATAACAATCTTTTCCCAGCTCTGTTTTGCAAGATCTAATGATTCTGGCGAATAATCAACAGGAGATCTATAATGTGATGATAAAAGGAAAAACCTCAATAATTCAGGCCTAACCTCTTTTAAAATCTCCCTTATGTTTATCACATTTCCCATGGATTTGCCCATCCTTTCCTGCCTAACTGTTAGAAGACCTGTATGGAGCCAATAATTGACCATAGGTTTCTTTCCACTTACACTTTCCATCTGCGCTATTTCGCATTCGTGGTGTGGAAATATTAAATCCGACCCCCCTCCATGAACATCATACTGGGGACCGAAATGAAATTCTGTTATGGCCGTGTCTTCAATGTGCCAGCCAGGTCTTCCATCCCCCCAAGGGGATGGCCAAAAAGGTTCACCCTCCTTCCTTTTCTTCCATAATGCAAAATCTGCGGGATTTTTTTTATTTTCATTTATGTCCACTCTTGCTCCAGCTTTTATTGAATCAAGAGACTGGTGTGATAGTTTGCCATATTCAGGGAATTTTGATATGTCAAAATATACACCATCATTGGTCACATAAGCATAACCCTTTTCAAGTAAACGCTTGACTTGATCAATTATTTCATTTATGTAAAATGTAGCTGGTGCGTAAAGGTTTACTCCATTCACCCTTAATTTAAGCATATCTTGAATGTATTCATTGTAATATTTCTTAGATATTTCAAATGGATCCACACCAAGATCATTTGCTTTTTTTATTATTTTATCGTCAACATCAGTTATATTTTGCAAATAAAATACTTCATAACCTTTATATCTTAGATATTCTGAAAATGTATCAAAAAATATGTATGTTCTTGCATGGCCTATATGAGAATAATCATATACAGTTGGACCGCAGACGAAAATATTTACCCTTTTACCATAAATTGGTTTGAATTCTTTCTTTTCCCTGTTTAAGGTATCATACAGCTTCATGCTAGGGAGATAAATTTTTTTAGTATATAATTATTAATGATTTTCATTTTTAAAAATTTTCATAATAATAAAAAATAGCTTGATTTAAATAATATTTTTTAAAATCGTGTATTTTATAAATAAAAACTAAATTCAAAAAAGGAAAATTTTATTATTTCATTTCATTTATTAAAAATTGCCCTAGAGTGAAAGATCATGAAATTTATTGTCGATAGCATGCTTGGTAAACTCGCAAAATATTTAAGATTTCTCGGATACGATACACTATATCCTGATAATAAAGTTACTGATAATGAAATAATAGAAACTGCAAAAAAGGAAAATAGAATCCTTATCACAAGGGATAGGGAAATGGCTTCAAGATATGAAAAATCATTTTTGATAAGATCGTTAGATAGCATGGAACAGTTGAAAATAATTGTAAAAACATTTAATCTTAATAGTGATCATTTGCTTTCAAGATGCAGTATTTGCAATACAGAATTGATTAAAATAAACAAGGAAAAGGTAAAGGGGAAAGTTCCAGAAAATGTGTACAAAAATTTTAATGAATTTTTTGTATGCCCATCATGTGGGCGATACTATTGGTTCGGTTCCCATGCGCAAAAAATTGAAAATACATTAAAAATGGTGGAAAAAAATGAAAATATATGAAATTGATGAAAAAACAAAAAAAATTTCTCTGAAAATTACTAATATGGATGACCTGTGGTTTTTGAATAATTTTTTAGAACAGGGTGATATTGTTTTTGGACAAATTTTCAGGAAGGAAGATGAAAGGAATGATTCAGTAAGATCAAAAAAAACTGAAAGGATTAGAATAAATGTAGGAATAGAATTGGAACATACTGAATTTCAGGATTTTTCAAATAGATTAAGAATTATGGGAATAATTAAATTTGGCCCAGAGGAATATATAGGATTTCATCAAAGTCTGAATATTGATGTAGGCACAGACATTGAAATTATAAAAAAAGATTGGAAAAAGTATTACATTGAAGAATTGAAAAGGGCAGAAGAAACATCACAATTGGTGATGTTTATTTCAATGGATGATGAAGAAGCTACTATTGCATTTTTAAGGGATTATGCAATTCAAATTTTTGCTGATATAAAATTAAAAAAGCCTTCAAAGGAAAGTGATGAAAAATTTGAAAATAATTATTCTGAAATTATCTCAAAGATAAAGCAATACTGGATTGAAAACATGCCAATAATACTTGTAGGCCCAGGATTTTTTAAGGAAAATTTTTACAATGCAATTCCAGAACAGGAAAAATTCAAAAAATTAATTGTAATTGTAAATACATCATATGCAGGTGAAAGGGGCATATATGAAGCATTGAACTCAGGTACTCTAGATACATTGCTTAAGGAACAACGTTTAAAAATTGAAATTTCACTTGTCAATGAACTATTGGATGAAATTGGAAAGAATGGTAATTTTGCCTATGGATATGAAAATATAAAAAATGCAATTGACTATGGAGCTGTAAAGAAATTGCTTGTAGTGGATAAAAAAATTAGAGATGAAAAAATAATAACTTTAATGAAAGAGGCTGAAAAGCAAAATGCTGAAATCCATATAATCAGTTCAAGCCACGAATATGGTAAAATATTGGAAAATTTAGGAGGTATTGCTGCTGTTTTAAGGTTCAGTATTTCTAACCATCCCTGACTCCTTCTGAATTAATTACTATTACTACCTCACCTTCTGGATATGCGGGTGAATCTATTAATCTGGCAATCCTTTTATCACCCTTGGATTTTCTCAGTGAAATTCTGAATGTAGCTGTATGACCAACGATATTTCCACCTATTGGTTGATTTGGATCACCAAAAAATACATCCGGCCTTGATGAAACTTGGTTTGTCACAGCAACAACCGCATTGTATATGTCTGCAAATCTTAAAAGATCGTGCATATGCCTGTTTAGCATCTGCTGTCTTTCTGCTAGAGCACCCCTTCCAGTATATTCCACCCTGAAATGTGCAGTTAATGAATCTACAGCTATAAGCCTTATAGGATGTTCCTTTGCTGTATCGAATGCTTTTTCCACAAGAAGCATCTGGTGACTTGAGTTATACGCCCTTGCAACATGAATCTTTTTTAGAACCTCTTGTGGGTCAAGATCAAGTGCAGTAGCCATTTGTACTATTCTTTCAGGCCTAAATGTATTCTCAGTATCTATCAGGAGTGCTTCACCATTAAGGCCCTTTTTGTCCTCCGGAAGGGTAACGTTTACCATTAGTTGGTGAATTATTTGTGTTTTTCCAGATCCAAAAGGACCAAAGAATTCTGTAATTGCCTGTGTTTCTAAGCCTCCACCTAATAAATTATCAAAAGCAGGAGAACCTGTAGTTAATTTAGAAATATGCTGCCTCCTTTCCATTACTATGTCCCCAGTAACAAAATTGCCAACATCTGCAAATTTCCTTGCACCTTCAACGATTTTTTTTGCTTGTGCCTCACTTATTTCTGCAGCCACCGCTATATCTGCAGGAGGCGTTACAGCTATTGTAATAAGGTCAGTAAAACCTGCCTCTCTCAACTTTTCTGCTATTGCAGGACCTACACCAGGTATGTCCTCAAGACTATCTACTTTTTTATCTTTTGCCAATTTCAAACACCATTAAATTCCTTTTGAGTAGATATATTCAATCAGGTCAACGACCCTGCATGCATATCCATACTCGTTATCATACCATGCTATCACTTTTATTAAATTTTCTCCTTGTACCTGGGTAAGTTCAGCATCAACTACACTGGAAAATGTTGTTCCCTTAAAATCCATAGATACCAATGGCTCGTAGGATATTCCAAGAATACCCTTCATTCTACCATTTGCATATTTTTCAAATGCTTTGTTTACCTCTTCCTTACTTGTTTGTTTTTTAACAAGAGCCACAAAATCAACAACGCTTACGGTTGAAGTTGGAACCCTCATTGAAAGGGCTTCAAATTTTCCTTTCATTTCTGGAATTACAACAGCAACAGATTTGGCCGCTCCTGTTGATGTAGGTATAATCGATTGGCCCGCTGCCCTTGCCCTCCTTAAATCTTTGTGAGGAGCATCCTGAAGCCTTTGATCCATTGTTACAGAATGAACTGTATTCATAAATGATTTTTCTATACCGAATTCATCGTTTATGACCTTTACTATGGGTGTGATGCAATTCGTTGTACATGAACCATTTGAAATTATTTTATGTTTAATAGGGTCATATTTTTCTTCATTTACACCTAAAACAACTGTAAAATCCTCATTTTTTGCTGGTGCAGAAATTATCACTTTTTTAGCTCCAGCATTTATATGGGCTATGGCTTTCTGACCATCTGTAAAAACACCGGTCGATTCAACAACAATATCTATATTAAGATCTTTCCAGGGAAGCTTTGAAGGGTCCTTTTCATTGAATGTTAAAATTTTTTTATTATTTACTTCAATGAAATTTTCTCCCGCTTTAACTTCTGCATTTAATGTTCCATAATTGCTATCATATTTTAAAAGGTGCGCCAACGTTTTTGCATCAACAAGATCATTAATAGCAACAAGATCAATGTTCTTATGTTCAAGAGCTATCCTAAATGTCAACCTGCCTATTCTTCCAAAACCGTTTATTGCTACCCTCACTACCATTTTTACACTCTCCTTAATAAGAAATTTTTTATTATTTACCTTTTAAGCCTACCATTTACATGGGAGACCAAAAGGTATCATCTAAGCTGATTAAATTACCAGCAATTACTTTATCGCAAAGCAATATAAATAAATTTTTGTTATTATTTTAAGCCTAATTTTCATAAATTTTATGAAAATTGATATTTTGATCAATAAAAATCTTTGCTAAAACCATATTTTCCCCTCAATGGTACAAATGCTACTGGACCCTCATCAAATTTTTCAATTCCATTTCCTGTCTTTTTAATTAAATAAAGCTCTTGAATATATGACCCGCCAATTGGAATTATCATTAACCCATTCAATTTTAATTGATCTAAAAGAGGTGAGGGAACATCAGGGGCACCACATGTTACAATAATTCTATCATATGGTGCTTCATCTGAATATCCTAATGAACCATCTCCTTCAATAATTTGTATATTTTCTGAATGTGGACAACTTTTTATATTTCCCCTTGCAATTAAATATAAAGATCTGTGCCTTTCTATTGTGAATACCTTACCTGGATAGGCTAAGTATTCCATCAAACAGGCGTTATAACCTGAACCAGAACCAATTTCCAAAATTTTCATGCCACGATCAATATTGGCCAATTCTAGCATTATAGCTACCATGTGAGGCGCGGAAATTGTTTGATTTTCACCAATGGGTAAAGGTTCGTCAAAGTATGCTTCATCTTTATAAACGTAAGGAACAAATTTTTTTCTGTCGATATTTAGAAAGGCACTCTTTACACGTTCTGATTTTATATATTTTTCACTTTGCAAATAATTTACCAAATCCTCAAGACTTTTCATCTTCGCACCTCCATAATTTATATACAAAAATACTATGAAATGCAAACTTTTTTTCATTAAGCCTTTTAAAACAAAAATAATAGAATCTGGTTTTTAAATGTTCTATATCATTGTATGAACTAAATATGATATATATATTTCCATTTTTTTCTAAATGATCATCCACCTGCTCAAGGAACTTTTCAATCACTTCTTGCCCCTTATCCCCTCCGAAAATGGTAATATCTTCCTCAATATTTCCAGGAAGATATGGTGGATTGAAAATTATTGTATCATATTTTCCTGAAACATTTTCAAAAAGATTTGATAAAACAGCCTTTATATCCAAGCTTGAAATTTTTTCAATTGATTCCTTGTCAATATCAACAGCTACTACTTCAAAACCCATTTTTTTCAACTGGTATGATATGTATCCAGAACCTGCTCCCATCTCCAATATTTTTCCTTTTGGAATAATATTATCCAATAGGAAAAATGTGTCTTCATCAGGTTTATATATCATAAAATTTAAATAAGGTTGAATCTTATTTATATTTTGTGATGAGGTATGTATATCAAATACCATGGCCATGCATGTTTTGAGATTGGAAATAATAAGAAAATAGTTTTTGATCCTCATGATGGAACAAGCATAGGGCTTCCAAAACCTGATCCAATTGCTGATGCAGTTTTTATAACGCATGAACATTTTGATCATAATGCGATAAATGTGGTAAAAGGAAAATTTTCAATAGTAAGAGAAGCAAATTCAGGTATTGTTAATGGTATTAAATATGATGCAGTAACTCAGTACCACGATGATTTAAAGGGCAAAAAAAGAGGAGAAGTGAAAATATATAAGGTATTTTTAGATGGTTTATCATTCACCCATGTTGGTGATCTTGGCCATATTCCCGATGAAAAGGCTCTAGATTTAATAAAAGGTAGTGACTTTCTATTCCTACCCGTTGGTTCTATTTATACGATAGATGGAAACCAAGCTGCAGAAATTGTAAAAATTACTAGGCCGAGGGTAGCCGTACCCATGCATTTCTACATTCCTGGAAGCGAACTAAAATTGGAAAAAATTGATAAATTTATATCACATTTTGATAAAAATCAAATAAAAGAAGTGGGAAAAATAAAAGAATTCAGTAAAGATGATTTGAAAAATAATACTGAAATATGGGTATTTTCTGTTTAAATACCCAATGCTTCCTCTATCTGAAGAACCTCTACAGCTGTACTTGTATCTCCCAAATATGCACCTTTTGAATTAGCAATCATAGATGCGCCTATGTACAAAGATCCGAAATTTGCTGTGACAATATAAACAGGTAAATTGAAAATGGATTTCAATTTTTCAACCTCCTCATCACTCACCTGAGGATTAACCAATAAAGCCTTTTTAGTTACAAGTGCTGCTGAACCAACAGTTGAAATTCCACCTATTTCCATTTTTAATGCTTCTACATCTAAGACCTCGCCAATTAATTTTACAGTTTCATTATCAAAATCTGGATGAACTATAGCTGCTTTATCACCTGCTAAAATATCATTACCTACAGCATTTATTTTGTCATTAACAAATAATATGTTGTAATCACTTTTTAAAAATGGTACATCCTCTAGATCCGCAAAATCCGTTATTACAGCACCATGGGAATTTATTACCATCAGGCTACCTATTAATGGAGATCCACCTAGTAATGTCTTGTGAATTTCCACGTCCATTGATCTTCTAATTGACTCTTCCTCTTCCTTAGAAATATCATTCGGAACTATGGCTATCTCCTCATTCGAGGCTGAAAATACCCCTATATACGGACTGTTATGTATTCTTCCCTTTAATAGCATTTTTTATACCTAAGGATTATAAACTTCAACTGTGTTTTCCTCTGGGAATTTTACCACTTTTACAGATACCTTTGATGGTGGTTTTTCAATTCCTCTTTTCCAGATATGCTCATTTAGTTTTGGATCTATCCATACGTTTTCAAGTGGAACTTTAAATTTTTTTGAAATATGTATTTCAATGAATCTTAAAGCCGCATCTGCTCTTCTCCTTCTTGATATTAATTTTAATCGCCTCAGAGGTATATTTACAATAATTTCATTATCTGCCATCTTTAACCACCTACACCTTTAAATGTGACCTTCTCCAATTTCTCCTGTGTGGATGATTTGTGAATTTCCTATCAGTTCTCATCATCACCCAAGCAGGTACCCTTCTGTTGGATTTTACTCTTTTTAATAAGCGCAATTTTCTTGCTATATGTTTATTTCTTGCCATGTTTATCTCCTCTCTATCTTAATTTCATGTCTACCTTGATTCAACCTGGCTAGTAAGGCCTTTAATTCCTCGTCTGAAATAATTCTATTAAGCCTTCCTGTCTGAGCAAGATATATTATTTGATTTTCAACTGCTTCAGCAAGATCAGGCTTAACTAACTTTACATTTGTAAGCCTTACCCTAGCCTCGGATGAAAGATATTTTCTCAATATTCTAGCTCTTTCCTCCTGATATTCTTTTTCTTTTTCCTCTTCTTGTTCTGCCGCTGATTGCTGAGCAAGGAGCTGAGCCATCTTCCTTTTTCGAATTTCTTCCAGCTCTTTATCCTCCTCAGCCATAATAACACCTCACTTTTTATTTAAAATTTCATCTGAAAGCTTATCCAAATATGATCTTCCCTTTGGTGTAACTACCCTTCCATTTTTATGATGTTCAACATAACCTAGCTGTTCCAATTGCTGTAAGCATTTCCTTACTATTGATCTACTTCCCTTCCTTGCATGGTATGGTTTTGTACCCTTGTCCCTTTTACCTCCATATTCAGCAGAAAGCCTGGATGTACCTATTGGACCCATTATGTATATTTTTCTGAAAACGCTCGCTAACCTTAAGTACCACCAATCATCCTGAAATGGAGCCTTTTCCCTATGGACTCCTGTCTTTACCCATTTAGCCCACTCTGGAACTGTAACATTTTCATTTTTCAGCCTTTCGGCTAATTCATGTAAAAGCACGTCCGGATCAACATCATAAACGGTAGCCATATCAATCAACCTAATTCATCAATTTTTACTTAAAACTCAATACACATCATATATATGATTATTTCGCAAACTACCTTAAATTTATCCTTATTTATTAATATAATTACAAAATTCTTTTACTAAACAATTTTCACATCTATTTTTCATACAATTTTTACCTATTTTAGATAGAAAATTCTCAACCAATGCATAATCAAGTCCATTTTCTTTTGAATATTGTAAAGGATCTATATTCAAATTCCTTGAAGAGATTAAAACCCTTATATCTGGTGAAGGATTAAAATTGTATTTACCAACAAGTTCCCTTAAAAAAATGCTTATTGTAACTGAGCCTATACCCTTACCCAATGATTTTAAATTAAATATTAACTCTTCATTATTTTTTGAAATATCAAGAATCTTTTTCAAACTTCCAATTTTTATTATGGATTTACTGATATAAAGTAATTTTGTTGCAGTTTTAAAATCATACCTTGTGTAGCCACCTTTATCAAGAATGCTGACTATATAATCCCAACCGTATTCTATAATTTTTTCTGGTGAAGTTATTTCATTCTTACTGAACAATTCAAAAGTTTTTAATGCAATTTTTTCTGAAATCTTTGCACTTAACAAAATTGAAAAAAGAAACCATGGAAATGGATCTTTTTTAACATCTATTCCATAAAGTTCCGCATAGGAATTTGAATTTTTTATAATTAAGTCTTTTGGAATCATATTTTTTTCAGCTACTCCTTGCTAAAGCTATGGATCTTGTACCTTTCCTACTGCCTGGCCTGTGAGGAAAGTTTCATTGAACTGCATTGATGTTTCGAGAGATTTCTTTTCCTGAGGAAGCTTTAGCTTAATAGTCCTGAGTATTATTTAATAGATTACAAAATGAATTAATAAATCTTCCCTTTGGTAGAAGTCCATGCATCTCATCCTGGAATGTGGTAGTTCAAGCTTCCAAAAATCCTTAATCTTTTCATAGATCAATTTTCAAATAAAAAATTTTTAGATGGACCGGTCGGGATTTGAACCCGAGGCCTTTTGCTTGCGAAGCAAACGATCTACCAACTGATCTACCGGCCCTTTTTTACATTTTCACTTTTTTCATTCACTATTTTAAAGTAATCGTATATCTTCTTGGCATATTCAATTATTTCCTTTATTGACTCATTTTCCTCTCTACCAGAATAATCAATCAAAGGCTTTAAAAAATTATCCATGATCTCTTTCCTTCTATTTTCAAAAACATTTATGAAATTAATATTGGCAATGAATTTTATACTTCCATTCTGTCTTATTTTTTCGACTAAATCTTCTTTTATTAACTTACCTAGAGAAGCGTAAACCCTTGCAATAGAATAATTAGTTTTGTCTATTATCTCCTTTATTGTTAAAGGCTTTTCAGATACAGCAAGAGTCGAATAAATTGTACTCGATGCTTCATCTAGGCCTAAGAATAGCATCAATTTTTTAAGCAAATTTTTTATTTCGTCCATATTACCATATTTGTTATATGATAATCATTTTAAATACTTTTCCAAGGATAAAATATAAATAATTTATCTATATTGCATTTATTTATGTTCAGCTATTATCTCTTAACACTATTAATCGTTTCTTCCGTCTTTTTCATTTGGCTTTTAGAAAGGTATATAAAAAATAAAAATTTGAAAAATATTTTCTGGTCATTGGGATTTTTATTTATGTCCATTGCCTACGGATTGAATTTTTATTCGGATTTAATGTCCTGGTCAGTTAATATTTACAAGATTTATTATTTTTCAAGCATGGTATTGGTTCTCCTATTAGGCCTTGGAACAGCCTACATCTTTCAAAAAAAATGGAAATTCTATTTTTTAATTTATTCAATTTTAATTTCTTTAATTTTCGCCATTTTTGATTTTACTTCAAATGTAAATTATTCACTCCTTTTACAAGATAATTTGAATTCCATGCCAAATTTAGTGGTAATGCTAAGCCTACTTTTGGTAATACCTGGTTCAATAGTATTAATCATAGGAGCTTATTATTCAGCTTTTAAACTTAGAAAAAATAGAGATGCAATTATTTATAATTCTTTAATAGGTACAGGAGCACTTGTATATTCTGCCATAGGCTCTGCAGCCATGTTTAATATATATTCATTATACTATATAGGTCAATTGGTAGGTTTGCTCCTTATGTTCATTGGATTTTTAAAATCAATAAATGTTTTTAAATCTTAATGCTAAAAATCTTATTCAGAATTGAAGATAAACTACCAAAATATTAATTTAAGAGAAAAAAATATAGATATAAGGGTGATTAAAATGAAGAGCATAGACGAACTAGCAAAACAGGCTGTGGAATTAAAAAATAAAGGTATGCCTGAAAAGGAAATAGCCACTGAATTACATCTTTCTACTCAAACCGTTCAATGGTTACTTTCAAGAGGTTTTGAGAAAAAAACTTCAGCTCCTAGGGATGTTAAAATTGGATGGAGATCAATTGGTATTTATCCTTATAGAATTTCTAAATTGGCTGAAATATTTGCAGATATTGTAATAGAAGAAATGAATAATAGGGATTTTGAAGTAGATTCAGTCGTTGGAATTGCCATAAATGGTATACCAATTGCAACATTTTTAGCAGAGGAATTGAATTCTGAATTGATTGTTTATAGACCACAGCCAACAAACAAGGAAGGAACCTTCAGTTCAAATTTCGCATCTGTTTCAGGTAAAAAAATTGTAATCGTTGATGATGTTATCAGCACTGGAGAAACAATGAGCAAAGCAATTAAGGATATTAAAAATCAGGGTGGTGTGCCCGTTCTTGCCTTAACAATTGTAAACAAAACAGATAGGGATGAAGTGGAAGGCGTAAGACTCAGATCCTTAATTAGGTCAAGGCTTATTGAGTAAAAAAATATTTTTAAATTTAATCTTTTTTTATGAGATCTCCAAGTGTTAAAGAATTTTTAACTGTCTTTTGTTCCCCTGGCAATACAGTTACCTTTTCCATTAATTTAATATTATAAAATTTTTCAAGCTTTCTTATTAATTCCTTATCGGGTTTCATTTCATTCCTTTCTATTTTAGAAAGAACATTTTTCTTTTCCAACAATTTTTTTGCTGCATCTTCAAGAGATAGATTCATAGACAATCTTGCATTCTTTATTCTTTCCCCATAATCATCAACCAGTACCATTTCCTCATCTAGAACATCTTCTTTCTTCCTTGGTACTTTTTTTTCTTGTTCATGATGAATAACATGTGGTACACTTTTATTGATCTTTAAATCATTTTTTTCAATTGGTGTTCCAAGTTTTGCACAATCATCGCAAACATTCATTACAGCTCCCTCAATCAATACTTTTCTAAGCCTTGGAACATTTTTTCCACACACTTCACATATCATTTTTACCACCTGTTCAGAATAAAAGAATTTCTTTTCATATTTATTATTTTTCATTTTTAGAATTTATTTATTTTTAAAAATAAAATTATAATATACATCGTTTTAAAGAAAAAATAAATATATTAGAACCAGATAAAGAATAAAAGGTGAGTGAATGGCTAAGGATGATGTAGAAACAGGTTTATCCTACGATTTAGAAAAGGATGAATTTTTAAAACAAATAAAATTGCTTGAAACTGAAAAAAAATTTTTAGAATCTGAATTGAAGAGAATGCAATATGAAAATGATCAACTGAAAAAGGAATTAAATAGGTTAAGGGCACCGCCATTACTTTTAGGATATATTGAAGATATATTAAATGATAAAAAATTGGTAGTTAGGAGCTCTACCGGGCCTTCCTTTGTTGTTAACGTATCAGATACAATTTCTCCTTCTAAATTAAAACCTGGTTCAAGGGTAGCTCTCAATAAAACAACGTTGGCGATAATAGGTGTTCTTCCTGAGAGTTACGATCCATCAATTGTTGCAGCAGAAATTGTTACTAAACCAGATATTACATACGACGATATAGGTGGTCTCGAGGATCAAATAAGGGAAGTTAAAGAAACTGTGGAACTTCCTCTCATAAATCCAGACCTATTTAAGAAAGTTGGCATTGAACCTCCCAAGGGCGTTCTATTGGTAGGTCCACCAGGAACTGGAAAAACATTGCTTGCCAAGGCTGTGGCCCACAATACAAATGCAACATTTATTAGAACAGTTGGGTCAGAACTAGTAAGAAAATACATTGGTGAAGGTGCTAGGCTTGTTAGAGAACTTTTTGATCTTGCTAGGGAGAAATCACCATCTATTCTCTTTATAGATGAGCTAGATGCAATAGGATCGAGAAGGCTTGACATGTCGACATCAGGTGATAGGGAGGTACAAAGAACATTAATGCAGTTATTGGCAGAAATGGATGGCTTCGATCCTTTAGGGAATGTAAAAATAATAGCGGCAACAAATAGGCCAGATATACTGGATGAAGCACTTATAAGGCCTGGAAGATTTGATAGGATTATTGAAATACCTTTACCCAATGAAGATGCGAGGGAAAAGATATTTAGAATACATACAAGAAAAATGAATTTAAACAATGTTGATCTAAAATACCTTGCAAAATTAACAAATGGTATGTCTGGAGCAGACATAAAAGCGATATGTACTGAGGCAGGTATGAACGCTATTAGAGATAACAGGGATTATGTAATTTATCAGGACTTCACCAAGGCCATAGAAAAAGTAACAAAATCAACAAAAGGAGAAACAGATATACCTGGCCATATGTTCAGCTAAATTTTTTTACTATATCAGCACTCATAGGGATCATCATAGCCCAAAGGGCTCAGTTGACCCTCTTTTCATCACTTTAAAAAATATAAAAAATTTTAACTGAAGTTATAGCCAAGTTCAACTGCTTCCATGTTCTCTTTTTCAGTACCTTTAGGAACAGATTCTGAAACAGCATTGAGCAATGATTGTTTTGATACTACATTTGTGATTTTCACTAAATAGCCTAGCATTGCCATATTTACAGAAGTTGTTTTATTGAATTTCTCTTTTACAAGTCTAGTTGCTGGGATTCCATACATCCTATTTACCTTTTCAGGTGAAACAAGATCACTTTCATAGATAAGTATGCCATCCTTTTTAAGGGTATTGAATGCTGAATCGTAGCCTTTCTGTGAAAATGCTACTATTACATCCGCATCAAGAACATAAGGGTAATCTATTTTATCATTAGATATGATGAGGGATGAGCTTGAAAAGCCTCCTCTTGTTTCAGCCCCGTAACTTTCCGTATAAACTGCCTCTTTTCCTTCATAAATGGCTGCCGCTTTACCTAGAATTAAACCTGCAAGTATTACCCCTTGACCACCGCTTCCAACGAATTTTATGCCTGTCATATTGATTACTTCGCTCTTATTTTATTTCTATCAATTTTTATTCCAGAAGGCGTAATAAACAAATAATTTTTTCCTATTGCCACAACATCTCCATCTACGTCTTTTGCTACACTTTTTAGCTCATTTATTATCCTTCTCATTGTTAATTCATCATCAGCCAATGCCGTGTAATCTAAAATAAGTATATCACCGTTATAGACATATTCTGTAAGATCCTTTAAATCTTCATACCTGAATACTTCTCCAACCCTGACTACTGGGCCTGTTGACCCTAGCTCTATTGATGGCTCATAATCATTTAAATCAAGATATTTCCTAGGCTCAGCGCCTCCTGACGGCTTATCTAATGGCTTTAAAGGTTTTTTCCTGAAAAATGCTGGCATTTAATTATCACCTGACAACGTAATGGTTTTCTCTAAATAAAAATTTTTCTGATAAAATTTAATTTAAATTTGAAATTTAATTATTTTTTGTTAAATTTGTTACATGTGTTAAAATTTTATCCTTAACATCATCCATTTTTAAATTTGATACTTCAGTTAAAACAGCTAGATTATAATGATCCACGAACAAGTCAAGTATTTTTATGTCAAGAATTTTTATATTCATGTCATTAAAAGTATCTAAAAATCTTTTCTTGAAAGAATCTAGATTTACTGTTCCAGGAAGATCAAAGCGTACCTTTACAACTCTTTTATCAAATTTTGAATAATTGTATACCATTGAACCTATTATTGTTGAATTCGGGATTGTGATAAGTACATTTTCATCATTGATTAATTTCGTGTACAAAAAACCTATTTCTTCAACAGTACCTGTAAAATCAGGAATTTGAAATTCATGTGGATATGTGGATGAAAAACTGCTGAACTGTGAATTATTTATTGTTACCCTTTCACCTATGTTAAAAGGTTTTGCAAAAATTAAATAAAAACCAGCAAAAAAATTACTCAAAACCGATTGTGCAGCAATACCCAAAATTATACTTGCAAAACCTGCACTTATGAGACCAACTGTTACATTAGTACCAATAGTAAATATTATTATTCCTGCAATTATTGTGAAAAATATTATCTGAAATGTTGTTCTAAAATTTTTGGCATTCTTTTCATTGAATTTCTGTAGTGCATAAGCGTATAATATATTTCCAAAGAATTTTGTTACAAGATAAGTAATAAATATTGCAATTAATACCGTTATCGCTTCATCATAAACTTCAGGTATTACATTTAAATGTTCCAGCAATTTTAAAATAAAAACGAGAAATAGACCTAATATGATAGAACCTATGATGCTTATTCCATTTCCTAACACTGTTCTAATTTTCAATCCTTATCCCCCTTTAGATTTTTTATAATACCGTTCATTCTTTCATAATCTATTATAACAAAGATATTGCTACCCTGAGTATTATTTTTTATTTTATCTGCCATGTATTCTTCTCTTTTCTTTTCCAACTTCGCGTATCCTTTCAATTTATTTATTTCCATATCCCATTTAATAGAAAACTCTTCGGGCGTCTGAGCTTTAAAATCCTTTTTTAAAATCCTTTTTTTCCTGTATGTATGCCTTAATATGTCAAAAAATTTTACATTCCCTGTGAATGCATTTGCATATTCATTTTCATTCATATCTATAGCTAAAATGTTAATTCCATTTTCCTGAGCAATTTTTATTGCGCTTGTAAATGAAGGAATGGGCATTTTCACCTTCCCAAAATTTTGTAATTTTAATCCATAAATTATTTCATAATCTGAAAGATCCACCTCAAATGGTTTTTCAATATAAACTTTCAAACCCTCTAAATCCTCTGGCGAAATTCCCAGCATCACCAAATCAAATTTATTTTCATCAAAAATTTTTTTTATATCTTCACTCTCAGAAAATAGACCTCTTACTGTGCCATAAATTGTGTAAGATCTTAAATTGTACGTTACTTTTTTTATTTTTTCCAAATTCATTTACTCACATCCAATTTGTTCAAAGATAAAAAATTTTTCTATATCTTTTCTAAAAAGGTTTATATCATGAGTTGTAATTCCAAACACAGGAGGTAAATAAATGTTAGATACTGCAACTGCTATATATGCTCTTGCAGCAGCGGTTTCTATGGCTGGTGGTCTTATAGGTACTGGACTTGCTCAACAAGGAATTGGTGCAGCTGGGATGGGAGTAGTAGCTGAAAAACCGGAGAAGATGGGTCAGGTTCTTTTTTTCCTTGTTATACCTGAAACACTCTTCATATTTGGTTTTGTTTTTGGTCTTATAATACTGATGCATATCCTCGGTTGAAAAAATGGCTACAGAAGACGTAATCAAAGGTATATACGATAAGGGCAATTTAGAGAGAGAATCCATAAGAAAATCAGCTGAACAGCAAGTATCAAAGATACTTGAAGATGCATCTTCAAAAGCAAAGAAAATCATTGATGATGGTAAAGGAAAGATCATAAAAGATCTTGAGCTAGAAAAAATGAGAAAAATTTCAATGGTTAACGTTGAATTGAAAAGAGAATACATGGATCTTCTTAATAAAATCATGGATGAATATTTAGATAAAATAAAAGAATATATGAAGGAATTGAGAAATAATCAGCTATACAGAGATTACATAAAAAGATCAATTGAAAAAGGGCTGCAGGAAATTGGCATCAATGAGAATGATTCAATAATCTATATATCTGAGATAGATAAATCAATCGTGGATAATAAAAATGCCAAATTCAGCAAAGACCTTGACGAGTTGGGTGGAGTAATTATTTCAACAAAGGATGGAAAAATATTTTCTGACAAAACAATAAAGAACCTTATTGAAGAAAAGAAATTGGAAATTAAGGAAAAATTTTATGTGAAAGTAAAGGAGGAACTATAACTTGCAAGGTCTAATTTCCTATGCTTATGCATATGCCAGGTCGAAGGCAATTGAATCTAACTTAATAGATAATTCCATTTTAGAGCAGTTGATTTCTGCTCCAGATGTTCAGCAAATAATAAATATTCTCATGGAAACATCCTACAAGGATTACATTTCCTATTTTTCTTCAAAGTATTCAGGTGTTGAATTGATAGAAATGAGCCTGAATTCAAATTTAGTTAAAATATCTAGGATTGCTTTAAATATTACTCCCAGAATAGGATTAGATGCACTGAGAAGCTACATATCAAAATGGGACATAGCTAACATTAAAATTATTATTTCATCAAAAGTGCTAGGTAAAAAAATAAATGAAACTGAAATGTTTTTATTAAGTGAAAGAGATCTCCCAGCAGGAATAGTTGCTGGCCAAATGACGCCAGAAGATTTTAAAATAATGATTGAAGAGCAGGATATAGACTCCATAATAAAATATCTATTAAAATTTCCCTATGGAAAGGTTCTTATGGATAACATAGAAAGTTTCAAAAAAGCAGGTGATCCAGGAGAAATGCTCCTTTCACTTGATCTATTTTATTACAAAAATTTAATTGAAAAAATTAAGCTATTTCAAGGAAATGAACTGCCTGTTCTTCATTTAATTTCCAGTCAAATAGATGCTAAAAATATCATGACATTGATAAGAGGTATGGATATTGGAATACAACCACCTGAACTTAAAAAATATATGATAGAGGGAGGAAATTTAAAAGGTCAGAGGCTAGATGATCTATTGCATGCATCTAGTATTTCAGATGTTGTTGAAAAAGTCAAAGATATTTATGATTTAAGCAAAGCCCTGGAGAGATACAATGAGTACGGGGACATAAAAGAATTTGAAATACAATTAGAAAATTACATAGTTAATAAAAATATTTCATCGTTCAGGATTGCATCACCAGGCCTTGCTTCAATAGTTGGATTATTGCTAATGTTTGAAACTGAAAGAGAAAATATAAGGAAAATAGCTTATGGAAGACAGTATAAATTTTCCAATGATAGGATAAAATCTATGCTTATCAGGGTGGTTTAAATGGATGAACTTTATAAAATAGTAGTCATAGGCGAAAGGGAGCTTGTTATAGGTTACAGGCTCCTTGGATGCACAGAATGTTACATGGTGAATGATAAGGAGGGTGCAAGCAAACTTGTTTCGCTCTTATCAAGAAAAGATATTGGTATAATTATTGCGTCTGATTTTATTAGGGATTATTTATCAAACTCAGAATTAGAAAAAATTGAATTTTTAACTAGACCGCTTGTTGTTTTTGTTCCATCACAAATAAAAACAAAAAAAGGAGAGGAAGAGGTATTGAAAGAAATTGTAAAAAGAGTCCTTGGTATAGATATTGGAGCGTGATACTAAATGGGTATAATTTACAGGGTTTCAGGTCCAGTTGTTGTGGCTAAAGATGTTGAAAATGCAAAAATGTATGATGTAGTCTATGTAGGAGAAGAAGGCCTAGTAGGCGAAATAATAAGAATTACGGGAAATAGTTCAATAATACAGGTTTATGAGGATACAAGTGGTGTAAAACCTAACGATAAGGTGGTGAATACAGAATTACCACTTTCAGTTGAGCTAGGTCCTGGTTTATTAAAAAGCATATATGATGGTGTTCAGAGACCTTTACCAATTCTTAAGGAAAAAAGTGGTGATTTTATTAAAAGGGGCATTACAGCCAATGCTCTTGATGAAAATAAAAAGTGGTATTTTGTACCAACTGCTAAAGTAGGTGATAATGTTTCTCAGGGAAGCATTGTTGGTTATGTCCAAGAATCACAGACAATAAAAACAAAAATAATGGTCCCCAAAGGGGTAAATGGAAAAATTAAAGAAATTTCAGAAGGAAATTATACAATAAGGGACCACGTTTATTCTGTTGAAAGTAATGGCAGAACAATAGATCTTGGTCTTTCAGAAAAATCGAATGTTAGATTTCCAAGATCCATAAAAGAAAAGCTTCCACCCACAGCTCCTTTAATCACTGGTCAAAGGGTGATAGATACATTCTTCACAGTGGCCAAAGGAGGCACTGCTTGTGTAATAGGTCCATTTGGAAGTGGGAAAACTGTAATACAGCATCAGTTAGCAAAGTGGTCAGATACAGATATAGTTGTTTATGTTGGGTGCGGAGAGAGAGGAAATGAAATGACAGAAGTTCTGGTTACTTTCCCAGAGCTTATAGATCCAAAAACAAAGGGACCTCTCATGGATAGGACAGTTTTAATTGCAAATACAAGCAATATGCCTGTTGCTGCAAGGGAAGCTAGTGTTTACACTGCAGTAACAATAGCTGAATATTATAGGGATATGGGTTACGATGTGTCTTTAATGGCTGATAGTACTAGCAGATGGGCAGAAGCGATGAGGGAGATTTCTGGAAGGCTTGAAGAAATGCCTGGAGAAGAGGGATATCCTGCCTATCTAAGCAGAAGATTGGCTGAATTTTATGAAAGGGCAGGAAGAACAATAAATCTGAATGGTACCCAGGGTTCAGTTACTATAGTTGGAGCTGTATCACCACCAGGTGGAGATACATCTGAACCCGTTTCACAGGGAACATTAAGGTTGACAAAAGTGTTCTGGGCTCTTGATGCTTCTTTAGCCAACAGAAGACATTTCCCATCACTCAACTGGTTAACAAGTTATTCTCAATATCACAGCACAGTGGGAACATGGTTTTCTAAAAATGTAAGCCCGGACTGGAATGATATAAGAGATAATGCAATGTCATTGCTTCAGCAGGAAGAGGAACTTCAGGAAATTGTTCAGCTTGTTGGACCTGATGCCCTTCCAGATAGAGAAAGAATAATTCTTGATACAGCTAAAATGATCAGGGAAGATTATTTGCAACAGAGTGCATTTGATGAAGTAGATACATATTGCTCACTTAAAAAGCAAAATCTCATGCTTAAGACAATATTACTTTTCCATCAGGAAGCTATGAATGCCATATCATCTGGAATACCATTAAAATCTATTCTTTCATTGAAGGTGAGGGATCAGATATCAAGGATGAAAGAAATAAGGGAAGAGAATCTAGATCAGATCAATCAAATAATAGATGAAATTAAAAAAGAATTCAATTCGTTGAAGGGGGCTTAAAAATGCTTGAGTATAGAACAGTAAGCCAGATTTCAGGTCCTTTACTTTTTGTAGAGAATGTTGAGAATGCAGGTTATAATGAACTAGTTGAAATCACATTACCCAATGGTGAAAAAAGAAGCGGCCAGGTACTTGATACTAGAAAAGGCTTGGCAATAGTGCAGGTTTTTGGCCCGACAACTGGCCTAGATGTGCCTAACACAACCGTAAAATTCCTTGGCGATATAGTGAGATTGCCTGTTAGTGATGAAATGCTTGGTAGAATTTTCGATGGTCTTGGAAATCCAAGAGATAGTGGAAGCCCATTACTTTCAAAAGAAAAAATGGAAATTGTTGGTTATGCAATAAATCCCTATGCAAGGGATGAACCATCTGAATTCATACAGACTGGAATTTCTGCAATAGATGGAATGAATACCCTAGTAAGGGGACAAAAATTACCAATATTTTCAGGATCAGGTTTACCGCACAATGAAATAGCGGCTCAGATAGCAAGGCAAGCCAAAGTCCTTGGTGAAGGTGAAAATTTTGCTGTTATTTTTGCTGCCATGGGAATTACAAGTGAAGAAGCATATTTCTTCATAGATAATTTTAGAAGCACTGGAGCATTTGAAAGATCTGTAATGTTTTTAAATCTAGCATCAGACCCGAGTATGGAAAGAATTATAACTCCAAGAATGGCTCTCACTGCAGCAGAATATCTTGCATTTGAAAAGGATATGCATGTATTGGTAATTTTAACAGATATGACAAATTATTGTGAAGCTCTTAGGGAAATTTCAGCTGCGAGGGAGGAAGTACCTGGAAGAAGGGGATACCCTGGCTACATGTACACTGATCTTGCAACATTATATGAAAGGGCTGGAAAAATTAAGGGCAAAAAGGGTTCTGTTACCCAATTTCCTATACTTACCATGCCAGGTGATGATATAACACATCCAATACCAGATTTAACAGGATATATTACAGAAGGTCAGATAGTACTATCAAGGGAACTATTTCACAAGGGGGTTTATCCACCAATAGATGTTTTAATGAGCCTTTCAAGGTTAATGAACCAGGGCATTGGCAAAGGAAAAACAAGGGAGGATCACAGGGGTGTGGCAGATCAATTATATTCATCTTACGCAAGGGGTAGGGATTTAAGAAGCCTGAGCGCAATTGTCGGTGAAGGAGCTTTAACACCAGAAGATAGGTTATTCTTAAAATTCGCAGATATATTTGAAAAGAATTTCATTGGCCAAGGCAAAGATGAGGATAGATCAATCATTGATACTTTAGATCTTGGTTGGAAACTTTTATCAAATATACCTGAAAGTGAATTAAAGAGAGTTAAACGCGAACATATTGAAAAATACGGAAGGAGGTTTAGAACTGAGGATGGCTCTTCAGAACATTAAACCAACAAGGATGGAATTGCTTAAACTTAAAAAAAGAATCATCCTTGCTAGAAGAGGTCTTGAACTGTTAAAGCTCAAGAGGGCAGCTCTTGTGATGGAATTCTTAAAATTAATAAAGAAATCTAAGAATTTAAGGGAAGAATTGCAAAGGGCATCTGAAAGAGCCTATGAAACAATAAAAATAGCTGAAATTTATCATGGAACTGTAGGTTTAGAAAGCGCTTCAATGATGGTTAAAAAAATGTCCGGTATATCATTAAAAACAAGAAATGTTATGGGTATAAGGATTCCAGAACTTGGAAGAACTTCATTTGAAAATATAATAGATACAAAATATAGATTAATCGGGCTTTCTGCAAAAATAGATCAGGTAATAAAGGATTTTGAACATTACCACAACATAATTTTGGAAATTGCTGAAACCGAAAATTCAATTAGAAAGCTACTTGCAGAGATAGAAAAAACAAACAGAAGATCAAATGCAATTGAAAAGATTTTAATACCTAACTTAGAGCATCAGGCGGTTTATTTAAAAATGAAATTTGATGAAATGGAAAGGGATACGTTTGTTACACTCAAAAAAATAAAGAGTAATCTGGAGAAGAAGGAAAATGCTGAGACTTTGGTTAATTAAAAATCTCTGGAAAATTAACCTGCTCGTGGGAATGATGTTGATATTGATCATGCTAAGGATGGTGATATAAATGTCAGATTTAAATGAGGATCTTAAAAAAATAAGAGAAGCGGAAGAAATGGTCACTAATATGATAAAAAAGGAAAATGATCTTGCGCAAGCAAGAATAGATGAAGCCAGAAAAAAGGCAGATGAAATAATAAAAAATGCAGAAGAGGAATTAAATAAAATTAAAAATGATCTTGAAAGAGAGTATAATGAAAAAACAGAAAAAGAGATAGAAAAATTAAAAAAAGAATGGGAAGAAAAAATGAATAATTTAAAAAAAATAAAAATTGAGAAGGACTTCATTCTTGAAATAATTAAAAATCTTTTGGAGGAAAAATAATGGTACTGAGACCTGTCAAGCTTGTAAAGATATCCGTAATTTCATTAAACGATTATAAAGGGAGGATCATAGATTATTTCCACGAAAAGGGCGTAATTCAGATTGAAAACGCTGGACCTGAAATACTTTCATATTTTTCTCAGGGATCTATCCCAGATAATTATAGAGAAATTTCTGAACAGCTTGTTAGGTTTAAAGGAATGGAAAAATATTTAATTCCAAAGAAAACCAATAAAAAATTTAAATTTGAAAATTATGATGAACTAAAAAAAGTAATTAATTCAATAAGCATTGATGTTAAATTAAATGAAATACGAGACAGGTTAGAAAAATTAAAAACAATAAAAAAAGGAATTGAAAATGATCTTGAAAGTTTACGCATACTTAAAAATTTAAAGATTGATGCAATAAATCTTAATTCAAAATCAATATTTTTTATAATAGGGAGAGCCGATGTTGAAAACAGGGATCAATTTTTAAAAGAAATATCGTCCCAGAGAGACTTTAATTTTAATATCCACACTAACCATCATCTTGATTTTATTGTAATTGGTCCTAAACCCTTAGAACCTAAGGCTTTGGAAATTGTTAATAAATTTAAGCCTGTGATATATCAATTAACAAGGTTTAATGATTCAACAGATAATTTAATAAAAAACCTTGAATCTGAATTAAAAAATTTTGAAAATGAGGAGATTAATTTAAAAAATGAACTTGATAAAATTTCTGAGGAATATTATGCTCTCATATCCGCTATTTCTGAAGAGCTTGAAATTTACCTAAAAAAGATGGAAATCAATGTTAAGTTTGGCATGGGAGAAAAAACATTCGCACTTACAGGATGGGTTCCAGAGAGGGAAATTGAAAAAATAGGAAATGATCTAGACAAAATTACAAACAGGATGTTTATATTCTCTGTTTTAAAAACACATGAGGAGCCACCAACGCTATTGGAGAATCCAAAGCCAATAAAATTTTTTGAATTTTTCATAAACTTTTATTCTTTGCCCAATTCACTTGAGTTTGATCCAACACTAATTTTCTCAATTGTTTTCCCAATATTCTTTGGCTTTATGTTAGGTGATGTGGGCTATGGTTTTGTAATTCTTTTATTTAGCATTTGGCTTCTGAGAAGGGTAACAAAGCCACCAAAGAAAAGCAAGTTACCTAAGGTAATTTCCAATTTTGGAAGAACAATGATGTCAAATTGGAGCTGGGGAAGACTAGCAAGGGCATTGATATGGGGTTCAACAATAGGAATTGTCTTCGGCATACTATTTAATGAGTACTTCGGCATGAGCCTTCCCTACAGGCCTATTCTTGATCCTATTCATGAGGTATCAAAGCTCTTGCTAATAACAGCATGGATAGGTGTAATTTACGTTACATATGGGTTAATATTAGGTGCTATTAATCATTATACAATGTACAAATATTATGGTGATCAAGGTAAAAATCACTTGAAGGAAATGTACGGCAGGATAGGCTGGATATTTATCGCTTGGGGTTTTACACTCCTTGGTTTGTGGCTCCTTAAATGGCCGCCGGTGAATATTATTCTTGGTGTTTACATAAGTATACCATTTCTTGCCTTGGGTGTTGCACTTCTTCTTATTGGAGAGGGAATATTCTCAATAATGGAAATGGCTTCAATAATAAGTCACATCCTTTCATTTACAAGGATAATGGGTGTCCTTCTAGCATCAGTAATTTTGGCCTTTGTTCTTGACAACATATTCATAAAGGCATTGCATTACGGTGTCCCTACTCACATAATAATAGCATTTCTTGTTCTTATCATAGGCCATGGTACAAATATCCTTATTGCAATATTTGAACCTGGCATCCAGGGAGCAAGGTTGCATTATGTTGAATTCTTCTCAAAATTTTTCCACGGAAATGGAAAACCTTTTCAACCTTTTACCTCCCAGAGGAAATATACAGAAAAATAATTTTTTTATATGCTTACCCCTAGAATAGCATGGATGACATTTCCAATTATGTAAGTGCCCACAGCAGCAATGATTGTTAGGCTCACTGTCCTAAGAGCGCTCTTTAATATAGGTGTTCCAGAGAGAAGGGAAATGATTATGCTGGTTGTTGATTGTGCTATTATCACCAAGATGAATGATAATATTAAAGCTTCAATTCCACCTATGAAAAAGAATGAAATTATTGGGAACATGGCACCAATTATATAGAACAAACCTGTGTTTATTGCTGAAGATAACGGATTTGAAAAACTTTCATCCTCTTTCTTTATTTCCTCACCTTTGATTTCACTCTTTATCCTTTCTAGTTTTACCTGGGAATCACTGTAATCCTTCTGTGCCTTTACAGAAAGGTATGCCCCAATGGCCATGGATAAACTTCCTGAAATGCCCACAACAAGGCCTCCCAAGGCAACAAATATTGATTTCATGAGAACTGGTGCTAGCCCGGAAACTGATGCCAATACTTCAACAAGCCCATCAGACATGCCATAAACTGCATCCCTTATTTTTTCCGTTCTCTTTGCTATTTTTTCTTCACTCTCTTCGAAAAAATCTTCATGGAAAATTTCATCATTTATTATATTTTTTAATATCCTTCTCTGATTCTCATCAAGGTCGGAATTTTTTAAATAATCCATGTATTTTTTTATTGCCTCCGTCTCTCCCCTTTCAAGGATCTTTAATGTTAATGAGAGACCTAAAATGTACCTTAAGATTATGGAAAAGTATATTGATGATTTTCTAAGCCTAATTCCTTCCACTTTTATATTATTGCTTTTAAGCAACAATGAAAAAAATAAGGAATGTTCTTTCTCCACTTTAGATAAATTTTTTAAAGATTCTTTGAGCTCAGGGTTCTTTTCTATCTTCGATAATTTATCGTATACATAGTGGTCCTTAAGCTCACCCTTGTAATATTTAATTGTTAGGGCAATAAATTCTTTTTTATCCATTCAATCACCCAGTAATTCGAAATATGATCTCCTTTCTAAGTTGTTCAATCCTAAACTTTTTGCTAGTTCCAATATTTTTTCTTTTCCCTTTTCTAAGTTCCCAAATGTTTCAATTTCTATGAAGTATCCCAAGTTTTCAACATTATCTAAACATATTTCAAGATCATTCAATTTATAAATTTTTCTAATTTTTTTAACCTTCCCTGCTAGCTTAAATCCCAAATTTTCTAGAATTTCCAAAATATTTTTTTCTGATTTTACCTCAATCTCCTTTCTTGATTTTGTTTCCAAATCTATTTTAGGCCCTTTGTAGGTGATGAAATATTCATTATTTTCATATCTAATCCTTAATGCTTCATCAGTTTTTTTAAAATCCCTGCATGGATGGTTATAGTAATAATCTATCTGCTCAATCATTTTTAAAAAAGTGGCATTTTTTTCAATTATTTTTCTTTCAATTTTATCAAGATTATCAATTTTCGCTTTTATTTCTATTTCGTACATGTGAATCCCTCTTCTCATTCTTTTTTATTTCAGAATCTAATAAAAATAATTTTTTATTCAATATTTTATTTAATTGTTTAATTATGAAATACATAACAATGGCAACGGCAATTGCAATTACCCAAGTCCAGATGCTATAAATTGATGCTGAAAAATAAACTATTTCTATAATCAATATATCAAAAAGATACAAAAGAAATATTATTAAAAATATTACATAAGTGCCTAGAAAGAGGAATATAACTGCAACGAACAGGGCAAGTATTGCATAAAGATATGATGACGTATAACCATAAAAAAGTATACCAAGGCCTAAAAAAACAAGACCTGATAACAAGACACCCACAAGAATGTATCTAATCGATTCTACATAGACCATTACCTCAAATGAGATTATTATGCTTAAAGCAATTAAAAGAATCAATGCACCAAAATTATTTTTAAATAATTCGAGTATAAAATTTAAATTTATCATATTCTCTCACCCTCGGGTAAGAATAATTTTCTTTTTATCAATAAAAACATATAAAAAGTTATTATTGAACTTATAAATATAACTACTATAAATGTTGAAATTAAAAGGTAAGAATTTAGGTAATATTTTATCGCAGGGAAAATTAACAAAAAATAACCTAGCATAAATAAATTTATGACTGTCATTGAATAACCATTTTTAAATGCAAGGTAAAGAAATGGCATGAAAACTAATAAAGAAATGAATATAGCTATTAGTAGTTTTGAGACCAAGCTAAAATAGTAACCTAAAATAGCCATCATAAATAATATATAAAAAAGAAAAAACAATGGTTTAAAGTATTTTGAAAACATGATCATCAATATTCCTATTATTATGATGACTATGCCATAAAAAGTTGATTTTTCCAATAGAAAATTTATTAAATACGTTATTATCGAAGGTAGATGAGATCCTAGCCATGAAGTCGACATCGCAATTGAAATAATTTAAATAAATATTAATTTTTTGCTATAATTTATTAAATTAAAAAGATCTATTTCATAAAAAATCATTTAAAATTTTAATAAGAAAAAATTTAAATTAATGTTAACATTATCTTTTTTTATGGTTAACGATAAATTAACTAGAGAGCAAGAAGACTATATAATAAAAATATTCGAATTTGAAGAAAGTTTTGGAATTACAAAATTAACAGATCTTTCTAAAATTTTAAATTATTCAACAGGTGCAATTAATGATGAAATTAAAAGGTTTGAAAAAATGGGTATTGTAGTAAGAATTCCATATAAAGGAATCATACTTTCAGAATATGGAAAAAAAATAGCTGAAAATGTAACAAGAAAACATAGAATTGCTGAAGCATTCCTTTATTATGTATTAAATGTTCCATGGGAAAAATGCCATTTATTATCGTCAGATATGGAACATGCAGTAAATGGCCAACTTGAAAAATATATATTGAAAAAGTTAAAAAATTTAAAGCAATGCCCACATGGAAATCCTTTTCAAATCACAAATACAAAGGATGAAAAAAAACTATTAGAAGCTGAATTAAATGTAAGTTATATAATTAATAGAATAACATTTGAAGAGTCTGACATTCTTATAAAATATAAAACTTTTGGAATATTACCTGGAGAAAAAATAAAAATTTTAGAAAAAAATGAATTCGGTGCTTTGGTAAATACAAAAAAAGGAAAATTCATTCTAGACAATGATGACCTGTTGATAATCAGGGTGAAAGAATGAAAAATAAGATTCTGAAACTCCTTTCAATACTTGGTCCAGGCTGGATAGTAATGATCGCAGATGTTGATGCACCAAGTGTTTTTACTGCACTTGTATCTGGATCAAATTATGGATTGAGCTTAACTTGGTTACTTCTATTATTAGTAATTCCACTTTATTTTGTTCAGGAAAGTGCCGCCAGGCTCGGAATGATAACAAAAAAGGGTTTCGGTTTGCTAATAAAAGAAAATTTTGGAAAGCCCCTTACTTTTCTTTCCATTGGAGCAATGGTAGTTATAAATCTAATAGCATTCGTTGGAGAATTTGCAGGTATAGGTGTAGCGGGATTGATTTTTGGTATTCCTATACCAATAGCAATAACGCTTGCAGTTATATTCCATACATTCATTGTAATACGTGGCAGCTATAAAAAAGTTGAAAATATTCTTTTATACATTACACTCCTCCTCTTTACCTTTTTCATATCTGCAATAGTTAGTAGACCATCCATTGAAGTTCTTAAAACAATAATTTCATCACCAAATTTCCTGAATTTTAGTTATATTGAACTTGTTCTTGCAAATATTGGTGCAGTAATAATGCCCTGGATGATCTTTTACCATGAGAGTGCAGTTGTAGACAAAAAACTTGAAATCAGGGATATAAAAAATGAAAGGAAAGAATCTTTGTTTGGTGCAATAATAAGTGAAGCATTAATGGTAGCTATTATGTTCACATCAGCATCAATGTTCTATGGTAAAATGTCCAACGATGTGGGTATTCTTAACCTTTCAAGAGTATTTGCACCATATGCTGGAACTGTATCGCCCTACATATTCGGTGTTGGAATTTTAGGTGCAGGTATACTTTCAGGTGTAGTAATATCACTTTCTTCCTCATGGTCGATTGCAGATTATTTCAATTTACCGAGCAGCTTAAATTACAAATTTTTCCAGGCCAAGGTATTTTACACATTTTATTTCCTTGAAGTAATACCATCAGCTATATTTACAATCCTATTCCCAGATCTTGTTAACCTAATGATAAATGCAATGGTTCTTAACACAATTCTATTGCCTATACCATTATATTTCCTGATAAAACTTTCATCAGACAAAAAAATACTTGGAAATTACAGGAATTCAAAATTAACAAATCTAATTTTATGGATCACCTGGATTTTAATATTAGTATCTGTTTCAGTAACAATATTTGCATTCTTCAGATAAAAAATTAAATAACAAATTACCATGATCTAGGATGAAGGGCGCATGGCCTAGCATGGATAGGGCGGCAGCCTCCTAAGCTGTAGGTCGGGGGTCCAAATCCCCCTGCGCCCGCTAAATATGTACAAAGTTTTTGAGCACACGGCAGACATTGGAATTGAAGTTGAGAGCGAAAATATTGAAAGGGCTTTTGAAGAGGCAGCATATGCAATGATTTCATTATCTGTTAACATTGAAAATGTGAATGTTAAAGAAAAAAGGGAAATAAAAATAAATGCAAATTCCCTTGAATCTTTACTTGTGAAATTCTTAAATGAGATTCTTTATCTATTTGATGCAGAACAATTTGTAACAAAAATGACCAAGGTAAGGATTCAAAACCTTGATCTTTATTCTGAGCTTAGTGGAGAAAAATATGATAGATCAAGGCATGGATCTTATCTTGTAATTAAAGCCGTTACTTACCACATGATTGCTGTAGATCCATCAGGAAAATTAAGGGTTATTTTCGATATTTAAAGACCTAAAAGTTTCCTTGCCTCTTCGCTTATTCTGTCAACAGACCATGGAGGGTCCCAAACCAGCTCTATCTGTACATCCTTTACACCGGGTACTTGTTTTATTTTATTTTCAGCATCTGCAAGTATCCATGATGTAAGTGGGCATCCAGGTGTTGTCATTGTCATTTTTATGTACACATTATCATCATTAACTTTTATTTCGTATACAAGGCCTAAATTTATCACATCAAGGCCTATTTCAGGATCAATGACAGTTTTCAATACATCTATAATATCTTCCTTTTTTACCATAATTTTTGCATATATTCTCAATATTTAATTTCTTTGTCATTTTTCTTGCTATTTTTATTTGGTAATATATGACGATAAGTTTATATAATGGCGTATGTATATCATATAAATAGCTGACATGAATATGACATGGTGGTCATATGTATCTAAAAAAATTGGACTTGGAAAATTTTAAAAGTTTCGGTAAAAAAACAATTATAGAATTTAAGAAGGGTTTTACTGGGGTGAGTGGTCCAAACGGTTCAGGTAAAAGTAACATTTCAGATGCAATACTTTTTGTCCTAGGTCCAAAAAGTTCAAAAATTTTAAGGGCTCAAAGATTAACAGATCTGATTTTTAATGGTGGAAAAGACAGAAAACCAGCTGATTACTGCAAAGTATCTTTGGTTTTTGATAATTCTGATAGGGAAATACCTGTTGATTCTGATGAGGTTACATTCACAAGAATAATTAAAAAATCTGGTGAGGGGGAGGATTACAATAGCTATTTCTACATAAATGATGAAAAGGCTAAGTTGCAGGATTTCACATCTCTCCTTTCTAGAGCAAAAATATTTGCTGATGGATATAATATAGTTCAACAGGGAGACATTACAAGAATCGTTGAAATGTCTCCCCTGGAAAGAAGAAGAATCCTAGAAGAAATATCTGGAATTACAAAATATGATGAACAGATAGCTGATGCAGAAAGGAAAAAGCAGGAAACAGAAGACAATATGGCTAAAATTGAGATTTTAATTAAAGAAATAGAATCTAGGCTATTAAGCCTAGAGAATGATAGAAAAACTGCATTGAGATATTTAGAATTAAAAAATGAATTAACAAAATCTCGGGCTGCATTGGAGTACAAAAAAATAAAACAATTAAAGAGTGAAATAGACGGTGATATGGATGAAATGAATCGTCTTAACAAGGATATAGAAAATTTGAAGGTTGAAATTAAAAAGAATGAGGATGATCTTAAATCAAAAAAGGAAATATTCGATAGATTGAGTAATGAAATTTCCAAGGGCGGTGGGGACGAACACATTAAAGTGAAGGCACAGATAGATGATATTAGACTTTCCCTGGGAAAATATAGGATGAGAATGGAGGATTTTCAAGCAAGGATAGATGAAATTAATGAAGAATTAAAAATTCTTGAAAATCAGAAAAAAACCTTAAAAAAGGAACTTGATGAAAAAATTTCTAAACTAAAGGAAATTGAAAATAAAAAAAATGAATCTGAAAAATTGCTTGCACAGAAAAAGAATGAATTAAAAGATCTTGAAGATAAAATTACAAATTCATCAAAGGACCTGAAAGAAATTCAGGATTTGTTGAATAAGAGGCATACCGATTTTTCTGAAATAAAGGAAATACTTGCAAAAAAGAATGCTGAACTTGAATCTTACAAGGAAAATTATAGAAATATTATAGAATTTATAGCAACACAGGAAGAAGAATTAAAAAATTTAGAACTGAATATAAAGGATGCAGAATGGAGAATGGAATCAGTAAAGGACAAGGAAGAGGATATTAAGAAAAGAAATAAGGATCTTCAGGATCTTTATTATACATTAAAGAACAAGGAGGTACAACTAAGGGAAAATATACAGAAGGTGGAAACTAAGATTCTATCCTTATCAAGGTTATATGAAAAATACAAAGCTAAAATTGAAATGAACAGATCAATGGAAAGTGTTAATTCTATTTTGGAAGCGAGGGATAAGGGCATAATAAAAGGTATTAAGGGAACTGTAAGGGAGTTAATTGAAGTTCCAAAGGATCTTGAACTTGCTATTGATATTGCAGGTGGAAACAGGTTAGATTCGCTCGTTGTTGAATCTGATGAAATTGCAGCACAATGCATTGATTATTTAAAGCAGAATAAAAAAGGTACTGCCACATTCCTTCCCATTAACAAAATGGCACCAGGAAGGCCAAGGGGCAAGGCATTGCTTGCAATAAAGGATCAAAAGGCCATAGGTCTTATACTGGACCTAATAAAATTCGAAAAGGAAATAGAAGGACCATTGTGGTATGTTTTCAGTGATACAGTAGCTGTTGAAGATCTCAACACTGCAAGAAAATTGATGGGTGGTGTGAGATTAGTTACAAGGGATGGACAGCTCATTGAAGCAAGTGGTGCAATAACTGGTGGTCTTGTGCAGAGGAGTGAAAAATCTTCTAACCTGGGAGAAATGGATAACATATCTAAAGATCTAAGAAATGCAAACATTGAAAAAGAAAATTTGGAAAATGAGTATAAGGAAGTATTGAAAAACCTTGATCAAGTAAGCAAGGAGATTCAGGATCTATCAAAGAATAGAATAGAAGATGTTTCTATTTATGTAAAAACAATCAATGAGAATAAAGAAAAATTATCAAAATTGAAGGTTTCAATAGAAAATAAATATAAGGAAAAGAGGTCATTGGAAGAAAAGCTAAAAATTGCAGAGGATGAAATTAAAAAACTTTCGGAAAAGGCTGAGTTTATAGAAAGAGACATTAATTCCATGAAAATAAAGCTTGAGAATTTCGCACCCAGTGAAATTCAAGAAAAGATAAGATCGGTAAAGAATGAAATAGAAAATATTGAGCATAATTATACGGCCTTTACTTTGCTTAAAAAAGATCTTGAACATAATATAGAGGATATAACAAAAACAATAAACGATGATGAAAAAAATATTGCAAAATTGGAAAATGAAAGAAAACAGAAAGCATCAGACTTGGAAAATGTTAAAAAAGAAATAGAAGAAAATGAAATAAAATTAAGAAAATTCCAGGAAATAAATGCTTCAATAGAAGAGAACATAAAAAAGAAATGGGAAGAGAGAGAAAAGATACAGAATGAAATTTCTAACATTGAGTTGGCAATACAAAGAATTAATGAGGAAATCAATAGGAAGGATGATTTTATTATAACATTAAAATCTAGGATAAATGATAAAAGGAATGATCTCCAAGAATCTGAAAAGGAATTTAATTCTTATGGTATAGAAATAAAAGAACCATTACCTGGAACAATGGAATTGAAAAAGACAATTGAATACTGTGAATCTACAATGAAATCAATGGAACCGATTAATATGAAAAGCATAGAGGAATATGACAGCGAAAATGCTAGATTGCAGGATTTGAAATCTAATTATTCAAATCTTTCAGAAGAAAAAAGCAATCTAATAAAATTAATGAATGAATTGAATGAAAAGAAAAAGGATGGCCTACTTTCAGTTTATAGAGCCATCAAGGAAAACTTTTCAAAAATTTATTCTGAAATTACAAATGGTGGAGAAGCTGTAATGTACCTTGAAAATGAAAATGATCCATTCGAGGGAGGCCTTGTAATAAAAGCAAGGCCAAAGGGTAAAAAGATGATAAGGCTAGAAGCTCTAAGCGGTGGAGAGAAGAGTTTAACTGCACTTACATTTATTCTTGCAATTCAGCAGTATGATCCATCACCTTTCTACCTATTTGACGAATCAGATATGTTTCTTGATGGATACAATGCTGAAAACATGGCAAGGATCCTTAAAGAAAATTCAAACAAGGCGCAATTCATAGTTGTTTCGCTAAGGAGAGCAGTTCTGAAGTATTCAGACAACATTCTTGGAGTAACAATAATGCCTGATGGTATTTCAAAGGTTTATGAAGAAACTTATACTGAAGAGGTGAACACAATTGGACAATGAAATATTAAGAGAAATAATGAAGAGGGATTTAACACAGGATCAGATAAATTACTATCTTTCTATTTTAAAGGATGAAAAAACAAATTTATATTTGTCAATAAATGATCAGAATCTTAAGGCAATAGTTGTGGCATTTCAACTTGTCCTGGATGAAAATTTCAATCCAATGGACATAGACCTTGTAAAATTTACTCAACTCTATCTTAAAAAAATAAAAGATGAGAATATTTTTGATTTCATCACAGCTGGGAAATTGGTCCTAATGGCATGGGAAATTCTTTTCAAGAAAAGTGAAAGAATATTAAGTATCTATACAACAAAGGAAGAGGATTATTACGAATTATGGGATCCATACGATTCAATACCTGAAAGCATAGATTATTCGGAAATTACCGATACAATAATAGATTCAAATCCTTTTCAAGAACCTGTAAGAAGAATGGAGAAAAGGCCAGTTACACTTTCAGAATTGATCAACGCTTTGAAAGACGCGATTAAGGATTCTGAAACTAGAATGAAAGAAAATGAGGAGAAGAAAAAAATAGAGGAAAAATACAGAATACTAATTAAGGAAAGACTCCACCAGGAAAGTATTGAAGATGATATCCAGGAAGTATGGTCAAGAATATGCGAGATGGAGGATGAATTTTACAAGAACCAAATTGAGGATGGAACTAAAGAAGATTCAATAAAGGTATTGATCTCTTTACTCTTTCTTGAAAATTCAGGAAAAATAATAATGGAACAGAATGAACCGTTTGGGCCCATTAAAATAAACATTAATGTACCGAGGGAACTAAGAAAAATAGCATTCCTAAATCCACCAAATGTAGAAATTGTAAAGAAAAATTGATTTTAACTACCCAACTGTTTCAGTGCCTCAGCTTCAAGATCCTCAAAAACTTTTTCTATTTTCCTCAATGCCCTTTTTACAGCAGCCTGTGGTTTACCCTCTTTTACTTTTATGTAAATTTTAGGATTATCCAAGTTAGGATGATCTATGTGATATTTAGTTTCTAGAACCATTGGATCTCTGCTAAGCTCTTCCACAAGAGGCCTTAAAATTGTATTATCAGAATTAACTACTTCAAGCTCAATAAAATCTTTTCCTTTATTTATTACTTTAAATGAAATATCATTTACCATTGTTTTTTCTTTAAAGAGTTTGTTTATTTAAATTTATTGATCTTATTTTAAAATGTCCTGAACAAAAGCGGGATAGACTTTTCTTATTCCTTTTACCTGGGTTATTCTCTTTACACAATCCATTATACTTTTATTATTATCAACAACATAGGCAATTGCAACATGATCACCTGTTGTTGAATAAAGCTCTTTTACACAAGGTATTTTCTTAATTTCTTCTAAAGAATTAATGAATTCTTCAGGTGAAATATCTAGTCCTATGAATGCATCCTCTTCACCTATAGCTCTATAGTTTATTCTAACATTATAATTCAATATTATGCCTTCATTTTTTAATTTCATAATTCTATTTCTTACAGTTCCTTTACTTATACCCAAAATTTCAGCCAGTTCCTGCAGTGAGAAATCAGGCCTTTTTTCCATTTCCCTGAGAATTTTTATGTCCAATTCATCGTACATAATTACCATATAGGAAAATAGTATAATAATTTTATTCAAAAATACAATTTTTTTAAACGATAAAATAAAATTTTTGATCAAAAAGAAAAAATTATTATACAATAATACAATATATCCATGGTGGTAAAAATGGAGTTTAGAATGCCATTGATAGGTGAAAAGTTTCCAGAAATTTCTGCAATGACAACAATGGGACAGATAAGTCTTCCAGAGAAATACAAGGGAAAATGGTTTGTTTTATTCAGTCACCCGGGGGATTTCACACCTGTTTGCACAACAGAATTCTATTCCTTTGCTTCAAAATATGAAGAATTTAAAAAAATAAACACAGAATTAATAGGTTTGAGCGTTGATTCAAATATAAGCCATATTGAATGGGTGAACTGGATTAAGGAAAAACTAGGGAAGGAAATACCTTTTCCCATAATAGCAGATTCACTTGGAAATGTTTCCAAGGCGTTGGGCATGATACATGCGGAATCCAGCACATCAACTGTGAGAGCAGTGTTCATTGTAGACCCTAATTCAACTGTGAGGTTAATAATGTACTATCCTCTGGAAATAGGAAGAAATATAAGCGAAATTCTAAGAAGCATTAAGGCTCTTCAAATGGTGGATAAATACAACGCTGTAATGCCGGCAAATTGGCCTTACAATGAACTTATTGGAGATAAATTCTTGAACAAGCCTCCATCAAACATATCCGATGCGGGTGAGGTACTTAAAAAATACAAGGGATACGATTGGTGGATAAGCTACCGTGATTCTCCTGAGGAAGAGTCAAAAGAGGCAAAAGAATTATTTAAAAAATAATTTTTTTTAATTTTTACTTTTTTTAAGAAATAACTTAATATATTAGCAAAAATTTTACTTTGAGTAACTTTAAGAGGTGAACAAGGTAATGGCTGAAAAAATTTCTGATATAATGACAAAAAACCCTATTCTGCTAGTTGCCCCTGCTTCTAGGAATGAAGCTCTAAAAATAATGGTAAAGAATAATATTACAGGCCTTCCGGTTGTAGATGAAAATAAAAAATATTTGGGCATGATCACAAGGAGAGATATATTTGAAAAACCTAAAGAGGATCAAATAGCTCTAATAATGAGAGAAGATGCACCTACGATTTCCCCAAATGAAGATGTTAAAAAAGGTGCGGAATTATTCATAAAAACTAAAAGAAGGCATATTGCAGTTATTGATGATAAAAGAAAAGTTGTTGGTATAGTTACTCCTTATGATTACCTTAAGCTAATTTACCAAAAAAAGATTCAGGACCCTGTTGAAAAGTTTATTAAAAATCCCTGCATACTTGTTCACCAATCAACACCTCTTAAAGTAGTTTTCAAGATGATCACATTAACAAAAATAAATGCATTCCCTGTTGTTGATGATGATGCAAATCTTGTGGGAGTTATAACAGATAGGGATATTTTCGAAAATGCAAAGGTAGAAATGAATGAATCAACTAGCCAGCTAGGTCTTGGTGAGGACGAAGATTCCTGGACATGGGAAGGTATGAGAAACATTTTAAAAATTCTTTATGTGGAGGAAAAGATTGAACTTCCAAAATCACCAGTTTCAGATGTCATGGTTAAAGAACCTGTTTCTGTACTTAATAAATCACCTGCCTATAGAGCAGCAAAAATAATGATAGATAATAATTTTTCACAGCTGCCCGTAAGGGATTCTTACGATTCACTTGTGGCAATGCTTTACGATACGGATCTTCTTGAAATATTCAAAGAGTGATTTACGATGGAATATCAGGATGTCATAGAGCTTGCTAAGAGAAGGGCAATTTTCTGGCCTGCATTTGACATATATGGAGGTTTATCTGGATTCTTTGATTATGGCCCGGTAGGTGTTCTCATTAAAGACAATATAATAAATTCATGGAAAAATGTTTTCATCAACGTAGAAGGCATGGTCCCTATTGATTCGCCTAACATTACACCAGAAGAAGTCCTGGATGCATCAGGCCATACAAAGGTTTTTACGGATTATATCACTTACTGTGAAAATTGCGGTGAGGCATACAGAGTTGATGAATTAATCAAAATGAAAGATCCAACTTTTGAATTAAAATCTTACGATTATATGGTTCAGAGAATGCAAGAGCTTGATTTAAAATGCGAAAAATGTGGTGGCAAACTATCAAAACCTGAAAAATTCAACCTAATGCTTCCTACCAAGGTTGGCCCGGGAAAGGGAAAGCAGGCTTATTTAAGGCCAGAAACAGCTCAGGGAATATTTATTAATTTTTTAACATACTTAAGATACTTTAGGGATACTTTGCCATTTGGTGTAGTTCAGGTGGGAAAGGGATTTAGAAATGAAATAGCACCAAGACAGGGCTTAATCAGGTTAAGGGAATTTAACATGGCTGAGGTTGAAGTATTTTTTGACCCTGAATCCCTAATATGGCCAGGTCATTACAATGAAATATTCAACGATGAAGTTTTATTACTTCCAAATGATGGAAGGGAAATAAGGATTAAAATTTCTGAATCCATGGAGAATAAAATAATAAAAATTCAACCAATAGCATATTTTATTGGCCTTGTTCAAAGGTTTTTAATAAACATAGGTGTAGATAAGAATAAAATAAGGTTCAGGCAGCATTATCCTGAGGAACTTGCTCATTATTCAAAGGATTGCTGGGATTGTGAGGTTAAGACATCATTAGGTTGGATAGAGGTAACAGGCATAGCGGACAGAAATCAATATGATCTTAAACAGCACAGCGAAAAATCTGGTGTATTGCTTGTCTTTAAAAAGAAACTTGATAAACCAAAATATATAACAAGGAAAAGGTATGTTCCAATTGAAAATGAGATAAAAAATATTTATGGTAAGGAATGGAAAGCTGTATTCGAAATGCTAAAAAATTTGGAATACAATGATAAAAAACCTATTTACAGGAACAAAGAGATTGATGAAAATTGCTACAGGATAGAAATATACCAGGAGGAAATAAAAACTGAGGATGTCATTCCATGGGTAATTGAACCATCATTTGGTATAGATAGAATATTTTATTCTTTATTGGAACACAATCTTTATAGGAGAGAAGAATCGGGATACAAAGTACTTGGATTAAAGCCCCATATTGCTCCATTTAAGGTTGCAGTTTTCCCTTTAATGCCAAAGGATAACTTAGATTTAAAGGCTTTAGAGATTTACAGAATGCTTAAAAATTCTGGAATTACTGCCTACTATGATGATTCAGGATCAATTGGAAGAAGGTATGCAAGGGCTGACGAAATAGGTGTACCATTTTGCATTACGATAGATTATGAAACACTGGAGAATGATACAGTAACAATAAGGGATAGGGATACAACAGAACAGGAGAGAATACATATTAATAATATTGCAAAAAAAATAAAAGAAAGTGTAGAAAAATGCATGATGTCAATATAAATTATGAGGAAATTCTTCACAACCTTATTACAAATAATATTCCAAGTTTAAATGTAAAAAAAGTGGCCATAATGCTTTCAGGAGGCTTGGATAGTACAGTTGTACTCTCCATGATCATGGACTTCTATGATGTTGTCGCTTACACCGTTGGTGCCAAGGATTCTAAGGATATTGATAATGCAGTTCGTGTTGCTGAAAATTTGGGCATAAAAAAGCATAAGATCATTTATATTGATAAAGCAAACGTCAAAAAAGCAATGGAAGAACTTTTGAAGGGTTATCCAAACCTTTCTGTTGTTGATCTATCATTTGAAATACCATATTACATTGGAATATCAAATGTGAAAGAGAAACATGTATTCACCGGCCAGGGATCAGATGAACTATTCGGTGGCTATAAAAAGTATGAAAAAAATCCTGAGCTAATGGAAAAGGATATTCTTAGATTAATAACAATTACATTACCAAGAGAGAAGGAGATAGCAGCGAAATTTAATAAAGTACTTCATACACCATTTGTATGCACTGAAATCATAAGGTTTTCACTATCTTTGCCACCAGAGGAGAAGGAAAAGAAGGCAATTGTTAAAAGGTTAGGCATGAAATTAAATTTACCAGAGGAAGTAATAAATAGGAAAAAAATTGCAATGCAATATGGATCAGGTACAATGAAAATATTAAGGCAGATAGCTAAAGAATATGTAATAAATTATGAAAGTAACAAATAAATCATAATTCATGCAACCTTGAGATTATTGTTCTATCATCTAGATGAGTAACAACAAGTGGTATATTTTCCAATTCAGCAAGCTTGATTGATAATGGATCTACATTTTCTGGCCTTGCAAAAACTACCATTCCTGGTTTTAAGGGATGGGCTCTTATGGCTACCATCGGTGATCTTCCAAATTTTACGCCAGTAAAAATCAATGCTCTCTCATTGCTCCAACCGTATATTTTCAAATAATCATTGGCATTGAATTCAATTATTGCTTTAATACTGTCTATCATGGTGTATCCATAAATCTTTCTATCTAAATTTATATTTTCAGTAAGATTTTTTCCTTCAATATATTCTAGAACCTTTTTGCAAGTTACAGATGTCCAGAATTCTTTTATGTCTAGAATTGCATCGCTCCCGAAATTCTTTGTAAATTTTCTAATTGTAGGTGATCCTCTTGACATATCTATGTAAATAAGTGCCTCAACAATTTTTTTTATTGTGGAAATGCCTGGCGATTTTCTCCTGCCTATTTCATAATCACTTATTACAGAAGGTGAAATTTTTAGAAAATTGGACAATTCAGCCTGTGTTATGTTAAATTCTTCCCTCCACTTCCTTAACGTAAGACCGGGATTTTCGGAAAGAACTATTTCTCCTGCTATTTTTTCTTCCAGTTCGAGCATAAGATTTAAGAATAGTATTAAAAAATAAATTTTTTCATGTTTTTTTAAGAAAATAAGAGAAAAATTTAAATGTGAAGGATGCAATTCATTTTATGAAAAACAGAGGTGGTTTTATTGCCAAATCAGGATGAATCAATTTTAGATCAGGTAGAATCATACCTGAAAAAAGTAAAGGCGCAGAGTGATGAGATAAAGAAAAGGGAACAGGAGCTCATGGATAGGGAGAAGAAAATTTCCCAGTGGGAAAATGATTTAAAAAATACAGAAAACAAATTAAAGGAAAGGGAGAATTACCTGTTGAACAAGGAAAAAGAGATAGAAAATAATTCAAATAAACTGAAAGCATTTGAGAATGAACTTAAAAATAAATCAAAGGAAATAGATTCAATGATAGAAAATTTGAGAAAGTCACAGAACAATTTTTCTCAGTTGGAAAATAAAATTAACAATTTACTCACAACCCTCGACTCTTACATTTCAAAATTCAAGGATAGTGAAAATACAATAAATAAATTTTTACAGGATTATCAAAGCAGGCAAAAAGAGTTTATGGAGATAGGGGTGAATGTTAAAAATATCATAGGTTCGATTGAATCTGCCAAAAAGCAGATAGATCTTGCTTTAGGAACAAGTACCCCTGTGAATGTTCCTTCTGTAAATGTTGAAAAGGCAACTATTGATCAAAGTGCAATAGAAATTCCATCAAAGCCGCAAAGTGATGATGTAATTCCATGCCCGAATTGCGGAACATTAATAAGCAAAGATGCAGTAATGTGTTATGCTTGCGGTTATGTATTACATCCTGAACTTCTTGAAGAAAATAAAGAAAAATAAACTTAATTCCTATTTAATTGTGATCCCACAACCTGATTTAAACATTCAATAAATTCATCAATTCTCTGGCTTGGGATAGTAGATCCTGCTGCAATATCATGGCCTCCTCCTGCTCCTTTTACTTTTTCAGCGCATGATCTCATTGCTTTTCCTAGGTTCAATCCCTTCTCAACAAGTGTTCTTGTACCCCTTCCAGATACATGCATTTCACCATTTGAATCATGTATGGCAAACGTTGGCTTATCCCTAGCAAAAACATAGCTCATTAAAATGCCCGCTGTTGAACCTGCAAGTGAATTTTCCTGAACGTAAAAATACTGAATATTCTCTTTTTCAATCTTATTTTTCATGCCATTGTAAAGTTCTTTAATTAGAATATTTTTATAGTTCATCCAAGCTTCAAGAATTTCATTTTTTTTATCCATGTCCCCTGATAAATATCTGAGTGCAAGGCCCTGCATATTCATCCTTGCAACAGCATCAATATAGCTTGAAAGTGTAATATCCCAGGTTTCATATGTTTCAAGATAATGTTTTTCTGTTATTATACCCTGAACAATGTCCTTTTCAACATTATTTTTTATAAGATTTATAGCAATCCATGAATAAATATATGTTTTTGTGTCATCATCCATATCCTTTATTGAAATGTCCTCTTTTATTTTCAATTTTCCAAGCAATTCTGATACTGACTCTTCGCTACCAGTATATCCTGGTAGAAATGGATCTGTCGCGTACAAAAACATCTCCTTTAAATTTGATCCGTCCAATGAAATATCACTATACTTTTTAACACCCTTTCCTTCTAAATAATCAACTATTATCTTATTCAAGCCTGAATAACCATTTAAGTGCTGTCTGTCCCCTACGACACCAGTAAAAAAGGCAGGATAGTTTTTCCAGTTTTCTTCATCAATGTACATGGAAAAGATATAGGACAAAGTTGAACCGCATGCTCCAGATGTGCCTGAAATATTGCAGAATATGGGATTTATGTGTACTATTTTTTCTGAATCCCTCTCTGGTGGGTGATGATCTAAAATTAATACCTTACCATATTCTTCAAGTAAAGAAACAAAAGATGAACCTAAATCTGCAAGGATGATGCAATCATAACTTCCTTTGAGCAATGATTTTAAATTATCCTCTGTAAGATCCTTTAAAAAAGATATGTGAAAATTTTTTCCTGACCTCTTCATTGCTGAATAAAGCAAAGATGCTGATGAAACACCATCAGCATCATAATGCGTTATTATCCTTACGGAGTTGCAATCCTTAATAATTTCCGCGCCTTTCCTAAATTTATTATCCAGGCATTCAGGAATCTGAAACATATCTATTTAACTAATAGTTCTGCACTGTCCAAGCTGTATTTCCAGTTTTCTGGAAGCCTTCCTATTCTCTTGTAATATTTTACTAACCTGAGAATCTTTGCTTCTATCAGATGAAGGCCTCTTAAATTTGCAAGGTCATTTGGATTATTTTTTAAATGCCTGTTAAGGTATACAGCCCTTTTCATTAATGCAAGCAAATCCTCAGGAATTTTTGGTTCAAGACCATATGACCTTACAATTTTAAGCATTTTTTTGCCCGTTACAAATTTTATCTTTGGAACGCCATAAACATCCCTTAGCAATATTCCTGCCTTGCTAAGCGTATTTCCTTCCTTAATTAATTCTATTAATTTTTCTTCTGCCTGCTTATCTTTAAATTTTGCCCATTCAGGAATATTGTTTCTAACAGGAGGTTTTGAACCTGACCTTCCATGCTTACTTGAATGTATCCTTGACATAATTTTCACCTATATTGTTCAATCCTTAATTTCAGACTCTATATAAGTTTTTTTATGATTTGAACCAAAATACTTCAAAAAATTTATTAACCTTTTTTAAAATGTATGGGTGAGGATGGATAATACATATATAATATTATATATCGTTCTGGTAGCATTGGCATTTATAGTAATAATTTTAATTATTAATTTATTAAAAAAATACAATTTAAGGTCCATGAAAAATAAAAATTTAAAGGATGATGCGTATAATAAAATAGAATCAACAAAATCCATAGCCTCAATACTTGGAAAAAAAGGTATTAAGGTAGGTCCAGCGGTTGCAGTTCTTGGCAAGGCTGAAGTTCTTTACAAAAATGGAGATTATAATGGTTCCATTTCCCTTGCTGATGAGGCAAAAAGGATATTGGACAGGGCCAAACTTGAAAATACTGAATTACCAAAGGATGAAAGGGTATACGAACAGCCTAAAATAGAGAATGTAGAAAAGAAGGATTTGGATGATGAAACTTTATCACCAACATACCAGCTACAGAAAAAATTGCCTGAAAACTATCTAGCTGCAAAATTCTCATTGGAAATGGCACAGAACCTTTACGATGGCTCGGAAGAAAATAAAAAAATTGAGGCTTTTGAATACTTGAAAATGGCTAAAGTAGCATTCAATGATAGCAATTATTCAGAATCACTAAAATATTCACTTAAAACACAAAGGATATTAAAAAATGAGGAGGAAAAAATTGAACATAAATGTCCCAATTGCGGAGCAGTAGTGGACCCTAATGATAAATTCTGCTGGAACTGTGGCTATTCATTAAAAATAAGAAAATGTCCCAATTGCGGAGCAGATATAAAGCCCGATGATAAATTTTGCAGATCTTGCGGTTATAAGCTAGTATGAACAAAATATTCATTTCTGGATTGATTCTTTTCATTATATCTATTTTCATGATGATCATAGGTGTTGCAAAAGGGTATATGGGCTTTGCTTTCTTTATTTTCCCTGTAGTATATGGTTCTGGTATATACGCTGCACTGGCCATGCTAGCAATGATCCTTTCCATGTTAATTATATTCTTTTCATTTTTCAGTGTAGAAAATAATGCGTATGATAAAAAAATAGATTATGGGGGCATGGTCCTTATAGGCCCAATACCTATCGTATTCGGCAATTCAAAAAATGCAATTTTAGTTTCCATTATTATTGTGATAGTAATTTTAATTCTTATACTTCTAATTTTGTAATTTTTCCATTCTTAAAAACTGGTAAAATTGGTATTTTATTCAATGATAATGAAATTTCAATATCTTTTTCATGACCTAGATTCCTTAATCTTAAAGAACTTTTGGAACTTAAAATAATATTTTTTATCCTTTCATAATTTATTTCAATACCGAGCTTCTTAGCTTTTATATAAGAAGCACATATGAAATCTTCAATGGAGAATAGGTCCTTCCTGTTTGCGCATACCAAAGGGTCATCTAAAGATAATCTTTTAACTAAAAGATCAGCATTAAGGAATGATGCTATGTAAACATTTTTAGCTGAAATTTTTTTCAATACCCTTGTTCCATTTGTGGACACAAATATTACACTTTTTCCATTAAGATCTGCATCCAAAAGATCATAGGGTGAATTATCATAATCAAATCCATTTATCTTTATTCCATTATTTTCGCCTACAAGGATATAATCATCATGGATTTTAAAATATTCAAAGGCAGATTTCTCATTTTCCAATGGAATAATTTCTTTTGCATTTTTATGTAACATTATTATAATGCTAGTAGAAGCTCTAAAAACATCTATTAAAGCTGCTCTTTCAGTTTCGATTATCTCTAGCCTATTACCATCTATTATGTTCATAATATCTCTATATCAATCTTTTTACCATTTCTATCATATGCAGAAAAATCTTTTAGCCTGAATGGGTAACCTACAATTATATGGACACTGCCGGTCTTGGAAAATAAATCAAGATCTTCGGGGCTTGGTAAAGTAATTCCAGAAGGGTGAGAATGGACTGTTCCCACAAGGGAAAAGTCTATTGGTTTCATGTAAAGCTGGTATACTGCACTTCTTCTTCCAGAAACAGTTCCTGGAAGTAGAACTATTTCGTATATTATGCTTCTATCTGCCCTTAAAAAAGCTGCAAATTCATCTGGGTAGGTATCCCTTGCACTTTCCATTATTAGCATTAATGTATCTTTTTTTATCCTGAAATTCATAGTATTTTTTCCCTCAACTTCTCATAAAAATTAAGATTGAATCTAACAAATACTGCTTCATTTTCACTTTCACTTAATCTAACCACATCCTTGTGTGAAATCCTCCTTTGCAATTGACCATCTAAAACTACCATACTTTTTCTTGTTTTATCTAGGAGATGTATTTCAAGTTCAGATTTGCTTGGAACAACATGGGATCTTATGCTCAACTTGAACGGGGCTATGTATGCAATTACCATGGCATCTATTCTTGGGTCCACTATTGGGCCACCTGTACTTAATGCATAAGATGTTGATCCAGTAGCTGTAGCAATTATTATACCATCAGCCCTTAAATCCTCAAGTAATTCCTTGTCTATATAGATAGCATAAGTTCTTAACTTTGAAATCTCTGATGTATGTATAACCACCTCATTAGTGCAATCTGCCAACCTTTTATCGTTGAGCATTACTTTTAATTTCTTTCTTTTATCTAGAAAATAGTTTCCATTGATTAATCTTTCAAGAGAATAATCCAGGTCAACAGGAACTACCTCTGTGAGAAAACCTAATTTTCCCAAATTAATGGAAAAAATGGGTCTATTCGTATTTTGAAGAGTTTTTAAAACTGTACCATCTCCACCTATTGTAATTATTATATCAACATCCATCTCTTGAATGGGAACACCAGACTTGTGCATTTTTTTAGCAGTTTTTGTTTCTATCAAAACCTCATGATTTTTATTTAGATAATCGTAAACGTATTTTGCTATGTTTATGCTTCTTGAGATTTCTATATTTGCAACAATTCCAAATTTCATTTTAAAAACCCCCTTAATTGTTTTGCATATTCAATATCACCCGTTGAAAGTACGTTCTTTTTCAATGAAAGATCAAAAGGCATGTTCAAAGGTTTAAAATCATCTAAATCGTACACTTCACCTCCAGCTTCCCTGACAATTAAGGTGCTTGCTGCAATATCTATTATTCTTAATACCCGCTTATTGTAATAATATAGGAATGCATCAGCTGTTCCATCTGCCACAAGTGACATCTCCAATGAAGCGCAACCTAGGGATCTTACCCTCCTTGAATTTTTTATAATATTAAAAACACTCTCTGGAACATTTTTCCCCAAGCTTATAATGGTCAGCTTTTCCTTTTTCTCTGATCTTGCATTCAATTTCCTATCCTCAAAATAGGATCCTTTTCCCCTTTCTGCCCAGTAACTTTTTCCGCTTACGAGGTTCATTACCAAAGCATATTTTATTCCAAAAAGGTCATCCTTTCCTAAAGCCATGGATATTGAATAGAATGGTATGTTCATTTCTGCATTGAAGGATCCATCTATTGGATCAAGTATCAATGTATCCTCATAATTCCTGTTTAAATAACCATATTCTTCGCTCAGGATATTGAAAGGTAAATCATTCTCCTTGACTATTTTAAATACCTGTTCTTCTGCAACTAAATCTATTCTAGATGTTGGAGTGCCATCAGCACCAATCTTAATTATTTCCCTTGCTTCATGGAATTTAATATCCAAAAATTCCTGAACGGAATTTCTCACTTCAAATGCAATTTTCTTAAGATTTTGAATCATTTATTTTGATATTCCTGAGGATATTAAAAAACTTTTCATGAGTATTTGACTATTAAGCTCATTATAATGTCTGAAACATCATCACATCTATCTGTTATACTTTCCATGCTTTCATATATTTCCTTGTACCTTAAAACGAGCATGGGATCATTGGATGATAGAAGTTCTTTTATTACATTATCTACAATATCATCAGTAAAATTCTCAAGCTTGTGAATATCCTTACATATTTCTATTATTTGAGTATATTCTCCTAACCTGATGCCCATAATTTCATTCAGTGCTTCCTTTAATTCAGAAACAGCCTTTAAATTTATTTCCGAAAGTGCAATTATTTCATTTGTAGGTTTTTTAATATCATATATGAGCATTTTTTTACTTGTTGATTCAATTGAATCTATAATGTCATCAAGACCTTTTACCAATGCTGCAATATCTAAATTGTCTATTGGTGCCGGAAATTTTCTGTTTAATTTGGTAAATATTTCTGATACTATTTCATCATTTTTATGCTCGATTATTTTTATATTTCTTGATATTTCCTGTACCTTATCAAAGTGTGTTGACATTTTATAAAGCTCTTTTGCAGCATCTTCCACATTTGATGTTAATTTAACAATGTATGAAGAAAATTCTCTAAAAACTGTGGATGCCTCTTCAAGTGAAAGAGCTTTTGTTTCTTCTCCAAGTAATAATGTAACTATTAAACCTAATAGTGTTGATGCTGACACAAATAAAAGTGCAATGCTATTTCCAAATATTCCTGTTATTACTGGTAATAAAAATACTCCAGTGATTGCACCTAACCTGCTTACTGCAGCTGAAGAACCTTGTGCTGTAGCCCTTAATCTTGTTGGAAATAGCTCGGTTGCAACGACCCAAGTTGTTGTATTAGGCCCAGCATTTTCGGAAATTTGAAAGATTGCAAAAATTATGAATAAAAAGACTAAATTTACAGGGCCTAAAATACCTAGAAGGAGAAGAGACAAAGTCATGCCAAGAAAACCTAATGCCTGAAGCTTTAACCTGCCATATTTATCAATTAATATGATTGCAAGAGTGAAACCTATTATTCCAAAAATGTCCAGGAAGGCTGTGCCTATAATAGAACTCAATGCATTCTTGAATCCTAGATCATAAAGCAGTGTGGGCAAATACATTCCTATTCCGTATACGCCAACATCCATGAAAAACCATGGAACCCAGGCAAAGATTGTCCTCCTTCTGTATATTGGGGATAATAACTCCTTTATTGTTGCCTTTTCCTTTTTTGCTTGCTGCACTTCTAAACCTGTAACATTAACATTTAGGGATTTCAGGACCTCTATGGCCTTGTCCTGTTTTCCCTGTGAGATTAACCATCTTGGTGATTCTGGCATCGTTGCTCTCAAAATAATTACAATTATTGCAGGTACTATACCAGATAGAAGCATCAATCTCCAGGAATCGATGCCCAAGGGTTGTACGAGCGCTATTAAATAACCTACCAAGGCTGCGGTTAAAGCGCCCAAACCCCAAAACATAAATGTTGTTGAAATTAATTTTCCCCTTACCTTTGTTGGTGAAAATTCTGTCACATAAGTGGAGCTAATTGGATAATCTGCACCTATGCCCAAGCCTAAAAGAAATCTGAATAAGATTAGTTCCCATATATTTTGAGAGAGGGCAGATAGTGTTGCAAAAACTACAAAAAATATTAGGTCCATTACATACATTGTTTTTCTTCCCATTTTATCAGTATAATGGCCTAAGGTTAAAGCTCCGAAGAACATTCCTATAAAGGCAGATGATGTTAATAAACCAAGAATTATACTTTGCTGGTTTAAAGGTAAAACATTAATCCACAAAGGCCTAATAAAGAGCAAAACTACACTAATAATGAAAAGATCATAACCATCTAGAAATACACCTGCAGCTGACAATAGGAGCATTTTAAAATGAAAACGTGAAACATCCATATTGTCTAAAGCGGATGTTATAGTTTTATCATTCAATTTCTCTCACAATGGTATATTGTATTATTTGTTAAAAATTTTATTAATTTGGAAATAATTAATAAAATCCTTTACATACCATCTTTTAATGAAAATATCCATGCATATATGGAAAGTGCAGAATGAAATAATGCTAGCAGCATGCGATTCAAACCTACTCGGAAAAAAATTTGAAGAGGGAGAATTTCACATTGAAGTAAAAAAAGAATTTTACCATGAATCTTACGTTACTGAAAAATCATTTAGGAATGCATTAAAAATGGCTACAATAATAAACCTAGTGGGTGAAAATGTTATAAGGATAGCAATAGAGGAAAAAATAATAGATGAAAATAATATAATAAGAATTAAAAATGTTCCACATGCCCAGGCGGTTGTTATGCTTTTTTAATAAAAATTCAATGAAACTTTCTATTTAGCTAATATTAAAAAATTTTATTAACAAATTATTTATAATGGTTTTACATATAACACCATCAATAGAAACCTTGAGGGTGATAAAACATGGCAATTGGTTTTGTCCTGATAAGTACAGCTCCGGGTAAGGAGCATGAAGTTTATGATGAATTGCGCAAAATTAAGGAGATCATTGAGCTGCATCCTCTCTTTGGAGAATATGATCTCATCGCTAAAATAGAAGCTAAGGATTTTAATGAACTTGGAAAAATAGTTGTGGACCAAATTAGGAACATTCCGGGTGTAATAGATACAAAAACGCTGACAGGAATTAAATTTTGAGGTGTAAATCATGGATATTACAATAACGCTTTCACTTTTTGGCCAGATAATATTAGTTGTATTTGCCCTAGTTCTCCTAATATTAGGGGTATTCACAGCCTACTTCGGAAGTGGAAAAAGCAGGATTGCTGGAATTTCTCTTCTCCTAATTGGACTGATCATTGGAATAATATATGTTTGGCTCAGCCATGCTTCTGATCCAGGATATTTCGTTAATGTTATATTAATTCCAGGCCTGGCATACATAGGCGGTGCAATAATAGGTGCTGTAATTGGATTTCTTATTTTTATTCTCGTAATTATGAAAACATAATCTTTAAATGTTTTATTCTTTTAACATTTTTTATGGATGTTCAAATAATTGCCGGAAGTGCTAGTGATAAGGAATATATAAAGGAAGTTGTAAGTGTACTAAAGGAACTTGAGGTATCTTTTGATATTAAAATAATTTCTGCGCATAGGAACCCTGAGGAACTTATGTCATTTGTTAAGAATTCCAATGCAAATGTTTTCATAACCCTTGCCGGATTAAGCGCTGCCCTACCAGGATTTGTATCATCCTTAACCTTGAAACCTGTGATAGGTATACCACTTTCAGGAAAGGTTCCAATGGATTCACTACTAAGCATGGTTCAGATGCCAAAGGGAGTTCCAGTGGCAGTGGTAGGCGTTGACAATGCCAAAAATGGTGCCTTGCTAGCTGCAAGAATTGTTGCAATTTACAATGAAAAGGTGAGGGATAATTTAATAAACTACATGAAAAAAGAAAATGAAAAAGCTATTGAAAGTGGCAAAAAAGCTTTAGAGGATTTGATGTAAATGTTTGATGTTAAAAAATTCATTAATGAAACAATAAGGAACTTAAAAAATGAAATAAAGGGAAAGGCAATAATTGCTGTTTCAGGTGGCGTCGACAGCACTGTGAGCGCAGTTCTAACTCATATGGCAATTGGGGATAATCTTCTCCCAGTGTTTATAGATACAGGATTGATGAGAAAAAATGAATCTGATAAGGTAAAGAGTTTATTTGATTCATTAAACATAAAAATAAAAATATTAAATCGTGAAGAAGATTTTCTCAAACACTTGGAAGGAATAACGGATCCAGAACAGAAAAGAAAAATAGTTGGAGAACGGTTTATAAGAAATTTTGAAGAAGAGGCAAGGAACTTTAACGCTGAATATCTAGTTCAGGGAACGATAGCCCCAGACTGGATAGAGAGTGGTGGAGGCATAAGAGAAAGAATTAAAACTCACCACAATGTAGGCGGCCTACCAGAAAAGATGGACCTTAAGATAGTAGAACCTTTGAGGGATCTTTATAAGGATGAAGTAAGGGAAATTGCCAAATATTTGGGAATAAAAAACTGGGAGAGGCAGCCTTTTCCTGGCCCTGGATTATCCATAAGGGTAATAGGCGAGGTCAATAAAAATAAACTTGATCTTCTCAGGGAAGCTACTGAAATTGTAGAAAATGAAGTTGAAAATGCTGTAAATAACAATTTAATTCAGAGACCCTGGCAATACTTTGCAATAATGCTTCCTGTGAAAACCACTGGTGTCCATGGTGACAAGAGGGCATATGGATATACGGTAGCTGTAAGGATCATAGATTCAATTGATGGTATGTCTGGAACATATTCCAGAATACCTCATGAAATTCTGGAGAGGATTTCAATAAATATAACCAACAGAATACCTGAAATAAACAGGGTGGTTTATGATATAACCAATAAACCGCCTGCCACAATAGAATGGGAATGATTTTGATGAAGATAAAATTTTTAGGTGGAGCAGATGAAATTGGTAGTCTAGGTATGTATGTTTCATACAATAAAACGAATTTACTTTTTGAGTATGGTATAACGCCTTCAAAGCCACCAAAATTTCCACTCGATTCGCCAAAACCCGATGCAGTTTTTTTAACCCATGCGCATTTGGATCATTCTGGAATGCTTCCATACCTTACATTAAAATATAACATGCCTGTGTACGGTACACCTCTCACTTTAGAGCTAACTGATCTTCTATTGAGAGATAGCGTTAAAGTCATGAACCTGGAAGGATACAATTCACCATTTGCAATAGAAGATGTAGAAAATTTAAAGAAATTATATATAAATCTTCCTTACAGGAAAAAAATTGCAGTAAATGATTTAGAAATATCAACCTACAATGCAGGCCATATACCCGGTTCTGTTATATATAAAGTTAAAGATGAGAGGACATTCCTTTTCACGGGTGATTTAAATACAAATGAAACTAGGCTTGTGAATGGTTGTGATTATCCTGAAGCAGATGTTGTTTTCATTGAATCAACTTACGCTGGAAAGGAGCATCCTCCTAGAAATATGACAGAATCAAGGTTCCTTGAAAAGATTGAAGAAATACTAGATAGAAAAGGAAAAGTTCTCATACCTGCATTCGCCGTATCAAGAACGCAGGAATTGATCATGGTCATGGAAAAACTTGGAATGGAGTACTGGGTGGATGGCATGTCCAATACAGTCAACCAAATATTTGCTAAATATGGTTCATATCTAAGGGATGCTCAGGAATTCAAGGGAGCGAGAAAATATGCAAGAAAAGTAAGGAATAAAAGTGACAGAAAAAAGGCACTGGATTCTGGAATTGTTGTCACAACTGGTGGCATGCTGGAAGGAGGGCCAGTTTTATATTATCTTGAGCAAATTAAAAATGATCCAAAGAGCGGCATTTTAATTACTGGGTTTCAGGTTGAAAACACAAATGGAAGAATGCTCCTTGATACGGGCTTTGTAGATATTAATGGAGTAAAGGAAAAAATAAATGCTGAGGTAGTAACATTCGATTTTTCAGCACATGCTGGAAATTCTGATTTGCTAAAATTCATAGAAAAAACTAAAGCTGATACTGTTGTTCTATTCCATGGCGAGAACAGGGAAGCATTAATGACACAAATAGAAGATAAAAATGTTATTTTACCGAAACCGGGTATTGAATTTAAAATTTAATTAAAATTTCTTTTATTTCTTAAAACAGTAATAGGTATTGCACCCTTTTCGAATTCTAAAAGAGCAATGTCCACAGGATCAATAAAATTCTCAGGAACATTTATTAAAACTGGAGCACCTAATGAAATTTGAAGAGCCCTGGCCCCAATAATCCTAGCCTTTTCAAATCTTGTATATTTCATAATCTCACCAAAAGTGTTTTACCTAGAAGAAAGTAGTATATATATACTTTGTTCTCATTTTTTTATGAGATTATTTTAATAATTTTTTCTTAATTAAGAAAAATTTTAATCCTTGAATTTATTAAAAAATACAATGCCTTTAGATCTAGGAATAAAAAATCTTTCTGATTTCTTTCCAGGACTAAGGGAAGGGACTGTTAATCTTCTTTACGGTTCTCCAGGCTCTGGAAAAACAATCATTGGAATACAGTATCTCATGAGCGGAGCAAGTAAAAATGAGGATACTTTATATATTTCACTTGACGAATCTGCCTATGAGGTTAAAAAGGATTTTGAAGAAATGGATTGGACCATTGATGCAATAAATGTTATAGATGCAGTTCCATCATCCAAGAAAAGGGAAATTAACCCTTATAGAGAGGTGACACAGATTACAGAAGTTCTAAGCATGAGGGAAGTATCATCAAAAAGCCATATGAGGGAAATTGATGTGTTTAACTTAAGGGCCACATTAAAGAATATTCTTACAAAAAGGAATTTTAAAAGGATTGTTCTAGATTCTCTCACTTCATTAAAATTATTTTACACAATAGGTGTAGAGCCCGAAGAGGCTGCTATCGCATTTGTTGATTTTTTAAGGGTACTTCAGGATACCACTGTATTAATTATAGCGGATGACTTTGATGATCTGAACAATGTTATGAGGATGATGGATACTGTGTTGAGAATAGAAAGAGAAGGAAATGATTTTACTCTCGAAATAGTTAAGAGTTCCTATTTGCTTAAAAAAACTTTTCATTCTCTTTCTCTCACAAAATCTGGCTTTGTGGTGGAATAAAATGAATAGGTTGAAATTTGGAATCCAATGGATAGATGAAATGTTTAATGGCGGTCTTCCAGATAACAAGGTATATTTCATTGTTGGCGATTCTGGGACTGGAAAAACATTACTCTCATTCCGTTTCCTCTATGAGGGCTTGCGCCAGGGAGAAAGATGCCTTTACATAGCAACAGATAGACCGCCATATTCCATATTAAATCCAATTACTGAATCATTTGGATGGAATTTGCTTTCCCTTTCAGTAATGGATGCTGTGCCAACGCCATCATTATATTCTACAGTCTATCCTGTTAGGGATATGACAGCAAAGGGTGAAATAAGGGAAGTATCAAACATGAATAAGAATATTGAAAAAGGTGAACTTACATTCGATAGTTTACAATTGAAACTTGAACTTGAATATGAGGAAAGAAAATATGACAGGGTAGTTATAGATTCGTTCACAACATTAAAAAGATTTGGCGTTGAAGAGGAAAGGAGAAATCCAGTAATGGCGAAATTTATAAGGTTTTTTATAGAAAAGGGATCTACGGCCATTTTCACAGACAATGGAAATATTAATTCTCTAAAGCCCGAAATGGTCATTTCGGGCGGGATAATTTATCTATCTAGAACGATCAAAAGAAATTCAGATTCAAGATCCTTAAAAATTTTGAAGGCGAGGGGTACACAATTTGATCCTGAAGAAAAAAATTTTAAAATTACGGATGAGGGCTTTGAATTACTGAGGCAGAAAAAATGAAAAATCTTGTTGCACATGTGTTTTTAAATGGTAAATATTCAGTGGGATCATTAAAATTTGAAGGCAGGAGAATTATTTTTGAAGAAACGGATAAAAAAGCTGAATATGTTGTAACTGGCGGGTTTGTGAATGCACATACACATATAGGCGATTCATTCATAGAAAATATCCCAAAAATGGGTGTGATGGAACTTGTAGGCCCAAACGGATTCAAACAAAAAATGCTTGAGAGCGCAAATAAAACCACGATTATCAAAGGAATGAAAAAATCATTGGGGATCATGGAAAATGATAATATAAGATATTTCTTTGATTTCAGGGAGGGGGGAATAGATGGATTAAAATTGATTAATTCATTAAAATTTAAAAAAACTAATGCGGTAATACTGTCAAGGCCTAAAAAAAGCATCATAGATTATGATGAGATCGAATATCTTTTAAAAAATTCATCAGGTATTGGGATGAGTTCAATATCCGATTACGATTATAAATTCTTAATGGAAATTTCCAAGATTGTAAAGGAAAATGGAAAAATATTTGCAATACATGCGAGCGAAAGGATTAGGGAGGACATTGATAAAATTTTGAATTTAAATCCAGATTTCATTGTACACATGCATAAAGCAGATGATCAGGATCTTGATAAGGTCATGGAAAAAAATATTCCTATTGTTGTATGCCCAAGATCTGGCATGTTCTTTAACATTGAAATGGACATTAATAGATTTTTAAAAAAAGGCATAAATGTTGCTCTTGGAACAGATAATGCTATGATTTCAATTCCATCTATAAGAATTGAAATGCTTTTTACTTCATTTCTCTTTAATTTGGATCCAATTGAAATTTTAAAAATGGCTACGATAAACATGGATAAATTTCTTCCAGTAAAAGATAAAATATTCATATACAAAGGCTCCCCCTATGAAATTGTAAAGAATCCTTTTATAGAACCTGTTAAAATTTTGAATATCAAAGATATTGATTTTAATTTTTAATGTTTGAAATTGCTTCCTTTAGAGTTTTATAACTCAATAAAGCGCATTTTATCCTGGCAGGTGAAATTTCTATTCCAAGGGCATTTAGAAGATCATTTTCTTTGAGGTTTTTAACATAATCAAGATCTTTACCCTTTACCATTTCTGTTAATATTGATGCTGATGCAATGCTTATTGCACAACCCTTGCCAGTGAATTTTATGTCCTTGATAATATTTTTATCAATTATTAGGAAAATTTCCAGTTCATCGCCACACAATGGATTCAAGCCCCTGCTTGTTGCATTTGGCTTCTCTATTTTTCCATAATTTTTAGGATTTTTGTAATTTTCTAGGATAAAATCCATATAAATATCGTAGGTCATAACTTTAACACCTTTTTCACATTATCTAGGGCATTAATAAATTCATCAATGTCATCTAAATCGTTGTATATGTAGAAGCTAGCCCTCGATGTTGCTGGAATGCCCAGTCTATCCATGAGTGGCTGGGCACAGTGGTGGCCAGACCTTACCATGACTGCATTTATATCCAGAATCGATGCAACATCATGTGGATGTATCATTATACCTTCATCCATCAGAGCCTTGGCAATTTTCTCATTTTTAACATTCTTGAAATTGAATGCTATTACACCACCCCTAATTTCTGAATCCCTAGGACCGTAAAATGTAATGCCATTAAATTCCTCTATCCTTTTTAAGGCATAATTTACAAGATATTTTTCATGTTCTCTTACATTTTCCATACCAATATTTTTAAGATAGTTAACAGCAGCAGAAAGACCTACAGCGCCCTCAACATTTGGTGTACCAGCTTCAAATTTTAATGGTACATCTGCCCATGTTGCACCTGATAGATGAACTTCATTGATCATTTCTCCTCCGCCCATAAAAGGGTCCATTTCATCAAGAATCTCCTTTTTACCATAAAGTACACCTATGCCCATGGGGCCTAGCATTTTATGCCCAGAAAAGGCAAGAAAATCGCAATCTATATTTTCAACATCTACAGGCATATGTGGGACAGACTGCGCTCCATCGACAATAAAATATGAGCCATTCTCATGTGCTATTTTTCCTATATGCTTAATATCATTAATTGTACCTAGGACATTTGAAACATGGGTTACAGTTATGATTTTTGTTCTTTCTGTTATTAGATTATTAAACTCATCCATTTTCAATGTACCGTCTTCATTAATATCTATGTATTTGATCTTAACGCCCTTCTCTTTTAAAAATTGCCAGGGAACTATATTTGAATGGTGTTCCATCACTGTTGTAATTATTTCATCACCATCCTTCAATTTCTTTCCGAGGGTATAGGCTAATAAATTCAACGCCTCTGTTGTATTTCTTACAAATACTATACTTTCAGCTTGCTTAGAATTTATGAAATTTGAAACATTCTCTCTCGATTTTTCATAGAGATCAGTAGCCTCTTCACTTAGACCATAAATTCCCCTGTGAACGTTAGCATTATAATTTTTGTAATAATCCGATATTGCATCTATTACCTGAATAGGCTTCTGTGATGTTGCAGTGCTGTCCAGATAGATCATCCTCTTTCCATTGAACTTTCTTTCTAGAATTGGAAAATCTTTCCTAATTTTATTTACATCAATCATAGATCAAATACCTCGTTCCTTCATATATGACTATCTGCCTAACAACTGGATCAAGGAATCCTTCAACAAGTAGATTTTTAGCTTTTTTCTCATCCACGCCCCTGCTCTGCAAATAAAATAATTGATCGTAATCCACATTTGTTACAGATGCAGAATGCCTAGCCTGGGATCTGTCACCTTCTATTTCAAGGAAAGGAAGAGCATTGCTTTTTGCATTTTCACTTAAGAGGAGGGAATTTCCAGCAAAGTATGCGTTTGAATTATTTGCATTCTTTGAAACCTTAATAGATCCTCTCATTATTACCCTTGAATTTCCTTCTAATGTAGCTCTCACATTTGCATTACTTTTAGAATTTTTGCCATTGTGGTATATGTTTGTATTTACATCATAATGTTCATTGCCATTTGCAAGTATAGCACCCTTGTATTCCAAGTTTGAATAATCACCTAAAAGATCAGCATTTGATAACATTATGTGCTTGTTCACATTCTTCAATGCATAATACCATTCGTCATATGCATTTAACATCAAATGAGAATTTTTAACTGAAACCATTTTTGATTGGCCTCCATCAATCATTGTAAGATGTTTAAGATTTGAATTTGCACCTATGTTTATTGTTGTTTCTTCGATTCCATTAAATTTTTCCATTGAATTTGAATATTCAACAAATTGCAAATATGAATTGTTCCCTATGTTGAATATGTCCTTTTTGACCATTATATCTCCTGGGAATATTGTTTTAAATTTCATCAATTTCTCGCATCTTCTATTTTCTGGAACTATTACAAAAATTCCTGTGTCCCAGAGTGCATTGCCCAAAGCAGTCCATTCATCCTTTGGATCCTCCATGGAATTCCTCACAATTTCTGGATATTTTTCCAATGCTTCCCTAATACCCATCAGAACTGTATATTTTAAGGATTCTGCTTTTATATTCAGTTTTTCATTTTTTGTGAAATCTACAATGAAATATTCCTTCTCCTCGTAGAATTTTCCAGAATGCGGTTCATCAGGTATGTTGTCCAAAAATTCCTCTATCTCAAATGTTGTGTATCTTTTTTCTACTGGTGAATCTGAAATTGAGCTTTTCTTAAATTCAAAATATTTCCTGAAATTTTTTAATCTTATTTCTGTAAGCCAATCCGGCTCTTTCCTTGATTTTGAAAAATTTATAATTTTATCCTCAATGCTCATCCCGTACCACCATACCTTTCCAATTGTAGTTTAATCAACCTATTAAGTTCTAAGGAAAATTCCAGTGGAATTTCCTTTAAAACATCATCCAGGAAACCTAGAACGATCATCGACCTTGCCTGATCCTCTGTAAGACCCCTGCTCATTATGTAAAATAATTGCTCTTCTCCTATTTTTCCAGCTGATGCCTCGTGCGTGAGAGTAGATGTTTCCTCATAAACTTCATTGTGCGGATAGGTAAAATTTTTTGAATTTTCATCCAAAATTAAGGCATCACACTGAACATGTGATTTTGCATTATATGCACCCTTCGGTATTCTGATAAGGCCACGGTAGACAGAAACTCCTCCCTTCATGCTTATGCTTTTTGAAATAACTTTTGATGATGTATTCGGTGCAAGATGCAATACCTTTGCACCATTGTCCTTCCATGTATTCTCTGATGCAAGAGCAATTGTAAGGTGAGATGCAGATGCTCCTTCACCTACAAGATATGATGATGGATAAAGCATTGTTACCTTTGATCCAAGTGATCCACCTACCCATTCCATCTTCCCATTTTTTTCTACCCTTGCCCTTTCAGTATTAAGATTGTATATATCATGGCTCCAGTTCTGGACAGTGGTAAACCTTACCTTAGCATTCTCTTTTACATAAACCTCTACTACAGCACTATGCAAAGAGCTAGTGTTGTAAATAGGCGCTGTGCACCCCTCTATATAACTTACAGACGAATTCTTTTCAGCTATTATGATTGTATGCTCAAATTGCCCTTCAGATTGTAAATTCATCCTAAAATATGTCATCAATGGAAGGTCAACATGTACATTTTCAGGCACATATATGAAAGATCCTCCACTCCAAACAGCACCGTTTAGGGCAGAAAATTTATTGTCACCAACTGGAACTATGTTCATGAAGTATTCTTTAAACAAATCTGGATATTTCTGCAAAGCTGAATCTGTATCAAGATAGATTACTCCCTTCTCCTGAAGCTGCTTTTTTATGTTCGCATAAACCCCTTCAGAATCCAATACAGCCACAGATCCACTCAAATACTTTTTTTCCATTTCAGGTAGACCTAAACGCTCATAAGTTTCTCTAATTTCCTGGGGTAAATCTTCCCATCTTCTTGCCTTTACTTCATCAGGGAGTACATAATACCTAATTTTGTTAAAATCCAAATCCAATGGAGGCCCCCATTTTGGAATTGGCTTTGAATTGAAGATTTCAAGAGCCCTGAGCCTGAACCTCTTCATCCATTCAGGTTCTTTTTTTATTTCAGAAATTTCTTCCACAACACTCTTGCTAAGTCCTTCTTCAAATACATGAGGATATCTAGCTCTTGTTACGAAATTTCCATTATAATTTTTTTCGGGTATAATATCCTTCAGTTCTTCTCTTTTATCCATTCATATCCCTTCTCTTCAATCTTTAAGGCCAGGCCATAATCGCCTGACATCACTATTTTTCCATTCATGAGAACATGGACTTTATCAGGGGATAAATATTTAAGTATTCTCATATAATGCGTTATCAATAGTGATCCCATTTTCGGTTCAGTATAAATTGTTTCTTTCAGGGACTTTGCCACAGCTTCAAGGGCATCAACGTCAAGACCAGAATCTATTTCATCCACTATGGCAAACTTAGGCTTTAGAAGAGCCATCTGGAGTATTTCGGATTTTTTCTTTTCGCCACCAGAAAATCCTTCATTTACATTCCTGCTCAGGAGAGAAGTATCCATGTTAAGCAATTTTGCCTTTGATTGCACAAAGGTAATAAATTCCTGAAATGTTTTATTATCATTCGGAAAATGTACACTGTAAGCTGTCCTCAAAAATGTGAATAGTTTTACCCCAGAAAGTTCTATTGGATTTTGAAATGTTAAAAAAAGACCAAGTTTGGACCTTTCATCAGTATTCAGATTTGTAATATCCAGCCCGTTGAAAAAAATTGCTCCTTTAGTAATTTTATATCTTTTGTCACCCATTATAACATGGGCTAGAGTTGATTTTCCGGATCCATTCGGACCCATAAGTGCATGCAGTTCACCTTTTTCTAGGCGCAAATTTATTCCCTTAAGAATCTCCTTTCCTTCTATTTCAGCATGTAAATCAACAATTTCAAGTACATCGGACATAGTTGCAGAACAAATGGTTATTTATATAAACGTTTTGTAACTTTTTTTGTTTCTACTTTAAAAAATAAATTTTTTAAATATACCTAATTAATATGGAAATGTATTGATTTAACATATTTCATATTTTTTTCTTCACATATAGAATTTTCTTTATTCTTGATACAACTTCATTTCTTTCATTTAAAATTTCAACATTGAACTCTGGATAATATTTTTCACCTCCAGATGTCTTTTCAATTATATCCCTTATATTTTCATCTATAATTCTAAATTCAGCTTTTACTGTTCCCAATCCTGGTCTAATAAATTCAATACATGTACTTTTATCCCATACAATGTATTCTTTGCCAAGAATGTTCATTAACATTACCATCAAAAATGGATCTGTCATGGAAAAAAGTGATCCCCCAAAATGGGTGCCTACATAATTTCTGTTATACCATTTTAATTTCATTTCTACCCTTATAAATTTAAAATCATCTGAAATTTTCTTTACTTTTATTCCTGAACAGATGAAAGGAGGATAAATATTGAATAATATTTTTAACGTTCTTGGCTTCATTTAATCTGAATCTATAATTTTTTATATAAAATTTTTGTTAAAATTTTCTTAATGATAATTTAAAAAAATTACTTAATTTGATTTTAATATTTTTTATTGTTTTACCACTTATATTAATTCTAATGATGTTTTACATCGTGCTTGCTATTCACAATAAACAATCAAAACCTCTAATTATTTAAGCAAGGCTTGAATTTTTATATTATTGCTATGGTGTCTTATATTTTCTCAAACGACAAAATCCTTTCATTGCATTAATTTTAAGGCATAAGCTTCTGAAAATGATGTATGATAGCAAATTATCAGAGAAATATTCTGTAGAGAAGCTCCTGCTTGAATTATGCAAGATAAGAAAAATAGCATTAGCAAACGGAAAAGAAGTAACTTCAGAAATAACGAAAAGGCAAAGAAAGATCTTAGAATCTTTAAACATTTCAGCCGATTATGTGCCTAAAAATTCGAGAGTTTAGGTTAGTCATATATTCTTTTCATTATCTACATTAAAAAAATTCGTTTTACAAAAAAAAAGGCAAAATTTATGGAGAGTTTGAGAATCTGTACGAAGAAAAATCAAAAGAATGAATAAGAACGCATCACAAGCAGAATTTACATCGGATTATTTAACAGAGAAAATTTAATAAATGATATTTATTTTAATAATCTGTCAAGAGAACTTTTTTCATAGGACCCTTAGTTATCAATCTTTAAAATTTTAAAAAAAATAAAAAATTATAGTTTTAACAATTTTTCTAGATTTTTCTTGATTGCATCTATGAATTCTTCTGATGTTACAACTGCCTTAATTGGTGGTTCTGCTAAATTGGCTACATCCTGTGTCATTATCCTGTCATCCTCAATTGTCTTTATTACTGCCTCTTCTAATTTCAGAGAAAAGTTAACTAGATCTTTATTTCCATCTATTTCTCCCCTTCTCTTCAGACCCCTCGTCCAAGCGTATATGAGAGCAGTTGGATTTGTAGATACTTTTTCACCCTTCAGGTACCTATAATAATGTCTCTGAACAGTACCGTGTGCTGCCTCGGAGAGGTAATATCCTTCAGGAGAGAATAGTTCAGAAGTCATCAATGCCAATGTGCCAACATATGCTGTTGATACAAAATCTGAGAACACATCACCATCATAGTTCTTGCACGCCCACACGAAGCCACCCTCAGATCTCACCACTCTTGCAACAGCATCGTCTATGAGGTAATAATTGTAATTAATATTCAGTTTCTTAAATTCTTCCTTGAACTCCTTTTCAAATATTGTATTGAAAATTTCCTTGAACCTTGCATCATAGACCTTTGATATTGTATCCTTAGTTGCAAACCATAAATCCATTTTGTTCATGATAGCATATTTGAAAGTCGCCCTTGCAAATCCTTCTATTGATTTATCAAGATTATAAACACCCTGAAGCACCCCTGGCCCAGAAAATTTCGGATAAGATACCTTTTTCTCATTTCCCTTTTCTGATTTGTATACAATTTCTGCACTACCAGGTTCTTCAAACCTTATTCCGATGCCATCATAAATGTCTCCAAAGGCATGCCTTGCAACTACAATAGGCTTTTTCCAAAATCTTACCGCTGGCTGAATACTTTTGACGGTGATTGGTGCCCTGAAAACCGTTCCATCAAGAATTTTCCTTATTGTTCCATTCGGGCTTGGCCACTCTTTCTTTAAATTGAATTCCTTTACCCTTTCTGCATTTGGAGTAATTGTTGCGCACTTAACACCTACGCCCCATTTCTTAACCGCTTCTGCTGCTTGAAAAGTTACCTGATCGTTTGTCTTATCCCTATTCAAAACATGCAGATCATAATATTCAGTTTTAAGGTCCACATAGGGCATTAATAATTTTTCTTTCACCCACGCCCAGAGAACACGGGTCATTTCATCTCCATCCATTTCAACTACTGGCTTATCCATAGAAATTTTACTTTTCATGAAATCACCTAAAAACCATAATGCAAAACATAGTTATAAATTTAACAATTTTCTCAAAAAAAATTAAAAAATTTAATCTGGTTGTACTACTATTTTTTCATTTGATGCCTCTTCCAAGGATTTATTTGCTGGTTCTTTAATTGCTAGGGATACTAAACCACCCACTATGGATATTCCACCAAGAATCAAGAGGACCTCTTTCAGACCTATAGAAACCAAAAGCACTGGCATTAACAATGTGCTTATGGCTGCTCCAACTTTTCCAGCTGCTGCGGAAATACCGTGGCCAGTGGTTCTGTACTTAACTGGAAATACTTCAGCAGGTATTATAAATGTAGTTTCGTTCGGTCCAAAGTCAATGAAGAAGAATGACAGAGCATAAAGTATGAAAGCAATATCAACAGGTATAGTAAAACCAACTACTTTTGATCCATGTACAATCATTACACTTGATACTACTATGTATAGAAGTGCCATCATTATAAAGCCCTGAACTTGAATGACCTTCCTGCCTAGCTTATCAAGCAGACCAACTGCTGTGAAATAGCCAAAGAATCCAACCATAAAGGGCAGACCAGCAATAAGGACTTTCATTGGGAGTGATGTTGCAGGTATAATGTTACTTACTATTGGGCTTGAGTATATTCCAGTACCATAATATGCAATATCAAGGAAGAACCATGTGCTAGCTGTTACAAGCAAAGTTTTCCAGTATGATTTTATAAATATTGAGAACTTAGATACCTGGGTAGTTGCCTTTGGCAAATCTTTATTATCCACTCCCAAAACTTTTTTTGCATTCTTTGCTGTTTCAACATCCTGAGAAACCAACAAAGAATACCTTGGTGTTTCTGGAAGCTTTCTTCTTAGATATATTACTGCTAATGCAGGAATTGCACCGAAAGCAAGCATAAATCTCCATGCAAAGTCTGGTGAGAATGCTACAACTGAAATCACACCAACAGCTACTGCTACAACAGATCCAATACCTTGATTTGCAAATACAAAGCCTATCAATTTTCCTCTATCATTCTTGTTAGAATATTCGCTCATTATTGTGGCACTTACTGGATAATCACCACCTATGCCTATACCGAGGAGAAATCTTGATATGAACAAGAACCAGAAATTCATTGAAAATGCGCTTAATAAAGCACCTATAGCCAGAATAGATGCCTCTATACCATAAACCCTTTTCCTACCATATATATCTGCAATTCTGCCGAACATTAATTGACCGACGATTGCTGCTGCAATTGCTGATGTACCTATTAAAGCAGATTGAACAGTGTTCAAATGGAATGCAGTGTTGTAATGACCAGTTAAAAGAATTAAAACAATGCCTATTATGAACAAATCGTATGCATCTGTAAAAAATCCCATCCCTGATGTGAACCATATCTTTATATGGCCGAAGTTAAGTTTCTGGGAATCTATATCCTCAAATGGATTACCTTTTTCCATCTTTTCACCAAATGTTAGAACATTTGAAATCATATATATCATGTGCATTTAGATTATATATTGATATATAGAATATATATTAATGTAAAATTTAAATATTAAATCTATATCCTATAAATATGGAATTCAGAAAGGTGCAAAAAACTGGTGGATCAACGTACATAATTTCACTCCCAAAGGAATGGGCATTGAAGAATAACATAAAGGATGGTGACATACTTACAATAAAGGAAAATGAGAATGGACATTTGATCATTGCGAAGGAAATATCTGAAAGGGAAATACAGAAGGAAATTGAATTGAATGTAAAAAAAGAGAGTGAGGATCTCATTCTTAGAAAATTAATTGCTCTTTACTTGAATGGATTTAATACAATTAGGGTATATACAGATTCTATTACAGATGAAATTAAAAATGCAATAATGAAATTCACCACTTTGAGCTTAGGTGTTGAAATTGTAGAAGAGACAAACAAGTACTTTCTTCTCCAAGATCTTTCAAAATTCTCAGATTTACCCATGGAAAAAATACTACAGAGATTGTACATAATGACTGAAAACATGCTTATAGATACAAAAAATCTTTTTAACAATTTTAATGAAAATCTGGCGAAGGATATCATGGACAGGGATACTCAAATAGATAGGTTATTCTGGTTAATTTCAAAACAATTTTACACTGCTTTAAAAAATAATAGCATTTTAAAGGACCAGGGACTAGATATCACAAGGGCATTCAACATAAGATCCATAGCCAAATTATTTGAAAGGATAGGTGACCATTCGGTTGGCATTTCTTCAACAATGGTGGAATATAAATTGCAAAATGGAAAAATTATCCTGCCTTATTTTGATAAAGTTTTGGACATTTTCAAAAATTCATACCTTTCTTATAAAACTCTGGACATAGATTTGGCAAACAATGTAGTTGAAAATTCACACAAATTTCATAATGATGTGAAAAATCTTCTCAATGAACTTGAAAAAAAGAAAATTAAGGACATTTCAAGCATTTCTTCCATTTTTGAAAGCCTGATTAGAATTGCAATGTATTCAGCGGATCTTTCGGAAATAACAATAGATGAAAAAATGAGCAATTTATGATTATAAATTTCTATTCATTTCCAATTCTATTTTTTTGTAAAATTCATTAATATCAAGAATTAAACCGCTCTCCACTTGGCAGCAAGCTAGATAATCATAATCATATTTATGCTTTTCATAAATCCATGCCATATTTGTTTTAATAAATTTTTCAATCTCCTCGTCACGTATTTTCTTTTCATTTGATATTAAAAAGCAATAATAAAAAGCGTCCTTTGATACCTTTTCAATTTCCTGGTTTACTTCAATCTGATATTCAATTTCATAATTAAAAAAAGCTCTTTCCTTAAAGAATCTGAATTCTTTAAAATTTATTTTATTAAATACCAATTTACCATACTTGAAATTCATAATTCTAGTATTTAATTCATTTTTATAATTTTTTTCTTTTTCCATTGAGAAATTTTTTTGCACCTTCAAATGGTACCTTGCTATCCAAGACCTCTTTCCCAAACTTTGCTTCTATTTCCATCCTTTTTTCAAATTCAAATGAAGAGTATAGAGCAAGCCTATCATTCCTTAGAGTTATTTGGGGATATTTCGTTATAATTTCAGCAATTTCAACAGCTCTAGAGAGTGACTCTCCTGTAGGTACTATTTCATTCACTATGCCCATTTTGAAAGCTTCATCCGCATTTATTAATTTACCTGTAAGTATCAAATACAATGCATTTCCTATACCGGCTATTAGGGGAAGTCTTTGTGTACCACCATCTATTAGAGGTACACCAAATCTTCTTTCAAGAAAACCGAACTGAGATCCCTGCTCTGCTATCCTGATATCAGCCCATAATGCGAGTTCAAAGCCACCGGCTACGCAATATCCAGATACTGCAGCAATCAAAGGCTTTGATAAAATTCTTCTTGTAAATCCTAAAGGGCCATTGGAATTCATTGACCTCTTTTCAAGATTATTTAAATCACTTAAATCCGCCCCGGATGAAAAATTTCCACCTTCTCCGTAAATGATTGAAATATAAAGATTTTCATCCTTTTCAAAATTTATGAATGTTTTCTCCAGTTCCTGTGCTGTTTTTAAATCTATTGCATTCCTTTTTTCTGGCCTGTTTATTGAAATTATTAGAATATGATCTACTATACTTGTTTTAATCATGTGAACACCCTTTTATTCCAACTTGAATAACAAGCCTTCTTCATCTCCCTTTTCAAATGTTACATCCCTGCCCAATAAATCCTTGTCCTTAATATTTTCAATCCTGGCTTGGATTCTTGAACCATCTTCAAGCTCTATGATAGCAATAGCGTAAGGAGCCTTATCCTTGAAATTTGTCGGAACAACATCTAGAATGGTATATGTAACAATCTTTCCTCTTTTCGATAAATACGTGTCTTTAATATCATGCGATCCACAGTTTGGGCAGAAATTTTGTATTGTCAACCATCTGTGCTTGCATGAATTGCATTCAAAACCTAATAAATTTCCTTCCTTTAATGAATTCAAATAATCCTTTACATAGTGCATCTATTTCAGCCTCCTGAAAATATTTATGGTAACAGATCCTCCAGTTGCACCCACATTATGGGTAAGGCCAATTTCAGGATTAGAAACCTGCCTGTTCTTGTCCACCCTGAAAAGCATTTGATCGTATATTTCAACTATCTGCGCGATACCTGTTGCAGATACTGGATGGCCCTTCGCCTTTAAACCACCAGAGGGATTCACTGGCTTTTTACCATCGAACTGTGTTATACCTTCAAGAGAAGCTTTACCACCATCACCCTTTTTGAAAAATCCAATGTCCTCCATGGCCATCACTTCAGCTATTGTAAAGCAATCATGAACTTCTGCAAATGAAATCATTTCTGGTGAAGTCTTGGAATATTTGTAAGCCTTCTCTGAAGCTATCTTTGCTCCTGGAATGCCTGTGTAATCATTCCTGTCTTGGAGAGCTGCCATGCTTCCTGATCTTACTGATGCAAGAACTTTCACCAGCTCAGATTTTTTAATTTTTGCATCCTCATTGATTAAAATTATTGCTGCAGCACCATCGCTGAATGGGCAAGAATCATAAAGTTTAAGAGGATATGCCACAACCGGACTTTTTAAGTAGGTATCCATGTCAATGATCTTTCTGAAATGCGCCTTAGGGTTGTAAAATCCATTCCTATGGTTCTTGATTGCTATCGATCCAAGCATTTCTTCACTAGTTCCATACTTGTTCATGTGTGCTGTGGCCATCAATGCATATAAGCCTGGAAAGGTCACGCCATTCAATCCTTCGTACCAGAAATCACTTGCCATGGCGAACAACCTTGTATTTTCTGGCGTTGAATTCATGGTCAATTTTTCATATCCAACTACCAAAGCTATATTATAAAATCCTGAAGAGAGAGCAACATATGCTTCATGGAATGCTGCACTTGACCCGGAACAGGCAGATTCTATAGTTAGGCTAGGCCTATCTGGTATGCCTAATGCACTATTTATTAAAGGACCAACGTGGACTTGGTTTTCTCCTATACCAAAAGCACTGCTCACGTAGGTTGCATCTATGTCTTTAGGCTCTATGCCTGCATCCTCTATGGCAGAGATTGCAGCCTCCAAAGCCAATTCCCTTCCCAACCTTTCAGATTTGCCAAAATTCGTCATCCCAACGCCTGCAACATAAACATTTTTCATAAAACCACCCTATAACGAATTTATTATGCCTGATGAATATAGAGCGAGCTTTTTACTTCCATCATAATTGTAGCTCCTTGACAATTCTATAATGCTCGCTTCAATCGATCCTTCGGCATGCAGCATTGCAGCCGTAAATAGAGATCCATAAGATGAAATAATTTCCCTTACAAGGGCAATTAGTCTTACTCTTTCTTCAGTGCTATTTATTTTTGCGCCAGATAGATATTTCATTATTAAATCCTTTTCATCAGGATTTTCAAGATCATCATTATGAGGCAATGTTGCAGCTAGACCTCCTGCAATGTCAACAAGATTTTTTATTGCATTTAGGTAATTATCATTTGCAAATAGCTTACCTATGTTTGTGTATATTCTATTTGGTACTGCAATTCCAGTATTTTTATCAATTTCATATTTTTCAGATGCACCCAATCCAGATAAAATTAAATTTTCCTTGTATGTCAAAAGATTTACTATATTTCTTCTTATGTTAGGCGCATTCTCTATTCCATTGTGCTCAGAAATTAGCTTTCCTAAACCTAAAAATAGGTCTGCCATTGCTGCCCTGTAAGCTATTGCTGTGAACCTATGAAATGTTGGAAACATGCTTGCCATAATGCCTGCGTATTTCCATTCACCAGCCATGAAAACTCTTTCCCAAGGTACAAATACATCATCAAATATTGTAAGTGTTTCATTTTCAGCATTGTTATTTCCCATCACAAAAGATGGGTCACTAATCGCTGCCTCTGTTGCCTTCATCGGCCTAGATATCATTTTTATACCCTTAGTGTTTGGAGGCACTGCAAATGCAACAGCATAGTCCTTATCATTCTCTAGCAAATTTCTGGTAGGAATTACTATTAGTTCATTACTGGCTATTGATTGCGTTGTATGGGCTTTAGCTCCTCTCACTATGATACCTTCCTTATTCTTTTCTATTATTCTTACATACATGTCAGGATCATTCTGCTCACTTGGCCTTTTTGATCTATCACCCTTAACATCTGTTTGAGCTACAGCAAGTGCCAGATCATTCTCTATAACATATTCATAAAAGTTTTTTACATTTTTTGAATAATCTGTTCTGTATTCCTTATCAATTAATTGAGCAACGATCATTAGTGCAAATATTGCATCAGAACCTATAGCCTTAATTATGTTAAACATCCCTCTACCCTGTCTAGTTGTTTCATAAATGAGGTTGAACCTTTCCCATAGATCCTTTTCATTCCTTGGTATTTTGTAGAATGCACTGATTTCACCATATTTTTCATCTTTCGTTACTAGCAAATTTTTGAATTTTTCATCCTTTTGCATTTTGTATAAATTTGATGCATGCTTTATAGCAACGTTCAATATTTTATGGTTTGCCACATCAGAAACTTTTTTTCCTCTATAGAATACTGTTCTACCATCATTTAAACTATTAATATATTCTTCGTAGCTTTTAATCATTAAATTCACCTTTTTTCATTTTTTGTATTCGTAAAAACCTTTCCCTGATTTCATTCCCCACCATCCGGCAGAAATCATATATTTTAAAGATTCTGGCGCTATATAATTATCTCCAAAAGCTTCCCTGAAACTTCTTAAAACATGGTAAACAATGTCAACACCAACGTAATCGGCTAGTTCAAATGGACCCATGGGCATTCCTGCACCCTTTTTCATTGCTATGTCAACTGTTCTGTAATCTGCAATGCCCTCATCTGTTATTTTCAGAGCCTCATTTATCATGGGAATTAGTATTCTGTTTACCACAAAACCCGTTCTCTCCTTTACCTTAACCGGTACGATCCTCTCCCTGTGGTTTTTCAAATTATTAAAAAATTCATAGACTGTATTCACAGTATTTTCAGATGTCTGCAAAGCAGGAACGATTTCCACTAGAGGCAACGTATAAGGAGGATTGAAGAAATGGGTTATAATAACATTTTCAGGTATTCTGTAATGGGATGCCATCTCTGTAATGCTCAGCGAAGATGTATTAGAAGCAAGAATACTTTTCTCGGATAAAATTTTTGAAAGATCCTCAAATAATTTATTTTTTATTTCTTGATTTTCAAATATTGCCTCTATGATTAAATCGCAATCTTTTAATTCATCAAAATTTTCTGTAGGCTTGATCCTCGATAATATTGAATTTTTATCAATACTTTTTCCAAGATTTTTCTTTAACTGCTCTTTTTGGTCATCGCTCAATTTAATTCCTAATTTTTCTATCCTTTCTATTTCTTTTATTGGCCTTTCCCTGAGATATTTTTCAAAATCATCAAGAATTCTCTTTATGTTTTTTATTCCCTTTTCAGTTAGTTCCATATTCTGGTCTTTAAGAATTACTTCTAGACCATTGTAGGCCATTACTTCAGCTATAGCAGATCCCATGGATCCTGCTCCTATAATACCAACTTTTTTAATTTCCATAGATGTTTAAACAGAAATCTTCTTTAAATAATTTTCTTAATTTTTATCTCTTGATTAAAAAATTTTTAATAATACAGAATTATTTTAAACACTTTTTTAAAAAAATTTTAATTAAAAACTATTTTTCAAGATATTTTTTATTTTCTATTTCCTGCATTTTCCTCCAGTCAATTTTTCCAGAACCTGTTTTAAGTATTTCATCCACAAACTCTATTATTCTTGGATATTTATAATCTGCCAGTCTCTCCTTGCAATATTGAATTAATTCACCTTCAGATACTTTTCCCTTGTATTCATCTTTTAAAACAACCAATGCTTTTACTTCTTCACCTACTCTTTCATCTTTAGTAGAAATTACACAGCATTCCTTTATAGCCTTATGGCTGTAAAGAACATTCTCCACTTCCAGAGGCCAAACCTTGAAACCACCCCTATTAATCATTCTTTTTAACCTATCTACAACATAAAAATATCCCTCATCATCCATAAATCCAATATCTCCACTTCTCAAAAATTTTTCCCCTCCTATTTCTATAAAGGCCTCTTCCGTTTCTTCACTCTTGTTGTAATACCCTGAAAATTGTGATGGCCCTTTGAATACTATTTCACCTATTTCATTAAAACCTAATTCCTTTCCAGTTTGCCAGTCTATTATTTTTGCATCTACACCAAATTGAGGTATTCCTATACTACCTGATTTTCTTTTATGAGGTGGGTTTATATGAGTCTGGCCCATCATTTCTGTCATACCATACCCCTCTACAAATGGTAGTTTAGTTAAATTTTCAAATCTTTCTAAAAGTGGCTTGGGCATTGCAGCTCCACCTCCTCCAATGAATCTTAAAGAGCTTAAATCAATTTTATCCAAATCAGGGTAAGCAAGTAAATCTGCAATCATTGTTGGAACACTTACCCAGTGCGTTACCTTGTATTTTTCAATTGCTTTAATTGCAGCTATTCTGTTCCACCTTGCCAAAGTAACCATTGTAGCTCCCTCGTAAATTGGCCCTAGAACTGAAAATGAAAGACCTGTCACATGGAAAAATGGTGCCACTGAAAGCTCAACTGTGCCGGATGTTACACCCCTCCAATATGCTGAATCCATGGCGTTAGCTATAATGGATCTATTCTTATGCACGCATCCTTTTGGAATAGCAGTGGTACCAGATGTATATGCTATCATAGCAATGTCATCTGCACTATTTTCAACTTCAGAATAATTTTCTTTATTCTTTATCGCCTCAGCCCATGTATATGCATCAAATAATTCATAAATTTTATTTATTTCTGCTGGCACTGGAATATCTGTATTATCTGGAATGTATTCTTTAAGATTACCTGCTATTAACTTTATTTTATGTGTTTTCTGAAATTCCAATAAATTATTCAACAATTCACCTGTCGTAATCACTGCGCTAATTTTACTATCATCTAAAATATATTTAATTTCTTCTCTTTTAAGCATTGGGTTCATTAATACCACAATGCCTCCTGCCTTAATGATGCCAAAATATGAAATGACAAAATTTGGTGAATTTTGCATGTAAATTCCGATTCTATCTCCCTTTTTTATACCCAATTTTTGCAGTGTTCCTGCTATCCCCATTATGGAATTCCAAGCTTCAGAATATGTAACAATTTTATCATAAAAGATCATAAATGCTTTATCAGGATAAAATTCTGCAGATTTTTCAAAAATTTTGTCGATACTTATGGAAGGGTAGACCAATTCATACGGCAAATTTTGAGGCCAATTTTTTAACCATGTTTTCATAAAAAAATTAATTGAATTGATATATTTAAACATTTTTTAAAAAATAAAAAATATGAGAAAATTTTTTAAAAAATTTCATTTATTATTTAATTATGTTTAAGAATCTTTAAGAATTTTATTAAATTATTAAATATTTATAAAATTTCAATTCCAAATGAAAATTTTTATAATTCAATCAAAAGAAATAAAATGAAAAATAATTTATTTTATCCTTTAATATTATTCATAATATCAATATATGTAAAAAGTCCTATTAAAAATCATAAAAAATTCAAAGAATAAAAAAATTTATTAAAAAGAATTTCAATAATCTATTATGAATCCTAAAGATTTTCAATTGAACATAAATAGTATTTTTCCATCATCGCTCTGGACATCCGGCAATCAGGAAATTGTTTATCAGGATATTAAAAGATATACATACAGGGAATTTTATGATAGGGTAAGAAGATTTGCTAACGGTCTTGTTAACCTTGGAGTTAAGCCTGGGGATAAGGTTGCAGTGTTGGACTGGGACACATATCATTACCTTGAAAGCTATTATGCTGTTCCCATGATTGGAGCTGTTCTACACACAGTGAATATAAGATATCCGCCCGAGATCATTTTCTATACGATGAACCACGCAGGTGATAAATTTGTAATTATCAGGGATGAATTTCTTCCAATGGTTGAGAAGGCGGCAACACTTTTTGATTTTGTCAAGGGCTGGATAGTTTATTCAGATACTGATGAAGAAATTAAAACAACGCTGAATCCATATTACAATTATGAACATATAGTTGAATCATCTGAGCCCATAGATCCACCTGACATAGACGAAAAAACAATAGCCACTTTATTTTACACTTCGGGAACAACGGGATTGCCTAAGGGAGTTACTTTTTCACATAGAAAATTAATACTCCATGCTCAGGGACTGGCAATGAGCATAAGCTATTCACCTTTGAATATTACAGAAAAGGATGTTTTCCTTGGCCTTGTTCCAATGTTCCATGTTCATTCTTGGGGTGTTCCTTACCTTGCAATTATGACAGGCAAAAAATATGTACTTCCAGGGAGGTATGATGTTAAAAAGATACTTGAAATGATAAAAAATGAACATGTTACATTTTCCCATATGGTACCTTCAATTCTTTACATGATTTTGACATACCATGAGATTGAACAGTATGCTAAATATCTAAATGGTTGGAAAGTGATCATTGGCGGAGCAGCACTCCCCAAAGGGCTTGCAAAAATGGCAAAATCATTTGGGATAACAACAGTTGGTGCTTATGGAATGTCAGAAACGTGCCCGTTGCTTACAGCAGCATTGTTCACGGATGATATGCAGAATCTTCCAGAGGAAGAAAAATTCGATTACATGATATCAACAGGCAAACCCGCAAAACTTGTCAATCTTAGAATAGTTGATTCAAATTACAAAGATGTTCCATGGGATAATAAAACAATAGGTGAAATTATTGTTAGGGCTCCATGGCTTACGGATGAATATTATAAGGACCCTGAAAAAACAGAGGAACTCTGGAAGGATGGCTGGTTACATACGGGAGATCTTGCAGTCGTTGATTCTGGAGGATATATTCACATAGTGGATAGAGAAAAGGATGCTGTAAAAAGTGGAGGCGAATTCATACCATCTTTGATCTTGGAGAATATTATTTCGGAGATACCTGAAGTGGGTGAGGTTGCAGTTATTGGGAGGCCAGATCCAAAGTGGGGAGAAAGGCCAATTGCATTCATTACATTAAAATCAAAAACTACAAAGGAAAAAATCATGGATGAACTTTTCAAATTTGTAGACACAGGAAGAATTCAGAAATGGTGGATACCAGATGACATAATTTTCATTGATTCAATGCCAAAAACAAGCACAGGTAAAATAGACAAAAAAGATTTAAGAACAAAACTTTAAAATTTTTTTAAATAATCATCAAGGAAATAGCATCCCTTGAGAACATAATACTTATCCTTGATGATATTTATTTTTACATTTCTCTTATATGTTTCCAATACCCTGTTTACGGATTCTTCCATGAATTTCCAAGAATTGATAAAACTTCCAAAGAGATAGATTGAATCTGGATCTATCATATAAATTAAAGATCTTAGAAAATAACCGAATTTTGTACCTATTTTATTGAATTTTTCCAGTGCATCCTTGTCGCCATTTTCAGCCATTCTGTGCAGCTCGAACCCAGTATATCCATAATTTTTCTTTATGAACAATCCTCCAAGATAATTTTCAAAATCCTTTTTTCCAAATGATATATGGCCTATTTCACCAGCATTACCATTACCTGTGTATATTTTGCCATCAATGATTATAGCGCCTCCAATGCCCGAACCCCAGTTAACAAGGATTGAATTCCTCTCATTTTCCTTAAATATAAGATTCAAAGCACCGCAGAATACATCATTGTTCACATGAATGTTTTTAAAATGCCCTTTGAATGGAACAATAATATTAAAATTTTTTAAATTCACATTTGGAAGAAATGTGATAAGACCGTTTGGATCTGCTCTTCCAGGAATAGCAATGTTAAGAGTTTCTGAAAATTTTGAAAGATCATTTATTTTTTCAAATATTTCCATGAATTCAGATAATCTTTTTGGCGTTCTGTATGATGTAATTTCAAGAACATCATATCCATTGGAAATGGCCGAGAACAATTTGGTACCACCTATATCAACCACAGCTTTCATTAAAATCGCCTATTTTTTTAGGTTTTCTAAATTTTTAATCAATTCGACAAAAGATTCTTGAAAATTTTCCCTTGTGTAGCAAACCCTCAAGTATGGACCATTTACACCAAAGAATTCAGCCGGCACGATGGAAATTTGATTCTTGAACAGATATTCTGCAACGGATCTTGAATCCATGGAAGTGTAATAAGAATAATCTAAAAATGTTACGGTGCCAACTTCAGGCTCAACATTTTTGTAGAATTTTAATCCACCCATGTTTTTCTTAAGGAAGGAAAGATTCCTTTTCATTTCATTTCTGACGAACTTTTTTATTTCATCATTATCCTTTAATATTGATTCTGCTACACAAATGTTGAATTTTGAAACCTGTTCCGTAAAAATCCCCTTTAGATAATTAATTCTTTCTGCAAGATCCTTTGATGGCGCTATTATGTATCCTATTCTAACTTCATCACCACCATAGAATTTTGTGAATGTATTAATTCTATATGTATTTTCAGGGTATCTTGCAGAATCAAGATCCTTTGAAAATTGCAGAAATGTATCATCAACAACATATGCATCATAAAATTCTTTTATTTTTAATTCAACGCCAGTTGGATTATTTGTATTACTGAAAATAAAAACACCTTTGTTAGATTCTTCATAGCCCAGAGCTGGAGGGTCCTTAAACAAAGGCTCGTATTCCGGCCTCTCTACTGAAAATTTTCTTGAACCATGTTCTTTCAAATGGTAAAGAACAAGAAATAAAGCTTCAGTGGCACCATGGGTAATTACAACATTTTCCTTGGAATCATTGTTCAGGTTTGCGATAATCTCCTTCAGATTGTTTTCATCACCAAAGGAGCATGATTTAAAATATTTATCCAGGTTGATCCTTCCTGACATACCACTCTGAGAAAGGTTATATTTTCCCTGGTGAGATAATATCCATTTCCCTGTTTCAAATTCAACCATGTCATTGATATTACAATTGGTATTTAAAATTCTTTTCTTTTATAAGCTCAGTAAAAATTCTCTGAAAAATATTTAAAGAAGAGGTTTTTGTTGTATTTCCGCCATACCCATATATGACT
>ERZ1669250.9-NODE-9-length-123492-cov-14.311155_pt1 | contig 123492 bp, 120 predicted proteins | sample MGYA00579295_ERZ1669250 | MGnify/ENA primary metagenome ERZ1669250 (study PRJEB41166, sample SAMN08046056) | hot springs metagenome | biome: hot spring; feature: acid hot spring; material: thermophilic sediment; isolation source: thermophilic sediment from acid...
GCGTAATAAATGGAAAGAATAACTCAATTTTAAAAACTATATATGTTGGAAGAGGCCCATGGGGCATATGTGTAGATCCAAACAAAAATATAATCTATGTTGCCATTGAAGGGCTGAATATGGTAAAGGTCTTTCGTGGTTTCAAAGCACCATGAAATAAAAAAAGTTATAGTTATCAACGGTTCAGATGACTCTATAATAAGCGCGATAAATGTTGGAATACAACCAGTAAGCGTTGCCGTCGATCTGGATACAAATACGATCTATGTCGCTAATTCCACACTCTCCTTACTCTTTGGTCATAAATTCGGCCATGAAAAAACTTTACATGATAAAAAAGCAATAACGTTACCGTTGTGGATTACAATGGAATATAGAATGTCGAAATATGCTCAGTAAACCTTGAATTATGGATCATCGCTTCAGAATTTACATTAATCTATACAGACCTTTGACTGCCCTATTGACAATTTAAAAAAATGGTGGCATAATATATTAAAAGTTTTTTGGAATGAGACTTTTAATTGATTTTAACGTAATCTTTGGGTAATAAAGGTGGAGAGTATGAGTAAATTCTTGAATGTAATTTCGAAAATCAATAACAACAATAATAATAACTCAATCGGCATCGGTCGGTTGGGTTAGTTTGTTGTTAATCATATACCCAAAGGGCCGATGAGAAAAATCATCGGCCCTTTAAAATTTTAGGAGGTGTTTTTATGATAAAAGTTGAAAAGCAAATCGAAACGAAGGCTGAGGTACTCCAGATCTCGAGCGAATTGATCTCTGAGATGGGACAGTTCTTAAGAAGAGAGGGATTCATAGAGATTTTGCCTGTCATAATCTCGCCGATAACCGACCCTCTAAATCACAGTGTCCTTGACGCTTCAATCGATTATTACGACGGTAAGTACTCTCTGACCAAATCCATGATCTTTCATAAGCAACTGGCTGTGAGGACCTTTCCGAAGATCTTCATTTTCTCTCCAAATGTAAGACTTGAAACCGATGACAAGTCATCAACCGGCAGGCATCTGATAGAATTTACCCAACTCGATCTTGAGGTAAGAAATGCAAAAAGGGACGATATTCTCGATCTAATAGAGAGAATGTTCGTCGACGTTTTCAAAGATATAGATGAAAAATTCGGAGATACAATTAGAAAGATGAATCCTCATTTTTCAATCCCTTCAATACCCTTTAAGCGCGTTAGGTATTTAGAAGCGTACGAAAAGTATGGCCCGGACTTCGAAAGTATTCTCTCAAAGAGCGCAACTGAACCGTTCTGGCTCATAGATATCCCGATAAAGGAAAGAGAATTTTACGACAGACTCGATGACAATGGGAAGACTCTCGTCGATATGGACCTCATATATCCTTACGGCTTTGGAGAGGCCATTTCCGGAGGAGAAAGGGAATACGATTACGAAAGGATCCTCTACAGAATGGCGCTTAAGGAGAACAAACCTGAAGATTTTGAATGGTATCTCGAAGAGGTTAAAAAAGGGATCCCGCCTTCGGCTGGTTGTGGAATAGGTGTGGAAAGACTTACAAGATTTGTGTGCAACCTTAAGAGCGTTGCCGAGGCGAGATTGTTTTCAAAGGTTCCGGGGAAAATATCTATATGATAGAAAACAGCCCTTTGGGCTGTTTTCATTTTTTCGCATACTTTTTGTTGAATCTTTCAACCTGACCTTCGATGTCTACTATGTTGGTTCTCTTTCCCGTAAAGAAAGGATGGCATGCAGAACAAACTTCGAGCGTTATTTTATCCTTTGTGGATAATACTTTATACTCTGCCCCGCAGGCGCATGTGGCCGTTACTTCGTGCAATTGCGGATGTATACCTTTTTTCACTTTAAAAACCTCCTATTGCGATTTCTCATTTATTATAACATCTTTTTCATGATTTGTGAGTTTCATTCCTCTAAAAGATTCTATCATCACCACGATAAAACCTATTAAAAGAGGTAAAAAGTACCTCAAAATTCCCCATTCTATGGTTATCGTTGCAAGGTATTTCGACGGTATAAAGGCCGAGTAAAAAAGGTAAAATTCCCCTTCGGCCGTCCCGGTGGATCCCGGAGTTGGAGAGTAATAAATTATAAGCGTTGCAAGTGCCTGAACTGCCAAGATATCAAGAAAACTTTGAAGATCACCGCCTAAAAGGTTAAGAGAAGAGACTATTGGAAAAACAAGCATTAGACCCGCACCGCTCGAGATTATTGAGAGGAAAAAGACGAAAATTAAAATATGTGGTTTTTGCGAGAATGTTTTCGCGCTCGTTGCATATTTTGCGATTTCCGCATCGAATCTTTCAAGGAGTTTTTCAGTCTTTGGCTTTAATTTTTTACTGAAGGTAAAGACCGATATTACTTTTCTTATCACTCTAAAAAAAAGATTGTAAACACCTTTGTTAAAATTAAATAGCATCATCAAAACTATCGTCACCGTCGAGATTAAAAATCCTATAATTGCGAGAGAAGTGGCCGATGGCGTGCTGCCGAGCAGGATAAGCGCCCTTCTTAGACCGAATATCGCCATTACTTCTATAGCACCTTGCCATGCTATGAATTTGAATACGATGATGGAAGTTGAGATGCCTGGCGAGACTCCGACTTTGTTCATATAAACAACCTGCATTGGCTGGCCCCCGACAGAAGATGGAGTTATCATTCCAAAAAAGTTCGAAATGATCGTGGCTTTTATAGATTGAAAAAAAGTTATCCTTGACTTTGAGATTCTCACAAGAATATATGTGTTGATGGCATCTGTTATCCAGGATATCAAAAGCAGAATTACACCTAACACTCCCCACCATGATTTTAAAAAGAAATCTTCGAGAAGTTTTAAATTTATTCCTCCCCCAAATGAGTTGAGGAGATATATCGTTACGGCAGAGACAATTCCTATTATAAGTCCGTAAATGATAAACTTTCTCATTTGGTATTTACCACCACTTTGAGCGCTTCCTCCTCATCCGTTCCATTGTTGATCTTCATCTCGAGGATCTTTTCAAGCGTTTTTCTTATCTCAATCCCTTCGAGTCCGTAGATATTTTTAAGCATCGCTCCGTTGACTTTTTCGAGTTTTATCTTAGATATTTCGAAATATTCAAAAATCTTTTCTTCCAATTCTTCATCGTAAGAAAGAGCGAGCAAAATTTCAGAAGGCAATGATTTTAAAATGTTGTAGAGATCGAATCTACTCTTAGGATTTGAAATGGAGGAAAGAAATTTTGTGTCCTGAAGAAGTTGGAATGAATTCACAATTTTCATCGGCATGCCATACATTCTCATCGTTTCTATTGCTTTTTTTACCGGACATTTTTTTAAAATTAAAAGGATCATCGAATATAATTTATTCGTTTTCGAAAAGTGCGAAGATTTTGCGATAGAGAAAAACCTTTCAAAGTCAATCCGGGAATCACAAAAGATTGTCGAAAAAATTCCGTAATTCTGGTAAAGAGAAAATATTTGAGCGGCCTTTTCTTCTTCCATCGATCTTTCAAGTTCTGCCCTTATACGCGATTGGCTCACCGAGGACAGATATCCTCCCTTTATCGCTTTTAAAAGGAGAATCTCCGTGTTCGGGGATAATTTGTAATCGAATCTCCCCGCATATCTTAAGGCTCTTAAAATCCTTGTCGGATCTTCGATGAAACTTAAAGTGTGTAGAACCCGTATCTCCTTTCTTTTTATGTCTTCGAGTCCTCCGAAAAAATCTATTATGACTCCGAAATTGTCCGGAGTTAGATCCATCGCCATCGCATTTATCGTGAAATCCCTTCTGTAAAGATCACGCCTTAAATTCGATCTTTCTACCTTCGGTAAAGTTCCTGGCTCTTCGTAATACTCTGTTCTCGTTGTAGCGATGTCTATCGAGATGCCGTTAAACTTTATTGTTGCCGTGCCGAATTCCGGATATGTAACGCATTTGACCTTTTTTTGATTTGCAAATTCCTTTGCGAATTCTATGCCGTCACCTTCGATCGCTATGTCTACATCTAAACTTTCCTTTGACATTATAAGGTCCCTTACAAAACCACCAACTGCGTAAATCTTTTGCTTCTTTGAAAATGCCAAATTTCCTATATCTTTAAGGATCGAAAGCAATTTTGGAGAGATGACATTTTCGATCTTGCTTTCTACGCTCAGTCTTTTTTCGTAATAGGTCCTGTCAACCATAGCCCTTACAAGATCTCTTCTTGTTATTATTCCCGCGATCTTTCCCTCTTCGTCGATGACGGGAATCCTTCCGATGTTGTGAATTGCCATCAACTCCCCGACCTTACTTGCCGGATCGTTCAAATTCACCGTTACCGGTGGGATAGACATCGTCATGGAAAGATCTTCGATCCCGGCCTTTAAAGCCCTGTCCACATCTTTTTTCGTTATCACACCAACAACGCGATCCGCTTCGTCCAATACAGGAAGTCCTGTTAAATTAGTTTTTTCGATAATTTCCTTTACCTGTGAAAGGGGAGTCTCTATTCTTACCGAAGTTACAGGACTTGTCATTATTTGAGCCGCCGTGAGATCCTCCCTCCCTGTTAATTGCGAAAATCCCGACAATCTCGCGCCCTTTTTCACACAGAACGCTAAAGCGAGAATATCATCAACGCTCATTTGCGGACTAAGCAAAGCATGGGTTTTTGAATATATCGCAAAGGCAAACAACTGCGCATCGCGGGGTGAGATTTTGATTTTGTTTTTTTCTATTTTTCTTACAAGTTTGGAGGTATAGCAATCTTCTTTTTCAATTATTTGCCTTTGTGGATACTTTTCTATTTCGTCATACTGGGAAAAATTCTTGATCTCCGCTGAAATTTTACCGGCAAGCGCAACTCTCGATGAAGGATGAAGATATCTCCACGCAACGGCACTTGCGAGTCCATCCACTGTTGCCGGAAAAAATCTTATTCTCATATTTCAACCCGCACTTCGTCATCTTCTTTTAAGATTGTACCCGAGTCAACTATTTTACCATTCACAAAGACTTTTAATCCATCGAGAGTGAAATGGAGAAATTCAAAAAGGTCGCCAACTGTCAGATCTTTTTTGACCTCGACTTTGTCTCCATCGTTTATTACATCCTCCAAAGAGGCATCCTTTGAATTTATCTTTACACGTGGAAATAATTCTATTTCTTTTCCATCTATTTTTATTCTTAAGGGTTTGACTATGTCCGAAACCTTTAAAACTTTATAATGTCCGTCCGAAGGCTTTATTTCTATAATATCGCCATCTTTTACGGCGCTTTTTAGACTTTCAATCTTCCCGTTTATTTTCACAACGGGATCTGGCAATTCCCCGCTTACGATGCGCACTTCACCGTTTAGCGTGTATGTTATCCCATTGCTCGGACTTCCTATCATTTTTTTCACATCGAATCCGCCCTGAATTAATGTCTGGAGTACATCCTCTCTTCCAGTCAAATTCATTATCTGGACAGGCTGTCCATTTAAAGTTATTCTTTTGAAGATCTTTCCAAGGTTGAACCTCGAAGAATAAAGAATTCCGACAGGAGTTATGAATTCGCTCCCTTTAAGTTTTTTCGTCTGATCCTTTATAAAAGATATGTTTTCCACATTTCTAAGAGCGATTCTCGTTTTTGGAAGGGATAACTTTTCTGCAAGCATGTCGACGAAGTGCGGTACCTTTGCCCCCCCTCCGACTATCATAACCGCGGCAGGAGCCTTGCCGTTTATGTCTATTATCGCCTTTGATATTTCTTCTGTTATAACGTTGACTACAGAATCGGTGACCTTCAAGCACTCTTCTTTAGTTATCTCGATAGGTATTCCTAAGACATTTTCAACATTTATTTTCTCAAGATCTAAAGATCTCTTAACCTTTTCTCCGTCCTGAAAGGAAAGCAGAAACTCATCGCATATCTTTTCCGTTATCTCATCGCCGGCCATCGGTATCATGCCATAGGATGTTATGGCGCCGTTGTTGCTTATCGCTATATCCGAAGTACCGGCTCCGACGTCTACAAGGGCCAGATTAAGCCTTCTTAAATCTGCCGGCACCACAAGATTCATAGCCGCCATGGGCTCGAGTGTGAGATAATTCACCGTCAAGTGTGAAAGTTCCATGACAGAAAAAAGCGCCTCAACGATTCTCTGTGGCAAAAAGGCCGCGATAACACTTACAGAGGCAGTTTCTCCGAACTGGCCTATGAGATTTCTAACATCTTCCCCGTCTACCGTGTATCGAAGGACGGAATACCCAACACAGTAGTCGCGCCCGCCCTGATTTTTTTCTATTGCGTCAGAAAGCGCTTTAAATTCGAGGGATTTGAGGTAATTTTCGTCTATCTTTGAAAATGGTATTCTGTCCACCGCCGTTCCGGTTATGGTTTTTAAAAATCTTCCGGCAACGGCCGTCGAAGTTTCCATAAGTTCAACGTTATTTCTTTCCTCAAGGGCCTTTTTTACCCTTAAGACGGCTGAAGAAACCTTGGGCACATCATTTATCTGTCCGTCTAACATGGCCCTTTCTTCATGCTCGGCAACCTCAAAATCAACTACATTTATTCCATTTTCGATCTCTTCGGCCAATATTCCAACAACTGTCCTTGTTCCAATATCAAGTCCAAAGATCATCTGTCCTCTCCTATCACAGTGACTCCCGTTCCACCTTCACCTTCACGTCCGATTCTGAAATTCACGTGTTTAGACCTTAAAAATGACCATATTCCATTTGCAAGTCTTCCAGTTCCTTTGCCGTGAATTATAAATCCAACCGAATTTGATCTTATCACATGTTCTACGAATTCTTCAACAACAGGTATGGCTTCCTCGACGGTCATGCCACGTATATCTATTTCTGTGGGGACTCTTTCTTCCTTTACATATTCGATTTTTTCTTCTTGTTTAGGTTTTGCGTACATCTCGATCATCTTGTTAGATATCTCAACATTTGATCCGTTGACATCAAGGATGACCGTGTCTTTTTTGAGAGATTTTATCCTTCCGATGACATTGGTCCCTTTTATGCGGACATATCCTTCGCCCTGTGAAAAAGCATTTTCCATCATAGAATTTTCTATCTCTTTTCTTAAAGCATCGAGTTTTTTAACTCTTGATACGAGGGCATTTTCATCTTTTGAAGATCTCAGGTCGTGGATTGCCTCTTCAAGTTCTTTCTTTGTCTTTGATATCTGGCCGGAAAGTTTTCTTATCTCTTCGGAAAGCGCTGTCAATTCTTTTGCCTTTAACTTTTCAAACTTGTTATCGTATTCGATTTCTTTTTCATTTAATTCATTCATCTTTTTGTTTATTTCTGATAATTTAAGATCGTACTCATGAATGCGACTTTGAAGTTCTTCTATTAAAAGATCCTCTTTCGAGAAGGATGTGGATCGGTGATTTTTAAAGGCCTCTATTATCTCGGGCGAGACACCCATTCTCTCGATTATCTCGAGCGCCCTGCTCCTTCCGGGCATATCCATGTGGATTCTGTAAGTCGGCGCCATCTTTTCGATATCGAATCCGACGGAAGCGTTTCTAACCATTGGAAGGATGTACGCAAGAGTTTTGAGATCCGGAAGATGGGTTGTAACGAACACCTTCGCTCCTTTAGATATGAGGATTTCTATTATTGCTCTCGCAAAGGCAGAACCCTCCGAAGGCTCCGTTCCTTCTCCTATTTCATCGATGAGAATAAGGGTTTTCTCATTTGCGAATTTGCATATCTCGTTCTCTCTTATGACCCTTGCAGAGAAAGTGCTCAATTCGTTTTTGACAGATTGATTGTCTCCTATATCTGAATAGATGGCATCGAAGATCGAAAGTTCTGTTCCGGCACCTGCCGGTACAGGTATGCCAATCGCACACATCAACGAAAAAAGGCCGACGGTCTTTAAAAAGGCCGTTTTCCCTCCCATATTTGGCCCGCTGACTATTATGACCTTATCTTCTTTTCTTATTTCTACGTCTATTGGTACCACTTTGTTTTCATCTATCAACGGATTACGGCCTCTCACTATCTTTATCGTTCCATCTTTGCTTATTGATGGGACAACACATGAGTTTTTAATTCCGTAAGAGGCCTTTGCGTAAAGCGCATCGAATTTCTCTATATTTTCTATAAGCGATTTTATCGAATCCACATTTTTAGATAGCATTTTTATGCCCGTATCCATTATTTTAGATATTTCTATCGATTCTTTTGATCTCGCTATTGCGAGCGCGTCATTTAACTCTATCATTTCTTCCGGCTCGATGTAATATGTCAAGCCGGTTGAGGACTGACCATGTATTATGCCTTTTATCGAAGACCTTTTAGAGGCATCGACCGGAAGCACATACCTGTCATGGCGCTGGATCACAAGTCCTTCGGAAATAATGCCGGATTTTGTACCTTCAATGATGAGTTGCTTTATTCTTTCTTCTGTCTCATTTTCGATCGATCTTATCTCTTTTCTTATTCTCATCAATTCCTGCGAGGCGGTATCCTTTATCGTGCCATCTGGGTTAAAGGCTCTATCGCAGTACTCTATGAATCCGTTGAATGGAATAAGATTTGCGGCCAGATCTTTTAAATGCGGCTTAAGTCCTATGACAGATGAAATTTTTTTTGACAGTTTGAAAAGATTTGAAAAATCGATTAACTCTTTTGGGTCTATTCTCTTCCCGGCCATCACATTTTTTAAAGATCCCTCGACATCTTCTACCGGATAAAGCACTGAAGAAATCTCATCGAAGATCTCTGTTATTTCCTTGACTTCTTCATAGATGTCGTCATGTTTTTCTTCGAAATTCATCTTATCAAAATACTTTCTTCCGTAAGAAGAGAATGTAAGGGACTTTATCATGTCCAAAAAGGTGTAGAATTCAAGTTCTTCAAGAGTTTTTCTATCAACTTTCAAAGTTTAACCTCCGAAATTAGAACTCATTGAAACGGTAAACGGGCTCAAAGACTGACCAAAATTCATTGCGTTGAGGAATGTGTAAGAAATGAAGAGATCGAAGCCTAAATAATTGTTTATCACCGTTCCGATCGAGAAAGATCCCGTTTGACCGAATGTGCCACCATATCCTGCACATAAAGAAAAATACTTGGTGATAAAATATTGTAAACCGATGCCGTATTCTCCAGATGTCATATTTCCGAAAGCGTTAAGATTGATAGATGAATTCTCATATCCAGCCCCCAAGATTATCTCAACCGGATAATACTGCACTGTCGATGAAACCCACGTTATATTCGCAAGCGCATTTTTCAAAGTTATGGCGAATTTGAAATTCTGAAGTTTGAAAATGCTTCCGAGATCAACAGAAAAGCCATTGACTATATCGGTACCGTAGAAGGCGCTTACATTCCCTCCAACCGAAAGAGAACTCATTCTGTAGGCTAAAGATCCGTAAAATCTGTACTGCGCGTAATCGGTATCTATGGCCCTTGTTGTTTGAAACGCTCCGCCGAAGTAAAGATTTCCAAAATTGGTAGTGGCCGCGAGAAAATCATTCCTTATGATACCAAGGTAATGTTCAACGTGGGAGAAGAAAAGACCGCCATTGTCTGTAGCAATCCCCGCAGGGTTGTAGGCAATTGACTGGGGTCCGGCATAAACGGTGTAGATGGCACCTCCCATCATCATGCCGAAGGCAGACGGATTATCGATTGTGTCGAGAACATCCGAAAAGGCCAGAACAGGAAAAAGAAAAAGCAGAACAATGATTAAGCCCTTCATTTTATCCACCTCACCGTGAAACTACGAATGATATTGTCTTTGATTGTGTAAAGGCATTTGGCGAGCTTCCAACTCCCACGACGGCCACGTACATGCCATTCGAAATTGAAGTGGTATCGAGCGTATATATCAAATTTCCTATTATCTTTACCGCACTTCCTGATTGAGAGCCAACGATCCGACCTCTCATGTCGTATATGTATATTTTATAATAACAATCTCTGTTGACGGTCAGGAAGAATTGAATGTTGCGCGGTCCTATAGCGTTTGAAGGATCTGCGTAGAATGAAAGGACAGACGGAGAGGTGCCGGGCTGGATCTGGGTTGTCATGCCGAGCGCGTAGGTGCCCCCCATAGCGCTAAAGGCGGCTATCTCCATTCCCACATTGGGAAGGATCGACGAAAGGGTCCATTTTCCCCCTTCCAGAGCGTAAACTCTTACGTTTCCAAAAAGGCCATTCACAAGTTGACTTGAGAAGTAAAGATTGTACGTAAATGATGCGGCCGGCGTTACGTTAGACGAAACGGATACGCTGTCAGAGATCTGATTAAAAGTCGAGTAGCCTACATAGGTATTTTGAGGGCTGAATGTTCCTGTGTAGACAGCCACAAGTGCACCGGATGGAAAGGCATTCGATGGTATCGTGATCCATCCGTTGTCTGAAAGGTATATATTTGTCATACCATGTATTTCGTACTTTGTAAAGGTCTGAGATATTGACGGCGCATTCGGAAATTCTGCATTGACGTTGACGATCCCGGGCTGATTGGTGTAATCATAGGTACCAGTCCATAATTGATCGGTCTTGACCATTTGAATAGTTTTAACGATCGGTCCGTCATTTACTACCACGTAAGGTGTTGAAGTCGAAGATACAGAAATTATGGCCTCATTCGTTCCATTTACAAGTTCTATGTTCATTGAACCGGCAGAATTTATAGCGTTTACGCTGATAGATGGCGATAAAATCATTTGAAGAATTTGACCTTTGTAATTATACCCGACTATTATCTGGGATAAAGTGTATGTACCGGCAGAGGTTATGTTAAGTATCGAGGCAAAATCATTTCCAGACGCTGAAAGGCTAAAAGTCTGCGATCTTCCGGGAGTGATCCAGGTTACGTAAACGTATGAAATGGAAAGATCATCTGAATGGTAGATTGAAAAATAAAACTCCACACTGCTTCCGACGCTTACAGTTGTAGAAGAGACATGAACCGGAGTTACGAGAAGGCCATCAGGCCCAATCAAAAACCGGGACAAAAGGTATTCTGACATGCCAGATCTTGGATCATTCGTAGACGCGATTGCATCGAGTGTGTAAGACTTTCCGGGAAGGAATACTCCTGATGGTGTTATTTTTACGTTTTCATACTGATCAGGACTAATCTGGCCGGTATCTGGCGAGATCGTAAGACCGGACGGTGAGGAAAAAGCCGTAAAAGTAAGCATCTTCGATCCTATGTTCGTTATTTGGCTGAAAACCGATGGCATGTAATTGGATATAAATGGCACATATACGATCGTTGATTCAACGCTTGCGGCCGGTATATTGCTTGTGAAAGTTGCGACGTTGGAAAGATATGTTCCTTCAGGAGTTATTACCATTCCGATGGCTCTGTAATCGGAATAATCTGTTACGGTATAATTCCATATGTATTCGTTTGATGAGACTGAAGGATTGTAAAGTGTCTGGGTGGAGTTCGAAGAGTAATCGTAAAGTAAAAGCCGCGCGTCGGAAGGCTCAAAAAGAGGCGAGGCTGTCATCGTTATGGTAACGGTGTAGTTTTTGAGCAAAAAGACAGGATTAGCCGTCAGATTCAGAGAAAATCCGTAAATCAGCACAGGCACTGCCAAAAAGATAAAGAAAATGAACTTTTTCATATTCTCCCCCCAGTTTTAGTCAGTTTTCACCAAATCATCGCTTCGACAGTTTATGCGTAAGAGATTGCGGGTATCACAAATTAACATTTTTCAATTGACAATCGTTAATTTCTCACTGATCGCTATCGGTCGTCTCTACCTGCTTTTCGTAAAAATTCAAAATCACATCTCCGTACGTCTTTCTATTGATGAGGTATATCGACCTTCCATGATCTGGAGGCAACTCTTTTTCAAAGGATTCTATCACAATAATTCCATCTTTGTTCAATATATCCGTATGTTTGTCTATTTCGTTAAAGGCCTCGATTAACAATCCCGTGCCAAAAGGCGGATCGGCAAAGATGAGATCGAATTTCTGCCTTGCGAGCCGGCGCAATGCTATTCTAAAATCGATATTTAGTATTTTGATCCTGCCTTCAAATCTCGATAAGTTCTTTCTTATTGTATCACATGAACTTTTAGATATTTCAACTATTGTAACACTCTCTGCCGATCTGCTCAATGCTTCGGCCGAAACAATACCGCTTCCTCCAAAAAGTTCGAGTATATCCATTCCTTCGACATTTACCATGTTAAAAAGCGCTTCTCTGACTATGGCAGGCGTATACCTTGTCCTTTTATCCGGCACTGAAGATATATTCATTCTCGCGTACTTTCCACCTGTTATCTTCATCATCCAACCTCCACAAATTTTATTCTCTCTCCATACTTTCTGTTTATCTCTTCGAGAAGCGATGGATGATCTTTTAATTCTGGATCATTTTCGAGAATTTTTTGTGCATCGTGACGGGCCATGATCAAGATTTCTTCATCTTCTATCAAATTCGCGACTTTGAATTCGGGCATGCCGTGCTGGCGTGTACCCATGAACTCTCCAGGACCGCGCATCTTCAAATCATACTCCGCAAGTTCAAATCCATTGAATGTGTGCTCGAAGTATCTCAATCTATCTATCTCCGCTCCTCCTGTCAAAAGCAGACAGAATGATTCATTTCCGCTCCTTCCAACCCTTCCCCTTAACTGATGTAACTGGGCAAGGCCAAACCTTTCTGGATGATCTATTACCATTACCCCAGCGTGGGGAATATCTATTCCAACCTCTATCACGGTAGTTGAGACGAGCAATTGAACCGATTTATTCAAAAATCTTTCCATGACATCGGCCTTTTCTTCAGAAGGCATTCTGCCGTGAAGAAGGCCTACTTCGTATCCTTTAAAGGGCCCTTCTCTGAACTCGGTGTATATCTTTGTCGCCGCTGAGAGTTCTAATTTTTCCGATTCTTCTATCAAAGGAACTATCCAGAATACGCCGACTCCCCGGTCCATCTCTTGTTTTACAAAATCGTAGACTTCAGATCTTTTCGATTCGTTGACAATAAAGGTTCTCGGATTTTTCCTTCCGTAAGGCATCTCGTCTATTAACGTGATATCGAGATCACCGTAAAGCGTCATGGAAAGAGTTCTCGGAATCGGCGTTGCCGTCATGACAAGCGTATCGACAGCCTTTCCCTTTGACATCAAGGATTCTCTCTGCCTGACTCCGAATTTGTGCTGCTCGTCTATGACGACAAGGCCAAGATTTTTGAAAAAGACATCTTTTTGTATGAGCGCGTGCGTTCCTATGACAAGATCGATATCGCCCGAGGCAATGCCGTCCTTTATCGCGGTTTTTTCGGCGTTGGGGGTCGAGCCTGATATAAACGCGATCTTCACGTCCAAATTCTCAAAGTCTTTTCTAATCCTTTCGTAGTGCTGCCTTGCAAGCACATAGGTCGGTGCCATAAAGGCCGCCTGAAATCCGCTCTCTATCACGTCTAAAATCGATATCTCTGCGACTACAGTTTTTCCGCTTCCCACGTCTCCGTGTAAAAGTCTGTTCATCATTTTATCGCTTTTGAGATCATTTTCTATCTCCAAGATGGCGTTTTTTTGGGCATTTGTGAGTTTAAAAGGAAGCAAAGAGATGAACTTCTTTGCAAGATCACCTTTGAATTCCTTTGCCACTCCGCCCCGGGACTGGATCGAATGCTTTACCATCAGTTTCGATACCTCGAGATAGAAAAATTCGTCGTAAGCGAGTCTCTTTTTCGATTCTTTAAGATGGTATTCGCTCTTTGGGAAATGCATTCCATAAATGGCTGATTTGAGATCTATTAGATTTCTCAATTTTATGAGTTCTTCAGGCACAGGGTCTTTTATATAATTGACGTATTTGATGTTGTTCTCTATCAAAGATCTCATTACTCCCTGCGAGATCCCGGATGTAAGATCGTAGATGGGGTATATCCTCGGAGGCTCATCGTCGATTATTTGAAAGTCAGGCGAATAAACCTTGAATTTCCCGTATTCGGACTTCACATTTCCGCTGAAGGCTATTCTTTTTGCCTTCGAGAGGGAATCGTAGAGATATTCCTGGTTAAACCATACGAGATACATGTTTGAAAATCCATCTGTTACTATCATGTTTATTATTTTGAAATTTTTTACCTGTTTTTTTTCGACGCTCACAACCTGTGCCGTCGCAGAAACCTGCTGGCCGGCCTTCAATTCCAGAATTTTCAACGGCCTTCTTCTGTCATCATGAATTCTTGGGAAATGGTAGAGCAAATCCCTTATCGTGTATATTCCAAGTCTTTGCAGAGTTTCGGCCCTTCTCGGTCCTATCTTCCTTCCAAACCTTACGTCCACATCCGGATTAAGGACCTCGCCGTCCGGCATCGGAGATTCTATGAGATTTTCTCTTTTTAACTTTTCTATCATCGCAAGACCATTTTTAAGACGGGTTATGACCCTTTCCCGGCTCAAATTCGAAAGGCCTAAAAAATACTCGCAAAAAGCCACAAATCTTTCTCTCGAATCGGAGGTTACGAGCGTGTCTTTGAAGGCCGTCCTTACGAATTTTTCAAAGTCATCCGGTTTATAATCTCCATTGAGAGTTTTTTGTATGTATTCTTCCGAAAGGTAAACGAAATCTTCGAAGAGCATAAATATCACTGCTGAAGGCTTTGAATTAAATTATGGATGTTCATTCTTTGAATTTCCATTTCATCATTTTGCAGATCAAAATAAATCCTTATCACGACCATTGCGACGATCAAAAGCAGAAAGATAAGGATCATTCCTATCTGTCCTTTACGCATTTTCAACTCCCACGAATGGCAGGTTTCTCTTCCTCTGATCGTAATCAAAACCGTATCCAACTATGAATTTGTCATCTATTTCAAAACCTACAAAATCTACAGGAACATCTATTTTTCTGTGGGCCTTTTTTTCAAAGAGCGTCGCTACCTTAAGACTGGCAGGTTTATACTTTGAAAAGTATCCGAGAATGTAATTCAGCGTGATTCCGGTGTCTACTATATCTTCGACAACGAGAATATGCTTTCCGTATATGCTCTCGTCAAGCCAGGATTTAACCCTTACCCTTTCCGTGCTTCCAGTTCCGGTATAACTCGATACCTGGACAAAAGAATAAAGCACATCCAATCTAATCTCCAAAACGAGGTCGCTGAAAAAATGAACGGCTCCTTTCAGCACGCAAACAGCCATTATCTCATCCGTAAAAGGAGAATAAACCTTTGTTATTTCGTCTCCGAGTTCAACTATGCGCTTATGGATTTCTTCCCTTGTGTATAATGTTTGCACAAAACACCTCTACATCTCGAATACGATGACTTTTCTATCCAGTTTCTTTATCTCTTCGGGACTTATTTCGAAAGCACCCTTGACCTTTACAACATCTTTAAAGGCAGAGGTAAAATCCTCTAACTTTCCAAGTTCGAAACTTACGTACTTTGTCATATAATGCATCGGAAAGATCACGTGCGGCTTTAGAATGTTTGATATCTCTATGGCTTTTTTGGCGTCTATTGTAAATACGCCTCCGACCGGGATCATTATCGCGTCAACGCCTTTAAGTTTTTCTATCACCTCTTTGTCTATCATGTGGCCCAAATCTCCAAAATGAGCAACCGTTATTGAACTTGGAAAACGCATTTTGAATATTATGTTGTTTCCTCTTTTCGCACCCTTTTCTTCATCGTGATAGGTCGGTATTCCCTCGATCTTTAGAGCGCCAAAATCGTAAGATTTTGGTTCCTTTATTACCTCAAAGTTTCCCCTTAAAAGGTTATGGGCGTTGTGGTCAAAATGCTGGTGGCTTTCTGTTACATGTGTAGGCTTGACGTTTGGAATCGGATATCCCACACTTTTGTCAAATGGATCCGTAACAAGAAAGATGTTGCCATCTTCAATGGCAAAAGATGAATGACCTAACCACATGAATTTCATTTGAGATCACCTAACCTTTCGATGTTGATATTCTCGGGCGGTTCGATCTTCCTTACATGGTATGGGGAGTACTTGTCTTCGTGCTTTTTGGTATACCAGTTCAAAATCCAGTAATAAATACCGGCACCAAGGACGGAAAGCCCGAGAGATTCAAGGTTTCCTATCTTTGTAAAAGCCACAAGCACCATCGTTCCGCCTATGATAATAATGAGAGGTATACCGTACAGCAAAACGGAGACCTTTGTGGCGCTTAAATGCTTTGGAGTTTCGAATTCAACGTAATCTCCTTCTTTTATCTCAACATCCTTCGGTTTTGGCAAAATCGTTTTGGATGAAGAAGTAAAGGCGCAATGTCCGGACATAGCGCATGACGAACAAGCGCTCGTTCCAGTGACGTTTACCACTATTGAATTCTTTTCGACTTTTACGACCCTTGCAGTTTCGATCATATAACTCACCACCTTTCTGCTATAATCATTATAACACTGTTTGAAGGAGAGATAAAGTGAAGGTAGATATACTCACGGTAGAGATAGGAAGTACGACGACGGTTGTAAGCGCATTTAGAATAGGTGATAGGCCCGCTTTGGTAGTTCAAGGCGAACATTACACCACGGTGAAAGAGGGAGATGTAACCTTAGGGATAGATCGCGCGATAAGATCTATCGAAAATAAGATAGGCGAAAATTTGACGTGGGATAAAATGATGGCCTCATCGAGCGCGGCCGGCGGATTAAAAATGACAGTTCACGGCCTTGTCTACAGCATGACCGTGAAAGCAGCGAAAGAAGCCGCGCTTGGTGCCGGTGCGGTGATTGCGATGGCGACGGCCGGGAAGATCTCGGACGAGACGATCGAAGAGGTAAAAAAGATCTCACCAAAGCTCATACTCATTTCCGGCGGGGTCGATAACGGAGAAAGCGAGACTGCCATTTACAATTCGGAACTTTTTGCCAAAAGCGATATAAATGTTCCATTCCTTTACGCCGGGAATTCCGCAGTCGCGTCAAAGGTGGAGAAAATTTTTAAAGAGAATGGAAAGGATATAACAATTACCGAAAATGTCTATCCACGCGTCGATCTTTTGAACGTGGGACCTGTCAGAAAGATAATTCAGGATCTTTTCTCAAAGCATATAATTCATGGCCCGGGTATGTCAAAACTTGAAGGGCAGGTTTACGGTAGGATAATACCAACGCCCGGCGCCGTAATGAAGGCTGTCGAAATTCTTCAAAAAGAAATGGGAGATTCACTTGCCATCGATATAGGAGGAGCGACAACAGATGTTGATTCGGTAACGGAAGGATCTCCGGATATACAAAAAATTCTTGTCTCGCCAGAACCATTCGCGAAAAGAACTGTAGAGGGAGATCTCGGAGTTTTTATAAACGCTCCGAATGTTGTCAAAAACTTTGAATGGATAAAGGAGAAGTTCGAAGATCATGAATCACTTTTGAAAGAGATTACGCCCTATCCTTCAAATGAAAGAATGGAAGAATTTGTGAGCAATTTGGCGCTCGCCTGCGCTACAGAAAGTGTTCTAAGACACGCCGGATATAGAAGATATCTTTATGGTCCAACTGGAAGAATAGAGATCGCCGAAGGAAAGGATCTGACGGCGGTCGTCAACATATTCGGGACCGGGGGAGTGCTTAGCAGATCAAAGTGGAATTTCACGATATTGAATGAGGTAAGAAATCTCAGATCAAGGCATCCCATGAATTTGCTTCCCCCTGCCGAGGCGAAGATTTATTTCGATTCAAATTACATCTTCGCGCCGTGCGGGTTGATCTCCCAGATCGATCCGGAATCTGCGAAGAAATTGCTCTTAGAGGATGTTAAACTTGCGGGATAAAATTATCGTGAGAACTGACGGAGGATCGAATCCAAATCCGGGAAGAGCGGGAATCGCCTTTACAGTTGAAAGAGATGGAAGATTGAAATGCGCTTACTGTGAGGTCGTTGAAGGCAAGATCACGAACAACGAGGCGGAATATCTCGCGCTTCTTAAAGCGCTTCAATTCGTAAGCAAAAATTTTCCAGATTCAGAAGTTTTAGTTCTTAGTGACAGCCAATTGATCGTAAGACAGATAAAAGGCGAGTACAAGGTGAGATCCAAAAATCTTTTGAAGATAAAGCGCGATATAGATGAATTAATTGGCAGGATGAATTTCAAAATAGAGTGGAATGGAAGGCAGGAGAATAAATTGGCCGATCATCTTGTAAGGCTTGCAAGAGGCGAGATAGATGTTTGACAGGATATTTGATCTTTTCTTTTCGCCGAAAAGATTTTTCAAAGGTTCACACTTTGCACCTTCCGACGCGATATTCGCGATATTGCTTTTGTGGATCGTGAATGTTTTGGCTGTCTTTCCAACCTTCAAAGAGATCCCGTTCTTCGGAGGTTTTCCCGGCTTTTCACTCGTAATTCTTGGCCTTATATCTTTTTATGCCTTATTTTCCGCTTCGCTTCACATGTTTTTCTCAAAGCAGAGCAATCTTTTCTGGGGCTTTCCTTACGTGCTCATACCCAACATACTGACTGGCTGGTTCATATCGGTTGGGGTGATGGATCATTTCTATTACGTATTGCTTGCAATCCCGATAATATGGTCTGTGATCCTTGAATTTTACCTTGTTCGCGCCATAATGGGAAAGGGTATTTTGTATACGATTTTGATGAGACTTATAAGAGATTTCGTTTTTCTTGCCATGATTTCGATAATATTCAGGAGGTGGTTTATGTGAATGTGGGAATGATGACAGATACCTACATTCCGCAGATAAACGGCGTTGCGACCTCCGTACATCTTTTCAAAAATTATCTCGAAGGCATGGGAGACAAAGTTTATGTCTTTGCGCCAGTTGTTCCAAATGAAGAGCCAAATACCTTCAAAGTCAGCGGATTGAAGTTCTTCTTCGAACCGCAGCACAGATTCGCAGTTCCTCTTTCTCAGAAGATACTCAAAATCTCATCGAAGATAAATTTGGACATTCTCCATTCGCACGCTCCATTTAGCATGGGCTTTCAGGCCATAAGGCTGAGCGAGAAGATAGGAATCCCTCATGTTCATACCTATCACACGCTTCTTACGGAGTACCGACATTATCTTCCAATGCCTCTTAGGCCTACGGAAAACGCTGTAAAGGAATTCAGCATGTGGTTTTGCAATATGGCCGATGCCGTGATCGCTCCAACTCAAAAGATAAAAGAGGAACTTGAAGATTACGGCGTGAAGGTGCCAATATACACGCTTCCGACTGGAATAGATGTTAAGAATTTCCAGAGAAATCTGAGATATTCGATAAGAGAAAAGCACGGGATTCCACACGATGACAAAATAGTGCTCTTTGTCGGACGCATCGCAAGGGAAAAGAATATCTTTTTCATACTCGAAGCCTTTCTTGAACTTAGAAACAGGATGAAAAACACAACGCTCATACTTGTAGGAGACGGCCCCGAGAAGATCGAGATCATGCACAGGGCAAATCAACTCGGAATAAGAGACAAGATAATCTTTACCGGATATCTTCCGCGCGATGAAATAATAGAGTATTACAGGCAATCTGATGTCTTTGCCTTTGCCTCCGTTACAGAAACACAAGGGCTCGTAGTTCTTGAAGCGCTCGCCGCGGGTCTTCCGGTTGTGGCAGTCGCGAAGGAAGGAGTGGCCGATGTTCTTGTTGGCGGGAAGGGATGTTTCCTCGTTGATGAGCCTGTGACAAAGCCTTTTGTCGATGATATGGAAAAGATCCTAAAAGATGACATTCTTAGAATGAGGCTTTCAGATGAGGGATTGAATTACGTTAATCAATACTGGTCGATGGATACGATGGCCGTTAAATTGAGAGGCATATATCAGGAAACTCTGTCTTTAACGAAAAAAAGGAGGAAAGAATATGGTACCAAATCTTTTTTTACTTATCTACACGACCTCGGAATACGGCTTTTCTAACAATTCTTTGATATACCGTCAAAACAAGTCCGAAATTCGAAAGGCCATCCTTTGGGTTGTACTCATAGGTTTAGCCTTATCATTCAATCTCCTTATCTTTCCAATCGGAATAACGGCGATTCTCACCTACGTTGTTTTAACGGCAATACTTGTATTTGCAAAGAAGAGAAGCGATAAGATCTCGTGGTACTTTGAAATGGAATTTTTGAATCTTCTGATCGCGTTGATCTTCACCTTTATCTTTGGAAATTTCGTCGCAAATCACAATTACATAGAGCCTCCATTTTTGAATTATCTTCTTGGCCTTGTCATTGCTTCTGTCGTTATCGCTGATATCTTTAGAAGATCAAACCTTATCGATGTGAATTCGAATGACGCGGATGGGAATTTTGAAAGAATCCTTATCTTCATCTTCATAATGGCATTACAGTGGTGGTATCTTGCGATAACCCTTATGGGTATGTTCATCTACAGGCTTATAAGATACAAAAAATTTGACAAAATGTGGCTTGTGAGTCCGGCCGCCGGCGCAGGAATCGCCTTTTTATGGCTTTTATTTATGAATTTAGGGTGGATTTAATTTTCTTTTAAAAATGCCGATAATTATATCGGAGGGATATTTATGGATATAAAGGGTATTACTTCTGATAACGCACCGGCGAATGTGTTACCGCAAAGAGATCATGATGCCATCCAGCCAGTTGATGGCAAGGGCATTACCGATCGTCAAAATGATCAAAAGATGAGTTTAAAAGATGTTGGGAAGAAACTCGATCAGTTCCAGCAGATAACGAAGGTCTCATTCAAATACGAAATAACGAACAATCCTGACATGATAATAATCAAGATAGTCGATCAGAAGAGCGGCGAGGTCGTAAGACAAATCCCGCCCGAAGAGGCCGTAAAACTTGCAAAGGCCATAGATGAACTTTTGGGAGTATTTATAGACAAACACGTGTGAGGTGAGAAATGAACATAAACGGCAATAACCTGAACATAAGCAATTACCTCTCGATGCCCATATCAATGTCGGGAGTCGCGAGCGGCGTGAACTGGCAATCGCTTATTTCACAGATGATGAGTGTTTCAGAAAAACCGCTTAATTCTTTGCAGGCCCAACTTGCGCAGATTCAGAATGAGCAAAATGTGCTCGAGAATCAGTTCAAGCCGATGCTGGAGAATTTCCGTGAGTCCCTCCTCACACTCGAATTGCCATCGACCTTTTTGGGAACAACGGCAAGTCTTTCGAGTCCGAACAACATGAGTGTGGTAACGACTTCAAACGCGATCCCCGGATCGTATCAGATAAAGATAGATAATCTTGCAACATTTACAACGATAAATCCCACGAATACAGTCGGAAAGTCCATAAGTCCTTCTGCAACTCTTTCGACTTTGCAGATAAGAACTCCGATTACGGCAGGTTTCTTTACCATAAATGGCGTTCAGATAAATGTCAACCCTTCGACAGAATCCTTAGATGATGTTATAAATTCTATAAACTCTTCGGCCGCCGGGGTTACGGCGTCCTACAGCGCATCGACGGATACGCTTGTGCTTACAGGCAATTCAAATGCCGTGATAAATATAGGCTCTTCTTCGGACACCTCTAATTTCCTTTCGGCCACATACCTTACAAATGCGCCCGAAACCTTAAACTCAAGTGGAGACACAACCGTTTCTTCTACAACGCATCTCGGAGCGGTAAGTACGGGTTTTACGCTTTCCCAACTTGGAATAAGTTCTGGAAGTATATCGATAAACGGCTTTACGATAAATGTGAATGCTACACAAACGCTTTCTAATTTCATATCGCAGATAAACTCCTCGAATGCCAACGTTACTGCGTGGTACGATCCGAATGCCGATAAGGTCTACCTGAAATCTAATGTCGGTGGGCCTGTTTCTATAAATGTTTCGGAGACGAATCCGTTGAGTCCGACGGGAGTGCTTACAACCTTCGGATGGGCCAATGCCACCCAGACAACGGGACAGAACGCGCAGATCGATGTGAGCCAGAATAACGGAACGACATGGACGACATACACGAGTTCGACGAATAAGGTTACAAACGCAATTCCAGGTGCGATAATAAATCTTTACTCTCCAACTTCAAATCCGGTAACTTTGACGATCTCTCAGGACACGCAAAGAGCTGTCAACGCAGTCCAGAACTTCGTCAATTCTTTCAACAACATAGTAAACTGGATAAACACCCAGTACAATCAGCAACCTCCACAGACCAACAGCGCAAGCGCGTCGGCGACGGCGAGTGGATCGGCCCAGGGAGTGCTTTATCAAAACCAGATTTTAAATCAGGTTCTCTCGTCTATGAAAAAACTCGTCTACCAGATGGTGCCGGGACTTACCTCTTACAATTCATTCCCTTCAGTTGGGATAACAACTGGTGCTGTAGGGTCCGGATGGTATCAAACGATGGCCGGCACCCTTTCATTCGATCCATCACAACTTGTTCAGGCGCTTCAGAATAATGCCCAGCAGGTTTACGAGATGTTTGCGAACGATCCATCAAGTCCCAATGGCAATCCATCGGTCGGTACAGGAATAATAAAACAATTTGATAACACTCTTTACCAATACACGCAATTTAACGGGATAATAGATCAGTATGCTTCAAACCAGGGATACTTGGGATCGCGCATGATCTCTTTGAATGAGCAGATATACCAAACAGCGGTCATGCTAAAGCAGCAGGAAGAGATGTACATAAGACAGTACACGGCGATGGAACAAGCCATAGCCTCTCTTTCCGGTCAAGGAAACCTTATAACGAGCACAGTCGCTTCATTCACGTCTTCGAATCCGTAAAGTGTTTTCGTACTGCAGGTAATCACCTTGCAGTAATATACAAAAATAAGGGCCCTAATAAGGGGCCCTTTTGTATAATTAAGGGGGATAGGGGGGTATTTCGTTTATTTAGACGAACATTTTTGAATTTGGTTCGATGAATTTTTTGTATCAAATTGATTTAGATATCTTTGCGGCCAGGGCGGCGTTCGCTTTAACAAGTTCGACATTTGCTTCAAGCGCTTCTGGAAGATATTCAACGATCTTTGAAAGCAGGAAAGGTGTTACGGCCTTTCCAGATATGCCGGATTTTCTTGCCTCATCGAGCGCCGAATTTATCTTTTCATCTATCACGTCATTGGGTATTTCCTTCGATTTTTCTATTGGATTTGCGACTAACATGCCTCCCGAGAGGCCCAATTTCTGTTTCACGTTGAAGATATTCGCAACCTCTTCTGGTGAATCGGCGCGCATGTAAAGCTTAGATCCGCTGCTTCGAGAATAAAAGGATGGGAAATAATCCGTTCTATATCCTAAAACGGTGACGCCCAAAGTTTCTAAGATTTCAAGGGTTTTGGGAATATCGAGTATAGATTTTACCCCGGCCGAGACTACTATAACAGGAGTTTTGGAAAGTTCGACAAGATCGGCCGAAATATCGAAGGTCTCGGCCGCTCCTCTGTGAACTCCACCGACTCCGCCGGTCGCGAAGACCTTTATGCCGGCCATATTGGCACACAGCATTGTAGCGGCAACCGTTGTCGCTCCATTCAATTTCTTCGCGAGAGCGTACGGCAGATCCATTCTGCTTAACTTGAGAATATCCTTCGATCTTGCCAAAAATTCCAATTCGTCATCTTTCAGGCCTATCTTTATCCTACCGTTCAAAATGGCTATCGTTGCAGGCGCGCATCCGTTCTCCTCGACTACCTTTTCAAGCGCGCGCGCCGTTTCTATATTTGCCGGATATGGCATGCCGTGGGATATAATCGTCGATTCCAGAGCCACAACCGGAATTCCTTTTTCGATCGCGTACTTCACCTTCGATGAAAGGTCTACAAATTCGTTCATCTTCTCACCTCTTTTATGAATTTTTCTACTTCCTCTTTTTTTAGAACATTTCTTGCCCCAACCTTTGTAACAGAAAGCGCCCCCGCGGCAGAGGCGAACTCTATCGATTTAAAGATATCTGATCCTTCTAAGATAGAATGGATAAATGCGGCGTTGAAAACATCGCCAGCGCCAGTTGAATCGACGGCCTTTACACGAAATGCCGGAAATGATTTTAGCAAACTTCCGCGTTTGAAATGCCTTACGCCATTCTCTCCCATCTTGACGATGAGATTTTCAAATGAGATCCATTCCGGAAATTTTCTAAAGATTTCGAATTCTCTCTCGTTAAGGAGCACATATTGTATACCTCTGAAGGCCTTCAAATCGCCTAAAGAGTAAAGAAACGGCATTCCGGGATCCCAACTTGATATCCTTACCTTTTTTAAAAGTTCGCTTGCCTTCTCAAAATTAAGGCCGGCAAGATGAACCCATGATGCCCGTTTTATGGCCTCGATATCAAATGAAATATCGCAGATCGTATCTTTTTTGTACGTCATAAGGCGTCTCACGCCGGTTTTGTCTACGATGCTAAAGCACACTCCGGTCTTTGCGCATCTTACAATTCCATCTAAATTGACGTATCCTTTAAGATCGCCGAGGGCTACCTCTTTGTTTATATCATCACCGGCATAGCCAAAGAGAGAGACGTCATCGCCAAAACAGGCTAAGGCGTAAGCCGTATTCGGGCCAAAACCTCCTCCCGTGATCTTCAAGTCATCTATTTCTATATCTCCGTCGTAATCTGGAATATGATCAACCATTATTATGTAATCGGCATTTATGTCTCCGATCACAGCGATCTTAGCCAATTTCTTTCACCTCAACCGTGAAACCCTTCCCGCCCACATTGACACGGTACACATCCTTTGATGAATTGCAAAGTTCAAACTCTATCGCCCTTATCCATGACTTGTATTTCATGTAAAGTTTTCTTGCGATGTCCAAATCCACGATTTCGAATCTTATCCTGTCCGACGGCTTTTTCTGACCGAGAACGGGAAGATCCGCGTATATAACATTTGCGACCTTTGAATATCCTCCCGTTACCGGATGATCGGCCATCATTATTATGGGAAGGCCATCTGGCGGGACCTGAATTGCACCTGCTATCATGCCTTCCGAGACGATCTCGTAAGATTCAAGGTCTAATCTCTCTCCTTCGAGATTGTATCCTATTCTGTTGCTGTCTGGAGAGATGGTATATTCAGACTCTAAAGTTTGCGGATTTTTCAAAAGATTCCATTGCGGTCCCTTCACTATTCTTACTGCATTCCCAAAGATCCGGTCAATGTCGCATACAAGAGTTCTATCCTTTATTTCTGAATTACCGTATTCGATAATATCGATGATATCTCCTGATAACAGTTTCCTGCCCCCAAACCCTCCGAATCTGGCCGGAAGACACGTAGATTTGCTCGAAAGCACCTCTTCGATCTGCAATCCATTCACCGCAAGGTACGATCTGAAACCGCGATCACAAAAGATTTTCAGAGTGTCTCCGCTTTTGACGCGGAAGGCGCTAAATCTTTCAAGAGATTTTCCGTTCAAAATAGTTCTTCCCGGCACTACAGAGACGAATGCCCTCCCTTCAAATGTCGCTTCAAAATCGCCGGTTATCTCTATGAGAGGATCATTCCTTTTATTTCCGGCGAGGAGATTTGCGATCTCAAAAGATATCCAGTCCATAGGTCCCGATCTGGGAAGACCGTACCTCGCAAATCCAAAACGGCCGCCATCTTGAATTGTCGAAAGAAATCCGGGATTATTTACGATTATGCGGGCCATCAGACGGGAATAAACCTCACTCTCTTTCCAAGATCAAAAAGAGATGGGGGATTTTTGTGGATATCAAAGATTTTCAATTCTGTCCTTCCTATTATCCGCCATCCTCCGGGACTGTCAAAAGGATATATCCCGCACTGATTGCCGGCAATTCCGACACTTCCGGCCATCACGTACTTTCTTGGCCTTTCAAGCCTTGGTACCTTTGATCCCGTGTATCCGTAAAGGTACGCAAAGCCAGGCATAAACCCCATCATCCACACCTCGTAGATGAAAGAAGAATGAAATTTTATAAATTCTTCTACCGTCATTTTATTCAAATCGCTTACAAATTCTATATCTGGGCCATATTTTGAGCCATACATGACAGGCACTTCTATTGTCTCTTTTTCTCCTTCTTCTATCTCTTCGGGTCTAAATTGGCCGATTATCTTGACTATCTCTTCATGGCCAATGACTTCGGGATCATAGAAGATGGTAACAGAGGCGTAAGATGGAATCCACTCGAATAAGGTTTTCAATCCGGCTAAGAATCTGTCAAGTGCGATCACCATTTTGTGGGCATCAGGTGAAATTTCATCTCCAAATTTAACTATGATCGCTCTTTCTCCCATCTCTTCAATTACCAAGGCCCTTTACCTCTATTCCGTGTTTTGAGAACTCTTCTCTTATGCGTTTTGCAATCCCGACTGCATTCGGAGAATCCGAATGGATGCATATCGTCTCCACCTTTATATTTATTTCTCTTCCATTCACGCTTTTTAGCCTTCCTTCTGTCATAAATAAAGTTCTCGATGCGATCTCACCGGGATCATCTATTATCGCATTTGGAAGGTTTCTCGAAAGCAGAGTTCCATCATCGTTGTAATTTCTGTCTGCAAAACCTTCGCGCGCCACCTTGAGACCATAATCCAGGGCGATCGAGAGGAGTTTTGACTCCGGAAGCCCAACAACGACAAGTAAGGGATCGAACATGTAGACTGCCTCGACGATCCCGCGCGCTACCTTTTCATCTTTAACAGCCATATTGTACATGGCACCGTGTGGCTTGACGTGGGTCATGCGCGCTTTTTTTGCTTTTACAAAGGCGTAAAGGCCACCAATCTGGTAGATGACGTAATCTCTTATCTCTTCAAAGGAAAGATTCATTTCCCTTCTTCCAAAGCCCATCAGATCTGGAAATGAAGGATGCGCACCTATACAAAGACCATTTTTTATGGCCATCTCTATGGTTTTGTCGATCGTTACAGGATCGCCGGCGTGAAATCCGCACGCGATGTTGACAGAGGTTACATACTCAAAAAGCGCGCTGTCCACTCCAAAATTGTAAATTCCGAAACCTTCACCCGCATCGCAATTTAGATCTATCAACGCAGTTCATCTCCGAATATCTGGTTTAGGATCTTTTGATCCTCTATCCATTTATCTTTAACCTTGACATGAAGGGACAAAAAAACGTGCCTGTCGAGAAGATATTCTATATCTTTTCTTGCCAATGTCCCTATCTCCCTTATCATTTTGCCGTTTTTGCCAAGTATTATGCCTTTTTGCGAATCTTTCGCAACAAGAATCGTCGCGTAAATTCTTGTAAGGTTCTCCTCATCCTCTATCTGCTCTACATCAACGGCTGTCGAATACGGAATTTCTTCGCGGGTAAGTTCAAAGACCTTCTCTCTTATGATCTCGGATATCATAAAAGAGAGAGGCCTGTCGGTGACGATATCGTCAGGATAATACTTCGGCCCTTCGGGAAGAGAAGAGATGATCCTGTCAAGGAGTTTGTCTGTCTCTCCATTCAATGCCGAGATCTCAAAGATCTCCTTTGCCAGATCTTTGAGAATCTCTCTTGCCTTCTCTACCATCGAGTTATTTGCAATGTCCATCTTGTTTATAACTCCGAAAATCGGAATCTTCAAAGTTTCAAGTTTTTGTGCGACCATAATGTCTGCCCTTCCAACCTTTGAGGCCGAAAGCACAAAAAGGATCAAATCGTTGCCCTCAAGAGCCGAGAGGGCTATTTTTAACATGTAATTTCCCATAAGATGAAGCGGTTTGTGAATGCCGGGTGTATCGACGAAGATCACCTGCGCATTGTCTAAGGTAAGAATTGCGTTTATCCTGTTTCTTGTCGTTCCCGGCTTTTGCGAGACTATACATACCTTTTGCCCCATCATCGCGTTGACAATCGTCGACTTTCCAACGCTCGGCGCGCCCGCGACACATACAAATCCTGATTTCATACATCACCTCAGAGAGATTATATCAGATATGGCGAATGGCGGGTAAAAGAATTGAAAATGCACAATTGAGAATGAACAGTAAAAAGCAGGTGGCAGGTGGCAGGTGGCAGGTAAAAAAAGAATTGAAAATGCATTGAAAATTGAAGATAATTCACTTAATTTTGGTAGAAAAGGATAACCTTAAAAATTGAAAAATAAAAGGGCCTTCCGGCCCTTTTAATCAGATCTATTATGGAAGGTTCGTAAAGAGTCTTAATATCTGCTGCGGATTGGCATTGGCTTGGCCAAGCATCGCCATCGAGGATTGCAGGAGTATCTGCTGCTTTGAGTATGTCATGAGTTCCTTTGCCATGTCTGCGTCCTTTATCGTCGCTTCTGCCGATGTGAGGTTTGTCGATGAGGTCTGGAGGTTATTTGTTATGTCAGTTATTCTGTTTTGCAACGCTCCGAGTTTTGCCGCCTCGGTCGAGACAACCTGGTTTGCGTTGTCTATTATTGAGATGGCCGCCTGCGCTCCGGCCTGCGTTGTGACATCTATTGTCGAGTAATAACCATTTCCAAGGTTTGTATTTGTCGCGGCTTGCGAGTCAAACTGATTACCGGGAGTAGTGGATTCAAGACCAAGAGCCTGCGCGCCCATATCGTTAAGGCCAAGAGAGACTGTCTGCGACTGGTTAGCGCCGACCTGGAAGACGAGTTCCATATTTGCAGGATTTAATTTTCCACTTGGATCGTTAGCGGCATCGAGCCTTACCGCGCCGGTGTTGACAACGCTGTAAGCGGCAGTTGAAGCAGAAGTGTAAACGCCAGAACCGTCAAGTTTTCCCATACCCTGTAAGGATATTCCGACTGTAGTTCCCTTTCCACCACCAGTAATATAGACCGTTACTTCATTTTGATCGATGTTTGTTATATAAGCGCCAGGGTTGTTTGTTGGTGGCGTCGTGTTTAGACCAAGTAATTGTCCATTGTAATAGACCTGGACTGCGTTTGGCGCACTTGCGGTGCCTGTTGTTATCGTGTTTATGGTTAGAGTGGTCGTTACATTAACGGCTCTACTTGCGCCAGATCCCGATATTGTTGCAGAAACGATGTTATTTGATGGATTCACAAGTGTTGCAGTGCCAGATACACCTGTATAGTTGAGATTTCCGTTAAGAAGGACCTGAGTGTTGAATTGCGTTGTGTTTCTTATCTGGTCGATTTGTCTGACGAGTTGGTTCATTTCCTGCTGTATCTGCTGTCTGTCAGAGGTCGTGTTTGTGTCGTTTGCCGCTTCGACCGCGAGTTCTCTCATTCTTTGTAAGATGGCCTGATCCTGTGTCAGCGCTCCGGATGCAGTTTGAATCAAACTTATGGCATTTTGAGAGTTTTGAATAGCCGTGTTGAGGCCATTTATCTGTCCCAACATCTTCTCGGTTATTGCGTATCCCGCAGCGTCGTCTGCTGCGCTGTTTATTCTGTAGCCTGTGGACAATCTCTGGACTGTCGTTTGCAAAGCGTTGTTCGTGTTGTTTACAGCCATCCATGCCTGAAGGGCAGGGATATTCTGGTTAATCTGCATAAATCCACCTCCATGTGAAATTTTTACTTCCTTGTTTGGATTCCGGAATCCGATCTAATTATCGGCATAATTTTTTAAAACTTTAATATGGCGGGCAGAACAAAAATTGAAAATTCACAATTGAGAATGGATGATAAAAAGCGGGTGGCAGGTGGCGGGTAGGAAAAAATTGAAAATTAATAATTGAAAATTGATAATAAACAACTGAAAGTGTCAGTAAACAAGCGGATGTTGCAAAAAGGACATTGTAACTTTACAAATTATTCCAAAAAAAATTATAAAATAAAGTGAGAGTTGAGAAAGAGGTAATTCTATGGCCTTGGTAAGTGTCAGAAATTTGAAAAAAATTTACAAAAGCGGCGATCTTTCGTATGAAGCGTTAAAAGGCATGACCTTTGAAATAGAGATGGGAGATCTTTTCTTCATCTACGGCCCTTCGGGAAGCGGGAAGACGACATTGCTTAACTGCATGTCTGGAATAGACGATGCAACTTCAGGAGAGATAATAATAAAAAATGTAGATCTCTCAAAACTGCCCGATGATAAAAAGACCGCTTTCAGAGCCGAGAATATGGGATTTGTCTTTCAGGAGTACAACCTCATAAATGTGCTCACAGTCAAGGAGAATGTTGCCCTTCCACTGCTCGCGCGTGGATGGCCGGAGAAAAAGGCAAACCAAAAGGCCATAGAAGTTTTAAAAGAAAATGGTCTTTTACACGTTATAGATAAATTTCCATCCCAGATAAGCGGCGGAGAAAGGCAGAGGGTTGCCGTTGCAAGGGCGATTGCCGGAGAGCCTATGATAGTCTGGGCAGATGAACCGACCGGCGCTCTCGATACAAAGACATCCTTTATGGTCATGGATTTCATAAAATTTTTGAATGAAAAAAACAAACAGACCTTCGTAATAGTTAGCCACGATGAAAAAATACTCAAATATGCAACGGCTTATATAAGAATAGACAGCGGCAGAATAGAAAGCTTTGAAAGAATAAGAATGCCATTCGAAAAGGTAAAAGAGTTATAAAATCAGGCCATAAGGCCTGATTTTTTATGGATTTATAGTTGTAACGTATGTAAATTTGCCGTTTACGACTTCATCTACAACTGCCGATTTTATTGCGTTCCCGTTTGAGTCTATCGTTATGTATCCCGTGACGCCTTCAAAATCTTTTGTGCTTCTTATCGCCTGATTTATCTTTTCCGGATCGGTTGAATTTGCCCTCTCGATCGCATTTACCATAACGGCGTAGGCGTCAAATCCGAGAGCCGCAAAGGCCGAAGGAAGAGTTTTGTATATCTCCTGATACTTTTTGACGAATTCCTTTGAAGGCAATTATTATCCGGTGCCCGAAGACCACCAATAGAGAAGCATTACCTTGAAGGTATACCCTCAAAAGATTGAAATGGTCGATTCGGACAAAGTCATAGCCGAGCACAGGAGACTAAGTTCAAAGGGCGAATATTCAATTGAAATAACACATTACCTGACGACATTAAAAAGAAAGCCCGGAGCGTGTCAAGCATATGAGAAAATGGGAGATAAAAGTAAGGACGAATTTCTCGAAGAGATATTGAAGGCCGAAATAGAATCGAGAAATAACAGTACCATAGTCAAGAAGATAAAGCGAGCAGGATTTCCAACTCTCAAAAGATTCGAAGAATTGAAAGTAGAATATCTGCCGGAAGATGCGCAAAGGCGGATTGAAGAATTAAAATCTCTTGAATTCAAGGAAGAGCACGGTCATAACAACGAATCTTATCTTTTCAGATTGGATAAAGACCTTTCATGACACGGCTCTGACAATGGCTCTGCTGGACAGGATAACACACAACGCGATTATCTTAAACATGAACGGAGAAAGTTACAGAAGGAGGCAAGGAGCAAAGAAATAACTGAGGTGGATCACTTTTAATGGGCGGCGTGGATCAATTTTTGCTTGACTTTATACACCTACCCGCCATCTGCAACATGCCACCCGCTTCTTTATCAATTTTCAATTGTGCATTTTCAATTCTTTTGTTCTACCCGCCATTATCTTATTTTACTTTGAGAAAAATTTATTATAAAATTGATTTAGAGGTGTTTTGATGGACAAATTTGTGCACTTACATCTTCACACCGAATACAGTGCCGGAGATTCGATAGTGAGAATAAATGAACTTATGGATGAAGCCAAAGCGCTTGGGATGGATGCTTTGGCCATAACCGATCACGGCACAATGGGTGGTGTACACAAATTCTGGTCTGCGGCGCGCGAGCACGGAATAAAGCCGATAATAGGATGCGAACTTTACGTAAAGGACGATAAAACGAGAACTCATCTTACCGTCCTTGCCAAAAACAAGAATGGCTATCTTTCGCTTGTTAAAGCGGTCAATCTCGCAAATTCAAGGGGTCTTGAGGATCGAGATATTTTTGAGTTGAAAGATGTCATAGTCCTTTCAGGATGTATGAGCGGTAAGATACCCCGTCTTATTCTTGGCAACGAGATCGAGAAAGCGAGAGAGGTTGCCCGGGCTTACAAAGAAAGATTTGGAGAGGATTTTTACATAGAGCTTATGAGAACGGGCCTTAAAGAACAGATAGCGCTTAACGAGACGCTCGTTGATATAGCAAAAAGCCTTAATATAAAGACCGTCGCAACTAACGATGTCCATTTCTTAAAAAAAGAGGATGCTCTCACCCACGGTCTTTTTGTCTCGATGAATAGAAATATGAAATGGGACGGAAATGTCGCCTACGGAAGCGGTCATTATTATTTGAAATCTGCCGGAGAGATGCGAAAACTCTTTGAAGATCTTCCGCAAAGCGTTGAAAACACGAATGAAATATCTGAAAAATGTGAAGAATACGATCTTTTCGTTGATATAAAGTTGCCCTTTTCTTCGGACAGGGATTGTGAAGCGCTCAAGGAAAAGATCGGGAATGTATCTGACGATCGGAAAAAAAGACTCGATCGCGAATTGAAGTTGATAGAATCCAAAAACTTTTGCAGATATTTTCTTACGGTCTCCGAGATAATAGATTACGCCCAAAAGGCCGGGATCCTCATAGGACCCGGAAGAGGCTCCTCTGTTTCTTCTTTAGTTGCGTACCTACTCAGAATTACAACGATAGATCCTCTAAAACACGATCTGATCTTTGAGAGGTTTTTGAATGAATCGAGAACTGAGGATCCGGACATAGACATAGATGTCGAAGACAATGCGAGAGACGATCTTATCCTTGGCCTTGCCCAGAAGTACGGTACAAATAATCTGGCCCAGGTCGGATCGTATGGAACCTTAGGTTCAAAGGCCGTCATAAGATTTACCGGGAAATCTTTGGGTGTGAATGAAAGAGTTATAGAGGATCTTGCATGGAGAGTATCGGGATACGATTCCATCGGAAAGGCAATCGTTGAGAATCAGGAATTTCGAAGGATTTCAAAAAGCGATGAGGTAAAAGCCCTTGTCAGTTATGCCTTAAAACTTGAAGGGCTTATCCATCACAAAACGATCCATGCGGCCGGAATAGTTCTCTCTGACGGAGACCTTACAAACCTTATTCCGATGACCTTTGATGGAAAGAGATGGATAACCGAATTTGATATGGAATCTCTTGCAGATCTCGGGATAACGAAGATAGATCTTCTCGGTCTTAAGACGCTTACGAATATAAAGGAAACTCTCGGTGGAAAGGCAAAGAGAGAAGACCTTATGAATATTCCCGTTGATGATGAAAGAATATACGAAATCCTCAAAAGCGGAAATACGTCGGGCATCTTTCAACTTGAGAGCGCCTCGGCAAGCGCTTTGACAAAAAAATTAGCGCCAGAGAATTTCAACGATATAATCGCTCTTTTAAGCCTCAACAGGCCAGGTCCGATATATTCCGGAATGGCGGACGAGTACATAAGGCGCCGTCACGGCGGCGCGGTAATGAAGGACGAGTTCGGCCTCGATAAAATCCTTGGTGAGACCTACGGAATGATAATATATCAGGAACAGATCATGAAGATCGCGATGGAGATAGCGAATTTTTCGGAAAGCCAGGCAGATCTTTTCAGAAAGGCAATATCAAAAAAGGATCCTGCCATTATGCGGGATTTGAAGGAAAAGTTTGTGAATGGAGCCATCTCAAAAGGATACAGCGAGAATATGGCGCTAAAGTTGTTCGATAGCATAAGCAATTTTGCGTCCTATGGGTTCAACAAGTCTCACAGCGTCGCTTATGCCTACATAACGGCGTGGACTGCCTATCTGAAGGCCACAATGCCCGCTAATTTTATGGTGTCTTTGATGAATTCCAACATTTCCGATCCGGCGAAATTGTCCATTTACAAAAAAGAACTCGAAAAGTTGCATGTAAAGGTCCTTCCGCCGGATATAAATGAATCGAGAGCCCTTTTTTGTTCGGAAGGAAAAAATGTAAGGACAGGCTTTGCCGCTATAAAGGGCATCGGTATAAACCTCGGTCGCATGATCGAAGAAGAAAGGATGCGTGGAAAGTTCGAGAATTTTTTGGATTTCCTTTCAAGAATGAAGAAAAAGGTCAATTCTAAATCCCTTGAGATTCTAATTTTAAGCGGCGCTTTTGATTCAACGGATCCCAACAGAAAGTACCTTATCGACAACATGGAAGGACTTATAGATCTTTCCGAGGGTGGCCTTAAGATAATCCAGCAACAGTTGTTCGGAAGCGAGGAAAGAAAAACATTGCCCCCTATCGAGAATTATCCCGATTATTCTCCTTCAGAAAAGATAAAACTTCAGAGGCAGTACGTTGACCTTTTGTTCGATCTGGAAGGAGATGACTTTGAAAAAGTCATGGAGAGAGGTCACGGCCGGGTTGCCTTTCAAATCTTTGAAAGAGACGGTCTTATCTTTGCCACCGATGGTAAAAATGAACTTCCATTTTCTTACGAAAGGCCTTTGCGGGAAGGAGAAATGTATGAAGGGGAATTTGTTGTCAAAAACGGGAATGTCATTCTATCAAGGCTGATAAGTTCTTCGAATGAGACGTATATTTATCTAAAGGATCCGTCTGGGATAGATTCATACATATCCCGCATTTCAGATATGAAGGATCATAGATTGATCTTTAAGATAGGCAATTTTTACATAATACTTGAGGATAAAACTTTTAAAGAGGAGGAAGGATGATGGACGAATCGATAAAGAAATCCTACGAAGAATGGGAAAAGCAAACGGAGTCTTTGATAAAGAAATATCCCGAAGAAGGCAATTTCAAAACGACGTGGTCTGATGAGGTAAAGAGACTCTATACTCCGTTAGACGTAGGAGATTATTCCCAGATAGGCTTTCCCGGCGAATTTCCCTACACGCGCGGCGTTCAAAACACGATGTACAGGGGAAAGTTATGGACGATGAGACAGTACGCAGGCTTCGGAACGGCAGAGGAGTCTAACAAAAGATACAAATACCTGCTCGAGCAGGGACAGAGCGGGTTATCGATAGCCTTTGATCTTCCCACGCAGATAGGATACGATTCAGACGATCCGCATTCTTTGGGCGAGGTCGGAAAGGTTGGCGTTGCCATAGATTCCCTTGCCGACATGGAAACTCTCTTTGACGGAATACCGCTCGATAAGGTGAGCACCTCGATGACAATAAACGCTACTGCCTCTATTTTATTGGCGATGTACATAGCGGTCGGGGAAAAACAAGGTGTCAAAAGGGACAAACTTCGCGGGACAATTCAAAACGATATTCTCAAAGAGTACATCGCAAGGGGTACATATATATATCCTCCAAAGCCATCGATGAGGATAATAAACAACATATTCGAATTTTGCTCTAAAGAGATGCCGCTTTGGAACACGATAAGCGTCAGCGGCTATCACATAAGAGAGGCGGGGGCCAACGCCGTTCAGGAAGTGGCATTTACGATAGCAGATGGCATCGAGTACGTCAAAACGGCTATAGAAGCTGGCCTTGATCCTAATGTTTTTGGAAAGAGGCTGTCATTTTTCTTCGCCTCGCACAACAATCTACTTGAAGAGGTTGCCAAATTCAGGGCCGCAAGAAGAATGTGGGCCAAGATCATGAAGGAAAGGTTCAATGTCAAAGATCCTGATGCGCTTAAATTAAGGTTCCACACCCAAACTTCAGGATCAACTCTCACGGCCCAACAACCCGAAAATAACATAATAAGGGTTACGATTCAGGCCCTTGCGGCAGTGCTCGGTGGAACACAGTCTTTGCACACAAATTCGATGGACGAGGCGCTCTCCCTGCCAACAGAGGATTCTGTAAGGATAGCCTTGAGAACACAGCAGATAATAGCCTATGAATCGGGAGTTGCAAAAACCGTAGATCCTCTTGGCGGCTCCTATTACGTTGAAGCACTCACGGACGAGATAGAGAGAAGAGCCTTTGATTACATAAAGCGCATAGACGAGATCGGTGGCATGATAAATGCCATAGAGTCAGGATATGTCCAGCAGGAGATCTCGAATAGCGCTTACGAGTATCAAAAGGCAGTCGAATCGAAAGAACAGATAATCGTCGGGGTTAACGATTTCGTGATAGAGGAAAAGAATCCCCGCAAGACTTTGAAAATAGACGACGCTCTCGAAATAAAACAGATAGAAAAATTGAGAAGCATGAAATCTAAAAGAGATAATGACGCTGTCAGAGAAAAACTTGAAAATTTGGAGAGAGCGGCAAGAACTTCGGAGAATTTGATGTATCCTATAATAGATGCCGTAAAAGTTTACGCAACTGTGGGAGAGATTTCGAACACTTTGAGGAAGGTTTTTGGCGAATACAAAGAATCGGTGATCTTTTAAAGGAGGAATTTAAATGATAAAGGTGCTCATTGCAAAGCCCGGTCTCGACGGTCACGATAGAGGTGCAAAAGTCATAGCGAGGGCCTTAAGGGATGCTGGCATGGAAGTCATATACACCGGCATAAGGCAGACACCGGAGCAGATAGTTCAAACTGCTATCGATGAGGATGTTGACATACTCGGAGTCTCGATCCTTTCGGGCGCTCACATGAAACTTGTGCCAAGGATTCTCGAACTTCTGAAGGAGAAGGGATCAAGAATACCGGTTTTTGTCGGCGGAATAATACCCGAAGACGATGCGGCCGAGTTAAAAAGACTTGGCGTTATAGAAGTTTACGGGCCGGGAACATCTACATCCGAAATAATCGAGAAGATAAAGGGATACTTCGAAAATGCAAATATCTGAATCTCAGATCATAAATGGCGTCTCTTCAAAGGACAGAAAATCTTTTGCAAAGTTGCTATCCATTTGCGAAGATAATCCTGTCATGGCGAATAAAATAATATCACGTCTTCAAAGAAAAGAGGCCCATGTTGTTGGAATAACGGGAAGCCCGGGCGTCGGAAAATCTAGCATCATAAATGCTTTGCTTTCGAAATTATCGAGAAGGGTTGGAGTTATAGCCGTAGATCCTTCGAGTCCTTTTAGCGGCGGCGCGCTTTTGGGAGACAGGATAAGAATGCAATCCCACGCAACGGATCAAAATGTGTTTATAAGAAGTTTTTCAAGCCGCGGCGCGCTCGGAGGATTGTCTCCTTCGATCTTCGAAGTTTGCGACGCATTTGAAACCTTTGATATGGACATGATTTTGATTGAGACCGTTGGCGTTGGCCAGTCCGATACGGAAATTGCCAACATTGCCGATACGGTCGTCCTTTTGCTTTCTCCAGACGGCGGAGATGAAATTCAGATGATGAAAGCCGGCATCATGGAGATAGCCGATATCTTTGTTGTCAACAAATCGGACAATCCGGCATCGATAGGCCTCAAGACAAAACTCGAAGGAATAATAAAATTCGGCGGGAAAAATATTCCCGTCATTCTGGTAAATTCCATAACCGGCGATGGAGTGGACAATTTAATAAAGGAACTCGATTCAAGGTTTGAAAGGATAAGGGTCGATGGCACATTCGCATCAAAAAGAAAAAAGAGAGTCTTTTTCCACGCTCAGTCTTTTTTAAGAAGAAAGATAGACACGATAATGCAAAGTATCGAGTCAGACGAGACAGACATTGAAAAGATAGAAAAAGAACTGATTAAAAAACTTTGCTCTTGAAAGTTTCCGGCGGCCCAAAAGCGTCCTTCGTTTAAGATAAATGAAGATTGGATAATCAGATTCGGTATAGTATAATTGAACAGGAAGGGGATAGAAAGATGAATTATTTTTTGAGATGTCTCAATTGCGGTTCCACTTACAGTCCAGATGAGAATATCTACACATGCCCCAAATGCGGCCCAAGGCTTGGCACGTTAGAGACAGTGCTTGAGAGATATCCAAAAATAAATATTTCTTTTGAAGATCTCAGATCCAAAGGAATCTGGGCTTTCAAGGAACTTTTGCCCCTTGATCGGAATGATTACGAAATCCCTCTTTTTATAGGAAATACCCCAATTTACGAAAAAAAGGAAATGGCAAAAAAATTTGGCCTTTCGAATTTATGGATAAAGGATGACGGAAGGAATCCCACAGCCTCTTACAAAGACAGGGCGACGGCCGTGGCAATATCTAAGGCAAAGGCTTTAAAGAAGGAGATCATCTATTGCGCCTCTACTGGAAATGCCGCCTCCTCTCTTGCCGGATTAAGTGCCGCTTCGAGAATGAAAAGCGTCATCTTTGTGCCCAAAACCGCTCCGGAGGCCAAGATAACACAACTTTTAGTCTACGGATCGACCGTTATGGCTGTCGATGGAAGTTACGATGAGGCCTTCGATCTTTCAATGGAAATAGGAGAGGAATTTGGCTGGTATACGAGAAACTCCGCGATAAATCCATACCTTCTCGAGGGTAAAAAGACAGGAGCAATGGAGGTGCCAATCCAGATCGGTAAGGTACCTGATGTTGCGATTGTAAGTGTTGGAGATGGAACTGTGGTGAGTTCTATATACAAAGGATTCAAGGACATGAAGATGGCAGGATTCACGGACAAAATTCCCAAAATAATCGGTGTGCAGGCCGAAGGAGCGAATGCCGTCATGAGAACCTTTGAATCCGGCCATTTCGATAAACCCGTCGATATGGAGGCCCACTCGATTGCAGACAGTATAAGTGTTGGGAAACCGCGAGACGTTTTGAAGGCATGCAAATGGGTCAAAGAATCGGGAGGTTACTTTGTCTCTGTGACTGATGAGGAAATAGGACGCGCTATAATCGAACTCGCGCGCGAAAGTGGCGTTTTTGCCGAGCCTGCCGGTGCGACCGCATACGCGGGACTTAAAAAGATAGCCAAAGATCTTCATGAAAAGAGTGTTGTGGTTTTTATTACAGGAAATGGTCTTAAAGATATAAAATCGGCAAGAAATTTCACCGGTCAGGTTAATTACGTCAAAGCAGATCCATCGAGCGTTAAGGACGCTCTTAGGAGGAGCGGGATAATATAGGAGGCTTCAATGATAATAAAGTTCAGATTGAACGGTGAAGAAAGAGAAGAAAGTGTCGAGGAAGACGAGAGGGCTCTTGATTTTCTAAGAAGAATAGGAATGAAAAGCGTTAAAGAAGGATGCGGAGAGGGAGAGTGCGGAGCCTGCACGATCATCGTCAACGGTAAAAATGTCGCTTCGTGCCTTATGTTAGCGCCAGAACTCGACGGAACGGATGTTTTGACTACCGAAGGTCTTGGACAAGATAAACTCGATCCCGTCCAGGAGGCATTTGCAGAGATAGGAGCCGTTCAGTGCGGCTTTTGTACGCCAGGAATGGAAATGTCAGCGAAGGCTTTGCTTATGAAAAATCCTCATCCGTCTGAAGAAGATATCAAAAAAGGACTTGAAGGGAACCTTTGCAGATGCACTGGGTACTTTAGAATAATCGAGGCTGTAAAGAAGGCGGCAGGAAAGATTTGATCCCCATTATTCTTGCGGCTGGAGAGAGCAAGAGATTTGGCCTTCAGAAGTTGAATTATCCGTACAGAGGTAAGCCTTTAATTCAGTGGGCTATAGACGTTGTTGAGGAGAATTTTTCAGAAGGGCTTTTGATCATTTCCCAAACACTGGATCTTTCGAAAGCAAGAGTGAGAAAATTAAAGTTGATTTTGAATAAAAACCCCGAACTCGGCCTTTCAAATTCGATAAAGTTAGGACTTATGGCCGCAGGCGGAAAAGATGTTATCATATTTTTGGGAGATATGCCCGAAATAGATTCTGAACTCGTTCAAAAAGTTATGAGTTTTTCAAAAGACAAAATAGTCTTTCCAAATTTCAACGGTGTAAAGGGTTTTCCCGTTTTTATACCAGCAGGCTATCTAAAAAGCGCCTGCGAAATAGAAGGGGACAGAGGTTTAAGGGATTTAATAATGAGGAGCGAATATATAACCTTCGAATGGACACGATCCTGTATTTTTGATGTTGATCTTCCCGAAGATTTGGAAGGGGCTGGTGAGGATGGCTAAATTTGTGATGCCTAAAAATGAAAGAGAATTCAGAGATGAGATATACGATGAAAAGAGTGTAATAATGGCAGGAGGAACGGATCTCCTCGTAAAAATGCGAATTGGAAAGATAAATCCTTCGAAGATAGTAAGCTCATTGAGGGTTCCTACCTTTCATGCGCTTGGTTTTGACGGTAAAGAATTGATAATCGGCGCAAATGTCACCTATTCAGAACTTTTGGATTTTGAGCCGATAAAAAAAGAATTTCCTATCCTTTACGATGCGATTTATTCAATAGGATCTCCGCAGATAAGAAATAGGGCAACGCTTGCCGGAAATCTAATCAATGCCTCTCCTGCGGGAGACGGCCTGCTCGCGCTCTATCTTTTAGATGCTGAGGTGGAATTGTCAAACGGGAAAAGATATTCGGTCGGAGAGTTTGTTCGTGGACCGGGCCAGACCATTTTAGAGCATAAAGAATATGTAAAGAGCATTATAATAAGAAAGGAAGAATGGACGCACAGGTATTTTGAAAAGGTTGGTCAGAGAAATTCTATGACGATCTCAATTGCGAGTATGGGATCGTTGTTCAAAATTGATAATGGTAAAATAAGAGAGATGAGAATTGCCTTTGGATCTGTAGGACCGACTGTTTTAAGAATGCGCGAAATAGAAGAATTTGCCCGTGATAAAGAGTTAGACGAAAATTTAATAAGAGAAATTTCTATAATGGCCTACAATGACGTGAAGCCAATAGACGATGTGCGCGGAAGTGCCGAATACAGAAGAAGGCTTTGTCGTAATTTAATATACAGGTTCAATTATATTCTTGAAAGGAGTTAAGAGTTGGTATTTGATATCATCGGAGCGGGAAAGGTCGGCAAGACCTTTGGAAAGTACCTATCAAGTAAGGGTCACAAAATAAATCATGTTGTCAATTCCTCTTTGGATTCTTCAAAAAAGGCAGTCGAGTTCATCGGAGATGGAGTTCCATCTTCGATCGATGAAATTGGTGGATGCGATGTACTTTTGATAGGTGTCAACGATGACAGGATAAGGCAGATTTTTTTGGGAGTAAAAGATAAAATCAGCGGCGTTAAAGCCGTTGGACATTTCAGCGGTGCGTATCCTTCTTCGATATTGAGAGAGTGCGATGAGATGGAAATAGGAAGATTCTCGATCCATCCAAATGCTTCATTCGCAAATCCACGTATATGGGAAAAACTGAATGAAATCCATTTTGTCATGGATGGAAACAGAAAGGGAAAAGAGATAATCCGCGAACTTTTTGGAAGTCTTGGAATAAGATTCAGCGAGATTGCCGAAGAGAAGAAGATATTTTATCATGTTGCGGCCGTCTTTGCCTCGAATTTCGTGGTTGGCATTCAGGAAATATCGAATGAGTTGTATTCAATGGCTGGTTTAGACAGCGAGACTGCGCGCGAAATATCAATCTTTCTTTCTAAACAGGCGATTGAAAACGTTCAATCTCTTGGAATAAAAGGGGCACTTACGGGTCCAGTGGTACGTGGGGATCGTCAACTTGTTGAAGCAGAAAGAATGACTTTGATGGATCTTGATCCCGACATAGGTATACTCTACGGTAAATTTGCCCAGATTCTCAGAGAAAGGGTGATTAAAACTGAACATTCTCAAAATTCTTCAGATGAAGGGTAAGGAGCCAATAGCAGTTGTCACGGCTTACGATTATTTCAGCGCAAGTGTATGCGAGCGTGCTGGAATAGACATGATTCTTGTCGGGGATTCTCTTGGAAATGTCGTCTTAGGATATCAATCTACCCTCAACGTTGAGATGGAAGATATGGAACGTCATATCATGGCTGTAAGGCGCGGAGCGCCCAATTCATTCATAATTGGCGATATGCCGTTTATGTCCTACCAGATCTCTGATGAGGAAGGAATAAAGAATGCTGGAAAGCTTATGAAGGCTGGTGCGAATGCCGTTAAGGTTGAGGGTGGTGAAAGAGTCTCTTCTCTTGTAAGAAAACTCGTCGATGCCGGCATACCCGTTATGGGTCATATAGGCCTTACTCCCCAGTCTGTGAACCAGATCGGAGGATACAGGGTTCAGGGAAAAGGCCCGGATAAAGAGAGAATGATGAGATCTGCAAAATCTCTCGAGAATGCCGGGGTTTTTTCGATAGTCCTTGAACTGACGGTCGAAAAGACTGCAAAGTTGATAACCGAGAGCCTTTCAATACCAACCATAGGAATAGGTGCCGGGAGGTACTGCGATGGTCAGGTACTTGTCTGGCACGATCTGCTTGGAATAAATGATGGTAAAGTGCCGAAATTCGTAAAAAAATACGCAAATCTGAATGAGATCATTGAAAATGCCCTCAAAACTTATATTAAGGATGTGAAGGGAAAAACATTCCCGGATGAGAGGAATATTTTTAAGGAGGATGAATGATGGCCACTCCAACCGTTTCTGCCGGCTTTGAAAGCTCAGCCTGGTTCTATTATACTATTCGTATATTAATCGGAGTTGCCGTCATTGTCATCGCTTATTATTTTGGAGATTTCACCGCCAAACTTATAAACAAGGCGGCCCACATAACTGGCAAAAACCTCAGAGCTCCAAACACTACGCGAACGCTCGTTAAATCCATTTTCATTTTTATAGCCATTATAGTGATAATAGGTGAATTCAACATCGACCTCTGGCCGTTGTTAACGAGTTTGGGTATAGCCGGAATCATAATAGGTCTTGCGCTTCAGACACCTTTGAGCAATTTTTTCAGCGGTCTTATGGTCATAATAACTGATGCCATTAACGAAGGAGATGCCGTTGATATAAATGGCGTAATGGGAAATGTCTACGAGGTAAGGTTCAATCACACTCTCATAGACACGTGGGATGGGAAGAGAATTCACATACCTAATTCTTCAGTATGGTCCTCGAAGGTCACAAAACTATGGCCAAAATTATCGAGAAGGATCGATATGCCCGTAGGAATTCCATATTCCATCGAACCGGAGAAAATTGATATGATACCTAAATTGCTAAAAAAGGTAATGGATGAAGAACCGCTTGTTTATAAAGGCCCTCTTGTTGAGAATGATCCATCTTCAATCGTTCCAAATTATATTACATTCGATGGCTTTGGAAGTTCGTCCATTAATTTTTCGGTCCATTTTTGGGTTTTAAGTAAAGATTTCTTTGATGCTCAAGTTGCCGTAGGGATCGATATCTTTAAAGAATTCAAGAAGAATGGAATTTCAATACCATACAATCAATTAGACGTTCATTTAGACGGAAAGATCAAAGTTGGCGATAAATTAAATGATTGAACACCTTTACTCCTACGACGAGGTAGATTCCACAAACCAGGTTGCCAAAAGGATGATAAATGTCCTAAACAGCGGAGATATGATATGGTCAATTAAACAGAGCGCGGGCCGTGGCAAAGGTGAAAGAGTATGGTACTCGCCGGAAGGTGGTTTATGGTTTTCTATCATTTTTAAGCCATCGGTTCTTCCAAAAGATCCCAATATATACACAAAACTTATGGCCGTTTCAATCGTAAGGGTACTTGGCAAATCGAAAGTTGAGGGCATAGGAATAAAATGGCCAAATGATATTTATTACCAGCGTAAAAAACTCGGAGGAATTTTGACGGAGATAATCCATCACGGATCAAAAAAAATAATCATAGTAGGTGCCGGACTGAATGTCAACAACGATCCGCCATCTGAGGTTGAGAATGCGATTTCTTTAAAGCAGATCACGGGCAAAGAATGGGAACTTTCGCGTTTGCTTAAGAAAATTCATTCGGAATCGATGAAACTTTACAATTACATAACTAAAGGACAGAGAAATTTGATAACCAATCTCTGGAGAAATTACATCATCTTTAAAAAAGGTACAAAGGTGAAGTTGATATATCCGTCAGGCACACAGACGGGCACAGTTATCAACGTCTTTTCCGATTACTTAGTGGTCGAAAGAAATGGAATAAAGGAGAGAGTAAAGCCATCGGAGGTAGATTTTATTGAAAATTCGCAGTGATTTTAAAGATGTGATAACGGCCGTGTACGATTCTCCCATAGGTAGAATTAAGATATCTGCGTCAAATGGCAGAATCTTTGAGATTGATTTCACCGATTCAGATGTAATTACGGATCCGAGCCTTGAATATTTCACGTCCCAACTTGACGAATATTTCTATGGAAATAGAAAGATTTTTTCGGCTGAGTATGATCTTCATGTAAGTGATTTTCAAAAGAAAGTCTACGAAATCGTATCGCGAATACCTTTTGGTGAAATTATTACTTATTCAGATGTTGCAAATATGCTCGGGAACAAGTACTTATCGAGAAGCGTCGGAAACGCCCTTGCATCAAATCCTCTAATATTGGTAATTCCATGCCATAGAATCGTGCGCACCGATGGAATCGGCGGTTATACCGGAGGGGTATGGAGAAAAAGGTGGCTTTTGTCCCATGAAATGGCAATTTGATAATTAATCCGGGACGAATTCCTTTATTTTTCTTAAAGCCTCGAGCGGATCCTCGGCCGAAAAGGCGTAATTTCCGGTTACGATTATATCGGCTCCTGCTTTTATGACGGATTTGAATGTTTCTTCGTTTATTCCACCGTCAATCTCTATCTCAAAGGTTAATCCGAGTTCCTTTCTCATCTCGTCGAGAGATCTTATTTTGTTGAGAGTATTCGGAATGAATTTCTGGCCTCCAAAGCCCGGATTTACGCTCATGACAAGCACACCGTCTATGTCCATTATCACATCTTTGATAAGTTCGACTATCGTGTGGGGATTTATCGCCACAAAGGCTTTTTTATCGTGATCTTTGATTCTGTTTATCAGTCTGTTAAGATGGCGCGTGGATTCGTAATGCACCGAGACGATATCGGATATCTCGCAAAAATCGTCGACGAACATTTCAGGGTTTTCGATCATCAGATGCGTGTCTATAGGCACATTTGTGACTCTCTTTATCGCCTCACCAATTATGAGACCGTATGTTATATTCGGTACAAAATGCCCGTCCATTACGTCTAAATGTATGTAATCGGATAAAGGTTCTACTTTTTTAATCTCTTCGCCAAGTTTTGTGAAATCCGCGGAAAGGACCGATGGCGATAATTTAACGTTTCTTTTCAAATTTGCCCTCCTTTTCATCTCTCACTTCACGAAGTATCGAAAGATAATTTTCATAACGGCTTTTGGGTATCATGCCACTTTGAACTAGTTCTTTGACATGGCAGCCCGGTTCTAAATCATGAACGCAATCGTCAAAAAGACATTTTTTTGAGGCATTGAATATTTCAGGAAAGAGTTTTTGAACCTCTTCCGGTCTTATATCACCAAATTCAACGGTTGTAAAACCAGGTGTGTCTAAGACAAAGCCTCCACCTTCTATTTTAAGCAATGAAACGGCCGTTGTTGTATGCTTCCCAAAGTTTGTTTTCGAAAGACCGCCGGTTTTCAAATTCGCGCTCAAAAGAGAATTTATGATCGAAGATTTTCCAACTCCTGAAGGACCGGCAAAGACCGAAATCTTGTTTGCCAAATGTTTTCTGAGATCTTCTATTCCCGTTCCCAAATGTGCGCTGACCGGAAATACCTTGTAGATCGAGTATATTTTCTTGAATTCCTCTACTTTTGAATCTTCAGTTATGTCTATTTTGTTCAAAACGACCAAAATATCCGTAAGTGTTTTAGATATGTTCGCTATCGTTCTATCTACAATGGATAAAGGCACTATCGGTGTTGAAATCGAAAACACCGCGACTGCCTGATCAACATTTGAGACTCTTGGCCTTTCGAGTACATTGTGCCTTGGGAGAATCGACTCAACCCTTCCCCTGTCTCCTTCAATTATGTACTCAACCCTGTCTCCAACAAGAGGTTTCGTTCCGGTTATCTTAAACCTTCCCCTTAAAGAGCAAAGAATCTCTTTTCCATCCGACTCATCGACAACTGTCACAAAGCCCGAATTGAAGGATACTATGATTCCATGCTTCAAAGTGTCTGTCTCCTTAACTGGCCACATGCCGCATCTATGTCTGCACCTTTTTCTGCCCTTATAACTGCCTCGATCCCATTTTCTTTGAGAAATTTTTCAAATTCGCTGGCCCTTTGCTCTGTCGATTTCAAAAAACCCGATCCAGTGTCATTGTATTTTATGAGATTAACGTTGCACTTTATGCCTTCAAGAAGTTTTATTAGATTTTTCGCATCTTCTATAGTATCGTTGAAGTGATCGAACAGTATGTATTCAAAGGTCACACGTCTATTTTTATTTCGCTGGTATATCTTTACGCTATCGATAAGTGATTTAAGATTGTACTTTTTGTTTATTGGCATGATTGAAGATCTTTTTTCGTCTGTCGAAGCATGTAAAGAGATCGAGAGAACTATATCGAGAGGTTCTTCGGCCATCTTTATTATTCCTTCGACTATGCCGGCCGTCGAGACAGAAACCCTCCTTTGGCTTATTTTAAAAGCCTTTGGATCCGTGATAACCCTTATGGCTCTCATGACCTCATCGTAGTTGAGCATAGGTTCTCCCATACCCATGAAAACGATGTTGTTTATCTTCTCATCTTCTTCGATTTCCATTCCGAGTATCTGGGCAATTATCTCTCCGGACGTAAGGTTTCTGATATATCCAGACATACCGGTGGCGCAAAAAGCGCAATTCAGAGGGCACCCAACCTGAGAGGATATACATCCAGTTGTCCTATCCGGATATCTCAAGATAACCGATTCGATGGTATTTCCATCTCTGTATTTCCACAAAAATTTAACGGTTCCGTCTGCAGACTTTGATTTCTTAACAAGTTCGGGCAGATCTATTGAAAATTTCAAACTCAAAGATTCTCTTAATGATTTTGAAATATTTGTCATGGATGCAAATGACGTGACGCGTTTTTGATATATCCAGTCAAAGATCTGGGTAGCCCTGTAAGATTCGAAGCCTTCAGATTCTAATTTGTTTTTTAAACCGTTAAAATCGTAATCGAGAATATTTTCCATCTTTCAACCTTCCTTGATGATTTTAGAAATGTAAAAACCTTCCATCCATTTCAAAAGTTGAACTCCAAAACCGTTAAAATCAAAATCAAAAATTTCATCAAAGGGATCTACGCATCTTCCACTGTGTGAGGATAGAAACTTTTCGATCACACCGTCCGTTTCCTCCTTTGTTACCGTGCATACCGAATAGATCAAAGTTCCGCCAGTTGAAAGGTTATTCCACAATTTATCTATCATCCTTAACTGCATCTCTGAATTTTCTTCTATATCGCTTTCCGTGATTCTCAAAAGAAGGTCAGGATGTTTCCCTATCGTTCCGAGTGCCGTACAGGGCGCATCAACAAGTATTTTATCAAATTTTTCATCTATCTCGTCATTTAAAATGTCCAAATTCATTATCTTAGAAGGCATCTTTCGTAATCTTTTGAAATTATCCATCGCGATCGAAGTTTTAGATCTGCTGAGATCATTGTAAAAGATCAAAGATTCAGGCTCCATTTGAATAAGGTGCGTGGTCTTTGTTCCAACGCCTCCGAAGGCATCTAAAATTCTTTCTCCTTTTTGGGGGTTGACAACAATGCCGACGAGTTGTGAAGACTCATCCTGAAATGTGAAATCACCGTTTTCGAATTGCTTGAAAGTGTTAAGATCAACCCCGTCCGAACATTTGATCCCCCAAGGAGAAAATTTCATCGGATATGTTCCTATACCATTCAACGCAAAATCTTTGATTATCTTGTCTCGTGTCTTGTTAACGGCCCTTAGAGAAATTTCGTGTGATTCTATGCTTTTTAAGAATAATTCAAGATCTTCCCCAAATTGGGATTTTAACCTGTCATAAAGCCATTGGGGAAGGCCCGTTCCGAGATCTATCTCTTCTGCCACCTCGGATATCCTTCTTAGAATCGCGTTGACAAGGCCTTTGAATTTTGGAGGGGAGATCTTTGTGTATTCGTTGACGACGGCATAAGACGGTGTTTTCATCTCTATCAATTCATAGGCGCCCATTATGAGTATATTTTTGATGTATGGTGGAGTGTTTTTGGGATTTTTCAAAAAAGTGTCTACCCTTTTGCTTAACTCAAAGTAATATCTTAAAGTTCCGTATACTATCTTTCTTATGAATGCCCTGTCCTCATCCTTAAATTTTACTGTCTTTTCCCATGAAGTTCTTGATATAAAAAAATTCGAGATCCCTTCTTTCAGGATCTCAAGCGCTACAACTCGAGAATTCATCTTCTTACCATATTCGATATGAGTATAAGTCTAAGCAATTGCAATGCAGCCATCGCGACACTCGCAACGTATGTCATGGCAGCGGCATTAAGAACCTTTCTTGCCATTGATACCTCTCCTTCGGGAATCGCCATGACATTCTTCAGCATGACAAGTGCCCTGTGAGATGCGTCGAGTTCGACTGGAAGCGTCACAAGCGTGAAAATCACAAAGAAACTGAACAGAATTATTCCTATCTGCATCAAGAACTGACTGTAAAATATGAGACCAAGAAAGAATATTATCCAAGAAAGGCTCGATCCTATATTCGCGGTTGGTACTATCGCGTCTCTGAGTATCAATGGTACGTAATGATGAGCATGCTGAACGGCATGGCCCGTTTCATGGGCTACCACACCGAGCGCCGCGATTGAGTCGCTCGAATAAGTTACGTCGGACAGCCTTATAACTTTAGATCGCGGATCGTAATGATCTGTAAGTTGGCCCGGCGTTCTTTCAACTTTTATATCGTAAAGTCCATTGGCGTCGAGTAACATGCGCGCAAGTTTTGATCCTGTGACATTTGCAGAGGATCTTACCTGAGAATATTTTTTGAATGTTGATGTAACCTTTACCTGTGCCCATATGGCAAGAATTATGGCCGGAATCAAAAGCACCATTGAAGCAAACCACAAAATCATATTTTCCATCACCTCACGGGTATTATACAACTTTTAATCGTACTTAGAACAGCCACCCCGACATTATGCCCGGGTGAACCCTTTTCATTATTAAGACATCTTTTCTTTTGATTTTGTTTAAATAGATTACTTTGCAAGTCCTTTTATTATTATAAGTTCGATGGTGTCGGGAGACATTTGTCCCTCCGGAAGAAGAGCAGAAGATCCCACTATATCAGTTATGGCGCGCGCGTATTCTTTTGAATTTGTGTCGATCTCGGTCGAAAGCACATCGGCTACTCTGTTGACAAAACCGTCGTACTCGGTTTTGATATGCTCCCAACTTGATCCTGTCTCGGAATAGAATCTTGTCTTTTCTCTTTCTATGAGTCTAAGAGATTGTCTATCATTTCTCAGAAAATCTATGTACGCTCTCAAGAAAGCCTTCGCCTTCCTGACGTATTTATTGTCATTTTCCGATATTCCAAAAACTTTGTCTTCAAGTTTGTGGAAAGCCTCATCCCACGTAGCCTTGAAGAGTTCTTCCTTGCTGGGGAAGTAATAATATATCAAAGGCTTTTTGACATTGGCGAGTTTTGCTATATCTTCCATTGAAACATCGGCGTAAGACTTTGAAGAAAAGGCCATCTTTGCGGCTTCTAATATGCTTTCTCTGACTCCATTCTGTCTTACCGTCATATTCACAACCTCTTTCTGACTTTGACCTTCCAGTCAAAAAAATGATATCATATTTATTGTAAAAATTCAACTGGGAAATAAGGAGCGCAAATTGGAAAGAAGGGCTCTTAAGTTCAGAGTAAAGAAAAATGAATCAGACCAGATCGCCGAATACTTGTACGCAAAGGGATACTTCAATTTTTACTCCGAGTCGTTACCGGATGGAGAGGAAGAATATTTTCATCTTTTTTGCGACGAGGAAATCGATCTGTCTGAAATCGGCGTAGAATATGAGATTGAACTAATAAAGGATGAAGACTGGATAAAGAAATGGGCTGACAGTCTAAAGATAGTCGATATTGGAGAAGGACTTTACGTTAATCCAAATCCAGATAAATTCAAAGATCCGGATGGCATAACTGTCAGGGTAATACCCGGAATGGCCTTTGGAACAGGAGAGCATGAGAGTACAAAGATAGCGATAAGATTTCTCAAAAAAGTTGTGAAGCCCGGATCGAGTGTATGCGACGTTGGATGCGGAAGTGGTATCCTTTCGGCCTTTGCAGTAAAACTCGGTGCCACAAGGGTGTTGGCATTAGATGTGGACAGGCTCGCAATCTCTCAGGCACTGGAAACTGCCCGGATAAACGATGTTTATTACGAGGTAAGACAAAACGATCTTTTAAATGGCATCGATGAAAAGTTTGACGTTATCGTCGCGAATCTTTATCACGATCTTGTCATAAAGATGGTTGATTCCATTCCGGCCGGTACATATTTTGTGGTTTCTGGCATAGACAAATCTCACGAAAAAGCACTCGAGGATTTTTACATTAAGAAGGGATTCAAGATGGCTGGTAAAGATTGTGAAAATTCATGGTGCGGTTTTATCTGGAGGAGGGAAGCATGAAAAAGTTTATCGTGATTTTGATTTTTGGGTTAACAGGAGTAATAGCCTTCGCATCTAATTCTTTAAAAATCTTCCCGTTTTTTGGCACACAATGGACGACTTCTTATTCTCAGGAGATGGGAAACGTTATTTTTCTCGAATCAATCGGAACAACGGGTGTCTTTGGGGCAGTTGGCTTTTCAAAGACGTTTATAGATAGACAAAAGGTCGGTTTTATAGATTTGATGGTCGGTAAAACTAAATACGTTGCCGCTTTGGGATTCGATCTTAGCCCTCTCGAGCCGGTCGGATATTTTCAATACGAGACAATGAGAACGATGGCGCCGATCTTTTACGATCTGAATTTAGAACTCGGAAATTATGCACTCGGTAATTTTGGTGTGGATTTGACCGGAAGAACGCAGTTTGTCTTTTCTAATTTTTCATTCTACGCGCAAACACATTTTTATCTTGTTTTTCAATCTGATTTTCAGGGCATGGCAAATATCGATCTTTCCTATAATCCATTGAAGGTGTCTTTCCTGACGACAAATGAGATTGGAAATCTATATTTTCTTACAGGCGGATTAGAACTCAGAAATCTTGGGGTATCTTTAGATGCCGGGGCCTCGTACAATGAAAAAGGATTTGCTCCAGCGATGGGATTATCCTCTTCATCTTCAACTATGGGAAGCAACTGGTTTTTGAAGGCTTCATTTTCGCAATACGGTCCTTCGCTTTACACGATCTTTGTGAATGGAGAAAATGAATTGACTTTTGGGTACAATCAGGGGGCGATATATTTATCCGTTGAAAACTAAAACCTCTTTGTATGTTCATGTACCGTTTTGTTCGAGAAAGTGCGTGTATTGTGATTTCACGTCCGTTGTGAACGACAAACTCATTTCCTCCTACTTTGAGGCGATTGAAAAGGAGATAGATCTTATCTCCTCTTACACGAAGCCTGTGATCTTTACCGTGTATTTTGGAGGGGGTACTCCAAGCCATGTGAATGTTGATTATATTTCAAAATTGATGAAAAAAATAGAATCAGCCTTTGAATTAAATGCGCAGGAGATAACCTTAGAAATGAATCCAGAAGATGTAACAGATGAAAAATGCCGTCAGTTAAGATTCTTCGGCGTTAACAGAATAAGCCTTGGACTTCAAAGCAGTTCAAATGAAATTTTGAGAGTTATAGGAAGACCCTATACTCTCGAGAATTTTTTGAAAAGATATGATACCGTCAGAAAGCACTTTGACAACGTCAATATCGATTTTATTTACAATCTTCCGTTTGAAAGACTTTCAGATGTTGAATCAGATTTGAGAATAATAGAAAAGACGAAACCGGATCATGTCTCGTTTTACGAACTTGAATTGCACGAAGAAACCCCGCTCTATTCCATGGTAAATGCCGGTGTTGCTAAATTACCGTCTGAAGAAGTATCTGAAATGATGTATGATACCATAATCGACGGCCTTGAAGATCTTGGCTACAAAAGGTACGAATTGAGTTCGTGGACTTTAGAAAAGCCATCGATCCACAACATCAACTACTGGCAAAACGGTCAATATATTGGCATAGGCGTCTCTGCCGGAAGTCATATCGGAACGGAAAGGTCGGTAAATCTTTCAGATATAAATGAATATCTTTCAAAGATAAGATCGAATTTGCTCCCGCGAGAATATCATAAAAACAACACTCTCGAAGAAGAGATAGCCGAAACTATTTTTATGGGCTTAAGGCTTGCCATCGGGATAAACGAGAAAGATTTAAGGGCAAAATTTGGATCTGAACTTACTGAGATCTACCTCGGAAAATTAGATAAATTCAAAGAATACTTTCTTGAAAACAAGGATGGTTTTCTGAGATTCACAAAAGATGGGATGAAATTTTCTGCTCTTGTCCTTTCGGAATTAGTTTGAAAAGGAGACTTGATTTTTCCCTCGCATTTTGGCCAGATAAAGTGCTCTGTCGGCAGAGGCCACTATACCGTTAGAACTCAACGAATCTACAGGATACGCGGCGATGCCTATGCTTATGGTTATCTTGACCGGAGGATTTCCTTGCGCTACAGATATGCGCAAACGCTCGGCTATAGTTCTCGCGGTTGTCTTGTCTATGTCATTCAATATAACTGAAAATTCGTCTCCTCCGTATCTCGCCGCAATATCGCCATGTCTTATCGAATTTTTTATCTTGTCGGCAAGGTATTCTATGATTAAGTCTCCCATCTGGTGGCCGTAAGAATCATTTATAAGTTTAAAATCGTCTATGTCCATCATAAGAAGCGCGAATTTTCCATTGCTTTTAACGAATTTATCGAGTCTATTGTAAAATTCGGTGTGATTGTAAAGGCCCGTTTGCTGATCGCGAATGGCTTTCTCCTGAAGTGTTTCGAATTCGCTCGAATTTTCGAGCGCTATCAATACCTGATTGGCAAAGATCTCGAGGATCGTTACGTCCTCGATCTTTGGCCTTTTACCGCTTGCAGGCTTATCCGGGGAGATATAGGCTATCATCCTTCCTGATTTATCGTATATCGGGACCCATAGGAGATCCCTGTCTTTCCAACTATCTATATCTTTTACGTTGTACTTTCCGACATAGACCATCTCGTCTGGAAGACTTACATTTGCCTCTTCAGGGATAAAATACGAGTGCGAGATCTTGAATTCATCCCTCATAAGGCTTTTAACAAATGAAAGTGTTGGCGGATTTTGACGGAGCCGTTGAAAATCTTTTTCAGAAATTCCAGCGTAAGCTATCCTGTCGATACTTCCATCGGGCTTTACAAGGCTTACAAGTGCGTATTCCCACCCAAGATCTTTCTGAATTATGGATGCAACCTTCATCATGAGATCGACAAGTGGAACATTCGATTTGAGCATTTCAGAAACTTCGAGTACGCGCTTGAGTTGATTCACATTTTTAGAAAGCGCGTCTCTTTCTCTTTCGAGTTCTATCCTCGCATTGCTCTCGACAGATAACAAATATGTTAGAAAAATTGGAAAGAGCAGGGTGTATATAATGAAATATGTGATATAACCGCTTGAAAAGTAAATAAAATATGTCATCGGAAGGGCAAGCGAGAAAACGCCACTTTCTAACGAAAGATATTTCAAAGATGTTTTTAAGTCTTTGTATCTGCCGTAGTAATAATAGAGAAAGAGATCGACAAGGATGAAATTTATGATTTTAAAGACAAAAAAGGCAAGTATTATTCCCCAAACGCTGATGCCGAGATAATTTAGAGCAAAGCCAGCAGTCGAATACGCGATCGCGTACTGGACCCCGCCATAAATTCTGCGCGGTATGTCCACATTTGCATACTGAAAGAGGACAATCAAATAGGCCATGATAGACGTAATAATGGGCCCGAAAAGGACAAGCATCGGAAAAAGAAAGAAAAAACTCAAAGATACAGAAAATTTTCCAAATCTTATTATACCAAAAGAATGGCTTACGTAAGAGGCCGCAAGCAGAATGAAGAAGATCAAAAGATCGTCTTTTCTGCTTACCGACCCGTTAATCAAAAGGAGGATATAGAAAAGATTGAGAATTAAAATCGAGAAAATGAGGAAGTCTCTTTTATCCTTCATCTTGCAAATGCAACGGATCCCATCGGATCCCATGGAGGAAGGACGACTGGCTTTTCCTTTAGAGATTGCTTCATCTCTTTGGAAAGGTATTTTTTGTCGACGACAATTTCGTAGACGTATTGATCAAACCAGGAGTCGCTCATTATGAAATATCCCTTGTCTCCTATCTGATCGCCCCAACTGTTTTCAACTTTCCATTTCATGATCCTGCCTTCGCTGTTTATATCGATTCCCGTAAAAACCATCGCGTGCGTCATGAGGCTATCGCCATAATCCAGACGGCTTGCCTTATCGAATACGAATTTTGTCCCGTAAAGTTTTTCGAAGTCATATATCTCTGTGTCGAGGATTCCTTTTTCTCTTTCCATCATCTTTCCAACGTCAGCGGTGAACCATGTAAGGTTCCCATCCAAAATAGCCTTTTTTGCCATCTCTTTGAAGTCTTTAAGATCAAGGTTCAGATACGTTATACCCTTCCCTCCGATGACATTTCCAAGGTACTGAACTGTATATGTTTTCATAAATTGTTTGTCAGGCGTCGGGCAATTTATTATGCTTACGGTATCCTCGAGTGGGAATCCGAATTCTTTGTAAAATTCTACCGGCGTTATATTCTCTATTCTGTGGAAATTTCCATCTCTGTCTTTATACTCGTAATCAAAAGTTTGAGGAGGAAGGCCCATATTTATCGAAAGAATCCTGTATATCTCATCAAGCATTTCGATTTTCTTCGACTGGATACGCTTTTCAGTCTCTTTTTTCTCAACCATCGTTCTCAAAACCATCGCATCTTCTCTCAACTTTGTGTTGAGCAATTTGTTCATGGTCGCCGAATCGCTCGTCTGGAAACTCTCATCCATCAATTCTTTTGGAAGGATTCCATACTTCTCTACGAGATCGACAAACATTCCCCACTGTCCGCCATCTTCGACCGGTTTTGAAAGAAGCCACATTACAAGCCGGCCATGAAGATCTTCCTTTGCGGTCTCGATTATGTTTTCGAGAAAGTAATTCGCTTTTTCAAGTTTATCGTAAAACATCTGGTAACTCTGAGAAAGTTCAAAATTTTCAAGATTCAATTTATCCGCGACGCTCTCTCTTAAAAGATTAAGGCCTGCGAACATCCAGCATCTTCCACTCTTCTTTTGATTTGTAACGCCTCTTGTCTTTATCTCATTCGAAAAGATCCTGTTCATGCTTTGAACATGAAGCCTGTTAAGGGCCGCGGTGTTGATAGCGCAGTTCGAAGCCGCATTCATTGCGACCACGTTCTTTTCGGAAGATTCAAAATTTTCTCTGAACTGTTTTAAGTGTTCAAGACTTATTTTCAAATCGATCCTCTCCTTTCAGGTTTACTTTTATTCTATAACAAATTCATTGTAAATCGAATAAGTATTTATACTTCCATTACCTTGAGATCTTTGGAAATTATCAAAGAGGCCTCCGTTGATTTCAATACATCCTCGAGTGTTACCTCAGGAGATATCTCTTTCAAAATGAGTCCTTCCTTTGACGGCTCTATGACGGCCATCTCTGTAACGATTAGATCGACTCTTCTTATAGACGTTAAAGGCAGAGTACATCTTTTGACTATCTTTGGCTCTCCCTTTGTCGTGTGAGTCATAGCGACGATGACACGTTTTGCACCTGTTACAAGATCCATCGCGCCGCCCATCCCTGGAATCAGCTTTCCGGGAACCATCCAGTTTGCAAGATGACCCTCCTCGTCGACCTGCAAACCTCCAAGAACTGTGAGATCGAGGTGCCCTCCCCTTATTATCCCAAAAGAAAGAGCGCTATCAAAGCAAGCCGCGCCGGGAATCGCACCCACATAATTCGCGCCCGCATTTGTAAGATCGGGGTGTTCGAGCCCTTCTTCTGGAAGTGGACTCATTCCTATTATTCCGTTTTCTGACTGAAAAAGTACTTTTATATCCTTCGGAATGTAATCTACAACAAGTGTTGGAATTCCTATTCCGAGATTTACAAGTTGGCCATTTTTAAGTTCTTTTGCGACTCTTTTGGCTATTATGAACTTTGGATCCATCATTCTCACCTGCTCTTTACTATGTAATCTATAAAAATGCCCGGTGTGTGAACCTCATCCGGGGATATAGTTCCAACGGGCAATATTTCTTCTACTTCTGCGATAACTGTTGAGGCGGCCGTTGCCATTATAGGATTGAAATTTCTTGCCGTCAAAGAATAGACAAGATTTCCGTTACAATCAGACCTTTTGGCTTTTATGATCGCGAAATCGGCCTTCAATGGAAGTTCAAGCATGTAATCTTTTCCTTCTATGTTCATTATTTGCTTGTCTTCTGCGATTATCGTTCCTACGCCAGTCGGGGTCAAAATTCCTCCAAGTCCAAGTCCTCCCGCTCTTATCTTTTCAACAAGCGTTCCCTGTGGAACGAGTTCTACCTCGAGAAATCTTTCTATCATCTGCTTTTGTGTTTCTGGATTTGTCCCGATGTGGGAAACGATAACTTTCTTTGCGAGTTTATTCACGATAATTTTTCCCACTCCTTTATCGGGAAAGGCCGTGTCGTTGGCTATAATCGTCAGATTAGATCTTTTCTGCTTTATGATTTCATCTATCAATGTATTCGGAGAGCCAACCCCTAAAAATCCTCCAATCATCACAATTGCACCGTCAGGAATCATTTTAATGGCCTCTTCAACGTTTAAAAGGCGCACCGCGATCTCCTCCTCTTTGTTTTTTGAAGTTTCGTTTTCTGAATTTTTAAATATTATATACCGAATGAAGTCTAAATTCCGAATCATAATTTCAACAAAGTCTTATCCTTGAACAAGTAAATTCGTTTTTCGTCTAAAAAGTGAAAGAGTCTTTAGGAGGTGCGTAGATGTGAAAAAGTTTAAAGTTTTAGTTGTGATGACCCTAATGATCGCAATCGTAAGTGCCTTTGCCTATGCGGCAGATACTTCAGCCGCAACATCAACAGCGCAGCCTTACGGTTACTTGAATCCTGACGTTGTAAGTCCAGTGATAGCAGTGGCAAAGGCAGTATCGCCGGCAGTCGTAAGAATAGTTGCCACTCAGACGGTGGCCATTTCGAATCCGCTTGACCCGTTCTTCAGGCAATTCTTTGGCATAACACCGCAACCTCAGCAACAACAAGAGGAAAGCGATCTTGGATCGGGAATAATATTTAATTCTGAAGGTTACGTAGTGACGAATTATCACGTTGTTGGAAATGCCAAAACAGTCCAGGTAACACTGCTTAGCGGTAAAACTTACACCGGTAAGGTAATCGGTGGCGATCCTACAAATGATCTTGCCGTCGTTAAAATAGAAGCACCTGCAGGAACGGTTTTCCCGACGGCGGTGCTTGGAAATTCAGATGATATTCAGGTTGGCGAATATGTAGTTGCGATAGGCAATCCATTTGGTCTTGATTATACCGTAACATCCGGCATAGTAAGCGCAATAAACAGAAAGGTTCCGAAACCAAATCCTTCCGGTAATGGATACAGTGGATATTACTACAACATGATTCAAACAGATGCTCCGATAAATCCAGGTAACAGTGGTGGACCTCTCGTTGACATCCATGGCAGGGTTATAGGTATAAATACGGCCATAATCTCTCCTTCTCAGGGACAAGGCGTTGGATTTGCCATACCTATAAATACCGTTAAAACTCTTATAAATAGACTTATTCAGGGCAAAGGTCCCGGTTATTTGGGAATTCAGGTTACCGATCTGACACCAGCGCTTGCGCAAAGCCTCGGAATAAACATAGATTCTGGAGCCCTTGTGGTAAGTGTTTATCCAAATTCTGGAGCGGCTAAGGCCGGTCTTAAGATAAAGGATGTCATAGTAGAGGTAAACGGAGTTAAGATAACTGGAGCAGACAAACTCGTGAGCGTTATAAGTGAGTATGCTCCTGGAGATACCGTCAATCTTAAAGTGTACAGAGATGGAAAGTATATCAATTTTAACGTTACACTTTCATCCCAAAGCGTATTTGAAAACACGAATGTTTACAACGCAAATGGTTTCACAGTTGCGAATATAACTCCAGCCTACGCGGCCCAGTATTCAATTCCATCAGGAGTCACTGGAGTGGTAGTTACATCTGTCGATCCGAATAGCAACGCGGCGATGGCAGGGCTTGAAGTTGGCGATGTTATAACTTCTGTAAACAATCAGAAGATAAATTCTGTTCAGGACTTCTCGAAAGTTTATCAGAGCATACCATCTGGCGGAACTGTAACCATGGTTATTTATTCTCAGGGTATGGAAATGCTTGCGATATTTGGAAAGTGATCTTCCAATCCCTCCCCCTAAAAAATAACTCCACGAAAGTGGAGTTATTTTATTTTATAATTTCAATCTATTGGTTCAAAGGCGTCCTTTGGAGCACCGCAATCTGGACAAACCCAGTCGTCAGGCAACTTTGAAAAAGGTGTCCCCGGTTTGATGCCGTTATCTGGATCTCCTTTTTTTGGATCATAAACATACCCACAAACCGTGCAAACATAACTTCTCATATCTTCTGCCATTAGGATCATCTCCCTCTTATTTTTTCAAAAACCAATTTTTCTAAATTTTCAAAACCTTCTCTAAATAGAGAAAGCACATCTATCATTATGTTATTTTCGTCAATCTTAGTAACGGGCTCTATGTCGAGGGCGCCTACGATATAAAAATGAAAATCGGCAGGATCGAGTCCCAATTCATTTGATCTTGCCACAAAGGATCTTGCCACTTCGTATTTGTAAGGACCTAAATAAGAAAGATTTTGAAAGGCTTTATCCACGAATCTTCTTTCAAAGTGCCTTACGCGTTCAGATATCTTCTCACTGTCGAGATTGAGAATCTTATGATACTGTGAAAAGATATATGGTGCATTTTTAATATACTCAAAATAAAAAGCGGGCCAATTTGATTTGTCCCTCTCGAGTATAAGAAAAAAATCCTGACTTCTGTCTATTAAAAGTTCCTTCATGATCTTGCCGAATATTTGCTTTCCATGTCAATTAAATCTTGAAAGGTATATTTGGAAAGGGCCTTTGTCATGGCCATATAAGCATCATTCCAGACATATTTTATCATGCAGTAATCGAATATATCACACTTTTTTCCACTATCTCTTTCAAGACAATTAAGCCTTTTGGTAGGATTTTCCATTAAAGTAACAATATCAGAAACTCTTATCTCTGATGGTTTCTTCGCGAGTGCATATCCTCCATTTTTTCCCCTTATAGTGATGACTATCCCGGCCTTTTTTAACTGGAAAAGCAACTTCTCCATGTAATCAGTTGGAACATCCTGTTTAGAGACAATTTCTTTCAAAGTTAGTTTTTCGAGTCCTTTGTTCCAGGCCCTTGCAAGTTCATAAACAGCGCGGGTTGCATAGGAACTTTTTGTAGATAAATCAAGCATTCAATTAATCACCTCAAAAAAATTATATCACAAATTAAGTAGACAAATAAAATTGGTTTTAAAGCATAACAACTTGAGCGCGTAGCAGTGGAGTTGAGAATTGAAAATTGAAAATTGAAAATGGACAATTAAAACTCCTTATTCTTTATCAATCACTTCTCGTTGATTCTATTGGCTATAAGCCATACGCCAATTCATTCCTCTTCTGCCGCTCGTCATCGATCCCCGGGGGTTTTCGAGTATCGTGGGTCGACGACGATGGTAAATGGGATATGAAGGATGTTAAGACAAAAGGAGGAAATGGAAATGATCTGTGGGAACACGCGAATGTGTTCAATAGATTTAAATCTTTTCATCGTTTTGACGTGAAAAAATAAACATGGTATTTTACAATCAAAGTTAGATTGTTATATACTCATGTAAATACAATCTGCATTTTGAGGTGTGTAAATTGAAAAAGTTTGAAATTTTCCTTTTGCTCTCTTCATTTGTGGCCGTTGTTTTAATTCTTTCCGGATGTATGAAGGTTCAGTCGGGTTTCTCTTCGATAGACGCTGTAAAAAGTTTCGATCTTGTGAACCCCCAAAATCCTATGTCATTCGGACAGATATATTCTTCTCCGGCTATTTTCAATGGAAAGATATTTATAGGCGGTCAGCGTGGGCTTTTTGTCATTTCATCTACCGCTTCATGGTGCTATTCAAGCAATGCGGCAGTATATTCATCTCCTTCAATAGATGCGACGAATGATATTGTATTTGCCGGCAACAATGAAGGTCAATTGATTTACGCTTCATATCCGTTTACAAATTACAAAACAATGATGGTCTCGTATTATCCTTTGATATCATCGCCTCTTATCATCAATGGAAATATTTATGTCATTGATAATTACGGTAACATCTTCAAAATAAGTGAAAGTGGAATGGAAAAGACCTATCTTTCCACTATCGGCGGAGGAGGAAGCGGCATATGGGCAAGTCCTGTGACGAATGGAGTCGATCTTTTTGTCGGTTCGGATAACGGTATCTTTTATGCCGTGAGCCTAAATTCAGGAAATGTAGTTTGGCAGTACCAGACTGGGGGGCCGATTTACGGAACGGCAGCCATCGGAGTAAATGGCAATATTTATGTTGGGTCGGATGGGCTTTATTCTTTCACTCAAAATGGCGCTTTGAGATGGGAAAATCCTTTAGATGGATCTCAAATTTACGCAAGTCCTGTTATATCGCAAAATGGAATTATCTACGTTGGAACTACAATGGGTGAATTTTACGCCGTAAATTCTCAAAATGGTCAGACTATCTGGAGCATAAATCTCGGCACGCCAGAAGGCGGAATACTATCTTCGGCACTAATTGGAAATGATGAAATTTACGTTGAGTCGGGATACAATTTTTATGAGATAGATCCATCAAATGGAGATATTTTAAGTTATGTAGATGTGGGTTATAACGTCGAATCAAATCCGGCTTTTTACAACGGCAAGATATATTTTGGATGCGACAATGGACAGTTTTACGAGATCTCGATATCTGGTTTTATGGCCGCAGGAGGATGGCCTATGTTCATGCACGATATTTGCCATACAGGGAGACAATCATGAAAAAATCAGTTCTTGCAATTTCAATTGTGATTTTGGCCATTTTGCTTTCGGGTTGCATGTTAAGAATGAATCCTATTCAAAATACCGCTCAAACTCGTCCAGCACTTGGAAACATATTCATGCCACGTGATTTTCTCGAACAATGGTTTAAGAGTGTAAGGGTCTTTCATTCAGACACAGTCCTGCCCCAATTCATCGCTTCTCAAAATGAAATAGCCTCGACCCAGCAGGTACTTCTCAGTCCGGTTCTTTCATCTTTGCCAAGCGATTACAATTCAAATCTTTTGACGTTTTCTAATGGTGGAAATATACCGAACGTTGGAGATCAGGGATACAACAACACATGCTGGGCATTTGCAACCGTTGAATCTCTCGAAAGCGCTATGAAAGTCCAACTTGGAAGCGCTGAAATTCAGTCGATCTATCCATTCATATCCAATCCTTCCTCTCCGACTCTTTCGACTCAGTTTGTCTCTTACAACGATGCTAACTGGAATATAACAGGCAATCAAAGTCTTTCTTATCAGGAAACAAACGAAGACGAAGGTGGAAATTTGTTCTTTTCCTTTTATAACCTTATAAGACGCGGTGTCCCTCTTTCTACCGATTTTCCTTATTACGGATATTATTTGAATTCTCAAAAAGATAAAGTTCCATATCCTTTCATTTTATGGGATCCGGCAAATGATTCATGGCCATACCATCTTGTAAAGCCTGTTTCAACGATTGTGATAAACCCATGGCAATTTTCAAGTTATACAACCTTTATAAACACGATAAAAAGCGCCATAATTGAATATGGTGGACTTGCGGTCCAGTTGGATGTCTATTCAGATTTTGATACATTTCAGTTGAATGAGCCGGCCGGTCCCAATGGCTGGGTATATCCAGGTCCATCTCCTTCGGCACAATTTGAAGGGGGCCATGCCGTTCTTCTTGTAGGATGGGATGATAATTGGACATATGGCGGCATTGACTACGGGCCAGTTTGGATTCTCGAAAACTCATGGGGCTCTTCGTGGGGAGATAATGGCTTCTGGAGACAGCCAATGATAACAAAGACCGAATTTGAAAATTTAAGTGCCGCTCCATTGTGGAAAATAGAGGTAAACAGCATGTATGTCCCGTACTTTGGATCGATCAGTTCTAATTTTGCCTATTGACAAAAGGGAAAAATTTTTGTACAATGAACTTGAGTTTAATTTTGACCGGTCGGTAAAATTTTCGGCTGACAGGGAAAGGAGTATGATCTGAATGGGAATAGGCAGTGAAATCAAGGATAAGGCTACAAAGATGGCTATCAATGCAGTTCTTGGAGGGTATATAGATTATATAGTCAAAGATCCGGAAGCCAATTTCGACAAAGCCATTGAGTCTCTAAAAAAATTAGAGCATACTATAGGAGGAACAGATAATCTTTCCAAATTCGCAGACTGGGTTCAGAAGAATCCGGGATCAAGGCAATGGCTTATAAACCTTTTTAAGAAAGATAAGCATGTAGTCAAGACATTCTTTACAAACTTCCTCGTAAATGTAAACCTCGGATGGCTTAAATACAATAAAGAGGAAACGATAAAAAAGAACGGATTTGCCGCTCCCTACACGATTCTCATAAGCCCTACGATGAGGTGTAACCTTAACTGCATAGGCTGTTATGCAAGCGAGTATTCACGGCAGGATGATATGCCAATCGAACTTGTGGACAGTATAATAACACAAGGAAAGGCCATAGGAACGTACTTTTACACTATTCTTGGTGGAGAACCATTTGTTAGATGGGCAGAACTTTATCCTCTTATAAAAAAACATAATGACGCCCTTTTCATGATCTTCACAAATTCAACCTTTATAACTGATAAAGTTGCCGATCAGATCAGAGAACTTGGAAATGTTTATCCTGTTCTTAGCGTAAATGGCTGGGAAGAAGAGACCGATTACATAAGAGGAAAGGGTGTCTACGCAAAAGTTCTCGCGGCGGCAGATAGGTTAAGGGAAAGAGGAATCATCTTCGGAAATTCGTTTGTCTTCATGAGGACGAATTTTGAACAGTTAACTTCTGACGAACTTTACGATTTCTGGATAGAGAAAGGTGCTTTCTTCTCGTGGCTATTCCTCTTTATGCCGGTCGGGAGAGACCCGGAAGTCGATCTTATGCCTCTTCCTTCTCAAAGAAAAGCGATGGGCGATTTTGTAAGATCTCTGAGAGCAAGAAAGCCGTACTTCCTTATGGATTTCTGGAATGACGCTCCTTCTGTAGGTGGATGTATAGCCGGAGGAAGAAGATATCTCCACATAAACAGTGAAGGATATGCTGAACCCTGTATATTTACACATTTCGCAACAGATAACATAAAGGAAAAATCTCTCGTTGAGATTTTGCAGTCTCCGTTTCTTGCAGATATAAGGTTCCACCAGCCGCATTCAGATAATCTTCTTACACCGTGTATGATAATAGACAATCCATGGATTTTAAGAGAAGTTGTCGCAAAACACCATGCGAAGTCCACAGATAAAGGCGCGTCTGAACTGGTTGTTACAAAACTTGTGCCTGCGCTCGATGAATATTCGAAAGGAATTCACAAAGAACTCGATCCTGTCTGGGAAAAGGAGTTTACGAAGAATATAGAAGAGATAAAGCAAAAAGGATCCTCCCATGGAGAAGGGCTTGACAGATTGTGGTTCCAGAATAATCCCGACAAGATCTTCGAATGGGCGAAAAAGTATCCATTCATTTTGGATTACGATTTCCTTCAGGCTGCAATAAAAGAAGTCAAAAATCTTGAAAAAACAAGCGCGGTAGGAAAGTAAAAGACAATTTATAAAAATAAGGCCCCGTAAAAACGGGGCTTTAAAATATGATATAAAGGATGTGCTGAAATGGAAAAAGAAGAGAAAATAGAGTATTTAAGATCTTCGCTGATAAAGATGAAAAATGTTGTAGTGGCTTTTTCTGCTGGAGTCGATAGCACTTTTCTTCTTAAATTCGCGCTTGACACTCTTGGAAGAGACAATGTTCTGGCCGTTACGGTCTCTTCACCTATAAGGTTTGAAAATGAAAGTTCTCAGGCTGTCAAAATTGCAAAAGAGTTGAATGTGAGGCATGTAATAATAGATCTGGATGAAACAAAGGATGGGAACTTCGCTAAAAATGATCCTTTAAGATGTTATTATTGCAAATACCTGACCTTTTCAAAATTAAAGGAATTTGCGCGGAAAGATGGAATCGAGTTCGTAATCGATGGCACCAATTACGATGATGTATCGAAGGATTACCGGCCCGGACTCAAAGCCCTTTCAGAGCTCGGCATCTTCAGTCCTCTCAAAGATGCGCAATTGACAAAAAAAGAGATAAGAGAACTTTCAAAGCAGATGAATCTTCCGACATGGGATAAATTTCCGCAGACATGTCTTGCGACACGTTTTCCTTATGGTATGGAAATAACTATGGAGAGACTTAAAAAAGTTTCAAAGATAGAATCTTATCTTGAGACGTTGGGTCTTAAAGTTCACAGGGCAAGATATCACGATGACAGGACTTTGAGAATAGAGGTGCTGCCGGAAGACTTTTCAAAGTTAATGGATAGCAAGAATGAAATAATAATGATGGCAAAAGAAATAGGGTTTAATTACATCACTCTCGATCTTGAAGGATATAGGAGCGGAAGTTTAAACGAGGTGTTAAAATGATAGGCAAGGATTTGAAAAACGTACTTGAGAATCTTAAATCTGGAAAGATAAGTGTTGAAAAGGCAATCGAGATTATCTTAGATCCCGGCTACGATGACATAGATTTTGCGCGTGTAGACGTTGATAGATCGAAAAGAAGAGATTTTCCAGAGGTCATCTTTTGCGAGGGTAAAAGCGATGAACAGGTCGTAAAAATCTTTGAAAAATTGGGAAAATATTCTCCGAATTTGCTCGGTACGAGAGCAAATCGATCAACATTTGAGATGGTAAAAGAAATCTTTCCTCAGGCCCAGTACAACCCCATTGGAAAGACCATAACCATAGAAAGGGAAAAACCTGCTGAAAAGGGTTCCATAATGGTAATCAGTGCTGGGACATCTGATCTTCCGGTTTTGGAAGAATGTTTTGAAACGGCACGCATTATGGGGAATAAAGTGTCAAGACTTGTGGATGTGGGAGTTGCAGGAATTCATAGAATTCTTTACAATGTGGATCTTCTCGATAGCGCAAGGGTTATAATTGTAATAGCCGGAATGGATGGAGCATTGCCAAGCGTTGTTGCTGGCCTTGTTAAAAAACCTGTTATAGCCGTTCCTACAAGCGTTGGGTATGGTGCCAACTTCAACGGTCTTGCACCGCTTTTGACCATGCTAAACAACTGCTCGGGTGGTATTGGTGTTGTAAATATAGACAACGGTTTTGGGGCTGCCTACCTTGCAAATCTTATAAACAAAATCGGAGAGGAGTGATCTTTGTGGACGCTTATTTTGAGATGTTTTCGGGCATAAGCGGAAATATGACTCTTGGGGCTCTGATAGATCTCGGACTTGATCCCGAACTTTTGAAATCCGAACTTGGGAAATTACATTTAGAAGACGAGTACGAGATAATAACACAGAAAGTTTCAAGGTCTCACATAGGTGGAACTTACGTTGATGTGAAATTGCACCATCACGATCATGATAAAGATCACGAGCATCATGATCACGATCATGAACATGAGCATCATGGAAGAAATTTGGAAGACATAAACAGAATAATAGATTCAAGTGCGCTGTCGAAAAATGTGAAGGAAAAAAGTAAGGCCATCTTTATGAACCTTGCGAAGGCCGAGGCAAAAGTTCACAGAACGGAGATCAACAAGATCCATTTTCACGAAGTGGGGGCAGTTGATGCGATCGTCGACATAGTAGGTTCTGTCATAGGATTTGAACTCTTGGAAATTGATAGAATATACGCCTCCGCTATAAACACAGGTCAGGGATATGTAATGGCCGCGCACGGAAAGTTGCCCGTACCGGCGCCTGCTACGGCCGAGTTGCTAAAGAATGTTCCGATATATTCAAGTGGTACGGAAAAAGAACTTACAACACCAACGGGCGCTGCCATAATAACAACCTTAGCCTCTTATTTTGGTCCGAGACCTCTCATGAGCGTGGAGAAGATCGGGTACGGTGCAGGCACATATGAGATAGAGATACCGAATCTCTTGAGAATAAGCCTTGGAAAAGTGGAAAGAATTTCCAGAAAAGTGAAGGTTATAGAAACGAATATCGACGATATGAATCCGCAGTTTTACGAATCAATAATGGAAAGATTGTTTCACGAAGGCGCTTTAGACGTTTATTTTACACCCATTCAGATGAAAAAGAATCGCCCGGCCGTCAAGATAAGCGTTATTACCGAAGAACAGAACGTCGAAAGGATAAATGCCATACTTTTGAAGGAAACAACAACTTTAGGAGTCAGGATCTTTGACGTTGAAAGGGAAACTCTCGAAAGAGAGACAAAAGAGGTAAACACAAAATGGGGAAAGGTAAGGGTAAAGGTAGGATTGCTCAACGGGAAAGCGGTCAACTTTTCTCCAGAATATGAAGATTGTAAAAAGATATCATCTGATTTCGGCGTACCAATCAAAGAAGTTTATATGAACGTTTATTCGGCTCTTGAATTTAAAGAGTGAAGAACCTAAAAAATATTTGTGCCACATGCCAGATTGATGTCTGAAAGATGATTTTGTTATTATATTTTGTCATTATAAGGAGGAATTAAAATGTCTGTTGTTTATTTTACGGATATGACGACAACGCCGGGAATGGGGCTTCTTGACAAATTGAGAATTCTTATAGATAAGGCCGGGATTTCTAAAATAATTAAAAAGGATGATCTCGTCGCGGTAAAGATTCACTTTGGAGAATACGGAAATATGGCTTACATAAGGCCCAATTACACGCGTGTTGTGGCGGACAGGATCAAGGCACTTGGAGGAAAGCCGTTTCTTACAGACGCGAATACGCTCTACAAAGGAAGCAGAACGAATGCCGTGGATCATTTATGGACCGCAACCGTTAATGGCTTTGCTCAAGAAGTTACGGGAATGCCAGTAATAATAGCCGACGGTCTAAGAGGAAATGATGAGACAGAGATACCGGTCGATGGCGAATATGTAAAAAATGCGAAGATAGGTTCTGCGATAGCCCTTGCAGATGTTATCATAGCCCTTACCCATTTCAAAGGCCATGAACAGACAGGCTTTGGTGGCACTTTGAAAAATCTTGGGATGGGATCGGCCTCGAGAGCGGGTAAACTCGAGCAACATTCGACATCAAAGCCCATTGTCAATGTTGATAATTGCACAGCCTGTGGAATGTGTGAAAGATACTGTCCGACCGGCGCTGTCAAAGTTGTCAAATTTGAGAACGGAAAAAGGTATGCTGTTATAGATTACGATACCTGTATAGGTTGCGGTCAGTGCGTTGCAATGTGCAATTATGGAGCCATGGTTCCGCAATGGAATGCTTCGTCAGAACTTTTGAGTATGAAAATTGCCGAGTATACAAAGGCTGTTCTTAAAGACAAAAAAGGATTGTTCGTCTCTTTTATAACAAATGTTTCTCCCGACTGCGATTGCTGGTCAATTAACCGCCCTCCTGTTGCTCCGGACATAGGGATCGCGGCAAGCACAGATCCTGTAGCCCTCGATCAGGCATGCATAGATCTTGTGATAAAGAATGTCGGAAAAGATCCATTCAAGGAAGTTCACCCGGATGTATCGTGGGAAGCACAACTCGAGCATGCCGAAAAGATAGGACTTGGAAGCAGAAAGTATGAATTACAAACTGTCGGTATAGCGTTAAGGTAAGATTTTGCTATAGTATTTGATTATGGTAAAATATTTTGAAAAGTTAAAAATCAGGAGGGATTTTAATGTCCGGTCACAATAAGTGGGCCAATATAAAACACAGAAAAGAAGCGCAAGACAGCAAAAAGTCAGCCGAATTCACCAAGATAATAAGAGAGTTAACGGTTGCGGCACGTTCGGGTGGTGGAGATCCAGATATGAATCCACGCCTTAGGGTGGCAATTGAAAAGGCGAGAGAGGCTAATATGCCAAAAGACACCGTTGAAAGGGCTATAAAAAGAGGAACCGGCGAACTTGAAGGTGTGAATTATGAAGAAATAATGTACGAAGGATATGCGCCTGCCGGTGTCGCTCTTTACATAAGCACATTGACCGATAACAAAAATAGAACTATCGCGGATATCAGGCATGTGCTTACAAAGTACGGTGGCAGTATTGCCGAAGGTGGTAGCGTCTCATGGCAATTCGAAAGAAAGGGCGTCATAACAGTATCAAAGGAAAATGTCTCTGATCCGGACGAATTCATGATGAAAGCAATAGACGCTGGAGCCGAAGACATAAAGGAAGATGAAGACACATACACGATCATGACACAACCAGAGTCCCTTTACAAAGTTGTCGATGCTTTGAAGGATGAATACAAAATAGACTCGTATGAGCCCACCTTCGTGTCCAAGATGAACGTTCATGTAAGTGGAAAGGATGCCGAAAAAGTTCTCCAACTTATAAATGCCCTCGAAGAATTAGATGATGTTCAGGAGGTTTATTCTAATTTCGATATTGATGACAAAGAACTCGAAGAAATAATGTCGAGAATCGGCTGATAAAATGCTTCAGCGCGTAGATCTTCACTTTCACAGTAATCATTCCGACGGCGTTTTTCCGGTAAGAGACGTGCTTGAGATTGTTGCCGGCGGCAATGTTGTTTTTGCCTCTCTGACCGATCACGATTCTATAAATGGTGTGAAAGAGGCTCTCGAAATAGCGCCGCGTTTGGGAATAAAATTGATCCCGGGCGTTGAAATTTCGACGATGTATGAAGATGGAGAGGTTCACATACTCGGATACGATTTTGACCCTGACGATAAAAACTTCAACGAATTTTTACGAGTTAGATTTGAAGAAAGAGTTGAAAAGGTACGTCAGACAGTTAAGAAATTGAATGATTTTGGTTATAACATAACCTTTGACGATGTGATGGAGCAATCACCTGGGCCATTTGTCGGAAGGCCAAATGTTGCAAGAGCTCTTTTGCAGAAGGGGTATATAAAGGCATTCAAAGATGCTTTTACCCCTGAACTTATAGGAGACAAAGGAAGAGCCTACGTTCCTCCAAGAGGACTCGATCCGCGTGAAGCCATTCACAGAATCCATCTTGCAGGTGGATGGGCAGTCCTTGCGCATCCAGGCCTTTACAAAAATAACATAAAGGCTGGCCTTGAAGAGGTTGATATAATGAAGATGATAGAATGGGGTCTCGATGGGATAGAGGCTTACCATTCACAGCATACCACAGCCCAGTCGAAATTTTATCATGAAATCGGAAGAATTCACGGCTTGAGGATAACTGTGGGAACCGATTACCATGAAGGGACGTATCCGATAGAGATAATGAATGTTCCAAGAGAAGTTATTCTCGAGCTTTTGAAGATCGCAAGGTGATCGATTTGAAGAAGATGGTACTGTTTGGGTTGGCACTTTTGATAGTCTTTATTGCGTTTGGTGCTCCAAGAAGTACCATTTTTTTGTCCGTAGGTCCTTCGGTATCTTCAAAATTAACCATAAATTCATCCGTTCAAATGGATCTTGAATTCTGGGTTGCGAGGGTTGAAGGTTATTTCTCTACCTCTATTTATGCTGGAAACAATACGATTTTCTTCACGCCTTACGCATCGCAACTTTTCAAGTACGTGGATTTTGACTGGGGTATCTTTAAAGTCGAATATGGTGCGACTTCTACACATTCAGATTCATTTTTGACACCTTGGGATATAGGCACTCTTCCGAACGGATGGAGCGTTTTCTTAAATGGAAAAGCTGGAGATAACGAGCTTTCTTTCGCGTACGATAGAGGCACATATTTCGCAAGGCTGAAAAGTTTTATCTACCTTGATACTTTTTGGTACCAAAATGCCTTTTTAGTTACAACGAAGGTAGGCTCTATCTTTTTTATGGCTGGTAAGAGCGGGAATGCTTATGGATTTGGAATTGCGGGAAATTACGGAGATTTTTCTAACACTCTTATGGCCTTTTCTGATCCTGTTAATCTTTTTCCAAATTTGAATTGTCAGATACCGTCTCGATACGCATGGATATCATCTTACAAAACCGGTGGTCTGTCTTTGATCTTTGCCATGACAGAAAAAGAATTTGAGATCGAAGGTAAAATTCCCTTTGAATTTTTGAATGGAAATATGTTAGTTTCATTTTCAGGATATTATGTAAGCCAGTACCAACCTCTTTACGGTATCGGAGGGTATATATCTTACACCAAGCCGATTTCGGACAATCTCGATCTTTTTGTTGATATCGCCTCGAACGGAAACCTTATCGGAATCCAACCATCTTCTCCGGTTCTGTGGGCTGGAGTGAAATGGAGGTTTTGAATTGTTAGACGATAAATCTTTCATGAAATTTGCCGAAGAGATAAGAAAATATCTCAATTTTGACATGTCAGGTTATAAAATAGAAAGAATGAAAAGAAGAGTAGACCTTTTAATGAAGAGATATGGTTTTGACGATTACGACAGTTACATAAAAGTGCTGAAAGAAAATCCATCAAAAGAAAGAGAATTTTTTGATAGAATAACTATAAACGTTTCCGAATTTTTTAGAAATCCAGATAGATGGGAAAAATTCAAATCTTTTCTCTCTTCCGAAATCAAAAGATCGAGCACTGCGAAGATATGGAGCGCAGGCTGTGCGACTGGAGAAGAGCCATACACGGTTGGGATAATACTTGAGGAATTAAACGCCCCTTCAGGTTTTAGCGTTTTAGCGACGGACATAGACAATGATGCCTTGGAAATCGCAAGGGACGGCATCTATGAGTCAAAATCTCTTGTTAACGTTGACAAACCACTTCTTGCAAAGTATTTTACGCAGATAGACAGTTCGCACTGGAAAATTTCTGAAAGAGTAAAGCGGAGAATAAATTTCAAAAGGCATAACATGCTGTCAGATCCCTTTGAAAAAGAGTTTTACGCGATAATATGCAGAAATGTCGTTATATACTTTGAGGCAGATATCAAAGACAAGTTGTATGCCAATTTTTCTAAATCTTTGAAAAGTGGCGGTATACTTTTCATAGGTGGAACAGAAAGGATCTTCAATGCTTTCCAAATTGGCCTTCAACCAATAGAGCCATTTTTCTACAGAAAAGTGTGAATCATGATCTTTCAATGGATTGTGGCCGCGATTGTTATATTGCTCGATCAACTCACGAAATACATTGTTTCTACGAGAATGTCCCTGTGGGAAAGTATTCCCGTCTTAGGGCATTTTGTCAATATATTTTACGTCAGAAATACCGGCGTCGGCTTTAGCCTTTTCGAATTTAAAAGTGAATTTGTCGAATATTTAACCATTACGATCATCGCCGGCGTGGTGCTCTTTTCATTTTTGTGGAAAGATAAATCGAGATTTTTTCGTCTTTCAATGGGGCTGTTAATAGGAGGAGCCATATCCAATAATTTGATAAGCAGACCTATTTTTGGGTACGTAGTGGATTTCATTCAGATAGGATGGTGGCCCGTTTTTAACGTGGCAGATTCATGTGTAGTTGCAGGCGCAATAGGACTTGGAATATATTTTTTGAGAAGAAGTTATGGAAGAAACTCTTAAAATTACGATCACAAACCGTGAGGCAAGAAATAGGATAGATCTTGCAATGATAGAGTTTGCCCCTTCAAAAACATCGAGGACTGTGATCCAAAATCTCATAAAGTCTGGGAAAATAAAGGTCAATTCGAGAATCGTAAAACCTTCGTACAAATTGAAGATAGGAGATGTTATCGAGGCGACCTTTCCTCCTCCCGAAATTCCACAAATAGATCCAGAAGAAATTCCTCTTAAGATCATTTACGAAGATGATTCGATAATAGTCATTAACAAACAAAGCGGTCTTGTTACCCATCCGACGTTGAAAAAGACAACGGGAACACTTGTAAACGCGCTTTTGTGGTACTCGAAGGGATCTTTTTTCCCGTATATAGTCCACAGACTTGATAAAGATACAACCGGTGTGATCGTTGTAGCCAAGAATCCAGATGTTCAAAGGATCCTCTCTGCCCAGTTCAAAGCAAGGCAAACTTCGAAGATGTACTTTGCAATAGTCAATGGAACTCCTGATCAGAAAGAAGGGGAAATACTCGCTCCCATAGCGAGAAATCCTCAGGTTAGAACAAGAATGGACGTTTTAAACTGGGGAAGACCATCACACACTATTTACAGGGTTATAAAAAAATTTGGGACATCTTCACTTATAACCGTTAAAATCATGACGGGACGTACCCATCAGATAAGGGTTCACATGAGTTATTTGGGAAATCCTGTCTTAGGTGATAAAATATATGGTAAGAAAAATAACGATTTTGATTGTCAAAGGCAGATGCTTCACGCTGCGATTCTTGAGATAAATCATCCGATCAGCGGGGAACGTATGAGATTTGTTGCTCCTCTTCCTGAGGACTTTAAGCAGATGCTCATAAAATTGTCTGGAGGAAAACATGCTAAATGATGTAAGAGTCTTTCTTTTCGAAGCGCTTGAAACTGTTCCGGCGGTTTTAATGGCGATTGTCCTTCATGAATATTTCCATGGTCTTGCTGCTTACATGCTTGGAGATGACACGGCGAAAAGAGCCGGAAGGCTGACTTTAAATCCGTTAAAACATCTCGATCCGATCGGAACTCTTGCGCTAATATTTTTTCATTTTGGGTGGGCAAGGCCGGTGCCCATAAGTTTTTGGAAATTGAGAAACCCACGCAGAGATATGGTTATAGTCTCTCTTGCAGGACCGCTTGCGAATCTCATAACCGGCTTTATAGCCGAATTTATATACATAAGATCAAACCTTTTCATTTACGCAAGATATGCGCCAATTCTTCCGCTTCCGACCATTGTGACAAACCCATACATGTCTTATTTCGCCGATGCCTTTGGAATCTTCATTTACATAAGTTATGTGCTCTTTGTCTTTAACCTTATTCCGATACCTCCTCTCGATGGATCAAAGGTGCTCGATGCGTTTTTGCCGACGAAATATATGAACTGGATCTTGAAATACGAAATATATGGCACGATAATCCTTTTTGTTCTCATACTTTTAGGAGTTGTTTATATCATTCTCAATCCGGCAGTTAACTGGCTTGTTATAAATTCTGCCAGACTATTTGTATGGTGATAGAATGGATTACAAAATAAAGGTTTACATAGATAACATAGATTTTGACAGGACGACGATCGAAGATTCAGTGGAATTTGTGGATCTTAAAAATGCTTCTGTTATCCTTTCGGATCATGTTATAAATGATGCGAGGCCGGTTTGTGTTATGAAAAATGGCTCTTTTGATATCCATTACAAAGGCCGTGTATCTCATATCGAAAGTGACGATCTGTTTCTTGCCATAGGAATGGCCATATCTCTTTTGGACAATTTCAAAAATACATTCATTTACAGAAATAGGTTTAGAGTCCTTTTTGTAAGAATGTTAGAATCTTTCATAATAAATGAAGAAGTTGAAGATATAAATGGTATGAGCCATTCGGAAAGAGTCGCCAAACTCGCGAAAAAATTTGGAGAATATCTTGGAATAAAAGGCGAAGATCTTGATAAACTCGTTGAATCTGCGATGCTTCATGATATAGGAAAGATAGGTCTCGAGCAGATTTTACTTTATTCGCCAACGAGAATAAGGAACTGGCTTCACAACGGACGTGATCATACGGTTGTTGGCTCTATATTTTTAGCGACGACGGGAATTTTAATGGACGCGGCCCCCGTGGCGCGCAGCCATCACGAAAGATGGGATGGAAAAGGGTATCCTGACAAACTTAAGGGAAAAGAAATTCCATATTACGCGCGAATAATAGGCATTTGTGATTTTTTCGATGAGGCTACCAACACAGTCTCTTCGGAAATCTCTACGAGACCTCTTGAAAAATATGAAGCACTTGAGATGATAAAGGCAAATGCAGGTACAATGTTCGATCCAGAATTGACAGAAAAGTTTGTTGAGATGATGGAGATGGAAGTATAGAATGAACACCATGCATCCGTCTTTGACTGGACAGGAACAAGCGGTTACTTTTTCGAAGAACTCCGACAAAGCACTCCCGTGTCGCACGGAAAGATCCACTTATGGCTGCTTCCTCTCGGACCTGACCAGGTTCGTGGGATTCCGTCGCACAGGACCTTGTCTTCAACGTTCTCGAAGAAAGTCCCATTTCTTACCCCTGCCAGCCTCGGAACGGCTTTCAGCCCCGCATAAAGCGGATTTCGGGTTGAGGGAACCGCTAACTCCCCGCTTAGCATGGTGTTCATAGAGATTCTAACATATAAAAGACGAAAAACAAAGAGGTGGATCTTGTGAAGGTGCTTGGAATCGATCTTGGCGGTACAAAGGTTGCGATGGGAATTGTCGATGAGAATGGTAATATCTCGAAGAAAAAAGTTATAGACACTAAAACTGAAGAAGGATTCGAATCAGTTACCCAAAGAATAGCACAGGCGATAAAAGAAATAAATGACAAAGAGATAAAGATGATAGGAATAGGATCGCCGGGATCCATAGATCATGAAAATGGAGTTGTAAGGTTCTCACCAAATTTCCCCGGATGGATAAATGTTCCTCTCGCTTCCGCTATCTCTTCAAAAGTGGGATTGAAAGTTGTCGTCGAAAATGACGCGAATGCCTTTGCGGTTGGAGAAAAATGGTTTGGAGTCGCGAAGGGATACAGAAATGTTCTCGGGCTTACACTCGGTACCGGTGTTGGAGGAGGAATCATCTGCGATGACAAAGTTTTCAGGGGATCGACTGGTATAGGAGCGGAACTCGGCCATGTCATAGTCGAGCCGAATGGATATCTGTGCGGTTGCGGAAATCACGGATGCCTTGAGACTATAGCATCGGCGACGGGAATTTCGAGACTTGCGCGCGAATGGAAAGAGAGATATCCAGATACGATAATAAAAGATTTCAGCGCAAAAGAGGTCATGGATGCTGCCAAAAAAGGAGATCCTCTCGGCATGAAGGTCTTCGAAAGGGTAACAGATGCCCTCGGGATAGCGATAGGATCATTTGTTCACATATTCAATCCAGAAATAATAGTGATCGGAGGAGGGGTATCAAGGGCAGGTCAATTCTTGCTCGACGGCATAGAAAAGAAGACCCATGAAAATGTTATGAGATCTTTCTGGGGAACATACAAGATCGTCTTAAGCAATCTCGTCGATGATGCAGGTATATATGGCGCTGCCTCAATGTGTTTTGAGGAATTAAGGAATGATAAAGGCATTACTCGTTGATTCGGAGTGGAAACTTAGCAGATTTTTAGAAGGTAAAGAATATTCTACGATCAGGCCTGACACTCCTTCAAAGATAGAAAGATTAAAGTTGGAATTTTTTTCAAACTCTCTTTTTGGGAAAAAAGATTTGCTTTTAAAGTCAATAGATAAGTGGGAGAAAGAGGAAAGAAACTGGCTGATGAAAAATCTTTCTTCCTATGACAGGGATATCTTTATAACATCAGAAGATCCGGATTTGATAAAAAAATTTGGCTTCGAAGATCTTTCGAGCCCAAAACAATGGGACATAAACGGATGGATGGAAGAAATAGAGAATATTTGCCGGTTCTTTGGTGTTAAAATAGATGAAAAGGGAAAAGAACTGATTTTAAATAGAACATGGAATATAGATTTGATGGCAAAGGAGATCGAAAAGATCTCTATATTCTCAAAAACGCCTTCTTATGAAGATATCGAAAAGATAGTGCCTTCTTATTCTGCGCCTTTTGCTTTTGAATTTTACAGGCGTTTTTTTGAAAGAGATCCATCATCTTTGAAGCCTTTAAAGGATCTTATTCAGGATATACATCCGATGATAATACTCAGAGGTCTTGAAAAGACGGCGATCACGGTTGGAAAACTTTTATCCGACGTTAAGACTGAGTACTCATGGGATGATGTAAAGCAGATTTCTAAATCTTTTTCGATTCCGGTACCACAAGTGGCAGATCTTGTAGGCTTCCCTTTGGGTGGAAAGAAGAGAAAGAATATTTTGCAGATCTGGGATTATGAGAAAATAAACAGATTGATCGAAGATTTTCAGGATGCCGAGATAAGAATAAAAAATGGAAATGATCCTTTCTTTGAAATCATCAATCTTGTAAGCAAGTGGGTAAAAGGAGGGGTACTATGAATTTGAGTTTATCTAATTTTTTTGTTACTTACTGGCCCGTTATTTTAATAGTGGGCTTTGTTTTAACCTTTTTCGGTTACTATCTTGTGAGAATATCTCTTGCTATTATAGGACTTATCGCAGGTCTGTATCTGGGTCAATACCTGTGGATCAATTACGTGATCAAAAATTTCACGATGTCTCCATCTAATGAGAAAATATTTCATATCGTTTTAGTCCTTATAATTGCTTTTCTTGTTACCTCTCTATTCGTCGCTCTTTACAAATTTGCGCTTTTCATGCTTGGTTTTATCGCAGGAGGAATGATATCATATTACATATACAACTGGATCGTATCGGCGCTTAGTCTGAATATAAACCACGGCCAATGGGTAAAGATTGGTGTTTTTATCGTTTTTGGGCTAATCTTTGGCCTTATAACGATATTCAACGAAAGAAGAACGGTTGGAACGGCAATGGCTGCGATAGGAGGACTTGTGACATCCTTTGCCATCCTCATTCCCCTTTCAGGTTATTTCAACGTGAAATCAACCGATCTTCTTGAAGTCCTTGTAAGCGGAAAAAATCTTGCGATCTTGACAGTTTTTGTGGTGATATTTCTTGCTTTATCTATACTTTCTGTCGCAATACAAATGGGGCTGAAAAGAGGTAAAAAGGGTGAAAGCAAAGATCAGGGGTAACTCAAAGATTGAAGGAGAGGTAAGTGTAGGAGGGGCAAAAAATTCTGCCCTTCCAGTTCTTGCGTCTTTAACTCTTATATCCAAAGAGGTTTTAGTCGAAAAGATACCAGATATATCTGATGTGGCTGAAATGATATCAATGATAAGAGCCGCGGGTATCAGCGTTAATTTTACAAAAAATATAGTCACTGCAAAACCATCGAATTTAAATGGAGAGATAAAAGGCCTTGGATCTAAAATAAGAGCTTCTATTCTTTTGCTTGGTCCTCTTGCTGTGAGGACGGGCCATTCGAGGATACTTTACCCCGGAGGATGTCCAATAGGCGAAAGGCCGATCGATATTCATCTTGAAGGGTTAAAAAAACTCGGCATCGATATAAAAGAAGAAGGAGATTTCATAGAAGCAAAATTTGTAAAATCTCCACGTGATGTAAAGATAGAGATGCGTTTTCCAAGTGTTGGAGCGACAGAGCATCTCATGATGACTTCAATTTTGCTTAAAGGAACGACTGTTGAGATTTCAAATTGCGCAAGGGAACCTGAAGTTGTAGACCTTGGAAGATTCCTTGTTTCTATGGGCGCTAAAATATCTGGAATCGGGACTGACAGAATAAGAATCGAAGGAATAGAAAGTCTTGACAGCACAATTTATTCGATAATAGGAGATAGGATAGAGGCCGGTACCTATATGATAGGAGCCCTTTCAACCGGCGGCACGCTTAAGATAAATGGCATAGGAAATGAGATAGACAACGTTGTGAATTTTTTGAAAATTATAGGATCAAAAATAGAAGTACTTCCGAACTCATTGATAGTTTATCCCTCAAATGTAAGAGGATTTCATTTTGTGACCGGTCCTTATCCTGAATTCCCGACCGATCTTCAGCCTCAAATGGCACTTCTCGGTTTTTCTGCCGACGGTCCCTCTGAGATAATCGAAAGAGTTTTTGAGAGCAGGTTCAAACACGTTGAAGAACTGAAAAAGATGGGAGCAGATATATCTGTCAGCGGAAACAGGATAAATATAAGACCATCGAAATTGCACGGCGCCGTTCTTGTAGGAAATGACTTGAGAGAAACAGCAACTGTAACTTTTGCGGCCGCAATTGCAGATGGCCCAAGCGAGATAGACAAATTTGAGATAATATTCAGAGGATATGAAAAATTTTTAGAAAAATTGAAAGATATGGGAATATTCGCGGAAATAATCCAAATAGATAGAGAGGTTTCATGAAGGATTTAATTCTTTCGGTCGATTGCGGAACCCAGAGTTTAAGAACTTTTCTTTTTGATTTTGCTGGAAAGATTTCTGCCTTTTCGAAAATTGAATATGAACCTTATGTGAGCGTTCAGCCGGGATGGGCAGAACAGGACGTAAGAGTTTATTGGAAAGCCTTTTTAGACGCTATAGACGCTTTGAGAGATCAAATAAAAGATTTTGAAAAAAGAGTGGCAGCAATAACCGTTACAACGCTTAGCGATACGATGGTAAATGTGGACAAGAGTGGAAATCCGCTCAGGCCCGCCATTTTATGGCTTGATCAGAGGAAAAATTTCTTGAATCTTAGAAAAAGACCTTTTTTGATGCATCTTTCTCACATCATTGCAGGGATGGATGAGCCTGTTAGAATCCTCCAGAGCGAAAGTAAGGTTGACTGGATCAGAAATAATCAGCCAGAGATATGGAAAAACACACACAAATTTCTACAAGTCTCCGGCTTTTTTAATTTCATGTTAACGGGAAAATTCGTCGATTCCGTTTCATCTCAGGTTGGCCATCTTCCATTCGATTACAAAAATAGAAGATGGGCTACGCAAAAGGACATCTCCTCAATTCTTTTTTATGTGGAGCCTGAAAAACTGCCCGATCTTGTAGAACCATCTCAGGAAGTTGGAAAAGTTACTTCACAGGCCTCTAAAATCACCGGCCTTTTGGAAGGAACGCCTGTTATCGCCAGTGGATCTGACAAAAGTTGCGAGGCTCTTGGAAGCGGTTGCGTTAACAGCAAGAGATCCAACTTAAGTCTTGGTACTATGGCCTCGATACAGGTAATATCGAAAAAATATTTCGAGCCTGTAAGGTTTATGCCCGCATATCCGGCCGTTATTCCCGGCGCTTACAATCCATCTGTCTCTGTTTTCAGGGGTTTTTGGATGGTCACGTGGTTTAAAAATGAATTCGGCTTTAAAGAAAGGTTAGACGCAGAAAGACTTGGTATCTTTGAAGAGGCATTGTTAGACGAGATGATTTCAAAGGTACCGACTGGATCATTAGGACTTATATCTCAGCCTTACTGGGGGCCTGGATTGAAGATGCCCGAGGCAAAGGGGTCCTTTATAGGTTTTGGAGAAATTCACACGCGATCCCATATGTACAGGGCAATGATAGAAGGAATAGGATACGCGCTTTTTGAAGGCCTTCAGCATATAGAAAAGAATGGAAAAATAAAAATTGAGAATATTTCCGTATCTGGCGGAGGAGCCAAAAGCGATGATGTGTGCCAAATCATGGCAGATATCTTTGGCCGTCCTGTTCAAAAGAGCGAGACAAATGAAGCCTCCGGCTTGGGAGCGGCAATGGTCGCAGGTGTTGGTCTTGGAATTTACAGTGACTTCGGAAGTGCGACGGCTAACATGGTAAGGTTTCAAAAAGAATTTCTGCCGGACATTAATAACAACGATCTTTACCAGAAGATCTTCAGAGAGGTTTATCTGCACATATATCCGAGGCTTAAAAAGTTGTACAAAAACATAAGAAGAATAACGAATTATCCTGAAATAAAAAGATAGGCACTTACGTGCCTATCTTTTTTGCTTTTTAATCTCCGCTTGCTATCCACTGATCGACGTTTTCTTTTGTAACGGGGAAGAGCGGCATTGAAAGACTTGCTGGATTGAGAGTTATGCCGTTAACGACAAAAAAGGCTGCAGAGACTCCAAGAGCTGCCATTTTGTATGGCTGCTGGGCGATATCAACAGCCTCTGTTCCATCCTTTACGGCTTGAATTCCCTGAGGAATTCCATCTCCTCCTATGACTATTATTCCACTCTTTCCGGCTGCCTTTATTGCCTGAATTGCTCCAAGAGCCATTTCATCATTTTCGGCTATCACAACATTCACATCCGGGTGTGCAACAAGGATCGATTCCATAACTGACATTGCTTTGGCCATGTCAAACTGGGCAGTTTGATTTGCGACTATTTTCATATTTGGATACTGAGACAACACTTCCATTATGCCCTTTGTTCTATCACGCGTTGCAGATGCTCCTGGAATGCCTGTAAGAAGGACTACATTTCCACTTCCATTGAGTAATTTCACCGCGTATTGGGCCTCTAATTTTCCATACTCAACGTTGTCAGAAGCGATGTACATGGCGACTTTTCCGCCATTTACGGATCTGTCAAGCGTGATGACTGGTATTCCAGCCTTGTTTGCTGCGATTACGGCAGGAACGAGTGCATCAGAATCCGTTGGGTTCAAAATAATTGCATCTACCTTTCTTTGGATCAAATCTTCGACCTGGTTTAACTGTGTGCTGTTGCTGTTATTTGCGTTCATGACAATCAAATTGATGCCGAGTAACTGTGCTTCAGCCTTTGCTCCATTTGTAAAAGAAACGAAGTAAGGGTTGTTAAGTGTTGAAACACAAAAACCAATCGTCATTGCCATGGACAGAACTGCTATGCCGGCGATCATCAACGCCACCACTAAAAAGGTTTTCACTTTATCCACCTCCCTAAAAATTAGGGCCAAGGCCCTATTCATTCCAATATTTTTTACCAAAACTTGTAAGCATTACGGCAAGCAATATGACTAATCCCTTTACAACTTCCTGGTAATATGCAGAGATGTTCATTATTGTCATTCCATTGTTCAAAACTGCTATTATGTATCCTCCTATTATTGTTCCAACAACCCATCCTTCTCCGCCAAAGAGACTTGTACCTCCTAAAACAACTGCCGCTATGGCATCGAGCTCATAACCTGAACCCGCCGTTGGTTCGGCCGTTCCTAACCTTGATGCAAGTACTATACCGCCAATGGCTGATAGAAGACCACTTATAGCGTAGACGCTCACAAGGACTGCCGATATCTTTATACCGGCCGCTCTTGATGCCTTTATGTTACCTCCGACAGCGTAAATATGGCGTCCATATTTGGTTTTCTCAAGCACAATCCATGCAGCGACAAATGCAAGTGCCATTAAAATTATCGAAAAAGGAATATCTGCAAGATTGCCCTGTCCTATGAAATCAAAAGAGGATGGCAAATTCCATATTGGCTCACCCTGCGTGTATATAAGTGTTATTCCTGTTATGGCAGACATCGTCGCAAGGGTCGCTATAAAGGCAGGTACCTTTGCAAAAGCCACTATAACTCCATTTATGAGTCCAAACGCGATTCCAATTCCGATGCCAGCAATAAGTCCGAGAAAAAGATTGCCAGTTGCGACTATAGTGCCGGCCGCGACAGCGCCAACTAATCCTGCTATCGCTCCAACCGAGAGATCTATGCCTGCAGTCAGGATTACAAACATTTCGCCCAAGGCAAGCAATATGTTTATAGAGGATTGCTTAGAAATGAGTATAAAGTTTGAAGGGGTGAAAAAATAATTTGGAGATTCAATGGCAAAAAATATTATTATGCCTGCCAGACCAAAGATGACTCCGTATCTTCTTATAAATCCATTTGATAGCGTCATTTTAAGACTCCTTTCCTTTTACAGCCAATCTTAGAATATCTTCCTGTGTGGCGTTTTGAGGATCTAATTCTCCAGTTATCCTTCCCTCACTCATAACTAAAATCCTGTCAGAGAGATTCAGTACTTCTGCAAGTTCTGAGGATATCAATATTATTCCCACTCCTTTAGAAGATTGTTCATATATAAATTTGTAAATTTCGAATTTTGCCCCGACATCTATTCCCCTTGTGGGCTCATCCAGAATTAAAACCTTCGGAGACCTTACGAGCCATTTTCCAAGAACAACCTTTTGCTGATTTCCACCGCTCAAATTTTCAACTATTTGATTTATGCTGCTTACTTTGGTATTTAGATACGCAATTGTATCCCTTACCGATTTCTTTTCTGTGGAAGTCGAAACGAAACCCAATTTAGAAAACAAATCAAGATTTGGAAGTGAATGATTTTCTTTAACGCTTAATTGCAAAACAAGACCGAGATCATGTCTGTCTTCGGGAACAAGGAAGATGCCATTTTCTATCGCGTCGGTTGGCTTTGAAATGTTTATCTTTTTACCTTCGAAATATATTTCTCCGTCGAACTTTCTAAGACCATATATACTTTCTCCAACCTGTGTGTTACCGCATCCCACAAGTCCGGCTATCCCAAGTATTTCTCCCCTTCGCAATGAGAAATTTATTCCTTTAAAAGCGTCTGAAGAAATATTTCTTACTTCGAAGAACTTATCGCCGATCTTTTTTGAAGGTTTTGGAGGAAATCTGTTACTCATGCTTTTCCCTATCATCATGCTGACGATTTCTTCCATTGAAACTTCATTTATCTGTTTTGTGGCTATCAATTCACCGTTTCGCAGAATTGTCACAGAGTCGGCTATTTGAAATATTTCTTCAAGGCGGTGTGAGATAAATATTATTGTTACTCCGTTCGATTTTAAATTTGTCAGTATAGAAAAGAGTTTTTCAGTTTCTCTTAGGGTAAGGGCGGCCGTAGGTTCATCCATTATCAAAATTTTGGAATTTGTCGATAAGGCTTTGGCTATTTCAGTCAGTTGCTTGTTGGCGACACTCAAATCTTTTATTTTGGAATTTACAGGTATATTTTCAATCCCAAATGTCTTCAAAACATTCTGTGCTTCTTTTTTCATCGCTTTTCTGTCAATGAAATCTATCCCTAAAAAACTTTTTGATATTTCTCTTCCAAGAAAGATATTCTCATAAACGGTTAGTTGAGGCACAAGGCTGAATTCTTGGTGTATTAGCGCAATTCCAGAGTTAATTGCATCTAAAGGAGAATGAAACTGGACTTCTTTTCCGTTCAGATATATTTTGCCAGAGTCCGGTTCAAGTTCTCCTGCGATGATCTTCATCAAAGTTGATTTGCCAGCCCCATTTTCTCCGACGATTGCGTGTAATTCTCCAGACTTTATGGATAAATTTATATTCTTCAAGACGCTGACTCCGGAAAAACTCTTTTTTATGTTTTCTACTCTTAGTATTTCCATTAAATTTCACTTCCTCTTTTGCGTGTTGTTTCTCTGATTACAAGGGAAGGTTCTATCTTTATATGTTTGACTCTTCTGTCTACGCCTGAGATCATGTCTATGACTATTCTTGTGGCCATCTGTCCAACTTCGTAAGTTGGCTGGCGTATCGTTGTCAATTTAGGATTATGGTAAGAAGAAAAAGTTATATCATCGTATCCAACAACAGAAACATCTTTTGGAACCTTTATTCCATATTTTTTTAATCCCTCGATAACACCGAATGCTATGAGATCATTTCCGCATAAAATTGAATCGAACTTTACTTTTCTTTTCATCAACTCTTCAACCATTTTTATGCCACTTTCATAAGTGTATTCTCCCAGAATTATGAGTGAATCGTCGAATTTCATTTTGAATTCTTCGATGTATCTTTTATACGATTGAAAACGTTCTCTTGCTCCGGATGAAAGCAGTTTTGATCCGAGAAATGCTATTTTTCTGTGGCCGAGAGAGTAGAGATGTTCGATTGCAAGCCTTATTCCAATGGTATGATCAACGGTCACATAGGAGAAATTCGGTGAATTAACGTACCTATCGATCATGACGATCGGAAATTCCATTCCATTTTTTAAATATCTTGTTGTGTACTTGGAGGCAACAAGTATTATACCGTCGACTTTTTTATCAAGCAATAATTTAAATTGTGTTTCCTCTATAATTCGAGATCCATCGGTGTTGCAAAGAAAGACTGAATATCCGTTCCGGTGCGCCTCGTCTTGAACACCTCTTACCATTGAAGGGAAGAAAGGATTTTCAATTGTTGGTATCAAAAGCCCTAAGGTCTTTGTAGGCATACCCTTTAAGGCACGAGCAATTGTATTTGAACGATATCCAAGGTTTTGGACGGCATCCAAGACCTTTTGCTTTAGTTCTGCACTCACATTTTGTGATTCATTTAAAACCCTTGATACTGTTGAAATTGAAACGCCTGCCACCTTTGCAACATCTTTTATGCTCTTTCCGCTTACCATTCTTTTCACCTTGCAAACGTTTTCAAAAATTATATTATAATTTGCTATCCTAATCAAACGCTAAATATCAGGTTTTTTTACCAAATATAGTCGAAAATAAACAATAAATTAAATAATCTTGTTATTTCATAAAATTACATGGATATTCAAAATATGTCTTTATTTATCTGGTATAAAAATAAATTCCGGCAATTGAGCCGGAATCATCGTTATAATACTGCAAAGTTATTCAAGCACGCCGCTTATTGCATCAACCGGACATCTTGTCTGACACAGGCCGCATCCAAAACACGCATTTTTGTCAACCTCAACATGATCTGTTACGGTTATGGCAAAGTAAGGGCATACATATTCGCACATTTTACAAAGTGTGCATTTTTGGGCATCTATTTGAGGATTTCTTACCGTGAATTCGGAAGATCTTTTTTCAATTTTGCTCGCTATCGCGTCTTTTACAGATGAATATCCACGCTTTTTCAAAGCCATCTCGAGGCCACCGACGATCCTTTTGTATTGTTCTTTGCCGTATATCAAAGCGGATGAAAGCATTCCAACGGCTGATGCTCCCACCTCAAGGAAATCAACGAGATCGTCTGCAGTTCTTATCCCTCCCACCCCAATGACAGGTATATCCACGCTCTGCTTTATCCTTAAGACTATTGAAAGCGCGATGGGCTTTATTATCGGCCCGGAGATCCATCCATATCTGTTCTCGGATCCGAGAGTCGGATGGCCGAATTTCGGATCAACGTAATAAACGGGTCCGAAAGAGTTAACCGCGACTATGCCGGCAACACCGGCCTCCTTCATTTTTTGCGCGAATTCAACGGGATCGGGCATGTGTGGACTGACCTTCATGAATACGGGTTTTTTGGATAATCTTATCGCGCTTTTTGCGATCTCGATTATCGGTGCAATATCTTTTCCCGTGTAATGGGTCGAGATTTCGAATGCATCTCCAAAATCCTTTAAACGCGGTACAAGATATTCTATCTGTGATTTTGAATATCCTATGCTTATGATCTTTGGAATCTTTAAAGACTGGATTCCCGGCAAGAATTCCTCTATCCACTTATCCGGCCCGTATTCAGACCACAACTCTGCGTTTACAACATAATCTTTTGTTGCGACGATACATGGCCTTGGAACCTTTGCCGCCTCGGTAGAAATCGTTTTTGTTACCATTGCGCCTACTCCGAGAGAGGCAATGTATTTCATTTTTTTATCATCACCAGTCAGCGGCCCTGCCGCCGGCATCAAAGGATTTTCGAGGTGAAGTCCTGCTATTTCGGTAGAGAAATCCATCTTTTTTCCCCCCTTACTTTACTTTGTTCCACAAAATCCGGGCTATTCTTCTAGACTCTTTTTTTACCTCATCTTCATCGAAGGTTTTTATTTCTCCGTCTATCATTACAGGCTTGCCGTTTATAAAAAGAGATCTTACCGGTGAGCCGATTCCAAAAAATATATGATCCCAGAAATTCTCTTTGCTTACAGGCGTTGGAGATCTGTAATCTATTACCATAAGATCGGCCACATATTCGGTCTTTATTTTTCCAAATTTTAAGTTAAGATGATTTGATGCGAGTTCAAACGTGTTGTCTATTAAGGATTTCAAATCGGCAGTCGAAAATGCGGTAGGAGAATTTTTTGCGATCTTTTGACCGAGAGGTGTTATTCTCAAATCAAATGGCGGAGAAAAGCCAAATCCATCATCGCCGATAACCACCTTTGCGCGTTTACTTAGCATTCCTATGTCTGCTATACCAACGGCGTTGTTCATATTAGATTGAGTTGCGTTTGCTATAAACCCCTTGCTTTTACCTATCATTTCTGCCTCTGATTCGTCGACATGTATACAATGAGCGTAGATGGAATTTGGAATGGTTAGTCCATGTTTGTCAAGTCTTTCGATTACTCGCAAACCGTAATCGTTTATTGAATACACTTCATCTTCTATTCCTTCCGCAACATGTATGTGGATTGGTATCTTTCCATCGCATACTTTTGAAACCTCTCTTAGGGTAGTATCGCTTAAGGTAAATGAAGCGTGCAATCCCATCATGCCGGCGACTGTGCCGGATCTGTTCAATTTGTAAAAATCAATATTTTCTTCTATAGATTCGATCTGTGTTCCATCTCTGTCGCTTGTTTCGTGACAAAAAATTCCTCTCATTCCGGCCGTATCCACAATTACCTTCTTTAAAATTGCCAAAGATCCTTTGATGAAATTCTGACTCGAATGATGATCGAAGATCGTCGATACACCGGAATGAATAAGATCGGCTGCTGCCGCGTAAGCACTTGCCTCTATTTCGGCCTGGCCCAAATTTCTATCGAGTTTCCACCATAATTGATCGAGCATCTGGGTAAATGTTTTTGGATTGAAATAGATATTCATTCCCCGTGCGAGTGCCGAATAAATATGCGTGTGCGCATTTACCCATGCTGGCATCAAAAGCATCCCGTGGGCATCGTAATTGACCTTTGATTTCAAATCATCCATCTTACCTGTCGAGATTATGCGATCATCAAAGGAGATGTAACCATCTTCTATGATTTCATCTCCTGTATAAATTATGGCATTTCCTATCGTGTAGGCCAAAAGACCCTCCTCCTTTTTACAAACTTCCCCTTTAGCCTTTTTCCAACAAACTTTCCGTCTTTAATGACGAATCTTCCTCTTGATATGACAGAAATGAATTTGCCGATCACATCTGTTCCTTCATATGGCGTATAGTCCGCTTTCGTGTGCAGATTTGATATGCTGATGGTCCACTTAACAGACGGATCGAAGATCGCTATGTCTGCATCGGCGCCTATGGCGATTTTCCCCTTGTTCTTAAGGCCAAATGTTTCGGCAACATTAACACTCTGCATATTCACGAGGGTATTGACATTTTTTTCCGAGCGATCCATGTTGTAGAGCAAAACGAAGGATGTTTCAACTCCACCGATCCCGTTTGGCATAGAGTCGTAATTAAATCTATTTTCAAACTTTTCGGCTTTTTTGAACGGACAGTGATCTGTTCCGACAGTCGAGATCGATCCGTCTTTAAACGCTTTGTGCAGATAGACTGATTCTAAACGCGATCTTAAAGGAGGCACTAAAGTGTAAAGGTATGCATCGTCTCTTTCATATAAATCATCATTTAAACAGAGATATTGAGGACACGTTTCGAGCCTCAAATTTGCGGAAGCATCTAATTTCTTTATCATTTTGACTGAGATTCCACTTGAATTATGAACAATATATGCCTGGCCGTTTGTCATTTTTGCCATTGCCGCTATACTCATGGCAGCCGACATCTCAGATTCGTAAGGATGTAAAAATGGCAGATCTTGGGGTAACTGCTTCTTTTTCATCTTTGATCTGTGAAGTATTATTGCATCGTCTTCGGCGTGAAAGGTTTCGATTATTCCATATTTTTTCGTTATCGATAGTAAATCTAAAATATATCCATTGTCTGTCATACGATTTGAAGTGCTGTAGGTCGTAAAGGTTTTTATACTATTTATACCAAGAGCAAGCGTTCGCTTGGCAAGGATAACAGGATCGATGTCCGGATGGGCTATTGTCATGTGGAATGAATAGTCTATGTGAGAGTTTTTTGCCTCTTCTAATCTTTTTAAAAATTTTTCATCTATCTCATCTTCGTGAGTTATAGGATCCAAAAAATCTATGTAAGTCGTAATCCCTCCAAATGCGGCACTTATAGATCCCGATTCAAAATCATCTGCCGATCTGTATTTACCCAGAGAAAGCGAAAAATGCACATGCGGATCTATAAGACCGGGCATGACGTACTTGCCAACGGCAGGGTAGTCTTCTTTTGATTCAAGATAATCAGAGGTGATCGCTGTTATGCGACCATCTCTGATGTAAATATTCGCAATATATGATCTGGCACCGTCAAAAATCTTTCCGCCTATTATTCCTAAATCATTCAAGGCCTTCCTCCCATTGTCAGTGCCATAACGGCCTTTGCGGTGTGGAGTCTGTTTTCGGCTTCGTCCCAAACTATTGAATGTGGACCATCTATGACGGAATCAACAACTTCCTTTCCACGATCTGCCGGAAGAGCGTGCATATATACCGAATGTTTCTTTGTAAGGCTCATTCTTTTTTCATCGCATATCCAGTCTTTATGCTTTGCGGCCTCGGCCCATATTTTATCTTTGTATTTATCTGCCTCCAAAGGATTGGGTATCGTGTAAAATCCACCCCATGATTTTGGAATGACTACGTCTGCGTCTTTGAATGCCTCATCCATATTATGAGTTATCGTCAATTTACCCTCACCGGCTTCGGCATTGAGTTTGGCTTGTTTGACTATGTCAGGCATTAGATCAAATCCTTCTGGATAGGCCAGAGTTATATCCATTCCATACCTTGCAAAGAGCAATATCTGGGATTGAGGGACTGACAGTGGCTTAAGATGGCTTTCTGCGTATGCCCAGCTTATGCCAACCTTAAGGCCTTTCAGGTTCTTTCCAAACCTTTCCTGAATGGTCATTAAGTCGGCCAAAACCTGCATTGGATGGTAGACATCATCCTGAAGGTTTAAAACAGGAACATTAGAGTTGGCGGCAAGATCTCTCAAAAATTTATTTCCCTGTCCAAACGCGCAGTGCCTTACCGCTATCGCATGACCGAATCTGCTCAAAACCTTGGCTGTATCGGCCGGTGTTTCTCCGTGGTGTGCCTGCATCATTTCAGGCACAAGGTAATGTGCATGGCCTCCTAACTGGGTTATGCCTGCCTCTATCGAGTTTCTCGTTCTTGTAGATTCATCGTAAAAGATCATGAAGACAGTTTTATAAAGCAGCCATGGTGTTAACTCATCCCTCGCAAACTTCCTTTTCAAATCAAAGGAAGTTTCTAACATCAGATCGATTTCTTCCTTTGTAAAATCCTGCGTTGTGATGAAATGCCTTCCGCGCAACAAAGTACCCATTTTATCACTCCTTCACTATTTTTTGAGGTAAATATGCATAAAAAGCAGCCGCTTTTACAAGATGATCAATTGGTGCTTGATCGTCAACACCGTGGGCATATATCTCGTTGGCAGGTCCAAATCCTACGGTTGGTATTTTGAAAAGGCCGGCCGTTGCAACTCCGTTGGTTGAAAAATTCCATTTGTCTACCTTGGGTTCAGAACCAAAAAGGTCTCTGTAAGACTTGACGGCAGCCTGAACTATTTCGGAATTTTCATCCATAACCCATGTTCTGAAATATTTTTCTGAAGAATATTCCTTACCCGTGTAGGCCTTTCCATGATAGGTTAACTCGATTATTTCGGCCTCAACTCCTGCTTCCTTTATGACTTTTTTGAACTCTTCTATTGCACTTTCCTTCGTCTCTCCTGCCGTGAGTCTTCTATCTATATGGATTGTACATTCATCGGCAACTGCATTTTCAGAAGGAGATTTGAAGAAGATCTGAGATACAACAACTGTCCCTTTTCCGAGGAAAGAATCGGATTTGAGTCTCTCGTTCAACTTTTCAATTCCCAAAATTATCCTTGCCATTTTGTAAATCGCATTTTCACCGCGTTCGGGCATTGCCGCATGGGCAGATTTTCCCTTTGTCCGGATCTCGACCTCTATTCTTCCCCTGTGTCCCCTGTAAATATTGAGATTTGTAGGCTCTGTTATCACAACGTAATCTGGAATAAATTTATCCTCTTTAACTATGTACTGCCAGCACAATCCATCACATTCCTCTTCCATCACAGATCCGACAACGTAGAGAGTGTAATCACCCTCAAGGTGAAGATCTTTTATTATCTTGCCAGCGTACACCATGGAGGCCATGCCGGCTTTTTGATCTCCGGCACCCCTTCCGTAGATTATACCGTTTTCCACTTTACCCTTAAATGGGTCATGTTTCCACTGAGTTGGATCTCCGACTCCAACAACATCGACATGCGCATCCATCGCGATCTTCTTTTTTCCATTCCCAATTCTTCCAAAGATATTTCCAAGACCATCTATTTTGATCTCGTCAAAGCCTACTTTTTTCATCTCTGCCGCGATTCTGTCAACAACGGCCTTTTCCTGGCCGGAATAACTTGGAATGGCGACTATGTCTCTCAAAAATTGCGCGACATCTTTTTCATACTCATATGCCTTTTTCAGTATATCCTGTGGAGATGCCATTTATTTCACTCCTTTGAAGAAATCGACGATTTTTTCCGCTATTTCGCGTCCCACTCGGCCCTGTGCCTCTATTGTTGAGGCTCCAAGATGTGGCGTTGCAACGACATTAGGCATTGATACGATCTGACGGCCTATCTCGTCCAATGGTTCGGATTCAAAAACATCAAGGGCCGCGCCTGCGATTTTGCCGGTCTTTAGAGCGTTCAAAAGCGCTCTGTCATCGACTATCCCACCGCGGGCCGCATGAACAAAGATCGCAGATCTTTTCATCATAGAAAATTGTTCGTCAGATATTACATGCTTTGTTGAATCTAAAAGTGGCAGATGAACTGTTATGTAATCTGAATTTTTAAGGAGATCATTTAAAGGAACAAATTCAACGTCAAGGCCGCGCTTGTTTTGAATTACATCATAGGTTATAACCTTCATTCCAAATGCAAAGGCTCTTTTCGCAACCTCTGCCCCTATATTTCCAAAACCTATTATTCCAAGAGTTTTGCCGTACAATTCGACTCCTTCGAGAGTTTTCTTTTCCCACTTTCCATCTCTTAAGGTTGTAGTTCCCGTTACAATATGGCGCGAGACCGAAATCATAAATCCGAAAACGAGTTCTGCAACGCTTATGGCATTTGCGGTTGGAGTGCTTAAAACCGGTATGTTGTGCGCTTTGGCCGCATTGAGATCTATGTTATCAAGGCCAACTCCGGCGCGTCCTATGACCTTTAATTTTTTGCCGGCCTCTATAACCTCTTTCGTAACCTTTGTAGCACTTCTCACTATTATCCCGTCGTATTCACCAATATGTTTTGGTAAATCTTCTTTTGAATACTCTCTCTCTTCCACTTCCAAATTCGCGTTCTTTAAAATCCTTATCGCGTCCGGCGCGAGCGGATCGTTAACCAAAACTTTAAACTTCATTCTCTCTCATCTCCCAAAAGAACTTCTTCTGCAGCCTTCACACCTGCTCCCATTGGTACCTTCTTTCCAAATTTGTTCATTGCCATCTCTATTGTTGCAACTGCCGATATTATGTCCAGTTTATCAACATAGCCAAGATTTGAGACTCTGAAGATCTTTCCCTTTAACTGGGATTGCCCTTCTGAAAAGACCATGCCGTATTCTTCGCGGCAGAATTTTAAAAATTTCGATCCATCGACGCCTTCCGGCACCTTAACGGCTGTTACTACATTTCCGGGCTTCTTTGCAAAAAGTTCGAGTCCCAAAGCTTTTACACCTTTTCTGACGGCATTTCCAAAGATAGCATGCCTTGCCCATACATTTTCAATTCCTTCGGACTTTATCATTTCAAGGCCCTTGTTCAACTGGTAAACGAGATTTACCGCTCCCGTGTAAGGAGTATCTGTATAGGATTTTTTGTACGCCCTCAGATCGAAATAATATCTTGGAGACTTAACCTCTTCAATTCTTTTCCATGCCTTTTCTCCTGATACCGCGACAAATGCAAGTCCAGGAGGCATCATGAAAGCCTTTTGAGATCCTGCAACAACGATATCTACGCCCCATAGATCGGTTTCAAGAGGCTCTGCGAGAATACCGCTTACCGCGTCAACCACAAGAAGGGCATTGGTTTTTTTGACGATCTCGGCTATGGACTTTATATCGTTAACAACGCCAGTTGATGTCTCGCTTAAGGTGGTAAAGACGACCTTTACGTCTGGGTTTTCTTTCAACAATTTCTCGATCTGTTCTGGTCTTACGTAATCTCCCCATTCGATGTCTAACTCGATCATATTTGCATTGTATGCCTTGCAAAGATCTGCCCATCTCTCACCGAATTTACCACCTACTACTGTTATAACCTTATCCCCCGGATTTACAGTATTTGCCACCGCCGCCTCCATGGATCCGGTTCCTGAAGAGGCAAGAATAAAAACATGTCCATTGGTTCTAAAAATGTTTTTTAGATCATTTGAGGCTGTTTCCAACATCTTTAAAAATTCAGGATTTCTGTGATAAAGAGTTTCACGTGCCCCTTCAAGCAAAACGTCTACCGGTACTGGCGTGGGTCCTGGAGTCATTATTCTTAATTTCTTTATCATGACGATCTCCTCCTCTTTGCAGATCACACTAAATAAATTTTACCACTTTTAAATCTTTTGCATATCAAAAAATTTCTTGTTTCAATTTTTTGATCGGTTTGATAAGAACAACGAATCTTTAAAGACTTATGAAAAGATATTTCGAGGATTATAAAATTAATCTACTTTAAAATGGGTTTTTTCACCGAAAAATTCCGAAATTCGTTTATAAAAGGATTTGAAAAGTGCTTTTAGTATGAGTATAATGTAATCGATTACATGAAGAGGTGTTTTGAATGACGATAAAAGATGTTGCAAGGGCTGCAAATGTTTCTGTCGCAACCGTTTCCAGAGTGATAAACCATCTTGGAAATGTTGATCCTGAAACGGAAAAGCGTGTTATTGAAACTATAGAAAGATTGAATTACTTTCCCAATCATTCTGCCAAGAGTCTTAGAACAAATTCGAGTAATGGAATAGGCATAGTTATATCTCACGATCTCGATTATTTCATATCTTTTCCGTATTTTGTTGAATTCATTCATGGAATGAGCGCTGCGCTTTCAGATCTTGATTATCATCTCGTTATATCGACCGAAAAGAAAGGCAAGACAGATTCTTACCTTGAAATAGCCGCCAAAGGACTTGCCGATGGATTAATACTTTTCGATGTGATGGACGGAGATGAAAGGATCTTTGCTTTGAAAAAATTCGGAATACCATTTGTTGTTATAGGAAGACCGAATAATGTCGGGACTTATGAATATGTTGATACGGACAATGAAAAAGGTGGATTTATAGCAACAGAACATCTTTTTGAAGTTGGATGCAAAAGAATTTTATTTATAAATGGTCCGAAAGGCCATGCCGCTACAAGATATAGACTATCTGGGTATATAAGGGCTCACAAAGAGAAAGGCATAGAATATGATGAACGTCTCGTGAGATACGTTGAAAAAAACTCAGACAGAGAGAATGGATACATTCTTACCCAAGAAGCCTTAAAAGATCTTTCCTTCGATGGAATCTTTGTGTCTGGTGATTTTATGGCAACAGGCGCTATGGCTGCCATTGAGGAAGCAGGATTAAGGGTCGGAAAGGATATACCGATTGTAGGATTTGATGATGTGCCTCTGTCAGCGATGGTAAATCCCTCTCTTACGACTGTGAGGCAGCCTATAAACGAAGTTGGAAAGCATGCAGCAATGATTCTTATAGATATGCTCAATGGCAAACACGTGGAATCAAAGGTACTTGATGTTTTTCTTGTCAGGAGAAATTCAACGATTAGGGAGTGATCGTGTGTACACTTTAAAATCCGGCAATTTAATGGTTTTAATAGGAGATAAAGGCTTTATCGATGGAAAGGCAGCAGGACTTTATTATATGGACACAAGAATAATAGGTAAATTTGTCCCGGAGATTTCGCAAAATTTCGATTTTCTAAGTCTTGGAGAGTATAAAAATGATTCTATCTTTTTTTGGTTTATTTCAAAGTCTCCTTCGAGTTTTCATGACAAGGATCTGCTTTTAAAGGTTGAATACAGGGTTGATGGCCAAAAATTGAGCGTAAGTTATGATTTCTTTAATTATTCAAATGCCGAAATCTCTTTATTTGTTAGAAATGTAATCGATTACACTTTCAACGATATATTCGAAATAAGATCTGATAAAACTGAAAAGAGAGAGGTCAAAATTGAAAGAAAAGCCGGAGAAGAAATTACAACGTACAAAAGCGAGTATTTAGAACACAAGGTTATCGTAAAGAGAAAAAATTCGGAGAAAGTGAAGATCCACGCCAAAGATCACGTTGAAATTTCCTTCGATATATTTCCCTACGTAAAGTTCAAAAAGAAAACTTACGGCACAGAACTTTTTTCGGCTGAGCCCAAAAAGATAAAATTTGATCTAAACAAAAAAGGCTCTACGATGATAAAACATGCCGTTGAAGACGTGAAAATGCTTTTAATAGATACTAAATATGGTTATTTCCCGGCCGCCGGACTTCCATGGTTTGCGACTGTTTTCGGAAGGGATTCTATTATCTTTGCAATCCAGACGATGGATATTTTTCCCGAACTTTCCCACGATATTCTGAAGGTCCTGTCCTTAACGCAGTCTCGAAAAAGAGACGACGAAAAGGATGCAATGCCCGGTAAAATAGTCCACGAAATAAGGGTCGGAGAATACGCTTTGTCAGGAAAGGTACCATTTTCTGCATATTACGGAAGCATAGATGCAACGCCGCTCTTTTTGATGGCCGTTGGAAGGTACCAGAGAATGTACGGAAGGATCTTTGATGAATTAAAAGAATCGATAGATCTGGCCGCAAAGTATTTAGATGAAAACGTTGATTCACATGGTTATTTGTATTACAGATCTAAATCTCCCCAAGGACTTTCCAATCAAGGATGGAAAGATTCAGGAGATTCTGTGGTCTTTTCGAATGGCAAAATGGCCACACCTCCTGTCAAACTCGTAGAGGTCCAGGCATACCTTTACGAGGCCTATATGACCCTTTCAAGTTTCTACACCGGAGAATTATCAAAACATTTTCTTGAGAAGGCTGTCACTTTAAAGAAGAACTTTAACGAGGATTTTTGGATGGAAAAAGAGAAGTTTTTCGCCCTCGCTATAGACGGTAATGGAGAACAGGTCGATTCTATAACTTCAAATCCCGGTCATTGCCTCATAAGTGGAATTATCGATGACGAAAGGGCATACCTTGTGACGAAAAGACTTATGGAGCCTGATATGTTTACAGGATGGGGCATAAGAACGATGTCCTCAAAGATGAAGGCATACAATCCAATTGCCTATCATAATGGATCTGTATGGCCTCATGATACATCGATAATAGCGCTTGGAATGTATGAAAGGGGTTTCAAAAAAGAATCCCTAAAGTTATCGAGATCTCTTTTTAAGGCAGCCCGTTATTTCAACTGGAGATTGCCAGAATTATTTGGTGGAAATGAATATATAGTCCCTTATCCGGTTGCATGTTCACCTCAGCTCTGGTCTGTGGGAGCCGAGTTTGTAATATCAAAAATTTTAAAGGAGGGATTTTAATGAAAAGCAGAGTTTTTCTTCTGGTCATCGGAATGATTTCGATGCTTTCTATCGGACTCTTTGCGGTGACGGTCGTAACTCTTGGTGGATGGGTTTCTTCTCCTGTTGAGCAACAGGCAATGGAAAGCGTTGTTAAAGCATTCAATCAAAGATATGCAGGTCAGATAGAATTGAAATACCAGCCAATACCTGGCAATTATCTTGTCAAATTGACGAGTGAACTTTCCGCAGGCACAGCACCGGACATTTTCTACCTCGATTCATCGTACGCCCAGCAGTTCATAAGATCTGGTGCCGTGTATCCACTCGATTATTTTGTGAAAAAGTACAATTTCCCTGTCTCCGATTTTGCAACCTCTCTGCTTCAGCCTTTTGAATACGATGGGCACATATACGGATTTCCGAAAGATTTCTCCACTTTGGCCCTTTTCTACAACAAAGATATCTTCGATAAATACAATGTACCTTATCCGACCAATAACTGGACATGGCAAGATCTACTTAGCGCTGCGGAAAAATTAAACCATCCTCAGGACGGCATTTATGCTCTTTCTTTAAGCCCGAATGCTCTTGACCGTGTAATGCCTTTTATATTCCAAAATGGTGGAGAGGTTGTCAATTCTCAAATGCAACCTGAACTTAATACCCCACAGGCTATTCAAGCAATACAATTTTACTTTGATCTTCATAACAAATATCATGTCGCTATTCAACCTTCAGATGTAGGTGCCGGATGGAATGGAGACGCTTTTGGACGCGGAAAAGTTGCCATGATAATGGAAGGACCATGGGCATATTCATTCCTTAAAGAGACATATCCGCAGATAAACTTTGGAATGACCGTAATGCCCATGGAAAAGACCCGTGCAACGATGATATACACCGTTTGCTATGCCATGTCGAGAAGCACGCCTGACAAAGATGCCGCATGGAAAGCCATGGAATTTCTTCTTACGGATGGAATGAAGATTTTCACCGAAAAACTTGGGGTTATCCCAACAAGATTTTCAATTCAAAAGTCAGAAAATGTCTTTGAAAATCCTGCCGACAAAGTCTTCGTCGAACAGGTAGGTTACGGTCATGCGTGGTTTATACCAACTTCAAATGGGAACTCTTCGAAGTTGTTAGATAACATAAACAGCGAACTTTACAACATATGGCAGAATAAAGTAACGGTGGAACAGGCGGTGGATTATATAACACAAAATTGGAATAACTGGGCTTCTCAACAATAATATCGGGGAGGACAACCTCCCCGATTTTTGGGGTGATAATTTGAAGAAAATAAGAGAATGGTTCGCTGGTTATCTTTTCATATTGCCAATAATAATCGTAGTGGGAGTCTTCGTTATATATCCTATATTTGCTTCTATTTATTACAGTTTCACAAATTACAATCCATTGCGCCAGATGGAGTATAAGAATACGTTCAACCTTCAAGATCAATTGGAACAATATTTGCTTATCTTCAGCATGAAAGATCTCAACACAAAAGATTTACTTTCCCAGTTTGATCCGGCCGATTTCATACAAACCCAGTTGGGAATAAAACTCGACAAAGATCAAAGAGCAATCATTGAAAAGTACTTTGATTCGAAGAGACTGATGGAAGATTTTGTCAATTTAAAAACGAATAAAAGAATGAGTGGATCTCAATTCATGTCCGAGTACATGTCAAAATACAAAGGAATGTTTTCTGGGTACACACCTACATGGGTGGGATTGAAGAATTTTTACCAGATGATGAATGATCCCCTCTTCTGGAAGACCTTATGGAATTCAATCTTTTTCTCCATAATAGTCACCCCCATTCAAACTTTCATAGCGCTTTTACTTGCAGTGGCTGCAAATCAAAAGATAAAGGGTATAAAGTTTTTCAAGTTAAGTTTTTACATTCCGTCTATAACATCATCTGCCGCGATTTCAATGTTATTCATGTTGCTTTATGCAAAGCCTGGAATAATAAATAGATTTTTGGGATTCATAGGGATTCCTCCAGTTGATTGGCTTTCAAACACATCAACCGCTTTGCCTGCAGTGATGGCTATGAATATATGGACGACGGCGGGATATTTCATGATAGTTTTTCTTGCCGGCCTTCAAAATATTCCAAAAGATCTTATAGAAGCCTCTGAACTTGATGGAGCAACGGGATGGACAAGATTTTGGAAGATAATAATACCGCTTGTGAAACCTCAGATTTCTTATGTTGTAACACTTGGACTTATTGGTACTCTTCAGGTCTTCGATCAGATATATTTTCTCATTCAAAATCAACAAAATTACACAACGGCAATGTACATATACGTCAACGCCTTCAATTACAACCAGATGGGATACGCGTCGGCCATAGCGGTATTCTTCCTTGCACTCATAATGGCGCTGACCTTGATTCAAAGAAAAGTTATTAAAGAAGAAAGTTATTTCTGAGGTGGAACATGAGAAAATGGGAAATTGCGAGAAAAATTTCTTACATCGTTTTGATAATTTACGCGATAATATCCCTTACACCTTTTATATGGGCACTTCTTGTCTCCATAGCGCCAATGAACTACATGCTTAACGGAAAGCCTACCGGTGTTAACATAATGCAGTGGCCTCCGGAAATAAATATCTTCAAAATTCCGCCCGAAGTTTTCGGCGCTCCTGCGACCATTTCAAATTACGGACAGGTTTTTACCGTAACTCCTTATGCAAGATGGATTTTGAACACGATAATATACGCAGGATTCGTAACGCTGGGGAATTTGATCTTAGATGCGATGGCAGGATATGCCTTTGCAAAGTTAAGATTTCCGGGCCGCAATTACATCTTCACATTGCTCCTTGGAACTCTTATGGTACCATTTCCCGTTACCATAATACCAGTCTACAATCTGCTTGTCAATTTCAATCTCGTGAATACCTATGCTGGTCTTATTTTTCCGAAAGTTGCATCTGTGACAGGACTTTTTCTTATGAGACAGTTTTACATGTCTATACCGGATGAACTTGATGAGGCTGCAAAGGTCGATGGTGCAGGAATTTTTAGAAGATTCTGGCAGATAGATTCTCCCGTTGCTCTTCCCGCTTTCGCAACGCTTGCAATATACACCTTTATGGGTACATGGAATGATTTCTTCTGGCCTTTGATCGTGACATCCAACAAAGATATGTTTACCCTTGCGATGGGTCTCAATTACTTTAGGACCTCTTATTACACATTCTGGCAACTGATGATGGCCGCCTCTTTACTTATGACTATTCCTATGATAATAATATTTCTATCATTCCAGAGATACTTCGTTGAGACCTCCACATCCAGCGCTGTCAAAGGTTGAAATGTGATATAATAAACTGAGAATTTAAAAATCGTGGAGGTCCGGAGATGGATATTCAAGAGTTTGTTAGCAAATTGGTTGTGAAGAATAACACAAAAATAATTCTTCTTGTCATGGATGGACTCGGTGGTGCTCCAAATTTTGGCGGAATGACAGAATTGGAAGGCGCAAACAAACCAAATTTAGATTTGCTCGCAAAGTCTTCAGATCTTGGCCTAAGCGTTCCTGTTCTGCCCGGAATAACTCCCGGAAGCGGTCCTGGTCATCTCGGATTATTCGGATATGATCCGATGAAATATCAAATAGGAAGAGGTATTCTTGAAGCACTCGGAATAGGCATCGATGTGTCTGAAAAGGATGTTGTGGCAAGAGGAAATTTTGCAACCTTTAAAGGCGATATCGTTGTGGATAGAAGGGCCGGAAGGCCGGCAACCGAAGAGAATGTAAAAGCGTGCGAAAAGATAAATGCGAATATAAAGGAAATAGATGGCGTAAAAGTACATGTCTACCCTGGCGTCGAGCACAGATTCGTTTTGAAGTTAACCGGCGAAGGACTGTCAGATGAACTTACAGATGCCGATCCTCAAAAAGATGGAGAAAAGATGGTCTACGCCACCGCTACAGATCCGCGAGCCAGCAAGACGGCCGATATCGTAAATAAATTTATAAGACAAGTTGCAGAATTGTTGAAAAATAATGGAAAGATAACGGGATGTCTTGTAAGAGGTTTTTCAAAGCATCCGGTGTTGCCTAAATTTCCTGAAGTTTACAAATTGAGAAGCGCGGCCATAGCGACTTATCCAATGTACAGAGGGCTTGCAAAATTGGTTGGAATGGATGTGCTCGATGTGCCGCGTGTAGATGATGAAGAAGGCAGTTTAAAAGCGGAAATAAAGGTTCTTAAAGAAAATTACAGTAAGTACGATTTCTTTTATTTCCACGTAAAGCATACCGATTCTTACGGAGAAGATGGAAATTTCCTTGCAAAGGTAGATGTTATAGAAATAGTCGACAGAGCCATACCGCAAATTATGTCGCTCAAACCTGATGTTATAGCGATAACTGGAGATCACTCGACTCCCTCGCTTGTCGGAGGTCATAGTTGGCATCCGGTGCCATTGCTTATCCATTCAAAATATTCAAGATATGGTCTTGCCGATAAATTCGATGAAAAATCATGTGCGCATGGTTCTCTTGGTACCATAGAAGCGAAGCATATCATGACTTTGCTCATGGCCAATGCCATGAGACTTGAGAAATACGGAGCGTGATATGTAAAAAAAGGAGGTATCCATGAGAAGAATACTTTTACTGACTTTTCTGCTGTTGATCGGGGGGATCATTATAGCAGCAGAGGCGAAAATACCGTCCGATGTTGAATCTCTTGCTTCGGCAAAATTGATAACATTAGAACCAAATGACGTTATAACCGTTTCAATGAACAAACCGGCCGGAAGCGAGTACAAGCCGGGCGAAAAAATCTCTTTCACTGTAAAGTTAAAGAAAGAAGGATACCTTTACATATTTGATATGCCACAGTATGGAAATGTAACGCAGATCTTCCCGAATTACTATCAAAAAGAAAATTTCTTCAGGCCGGGAACGTATAAAATACCTTCCGTATCCTCTTATACACTGACTGTGTCAGGTACAATCTCTGGCATAGAACTGGTGGAATTTGTTCTATCATCACGGCCTTTAGAACTTGGAGGGGCTTTATCGGAGAAGAATCCTTTCTTGCAATTTGAGACCGTCCAGAAGGAAGGATTTGTTAAATTTAAGGAAGCATTTGTCAAATCGATTATCATATCTCCCGAAAAATGGACAGCGTGGACGTACTTTTATCTTAATGCCGGTGTAAAGACAATTCTGAATGTTCAGACGATACCGTCAGGGGCTCAGGTAATTCTAGATGGAAAATATTCTGGAAATAGCCCTGTCTCCTTTAACGTAGCGCCGGGTTATCATAACCTTTCGATCTTGATGAACGGATACCAGCCGTGGAATGGGGAGATATACGTAGGCGTTGGCGAGGAAAAAAACATCAACATTCCACTTGTCCCGATCCAGCAACAAGTAAATGGTACTCTTTCGATAAGTGTCAATCCTTCATCTGCCAATGTATACGTTGATGGTCGATTTGTCGGAAGTGGAAATCAAAATATTACTCTAAGCAGTGGGTACCACAGTGTTTCGGTGACTTTGAATGGTTACGAAAGTTATTACAATCCGATGGTTCTTATCAAACCAAATCAAACGACCTATCTTAACGTTAACCTTATACCCCTTGTTGGAAATCTTTACGTCTATTCCCAGCCTTACGTTCAAATATACGTAGATGGAGTCTACGCCGGAGGAACAGGCTACCTTGGATACGCTTACATAACGGGAATTCCTGTTGGGTATCATGAGTTGAAATTTTCTAAGGAATGGTACATAAGCCAGACCATGAATTACAATCTCATTTCCGGAGACAACTTCCTTTCCGTTAACCTTTCTCAAGCAGGAATGTTGATGGTTAATTCAAATGTTTATCCCATAGATGTTAGAATAGACGGGAAATCTTACGGAAAAATAGAAAATCCAAATAAAGGTGTCTTTGTGCCCGTGGGATCACACGAAGTAGAGATATCCAATCCCCAGTATATGCCTTACAGATCAACGATGACATTTAATTTTCAGCAGACTACGACTTTGAATGCGAGTCTGACGTTAAAACCTCTCGAAATCTCTTTGAAAGCTCAACCAAATCCATTTAGCCCGAACGGGGACTGGTTTGAAGATACCACAAACTTTTACGTTAATCTTAGCAGAAATGGCTATGTCCAGATAAGCGTTTATTCCGGAAATGTACTCGTATGGTACAGAAACTATGATGCCCCATACGGAGTATCGAGCGTTACATGGGACGGTAAGTCTTTAGATGGTCAAACACTTCCGGATGGAGTCTATAAGGTCGTCGCAACAGTTGAAAGTTATGGCCAGACGATGACGGCTCAAACAAATGTTGTCATAGAGAAGAGTCATTACACTTTTCTAAAGGAGATCGTAATAATCGGTGGAATCTTGATTATAATTGGGTTTTTACTTACCATATTAAAGTAAAAAGGAGATGTTGTAAATGAAGTACGATGTAGTTGTCGTTGGAGGAGGAGCGGCCGGAACAGGTTTTGTTTCCACCGCTTTGGCTACCTATCCGAAGAAAAAAATTGTGATGATCAAGAAAGAAAAAGACACTCTTGTGCCGTGTGGAATTCCCTACACTATAAGCACGTTAGACAAGGTTGAGAGTGACATCATGTCGACAAAGGGAATAGAAAGTGCCGGAGCCGAAATTTTAAATGACATCGTTACTAAAATAGATCCGAAGGTCAAAAAGGTTTTTACGGCTTCCGGGAAGGAATTCGAATACGATAAACTTGTCCTCGCGACAGGATCTATGCCTATAGTCCCGAAGATTCCTGGAGTTGATCTCAAAAATGTATTTACAGTCCCGAAAGATATAAACCAAATAAAAGCCCTTAAAGAAGCGCTATCTAATTCAAAAAAAGTGGTAGTAGTCGGTGCAGGATTCATAGGGATGGAAGTAAGCGATGAACTGAGAAGGGCAAAAAAAGATGTAACGATAATAGAAGCGCTCGATAGAGTTCTTCCTGTCGCCTTTGATCCAGAATTTTCCGAAGAAGCAAGAAAAATAATGGAGAATGAAGGCATAAAAATAAAGACTTCGAGCAAGGTAAAAGAAATTTTGGGTCACGGAGAGGTTGAAGGTGTGCTTTTGGAATCCGGAGAGCGCGTTGATGCAGATGTTGTCATCCTTTCAATAGGATACAGGGCAGAGAATACCCTTGCCAAAGAGGCTGGTCTTTCTATTGGAATAAGTGGAGGAATCTGGACAGACGAGTACATGAGAACAAGTGAAATGGACGTTTTTGCGATCGGAGATTGTGCCGAGCACAAAGATTTCTTCACAAGGCGCGCGAACAGGTTAATGCTTGCCTCTGTTGCGGCATTTGATGCAAGAATCGCTGCTGCTAACCTTTACAATCTCAAATTGATACGTCAGGTAAAGGGAGATTTAAACATTTTTTCGACATCGGTGGGAGGAGTCATCTTTGCGGCGTCAGGTCTTGATGAAACGGATGCTAAAAATGGTGGTTTTGATGTGGAAATAGGAATTGCCAATTCTGTGGACAGACATCCAGCGACTTTGCCCGATACAAGTAAAGTAAAGGTAAAATTGATCTTTTCAAAGAGCAGTGGCGTTTTGATAGGATGCCAGATGATGGGCGGAAAATCAATCGGCGAGATGATAAACATTGTGGGTACGGCAATTCAGGGTGGAATGACCGTTGCCGACATAACATCTTTGCAAATAGGGACACATCCTCTTGTAACGGCTTCTCCGGTCGTTTATCCTGTGATAACGGCAGCGCTTGACGTGTACGCAAAATTGAATTGTAAAGAGAAATGAAAGCGATAATATTGTGTGCCGGAAAGGGGACGCGTTTGCGTCCTCTCACATTTACAAGTGCAAAGCAACTTATACCCGTTGCAAACAAACCTGTCATTCTCTACAGCATAGAAAAGATAAAAGAAGCGGGTATAAATGAGATAGGAATGATAGTCAACACCGAAAATATTCAGGCATTTCAGGAAACTCTCGGAGATGGCTCTGATTTTGGTATAAAACTTTCATACATAATTCAGGCAGATCCCAAAGGTCTTGCTCATGCCGTTAGCACGGCCAAGGATTTTCTTGATGGAGAGCCTTTTTTGATGTACCTTGGAGACAACCTTATTCAGGAAAATCTTGTAACCTTTGTTAAAGATTTTGAAAGGGAAAAGTTGAACGCTTCGATCCTTCTCACCCCCGTTGATGATCCTTCACGATTCGGTGTTGCCGTCGTAAATGGAAATACGATCTCAAAAGTTGTTGAAAAGCCTCAAAATCCTCCGTCTAACCTTGCCATAATAGGGGTCTACATATTCGATTCTTCGATCTTCGATGGCATAGCAAATATAAAACCATCGTGGAGAGGAGAATACGAAATCACCGATGCCATTCAGTATCTTATAGAACATAATTACAAGGTTCAAGGACATATAATATACGGATGGTGGAAGGATACAGGTCGTCCGGAAGATCTTCTCGAGGCAAATAGAAGGATCCTCGAAAATGTAAAACATTCTAAGAAGATGGGAATAATAAACGGAGGCACGAAAATAGAAGGTCATATATTGATAGAAGAAGGCGTTGAAATAGTGAATTCCGTGATTCGCGGCCCAGTTTCAATAGATCGGAATTCGACGATAATAAATTCCTATATAGGCCCTTACACTTCTATAGGCAAAAATGTGATAATAGAAAATGCCGAAGTGGAAAATTCCATTCTTCTCGAAAATGCCGTGGTAAGGAATTTGGGCGTAAGGATAGATGCGAGTATCATAGGAAAGAACGCGAATGTATCGAGTATAGACAAAAAACCCAAGGTGCACAATTTCATAATAGGAGATTACAGTTCGATCAAATTGGGATAATAAAAAGGTGGATTTCATCCACCTTTTTATTTTTCCTGCGTGCTCTGTGTTACTTCAGATTGATCATCGTCGAGACCCATGAAAACTTTCAAATGTTTGCTTCTACTTGGATGTCTTAATTTTCTTAAAGCCTTTACCTCTATCTGTCTTATTCTTTCCCTTGTGACGTTGAAATATTGACCAACTTCTTCAAGTGTCTTTGCTTTCCCATCTATAAGACCATATCTCATTTTAAGTACCATAGCCTCTCGAGGACTAAGCGTGTTGAGAACCTTATCGATCTGTTCGTGAAGTATCATCTGGGCTGCCGCATCTTCTGGAGATAGAACATTTGGATCTTCTACGAAATCTCCAACTGTTGATTCGTCGTCATTTCCAACCGTTGACTCAAGGGAGATCGTTTCTCTTGCGGCCTTCAAAATTTCATTTATCTTCTCCTTCGGTTTTCCCATTTCGCGTGCCAGATCATCTATAGTTGGATATGTGCCGTATTCCTGCATGTAATTCCTTATGACCTTGTTCATCTTATTTATCGTCTCAACCATGTGTACAGGTACCCTTATCGTTCTCGCCTGATCTGCTATTGCACGCGTGATTGCCTGTCTTATCCACCACGTAGCATAGGTTGAAAATTTGTATCCCTTCTTCCAGTCGAATTTGTCTACAGCCCTTAAAAGGCCTATATTACCTTCCTGTATCAGATCAAGAAATGACAGACCGCGTCCCATATACTTTTTAGCTATGCTAACGACCAATCTCAAATTTGCAACCGCTAATTTTTGCTTCGCTTTTTCGTCCCCGGCGGCCGCTTTTCTGGCAAGTTTTCTTTCCTCACTTGGAGAAAGGAGAGGTATCTTTCCTATCTCTTTGAGATAAAGTTTGACAGGATCTTTCAGATTGGCGTTGTCGTAAACAGAAGGTTGCTGGCCATCGAGATACGTAAGATATTTTTTGACTTCAGAACTTTCCGTGTCTATGTAGGTTTCGCCTTCGTCAGAGACATCTTCACCATCATCATGAATCTCGATATTTTCCTTTTCGAGCATTTCGTATATCTGTTCAAGCAGATTCGAATCTAATTCCTCGTCATTCGGGATGGCGCTGTCTATATCGGAGTACGTTACATAACCGTTTTTCTTGCCTTTTTGGATCAAAGCCTCTATTTTTTTCTTTGTTATTACTGCATTGCTATCGGCCATCGATATCACCTCGCTTTCCTTTTAAAACAGCGTAAAGAGAAAGCATTTTATTTTGTAAAATTTTCTTCTTTTGAGAATCTTCCGTTTTTTTCATCTCACTTTCCAGTTTTGCAATTTCGGATTTTATCTTTCTTTCCCTTAACCTCATAATTATCATCTTTAAAGCGTCATCCATATTTTGGATCTTCGGATCGTACGTTATGATCTTGAAAAACTTTTTACTTTCATTTTCGTCGAGCATTTTTATTATTTCCTGCGGAGAAGTGTGACCCGCTTTGACCAGATTAATGATCTTCTTGGTGAAGCCAGAAAGATAAGCATCTTCTATTTCAGAGATCAAATGAGATCGTATCTCATCTCCGGTAAAAAGCAGATACACGATAGAATCTTCAAAACTCATTTGCTCTATTTTGACTTTCTCAGGTGCCAAATTGTTCGAATGCATAGTCTTCATCTCGTACATCATTTCTTTCTCATCTATCATAAGCGTTTTGGCAGCTATTCTCGACAAAGTAGTTTTAAGAATCGGAGATTCTATCCATCTGGTCGCATCTACAAACTTTTTGACGGCCTTTGGAAGATCAACCGTATTCCCTATTATACTTCTAACGTAAAATTCCCAGTAATCAAGGGCACCTGCAAGAGTCTCTTTGAAATCATTTCGATTGTGAATTCTGAAATATTCATCGGGGTCTTTTGCATCTGTGAAGGTAAGGACCTTAACGTTTAAATCGTACTTTGAGAGAGTTTTTGAAAGTTTCTCCATCGCGTTTACTCCGGCCCTATCGCTGTCGAGGACTAACAGCAAGTTTTTCGTGAAATTCTTTATACTTTCTATGTGATTTTCGGTGAGATTTACACCTAAAACCGCAACTGAATTGACGAATCCATTTCTGTGAAAGGCTATTGCATCCATATATCCCTCACAAATTATGGCAAAATCAAAATTTTTTATATTTTCTTTGGCCCTGTCGAAAAGGTAAAGCACCTTTGATTTGGAAAAGTACTTGTTCTCTGAAGAATTCAGGTATTTAGGCTCCACATTCCCTATCGCCCTTCCACCAAAGGCTATTATCCTGCCATTTGAATTTTTAATCGGAAAGATTATCCTGTCTCTGAAAAATTCATACGTTGATCCATTCTTTCCTCGAGACAAGAAACCATAAGAAAATAATTTTTGTTCCTCAAATCCGGTTTTTTTCGCAGCAGAAATGGCCACCGTCGAATTTTGAGGGGCATATCCTATTTCAAATTCTCTCAAATCTTCCAACGACATCTTTCTTTCATTCAAAAGATAGGAAAGGGCATTTTTGCCAACAGGAGAAAAGAGAATTTCAATGTAACCTTTAGAGAGGGCCTGTGTGAATTTGACGTATTTTGAAAATTCATCATCTTTGCCGGTGAGCGGAGGTTCTATCCCGCAAAGATCGGCGACTTTTTGAACGGCTTCAACAAATGAAAGGCTTTCAATCTTTTTTACGAATTCTATGACATCACCGCTTGCACCACAGCCAAAGCAGTGAAAAAAGCCCTTTTCTGCGTTGACATAAAATGAAGGAGTTTTTTCTTCGTGAAATGGGCACAATCCTCTGTAATTTGATCCCGCTTTTTCAAGCACAACATAGTGCGACACAACTTTTACTATGTCGCACTGCGATTTGAATTCCTCTAAACCTTTCACGAATCAGCGTTTTGAATACTGTGGACTCTTTCTTGCCTTTTTCTTTCCGTATTTCTTTCTTTCGACCATTCGGGGATCTCTTGTCAGTAGATTATTTGCACGCAGCGGGGCTCTTAAATTTTCGTTGAAATTCAAAAGGGCCCTTGCTATTCCGAGCTGCAATGCTCCGGCCTGCCCTTCGAGACCTCCGCCATTTACCCTGCAGAATATGTCAAACTGATTGACCGTGTTAGTAACCGTGAACGGCAAATTCGTTATGATCTCGAGCACCTCACTTTTCAGATAATCTTTAAAAGATGGGTACTCTTTTTCATTTATAATTATTTTTCCGCTCCCGGGCTTTAAATAAACCCTTGCGACGGCCGTTTTCCTTCTTCCGGTCCCGTAAAAAACAACGTTAGACGTAGAGGCCATTTAATTCACTCTTCCTTTCATAGATTGATGGACAAAGGTTGAGGTTTTTGAGCCATATGAGGATGTTCGGATCCACTGTAAACTTTTAATTTTTTCAGCATATGTCTTCCAAGAACATTCTTTGGCATCATACCCTTGACCGTTATTTCTATCACTCTTTCCGGGTGACTTGCAAGCATATCCCTTGCCTTTATTTCCTTTAGTCTGCCGGGATATCCCGAATGGCGTCTGTAGACTTTATCGTCAAGTTTGTTTCCGGTCAGCACTACTTTATCTGCATTTATAACGATCACGAAATCCCCGTTGTCTACGTGAGGAGTATATGTTACCTTGTTTTTTCCCATTAAAATTCTTGATATATCGACGGCAAGACGTCCTACCGGTTTTCCGGCAGCGTCAATGACATACCATTTTTTCTCAACTTCTCCTGGCTTAGCGAGGTAAGTTTTTTGACTCATATTTTCCCTCCACAATTTTTTTACCTTCCCAATTTTCAACTTTGAAAAATGTGGAAATCTTTTTGTACACCAAGAAGACAACTGTGCTGTCTATACCGGTCTTAACAAGGTTAAACAACACTATTATCCAGAGATAATCTTTCAATATGAAGATATACGAAACGTGCAGATACGGTGGATAAACGAGAAGATTTAATCCCGCCATTCCGGCAGTTGTTGCGATACTTGCAACGATCATCGAAAAAACCGCTCTCATCTTTGTTTTGTGCAATTTATATATCCAGGATGCTGCTCCCACAAAGATGGTTCCAGCGGCAAGATTCATCAATATACCAACGATATCGGTTCCTCTTATCGCAAAGTAAAGCAAATCTTTGATTATCTCGGTCAAAATGCCGGCCCATGGTCCAATCATAAATCCGACCATCAAGGTGGCTATCTCGCTTCCATCATATTTGAATCCAACAAGTTGTGGCATCGGAATTTCGAGAAGCATCAAAAGAGTTGCAAGGGCCGAGAAAATCCCTATGATCGATATTTGCTTTGCCTTGCTCACTGATTAACCTCCACCTTTGCGTATTTCCTTCCATTGCGGACTTCGAATTTGACTTTGCCATCTTTAAGGGCGAAAAGGGTGAAATCTTTTCCAAGGCCAACATTTTCACCCGGCCATATTCTTGTTCCACGCTGCCTTACAAGTATATTTCCGCTTTTTACTATCTGGCCATCTCCGACCTTTGTACCGAGGTATTTTGGATTGCTGTCCCTTCCATTTTTACCAACACCAGTACTTTTCGTGGCAAAGAGTTGAATCTCTATTTTCATTTCTTTACCTCCGTTTCTCGAACAGATACATTTTTAGGGTATTGCTTTGATAACTGAAACAAAGTCTCGTAAAGAGTTTTTAGCATCGTGTGTGCGCATTCGTTTTTTTCTCTAAGGTGGCATTCCAAAAGACCGTCTTTCAATTCGTAATGAACATTAAGATGCATTACCTCTTTTAATCCTATCAACGTTGATTGAGAAAGAGCACTTATCGCCGCACAAACTATATCCTTTCCCTTTACATCTATTCCGACATGTCCAGTTATCTTGAAACCCTCAAAGATACCTTCATTCAAAAAAAACTCACATCGTGTCATGCTTCAATCTTTTCAACTTTTAACAGAGAATACCATTGTCTGTGGTTTTTGACTCTTCGATAGCCTTTTCTTCTTCTGAATTTGACAGTTATAACTTTTTTGTACCTGCCATTTTCGACAAGTGTAGCGGTGACCTTCGCGCCTTCAAGGTAAGGAGAGCCAATCTTTAAATCTTTATCATTCTTTACAGCAAGGACTTTATCTATGACTATTTGTTCTCCCTCTTTGGCATTCTTGACGAGTTCAGTCTTGAAAGCCTCTCCCTCCGAGATTTTGTACTGCTTCCCCCCTATTTCGAGTATGGCGTACATGTAGCGCACCTCCTTTTCTCAAAAAAATCACTGATCCAAGGTGTGGATTTACCATCTTGATACCCGGATCATGTGTCTAAGGTATTGTACCATAAAAATTTTTTATTTCAAAAGTCAAATTCTTTAATATTTATAGAATGCACCCTTCCAAATTTTAAAATGCTCTTTCTCAAATCTTCTTCGTAATCGTTAGAAGGATTTATTATGCGTGAAATCCCGACGCCACCTTGAGTTAGATTCGCATGGACCATCTTCCCATCTTCCACATACATTCCGACATGACCCGGAAAGAAGATCAGATCGCCGAATTTCAAATCTTTCTCTTCTATTTCGGCAGAAAATTTTTGTTGAAGATCGGCATCGCGTGGAATCTTTATACATGCGTAATCGTAAAGCCTTCCAACATATCCAGAGCAGTCATAACCATAGGAAGAGGTGCCGCCCCACAGATATGGAGTTCCTAAAAATAAGTTCCACTTTTCTTCAATGTCTTTAAAAGATCTTTGGATCTTTACATCTGCCAACTGACATTCAATTCTTCGATCTCCGATCATCCCTTTCCATCTATTGCCGGTTTTGCGTCCTGGAATTTTCGATCCAAATGGCACAAAAAATTCATTATCACCGAACTTCACCGGTGCAAATCTTTCACTCACGATACCTTCTTCGAATTCATTTTTCATCTTTTCGATCTGGTCGTGAGAGATGAGATCAATGTGAGAACTCTTTATATATCCTGTATAGTCCGTTCTTACATCCTTTACGAGAATATATTCATTCTCAAACCTTAAAATCTTTACAATCTCTCCGAAGATCAACTGGTGGATTCTTTCGCTTCTGAAGCGAGGATCTCGTCTCATATCAGTTACCGGGATCTTTACAATTCCGTACCTTATCTGGAGCGGAACAGTCTCTTCGAGGATTGTAAGATCGAAGTTTGTATCCTTGAATTTCTCGGTTAAAAGTTTCATCGAATCTTTTGTGTCTATGAAGCCGATTATCCTGGGTTTTTTGTCTTCGTAAATTATTTTAAATCCGTAAATGCATAGCCTTTTATCGAGCAGAGAACCTATCTTTTCAAAAAATTCATTTTCATTCATTTCATTCTCTCCATTTCATGGATCGCCATCATAGCCGCTCCTACCGCGGGGCCATTTTGAGGACTTAAAAATATCGCCTCTGGGAAGTACACCTCAAAAACTCTTTTGAACCTTTTGAGAAAGTATTCGGATTTGAAAAGACCTCCAGTGTAAGAAAAGACGAAATCCTCTTCGAAGCCTCCGCGCTTTTTGACCGTTCCGATCATGCGCATTGCATTCTCGAGGCCTTCTTTCATTATCAAAAGAGGTAATTCTTCCCCTCTTTTTGCCGCTTCAAAAACAATTCCGACGGCCGAAGATATCTTTGATTTGTCAAAAATTCCGGAGTAATAAAGATATATAAGATCCTCAACTCTTTCAAATCCAAAAAATTTAGTCAACTCTTCTCCAAATGGAATGTGTATTCCTCTGTCTCTGTAATCCAAGAGAGATTTTATCGCACGAGTGACAAACCAATATCCTCCGCAATACTCATCAAAGGCATATCCCCATCCTCCGGCCCTGTTTATCTCTCCTTTTTCATTTCTTGAAATAACTATCGATCCGGTTCCGGCTATTAGAAGTATGCCTGTTCCTCCTGTGGCGCCCCACAAGGCCGCAATGCCATCATTTTGAATGAAGAAATTTTTTATGCCTATCTCTTTGAAAATTTTCTCTATCTGTTTTTTGTCTGCCTCTCTGTCCACGCCGCTCAATCCCGCACCAACAACATCAAAGGTATATCCCTCCGATACTTGTTTTATCCCACGCGATATAACCTCTTTCACCTTTTCCACACCAACAAGGTGATAATTCGAAGGTTCTTCTATCAGGATAGACCTTATAACCTTTCCGTCGTACAGGCAAAATTCTGTTTTTGATCCTCCGCCATCTATTCCTATTGCTATCATTTTCCATCTCCTTAAGCCCTAATCCTTACCGTGAATTTGTATTTGTCTCCCCTGTAATACGATTGGACGTATTCTATGCAATCGCCTTTGGAGGTGTATGTATATCTATTCCTTAAAAGGATACAACTTCCATTTTGAATTCCGAGTAATTTTGCATTTTCACTTCCGGCCTGAACTACTTCTATTGTCTCGTCGGCATATTCGAGTTTTAAGCCGACATTTTCTCTGAAAAAAGTGTAAAGAGAAGATTTGGACATGTCCATATCGAGAATATCCAACAGTTTGAAATCAACCGAGATATTCACGTAGGTAAACTCTATTGCATAAGGAATTCCATCGAGCATTCTCAATCTGTTTAGAAATATAACCTTTGTGTTTGGTTGAATTCTAAATTTTTCTGCTATATTTTCAGGAGCATTTACAAGTTTATTTGAAATGACCATAGAAGATGGGGTGTGACCGAGCAATAGAGCCTCCTGTGTAAATCCACGCAATTCCGAAAGATTTTGTATATTCTTTCCTTCCACTATCTTTGATCTTCTTCCCCTTTGTTTCTCTATTATTCCGTCTTCCATGAGATTTTTTAAGGACTGTCTGACTGTAAGTCTGCTCACGCCATAAATTCTTGCAAGTTCTTCTTCCGGAGGAAGGGATTCTCCGGGTTTAAACTCTTTTTCTATTTTTTTCTTTAAATCCATGTATATTTGATGGTAAATAGGAGTCGGATCCTTTCTGTCAATTTTCATCTTACCACCTTCATGGTAATGAAATTTTGCCAAGCAAAACTCTTGACTTTGCGCCCGTAACCTTCGGATTATTCGCAGATCTGCCACAACACAGTTCATTTGCCAAAACAGCAAAGGCCTTTGCCTCTCTCCATTGCCAGTCGACCGCTACTTCAATGGGTATCTTTCCAAAATATCTTCTTAAAGATTCTACAAGCGTTTTATTCATACATCCACCGCCGGTCAAGATAACTTTATCAAGGCCGTGAGGTATCACGTACATTTTGTAAGATTCGTATATGCTCCAGGCCGTGAATTCGACAACCGTTCTCAAAATATCGGAAGGATCGAGAGAAAGTTCGGGAAGGTAATCTTCATTATATACTTCCTTTCCCGTCGATTTTGGAGGCGCTTTTAAAAGATAATCTGATTCTTTGGACTTAAGAAATTTTAACAACGATGCATTTACCTTTCCTTTAGAAGATAAGGTGCCATCTTTATCATACGATTGTCCGAAATACTTTCTCACAACCAAATCTATCAGGGCATTGGCTGGCCCCGTATCGAAGGCTAAAATGTCCTCTTCATCGGCATTCTTTGGAATGTATGTAAGATTTGAGATGCCGCCTAAATTGTTGAGAGATACAGATTCATTTTCGCTTGAATAAAGTATATAATCGGCGTGGGGAACTAAGGGTGCTCCTTCTCCTCCGGCTTCAACATCTTTTATTCTGAAATCAGAAATAGTTATAATGCCAGTTCTCATTGCTATTATGTCACCATCTCCGATCTGGAGTGTGCATGGATATGCCGATCTACTTGGGGGATTGTGAAAAACAGTCTGACCATGACTTGCTATTAGATCGATTTTTTCATTTCCCAGAAATTTTTTTGCACAATCACCGAAAAATTCTCCAAGTTTGAAATCAAGTACACACACATCTCTCATTAAAACATTTGCTTTCATGGAGTCAATAATCTCTGCTCTCAGATCATCGGGATAATCAAAGTGTTCGGCTCTTTGTACGACACATTTTGTCATTTTGCCGCATCCACCGACTATCGTCAGGACCAGATCAACTCCATCTGCCGATGTGCCTGACATCATTCCGAGAATTTTTCTTTCTGGTTTTTTTAATGTTTCCACAAGTTTTTCTATTTCATTCACCCAAAAACCTCCTGTTTGCAACGATGTAATTGTGAAGTAATGGCCTAAATCTTATTATTTTTTCCTGATTTTCTCTTCTTGAGATATTAACCCTGTTCGTGAGTAGAATTACCGTTATATCTATCTGCGGATCTATCCATATAGATGTGCCGGTAAAGCCTGTATGGCCAAAGGCATATTCTGTCATCAGATCGCCACAAGAACATGCCAACCCCTTCATGTCCCATCCTAAAGCCCTTCGATTTTGGTCATCATTGAAGGCCTCACATGTGAAAGCATCTATCGTTTCTTTCGAAAAGATTTTTTGATCACCGTGCATACCATGATTAAGATACATTTTTGCGTAATTGTAAAGATCCGATACATTCGAAAACAAACCCGCATTGCCGCTCACGCCGCCAAGATAATAGGCAAGTTCATCATCGACATCCCCACACAAAATTCTGCCCTCTCTTTCAGATGTCGGCGCCATCTTCCATTTTTTTGGCGGTTTGAAAGCCGTATAAACCATCCCGAGCGGAATAAAAATCTCTGACTTTGTAAATTCGTCGAATCTTCTCCCGCTTATCTTTTCGACTACTTCCATCAAAGTTATGAAATTAAGACACGAGTAAAGATACTTTGCACCGACTGGATTTATAGGTATTGTAGAATTTATTACCTTCATCAAATCTTTTCCCTTGGCGTATTTCCATCCTTCAGAATAAGACGGAAGCCCTGAGGTATGAGTGAGAAGATGAAAAATCCTTATTTCTCTTTTTTCTTCAGTTTTAAATTCGTCGAGAAACAAACTCACCGGATCGTAAAGGCGCAAATTTCCATCCTCAATTAACTTCATTATGGCAGGCGTTGTTGCGACAACTTTTGTCATAGACGCAAGATCATAGATTGTATCATTTGAAACTCGCTCTTTTGAATCTTTGGATAAAGTGCCGTAAGATTTTTCAAATATTACCTTTTCGTGATCTCCTACAAGTAAAACTCCTCCAGGAAATGTCCCGTTTTTTATAGCTTCATCAAAGATTTCGTCGAGTCTTTTCATAATTTCACCGGAGCCTTTCCTGTAAATCTTTCTCCGTTTAAAACCATCTCGGCGAAAGCCTTTTGAGAAATCTTTGAATAACTGTAAAGTGCAACCGAGTTTCTGACACCATCCATAACGCAATCGTATGGATTTCTAAGGGCAAGGATAAGAACATTGTCATTTCGTACATTGGTGACGGCATTTATCATCTTCTTCCACTCTTCTATTAAGTGGGCATTTAACGTACCGATGACAACGATACCGTCAAAACCTTTAAGGCTTTTTATCACCATTTCTATTTCTGTATCATCCGGTTTGGAAGAAACGTAAATGCTTTCGACATTCTTTCCTTCTTCTCTGAATGTCCTTTCTATTTCGGAGATCCCTCCGACCTTCTCTTCGACTTTTGTAAGAGCGAGGTCCTTTGGAAAGATCAAAAACACCTTTGAATTTGGTATTTTTTCGATCAAATTATCCGTATTTCTCACAAGAGTTATGGATCTTTTCGCTATACTGTATGCAATATCTAAATTTTCTTTAGATCCTATTTCTGAATCGATCACGATCCTTCCATCTAAAAGGCCAAGATTTTCCTTCATAGTCAGCACACGTCTGACCGCATCGTTAAGTCTGTCTATTGGAATATCGCCGAATTTAACCATCTGGATCAAAGTCTCGAATGTTCCTATCTGTTTTTCGAATGTATGACAGACCATTAACATATCCGCACCAGCCATCAAAGATCTCCATGCCGCTTCAGAAGGTTCAAGATTTGCCGTTATTCCTCCCATTTCAAGATCGTCCGTTACCGTTACACCATCAAAAGCCATCTGATTTTTTAGAAGATCTGTCATCACAGAGTGGGACAATGTGGCCGGTAAATTTTCGCTTTCGCAAAGTGCCGGATAATAAACATGGGACGGCATTACCGAATCGATGCCATCTCTTACTAATTCTTTGAATGGATAAAGTTCTATCCTTATAAGATCGTCTAATTCTCTATTCACAATGGGCATTTCAAAATGCGCGTCTTTTGCACTGTGCCCCTTTCCAGGGAAGTGCTTTGCGCATCCAGCAACACGACCGTCGTGAAGTCCCCTTACGAATTCGGAAGCGTATTTTGCAACGACTCTCGGATCGTCCGAATAACTTCTGACACCTATGCCGGGATTTTGAGGTAGATCATTCACATCAACAACCGGTGCAAGGTTCCAGTTGATTCCGACCGCGCGCATCTCTTTTGCCATCACAAGGCCGGTCAAATATGCGTTATTCGGATCGTTAGTTGCTGATGTTGCCATATTTCCCGGGAAAACCGTAAAAGGCTCTGTCAGACGTGTAACTATTCCTCCTTCCTGATCGACTGCTATTGTTAGTGGAATCTTCGAAAGTTTTTGCAATTCCGACGTTAATTTTTTAACCTGATTGGGATTTTCTATATTTCTCTTGAATAGAATGACATTTCCAAGATGGTAATTTTTTATAAGTTTTTGCACATTTGAAGAAGGAGTCGTGCCATCAAATCCGCAAATCATTATCTGTCCTATTTTTTCCTCATTACTCATGGATTTCAAAAGATTTTCTACTCTCTCCGACATATCGCACCTCTTTTTTAAAGATATGGGGGTTATCCCCCCATATCTATTTTAGATGAATATTTAAAAGTATGATCTCTCCACCCTGTCCGTTCGTTGCACCGCCAGCGCAGTAAGGATCCGAATCTGAAGGCCATCCCACGAATTTTGCAGCGCTGAAGTTTGAAAAGTTCGTTCTGTTTGTAAGTGGAATAAATGGCACATCATCGAGAACTATCCTCTCGATCGTGTACATGGCCTGCTTTTGAAGTCTAATATCGCTTGTGCTTGCATAAACTTCGAGCGCGCTGGTTATCAGAGGATTTGTGTACCTTGAGTAATTTGAAAGGGCCGATTCGCCGATCTTTGAGGCCGAAAACGCGGGATTTAGCCTCTGGTAATACACGTAATATGGAGTCGGACCGGAAATGCCCCAGCATATCGCCATATCATACGTGCCACTCATCAAAGACGAGATATATGCAGACCACGGAGCCTGATCGATGATCGTGCTTATTCCTAATTTCGAAATATTTTCTGAGATTATCTGTGCTTGCGTTATGAAATCAGTCCAGCCGGCACCAACAAGAATTTTGAATGTTGGCAATGTTTTTCCATTTGGATCTGTTAACTGGCCAGCGGAATTCTTTTTAAATCCTATTGAGGCAAGCAATTCCTGAGCCTTTTGTGGATTGTAAGTGTTTAATTCGGAAGCGAGAGGGGCCAGAGTTGGATCTAACCATTCTCCAATTTGGGCCGGAACGATACCTGTGGGATTGGCAACGCCGCCTATTCCGAAGTATGCCTTCTGTTCGAGATCATTTTTGTCTATTGCGAGTGAAATGGCTTTTCTGAAGATCGGATTGTCAAATGGTGATTTCTGCGTATTAAGGTAAAGCGCATTGAAATTATTGACAGGCCAGTAAATTTTGTTTATCTGAGGATCTTTATTTACCCATATGTTCATTATATCTGGAAAATATGATGATCCCCAGTCTGCTTCGTGCTTTAACATCATAAGAAGGGTTGTGTTGTTTGAATTAACATTTTGTATCTCAACTTGATCGACGTAAGGTCTGCCCTTCATCCAGTAATTTGGATTTTTGACTATTATAGTTGTCTGGTTTTCCGGAGAATAACTTTTAAACAAAAATGGACCTGTTCCAACGGGATTGATTGTATTCGTAAAGGTTGTCGGGTCCTTTATATCTGCCCATATATGCTCTGGCACTATGTACTGACTGGCTATATTTACAAACAGCGGAGTATTCTGTTTTGAAAAATTAAATATAACGGTATCACCGGATGCTTCAACACTTTGAAGTCCTGAATTTTTCCATATGCCACTTACATCGAAAGACGGATATTTTTTGACAAGATTAAATGTAAAGGCCACATCATTCGAAGTGAATGGCGTTCCATCTGACCACTTGACGCCATTTCTCACTTTAACGATGAGTTTCAAATTGTTATCTTCCCACTTGTAATTGACACCCAAAAGTGGTGTTATCTCCCCACTTATTGTGTTGACATAGAACAGAGATTCGTAGATCTCTGGAACAATTGGTAATTGCGCCTGCGGAGACAACGGATTGATGCTAAATGGGGTTTGCAATCCAGAATTAACAACGACAACAGTCCCCCCATACTTGTAATCGCTGTTGGTTGGCATGATCCCGCCCATCGTCTGATTTAACATCCATTCTGAGGCGAAGATCGAAAATGCCAGTAATACTGTTAAAGCGAGAAACACAGATGCTTTTTTCATCTTTATCCTCCTTAATTAGATTTTTGAAAAGAAATGACATTTATCTTTGTTTCAAAATCATCGTAGTAGATATTTTCTTTTTCTGTTTCTACCTCCCCTTCTTGATTATCGTAAGGATCCGATCTCACAAATTTTTTTGGTGGATCAAAATCAACCATGAAATCTTCATTTGCAATCATCCTAAAAGCGTCCAGATTCCCAAAATAAAAATCTCTTAATTTACCTTTTCTCGATCCTCCGAATGACGGATCAACAGGAAGCCATCCATAAGGTTTGACATAAAAACGTGCCCAATCATGAGGACCCGCGTCTATCGGGTTTATAAACCATCCTGACTCCCATCTTGCAGGTATGCCACAACTTCTGCACATCGTTATAAAGGTCAATGCCTGAACGCCGCAGTCTCCCTTTAGATTCGATAAGGCGAAATCCACAAGAGAAACGTCATAGGTTGAATAAGCGTGCATGTAAGAGTATTTTATATTTTCAGTTATCCATTCATATATTTTTTTTGCCTTGAGATATGGATTTTCTTCTTTACCTGTTATTTCAGAAATTATATTTTTAACGTAAGGACTGAAGACAATGTGCGGAGGTACCTCTTTGATGTATTTCGAAATGCGCGAGTTTAAGACCTTTGACGGATCTACAAATGAAATCTCTTCTTCGATGGTATATTCAAACCTAACCGTGAAATTTACACCTGCTTTTGGCCTGTCTTCCATGTACAAAGTTACACTTTTTGAATTCGAAGAGATCTTATATTCGTGGTTACACTGGATTAAACGTACATTGCTGACAGGATACCCATTTTTTGGAAAAGGAAGCCAGCACCTTAAAGACTTTGCATCGAAGTCTCTTTTTAAAGTCAGCGATATTTCTGCACTTACCCTGTAACTTTTAGGTACATCTCCATCTAAGATCTCGAGAATTCTTTTGTTGACAAGTTCTCTTACATTTTCTCTGGCATTTCTATACCTTTTAGCGTAAGATTCGTCTTTGAATGCAAGATTTTGTATGAATCTCTTCTCAAAAAACATCTTTTTTTCGATTAAGATGTAATCTAACATTCCGTTTTGAAGAAGGAGATCAAATTCATTCTGGGATCCATCCTTTATGGATTTTTCAAAGACAGACCTCGCTGTTTCCTCATCGTAAGGATAATTCTTGACAATTCGCTTTATCCTTTCAAGTTCATATTCGAGTCTTTTTCTCAAAAGCGAAGGCAATTTTTTAGAAAGCCTTTCTTCTATGATCTTTTTGGCAACACCAAAATTTCCCGAACTTTCTTCGCGCTTTATCTCTTCTGGCAAGATCACGCTTAAAAATTCCATACATCACCTTCCATAAATGAGATATTTCGAAGATATATCTTTGAAGGCTTTAGTTTCATCGATCCACAAACTTGATAATTCAGCGCCACTTTTTCCCTCATCGATGCCCTTTCTGTATCTTTCATCGCCGATCAAAAGATCGAAATGGTATCTTCCATCGAATTCCCATTCAAAATCATTCCTGTACATTTCTTTAAGAAGACGAATGAAGTCAAATGTCAGTTCCAGAGGTCTTATTTTGTTTTTGTCTGTCACAAAAAACTCGAGCCCGTTGCATCTTTTATCTTTGTATTTTGATGTTAACGGCACAAAAACCCTTTTTCTGAACTCAACGCCAGGATGTGAAATTCTTTTCATCTCATCGTACAACCTATCATCTATCCATGGAGCACCTATGTATTTAAAAGGATGTACCGTGCCTCTTCCAACCGAGACATTTATACCCTCAAGAAGACAAAAACCTTCATACAGAATAGTGTGTTCGAGGGCTGGCAGATTCGGAGAAGGTGTGTTCCAAAAGAGGCCTGTCTGATCGTAATACATGTTGCGATTCCAGCCGTCCATCTTAATAATTTCAAGATCTACATTCATTTTAAAGGCATCATTGTAATATTTTGCGAGTTCTCCGACCGTGAGGCCGTATCTCAAGGGCAATCCATATCCTCCGACAAATGATTCTAAATCTTTTTTTATGACAGGCCCTTCGATCTTGTCGGAAAGCGGATTGGGTCTATCGAGCACGATGAACTTTATTCCATGCCTTCCACATGCCTCCATCGTATAGGCAAGTGTGTATATGTAAGTGTAAAATCTGAGACCGACATCTTGAATATCGTATATCATGACATCTATTCCGTCTAACATCTCATCAGTCGGTCTCAGATTATTACCGTACAGAGAATAAACTGGTATTTCATATCTTGGATCCACCTCATTCCCAACCTTCACTCCGTCGGCAGCAGCGCCCCAGATACCATGCTCGGGCCCAAACAGTTTGACTACATTTACACCATTGTCGATAAGAATATCAAGATCCATTCTTAGATCGCTCGAAATTCCGGTAGAGTTGGTAAGAAGCGCAACATTTATACCTTTCAATTTCTGGATTTCAAGATTGTCTATACCAGTTTTTATTCTCATTCTATCTCCTTAAATTTCTTTATTTACTTTCACCTGAAGCAACCTCTAAGATCGTTTTCTTCCCGGTCTCATTTCCCCATATAAACCAGACAATTGCTCCGGCAAGCCCTATACCCCATACCAGCAAGTTAAACAGCATATATTGGGAAAGGCTGAGATCTTGCGTCAGATAAATCGTAACAATGTAGAGGCCTATACTCACAAAACGCACTATGGCCGTGTATGTTCCTCTGACTTTTGTCGGCCACACCTCACCTTTTAGCGTATCTTCTGTAAGATATCCTATGCCGTTAAATGCGTTCAAGATTATAAGCAAAACAAAGAAGAGAAAAAGTTCTTTTGACCATATTCCTACTGTCAAGTATGCGATTAACGTCATCACAAATGTCCCGGCATATCCTATCAACAAAAGATTTTTTCGGCTCCATCTGTCTGCACCTAATCCAACAAATCCGATACCAAATTCCGCGGCCATCGTAACCAGAATAATCCACGCCGTTGAGGCTTTAAAATAGCTTGGTCCTAACACGTAAGTGAGTAATCCAAATCCTGCCGCTCCGGCAAATGCCGTTGTAATCGTTGCAAAAAGTTTTACGAATGCCGATACTGAATTTGCATGATTGTCAGTTATAGATGATTTTATGATCTGTTGCCTTGCGTTGTATTCTTCCTCACCATAATATTTCTCTATTTCTTCTTTGGCTTTATCGTGCTTACCTTTACTTTCAAGCCATCGAATGGATTCCGGCAACTTTGTTCTTGTAAAGAATAAAATTCCAAGCACCACTAAAAAAGCCGCGGCGATCATTCCACGCTGAAAAGCGACAGAGTTGTAAGCGCTTGACAAAGCTACAATTGCAAGTAAAAGTCCTCCGACATTTATGAAATTCAATTCCATGAACATTGCTTTGCTTCTATGTTTGTTGGGCATCATTTCGTGAGATGCCACCATTATGGTATTCATTTCTCCGCCTGCCGCGAAAAGCATTATCGCAAGAAAGATCAAAATCAAAGCATAAGAATAACTGAAAATTAAACCAATCGCACCTATTGCATAAAGGATCATGGTAAGATAGAAGGTGTTCTTTCTTCCAAAATGATCAGAAAGAGGGCCTGCGAAGGCTATACCTATTATCAGCCAAAGTGGAGACCAGGATAACAATAAAGATTGTAAAAACTTTGGCATTGTGACCCATCCAGTTGCAATTGCTGCGAGACTGAAAATATAATTTTCTAAAAGCATTCCCAGCGCGAATGACCAAAAAGCAAGGGTATCAGTGTGGGTCCAGTGTTCTTCTAATTTTTTAGAATTTTCTTCCTTCATTTTGACCTCCTTGATTAATAAAAGTAAGGGGTGTCCGGCAGGGCACCCCGGATAATCATCTTAAATGAATATTTAGGGCTTCTATATATCCATCGTAAGAACCTGGTTCAAGAGACGAACTCGCAGAATAAAATATCTTATCTGACGGAAATCCCGTGAATTCTTTCGTGTTAAAAAACTGGAAACCAGTCGAATTCGTTAGGGTAACGAATGGCATCTCTTCAAGAACGATCCTTTCTATCGTGTACATCGCTTGTTTTTGAAGCCTTAAATCCGTTGTCTGCGCATACGTAGACAATGCCGCGGTTATCAAAGGATTTGTGTATCTTGTATAACCTGCGCGAGCGGTTTCTCCTATCTTTGTGGCTGACAGAGTCGGATTGAATTCGTCGTAATATATGTAATAAGGACCTGGACCGTTAAGCCCCCACATGGCCATCTGATATGTGCCGCTCATAAGACTCGAAATAAAACTGTTGTAAGTTTCCTGATCCACAACAACATTAAGTCCTATTTTCTGTAATTCGAGTGATATTACATTTGCCATTGTTATAAAATCAGTCCATCCTGAAACAACGCTTAATTTCAAAGATGGAAGCACTTTTCCGTCCGGCCCTACAAGTTGGCCTGCAGAATTCTTTACAAATCCTATAGACTCGAGCATTTTTTGAGCCTCTTGTGGATTGTAAGTGTTTAGACTTGAAGCGAGTGCCGTTAAAGTTGGATCTAACCATTCTTTTTGTTGAGATGGAATTATTCCGGTTGGATTCACGTTGTAACCACCCGCTCCAAAATAAGCCTTTTCTTCAAGATCTCTTTTGTTAATGGCAATAGAAATAGCCTTTCTAAAAGTTGCGTTGTTAAATGGGTATACTTGCGTGTTGAAGAATAAAGCGTTTGCTCCTTCAGCCGGCCACCATATTTTGTTGTACTCCGGATCCTTTGCAACCCACGTTTGTTGAGGATCTGGCGCGTAAAATTCTCCCCATTGAGCATTTCCCTTTAGCAATTCAAGGAAGGCCGATTGATTGGTCAGCATGCTTTTAATAACAAGTTCATTTATATAAGGTCTGCCCTTCATCCAGTAATCTGGATTTTTAACAACAACTTCATCTCCATTAGACGGGTTGTAACTTTTGAAGAGGAATGCGCCCGTTCCGATGGGATTTGGATTTGTATAAGTTGCCGGATCTTTGATATCTTTCCATATATGTTCCGGTACTATTGGCTGCATCGCTATATAAAAGAATTGTGGCACATTTGGCTTTGAAAATTTGAAAATAACTTTATTTGTCCCGCTTGCCTCAACACTCTGAAGTCCCGAAACTTTAGACCAGATGCCACTGCTGTCTAAGGATGGATATTTTCTCAGCAAATTGAATGTAAAAGCCACATCCTGGGCACTAAATGGTTTTCCATCCGACCATTTAACACCGCTTCTTGTCGTTACAACCAGTTCTAAATTGTTATCGGTCCATTCGTACTTTGTACCGAGAAGTCTGGTTACATCGCCATTTGCCGTGTTAACATAGAATAAAGGTTCGTATATCAATGGCGTTATCTGCAACGGAAATGGAGATAGAGGATTTAAATTGTAGGGCATTTCGGTGCCCTGCCCCTCTGCCAGAACAAGGGTACCTCCATACTTGACATTCGGACCCCAGTTGACTATAGCAGGGCCGTATTCTTGCAAATACGAATATCTTGCCGCAAAGATGGAGAGACTTAGCATGGATGCAATAATAATGAATAACAAAACTCTTTTCACCTATAACACTCCCTTCTATTTTAAAAATAGGAACTCTATTTTTGCTTCATATAAGCCTACTTCAGTATACTATATTTTCAAGAATTATCAGCTGAAATTTCCTTTTTTTTATTCGAATATAGATGACATGCTACAAGGGATCCTTCATAATTGCTAAGTGGCGGCTCTTTTTTTGCACATATCTCCATCGCGAATGGGCATCTTGTTCTAAATCTGCATCCAGATGGTATGTTAATGGGGCTTGGAGGTTCTCCAATTGATATGTTTTTTTCAGCATGTTCTTCTTTTGGTTCAATAACAGCCGATAACAATAATTTTGTGTAAGGATGTAATGGATTTGTTGTTAAAATCTCTGCATC